>Ga0153924_1000003_pt1 | contig 419713 bp, 338 predicted proteins | sample TSNJ008MetaG_FD_104709 | JGI IMG/M metagenome (GOLD analysis project Ga0153924, IMG submission 104709) | Attine ant fungus gardens microbial communities from New Jersey, USA - TSNJ008 MetaG | ecosystem: Host-associated > Fungi > Mycelium > Unclassified | place: USA: New Jersey, Wharton State... | reverse complement strand
GGTGGTCATGGGTTATGCCCGTCCTTGGAATCGTGCGGCGTCGAAGTTCGCGGCCCCTTCGGAGCGGCGTGCGTTATCCGAGGCGGTCAGGTCGCCTTGGGTGAAGGCGGTGTTCATCCCGGACTGGCCTTGGACGATGCCGGCCAGGGCGGTGTTCAGTTCCGAGGCGACCAGGTCCGAGCGGTTCTTGAACGAATCGAACGCGGCTTTTCCCGCGCCGCTGAATTTGCCTTCCAGCGGGGTCACGGCGTCCACGAACCGGCGGACCAGGGCACCGAGGTCCTGATGGGACGCGTCGGTTTGTTTGCTCAGGTTCCCGAGTGTCTCGGCGCACATGTCAAAGATAGCCATTGGTTCCCCCAAAGGTAGATGGTGGTGCAGAAGCACCTTAAGAGGATTGCGAACACCACTTGATATGTCCAGTCGATGCACTAACAAGGAGCTGGATTTGTATGACAGCGGTGTCATACAAGGAGTGGTCGTGGAATTGTCTCGCTGAGCACCACGATGCCCCGGAAAAGGGCGTCTAGGTGTTCGAAGGGGCGGTCTAGGTGCTGATTCGGGCCCAACTAGGTGCTGAAAACACCCAAAATGAGTGCTCCCAACACGCGTCTAGGTGCTCCGATGCAGACGCCTGGCCATATCTTGGCACCCCCCTACGAAGCCGAGAGTTCGTACAACAGCCGGCCCGCCGCCGTCGTGCTTCAACTGAAGTACGACGGCGGAGGTGGCTTTGGTGCCGCGCTTAGCCGGCGTGGACCAAGACTTGATCGATAGGGCGAGGAGGCCGGGCCGGCCGTTGTCCATCCCATTGAGGGCTTGCCCCGTGGGTGTCCAGGACGCCTTCGGCGAAGCTGAATGAAAGCACCTAGGCCCGGCTGGTGAGCACTCATTTTCGACGGTTCTGGCGCCTACTTTTTCATCCGGGGCACCTAGTTTGACTGTTTTGAGCACCTAGACGCGGGAATGCGGGCGCAGACTGTGCGAGTCAACGCAAAATCGTTTGAATCACGGGTGTTGGTGGTCAACGAGTCACAGAGGCTTCTCTCTCTAAGCGGCAGGATGATCCATGAGTAAGGCTCCGCACCCTCTCCAAGTGGCATCGTTCTTTGGGATGGCCATTACTTTCGCCACTTGGCAGCCGTTCCAGTGGTGGCGGGTGGGCGCTGCGGTGCTCATGCTGGGACTCGGAATCTATGGCGTCTACGTCCTGCGACGAAGCAGACGAGAAGCTGCCCATAGATCGTCGCAGGGATCGGTTGGATCGGGCGGGGACTGAGACACTCGCGGAGCTGTCCCGGCTAGAGCGTTTTCCGTAGCCGGACGTCACCCGCGGCTTGCATTAGCCGGGGCTTGGCATGCAGCCATGCGATCAGTCCAAGAAGCGGCATGGCGAACAACGCCAGTACCCAGACGATCCTCGCTGTTTGGCTGAGACTTCGCTCCCCAAGAACGTCGAAGACCGCCCAAATGATGGATCCCATGACGAACACCGCGGACAGTCCCGCTAATACAGTGAGGGCCCACTGCCAAGCCTCCATGCCGTCCCCCTGGTCCTGTCGGTTCGGTTCAAACTAGCACCACGGATTAATCGGTGGTGTCTTTGGGTTGAGCGTCCTGTCCCTCATGGCGCCGTCTTCTTCCCGGGCCATTCCCGGCGGACCCGACAACAAACCCGAAGTCGTACTTGCCGTTCTCAGGGCGGAGTTCGCGCTCCAGCTTCAGCATGGATGTGGGTGTAATCAGGGTTTTCGCGATCCCGCTTTCCGTTCCAAAGGTGAAGGATCCAAAGATCGTGGGATCCGTGCGGTCTCGCAGCAGGAGTGTTGTGTCCGGACCGCGTACTTCGGAAGCGACCGGGTGGTAGCGGTCCATGTGCCGGCCCCAGATCGGTAGGGAAAGGGGGAAGCAGAGCTTGACAGCTTCAGGAAAGGAAAACGGGATGCGGTCAATTGAGAGGCTGAAATCATCGGCGCCATCCGTCTGCATGGTGAGCGTTGCGCGGTTGAAGGTCCGCGTGCTTCCGTCCGGCAATTCCTTGGCGGACCAAGTGAAACCCCTTGGGAGCACCGAGATGGCGTAGCGCCGGACTTGGCCGCCATTTTGGCAGTACGAGATGCCATCGTAGGAAGTTCCCTCTCCGCCCCCCATGGCCTTTCCGATCACGATCGCAAGGTGTTCAGAAGAAGTGTCCACGCCTCATCCTTGCACGGGCCGGACTAGGAGGCGCCGCCGTCGTTGTACACAAGTAGGAACCTGAGGAGCGGGTTACCCTGCTGGGCGCGCAGGGGATGTACAGGTGGGCGTAAGCATTCCCCCAGCCTGGCTTTCCTGTGGGCGGTGTGGATAGCAACCGACCCGAATGCGATGACATCCTGTGCGTTCGGACGTCTCGCGACCTTAAATCGGAGGGAAGGACCGTTCTCGCGATGCAGCGCTCAATGGCAAGGACGCTGATCGGTTACTTCGCCGTCAAAGGCTCGCCCAGCCCTGGGGTTGGTAGGCGGTTGCCGAGAACGGTTGTTAGCGAGCTGCGAATGCGACGGTCCCGCTGCGCCTTCGTGGGAGTGCCAGCACCCTAGAACGGTACATCGTCCTTAGTCACGTTCCTCAGTTCCGAAAGAAGCTTTCCGAAAAGTTGAGGTGCGCCCCTTGCCGACCGGAATGCTAGGTTTCTCAGCTCAACTAGACGTTCGGCCGCTGTCCATTCGCGCTCATCATTCAAGGGTTCTGATTCCAGCCGCGCTATCTCGTTGACAATGCCGTTTTCGCTGAGGCGAACGCTTAGGAAATACGGAATCCGATCGTCTGCATCCACGGATCCAATCTCGTATGAGCTCTCCCCGACTGTGGTCACCGCTGAATGATCGTGTTCAGTCCAAACCAACGCGTTCGCACGAGTCGCTGATATGAGCTCCGTCACTAGCTCCAGCCACTCACTTTCTTCGAACATCAGAATCCTCCTGTAATTTATAACGAATTTGAGCCACAACCCCGGCTAACTCACTGGACAACTTTCCGATCTCTGTGGATATAGTCTTTGCTGTCCGGGCCACGTCCGGATTCTGTTTGCCAGCCAACGATTGCTTAACGTCCAAGGCACGGTCGCCTGCGCTCTTCACACGGTCAATGAGTTGGTCGGCTCCCTCTTCGACGTTCTCGAGAATAGAGGCGATTTCATGGGCCGAGTGCCCGAATCTGACTAAAGCCCGCTGGGCCGCTTCTGCTTGATTATTGGTAATGGCAAAGTCTAAATCCGACTGGAGGTCCCTCAATAAAGGCATAACTGCCGACAGGGCATCGCCGCTCAGTTTCGTCTGGGCGGCGCCCAGCGCAAGAGTAGCTGCATTGGCGGCCTTGCGAGTCCGCGCAAGCTGAAAGAAGGCTATTACGAAGCCCAGAGCCGTCCCTCCAAGTCCCAGCCAATCCCACCACCCGGGTCCGTCCACCGGCTGCCACCTTACAGATCATTGTTCCGAACTCAGCTACTGCTGAGGACTTGCGTCCTCTCATGACGAATTAAGTCTAAGGGATGGACTCCGTGTTCTCCGCAGCTCACTGTCTTTTGGCCGGCAATTACTCCTCAATTCATGACTATGGAGCAAAAGCCAATCGAATTCGTTGCTTTCGAGCCTTTTGAGGTATTCCTGCCGAAACGGCCAGGAGAGGCTCGGAGGGCCGCATGGATAAGGGATCGTCCGCACTTATACTCCGCAGGTGTTCTGCTTGTTGTATAGGTAGGTCAGAAGGCTCTCGTTCATAATCTGCTTAGGAGGCGCCGCCGTCGTTATTTGCCAGTAGGAACTTCCGCAGGAGGTTCGCCAGCTGCGTGCGTTCAGTTTTCGACAGGCCCTGGAGCATCCGCTGCTGATTCTCCACGTGGTGCTCCACCACCTCATCAACTAGGGCGGTGCCCTCGGGGGTGAGGCTGATCAGCAGCTGCCGGCGGTTCTCGGGGTTGGTCTCCCTGTGAACCAGTCCGCGGGTGACGAGTCTGTCCACGCGGTTGGTCATGGCCGCGGAGCCGATCATGGTGAGGCTGGCTAGACGCCCAGGCGTGAGGGGAGCCTCGGCCGCCGACCTGCGGATGGTCGCGAGGACGTCGAACTCCCATGGTTCCAGTCCGAACTGGTTCATGAATTTCTGCACGTCCAACGATGCCAGTCGGCTGGCCCTGTTGAGCCGGCCCAGAACGCCCATGGAGCTGACGTCCAGGTCTGGGCGCTCCTTGTTCCACTGTTCAAGAATCACGTCTACTGCGTCGCGGTCCATCACCCTCCCATGCTTGACCTCAAACAGTACAGCACCTACATTGTCTTACATCAAATAGTTCGACATCGAAATGTATGGAAATGAACAATGACTAGACCATCTGCCCGCGACCTCTTCATCACTGCACTGGCACCGATGGTGTGGGGCTCTACCTATCTGGTGACTACGCAGTTCCTCCCCGCGGACAGGCCACTTCTGGCCGCAACCGTGCGGGCGCTGCCGGCGGGAATCGTTCTGATGCTCGCCACCCGGACGTGGCCGCGGGGGAGTTGGTGGTTCAAAGCAGCGGCACTGGGCGCGCTCAATATTGGGCTGTTCTTCTTCCTCCTGTTCTTCACCGCCTACCAACTGCCAGGTGGGCTCGCGGCGCTGGTCATGTCCATCCAGCCGCTGTTTGTGCTCTTCCTGGGCGTGCTGCTTCTGGGGGAGAGGATCCGCCTGATGCACGTGGTGGCCTGCGCGGTGGGAGCGGCCGGTGTCGGCTTGCTCGTCCTGCGGTCAGATGCCACTTTGACGCTTGTGGGTGTGCTCGCGGGTATGGCTGGCGCGCTCAGCATGGCGGCTGGGATTGTTCTCACCAAACGCTGGGGAAGGCCCGACGGCGTTGGGGCGCTTGGGTTTACTGGCCTGCAGTTAGCGATGGGTGGAGTCATGCTCCTGCCGGTCACGCTTATGGTTGAGGGACTGCCTAGCGCGGTGACTGCTCCTAACCTGGCGGGGTTCGCCTACCTCAGCGTCATCGGTGCTCTAGCTGCATATGCGGTGTGGTTCCGCGGGATCCAGCGGCTGCCGACCATGGTGGTCTCGTTCCTGGGATTCCTCAGCCCGCTGGTGGCGACGGTGCTGGGGTTCGTGTTCCTGGGGGAGTCGTTGTCCGGGTGGCAGATTGTGGGGGCTGTGTTGGTGCTGGGGGCGGTGGGGCTGGTGCAGGGGGTTGCGAGGAACTCGCCGTGCTAAGACGACAGAGCGGCTTGGTCAGCCAGTGATTTAAAGGTGAAGGGCGGGCTCCTAGAGAATCACGGGAAAACCAGAAGTCGCGGCCTATGCCAGCAATGGCGAGGTTTGGGCAGGTTCCGCTCGCAGCCTGGTGTTATGGATTGCCCTGTCATTGACCGAGGCCGGTTCTGTTGTCGAGCCTCTACCCGGCGCGCCCCAGGGACCACGTTGACGCGGAAGGGTGCGGGACCCGCTGTGGTTCCCACACCCTTCTTAGCCCTCAGGACAGCAGTAGACGCTTCTCACGTATGAAGGATCACGCTCTGACTGCGTCAATAAATCACTTAGTTACGTGGACTACGACAGCTTTGCTCGTTGCTTGTTCCAAACCCGGGTTGTCGATACCGGTGACTGTCCAGTTGCTGAGCAGCAGGACAGTCTTACCCGTGTCCGAGTTGAATACAACTTTCTGGAAGCCAAGAGCTTTCAGATCATCGTCGAGGGCTTCGGCGTTCATTCCGGCCACGTTCGCAGGGATTATGGCACTCGCCGGAGCCGCGGCGGTGCTCGGAATTGCCGCAGCTGGTGCTACTGCCGGCGCCGGCGTTGCCGTCACAGTGGCTGTCGCCGTCACAGTGGCTGTCGCCGTCACTGTTGCCGTCACGGTCTGAGTCACCGTCGGTGCGGCTGTCGGAGTTCCTGCGCAGCCAGCTAATGCCATGCAAGACAAAGCCGCTACCAGGACAGACTTCTTCAAATTTTCCCCATTTCGATTTCGACGGCTCCACACCGTCGCCCCATTTCATTCGCGGATTGCGAACACGTAAAAGTGTAAGTTTGAAATAACTTGGAGGCATTTGTTACGGACTCCTTGCCGCAAAGTACAAAGTAAGTTGCACCACGCATTTAGGGGCGTTGCATCGTTAGCGGACTAAGGAATTTTTGGTTACGTCCTAAGAGCCGATGTTCCCAGGGGATGCCTGGTCCCAATTTTTCGCGAAGTCATCCGCCACGAGTGGCCAAACGAGTTTTAGAGCGTCTTGCGCGGAATTGACTTCGACAGGCAGGGGCTCAAAGAGAACGAACTCGTGAGGGATCACCCGGCCGGCCGCGTCACGTCGTCCTTCCGGATCGGGAACGCGAATTGCGACAGTGCCTTGAGCGACCTGGAGAGTTTCCGGATTGCTCACTTCGCCCAAGAATGCGGTCTCGTAGATCTCTAAGGGATTCGGCCGGCCCGCCGTCCGGAGGAACCGAAACCCCCAGTCCTTACCGCGAGTCGCCCATATAAAAGAAATAGGCTCACCAGACGCAGAGCTAGGGACACTCACACTCTGCCCCGGAGTAAAACCTTCTCATCCTCGCCACGGTTTAATTCCATCTGGAAACCGGTCAGAGTCTCCGTCAGGAAGTCGTGGTTTTCCGTAGCCTGTACGTGTAGGTCGTCGACCTTGCTGGTAGCGAATTCAACCGCTGATTTACCCAATAGCGGACTCATTGCCGTTGCAGCGAGTGCTATCGGCGCGGGAAGACGGCCGATTAGTGCGACCACCTTGGCGCTGGAGAGCAGGCCCGACACAGGCGCAACAGTTCCTATCAGGTGCTTGGCTACTTCCGCACTCTTTTTCATGGTTTGGGCCCACGGCAGGTAGCGGGAGATTGGCAACATCGCTGCGATGGGCAGGACCAGGTCCAATCCGACGCGCTTGGTTACTTCAATCTTCTCCGGTTCGAACTGGGCTGAGGAAAGCAAAACGAAGTCTTCGCCCACGGAAAGTGCCTCGGGAGCTTCAACAAACGTGCTGAGGACTTCCTGCAGGTTGTTGAGTTCCTTGCCGACTTTCTCCACCAAGAGGTCCCTGAACATCGTGACGTCGGTCTCCGGCAGGAGATCGGCTTTTGAAAGCGCCATCAACCAAATCCGCGGAAACCGAACCAGCCGTTCGTCATCGACCAGGAGGTCGTCGCGAAGTTTGAGCAACTGAGTGCTGATGTTGGTCAGGAGTGACTTGAGGTACCGATCTTCCTCTCCTGCATGATCAAGGAGCCGTTGCCCGTCCACCAGAACCATTGCTACATCTGAGCCCAGAAGACCACGGAAAGTCTCGACGCGGCGGACGGCTTCCTCCGGAATGCTCGGCTCTTGCTGAAACCACTCACCCGGGTAGTCATGCCAGACCAAGCGCAGCTCTTCGTTTGCGTTCTTTTTCGACTTGTTTGCCAACCCAGGTTTGCGTTTGATCGCAAACGCATAGGAAGTCGCCGAAAAGCGGTCGCCCATCGGCAGTGACGCGGAGTTCTTCATGCCCAGATAATTCTGGTGCAGACGCCGTCCCTGCGCGCTGTCAGCAGCGAGGACATCGAATCGCTCAGTTCCGGCAAGTTCCTGCTCAAGAGCAAGCCCGTAGAACGATGACAGCAGAACAGTCTTGCCGCTACCGCTCTCACCAAACACGGCAATTTGCTGCTCTCGGGCTACCTTATTTTGTTTCATGGAATCAACCTACGGGACGAGGGGACATGGACATATTTGTGTCTAAAACTGTGGCGTGAAAGTTGAGATTCTCGGCATCTCCTGCCTGGCGGTCTGACGCCGCCTCTATTTGGAGCTGCATTAACTCAAGTTTGTCTTTTCAGGGCATCAACGGTTGATCCTGAATTTATACCGCCATTAGTGCAAAAGGTTGAGTAATCAGCCGAGGTTTAGATCGCGTCGTCGTTGACCACTTTCAATCCGACCTCCTTGCCATGCATCCAAAGCACGACGTCCATGGTGCGGAGGTCCGAAATGTTGAGGTCTACGGCTGACTTCGCACGAATCGTCTTGAGCCGGTCGGGGAGTCCCGAACCGTCGGTGAGGACCGCGTGCCAGGTCTTCCACTGGGTGTCGCTGTCCTGCAGGCCCATGAGCGGCCCCACAACGGAGTCGTAGATGGGGATGAGGCGCGGCCGTTTCCTGGCCATGATTTTGCTGGCCGTGGTGGGACCAATGCCCCAACGATATGTGTCACTGCCGCGGAGAAGTCTCCAGAGTGCATTGGCTGGACTCTGCGGGCCAAGAAAGCGGTCGTAATCGTCCGAGGACACAGAGGCCAGGTCCAAGTCGGTCGGCATCTGATCAAGGAGTTCGGAGACTTCGTTGGCCCTACTCTCGATGAGGCCAATTGCTGCCGGCGCCGGCACCTGCACTGAGAGAAACGAAACGGCGAGGACATCATCTGCAGTGATCGTGTTGGCAACGTTTGGACGGTCACCTCCACCCGCCCAATCGTCAAAGCGGCTGCCGGTTTGCGGAACATCATTGCGGTAAAGCTTCGTGTAGTACTTGGTTACAAGAACCGCAGCTTCGTCGATGCGGTCAGCTGTAAGTATGTCTGGCAGTGTCAAGGTTCGTTCCCCTGGTCTGATTGTGGCGGCTGAAGAAGTTCTGAAGTGAAAGCTAAACGAACGCCCCGACATTGTTGCGCTGGTAGTTCACGCGGCTTCCCCCGAGGAAGGGTCCCACACCTGTGCGCGTGCCAAAGAATTCTTGAGTTCCCGCCCGCCGCCTTCTTCCAGGAGTGCCGAGTCGCCCACAACGACAAGAAGGCTCCGTGCCCTGGAGAGGCCAACGTAGAGCTGCTCCGCTGCGCGATCCATGTCCTTGAAGCCATTTACGCACAGCACGATGACAGATCTCTCGAGTCCCTTGAACCCAAGGACGTGCCCGTAAAACTCAGCCTCACCGGAGTGGAACTCTCGCCAGTATTCCTCGGTTGCTCCGCGCTCGAAGTAATCCAGGTGGACCGGGTGCCGTTCTTTGGTGGTCAGGAGGGCGATCTGGTTGTTGGTCCAGCCCTCGCCAATGAGTGCATCGACGCAGTCGGCCGCAATGTCCAAAGCCGCATCGCTTGTGCACTGAACTAGGCGGACGGGCAGACCCGTACTGCCCCGCGGAGTGAAGTGCTCGCCGGCAAAGGGTTTGAACGTTTCCGCGATTTTCCGGGTGTTCCGCAGGTTTTCGTCGACGTGTATGGGGACGAAGGATGCTGTTGGCCCGTTGGCGAAGTCAGCAGTCGCTCCTCCCCATCTTTTGTAGACATCTTGCCGGTCGTCCATGAACGCATACACCTCAGCTTTATCGGGGTCCGATGTGCAGGCCAGCAGAGCCTCCCACCAGAGAGGTGCGAAGTCTTGGGCTTCATCGACGATTACCGCATCCAGTCGCTCGTGAGCTGGCAGGTTGGCTGCCAGCTCCTTCAAGAGACGCGGCATTTCAATGTCGAAGTAGTCTTGGCCGGTACCGTCAGGAACTCCGAGCTTCCGGACATACTCGTGAAACTCACCCGTAAACACGGGTTTGGCCTGCCGCCAAGAAGAAACGCGATCTTGCAGATACTGACCCAGTCCTTTGTTGTAGCAGAAGAGCCCAACACGTTTCCCCTGTTTGCTCAATACCCGGGCCTTTTCCACGGCAAGCCAAGTCTTCCCACTCCCGGCGCCTCCCGTGAACCGGACACGGGTCAGCGAGCGGGTTGCCTGGAGTAGGACTGATTGGCGCTCCGTGAGGTGGTCCTGTGTGTCTTCCTCTTCTTTGGCGTTAACTTCCCCGCCTGCCTCTAGCCCGAGGCTGCCGCTGATATGCCGCACGATGCGCTCCATGAATGTCTTCGCGAGCGGCGACGCTCCGCCACCTTCCGTTTCGATGGCATGTCGGACTAGATCGGACGGCGATACGCATTGGGTCTCATCCAGGATCAGAGTTCGCGGGCACCCGGCCATAGCCCAGTCCTGAGGCACGGACGTGTAAGGGAATGCGACCAGGTAGGCAAATCGGCTTGTTAGTGGGGTCCCAAGTTGGCGCCCGATCCAGTTCTTCAGGGCGTGAGCTGATCCTTGGGACTGAGCTACAGGGCTCTGAATCTTGTGGTTTCCGCCTCTGTCGGATTGGAACCACTGGCCGTTTTCCACTGAAAGCCGGCCGCCCTTGACCTCAATGGCGGCCATCCCAACTCCTAGCCAGAGGACAAGAATGTCGATCTCATGCTCTGCCCGGCCATCCCGCACCTGAACTGAGTGAGCCAAAACCACATCGTCGGGAAGGCTTCGCTTCAATGCTTCCCAAACGGCACGTTCAGCGCTTTGACCGTCTTTGAACATTGGTTCCTCTGGGACGCACAACAAGCCGTTCAGCCCCTAAAAACGAGAGATCGCGATGTCACCTGCGAGCCGTGCATGCTGGGACCAACCCAGCCGTATTCAAAGATCAAAGTTGCCCCCAATTTGTTTGTTTTGTTGTATCACGCTTTGGGTAATTCCGAAGGCGGGAGTCCACTAGATGAACAGCTGCCGGATTTGGCACGTATTCATGCCATCGTCATCAGCGGGTGCTTGGTGTTCCGCACTTGTAGGTGCGCTGGTTACGGGGGCAGGTGAGAAAGTGGCAAGAGATGCTCATGAGGGACACTTCCGGCGGTTCATGGCGCCGAAGCTGGTTGGAACAGGAAAGATGTCAGATGGAACGCGGGGAAGGCCTTCGCGGTTGTGGGTTCGGACTAGGGGACAGAAATGACGGACGAGACCGTGGCTACTCTTGAACAGCTGCCGATGATCCACCGCCCGGTTGTGATGTTTGTAATCAACAATGTATACGCTTCAGCGTCTTCAGCGAGAGATGTCTACGATGCCACTCGCGGACATTGGCGAATCGGTGCAACAAGCAGGGAACTTGCAGAAGTTGCGTTGGGCGTTGTGGACGGTGTGGTCCGTAGTGCTTTCGAGATAGATGGATGGCGGCGCACCGCGGATGATGCGAAGCTTCCCTCGAAAATCGACGATGACAGCCGGTGGTACTTCGAGGGCAGGGAAACCGAGCAGACGCGGTCATGGATCGGGAAATCAGTTCGCCATCTGGCACCGCCCAAGGGGGCCGCTAACCCTGTCCGTCTCTTCCTAGAAGGAGTGCCCGCCGCGGCGACTGCGGCTGCCCTACACTCGTCAATCACCGTACTCGACACTGAACCGCTGGCCCGGATAATGTTGGGGAACAATGAGCTGTTTCACAGCAACTTCTTGGCTTGGATCTTTGAGCAGTTTCCGGCACAGTCGGACGCCGTCTTCGGCTCACGTGTGCCGCAAAATGGATCAGGTTCGGGGGAGCGAAAGGTGGAACGGGAACGCGAGAACCTGGACCTCGTCATGCATTGGGCTGATCGGCCGTCACTGGTTATCGAAAACAAAGTGTTCTCGGTACCTCGGACCAAACAACTCGATTCCTACGCGGAAAAGCTTGCGAAGTGGAAAAACCCGGTTGGTGCGGCAATCGTGGTGAGCCCCACAATGCCACTGGTCCTCGGCGAGGGCTATCGCACGGAATTTAGCTACCGTGGTGGAGCTCCGATTGTCTGGAAGCACCTGAACTTTGAAGTTCTGGCAGATGCGCTGGAATCGGCGTTCGTCACCGAGCCTGCCGACTACGAGGTCGAAACTGTCCGCCGATACTGCCGCATCCTGAAAGCATTGGCTGGAGTGGTTGCAACGGCGAAAGTGGTCAGCCAAGATGGACGCGTTTTCGGCGAAGAACCTGAAGCCCTGAGCAATCAACCGAAGCAACTCCTGACTGGCTTAGCCAAGGCAAGAGCGGAACAGGTGGCGGAAGCAGTCGAAAATGGGCTTCTGGCCTCGGGTCTGGAAGACCACAGTGTGGAATCGGGCTTGGACCGATCCCTGCCACGTCTTTCCTGGTACAAGGAATTGGAGATATCAGGAGAGACCGTTACGGCGGGCTGGCAGTACCAGGAGGGCAATATCCGACTGGTCCTAGTGCTGAAGCATTTGGCAGGACGAGGGACGGAAGCCAAGATCCGCCGTCGTGATTTTGGCTTGATGCACCCTGAATTCTTTTCCTTCGACCACCTCGACAAAATTTTAGGCACGGAGGAGGTCGCACTGTCCGCGAGTTCCAGGGCTGAGGGCCCTTTCGGACACTTCGACCCAGATTTCCTTTACCGGCAGAAGCGGGCCGAGAACCTCACCGTGAACCAGTTGCTCGAATTGACAATTGCCCAGACAAAGCACCTGGCTCGCTTCGCCGTTACCGGCTAGAAGCCGGCGCAGACGAGCTGAGCTCTGTCTGCTGAGATTCAATAGTCATGCCGAGCTGACGCATCGCGGCGTCGATGACGCCCCAGACCTCAGACGTCGCCGCGGACCGTTCCAGGCTGGCAAGTGCAAGGAGCTGACGACGAAGTTCATCCTCGTCGTCAGTCATGCCCTGGTAGTACAGGGGCGAAAGCAGGTAGGAATGGCTGTCCGTAGCATAGGCAGCCATCATGTCCAGAAATATCTCAAGTTCACGGCCGGCTTCGGCGGCCGCAGTTTGTTTGGAGTCTTCGTCGCCTGACGGAAACTGTGAATCAGACATGGGAAGAATGTCCAGCTTTCCATTCCACACGAGGCTTTGCATTGGCTCGTTGAAGAGCGACAGGACTGTGCCCATCCGGTGATTGCTGGTGGGATGCGCTGGCAGTGCACGCCGGACGTCGTGGACTATTTCGTGGAAGTGATCATCTGCCAAGCCGAAACCGACGAACAGAAGGTGGTGGGTCAGAAGATGTGCCTTGACGAGCGCCGAGAGTGCTTCTCTGTTTGTGTTGTAACCCAGATAGTCGTCACGTGTCAGGACAATGCTTTCGGGCTGGCTTACCGAGCCATGTAACTTCAGCAGCCAATTGTTGCCCACGGCTGGAATGTCTTCGGGCAGGACAGTCCTGGGTCGCTGTGCATCGCTGCAGGCCATCTCGAATAATTGGTCGTAGTTCAGAGTGATGGCTCCGGTGGACGGCAGCGTGGCCAAGAGTGCCGGAGCCAAGCCGTACTTTTCGAGCCTCACGGCTTGGCTGACCGCTTCCCCGAAAGCTCGGGGTGTGCCGTGCTGATCGGTGTACAGCTGCGCCAGGATGCCAGCTTGGTCGAGAAGGGGAAGGCCATCAAAAGCCTTATCGTCGTGTCCACTCAGCCGAACGCCTGACTTTAGCTTCTTCAACAAATTTTTCCAGGTGGGCGCTCCGGCGCTGACGCTGACACCTGCGCCGAGGAAGGGAACCACATGACCTGAACGTGCTGCTAGGCCAAGCGAATGGGCCTTCTCTTGAAGCTTAGGGTCGAGGACTGCCCAGGAAGATGACCCAGCTTCGTCTCGACGGAGCTTCTGTGCCAAGGAGAACGCAGCACGATCCCTCAGGACCAGGACAATGTCTACTTGGTACTTGGCGGCAAGTTCTTCACTGGCCGCCAAAATTGCCCGCAGCGCTGCTCCGAGGTGCTGTCCGGCACCGCCGCCGTCCGTCCCAAAGAATGGCAACGCCAGCAACCTGTAGGGCCTGTGAGCTGGCTCGGCTATCTCGCGGAGACAGCATTGTACGAAGGCTTCAAGCCGCTGGGCTACAGATGAAGCGTCCCAACGGCCATCGCTGGGAACCGCTGTCAAAACCGGAACCGGCTTCGATTCATCCCATGGACGAATCACCTCGGCCAGACTGGTTCCCTGCCTGAAGTCGGCAGAAACGGATTTGTTGGCCAAGGTTCTGAGGTCTTCTTCGCTGGCGCACAGCCAGTGGTTTTCGATCCGGACGCTAGAGTCCGTCGGGAGCAGCCAAGCATCGCAACGGAGATTCAAGATGTCGGCCATCGCGACGAATACGTGGGGTGAAGTCATGAGTGCTAGTCCTCCACTAAGACGGAGTCGGAATGCACTCGCAGCCAAATGCCCTGGTTGGCGCTGCCGATTGTCCGCATGATGTTCTTGCCAACGCCGATAGTTCCCGATCGCGAGCCGTTTACCCGCCATGGAGCCTGGAGCCGTTCGAATTGAACGACAACACTGAGGTATCCGTCGGTTGGTGGCAACGCGAACTTGGAGCGGGAAGGTATTCGGAGGTAGGACTTAGTGCGGTCTTTTTCAGAGATCACCTGCGACTCTATGCGCACGCCGCCTTCCTCGACCAGCTCGTTGCCGTCTCGCGTACTAGCCGCGGGCTTGATGAGCCGGACATCTTGCGCCGCAGGTGGCCTAAGGATGGTGTCGTTAGGTGTGCGGGGAACTTTGGCACCCGTCAAGCCGTGCCTTTTACGTATACCCCGCTTCGCGTCAATGTTGGCAAAAGGAGCTATTCGATCTTTGTCGTGAAGCGTCATCCGCACTGATGCTGGAACGGCTGCGGCAAAGGTGCTGAGTAGCTTCGCCTCCGCCGCATCAGGGTCATTAGCAACGGCGAAGTGAACATAGAGTTCCTCGAGTTCGGCCATTGTCTTGAGCCACCAACCTCCGGCATGTGGCGAACGCTTGCCGATGGCCGTGGAGTAGTACTGCTTGACCCGTCTTTGTATGGAAGTTCCTGCCAAGCCCACGTACAGGACCGGCGTCTGGGGAATCCAGAAAGCTCCAATTCTTGCAATGAGCTCCTCGTCGTTGGCTGTGTTCCCGTCAATCAATGTGTTTGGGCAAAGCTCACGGAGCGCCAAGAAAGCATTCCGATCGGGGCTGTATGTGGGCACTCGTCCCGCAGAGTCATCCAGATCTGGTGTGGAGGCCACCACGTAAACACCGGGACCTGTCTCGGGCACTGGTGTGTCCCAAGGGACGACGCCGGCCGGCTCAAGGCCGTTTTTGCTGAAAAGTTCCCCCACAGAGATTGTCATGGGCCAATGCTAATTGACTTCGTAGCTCGCGAGTCTCCGGTTATTGTCGCTTCCACCCAATACCCTGGCGCAGTGAACACATTTGATGGGGGACTCGGGCGCACTGCGCTGCCTGAGGGACTATATGAGCTGCTGCACACGTCTAGCGTCGAATCCAAGTTGTCATTGGTGCCCGAACTCGATTCCGTAGTCAGCGACGTCGATCAGGCAGAAAGCACAGACGTACTATCCCGGCATGTAGCTGACGTAGTGAAAGGTGCACTCACGGCTGCCAAGCCAGAGGATCGCGTGGCCGTGGCCAACCGACTCTTGTCACAGCTCCAGCCCGATAACGAAGTCACACCGGGGCCGCGTCAGCTACTTTCTCTGCACAAACCGGATGCCCTCAAGCGACGACAGCTCCGACGCCCCACCACGAAGCTCAGCGAGTCAGCGCTGCTCACAAACGGCAAGGACGACCCGAATCTCGCCGCTGAGCTGAGAACTGAGATTGCTTCCGCCAACACCGTGGACCTCCTTTGCGCTTTCGTCCGCTGGACGGGGCTGAGACTCCTTGAGCCTGCCCTCGAACGGTTGAACGAGCGCGGCGTGAAGTTCAGGGTCATCACCACCACGTACATGGGCGCAACTGAACGCCGGGCGATTGACCAGCTCGTCCGTCGGTACGGTGCCGAAGTGAAGATCAGCTACGAAACCCAGGCGACGCGTCTTCACGCTAAGGCTTGGCTCTTCAGACGAAACACTGGTTTTGATACTGCCTATGTAGGTAGCTCGAATTTGAGTCAGGCCGCCTTGCTGGACGGGCTGGAATGGAACGTTCGCCTGAGTTCAATCGCGACGCCGGAGCTGCTGAAGAAGTTTGAGGTGACCTTTGACAGCTACTGGGAGCAGAAAGCTTTCCAGCCTTACGACCCAGATCGTGACGGCGACAAACTGGATGCGGCACTGAAACGAAATGGTGGCAAGCGAACGTCCCCACCGTACGGTGTCACAGGACTCGAAGTTGTGCCGTTCTTACACCAGGAAGAAATGCTCGAGGACCTCGAAGCGGAACGGTCCAAGGGATACAACAAGAATCTTCTCGTGGCAGCGACGGGTACCGGCAAGACGGTTATAGCTGCGCTCGACTACAAGCGCCTCTGTGAGGCAGCGGGGAAGCCCCTGTCTCTGTTATTCGTTGCTCACCGGCAAGAGATCCTGAAGCAGTCCATGAGCACTTATCGCAACGTCATGCAGAATGGTGCCTTTGGCGAGCTCTTCATTGGTGATCACAAGCCACAAGACTGGTCGCATGTCTTCGCTTCTGTGCAGTCGCTGGCTTCGTTTGGGGTCCGGAACTTCAAAGCCGACCAATTCGATGTCGTGGTTATCGACGAGTTTCACCATGCGTTGGCACCTACTTACCGTCAACTGCTTGACTATCTGAAACCCCAGCAGCTTCTCGGACTGACTGCAACGCCGGAACGTGGTGACGGCGGAAATGTCGCCAAGGAGTTCTTCGACGGGCGGACAGCCAGCGAGCTCCGACTCTGGGATGCTTTAGACGCCGATCTGCTGGTGCCGTTTCACTACTTCGGTGTCTCCGATGATGTAGATCTCAGGAGGTTGGAATGGAAGCGCGGCAACTACGACACGGCCGAACTCGACCGTTTGTACACCGGCAACGATGCTCGAGCAGCAAAGGTGATCCGCGAGCTCCGGGACAAGGTCATTGGCACCGAACATATGCGCGCCATCGGATTTTGCGTCTCAGTTCAACATGCCCACTACATGGCGAGGGTCTTTAATGACGCCGGAATTGTCTCGGTTGCGGTCGACGGCGGCACCGACGAGAGCGCGCGTGCTGCGGCCTTGAACCAGCTGAAAAGCCGCGAAATCAACTGCATATTCGCAGTGGACATCTTCAACGAAGGTCTGGATATCCCAGAGGTCGATACCATCCTCATGCTGAGGCCCACGCAGAGCGCGACGATCTTCCTGCAGCAACTTGGCCGTGGTCTTCGCCGCGCCGACGACAAGGCTGTGCTCACGGTCCTGGATTTCATCGGCCAACAGCGTCGTGAGTTCCGCTTCGATCTGCGCTATCGAGCACTTACAGGCTACGGCCGTAAGCAACTCGAGAAGGCTGTTGAGGACGAATTCCCATATCTTCCGTCCGGGTCGCAAATCATGCTGGACCGCGTGGCGCAGAAGGTTGTGTTGGACAACATCAAAGCCCAGCTGCGCTACAACCGGAGTCAACTGACCAACGACATCGCTTCGTACGGAAAAACCGAGCTTGCCGTGTACTTGGAGGAATCGGGCAACGACGTAAAGACCATCTACCGCTCCACCAAGGACTCCTGGACCGGTTACCTTCGCCAAGCTCAGCTGATTGATGGCTTCTCCGGACTGGAATCGGTGCTTAAGAATCTTCATCACGACCATTCCGACATCGAGGAGAAGAAGCTCTTGGGCCGGATGGCCGCTTTCATCCACGTTGACGATCCGGAACGGGCCGATGCGTATTCCATGCTTGTCTCCGCGGGCGCGCCACGCTTCTCAGAGCTGGGCGCACGCGAGCAGACGTTCGCGAGAATGCTCTTCTACACAATGTGGGACGACGGCGGCGGCTTCAAGACGTACGACGACGGCCTGGATCACCTTCGCGCATATGGGTTTGTATGCAGCGAGATCCGGCAAGTCGTGCAGCTGGGCGTCGCAGCCTCGAAGCACGCCGGCCAGGGGCTCGGAGCTGGACTCCAGCACATTCCACTCTTGTCGCACGCGACCTATCGGCGTGAAGAAGTTCTCGCTGCCCTTCAGTATGGCTCGCTGGAACTCCAGAAGAACGTGCAGCATCGTGAAGGCGTTGCTTGGTGCCCGAAGACGGCAACGGACGCCTTCTTCGTTACGTTGAACAAGGACGACAAGAAGCACTCGGCGACCACGATGTACAAGGACTATGCCATCAGTCCAGAGCTCTTCCACTGGGAGTCACAGAATGCCACGTCGACAACGAGCCCCACTGGCAAGCGCTACTTGGATCGACGAGCTAATGGTTCGCAGGTCGTCCTATTTACACGTGCTACCGCAGATGATGAGACCGGCCTTACCGTTCCTTACACTTGCTTAGGCCAGGTCGACTACGTACAGCATTCAGGCACAAAACCAATAGCAATCACGTGGAAAATGCGTCGACCGATGCCCGTTGATGTATTCAAAAGTGCGGCAGCCGTTGCGCAGTAGGGCCGCCACGGTAAGGTCAGGGCTCCTACGTAACGAGCGGGATTCCGGCGGTCTGCGAGGGACAGACCCCTCCTCGTCGGTCAAGGTCGACGAGGAGGGCCCGATCTGGATTTGTATCCACTGCGCTCCATTTACTCGGGCTCCATGTGATTTCTTGGGTGGCTAGCCACTCGTTGTTGATACTTTATGCAATTTGGGGTGCTTGACATCCGACACCTGGGTGGAGCAATACCGCCTCCAGATTAACCCCAACGCAAAACGTCAGTAAGCTGCCATGGACCACGGTCATGCGAGATACTCCATAAATGTCGCTGCCGTCACGTAATCTGACTACCAGAAGCAAGAATTTTTACGGGGGTCAGTAATTTGGTGGATGTGGCAGTACCTGAAATCGCTATTTCAGCTGTGAGCGACTATGCAGCTTGGAACTCAGCCTTGGCTATGAGATTCTTCAACCCGGAACGAGCTGGGGAACTGGTTTATCTGGATAAAGACGATGATGCCTTCGCTGAGGTTTGCGCGGATTTGGGCGTGGATGTAGCCCTGGCGGATGAGGCTTTGGCCCTTGCTGTCAGGCCCTTACTTAAGTGGAAAACCTCGGGTCGGGCTGCCTTCTCGGAATTTGATCAAATGGCAGTAGATTGGACCGCGAGGAGACGAAGGGCGAAGGAGAACTCCTCCGAAGAACCGCCACCCCCGCATTTGGCTCTCTTGACGCTGTTTTCACTGGCTGCAGAACGTATCGGGAGTTCTGCCACCGGCGCCATCGAGTCCGGATATTACTCCAACCTGGAACTCCTTTTGAAAGTGCCGCCTGCGGAGTCGGGGCGGTTTCGCACCTCGTTCATGCGTTCGAGCGAAGCATATTGGGAGTTGTTGAGCCATTGGCTCGAGAATCAGGACGGGCAACGCGGCCTCCCAAGCGCATATGCTTTGATGCACCGCTACGTAGGACTGCCCGTGTCGCAGGCCCTCGTTCGCGTGCGTGAACGTCGAAATCTCCTAAAGATGTTCGAGGACCAGGGCTTTTCCGCCGGGATGGCTGTGTCTCAGACCGATATGCATGGTGCGCTCGACATTTGGATCAGCTCAGCGCGAACTTCTGCGAATGCGGCGTTGGTCAAGATGTGGGCATCAGCTGACCTCAGGAGCCGGATAGTTGAAATAGCCCTCGCTGAACTCGCAGCATGGCAGGGGCCGTTGTCGAGCGGATCAAAAACATCGATGAGCTTGCAAAAGTCCGGGCGTTCTCTCCTGACTCTTCGAGACGGGCGTGTCGGTTTGAGATCTGAGATGCGCTTCGGAGTCGTGCTCATCGGCGACACGTCTGCAGGGGAGAAGTGCCGCGTCAGCGGCGCCGATGGGTCTTCGAAATATGTCAACCTAGAGGTTCATGGCTTAGGAGCACTAGGGTTTGATTTTAGGGCTGGGGGGATTGATGCCGGGTCAGCCATTGGTGGGGACCTGCGATTGGTCCTGGAATCCGGAAGAGAACTTCAACGCTTCCCTAAGAATGTAGTCATCCTGACCCGTGACGCCTTTTCGGCAGGGTACGTCGAGTCAGATCGCATAAACGCTGCGACATTGTCCAGAATTCTGGTCAAGGATGAGTCCCAGTTGGTAGCAAAGGTGGAAGCCGTGCTTGCAGATGCGGCACAGCCCGGATATCAGTCCTGTTCCGGGGGAACTGCCGGTGTGCCGAACGGGTGGACGGTATTTACCGACGTGGTGCTACTGAGAGCTCCGGCGGCCGACCTTGTACAAGCACAGGACCTATCTGCCTTTCAGCCTCGTCTCTCCACGCACATGACAATCACGGGCGGTCTTAAGATGCCCGGCCGCGTAGCTCGCTGGAGTGCCATCAGTCCTTTCCGGGTGACCATCGCTTCAGACACCAACGAGAAGGTGGATTTGGTGGTGTCGGCTCGCAATTCGGAGACACTTTTAATGGAGGAGTGCAAGATTCATGCTGGCCTTACCGTACCTGCCTCCGTGGACCTGGAAGAACTTGAAGGTAAGCATATCGACTTGTCGCTGTCGTTGCGTCGCGGGAAAACGACCCTACAGAGCCTAAGCGTTAAGCTCAGAAGCTCTCAGGAGCCCACTCCTGACATAAACGATCGGTTCAAGTCGTTATGCCATGACTTGAGTGATCCGCTATGGCCCATCAATTGCACTCCAAATGAGAACGCCACGTCCCCTGGATTAGACGGGATCGCACTTTCGGCGCCTTGGATACCACACGCAGCAAGGGCCGTACCAGTTCGCCCCACCTGGGCACGGGTCGGCCAGGTCCGTCAGACCGCCCAGCTGATGCGTGTGGCTGGTCCCCATGAGAAATCGTGCATCGTTACTGGCCGTCACAGGTTCGACTTTCCGACTTTCGACGGACGTCGCCCAAAAGCCAGCTGGATGTATGGCATATGTATTGAGTGTGGAATGAGCAGACGCTCGCCAACGAAAGCCAGCTCCACTAAGGCTATCGACTTCACGCCAAGGCAAACGCGAGCTCAGGACGCACTCCCCAAGCTGACGTCACTCCGACCCCGCTGGGACGCGCTGATTGACGCCCTATTCTATTTAGGTGCAGGCTCTCGTCAGGAGTTCTCAAAACTTGCTAGGCAACTGGAAGACTCAGCGGTATTCGAACATCAACTACTTCGTGACTTGGAAGCTTTGGGAATTGTCGAACTGGAGCGGAGTTCTGAGCTAGATGTAGTGCGCTGGGAGGCAGCTGCGACCTGCTTGGCGCAACTGGCTGACAGATCGTGGATGTTCGCTGGATTTTGGAATCTGAAGTTGAAACGCGATGTGTTGGACAGGTTTGAGTTAGCTGGTGCTTCCGTCCTTATCAAGTCGCCCGATCTGCACGCCTCAGTTACCGTCGATGGCATTGCACGGGCTGAGCTGGATTCAATTGCAGAAGAATTCGGAATAGAAGTGGTTTCAAATGCTTCCATGGAGCTTGCACGTGCCTTGCCCGCGCTTTCAACCGTTAGGCAGTCTCTGAAGCGCAGCCAAATGCCGTTTAGTGAATCCTACGAGTACTTCAGTCCACAGTTTGCTTCGTGGCTCCGGACGGAGACGGCCGGGATGGCTGGCCTATACCGCATATCTAAGAGTTATAGTTCGGTGTATTACTTCCGTTCATCAGAGGACATAATCGCCGATGCAGGTGCCCGCGTCACCGTCGAACTAGGAAAGCACCTGGCCGCTCTTGAATTAGGGCAGTCTATAGTCGCTTATAACCCAGATGATTCGACACTTATGGTCCCTGTGGGAGCCGAACTTCCCGGAGTCTACGGTCGCGCCGCGGTCATGGGCGCAGGCGAACTTCCACGCTTCAAGCCGCTGGAGCGCTCGGTTATATACGACAACGTTCCTCCCGCGGCAGCGGAGGCACTTTTCGGAAAGTTGAATTCATGAACAACCCGACGCCCCTTAGCCTGAGCACTGACCTGCAGGAAGCCTTTTCTCGTTATTTTGCGACCAACTATAGGCTTCGTTCGACTGGTTTAGCAGCGGACAGGGAAGAACTACTGGGTACCCCGGGGCAAGTTTTTCAGGAGCCCCTGATTGAACCGGTTATTCCCTATCCAGCTAGCGAGAGTCTCATTGAAACAACCACGGCTGCGGGATATTCAACGGCGGTGAGTAGGATAGTCGGAGATTCACTTTTTCGTCAATTTACCGGACCTGACGGTTGTATTAAAATACGTAAACATCAAGCGTTCAGCATCTTGGCTAATAGCGGTGTTGCTGAAGCCGGTAAGACCAATGTCGTTATCACTTCCGGAACTGGATCAGGAAAGACTGAAGCGATCCTCCTACCGATTCTGCTGCGTCTTGTGCAGGAATCAGAGGCGTGGCCTGCACCCGGGGAAGTATCTACCTGGTGGACTGGCGAAACCTTCAGGCCGATGCGCCAACGGGAGACGCGCAAGGCTGCTATTAGGGCCATGATTCTGTATCCCACTAACGCTCTAGTGGAAGACCAGCTCACGAGGCTTCGTCTTGCGTTCCGTAGGATTTCGGAGACTCGACCAGAGGCTAGACTCTGGTTTGGTAGATACACAGGGGCCACGCTCGGGTCTAACTCTCGGCCTTCGGAATCCTCGAAAACGACTGTTTCGCGTGTGATCCAGGAACTCCGCGAAATGAGTGAAGAATATCAGGGCCTTGAACTAGCTGGAACTGTATCCGAGGGTGACCTTTCGCTATTTACTGATCCTCGAATGCACGAGATGGTCACACGCTGGGACATGGTCGAAAGTCCACCGGATGTCCTGGTATCAAATTTTTCGATGATTAATGCGATATTAATGCGGGACTCTGAAGCGCCAATGTTTGAACAAACTAGGGAATGGCTGAGAGAATCCTCCGACCACGTCTTCACCCTTGCCGTAGATGAGCTTCACTCCTATCGTGGTTCGGCGGGCAGCGAGGTTGCACTCCTGCTCCGTCGTTTGTGCAATCGGTTAGGCCTGGCGCCCGACAGTCCGCAGATCCGTATCATCGCCGCTAGTGCTTCACTGAATGACGATGTTGAGGGGTTGTCCTTCTTGGAAGAGTTCTTCGGAGCAAGCCGGGACAGTTTTGTGGTCACGTCTGGGCAGCCCAAGGCAATCAACCCTGTTCTACCGATCAGTCGTGAGCGTGTCCTAACTGATGAGAAGGTCGGAGCTCTTGACGGTAGAGCAGCAGAACTCTCTGAATGTATTGCGGCGGCTTGCTTTGAGGATGCGGAGGGCCGATATAGGGCGCAGTTCCTGCAGACAGTCGCACACCGACTATTCGGTCAAGAGGACCCAGATTTCCGAGGACTTCGCGCCGTTTTTGAAGCTGTTGCACGCGGGAAAGACGTCGGGATCCCGCTTAGAGGTCACCTATTTGCCCGTGTACTATCTGGGCTGTGGGCCTGCAGTGACGGCTCCTGTTCAGGTGTGTCACCCGAACGCCGAGATTTGTACAGAAACGTCGGCAAGTTATTTGGGCAACCTGTGTCGTCATGCGATGAATGTGGAAGTCGTGTCCTCGAACTGATCTTATGTGGAGAATGCGGCGACACCAGCCTGGGCGGTTACGTCTTACCCTTCAGCGACGGTAGTGAGAGTTTAAGCGCAACACCTGCAGGAGTGCTGTCGGATGCCCCGGGACTGGTGACTCGTCGTCACCGAGGTATTTACAGGTGGTTCTGGCCAACCACGGGCGATCAGCGACCTATCGGTGCGGACAAAAAATGGACAACACAATCATTCGACGTTGCTTGGGTTCGGGCCGCCATGGACAAAAGTGGACGGTTGGAGGTCGGGTGCCCCGAAGGTCCAAACGGTTGGGTCTTGCAAATTCAAGGCAAGGGGAGTGCGGAGGCAACCCCAGCCATCCCGGGAAAGTGTCCGCAGTGCGGGCAACAGGGCCGCCAGACGGCGGACTTCAACCAAGGACACGTTTCCACGCCCTTGCAGGGGCATGCCACGTCTCCGGCTCAAACGACGTCCGTTTACCTTAGGCAACTTCCTCGAACACTGGGGGACAAACCCGATGATTACCGAACGATTGTCTTCACAGACAATCGCGATGCAGCGGCCCGAACTGCAGCATCGTTAGCCACTCGCCAATACAGCGATATTTTAGTTCAGATGCTTCGAAAGGGACTCACTGAAGCGACTGCAGTGGATTTGGCAGTTGTTCTTCGGCGGTTCACGACTAACCCAGCCGAATTAAGTCCTGGAGAAACAGCCCAAGCACAGCACATTATGCAAACCAAGCCCGGGATACTAATGGCTGTTGTGCGAGAGACTGCAGGGGTTGCAACACCGGAAGACAAAAAGCTTCTGATCGAATTGAACGCTGAGGGCTCGGAGTCCGTGGGATGGTCGGAGCTGCGAGCACGGATCGAGACCCAGCTGGTCGACTTAGGCATAAGTCCGGGCGGACCATCGCCGTTCGCCCAGAGCTTTGAACGGGAGCCCTGGAACACTTTTTATCCACCGCCTGAAGCGGGGCTTTGGATAAAGGCAGACGCTGTTTCGTCGGCAGCTGCACAAGAGAAGCTGCGCAACATGCTGGATTTGGAGCTTGCCCGCCAAATATTCGACGCAGGGCGGAGAGACGTAGAATCTACGGGTTTGGCTTGGATCGCCGTAGATGTTTCTGGCTCGGATTCTGGGCTGAATGACGACTTAGCTCGAGAGGTCGCCTCCAGTTGCGTGCGCATACTCGGGCTTGATCTTAATTATGAGGGATCCTTCGCGGCTCGAGCTAACGGGATAAAGACGCCAAACGCAGTTCGGGAGTATCTCAAGAGGGTTTCTGAAAAGCATGCAGTGGAGTTGGCTCACTTGGAAGCGTGGGCCTTCGGAGTTCTCAAGAAGCAAGGGCTTTCCTACGATGGTTGGGTACTGAAGATTCATGGATCAGCAAACCAGTTGAGGTTCGCTCCACCAGCAACTTTTCTCTGGGTGTGTAATCGGTGCGGTTTCATTCACCTACAAGGATCCGCTGGAGTCTGTGCGAATAAGGGCTGCATCTCATCAGAACTGACACCGCAAGAGCGCTCAATCGGTCCTAGAGACTACTATGGTTGGCTGGCCAGTCAAGATGTTCGGAGAATTGCCGTTGCCGAGCTGACCGCACAGACCAAGCCCGCGGCGGAGCAACGAAAGCGTCAACGTTGGTTTAAAGGGATCCAGTTGCCATCACCGTTGGAGAACTCCCGAACTAACCAGCTCGATGTTCTGAGTGTTACTACCACGATGGAAGTCGGCGTGGACATTGGTGCGCTGAATGCCACGATCATGGCTAATATGCCGCCTCAGCGGTTCAACTATCAGCAACGCGTAGGTCGTGCTGGCCGCGCCGGTCAGGCCTTTTCGTTCGCGATCACTTCCTGCAGGGATTCGGCCCATGACGAGTATTACTTCAACAACGCTTATCGAATGACGGGCGATCTCCCGCCGCAGCCGTTTCTTGACCTCGGGCGGCCTCGTATCGTTCAGCGCGTGGCGGCAGCAGAGTTGCTCAAGCGCGCCTTCTCATCGCTCCCACAGCCGCCCCGCTGGAGTCCTGACAGTTTGCACGGATCATTCGGGGAAATCGGGTCGTGGTCTGCTAATAGGGGCGGTGTTCAAAAATGGCTGGAGGACAGTCCTGCGGTGACCGAACTGGTAGGGGAGCTATGCCACGGCACAAATCTAAGCAAAGCCGAAATACAAAGGATCGAAGGATGGGCACGCCACGAGCTCACAGCAGAGGTCGACAGGATCATTGAGCAGCCGGACCGCAGCGAGGAAGAACTCAGTTTGGCTTTGGCGCTAGGCGGCCTTCTGCCGCTCTTCGGGTTCCCCACCCGTGTGCGAAATCTTTATCACACGACGGTTTCAACCCGGACTCTCGATAGCCATATAGTCGCAGACAGGCCGCTGGCCATGGCAGTCACTAGCTACGCGCCCGGGGCCGAAATCGTAAAGGATGGTTTGGTTCATACGGCGGCTGGCTTCGCTTCTTATCGAAAAGCAGGCAAGTCCTGGGTGCCCAGCGACCCGCTGGGGTCACCTCATGAAATTGCTACGTGCAAAGGCTGCGCAACGACGCTCATCGACCGGCCTATAGAGGACGTATGCGGAAACTGTGGGTCAGACGTCCAGCGTTTCACTATGTTTGAGCCTCGTGGGTTCAGAACGACGTATAAACCCAGACCTTATCGAATTGACGGTTCGCGAGCGCAGTCGAAGAGCCTTCCCACGTTTGTCTCTGCTCAGCGTGAAACTTCTCTTTGCGAGGTTCTCGCGGTGGATCTTCGCCTCTACGAGCAAGGAAAGCTCCTGCAATACAACGACAACAGGGGGCGGCTCTTTGATTTGAAGCGCCAAGGCGATGACTCCATAGTTGCAGTGGATCGATCCATATACACCCAGGGCTGGAAAGACATGCCCTCAACAGGACTTGATATTGGAAAGTCTGCAATTGGGGAAATCAGAACTACCGATGCAGTGACCATCGCCTTGACGCGCTTGAGCACCCCAGACGGGGGACTTTCCACTTCTGCCCAAGTCTTGCCGGCCGGGATGCCAGCCCTGTGGTCACTTGCCGAGGTCATTAGAGCTGGGGCCAAGGCTCAACTCGATATTGATCCTCAGGAGATGCAATCTGGACTTCAGCATCTGTCCGTGGGTCATCAACCTACTGCGAGGGTGTTCCTAGCTGACAGCTTAGATAACGGGGCGGGCTACGCCGTCGAGATGGCGAAACCCGCAAACTTCAAAGCTTTGCTTCAATCGACGCGCGAGGCACTGCGTCTCAGGTTTGAGCAAGGGGCACACTCACGGTGTTCTACTTCCTGCCCTGATTGCCTGAGATCTTGGGACAACCAACGCTTGCACGGTGTCCTGGACTGGCGGCTCGCCATCGACATGCTCGATTTGTCGGCAGGACAGGAGCTGCACCTCCCAAGGTGGTTTGATCGCATCAAGGAAGTTGAACTTGCCGCTAAGTCGATCGACGGGGGTTGCGTGGTCCAACCGACGGGGTCGCTAAGCGTCCCCGTCGTACTAATCCCGGATGAGAAAATCGGGGTCCTTCTTGGCCACCCTCTGTGGTATCGCGGTTCCGCCGGTACAGCTGATCCGAGGCGACGGATGGCGATCGTAGAGGCCAGACAAGAGTTGCCTGGATATAAACTCGCAATTAGTGATCATTTCGAATTTGATAGGCGTGCTGTTCAAGTTCTGGTCGGAGCTTTGGAGCGTGAGACGAATTATCTCGAGTAGCTAGCTGACCAAAAATCGGGTTGCCTGAGCTAACGCAAATGGGTGACTTTCGAGCCGACGTTCTCGTATTTAGACCGGCGTGCCAAGTTCCTGAACCACTATCGGCTTTTCTCGGTTGGCTCGTCGTAGGAGCGTTCGAGTAATGGGAGTGCCAGCTCTGCAGCCGGCATCCCTTATGGGGCCAAATCTGACCTATTTGGCGGAGCTTGGCGCTAGGGCAGGCTTTTTCCCACTCTTCCCGCATGAATGCGCGGAGACCAGAACGCGGAGACTGCAAATGTCTCATCCGGGGCACCCGCGGGCGACCTTCTGAGTCAGTTGTCGTTGCGCCGTGGAGAACGAATTAGTAGCACTTCCTGATGCTTCGACTTATAGAGGAACTGTGTTTGCATACATCGGTGCATTGCCCCTGAGCTGCTTTCGGCTACGGGGCCACAACAACACGTCACCAGGGGTCTCACGCAATGAAGTCTCAAGTTTGACTTGGATTCATGGCCTCAGATCCAGCGGCTCGATCTCCGCCCCTTCTTGAATGAGCCCCAGCAGGTCATCCTGGCGCGCTTGGCCCAGCGTCAGCCGGTACTTGGCCAGCCCGTCGAGCATACGCTGCGTCCTCGGCACGTCGCGGCTCAGGGGGTGGTCGAGTAGCCGGCGCTCGATTTTATTCGGTCCCGGGTGAATCCAGTGCGGGGCAAACTCTTTGTGTTGCCCGCGTGCCTCTGAGGAGATTTGAGAGGTGGCTACATCAAATAGTGCCTGCCATGGGTTCGCAACGCCGGGTTTAAGTACCGCTGAACCGTGGGATTCGGCAACGTTCTTCCGCACGGCATGTCCGAGGTAACGATGCACGCGCCCTTCCCGCTGCTCAAAGTCCACCGGGTTGCTGGGCACGTTCCAGTGAATTACTGAGTGGGCCCACCAGTGGAAGTCGATGCCTTCCTGGCCCACCGAAGTAGAAGCCAAAACAAAGGGCCAGAATGGGCTGTTGAAGGCTCGGCGAACATCGGGCATGCGGGTGCTGTCGCCGTCGTCCGTGCGAGCATTGCTGTATCGAACGGCGAAGCGAACGCCCAAGCGGAGGTCCTTGTCCGGCTCACCTGGATATTTGGCGACTAGCTGTGCGGGCTTAATAGAAAGGGCCAGCCGGATGTCGTCTGCGATTGCGTGAACATCTTCGGCAGAGATGGCGCCGGGTGCTTGCTGACTCCGGAGCTGGAAAACGTATTCGTCTAGCACAGCTTGGAGGTTTCCGCTCTCGCAGTAGCGAAGGACTTTCTGCCAATAGTCGCCATCGGGATAGAGCGTATCCAGTAGCTCCGTAACATCAAGTCGGTTGAACAGAGTACGCATGCCCGAAGCTGCGGAAACGGCGGCTTTCCAGAGCTCACTTTCATCGAAGTCGTCCGGTACGACGCGTGCCAACGCACGATAAAGGCAATTTGCCGGAGAGTTCACAGCCAGGTCATCGATACCTTCTTCCCACCCCATGCAGGGCTGGGTAGCCACTGATAGCATCCGATCTATGTGCGCTACATAAAGTGCCGACTCGGAGCTGCCCTCGTCGCTCTCGTCGGTTGAACCGGAAGACTTCGCTGCCTTGCGGATGTCATCGTCGAACTTCCTCAATTCGTGCCGTGCCAAGTTTGGCTTATCGCTCCATGCGACCGGGAGCGCTCCGGGGACGGAGAAGTAGGATGCCCACGTGCCTAGACGGAGGGCGGGTTCTGCGACGTTGCCTCCGATCAGAGTCCTGCCGCGTTCGGCAGCCCGTGCTTGGACTACGGCTCTGTCCGCGGACGTTCCTAGCGCGGCCGCACTTTCGAAGGGGTCACTGACGCGGGCCAGAGCAGCATGGGGAACGAAAAGTGCAAGAGCGGACATGGCGAGAGGTTCCCCTCCCCGCACGTTGTAACGTAGGCGGCCACGGAAGCGCTTTCGAGCTTCGGTGGTGTTTTCACCGTGTAGCGTGGAACCAAACATAATGCGCCGCTCGGCCTCGTATGAGAGCAATGTGGTTATGGCCGTGGGGGCTGCATTCCAAGCCGAGAAGATGAGCTGCTTGGTGACGCTTCCTTCTGTGGCGGCAAAAGCCCCCGATGGCTGCAAGTAGGGGAGCGAAGGTGGCATCCATAGCAACTTCCACCAGCCGCGGCCAACAGTATGCTCGCGGACAGCTCTGAACTTGGCGTTGTCTGTCTCGATATGGCCGTAACGCTTGTGAACCGCTGGATCGATAGTTGTCAAGTTTCTCAGCGTTGGGTCGACGACAGCGTGATCGCAAGTATTTTTGTTTTCCAGCATCCTGCCCACCTTGTAGTCGGTGAGGAAGTGCGCGAACATCGGTACCGACTTCCAGTACTCCATCGGGTTACCAGTGCGGGCCGCACGGAACAGTGCGGACAAGGACCTGTAGCTGCTCAGGTCTTCGGAACGAACATCGGTTGGTGCCATGTTGATGACTGAAAGCATGTCATCCTTGCCAAGTTGGGGTCGCTCCGTCCTGCTCATGAACATCTTCAGACTGTCCTCGATGCGGTGTGTTAGCGCATCTTCCACATGCTGATTCACGAGTTGTGACCGTCGAGTATCCAAATCCGCACCCAGGCTTTCCATGTACCCGGGCCGCTCGCTGCTTAGGAAACGCATCAACTGCCGGAAGTCTGCGGCGTGATCGTCGCCGTCGGCTTCGATCGCGCTTGTGTGCGCCTTGTAGGGCGTGGCCGATAGCAGGACGAGCTTGGCGCTTTTGTAGTTCAGGAACTGTCGGGCGAGCTCTGCCGATGGATCCTCTTCGTCTGGTACGGCGCCCGGGGAGTAAAGAAGATCGCGGAAACGCTGGAACTCATCCAAAATGATCAGGTCGGGTTCGAGGCAGTCCAGCCCCGCTTGGGCGAGGTCGCCCCGGAGCCCTCCGATTATGGCGCTCATACGCGGCCGGACGCCCTCGGATCCTTGAGCAACGGCGTCGATCATTGCCGTTTTGAAGGCCGCAAGGTTTCCGCTCTTCGTGGCGAGCTGGCGGAACTTGGTGCACACCGAGTCGACAAAGCCTTCAGGATGAAGATCAGTTAGGCGTTTGACCTCCCAACTGAATCCCGCGACACCAGCGCCCGACCTCAGCAGCTCGATGGCGTCCTCATGGTGCTCCAAGGTAATTACTCCGAGCTGTTTAAGGATTTTGAACAACACTGCACGTTCTCGCGCCTGTCCAGTGGCCTTGCTGACATTGAACGACGTTCCGGGAGTCAAAGAAATGAAGTTGACACGTTTGCGGGTCCCTGTGCTGGCCGGGGCGTTGAGTCTCGCCAGTTCGGTTGGTAGAAGCGTCAGGCGCCCGGACTCGATGATGTCTCTTTGTCCTGTGACGTTCAGGCGGCCAAGGTTTTGCTTGGCCAGATCGGCGTTGGAGCAGACGTAGACAATGTCGATCCTGTCGACGCCGGAGTCCCTCTGGTCGAGCCGCTCTATGGCTTTGGCGATCACGCCCCGGGCAACCATGCTCTTGCCCAAACCGGTTTCATCCGCAACGAGGAACCGATCCGCCGGATGGTCATCCAGGTAAAGGCGCTTAAAGACGTGTTCTACCGTCCGCAGTTGGAATCCCCGTAGACCATCCAGCGCAGGAGTTGCGTCAAACCCCATAAGACGCAGCTGCCTTTAGGGCGTCGGTAGCAGCTGTCCAAAGCGCTTGCAGCTGCTGAGTCTCAGGATCATTGGGGCGAAGGGCGAGTAGACGTTCCATCACTACCTTAAGATCGGGAAAAACTGACATGGCATCTGGGCTGGCCATCGCGCCGACCAAAGCCTCAAACAGGCCCGCGGTGTAGTCGTCTCCGAAGGCAGAACCGGCGAACCTGCCCGGGTCTGTACTGGATCCCGGCATGGCATCCTCCGGGGTTAGGAACAACAGCAGGAATTGGCGGAGCTTTTCGGGATCGCTTAACTGACGCGCGATGATCTCGTCTAGCCGCCCTGGAGGCTCGCTCCGCAGGCTCCCTTGGATCACAGTGCTTTTCGAAAGTTTGGCCGCGGGGTCCTCCAATGTCAGCACGAGGTATGGAGTTACATCTGCGAGTGGGACGGCGGGGAAAACATGTACATGTTTCCCGCCGGAAGGTTCGACGACGAGGATCGGCTGAGGTAGCGAAAGGAGCCGCAAATTTGCGGTGAACTCGGGTTTGGGGGACCAGTCATGCGATACCGCCACTTCAAACGTCTCGATGCCACTCTCTTCTAGATTGGCATCGAGCAGAAACCGTTGTGCCGCTGCGTCCCGCAGCGCGTTCTCAAGTCTGAAGGCTGCTTCGTCATCTGTTGTCCGATCTTGGCCGCCAGAGCCGTCATAGGCTTCGAACGGAACATCTTTCAAGCTCTCCATCATGCGCTGCACGCCGATGACTTTCTTAGCGCCGCGCATTTCCAGCAAGAATTCCACGTTCTTTGTGAATCCCGCCTCGGTGGCATTAGCGGACCCCAGGAGAGCATAGGTGTAGTGATCGTAATCGCAGAAGTAGGCCTTGGCATGTAGCCCTGTTAGATCGTCTCCAACGTGATGTGTACCGGACACGTCCCTGTCGCTCAACCCCGATTCTGCTGACTCCGGAATGCCACGCTCGTCGAAGGCTTTGAACGACGAACTGGTGTCCGCGATTGTCCGTTCCTGAAGAAGATCTATTTGGTCACCCCTTGAGTAGACATGAAGGTTGTCTGTCCATCTGTCCCGGAGCCTGCCGAGGAGTGCGTCATCGAGGAAGGGCGAGATGACTAACTTGTCCCGGCCGAGGTGGGCATTTTTACCGGTCTTCTTATTGAGTGCGATGAAGTTTTTCGGGTCGTGTAGGTGCGCCACGACCGAGCCCTGTTCAAACTCTTCGCCCATGCCCAATGGACGAAAGGCCAAGCGCTGTATTCCTTCGGGCAAACCCCAACGGACGTCCTCCACTCGCGAGGCGAGTCCTCGCACCCGCGCCAGCCTCTCGGCGTCGGGCTTTACGGTGCAAAGGTCCGGGAGTCCGGCGATGAAGCGAGCGAGAGGCCCGCCGTCCGGGACGGCGTCCTCGGGGCCCTGCCTGGGTTCGCCGTCCAACCGAACCAGGAGGTCCCAGCTGGAATCGGCTGTGAGGTTACGACTAGTGCACAGGAATCGGTAGAGGCGCTCACTGTCCTTCTCGAATTCCAGGAGCCAGACCTTGGGGTGGAACAGCCCTCGTCGTGCGGAGACTTGATGCACCATCGGCTCCAACAGGGCGAGGAGGTCCGAGGCGTCCGTGGGTGCCTTGATATGACCCGCTTGGCAGAAAATGTCCACGCGATCGGAGACCTTTCGGAGGGCGCTGAGCACCGCCACTGGGTTGGTGAACTCCTCACCGGAACCTGCGACGAAGCTCAGCGGTACCGACAGTGCGCTGGTCATGTCCAGTGTGAACGTGGTGCCCACGGCATGCGCGAGACGAAACCCCGTCGGCGGGCGCAGCTGCTGGGACAGAGCTTGCCTGTTTGATGCCTCAAGCATTTGGTTGGCCTCCCAGCGTGAGTCCTGAGTGGATGTCCAAAACGCTCCGGCGGACTTGGCTCCAGCGGAAGGACAACGATGCCACGTGGGCCTGCGGCCACCAAGCGCGAAGTCGCCGCTCATTAAGGAACCGTGAGTTGGCCTTCTTCATGAGCTTTTCCCGATTCTCGACGGCGGAGCGAAAGCCTGCATTATCGATCAATCTGGAAGTGCTCAAAGCCGCGCCGATCATGGCCTTCGCGAAGCCGGCAGTGCTGCTATTGATGCTCCCATTTAGTGCTCTGGCACGATCCAGATAACTGTCAACGTCCCAACTGGCGAGGCCAGCCGCTTTGTTGCCGCGCTGCTCCTCCCATTTCTCGAGGAGTTTCAGTGTTGGTTCTAAGGACTCCTCGCCGGCGGAAAATTTCTTCATGGAGTGCTCGGCGAGGAGATGCTGGTAGAGGATGTTGGCGCCGTTATGGATGAAGGAAAAGGCCTCCGCGTCCTTAAGCCAGACCGCGGGTTCACCCTTAGCGCTGAGGCAAGCAGGGTCGACCCAAGGGGCCCAAGATTCGCGCTCGGGGCTGAGGTCGGAACCAACGACGTGGGCGAGCATTGAGGTAGGGCAACTGGTGAGAATCCGCTCCTGAAGCCAGCGAGATTCTTCGTGGGACAAAGTTAGACCGTTTTCTTCGGACTGCGGGAATCCGATGGGTGGCTTGGGTAGAGTCTGGTTCCACACGGAATAGCTGCCTTCGCCGTCCTCTGAGGGACCGCTATCAGCGCACATGAGCTGTGCGACGGCTGACCGGTCAGTTCCCGGGTTTACGATTCCGTATCGGCGAAGCGCCGACCAGTACGCGGCCGATGGAAGCTGCCGCACGTTTGGGCCCGCGTCCTTGCCGATGAAGCTCTGCTCGTTGAGCTCCTTGAGCCTGATGATCAGCTGCCGTTCGGATTCCTCGGCGCGCTTCTGGAGCTCGTCGGGCCTTCTCGTGGTTTGGTGCGCAGTGAGAAAAGACCACGGGACAAGTAGCATGTAACGCGCGCCGAGGTGAAGGACAGAGGTTCCTGGAAAGAGGCTGTTGCTGATTGTGTCCCGAAGCTGGCCCATTCCGAGGTCGTCAGTAGTTTCCGGACTGCCAAACAGCTTGACGAGCTCGCGCATCTTTGCGTTTTCCTCTGTGGAGGCATCAAGCCAAGAGATGAGGGAGGGCATTAGTGTTTGCCTACTCTCAACGCCTCGGCCCTCTGATGCCGATGCCGGTCCACCACTTTCTTATCCAGCTCATTTTCAGCGGATCTTTCTGCGTTAGTAGGAAGAGCTGGAGAGCGGGCAGTTCAGACGGTCCCATCGATTTCAGGGCATCCTTATAAGGAGACTGGCTGCATTGCTTGATCATTCCGTCCGCCCACATACCCCAAGTCTTCGTAGAAATGAATCCGTTACGCCTTAGGTCTAGCTCGTCCTCACAGAGCTCCAAGTATGAGCGGATGGTCCGGTCTTCACCCCGAATGGCCTTCACTAGTCCCCGTTGAGATCCTCGACTGTTGTCCAAAAGAGCCCAAAAACGTTGAACGTAAAGATTTTCGAAATCGCGATGTTTGGCTGCGCGTGCCCCTATGAGCTGGATGATCGCGAAGGCAACAGCGATTACCGTTGCAAAGTTGGCGATTATCTGAGCCCATTCCCATCCGCTCATGCTCGCAGTTCCTCGTAGATCAGCTCACTCAACATCTTCAGCAGGGACTGCATTTTCGATTTGTCTCCCAATGCTTGAAGGCTCAGGTTGTAGTGGCTGTCCATGGAATTTGATACGGCCTCGGTGAGGGCCTTCTCGAGGTGCGGGCTACTGCCGAAGTGACTGCGTGAATTGTTCTGCGCTTGCTTTTGGAGAGTTTCGTTCTTCACGAGCTCGCGGCGCACGCCTTCCACGAAGTGTGCCACGGCGTCTAATTCTTCGCCTTCGAAGGGCAGATTGGCCTGCTGGATGATCTCTTCCCAGGTCGCCAGGACCGGATCCTTGGCCTGCCCGGTGCCGACCTCAGAGGGGGGCTTGAGCAGGGCATCCTCGCCCGAGAGCTGCAGCTGGGCCTGCCCCTTGTCCTTCAGCGCGTACTTAGCCAGCACCACACCGGAGAGATCCAGAGCGATTCTGGCATCGTTGACGCGGAGGACCGGAAGGAGATGCTTGTAGTAAATCGATCGCTTTTCTAGGTCGGTGTCGGCAAAATCGACAATCTGTGCGAGAAAATCGTAGGCACGAACGAATGAGCCGAGATCCTTACGGAACAAGTCCAGCTCGTCCTGCGCGGCTTTGTCGCCATCGGCAACAGCAGCGTTGTATCGGGTGTTGAAACGGGACTTCGCCGGCGCGACCCAGCCGGACAGTGCATTGTTTCCGGCCTCCAAGACATAGGACTTCACCAGCCCGTCTACCTCGGACTCGAGGTAGATCTGCGCGGCGTCGAGTTTGGCCTGCAAGTCGTGAACCACGTTGGGGTCGGAGACGCCTTCCAGGGCAGCCTCACGGAAGTAGGGCTGGAAGGAGGCAAGGATCTCTTTGGGGTCGTTGACGAAGTCCAGCACAAAGGTCTGGTCCTTACCGACGGCGGTGCGGTTCAAACGGGAAAGAGTCTGCACAGCGGAGACGCCCGATAGCTTCTTGTCCACGTACATCGCGACAAGCAGCGGCTGATCAAAGCCCGTCTGGAACTTGTTGGCCACCAGCATGATCTTGTAATCGTCGGTGGCGAAAGCCTCGGGCAGAGTGCGTCCTTTGAGGCCGGGATTCATGTTGATCTCAGTGAACGGCTCGACGCCGGCTTCGTCGTCGTTGACCTCGCCGGAGAATGCGACCATCGTTCCCAAACCGGAATAGCCGGCGTCGTTGATGTATTTGTCGATCGCGAGCTTGTACCGCACGGCTTCCTTGCGGGACCCGGTAACGACCATGGCCTTGGCCTTGCCCTCAAGGCGCCAAGCGACGTTAGCGCGAAAATGCTCCACGATAACTTGGACCTTTTGGCTGATGTTATACGGATGCAGTTTCACCCAATTCATCAGCGACTTCAGACCCTCCGATTTCTCTACCTTTGCGTTGTCCGAGTCGTAGTCCCGGCCCTCGTGGGTGAGCCGGTAGGCCACCTTGTAGCTGGTGTAGTTCTGCAGCACGTCCAGGATGAAGCGCTCCTCGATGGCCTGCTGCATGGAGTAGAGGTGGAACGGCTGCGGCAGCCCGTCAGGGCCCTTGCGTCCGAACAGCTCAAGGGTCTTGGCTTTGGGCGTGGCGGTGAAGGCGAAGTAGCTGATGTTTTTGGCATCGGCACGTTCGGCCATCTCGGCGGCTAGATAAGCCTCGACGTCGATCTCGCCGCCGTCGTTGACCTCCGCCAGTTCCTCCGCGGAGAGGACTTTCTTGAGCTTGTTGGCGGTGGACCCGGTCTGTGAGGAGTGCGCTTCGTCCGCGATGATGGCGAAGTTGCGGCCTTTCAGCGCCTCGGATTCGGCGATGGCCTTCAGTGCGAAGGGGAAGGTTTGGATGGTGACGATGATGATCGGGGTCCGCGCCGCCAGCGCGGTGGTGAGTTCGGCGGACTTGGAGCCGGCGGTGCCGCGGATGGGAACCACGACGCCGGACTTGTGCTCGATCTGGTAGATCGCGTCCTGCAGCTGGGCATCCAGCACGGTCCGGTCCGTCACGACGATGATGGAGTCGAAGATCTTCTGGTTGTTCGCGCCGTGCAGGGAGCTGAGCTGGTGCGCGGTCCAGGCGATGGAGTTGGTCTTGCCGGATCCGGCGGAGTGCTGGACCAGGTAGCGGTGGCCCGGGCCTTCGGTTCGGGCGGTCTCGATGAGCTGGTTGACCACGTCCCACTGGTGGTATCGGGGGAACAGCAGGGACTTGCGGACTTCCCGCTCGCCGGTGACGGGGTTGGTTTTGTCGCTGATCTGCAGGTGCAGGAACTTGCCGATGATGTTCAGCCAGGAGTCGCGCTGCAGGACCTGTTCCCAGAGGTAGCTCGTGGCCGAGCCCTTGGGGTTGACCGGGTTGCCGGCGTGCCCGTCATTGCCGAGGTTGAAGGGCAGGAAGTAGGTGTCCTTGCCCTTGAGCTCGGTGGTCATCTGGATCTCGCCGTTGCTGACGGCGAAGTGCACCAGGGCGCGCCGACCGAAGGACAGCAGTGGCTCGGCCTTGTTCAGGCTATTCTTGGGCAGTCGGTCCTTCCGGTACTGCTCGACGGCGTCGTTGATGTTCTGCGTGAAGTCCGTCTTGAGCTCGATAGTCGCGACCGGCAGGCCGTTGACGAAGAGCACCAGGTCGATGCTTTTCATGGTGTGGACCGTGGAGTAGTGCACCTGCCGGATCACCCGGAGGCGGACCTTGCCGTAGCGCTCCAGCGTCTCCGGGTTCAGGCCCATGGCCGGCTTGAACTGGCACATCTCAAATCTCGCGGCGACGTCCTTGAACCCGGTGCGCAGCACGGAGAGCATGCCGGCTTCCTTAGCTGCCGGAGTGTCCAAGACCTTGCACAGCCGGTCCAGGAGCAGCCGCTTAGCAACCTCGTGCTCGGCTTGTGAATCCGTCGGCTTCAGGACTTTCGCCACTTGCTCCGGCTGCGTGTCCGCCAGCCACCCGAAGACATCCTCAGGCACCAAAGCACGGCTGGCGTCGTACAGCTCGTTGGCCTTGCGGTGCGGCTCGTAGATCCAGCCCTCGGCCTCGAGGGCTTGGCAGATCTCGTCCTCGAATGTCACTTCATTGTGCTGCGCCATACGGTTCCCCCTAGAAACTGTCGAAAAAGTCTTGGTCCAGCTTTTTCACGACTACTGTCCGTTCGACCTGGACGCCGACGCCATACTCGAACATGAGCGACGCCAGTCTCTGCCCGTCGATAAGAATAAGCGTGTAGTGCGCCGTGTCGCGGGCGACAGCACGGGCCCCGGTTGTGAACGTCGAGGTGGTGATGAAGATGCCCTTTGTAGCCCGGAACTGGCCCAGGGCACCGCTGAAGGCCTGCACCTCGGGTGCTCCGACGTTGTTGCCCTCGGAGTAGCGTTTGGCCTGGAGGTAGACCCGGTCGAACCCGAGCGCATCCTGCCAGACAATTCCGTCGATGCCCTTGTCGCCGGAACGCTGAGTGGGCTTCAGGTTGTCCTCACGGTCTGTTCCGTAGCCCAGGGCCCTCACGACAAAGGGAATGAGGCGTTCGAAAGCGTCGGGGGAGAGTTCGAGCAGATTGCGATAAATCTCGTCGATGACCACCCGGTTGAGCTGGTCCGCGGACTGCTCGAGGGCTTCGGACGGATCTGCGTCAACAGCTATATCGGAGATCGCAGTAACCGGTTCCACACAAGGCAGCACCGTCTTCTTAGGTGCCTTCGACGTGTTCTGGTACGCCCGGTAGGGCTCGTACTCCATCAGCGTCTGGTAGGTGATTTCCGCAGTGGAGGCCACCCGGCGTAGGCCCTCGTCGCTGATCTTGTAATGACCGCGTGCCTCGCGGACCAGCAGACCCGCCTTCATGGAATCGAAGACCGCCCAGTTGATCCGGTTGGCCCAACGCGCCTCGCCGGAGGACATCACCTCCGCCATTTCCTCTTCAGTCAGACGTGTGCGCTCCGCTACAGCCGTCCTGATCTCCGTGTTCCGGCGGACCTGGCCATCCGTCATGACACGCAATACCGGATCAACAAATCCATGCCACTGAGGCAAAGTCATGACTATACCGCTCCTTCTCGAACGTCAATTTTCCCCGTGACGGCGGCGGAGATGAGGGCGGAACGGCGTTCGCGCAGGAGCGCCATTGTTGACGTTGCCTTTTCGATCAACTGGTCAATCTTGCGCGTGCGTGAATCTAAGTCACTCACGATTCGTCTCTGCTGCATGAGATCGGGCAGCGCCAACCAGATTCGGATCATCCTAGTGAGGCCCAAGTCCTGGTTGGTGGCCCCGCGCGTGTGAAGCTGAGATTGCTCATAGCCGCCGTGACTATTCAACGCATATGCAACGTAGTGCGGATCAGCCAGCTCGCGCCGCACCTTGAGAACGGCCACGTGCACCCAGACTTGGAATTTCTGGTCCAGATCGACGACACGCGCGATGCCAGTCGTGCCGCCCTTCGTGTACAGAACATCCCCTTTTTCCGGCACGACCCTCTTGGAGAACTCTTCATAGTCGGACCCGGAAATGAACTTTGCGTCCGCCAACGACCACGAATCAACGCGTATGTTCCGTGCCGAAAGGAACAGGACACCACCCTCATCGACGTAGCGTGGCGAAAAATGCGGCCCGTCTGCGACTTTTCGCGTAAGGCGGCCCAACTGGATGGGCTCGAAGTCGGTGCCGATGTCACCGAGCCAGGGGATGCCGGAGGGCTTGGTGGGGGTGGTGGGGTCGAGGCCTTTAGTGACGGCGTGGGTGATGGCGGCTTGGCGCTTCTCCGCGAGCAATTCGATGAGCCGCTCCTGCTTGCCCACTAGACCGTCGATCTGAGCGGTTTCTCGGTCGAGAAAGTCGACGACCTGGCGCTGCTCGGCAAGCGAGGGAAGCGGGAAAGAGAAGTCCTTCGTAAAGAGATCCGGCACGCGTTTTAAGCCTCCGGCCCCAGTCATTGCCGACTTACCCGCCTGCCGGAATCGGTCCTCGGTGAGCACATAGAAGAGAAAGCGATTGAGGATCCGTGAGTTGGCTCGGGCGACGGTGAGTTCGGTTGTTCCGAAGCCAACGCCCTCCGCAAGGCCGGCCATGACCGCCGCTTTTCCATTCTCGAAGCATGGCGTGACCTTAGCAAATGCCACGTCACCGTTTTGGAAGAAGGAGTACCCGTTTCGGACCGATTCGACCGGGCGAGTCTGATCCAAGCGGAGAGTCGCATCCTCGCCGATTGCTTCCATCGGAAGGAACGAGGGCTCCAGATCAGGTTGAGATGTCACCCATCCAGGCGCCGCTGGATTAAGCTCCGCAACATACCGAACTCGAGTCGGACTCCAGCTCACTGTTCGACCTCGGAGAGAAGCGTGGTGATCTCAGAAATGAGCTTGTTGAGGTCAGCGTCGATCTCGTCCAGCGATCTCGGTGCGACGTACTCGTAAAAGTGCCTCGTGAATGGGATTTCGTAACCCACTTTGGTCCTGGACTCATCAATCCATGCGTCAGGAACGTGAGGGAGAACCTCGCGCGCGAAGTAGTCCTGAATGTCCTCACCCAAGGGCACGTTCTCGGTGTCCCGGAAGTCCGTGTCGGCCTCGGGGCTCCCTTTCGGTCCCCTGCAAATGTCCGCGGTTTCGTCGCGCTCGGAGAGGCCGGCGATAGTGGCTTTGAGTATTGGCGCGGCCACTTTCAAGTCGAGCTGAGCGAGAACGGGCTTCAGCAGGCGGAGGAATGCTTCGCGGTTCTTGTGGATCTCGGCCGGCTCGATCACCGAGGAGCGGAGAGCCTTCTCCAGGAGCTGCCGGTCGTCGTCGGGCAGCTTCTCGACCGGCTTTTGAGCCAGCACGGCGTCGATCCGTTCGGGCGTGAAAGCGAAGTTGAGTTTCAGGGGTCGCTCGACTGTGATGGTGGAGTAGCCGAAGTCCTGATTGTTGAAGATCTTGGAGGTCTCGCCGTCGTCTTCAAAAGCGCCGTAAAGCTGGACGATGCTCGCAATATCCTTGGGGCCGAGTTCCTTACGCTTTGAGCCGAGGCTCTTGCGCATCTTTTGGAAGAACTCCACACCGTTGATGAGCTGGATCTTGCCGACGCGCTCCGGATGTTTCTGCTTCTTGCTGTTGGAGAGGATCCAGATGTAGGTGGCGATCCCCGTGTTGTAGAACATGTCCGTGGGTAGCGCGATGATGGCCTCCACGAAGTCGTTGTCGATCAGGTACTTGCGTATCTCGGACTCGCCCGAGCCGGCGCCGCCGGTGAAGAGCGGTGAGCCGTTGAGGACGATGCCGATGCGGGAGCCGCCGTCGTGCGCGGGGCGCATCTTGCGGACCAGGTGCAGCAGGAACAGCAGGGATCCGTCGCTGACACGGGGGAGGCCCGGGCCGAAGCGGCCGTCGAAGCCGTGGAGTTCATGTTCCTTCTGGATCTGCGGCTGGATTTTCTTCCACTCCACGCCGAAGGGCGGGTTGGAGAGCATGAAGTCGAATTGCTGTCCGATGTTCTGGTCGTTGGCGAGGGTGTCTCCGACCGAGATCTTCGAGATGTCCTGGCCCTTGATGAGCAGGTCCGACTTGCAGATGGCGTAGGACTCGTCGTTGATCTCCTGGCCGTACGCGACGAGCGAGGCGCTCGGGTTCAGGGCGTGGAGATGTTCCTGGGCGACGGTGAGCATGCCGCCCGTCCCGGCGGTGGGGTCATAGATGGACCGGACGATGCCCTCTTTGGTGAGGACGTCGTCGTCGTAGTTCAGCAGGAGCTGGACCATGAGCTGGATGACTTCGCGCGGGGTGAAGTGCTCGCCGGCGGTTTCGTTGGAGGCTTCGGCGAAGCGTCGGATGAGTTCCTCGAACATGAGGCCCATCTCGATGTTGCTGATGGTCTCCGGGTGGAGGTCGATCGCGGCGAAGTCCTTGGTGACGTGGTAGAGCAGGTCGGAGCTGTCCAGCTTCTCGAGTGTCTTGTAGAACTCGAAGCGCTCGAAGATGTCCCGGGTGTTCTCCGAGAAGCCCTGGACGTAGTTGAGGATGTTCGCCTTGATGTTGGTGGGGTCATCCAGGAGCTTGGCGAAGTTGAACTTGGAGGTGTTGAAGAAGCTGTGGCCGGAGGCCTTCTGGAGGAAGGTGTCCAACGGGATGTTGAGGTCCTTCTTGGCTTCCTGCTCTGTGAGCACGGAGTCTTTGGTTTTGTCGAGGACGCAGTCGAGGCGGCGGAGGATGGTGAAGGGCAGAATCACCGAACCGTACTGGGCGGGTTTATAGGTCCCCCGCAGGATGTTCGCGATGCTCCACACCAAGTTGGCATTGTTATTGCTAGCCACTGCTCACTCTTTCACTGCTGCAATTGGCGCGGGGAGACGCGTCATGTGACCAACGCAGGCAACCCCTTGCCGTGCAGCGATCGATAATCATGCACGTTCTAGGTATGAATTGTATGGGGGTGGCCGCCCGTTTCCGGCAATGCTGAAGGCGGTCAAGACTCGAGTCGCCGTTCGTGCCAGGGCAGACGTGGAAAAGAAGCGAGCTAGGAGCGAAGCGCAGCGCGGGGGTGGGTGCCAATCTCCCACACCGCAAGCCGAGTGGGACGCAAGGCGTTAGGCTACTTGGACGACATCGTAGGGGGACGATTTTGAACATGACTACTGCACGCAAGATGCGCGTTTTGCACATCGCATCCACGGTTCTGCTGCTGACCGTAGTAATCCTGCAAACCACGAGAGTGATCGACGGGTTCTGGGGCATTGCTCTTCTCGTGCCCATAGCCCTCCTGTCGACGGTAGCGTGGGCGATTCTTGAGCGACGGCAGGGCGCAGAGAAGATGCGCGACGACGCTTAGCCTGCCCAAGCTGCCGCCGTCGATGTTCTTTCCGTAAGCCATTGCCCGGCCGCCCATCCTGTGGAACCCTCATCTTGATCCTGTCGCCGGGGTGACGACGGGCAACCGGGAAGGAACCGCGCATGGGACCGATCCACATTGACCTGTTCACCACTCTTGACGGCGTCGCGCAGGCGCCCGGTGGGCCAGAGGAAGACCCCACCGACGAGTTCGCTTTTGGCGGCTGGCAGGCCCCGCTGATTGACGAGGTTGTTGGCGATCAGATCGATTCCGGCATGGAAGGGATGGACGCGCTGCTTCTGGGTCGGCGGACCTACGACATCTTTGCCTCATACTGGCCGCACCAGGGTGGCGGCATCGCCGAACTGTTCAACCGGATTCCGAAATACGTGGCCTCGCGTCAAGACATGACGCTTGAGTGGGCGGGCTCGTCGCAGCTCGGCCCTGACACGGTGGCCGAGCTGCGGGCGCTCCGGGAGAAGCACCAGAACATCCACGTGATCGGCAGCCTCGACTTTGTCCAGACTCTTTTTGCTGAGCGCTTGTTTGATCAACTCAACCTGTGGGTTTACCCGATCCTCCTCGGCCGCGGGAAGAAGGTGTTCGCCGATGGGGTGGTGCCCACCAACCTCCGGCTGATCGAGCCCGTCATCGCATCGCCAAAAGGTGCCGTGATGCAACGCTACGCGCTGGTGGACGGGACGCCTGCTGTGGGGAACATGGCGGAGATCGATCAAGCCGAAAGGTAGTCAGTCCTCCGCAACTCGCCCCGCCACATACTCCGCATCAAGCCCAACCCCGCCAACGATCGCCGAGTAGTGCCGGGTCAGCCAGGGCAGCCCAACCACGTACAGTCCAGCTTGCTCCATCACCCCGCCGGAATGCTTCGGGTAGCCCCACTCGTCCACCACCGGCAGGTCGATGAGACTGAAGTCGAGCTTGTACCCGGTAGCCCAAAGCACGGTTGTGATGCCGGCGTCGGCCAGGTTCAACTGAGCGGGCCCAGTCGGCAGCCAATCATCCGGCACCGGTGGAGATTGCGACGGCGCATCAATCCCAGCCGCCGTGATGTACGCGTCAATGGCTCTGCCCGAACGCTGTCCAAACAAGGACTCAACTGCCGCGAGACGTTCAGGGAGATCGTCGCTGAAGGTGATGTCGCCGTCGTCGATTGATTCAACGTGGCCGTGCAGGTGCATGCCGCGGCGGCCAAGTTCGCGGAGGTGAATGCTGTGGCCGCCGTCGATGCCGGAGAGCAGCGGGTTGGGGGCGAAACGCAGCGCGGGGGAGGGGAGCGCCTGGGTGGTGAGGCCGTTGACTCCGTAGTCGGGGCCGTACTTGCCGGTCTCGAGCATCCAATAGATCAGGTCCTGGCCCCTATACCTGCGCGGTGCTTCAGGAACCATGGAGACGGAAAGATGGACGTCGCGGCCGGCGGAGTGAAGCTCCTCAGCGATCTGCCCGCCCGACTGCCCCGTGCCTACAATCAGCACCGCACCTTCCGGCAGTTGTTGCGGATTGCGGTAATCGTGGGTGTGCAGTTGGGTCACGCTGGCCGGGAGCTGGGGAGCGAGGGCAGGGATCTTCGGGACCTGATAGGCGCCAGTTGCAAAAACCACCTTCCGCGCTCGCAGACTACCTAAGGATGTCTCAAGCTCGAAGCCCCCGTCAGAGGCGGAGGACAGATTGGTCAAGTCGACGCCGGTGTGAACGGGTGCTGCGATCAGCTCGGCATAGCGCCTGAAGAGGTTCACCGCAGCGGTCCCGGGGATGAACGCCTGGCGATCGTCGCCATCGTACGGCATCCCGGGGAGGTCCAGCGCGAGGTTGGGAGTGTTCATATAGAAGCTGTCCCAGCGGTCCTGAAAAGCGCCGCCCAATGATTCCCGACGTTCAAGGAGCTGATGTTCCACGCCGAAGTGAGTCAGCCAGTAACTCGTGGCGAGTCCTGCCTGGCCTGCACCAATGATGACCGTATCCGGGGCGGCTCCCATGGGTGGAGTTTACGCTCGGGCGGAACTCCAAGATATAGCTCCGCGCAACGGCAAAGCCAAGGATTAGACCTTCTTCTTGGGTGCCTTTGCTTTGGGCTCCTTCGCGGGCAGCGCTGCGACGTACGCGAAGGCCTTCGCCACCCACGGCTCGGCCTCTGCGGGATGGTCATTCCAGGCTTCCGGGAGCCCGACGTACCCGCCCATGGGACGTTCCTCCGGGCCGAAAGGTTGGGTCTGCTGAGACGACTCAAGATCGGCCTTGTCAGTCTCTGAAAGCTTGACGCCGATGGTCGGACCGAAGAGTCCGGCAAACATGTTCGCGTTAACGAACGCACCCAGATTCCCGAACATGGGTTTGACCACCACGTCCGGGTGGTCGGGTACCACTGACCGGAAGCGTTCCTTGTCCGCCTCTGACGGCTTTGGCATCTGCATGATTTCCTCGGATCCTGGCGCGCGGTTGACTCTGACTGCAGCTTACGACGGCGGTGCGCTGCCAGCTAGGCGCGCAGGCGGAGGTAACCGCTTCGGAAGGCCTTGGCGTACCTCAAATGGATAAATTTCAGAAGAAGTTGGCTTACCGCTTCCCATCTCCCCAAAACTCTGTAGACTTGACGGTGTTGTTGTGTTTGGCATTTGGTAGTTCAGGCAGTCCCCACGATCCCTCCGGATCGTGACTTTCTGAAGTAACTGTGGAGAACACCCCACACCCGGAGACCCGACAGTCGGGACAACTCTCCACCTTCAGTAAGGACTGAAAAAAATGGCTACAGGTACCGTGAAATGGTTCAACTCCGAAAAGGGCTTCGGCTTCATCTCTCCTGAAGATGGCAGCCAGGACGTTTTCGCTCACTACTCCGCGATCAACTCCTCGGGTTACCGCTCCCTCGAAGAGAACCAGAAGGTTTCCTTCGACGTAGAGCAGGGCCCCAAGGGTCCCCAGGCAGTAAACATCCAGGCTATCTAGTCTTCGGATAACGCAAAAAGCAGGGCCGGTCATTGACCGGCCCTGCTTTTTTGTCTGCCCTCATTGGGAACATACCTTCTAGTACAGCTAGGCCAGTTAGAACACATATCCACATAGTGAATTACACCCATGTAATTCACTCCCAGCTCTCCGTAGGGTGAAAGTAATCCACCCACCGAGCTGAAGGAGCATCCAGTGGATGATCTAAGTCCCAACAAACAGCCTCACCACCTAGACGCTCCGCGCCACCACCTAGTTTTGCCCGAATCACCACCTAGACAGTCCCGAAACCGTCTGTGCAAAGGCGTTTTGCCACCTAGTCCTACTTTCACGATCTAGCCTGCGAAGTGAGCCGCATGTCGGACATCCACAAAAACAGAAGGCTAGGGCGCGTGTTCGATTCAGAGGTGCAACGGATCCTGGACTTCGTTACTCGCGGCATCGGTGTAAGGGTTGTGGGCGCGCCCGGCAGCGGGAAAACGTCCGTGGTGCGCAGCGTGATGAGCAACCTGGAAAAGGCCGGAGTTTCCGTGCACTTCATCAGTGGCCTCCGTACGCACAGGACCATGCCGTACGCCGCCATAAAAGGTCTCGGGCTGGAAATGAGGCCGGGCCGTAGCGGTGTCTTCGACATTGTTGACGTGTTCTCCAGCCACCTGGCCAAAACGGGAAAGCACCTGCTGGTGGTGGACGATCTCCACCTGGTGGATAGCGAATCCCTTGCAGTCCTGGAGGCTGTGAGACGGAGGTCCGACTGTCCTTTGGTGGCCACAGGTCCCGAAACCTGGGCCTTTTCCCGTGGTCAGCTGGCCGTCCTCAACAACGGCCGCGAAGCACACTTGCAGTTGGATCCGCTGCACTACGAGCAGGTCCACCAACTCATCGCCCAGGTTCTCGGTGCCCCGGCAGATGCCGACACAACTGCCCGCATTCTTACCAAGTCCGCCGGGAACCCCCGCCTGATAGTTCGGATTGCGGAGACAGCCTCGCTCAGTGGGCTCTTGACCATGAAAGACAGGCAGTGGTGCATGACCGCGGACACTCTCTGGAACGAGCACCTCCGCGGAACACTCGAAGCCCTCCTGGCCGAACTGACCCCGGATGAGTACACCGCGCTGCACATTATGGCGATACTCGGGACGGCTCGTGTGGACGTGCTCCACAAAGTCATACAGCCGGACGCTCTGGAAGGCCTGGAGCGCAGAGGATTCTTGTCCGTCCTGACGGACCACCACAACGGCTCCACAGCCGCTATTAGCCCACCTGTGATCGCTGACTACTTCCGTGGAAACGCGCAGCTCCGAGACCGCAAGCTTCTTCACAGCAAGATCGCGGGCCTTCTTGAAGCCGCTCCCCAGCCTGCCTCGGAGAAGCACAGCACGGCAGAGCATTTGGAACGCGTGCTTTCATCACTCCGCCTAGAGAAGGGCGACGAGGACGCGATCACTTCCCGGCAGATTCACGACCACAACGCGGACCGTGAACATATCCGCTTCGAGCGGTGGCAAGCCAACAAATCGGCGGCCAACGCTGCCGCGCTCCTGCGCATCTACTGGGGCGCCCCTGTGAATGGTGAGCGCGCTGGCCGCGTTCTCGCAGAAACAACAACGTTCGACGCCGACCCCAAGGACCTCCTGTTTCTCGCCATCAGTGAGGCCATGCTTGCCATCCACACCGGCCGCGGCCCAGGGACCGCCGTCGAAATTCTCCGCAAGTTCGGGGGCGAGAATCCGCACCTGTTGGCCGACGTTGAAAACGCCATCCTGTTCCTGAGTGCTTCCCACGGCAGGGTTCCACGAGACCGCGACCATCAGGAGACCAATAGTGCGCCACAAGCTGTGGAAGGTCCGAGGCCCGGGATGGGAAGCCTGGTCAATGGGCTGCTGGAGCTTTATCGGTTCAAGCCTGCAGCAGCCTTGGAAGCGGTTGACGCTGCGGGTGATGAGGATGCTTTCTCGCATCTCCGCCCTTTCATTCGCAGCTTTGCCCTGTTTGCTGCCAGGCGTGTAGAGGAGTCGTTGGTTCTTGCCCTGGACTGGCGAGCTGAAGCGCGGAAAAACCTGGACCAGTTCGGTGTGGTCACCAGCAGCTACGTTGCTGCCCACGGCCTGCTCTACCGAGGGCACTTCGAGGAAGCGGAATACCTCATGAGCAGCGTGTTTGCGATGGGCCGGCCGGGCTTCATTGTGGACTCGCTGTACGACGCCATGCTCCGGCTTGCGGGCCTTAGGCACGCAACCACCGCCATCATTCCTGCGCTTTCCGTGGCCACCCAGGCTCGGACAGATGTACCCGACGTGGGGCCACTCCCGGGAATCGGCAAAGGAGCTTACGATCTGGTTGCTCACAACAGTGCTTTACCCTCAGCGTTTGATCGCAAGGCCACAAAGCTCATCAAGCGGCAGTTGAAGAGCGGGTACGTGCTGGAAGCCATGATGACAGCGTTGCTTTGCACTTGTCTCAGCCCCGGCCGAACAGTCCTGGACTTGCTGCAAAAGATCCTGCGGGACAGCGGTGTTGCCTTTCATGACCAACTCATTGCCATTGCTTCAGCGGTGGTTGAAGGCGACCACAAGCTGCTGGGGCTGCTCCTCAAACACTATGAGCCGGACACCGACACCTACCAAGTGGGGATGCTGCTCAGGGGAGCGCTTAAACGGCACGTGATAGAGGGTGATGCTGCAGCAGCTGACGCCATGGCCCAGGCCTCCTCCATCTTCGCCGTCCGCTTCCCGTCAGCCAACGAACAACTCTCCTTCAATTCCTTCAGGACCACACCGCTCACAGAAAGGGAGATTGAGGTGGCCATACTGGCGGGACACCGGACCAACGTGGAGATCGCCGAGCACCTCGGCATCAGCGCAAGGACAGTGGAAAACCACATCTCCAACGCTTTGCGGAAGACCGGAGCAACATCACGCAATAGTCTTTTCATGCTGGTAGGAAATTCACTTCCGCCACGATGAGCCGGGATAGGCTGGGTTTTCGTGAATAACTCCCCGGCTTTGGCCCGCCGACTCGGCACTTTCGACGCCTCCCTGATCGGGCTGGGATCGATGATAGGGGCCGGTGTTTTCGCGGCCTTCACACCTGCTGCCGCCGCTGCCGGATCCGGGCTGGTCATCGGGTTGGTGGTTGCCGCCTTTGTTGCCTTCTGCAACGCCACATCATCGGCCCAGCTCGCTGCCGCCTACCCGACGTCCGGCGGTACGTATGTGTACGGTCGCGAACGGCTCGGGCCGTGGGCTGGATTTCTTGCGGGCTGGGGATTCGTCATCGGCAAGACTGCCAGTGCCGCGGCCATGGCAATGACCTTCGCTGCCTATGCCGCACCGCAAGGTTGGGAACGCCCGGTGGCGATTGCCGCCGTCGTAGTTTTAACCGCAGTGAACTATCACGGGGTGACGCGAACCGCTGGCCTCACGCGTGTGCTGGTGATTGCTGTGCTTGCGGCACTTACAATCGCCGTCGCCGCAGTGTGGGAAGGAGCCGGTCCTGACTTCAGCAACCTGTTGGGGGAGGGACTGCTGGCCCACGGCTGGTACGGGATGCTGCAGTCGGCGGGCCTGCTGTTCTTCGCCTTCGCCGGGTACGCGAGGATCGCAACCATGGGCGAGGAAGTCCGGGAGCCCAGGCGCACTATTCCCAAAGCCATCAGCATCGCGTTGGGGATCACCATCATCATCTATGCCGTCATAGCTGTCACACTGCTGGCGGTCCTCGGTCCTGATGGAATAGCTGCGACGCCTACTCCGTTGGCCGATGCTGTGGGTGCAGGCACCTTGGCGTGGGCTGCTCCAGTGGTTCGCGTCGGTGCTGCTGTGGCTTCCCTCGGTGCGTTGCTGGCACTCATCGCAGGGCTGGGGAGGACGAGCCTGGCCATGGCGCGGGAGCATGACCTCCCGCATGGGCTGGCCGCAGTACACCCCCGCTACAAGGTCCCGCATCGTGCAGAAATCACCTTGGCCGTGGTGATCTGCCTGATCATCGCCGTGGCGGATCTGCGCGGCGCAATTGGCTTTTCCTCGTTCGGTGTACTGCTCTACTACTTGGTGGCCAACGTCGCCGCCTACACACAGCCCGCGGAGGATCGCCGCTATCCCAAGTTCCTACAGGTGGCCGGTGCTATTGCGTGTGTGGTCCTTGTGGTCACGCTGCCGCCGTTGTCAGCAGGGCTGGGCGTGCTGATGTTCGCGGTGGGCATGGTCTACCGCCTGATTCGCTTGCGGCTCAGCCGTTCAGCCCGCTGATAGGCGCGGCCCCACCAAGGGGGTGTTAGGTGGAGCCGCGCCGCAGTGCCTCCTACGTCAGGGCGGTTGGGACTCCCGACGGACACCGGGGTGACCGCTCCGGAGGCACAAGAAGAGACTAAGCCCGCAATTCAGGCTCTAGGTGTTCGAAAGAGACGGAGTAGGTGCCAAAAGGGGGCGAATTAGGTATAGATCGTCAGCAAATTAGGTGCTGGAGCTGAGCGCCTAGGTGTTGGCGCGGCGTCGAGCGTTTCGCCGTTCCACCGATTCCATGTACGTGACGATGCTGGCAATGGTCAGAGCCACTGAGCACACAACCGCCAGTGCGGTGGACGCCTCCTGGAACGGCACCACCACCAAAGGGCTCAGCATCATGGCGTTCCCAAAGCCCGACGCAGCGAAGATCCCCGCTTTGAGGAGAAGGCACTTTAAAGAGCCCGCGATCAACACAGCTACCGGCGCCACTACACCCAGGGCCATGGTGAGAACCACCGCAGTAGTCCGCAAATCAGCAGGATCAAGGATTGCCAAACCCTCCGGAGGCGGCGCAGCCCCCAACAAAGTGGCAGACACCGCCGAACACACAGCCACAACGCAGGTAATGACGCGAAGCAGCGCCGGGTAGAAATGTGTGATCACTGGCAAGTCCTAGTCTTCGTCGGTCAACCCCGTCCAAAGATGTAGTAACCCGGACCGCAGACATATGACGCGAAACCGCGGCCGGGCACTGGCAGAATTGGCGGATGCCAAAAGAAGATGAGTCTCTTAGCCGGTCCGACATGATGCTGTTGCTGGCCGGAGAAATGTTGCAACTGGGCCCGGGCCGTCGGCTCATCGCAATCGACGGTGTGGACGGCAGTGGCAAGTCAACCTTTGCGCGAGATCTGATTCCAGCGTTGAAGGGGCGTCCAGTTGTCACCGTCCACGTTGACGATTTTCTCAACGCCCCAGAAATAAGGCACCGGCGGGGTCGGGATTCTGCGGAAGGATTTTGGCTGGATACCTACGACTACCAGGCGCTCGAGGAGAACGTGCTGGAGCCTTTGAGCGGAAGCGGCCACGGACTCTATACTCCAAAACTTTCCCCTGAGCACAGCGACCGACCTGAGCGCCACCTTGCCCCTGACAATGCGCTCATTTTGATCGAAGGGATGTTTCTGCACCGCCAAGAGCAGGCAAACCGGTGGGACTACTCGATCTTTCTTGACGTCCCGTTCTCTGAGACGGCGCGCCGAATGTCTCGCCGGGATGGGAGCAACCCGGATCCACGGCACCCGACCATGCATCGATACGTCGGCGGTCAGAGACTTTACTTTGAGAATGCGCAGCCATGGTCGAGGGCTACAAAGGTAGTTGATAACACCCTTCCGGATGAGCTGAGGTTCATACTTCGGCATGAAGCTCAGCAACGCCAACGCTGAGAAGGCGGTTAACGCGTCGCGTGCTTTTTCCTGCCCGTCTCAGCCGCGAGTGTGCCATCCGCCCCGACAACCGACGCCCCTGTTCCCAACCCGCGGACCGTCCACCCGGCATTCCGCCACGCCTCAGCGTCCAGTACGTTGCGGGCGTCCAGCACCATCCGGCGTCGTACTAGCCCTCCAACTTCGGAGGGTGAGAGCGATACGTATTCGTCCCATTCGGTGAGCAGAAGCACCAGTTCGGCACCCTCAAGGGCGCGCTTGGTGGAGGCTTCGAAGCGGATTTGAGGGTAGCGGATCCAGGCGTTGTTGATGGCTTTGGGATCGGTGACGGTCACGTGGGCGCCGGCGTCGGCGAGTTGCTGGGCCACGTCCAGGGCGGGCGAGTCGCGGATGTCGTCGGTGTCGGGCTTGAACGCGGCACCCAGGATGGTCACCGTGCGGCCGGACAGGAATCCCCGGCACATCTCGCGGGCAAGCTTCACAGTGCGGGACCGTTGGTCGAGGTTCACCGAGTCAACCAGAGCCATCCATTCGTCCACGGACGGCACCGAAAGTTCGCGGGCCTGCGCACGGAAGGACCTGATGTCCTTGGGGAGGCAGCCACCGCCGAAGCCGAGGCCGGCGTGCAGGTAGCGGTTGCCGATGCGCGGATCCAAGCCCATGGCCTCGCTGAGCTCACTCACATCAGCGCCCGACGCATCACACAGCTCAGCCATGGCGTTGATGAAGCTGACCTTCGTGGCCAGGAACGCGTTCGCGGCCGACTTGATGAGCTCCGCCGTCGCAAAATTGCACACCAGCCGCGGGATGCCGGCGCTGATGAGCGGCTCGTACACCGCATCCAGCACGGCAGTCACGGGGGCGCCAGCTGCCGCACCTTTTCCGCCGGGAACGCCGTAAACCAAGCGATCGGGAACCAGCGAGTCCTTCACCGCCGTCCCTTGGCGGAGGAACTCGGGGTTCCAACCGAGCAGCACGTCCGAGCGTCGGGCCAACACATCGCGGAGCGCTTCAACAGTGCCTACCGGCACCGTTGATTTACCCACGACGGCGGCACCCTTGGCCAGGTGCGGGAGGAGGCTCTTCGTGGCGCCCATCAGGTAGGTCAGATCGGCTGTGTCCGAGGTTTTGGACTGCGGGGTACCCACACAGAGGAAGTGGACCTGCGCATCCGCGGCTGCAGCGAAATCGGTCGTGAACACGAGCCGGCCCGTGGTGCGGCCGTCCCTGAGCAGTTCATCCAGGCCGGGCTCGTGGAAGGGTGCCAGACCCTTGTTGAGCTGCTCAACTTTGGTGGAGTCGACGTCGATGCCCACCACGGTGTGGCCCATCGAGGCGAGCGTTGCGGCATGGACGGCGCCGAGGTAGCCGCAGCCAATCACTGAGATCTTCATGATGAGGGTCCTTTGCTGGAAAGTTCCGGCCCTGTTTCCTGCGAAACGGAGCCGATGACGTCGTTGTAGTGGCGCACAAGGTCTGCGCTGAGGACCGGCCACGTCCGGCCCTGAACCGACGCGGTGGCCGCCGTTGCGAACGCGCGGCGCTTGGCGTCGTCGCCCATCAGGTCCTGCACGTAGCTCCGCATCTGGGCAAGGTTCCCGGGTTCATACAGCCACCCGGTGCGGGAGTTTTCCACGAGGTCCAAAGGGCCGCCGCGGCCTGTGGCGACCACAGGAACGCCTGAAGCCATGGCCTCCTGGATGGTTTGGCAGAAGGTTTCGAACTCGCCGGGATGAACAAAAAGGTCGAAACCAGCCACCGCCTCCGCCAGTGCATCTCCGCCGAGGAAACCGGCAAAGTGGGCGTTGGGCAATGCTGCCTGGAGTGCTTCACGTTGCGGGCCATCGCCGACGATGACCAGCTTCGTGTTCGGCAAGTCGGCCAGCACGGCCAGATCCTCAACCTGCTTCTCAACGGCGAGCCGGCCGACGTAGCCGATGATGCGGTGACCATCCGGCGCTACCGAGCTGCGCCACGTCGTCGAACGTTTAGCGGGGTTGAACCGCGCGGTATCCACACCGCGGCGCCACATGTCCACGCGCAGGATGCCGCGTCCGCGCAACTGGTTCAGCGCGAACGTTGATGGCACCAAGGTTCGGGTGGCCAGGAGGTGGATGTTGTCCACGCGGTTCCAAGCCCAGTTCTCCAGGAAGGGCACCCCGTAGCGGGCGGCGTAGCTGGGAACCTCTGTTTGGTAGATGGCCACCGTGGGAATGCCCAACTGATGAGCGGCCTGAACGGCGCGCCAGCCGAGGACGAAAGGGGAAGCGAGGTGCACAACGTCGGGGGAGAAATCGGCAAGGATTCGCTTGACCCGATTCACACCACCCAACGCAACCCGCACATTCGTGTAGCCGGCCAGCGGCACCGAAGGAAGCCGGTGCACGTACGCACCTTTCTCGACGCTCGAAACATCAGTGTCCGACGTCGACGGCGCGATCACCATCACCTCATCCCCGCGCTCCTGCAGATGCTCCAGCACCCGCAGTATGGAATGGGTTACCCCATTCATCAGTGGCAGGAATGATTCGGCGACGATTGCGATCCTCACGCTTCCTACGGTGGTTGGGGCGGTTGGCTTGCTGGGTGCACGCGGGTGGCCTGTGGAGGAAGAGTGGGTTAACAGGTGGTTCTCTGTTTTGTCTGAGCGCCCGCGTAGAATCGCCCTCAACCGACGTGCTGGGCGTCGAAAATTCTGGGGGTTCGCCATGGCTGCTGACGGGACTTGTTTGCGCTTTCGGATACGGCGGCCGCCGCGCGCGACGGCAGCCACTATCGCTGTTGGAATGGCGTTGGCGCTTCTGGCGGCAACCTTTGGTCCACCCGTGTCATCGGCTGAGGCTGACGCAGTTACTGAAGTTATTCCGGTGGGCACCAACCCCTCCGCCATCGCGGTGAATGCAGTGACTGATAAAGCGTACGTCGCCACCGAAGACGGTATTTCGATCATTTCTGGAGTGGTCGGCGGAGGGTATCTGAACACCGGCGACACTCCCAGAGACCTGGCTGTGAACACCATGACAAACAAGATCTATGTGAGCGAAGTCCGCGGGAAAGTTAAGGTCGTGGATGCAGCGACCAACCACATCACGTCCGTGCTTGTGGGACCAGAGCCATACAGAGTCAAAGTCAATGAGTCATCCAACAAAATTTATGTAAGCGTGCTGGGTGGCCTGACCATCATTGACGGAGCCACGAATCTCACCACAAACGTGCCGCTCGAGGGTGAGGTGCAGGACATAGCAGTCAACACGGCCACCAACAAGGCTTATGTTCTGTCCAACGGCATCATCAAAGTTCTTGGTGCGAACAACGCCGTTACAGAGACCATCGCATTGAAGAGTGGCGGAATACAGGCTCTTGCTGTCAATCAGGTCACGAATACGATTTATGCGACAGCCGTCGGGGGATCCGGACCGAGCTTGCTGAAAATCGACGGGCAAAATGATTCCATCACGGGTACTTTTGGATCCTCAAGAAAGTTGGTCTTGGCGGCTGTAAATCCGGCAACCAACCGGATCTACGCTGCCACCGATGGATCGATGCCTGGCGTGGTCGTCTTTGACGGTGACGCGCAGACAGAAATGGCCACCATCACCACTGCTTCGCAAGTCAGGCAACTGGTGGTGAACCCGGCTAACAACAAGATTTACGCAGCAAGTTACGACCGGGGAACAACAGTCATAGAAGGTGAAAACAACGTCCGTCACACCGTCTTCACGGGAAGCCTTCCTGTTGCCGCAGCCGTCAACACCCACTCAGGCAAGGTCTATGTGGTCAGCTACGTCCGGGCTTCCGTGGACGTTATTGACGGAAGTGTTGGCCGGTCGGCCAAAAATGACTTCAATGACGATGGGTTTGCCGACGTCCTGGCTCGCGACCAAGCTGGCGTACTGTGGCTCTACCCAGGTAATGGTGCAGGCGGCTGGCGAACGCGAGTGCAGGTAGGACAAGGCTGGAACGTCATGACTGCCCTGATCGCCCCGGGTGATTTCGATGGCGACGGCAACGCCGATGTGCTGGCCCGAGATGGAGCTGGACTGTTTTGGCTCTATCCCGGAAACGGTTCAAGTGGTTGGCGGCCTCGGGTGCAGGTGGGCTCCGGTTGGGGAGGAATGACAGCCATCGAATCCATAGGCGATTTCGATGGTGACACCTTTGTGGATGTAGTCGCGCGGACCAGCGCTGGTGTGCTGTGGCTCTATCGCGGTGACGGTTCGGGCGGATGGCTTACGGCCGTCGAGATTGGCACTGGTTGGACCCCGATGTCCGAGATCACGGGGCTCGGCGACTTCAACGGTGACGGCACAGCCGACTTGGTTGCCCGCGACCCCGGAGGCTCACTATGGATCTACCCAGGCAACGGCACCGGTGGGTGGCTGCCACGGCGGCAAACCGGCATCGACTGGAACATGCTGAACTCCCTGGCCGGACCCGGTGACTTCGACGGCGATGGCAACACGGACATCCTCGCCCGGGACGGGGCCGGTGTGCTGTGGCTATATGCAGGTACTGGGGGAATTCCGTGGCCTACGGCGTCGCGCGTGGGCATCGGATGGGCAGGCATGACAGCAATTCTCTAAGGTCAGTTCCCGCCCATTCGGTGAGGTCTTTTTGTCGCAGCACGCGCGTAGACTTTCGGTATCCGACGTGCTGGGCGTCGAAAGTTCTGGGGGTTCTGCCATGGTTGTTGCTGGGGATGGTTCGCGCGCGTCTAACAGAGGACGGCAGGACGTACGACGGCGACGCCGGGCGGCGGCGGGAACGGTCGCCGTCGGGTTGGCGCTGGGACTGTTGTTGGGCACTGCTGGTACGCCGGCCGTGGCCGACGATGTTACCAAGGTGGTTCCCGTTGGTGAGCGGCCGACGTCGATCGCCGTCAACCCGGTGACCGACAAGGCATACATAGTCACCGGTGAGGGCATTGCCATCATGAGCGGCACGTCGTCAGACGGCATGCTCTACACCGCAGACAGGCCTGCAGATGTGGCCGTGAACCCGGTGACCAACAAGGTGTACGTCAGCGAAGTTGGTGGTTCCGTGGCCGTAGTGGATGGAGCCACACGTGCGTCCACCTCAGTACCAGTGGGTGCATCCCCGGGGTCAATCGCAGTTAACCCTGCCACCAACAAGATCTACGTGGGCGTGGATGGCGGTGTCACCATGATTGACGGTGCCACGCTGAAAACCACTCCTCTGGCGCTCGCAGGCGCCCAGGAGATCTTCGTCAATGCCACCACCGGGAAGGTTTACGTCCTGGCCGGAGGGATCGTCAAGGTGGTTGGCGCCGGTGGGGCCGTCACGTCCACCATCAACATTGGTGCAGGCGGCATCCTGGACCTGGCCATCAACGAGCAAACCAACAAGATCTACTTCACCACCCTGGGCAGGTACGGGGCCAGCGTCCGGGTGATCGATGGCATCACGGATACCGTCACGGACTCAGTTCCCACCACCAACAATGTGGGCAAGTTGGCGGTGAACCCGGTAACCAACACCATCTACGTTGCCGCGGACAGCACCTCCCTTGAAGGCTTTGTGAAGGTCATTGATGCCTCGACCCTCACACAGGTGGCCGAGCTACGGACCCCCACCCGAATCCAGGACATAGTGGTCAACTCCGTCAGCAACAAGGCCTACGCACTCTTGGGCGGCAGGGGAGTGACCGTGGTCGATGGCGCCAACAAGGCAACCGCCGTTTTCACCGGGCAGGAACCGTACGACGCGGGAGTTAACCCCGCCACTGGACGGGTGTACGTCTCCAACAGCAATAGTGCCTCCGTGTCGGTGATCGACGGCTCAGTTGCAGCACCGGTACGGAACGACTTCAACGGTGATTCCTTCCCCGATGTCCTCGCTCGGGACGGCTCAGGAGTTCTGTGGTTGTATCCGGGCAACGGATCCGGTGGCTGGCTCCAGCGAGTCCAGGTCGGGCAAGGCTGGAACGTCATGACCGCCATGATTGCGCCTGGCGACTTCAACGGTGACTCCAATGCCGACCTCCTTGCCCGCGATTCCGCGGGGACTATGTGGCTGTACCCGGGTAACGGGAATGGCGGTTGGTTGCCGCGCGTCCAAGTAGGGCAAGGATGGGAAGGCATGAGTGCAATCGAACCCATCAACTTCTTCGGCGACGGCTTCGGTGACGTTGTGGCCCGCGACCGCATCGGTACTTTGTGGCTTTACCGCGGCGACGGCAAGGGCGGCTGGCTGCCCCGCATGTGGGTGGGGTCAGGCTGGTCCGGAATGTCCGAGATCACCGGCGTTGGCGACTTCAACGGCGACGGCGTGACCGACCTGGCGGCCCGCGACAGCGCTGGTGCACTGTGGCTCTACCCGCCCACGGGAAGCAGCGGCTGGCTGCCCAGGCAGCAAATCGGACATGGTTGGAACGAAGTGAATTCCTTGGTTGGGCCCGGCGACTTCGACGGCGACGGACGCGAAGACATCCTTGCCCGGAACGCGGCAGGCGAGCTGTGGCTGTTCTCCGGCGAAGGCGGATACGTGTGGCCATCGGCCAAGCGCGTGGGCACGGGCTGGGGCGGCATGACGGCGATTCTGTAATCCAGCCCTAGACACTCAAAATACTCACCCATGGCTTTTGAGCATTGCCTCTGGTGCCGGAGCCTCGCGACTTATTGATGAGCTTTCAGGCTGTTGCGGTAGCGCCAGTCGGAAACCGCGCGATCAGTACTAGGCATAGGTGAGAAGGCGCAAAGGCGAGGTGCCTCGGCCGCATGGCGGCCGAGGCACTCGCTTACTCCAGTCGTGTGTAGCGCTGTGAATTTTAGGGTTCACGAATTTTCTAGACATAAGGCGCAGTAGCAGGAGTTCGTCTCTTGCAGCCGGTCCTCTAGACCCAAGAAGACGACTTTTGCTCGGCTTTTGCTAGAAGGTCCATTCCCAGCCACCCGACGACCCCCCAAGGGGTTTGAACATAAGCGTTCCAGTGGCCACAGGAACATCCAGAACGATTTTTCCAGTGACTTTTTCACCAGGGCCAACGCCATTGATCGGCAGCACTTCGCTTTCGTCAAAGCAGCTGTATGATGGCCCACTGGCCAAGGAGCCATTAAAGGTCGTTCCGTTTGCGCCTATCAGCTGCCAAGTGTGTGGACTGAGGTCAAACCTAGTAAATGACGCGTTGGCCAAATCAGGAGTTGATTCGATTGAGGCATCGAGGACCACAAAATGCCCCTTCTCGGCAGGTACGGCATGCGGGGTCGTGCAGGCGGGGTCAACAGTGATGCTGTTTATGGTAAAAACCACGGTTGTCTTCTTGTCGTTCCCAGTCCACATGCTGCTGGTCTCGCCAACATTCTTGACGTAGTTGCCGCGGGCAGATTTTTTGGGGCCGGTTGAAGCAATGGGGGATGGTGATGCCGACGGAGCAATGCTCTCCACCACGGGCGCGGTGGGTGCGGATGCTGGTTCTTGGGCGGTGCTGCACCCCGCCGAGAGCAAACTTAGTGCTCCAATTGCGGCGAGGGAAATACTGTGTTTCTTCATGCGGGTGATGTCTTTCTCAATAGAGCGGTAAAGGTGATTCTCGCAGACGAGTCTCTCCGCCGAAAATCACCTTCCAAGAGCCCGCCCTCGTAGGGTTGAGAATTCAAAATCCAGTCCAGCTCGAAAGGAGTAAACCGTACTCTACGGACGAATTTCCTTTCCTTGAATTGACCCACCCCTCGCATCCCGCAGGTCCTTCCGTAACCCACGATTGTCCGCCCGCAACCCTTTGTTGTCCTCAGCTAGCCCGCGGTTGTCTTCCGTCAATCCCCGATTCTCCGCCTCCAACTCCAACACCAGCTTCACCCCGGCCAGGTTCAGGCCCTCATCCAAGAGTGCACCGATCCTGCGTAGCGTCGCGAGGTCGTTCTCGCTGTAACGGCGAGTGCCGCCGTCGGTCCTGCCAGGGGTGAGTAGGCCCTTGCGCTCGTACTGGCGGATGTTTTGCTGGCCGGTCCCCACAAGTTCAGCAGCCACTGAGATTGCATAGACTCCGCGCGCTTCCCGTTCCCCGGACGAAGGAGTGGCGCCGTCCGAAGCGGAGGCGACCGCACCGCCGTCGTACTCTTCAGCAGCAAACCCGCCATCCGAAGCTGCCATCAAGAACCTCCAAAAATTCTTCCGAAAACGTACTTGCACCACTCTCTCACCAGTGCTATAAAAAATCAATACCAGCCAACACAGATAAGAAGGTTGGTACCAACAACAGAATCAGCATCAATACCCAAAGGAGTGAGAACCACATGCTGATGCGCACTGACCCGTTCCGCGAATTCGACAGGCTCGCCCAACAGGTTTTTGGCACAACAGCACGCCCGGCCGGAATGCCGATGGATGCATGGCAGGAGGACGGACAATTCGTTGTTGCCTTCGATCTGCCAGGGGTGGATCCGCAGTCCGTTGACCTGGATGTGGAACGCAATGTCCTCACGGTAAAGGCAGAACGGAAGTCGCCCGCGGGCGAGAACACCGAGATGATCGCCGCCGAACGCCCACAGGGTGTCTTCAGCCGGCAACTCATCCTCGGCGACACCTTGGATACCGACGGCATTCAAGCCAGCTACGACGCCGGGGTGCTCACTCTCCGCATCCCCGTTGCCGAGAAGGCCAAGCCGCGGCGAATCGAAATCCAATCGAACGGGCAGAGGCAGGAAATCAACGCCTGACCCGCTCCGCCCTGCCGGAAGGCTCACCCGGGGGTGGCCACCCGGCAGGGCGCCGGCCCGGGAACAACGGAGGCGGCCGCATCGGAATAGTTGGGCGCAGGCTTCGCGCCACGTCACAGCGTTTTTTAGCGCACATGTTAGCGGCCCCCGCCCGTCGTCTCCCGAGTTGATGGCCCCCGGTGCAAGCCGGGGGCCATCTCCCAATCCGCAGCATGAACCGGAAGCAGCAGTGACCAAGCAACCCGACCACTACGCCACCCTCCACGTGCAGCCGGATGCGACAGCCCGCGAAATCAGCCGCGCCTACCGCTCATTGCTGCGGACCCACCACCCGGACACCCGCCAAACGGCCGACGACGGCGGCACCGCCTCGCCAGCCGACCTCCAGGAATTGCACGCCATCATGCAGGCGTACGTCGTTTTGTCGGACCCAGGGAAGCGGGCGGCATACGACCGTGCACGCCGAACACCTGGAGGGGAGCGCGGAATCCCGGTGAAAGTGCGCTTCCACAGTTCTGAGCCAAAGCCTCAACAGCGCGGACAGTCTCCGCTGTCCTTTGGACCGGCCCAATGGGAACCTTCACCACGCAACCTGAGATCACCAAGGAGCAATCCATGAGCGCATGGCGTCCTTATGACGGCCACATCATTCCCGCGTTCTACGAACGGTTCGAGCAACGCTGGGGGAGGGGGACCGCACCCTTCCTGGATCCCGAAGTCCACGAACAACCCATGCCCCGCGCTCAATGGATCAACCCGGATACCGGTGCTGCCGTAGCCGTGGTCCCCATCTGGACGGACGACCCCCAACACCGATCATTCGGCGTCTTCTACCTCCCGCCGGCCGGGGACATCTGGATGCTCCGCCCAGGACCAACGACATTCCTGGAACCGGGTGCAGGGGCCAACCAAGAACAGGTAACCCTCCGCAACGACGCGTTCAAGAAGGCCGTCAACCATGCCAAGGAGTTCATCTACGGGCCGCAGCTGTGAGGAGGCTAGCGGCCAACGGAACCTGCCACGCGCCGTCGAACATTCCTCGGCGGGGGCGCAAGCCTGCGGCCCCGCAAACAAAAGAAGGCTGGTGCAGCCTAGGGAACGAATCCAAGGCGGCTGCACCAGCTGCTAGTACGACGTTCTGCTATGAGTTGTGACACCTATCCATTGGCCGCTCCTAGTTCCCGGCTTCGATTGTTTCCGGGTCTTGCAAAGTCTGGCTCTTCACATTCCGCGCAGGGCCGGGCGAAGCTGAGCTGGTCAATGAGGGTCCCGGCCCCGGGGAACACCTCCCATTTTACGGCGGGCCGCAGGAAAAAGCGCTGGAATTCGCGGTATTTCAGGGGTGCCTGCCGGGAGAGTGCCGCCTACCGTGGCACGATAGATCACGATGAAACTGCGCGCTGATCAGACCGGAAACCGTGGCCTCCCCATGCCCCTTTGGCTGCAGGGTGGCTTGGAAGCGGCTCAGGCAGCGTTCATTTCAGCCATCGTGGTGATCCTTCCCTTGGTTGGGGTGTGGGCGACGGATGGCTTCCAGAACCGGAACGTTGACTCCCTGGCCCGTTTGGCTGGCCAGGCCTGGTTGCTGATTCACGGGGTTCCGCTGGAGCTGGCCCACGTCAACTTCGGCACTGCGGCTCAACCCGGATCGGGGCTGCTGTCCCTTATTCCGCTTGGCCTGACGCTTATACCGTTCCTCCTCGCATGGCGTGCGGGCCGCCGGTTGGCCAGGGCCTCCTACACGGATCAGCTATGGCAGGCTTTCCTGGGTGCGTTCATGGTTTACGCGGCTTTCGGGACCGCCACGGGGTTCGTGTGCCGGACCCCGGAAGTGGTGATCAACCTGTGGTTCGCCATGATCATTCCGCTGATCTCCTTCGGCCTGGGCATGATCGTGGGCGCACGGCGTGAGGCAGGTTCGTGGAGCCGGTTGATCGGCGTAGACGCCGTTGCCTGGCTCGCCAAGACCAGCCAGCACTCCCGCTGGGCAGGCTCGTATGTGGGCTCGGCGTTGAAGGCAGGCTTTGTGGCCGCCATGGCCGCCGTTTGCCTGGCCGCATTACTGCTGGCCGTCACCCTTGTGTGGCATTGGACGGACATTATTGCCGTTTACGAGGGGCTGAAGGCCGGAGCTCTGGGCGGCGCGGTGCTCACCATCGCGCAGCTCGGATTCCTCCCCAACCTCGTCATCTTCGCGTTGTCGTGGTCCACCGGCGCCGGATTCTCACTCGGGGTCGGTTCAACAGCTGGTCCGTTGGGTACCGCCGTCGGACCCCTGCCGGCCGTTCCCGTTCTTGGCGCGCTACCCGCCGGTCAGCTCGACGCCGGGGCCATGGCCCTGGCCCTGCCGGTGGTGGCCGGCATCCTGGCCGGTTGGTGGTTCCTTCGCGAGGGCGAGAACCACTTTGATGAGTGGCTCTCCATCAAGATCAAAGCCCGCTGGTTCACCGCCACCGTTTCCACCCTGTTCCTGGGCGCTTTCATTGGCACCGTTGCAGGCCTTCTTGGCGGGGCGTTGGCGTGGATCGCACGCGGTTCCGCCGGCGTTGGGCGGCTCACGGAAATCGGACCCCACCCGTTATGGACGGCAGTTTGGCTGGCTGCCGAGGTGGGCATCGGCGTCGTGATTGGCTACGCCGTGGGGCCGTGGCTGGAACGCCGCCAGAAGCTTCGCGAAGCGAACCTGGACGAGGCAGCGTACGACGACGAACGCGTCTAAGCGGGTCCGCTCAGTAGCGTCGGGGTAAAGCGCGCTTTACCGCATGGGCGCCGGCATGGAGTTCTCCAGCTGAGTAAGGCACTGTGTCTTGGCGGACTCGGTGAGCGCCCCGCGTGAACAGTCCTGGTACGTGCTGACCTGGTTGAAGAACAGCGCGGAAGTCAGGATCAGCAGGCACATCACCGCCGTGACAACCAGGCCGGAAATTGTTCCGAACAGCATCAGTTTGGGGTGCTTGTGCTTGACCGTCCGCACCAGAACCACAATGCCCAGCACCAACGCCGCGAGCGTCAGGATGGCACTCAACCACACGTAATTCACGTTCAGGGAGAACACGAAGAACGCACCCAATGCCGCCAGGAGGAAGGCGCGGAACAGGTTTTGGCTCACGCCGAGGGTGGCCTTTTGGGCCTCGGAGCGGGGCTGCTGGCTCGGCGTGGGACCGACGTCGGGATTCATGTTTTCCAGCCTACGCGAGCCGCCCATAAGCTAGTGCAATGCGCATTGTTGTCCTCGTCTCCGGTACCGGTTCAAATCTTCAGGCTGTCATCGACGCCGTGAAGTCAGGTGAACTGGATGTTCAGATCGCCGCGGTGGGCGCTGACCGGCCCGATACCTACGGGGTGGAGCGTTCCGACGAAGCCGGTCTTGAGACCTTTGTGGTCAACTTCAACTCGTTCGAAACCCGGGCCGAATGGGACGCTGCGTTGCGGGACAAAGTGCTGTCCTATCAGCCGGATGTGGTGGTTTCCTCCGGGTTCATGAGGATCGTCAGTGAGGGCTTCATCAACGCTTTCGGCGGCAAGTACGTCAACACCCACCCCGCCCTGCTGCCGTCCTTCCCCGGCGCCCACGGTGTGCGGGACGCAATCGCGTACGGTGTGAAGGTCACTGGCTGCACCGTCCACTGGGCCGATGCCGGCGTGGACACTGGCCCCATCATTGCGCAGGAAGCCGTGGTGATCCGCCCGGAGGACACCGAAGAGACCCTGCACGAGCGCATCAAGGTAGTTGAGCGCCGCCTCCTGGTCCGAACCCTCGCGGACCTCGCCGCCGCCGTCCCCTCACCCAACTAGCCGTCCCCTCACCCAACTAGGGGACAGATAAGGCCGCTCTGAGCCCCCAGTGGAGCCGGAACTGTCCCCCAGTTTCACGTCGTGTCCCTTGGCCTGTGGATATCGCCCCACGCACTCGGCACTTTTGCCAGCATGGACTCATGAAGATCCCCAAGCCGCTGCCGCTGAACTTGGCTTCCGCGCCCTTCACCAGTCAGGATGCGCTCGACGCCGGTGTATCAGTTGGGCGCCTGAAGTACAGAGACCTGGAAATACCGAGCAGGCAGATCCGTGTTCCAAAGACAGGCGGAGAAACCTCGCTTGCTGATCGTGCCCGGCCCCTGACTCTAGTGACCCGGTTCTCCGCAGCCTCGCATGCCACGGCCTTCCTGCTCTGGAAATTCCCCGGATTTCTTCCCAGGAGCCATGAACCTGGCATTCACATTTCAAGGCCCGACACTCTGGGGCGGGTACGCCGCAGGGGTGTCATTGCGCACAAGGGACAATTCTTCGAGGACGAAATCACCACGCTCAACGGCCTTTTCGTTACCAGTCGAGCCCGGACATGGCTGGACTGCTCCCGGAAGATGGATATCGACGAAATCACCGTCGTGGCCGATCACTTGCTCCGTATTCCGAGGCCGGAATTCGAAGCCCGATCGGAGCCATACTGCACCACGGATGACCTTGAAGAGATGCTGCATCGACACTGGGGGACTCCGGGAATCCGCAAGGCCCGTCTGGCTTTGGAGCAGGCAGTCGTGGGTGCCGACTCTGCTCCGGAGACGCGACTGAGGCTGGCACTGGAGCGGGCTGGGCTGCCCACGGCGCAAGTCAACGTTCGTACGGAACTGGGTCCCGGCGTCGTACGTCAACCTGATCTGGGCTATCGCGAGTGGCGCGTGGCGGTTGAGTACGAGGGCGAAGGGCATTCGGATGCGGAGCAAATCGTCAGGGACATTGCCCGCGAAGAGGATTACAGCCGCGCGGGGTGGATGCTGATTCGGATCTCCAAGCGGCACATGTCCACCGGCGCAGTCACCGCGGTGCGCAAGGTGCGACGGGCGCTGGAGCAACAAGGGTGGTCATCCAACTAGGGGACAGGAAACGCCCTTCCGGGCACTCAGTAAAGCAATAGCTGTCCCCTAGTTGGGCAGGCCGGAAGCTAGGAGAGGATCTGCTGCTTGGTCTCGGGGGCGAAGAACGCCATCCACAGCACGGACAGCAACACCAAGCCCCCAGCCATCGCGAACGACTGTGCCAGTCCGAACTCCGGCCAGAAGAACGAGGCAAACACCAACGGGCCAAAGCCTGCCCCGATGCGGGAGAACGTTGATGCCCAGCCGAATCCGGAACCGCGAAGTTCGGTGGGGTACAACTCGGAAACATAGGCATAAAGCACCGGAATAGCCACCTGGACCACAAACCCGAATACCAACAACCAGAACACGGCAGCGGATGGCACATCCACAACCAGTGCCACGATCACCAAGGTCAGCGCGGACAACGGACCGGTGATAGCGAGGATCCACTTGCGTCCCACACGTTCAACCAGCAGCGCTGCCACCACTACGCCCAAGAGCCCGACGGCGGCCATGCTCGCCGTGGTGACGAACGCCTTGTACTCCTCGAATCCGGCACCGATGAGGATCCGGGGCATCCACGTCAGCGACAAGTAATAGACCAGAAGCACGGAGAAGAACAGGGCCCAGGCTGCGGTGGTGATCTTCCAGTTGAACTGCCAGATCCCGCGCAACTGCGCCCATGCACTGCCGGGGGAGAGTCGCGCCGCTGCTTGGGGTTCGGGAAGGCTGTAGGCACGCGGCTCGGCACCGGTCGCCTCCACCAGGCCATCAATGACCGCGGCTGCCTCCTGCCGACGGCCTGCCCTAATCAGGAACAGGGGAGACTCCGGAACGGAGCGCCGCACCCAGAAAACCAGCAGCGCGGGCAGCACCATGATCAGCATGGTCAGCCGCCAATCACCAAAGGCCGCAACCAGCCCGGCGGAAATGAAGCCGCACGCCGCAGCACCGATCGGCCACCACCCGTCCATGGCAGTGAGGACTTTACCGCGTTGCTTCCGGGGCGTGAACTCACCCACCAACGCGTAATCCACGGGAATGCAGCCGCCCAGACCGAACCCGGCCATGAAGCGGAAGATGCAGAACCAGACGATGTCCGGGGCGAAGGCGCCCAACACCGTGAAGATACTGAAAATGAGGAGGGTGGCAGTGAACGCCTTTTTGCGGCCGATGGTGTCCGCAATCGTTCCCCACGCGAACGCACCCACAGCCATGCCGATCAGGTTTGCAGTGCCGATCCATGCAGCGTCAGCCGGTTGGAGCGACCAATGCTTGGACAGCAAGGGAATGAGGATGCCGTTGAGCGTCACGTCCCAAGCGTCGAACATGAACCCGAGCCCGCCGATCACGAAAATCCGTCCTTGGACCTTCCAGCGCCACGGCAGTTCCTGCACAACTTGTTCGCCGCTGGGCACGGCTGTGTATGTATTCATTTGCCCTCCTGCATGCAACTTTATGCGCTGGGGAGCCCGCCGCCGTCCGCGTTACTTCCGCTCCTCGATTGCCCTCCGCAGGAAACCGCCGGATTCTTCCAAAGCACCCTTGGCCTGACCAGCATCGATCCCGGTCAAGAGCACCAAAATGGCTGCCTTCACAGAACCGCCAACGGAATCCAGTGCCTCCGCAGCCTCAGCCGCCGACACACCCGTGGCATGCTGAACGGTGCGCTGCGAGCGGGCCAACAGCTTCTCGTTAGTGGCGCGCAGATCCACCATCAAATTCCCGTAGGTTTTGCCAAGCTTCACCATCACTAACGTGCTGATCATGTTGAGGACAAGCTTCTGAGCGGTTCCCGAGTTCAGCCTCGTTGAGCCGGCAATGAACTCCGGCCCCACCACAACCTCGATCGCAGCATCGGCAACGTGACTCACGGCAGAGCCCTTATTGCAGGCCAACGACGCCGTGAATGCGCCCCGCTTCCGGGCTTCTTCCAGCGCACCGATCACGTACGGCGTCCGGCCCGAGGCAGTAATACCCACCACGGCGTCCGCTTCCGTCACGTTGATATGGTGCAGGTCCCGCGCACCGGCAGTTGCGTTGTCCTCGGCGTACTCCACGGGCTGCTGGATCGCCTTGGTCCCGCCCGCGATGAGTCCGACCACGAGTTCGGGCGGGGTCCCGAACGTCGGCGGGCACTCGCTGGCGTCGAGCACACCCAGCCGCCCGGCCGTCCCGGCTCCCACATACAAAAGGCGGCCACCGCGCTGGAGCCGCTCCGCAACGGCGTCGACCGTTTGAACAATGGCAGGACTCGCAGCCTCAACCGCTGCGTGCACTCCTGCGCTGTGGGCAAGCATGGCTGAGACGAGTTCTTCAGTGCCGAGGATGTCCAGGTTTTCCAAGCCCTCAGCTGCGGCCTCGGTCTGCAATCCGGCGAGTTCCGTGCGCAGGCCCGCGAGAGCGTCGGCGTTAGTCGGGCCAGTTTGTTCCGTCACGGTGGATGTACCTTTCCTGGATGAGCCCGCGGCGCGTCGCAGCGAGGGCAGCACCGTCCAAGCCGTCGCCCAGCGGCGCCACCACCTCAATCCCAGCCGAAGCGAGGGACTTCCGCAAGAGCGCCTCGAAGAACTCCGATCCCACCACACCGCCCAGGAGCGCAACCCGCGGTGAGTCGCTGTCCCCGCCGGACGCCCGCTGGACTGTGCCCGTCAGGATGCGGCACGCCTCACTCACTATGTAATGTGCGACGGCGTCACCCGTCTCCGCTGCCTGCAGAACCAGCGGCGCGAATCGGGCCATCGCGCGGTAGGGGTTCTCTTGTTCGGAAAGCCAACCCGGAAGCATTTCCGGGGACTCGACCAAGGCGTTGGCCGCGGCTGACAGCGATGTGGCGGGGCCGCCGTCGTGCGCTTCGAGAACTGCCTGCAAACCCTGCTGTCCGATCCACCGGCCGCTGCCGCGATCGCCCAGGTAGGGACCCCAGCCGTCGGCCCGGTGCAGGACGCCGGCTTCGTCGAAGCGGAAAGCCACGGCTCCTGTGCCAACAATGAGCGTGGTCCCGGGGGCGCCTTGGAGCGCGCCGAGCTGGGCGGCCGTGGCGTCGGAGAGCACTGCCGCGGGGACGTTGAACCTGCGCGACAACTTGGTGGCGAGGTCCTGGGACTTTTCCGCCGAGGCCTCAACACCGGCCACGGCTGCGCCAATACCTGTCAATGAGCTGACAGGGAGCCCCGGCGGCAGTTGGCTCACCGTTTGGAGCAGGAGCTCGAACGCGATGGTAGGGCCGTTGTCCATGTGAACCCCGGGGAAGCCGTGTTGGTCAGCCGCGCCCAGCAACTCACTGCCGCGGCGCAACTCGACGCGGCAACGGCTCTTTCCAACATCGGCAACAAGAACAACCTCGGTGGCTTCCATGGCTCAACCCTATGTTGCGGGGCCGGGTCTGCAGGGAATGCGGGCTCCATACCCTGCGGAGTGGGCCTCGCAATGGTGGCTCTCGTGTTGTGAGGCCTGGTCTGCAGGGAATGCGGGCTCCGTACCGTGCTGAGTGGGCCTCGCAACTGGGTCTGGGACCATCCTGTTGAGGAGTAGTTGCAGGGTTGTTTGAAGGCCGAATCTGTGGATAACCCAACGCCGGAGTCCGTTTCCAGCAAGCATGGTCCAATGCGGAAACCCAATCCCTTGCCAACGGAGCTCAACCCGAAAGGCTTCCTTATCGCACATGCCAATACAGCCGGAGTGTCACGGGGCAGGCTGCAATCGGCGGCCCTTGTCACTCCGAGTAGAGGAATCCGGCTCGCGCGAAGTGAGAGCCCTGATGTGGAGCTCCTTGCCCGGCTGCACACGTCTATCACTCCGCGCTGTGCGGTCAGTCATGTGACTGCAGCGCTTCTCTGGTCGATGCCGCTGCCGGTTTATCTGCAGGAGGAAGGTGGCAACGGCGTCATACACGTGACGCGCCGCCACGAGATCGGGCGGGTCAAACGCCGTGGTGTCGTGGGACATCGGGCTCCATTGTTGGCGCGGGACGTTCGGATCCTCAATGGCGTGCAGGTGACTTCCCCGGAATGGACGTGGGTGGACATGGCACGGCATCTGGGGAGGGCATCTTTAGTGGCTGCCGGCGATGCGTTGTTGGCAAGGGAAGATCCGTTGTCTTCGATCGAGGCAATGCAGGAAGTCATCGATCGGCGCCACAAAGTCAAAGGAATACGCATGGCAAGGGAAATCCTGCTCCTCTTGCGTGCCGGGGTGGATTCGCCGCAAGAGTCGCGTCTGAGGCTGAAAATCGTCGACGCCGGTCTGCCGGAGCCAGCAGTCACGCAACCGGTCTTCGATGGGAACGGCAGGTACATATCCACGCCCGATCTGCAGTATAAGGAATACAAAATTGCCTTGGAGTATGAGGGAGACCACCACCGCTCCGATCCCGTGCAGTGGGGGAAGGACATCGAGCGTGACGACCGCCTCAGAGCCCTGGGATGGATCGTTTTGAAGTTCTCCGAGGTCCAGATGAAGGGTGGGTGGATGAATGCCGAACGGAAGTTGCGAGACGCGTTGGTGTCCCGCGGGTGGCGGGGACCGGCGTCGTAAGCACTGACAGCCTGCGGAGTAGGCCTCGCAACGTGGGGTTGGGACTTGCGGGGCCTGGTCTGCAGGAAATCAGGGCGCCATACCCTGCGGAGTGGGCCTCGCAACGCGGGGTTGGGATTTGCGGGGCCTGGTGTGCAGGGAATGCGGGCTCCATAGCGTGCGGAGTGGGCCCAGCAATGTTGGCTTTGGTGTTGTGAGGCCTGGTCTGCAGGGAACGCGGGCTCCATAGCGTGCGGAGTAGGCCTCGCAACGTGGGGTGAAACTTTGTGAGGCCGGGTGTGCAGGGAACGAACGCTCCATACCGAGCCGAGCGGGCCTCGCAACGTGGGGTTGGGATTTGTGGGGCCGGGTGTGCAGGGAATGCGCGCTCCATACCCTGCGGAGTGGGCCTCGCAACGTGGGGTTGGGATTTGTGGGGCCGGGTCTGCAGGGAATGCGCGCTCCGTACCGTGCTGAGTGGGCCTCGCAACGCGGGGGAGCGTCACGAATGACTCAAAACCAGCCCGCCAAGGAAACGCGATAAACTCTCCGTATCCCCACACCCGCGATACCACCCGCGACATCTACGCGAACTAAGACGGAGACTTTTGTGAGCTTGACGCAGCTTGACCGTGTTCCCATCCGCCGTGCACTGATCTCGGTTTACGACAAAACGGGACTGGAGGAGCTCGCGAAGGGCCTGCACGCAGCGGGCGTCGCACTTGTTTCCACCGGCTCCACCGCCAAGAAGATCGCCGCCGCAGGCATCCCGGTGAAGGAAGTCGAAGAAGTCACCGGCTCCCCGGAAATGCTGGACGGCCGGGTCAAGACCCTTCACCCGCGCGTGCACGGCGGCATCCTGGCTGACCGTCGCGTCCCGGCCCATATGGACACCTTGGCTGGCATGGAGATCGAAACTTTCGACCTCGTTGTGGTGAACCTGTACCCGTTCGTTGAGACCGTGAAGTCCGGCGCAGCGCAGGACGACGTTGTTGAGCAGATCGACATCGGAGGCCCCGCCATGGTGCGTTCGGCAGCGAAGAACCACGCCGCCGTCGCAATCGTCACGGACCCGAACTTCTACGGTGCAGTAGTCGACGCCGCGGCGCACGGGGGCTTCGACCTCAACACCCGCCGTCGCCTGGCTGCCAAGGCTTTCGCGCACACGGCCAGCTACGACAATGCTGTTGCTTCCTGGACTGCCAGCCAGTTCCTGGACGAAGACGGCGACGGCATCATCGACTGGCCCGCCTACGCTGGTCTGTCCCTGGAGCGCTCAGAGGTCCTCCGCTACGGCGAAAACCCGCACCAGCAGGCCGCACTCTACGTGGACAAGGCTGCCCCGGCCGGCATTGCGCAGGCTGACCAGCTGCACGGCAAGGCCATGAGCTACAACAACTTCGTTGACGCCGATGCTGCCCTCCGCGCAGCTTTCGACTTCGCTGAGCCCGCTGTTGCGATCATCAAGCACGCCAACCCGTGCGGTGTTGCTGTCGGTTCCGCCGATGCTGCGGACCCGATCGCCGATGCCCACGCCAAGGCCCACGCCTGCGACCCCGTTTCCGCTTTCGGTGGCGTCATCGCCGCCAACCGCACCGTCACCGCAGGCATGGCCCGCACGGTTGCTGATATCTTCACCGAGGTTGTCATCGCCCCGGACTTCGAACCTGAAGCCGTGGAGATCCTCTCCAAGAAGAAGAACATCCGCCTCCTGGCGCTGCCCGAGGGCTACGGCCGCTACCCGTCCGAGATGCGCCAGGTTTCCGGTGGCGTCCTGGTCCAGATGAGCGACAAAGTGGACGCCGACGGCGACAACCCCGCCAACTGGACCCTCGCCGCTGGCGAAGCCGCAGATGAGGCAACCCTCGCTGATCTCGCCTTCGCCTGGACCGCTTGCCGCGCGGCGAAGTCCAACGCCATCCTGCTCGCCAACCAGGGTGCAGCAGTGGGCATCGGCATGGGCCAAGTCAACCGCCTCGACTCCTGCCGCCTTGCCGTGGAGCGCGCCAACACGCTGGGCGTGACGGTGGAGTCCGACGTCGATGGTGCTGGCGGCGCGTCCAACACCAGCGGTGCCAACGCACCGGAGCGCGCACGCGGTGCCGTTGCATCCTCCGACGCGTTCTTCCCGTTTGCTGACGGCCTGCAGATCCTGATCGATGCCGGTGTCCGCGCTGTAGTCCAGCCGGGCGGTTCGGTCCGTGACGAGGAAGTCATTGCTGCAGCCAACGCTGCCGGCATCACGATGTACTTCACCGGCGCACGCCACTTCTTCCACTAGAAGTTCTTCAGCACCACAACGCAACGGCGGCCGCCCCAGAGGGGGCGGCCGCCGTCGTGCTTTATCTGCACGAACTTAACAGGGACGTGCCAACACAACTGGTTCCGTTACGAAGCCGCTGCTGTGTTGTAGGTGGACTGGATCACGGTGCCCCAGTAGGGGCCGTACATGGTGGTGGAGTTGCTCCCGTAGCCGTAGCTGTTCACGGAGTTCTGGTAGCCGGTGGAGCTGTTGCCGATGAACCACGGACCGCCTGAGGAACCGCCGGTCATGTTGCAGGGGATGCCTTGGCTGTTGAACTGCGGGTTGTAAGGATCATTGGTGGCGGTGCCGGAGCAGCTCTTGAGCGATTCACCGTTGAAGGGGGAAGCTGCCGGGTAGCCGAAGGACTTGTAGCTCAGGCCGCGGGCGGCGTTGAACTGGACGCCTGAGGATCCTACGACGTCGGCGAGCTTCTGGCCGTTGAGGGTGTTCATGACGGCGAAAGCGGTGTCGTACTGCATGTTGCCGTTGGAGGCCCACTGGCTGGGGGAGTACAGCGCCTTTGCCGTCCACTTGCCGTAGGGTGCTGCGCCGTTGAGGTAGGCCGGCACGAACACGAAGTTGGTGGCGTACGCGCCGGGGCCTTCGTTGACGCAGTGGCCGGCGGTGGACACTGTGCTCTTGTTGGCCGCTGTCACGGAGTTGCCGGAGCAAACGTAGTTGGAGCCGCCGAGGGTGAAGAAGATCTTGCCGATGTGCTTGACGGGGGTTTCGCTCTGGTTGACTTTGCGGTCAATGCTGGGCGAGGAGGGTGCGGCCTGCTGGCCGGGGATGCTGCTGATGGCGCCCGGGGCTTCGGTGACCGGGGCTTTGCCGAGGTTGAGGATCTTGCCGCGTTCCAGGGCTTTGGCGCCGAGGATGTCGCCGGACTTGGCATTTTTCATGCGTTCAGGGGTCCAGTAGTCTGCAGCGCCGGCGTCCGACGCTACATGGCTGCTGACCGAAGCGCCGCTGGTGTCCGCGTCCTTGGAAGGTGCCGCGTTGGCGCTGGTGGTTCCTACCAGCGCCAGGAGTGCGGCAGCGGACAGACTCAGCAGGCTTGTGGCCAGGGTCTTGGTTCTTGTCACGTTGTTCCTACCTATCGAGGGAGTGAGGCGGCCAGTGATGGCAGCCGCCGACTGACGAGATCGAAGGTATCCCGCGTATGACAAGTTTGTAAAGAGATGTTTCAGAGTTTGTGATATTTTGCTGTCACTTCGATGTTGGTGCTATGAACCGGCGCCAGGGGCCGGGGGTAACCCCTTGGCGATGACGGTTTCAGGGAGGGGTTTGGGTGTGGCGCCGGGCCACGGGCCGTCCTCGGTCAGGCGAGACAGATTGCGTTGGCCCTTGGGGTCGCCCGCGTCCAGGGAGATCACCACGGTGCTGTACTGCGAGGGGGTGGAATCCCGGCCGTCGCCCCAGCCTGATCCGTTGGCTGCCTGGGAGATGTCAAAGACAGGCTCCCCGTCAGCGGTTCGGGTGCTGATCTGGATCTGCGTGTTAGGCATGTAGCCCTCGCCCACGGACCACACGTTGCGGACGACGTGATCCACCAGCAAGTCGCCGTGAAGAACGGCGTAGCCGGGTTCGATTGCTAACTGCACGGAGTATCCCGTGTTGCCTTTCACGTTGGGCGGACCCCCTCCGTCAAAGCCGGTCACCGAAATTCCGGGGACTGCTTCGAGTGCCTCGCGGGCCTCGGCAATCGTCTGACCGGTGGTGGCATCATGCGGGATAGTCTCCCGGGGCGACGGTGCGGAGGCGGAGCAAGCGGTCAGCGCCAGAACCACGCCGGCCGCCACGGCAGACAGGGCAGCCATGGGCGCAATTGGGTTGATGCGGGTCATGGGCTCACTCTACGCAACGGCATGAGGAGCCAGCGCCCGACGCCGGGTGGCAGCGGCGGCGGTCAGGCCGCCGTCGGGCGTTAATCGCTGGAGGGTGGTGAGGAGAGTGGTAACGAACACGTGATCCCGGACACGAAGAGCCGTCAAAACCGTCTACTCGGGTAAGTTAGAGATGTTGAAATCTGCAGACTTTCAGGGAGAACCCCGCCAATGGCCAAGATTATCTATACCCACACAGACGAAGCGCCGATGCTGGCAACTTACTCATTCCTGCCGATCGTGGAAGCGTATGCCTCTACAGCAGGAGTAGAGGTGGAGACCCGCGATATTTCGCTGGCCGGCCGCATCATCGCCGTCTTCGGTGATTTCCTGACTGAAGAACAGCGCACGGGCAACGCCCTTGCTGAACTTGGTGAACTGGCAAAGCAGCCGGAAGCCAACATCATCAAGCTGCCCAACATCAGCGCCTCCGTGCCGCAGCTCAAGGCTGCGATCGCCGAACTCCAGGCCCAGGGCTACGCCCTCCCGGACTACCCGGACAACCCCTCCTCTGACACCGAGACGGACATCCGCTCGCGTTATGACAAGATCAAGGGCTCCGCCGTGAACCCGGTGCTGCGTGAAGGCAACTCGGACCGCCGCGCGCCGCTGTCCGTGAAGAACTACGCCCGCCAGAACCCGCACTCCATGGGTGCCTGGTCCGCTGAGTCGAAGACCAACGTGGCCACCATGGGCCAGAATGACTTCCGCTCCAATGAGAAGTCCGTTGTCATCGAAGCCGATGACGCCCTCACCATCCAGCTGGTCCGTGAAGACGGAACAGTAAAGGTCCTCAAGAAGGACTTCCCGGTCCTGGCTGGCGAAATTGTGGATGGCACCGTCCTCCGCGCCGCAGCCCTTGACGAGTTCCTCAAGGCACAGGTTGCCCGCGCCAAGGAAGAGGGCATCCTCTTCTCCGCACACCTGAAGGCCACCATGATGAAGGTCTCTGACCCCATCATCTTCGGCCACGTGGTCAAGGCCTACTTCTCTGAGCTGTTCGAGACCTACGGCAAGCAGCTCGCAGCGGCCGGCATCAGCCCCAACAACGGTCTGGCTGCCATCCTCAACGGGCTCGAAGACCTGCCCGAGGATGTCCGCGAAGGCGTCAAGGCTGCCATCACCAAGGGCCTGGAAGACGGCCCGGCGCTGGCCATGGTTGATTCTGACAAGGGAATCACCAGCCTCCACGTCCCGTCGGACATCATTGTGGACGCTTCCATGCCGGCCATGATCCGTTCGTCCGGCCACATGTGGGGCCCGGACGGCAAGGAAGCCGACACCCTGGCGGTCCTCCCGGACAGCTCCTACGCCGGCATCTACCAGGTTGTCCTGGACGACTGCCGCGCCAACGGTGCGTTCGATCCCACCACCATGGGCACCGTTCCCAACGTGGGCCTCATGGCCCAGGCAGCCGAAGAATACGGCAGCCACGACAAGACGTTCGAGATCGAGGTTCCCGGCAAGGTCCAGCTGGTCAACAAAGCCGGCACGGTCCTGATCGAGCACGAGGTTGCCCCGGGCGATATCTGGCGTGCATGCCAGACCAAGGATGTCCCGGTACGCGACTGGGTCAAGCTGGCCGTCACCCGTGCCCGCGCTTCCCAGACCCCGGCCGTGTTCTGGCTGGACAAGACCCGCGCGCACGACGCAAACCTGATCGCCAAGATTGACGAGTACCTCAAGGAACACGACACCGAGGGCCTGCAGCTGGAAATCATGTCCCCGGTTGAGGCCACGGCCTTCACCCTGGAGCGCATCCGCAAGGGCGAAGACACCATCTCCGTCACCGGCAACGTGCTCCGTGACTACCTCACGGACCTGTTCCCCATCCTTGAGCTGGGTACCAGCGCCAAGATGCTCTCCATCGTTCCGCTGATCAACGGTGGCGGCCTGTTCGAGACCGGCGCCGGTGGCTCCGCTCCCAAGCACGTCCAGCAGTTGGTCAAGGAAAACCACCTCCGCTGGGACAGCCTGGGCGAGTTCCTTGCCCTGGCCGTCAGCTTCGAGCACCTTGCCACCACCACCGGCAACGCCCGCGCACAGGTCCTGGCTGACACGCTGGACCGCGCCACGGGAACATTCCTGCTGGAGAACAAGTCCCCGCGCCGTAGCGTTGGCGAGCTGGACAACCGTGGAAGCCACTTCTACTTGGCCACCTACTGGGCCCAGGAATTGGCCAAGCAGACCGAAGACGCTGAGTTGGCTAAGGACTTCGCGGCAATCGCCGAGGCACTGACCTCCAACGAGGACACCATCGTCGGCGAGCTGGCTGCAGTCCAGGGTCCCGGCGTCGAGCTTGGCGGCTACTACCGCCCGGACGCTGCCAAGGCCGCTGAAATCATGCGCCCGTCGGCTACCTTCAACAAGGTCCTCGCGGATCTGAAGAAGTAGTCTCCTCGAGCCCGGGTGCCTTTATTGGCGCCCGGGCTTGCGAGCTTTTGTACAGATAATGCCCCTGAGACCGCGGTCTCAGGGGCATTATCTGTAGAAAGACTCCTAGCGGTCGGCGTGGAACCGCTCAGGTGCCGTGCCGCCGTCCACGATGTCCTTCAGGATCCTGCCGATAGCCGGCGTGAACTTGAAGCCGTGGCCGGAGAAACCTGCGCCCACCACCAACGGGCCAAAGTGGTCCAGCACAAAGTCCTCATTGGGTGTGGTGGTGTACGTGCAGCTGATGGGAACGGCGGTGGAAGGATCGACGCCGGGAAGCCACTCTTCTGCGTACTGCACCAAAGCTTCCATCTGCTGGGGGATAGGCTCGAACGTGCGCTCGTCCGGATCCATGACAGGGCCGACGCCGTGCCACCCGGCCTTCACGCCTTCGCCGGGGGTGAGCATGCCGTAGACCGGGCTGAACCAATACTCGTAGGCTTCGTTGTTCGGATCAGGGTCCGGGCTGTGGTTGAAGCTCGGCCACACCAGCGTGTTGTCCCTGGGAGTGAAGTGCGCCGGCTGCTCCTGGGTTACCACCAAGGCAGGCAGTTTGGCGTGCTCCTTCATGAGCTTCGGCGTCCAGGCACCGGCCGTCACCACCACGCGGCTGGCAGTGTATTCGGTCTCCTCCGTCATCACCACAACGGATTCGGCGCCATCGACGCGGATGTCGCGAACCGGCGTCGAGTACTTGAATACCGCGCCACGGGATTCAGCGGATGTCCGCAGCGCTGCCAACGCGTCAGCGGAGCGGATCCTGCCGGAGCCTGGCACGAAGAGCACGTCCGTGGCGAAGTTCATGCCCAGCCAGCGGTTGGCGGCTTCATCAGCTGAGATGAAGTAGCTCTCAATGCCGCGCTCCTGGTGGGCCTCGCGAACTTGCTGCAAACGGGGAACGTTTCCGTGGTTAACCAGTCCCACCAGGTCCAGGAGCGGTGCACCATGCTCGGCCGCGAGCTCGTCCCAGAGGATCTTGGACTCGGCCAGGAGGTCAAGGTAGTCGGCCTCGGCGTAGGCGGTGTTGAAGTTGCGGGTGGCACCGTGCGACGCGCCAATGTGGTGACCGGCCTCGAACTGCTCCAAGAGGACCACCGAACGGCCCGCCCGAGCCAGTTGCCAGGCAGCAGCCGATCCCATGGCTCCTCCGCCAACAACTACAACGTCAACCTGCATGCTTGCTCCATCCACCGTACGCCCACTCCACAATGACGGCCCCCGAAGAGGGCCACCTCCCATTCTGCCCCCTCCTCCCCAATGAGGTGGCAGATCAGGCCGTTTCAGCGCTGAAAACGGCCTGATCTTCTACCCATGTGGGTGCGGCAAGGCTGCGGCAGGGATTGCGGCGGGGCTGCCGTGTTGGCGGTGGGCATGCCGGCATGGAAGATTGGAACCCGTGAAATTCCTTCACCCCTCACCCAAGTCCTCTTCCCGCGGCGTTACCATCCTGCGCGTAGTTTTTGGCGCGCTCCTCATGGTCCACGGGTTCCAAAAGTTCACGGCCGGGCATGCTGCCTTCGCCGCGTCTGTTGCTGCCATGGGTGTGCAGAAACCGGAGATCGTGGCGTGGTTGGTGATCGCCGGTGAACTGGGCCTTGGGCTTCTCCTGGTACTCGGTGCCTTGACCCGGGTGGCTGGTTTCCTTGCAGCGATCATGTTTGCGGGGATCTGGTTCGTGACGGAAGCGGGTAAGCCCCTGCTCACGGATAAATCCGGGGTCACGGCCGAGCTGCTCATCATCTACGTGGCGATCTCGGTAGCGTTCGTGTTCCTGGGTCCCGGAGCATTGTCCTTGGACCGCAGGCTGGCACGGCTTCCTGCCCGGCAGCAGGCGTCCCGAGGGCGTTAATACGGTTGAGTTAACTTACGACGTCGTCACTCGCCGCCGGGGTCAAGTCACCGCAGCGGTCTCGTGACCGCCGCGACCTGGTCACCGAGCGTCGTTCGGGTACCGGATTCCCAACTGTGAACGCACCCCGTCAAAGAGCCGCATGACGTTGACGGAGTCCTCCAGCGGCATGACCGGGCTTTCGGTGAGGCCCTGTTGGATGCACCGGGTCACTTCCCGGAGTTCATAGGTGTAGCCGATGCCCACAACATCAAATTGCTCGCGGCGTGGCTCCTCCCAACCAATCCGGATCAGCAACTCGCGGGGGTTGTTCACGGAGCCCACGGTCTGCAGGAAGCCGAGCCCGCCGGCCACCGTGGCAGTTCTGGGACCGTGTGCCATCAAGGATGACGTCAGTTGTGCTTGCGCGCCGGTGTCGTACCCCAAGGTCAGGGCGTTTTGGGTGTCCACGCCGTCGTCATTGAGCGTGCCGATCGCGGTGACCGATTGCGGGAAACCCAAAGTCCCCAAGGCCCAGAGCAGCGGGTACACAGTGATGTCCAGCAGCGCTCCGCCGCCGTCATTGAGGGCCCAAATCCGTGCCGTGGGATCGTAGGGTGCGGGAAACCCGAGGTCGGCGCTGACCCACTGGATGTTTCCGAGTTCTCCGGAGGCTGCGATCGCGAAAGCGCGTTGCATACTCGGCAGGAAGCGGCTCCATACCGCTTCCATGAAGAACACGTTCTGTTCCCGGGCCAGGCGCACAAGCTCAGTGGCTTCGCGGGCATTGATGGTGAGCGCTTTCTCGCACAGGACGTGCTTACCTGCCCGCAAAGCTGCTGCAGCGATCTGGAAGTGCTGGGCGTGCGGTGTTGCTACATAGACCACGTCCACGGCGGGATCCTCGAACAAGCGCTGGTAGCCGGGCACACCGCCGTCGTCCCCATATGCTTTGCTGAAACCAGCAACCCCGGCGAAGGCCTCAGCGGAAGCCTGGGTGCGGGAGCTCACGGCGTACAGCTCGGCATCCTCCAGCAGTGCCAGATCCTGGGAAACGCTGTTGGCGATGTTACCGGTGGACACCACACCCCACCGCAGGGGCCTGCCTGTGGCCGCCCGGGGATCCTGGTTGGTTTGGGTGGAAAGCCACGGCAGGGCCATTGGAAGTGTCATGCCGTTCATCCTCTCATTTACCGGTTGCAAGGACGTGGTGCGCACGCTTTTACGCCGATCGCTACCGGGGCATCTGGCGCGTGGCGGTGGGATCGGTGATTTCATTGCCTATTCTTCTGCCCACTGAAATCCGGACACGTAAGCAATCTGTCAAGTCATAGGAATACCCTGCCCAGCTAAATTCCTCGCCTAGGCTTAGGCAATCATCCCTCGCAGAGGTTCTGTGGGGAGTTACCGAAATGGAGCAGGGATGGGTATTTTTCGGCGCGTCATTTTGCCGGTTGCCTGGTTGTTGGTTTTCGCGGTTATTGCGGTGGCCCTCGTCAAGATCGCTTTTGTGGATGGCCTGGAATCGGCCGCAGCCGGGCCGGCACCTTTGGCTCAGGTGGACATCCCGGTAGTCCCGGCAACCCGGGCCACAGTGACCAACACCGTGGAAATCAAAGGCACCGTCCAGAGTGATCCCGCCGAGGCCGTCCGCAGCACATCAGCTGGTAAAGTGGTGCAGGTTTTTGTTGAGCAAGGCGCGTCCGTAACCAGGGGCCAGGCCCTTTTCCAGGTCAAAGCCGAGCGCGTGGTCACCCCCACGCAGACCAGCAAGGAAGCGCCGCAAGCAGCTCCGAAGCCCGTGTACGACTACTTCGACATCCTCGCTCCCAGGGACGGCACCCTACAGCAGCTCTCAACGCTGGTTGATCAGCAGGTCACCGTTGGCGAATCCGTGGGCAAGATCGATCCCGGAACCTACACAGTGGCCGGTTCCGTGACCGCAGCCCAGCAGTACCGCTTGCTGGGCAAGCCGGGCCCGGCGGAGATTGCTTTGGTGGGTGGTCCGGCGCCGTTCCAGTGCGCCGATGTGACGCTCAAGAACAACGCTTCCGACGACGGCGGCGCGGCCTCGGGCGGACTGGCCGCCACAGGCGGAGGTGCTGGAATGGGCGTGGGCGCAGCGATGGCTGGTCCGGGCGGAAGCGGCCAACCGGAGGAAGGCGGCTCGCCCACGGGAACGCTGAGCTGCCCCATTCCTTCCGGTCAGCAGGTCTTTGCAGGACTTGGCGCCACTATGACAGTTAGCGCCGGCGTTGCCCCTGACGTAGTGACTGTTCCCCTGACCTCCGTGAAGGGAAGCGTGAAAGACGGAATCGTGTGGATCGCTGGCCCGGGCGGAACGGGTGCGGCTCCTGAGCAGCGGACCGTCCAGTTGGGGCTCAACGATGGCTCCGTGGTGGAAGTGACGTCCGGGTTGACCGAGGGGGAGCAGGTCCTGGAGTTTGTTCCGGGGGCGCCGGCTGTTCAGGATCCCATGATGGGTCCAGGCCAAGCCGTCTACGGCCCGATGGGCTAGCAGCATGGACCAAACCTCTAACGAGACCCTCGTCAGTTTGCGATCCGTTACGCGCTCGGTACGGCTGCCTGATGACCAAGACCTCCATATCCTCACGGGCATTGACCTGGAGGTGAAGAGCGGAGACCACACAGCCATTGTGGGCCGTTCCGGTTGCGGAAAATCGACGCTGTTGAACTTGTTGGGCTTGCTGGATATCCCCACGTCCGGGGAGCTGGAGTTCCTCGGACAACCTGCGGAACGGCTGGGCAACAACGCCCGTGCCCGGTTGAGGGGATCCACTGTGGGCTTCGTGTTCCAACAATTCAACCTGTTGCCTGGCCGTAGTGCCTTGGACAACGTCATCACGCCGTTGCTCTACGCCAAAGGCAAGGAGTTCTGGCAACGCCGGGAGATAGCCATGGACATGCTGGACCGCGTTGGGCTGGCCGCCCGCGCCAACACCATGCCCAATATGCTCTCTGGGGGTGAGCAACAGCGCGTGGCCATAGCCCGCGCCCTGGTTCGCAGGCCCAGGCTGATTCTGGCCGACGAGCCCACCGGTGCATTGGACGTCCAAACCGGGCAGTCCGTCATGGCACTGCTGGACACTGTGGCCACGGAAACGTCCGCGGCGTTGGTAACCATCACGCACGACACCAACGTGGCAGCACTGGCCAGAGCTTGCTACCGCCTGGATTCCGGGGTACTTAGCCCGTTGCCCATGCCGGAGACCGTAGGAGTGAGCGCATGACCGGCTTCATTTCCACCCTTGTTGAAGCGTGGCAGGAACTCCGTATCAACAAGGTGCGCATCCTCCTTGCACTCCTTGGTGTGGCCTTGTCCGTGGCAGCGTTGACCTCGGTGGTGGGCGTAGGCAGCTTGGCCCGGGAAGGCATGAAAGTCCAGTCGGAAAGAAACGGTGGCCGTGTAGCCACACTGTCCTTGAACGTCAGCGGGCCAACCATGCCCGAGGCGGCGAAACTGGAGAAGGCCTACCAAGGCATTCAACAGCGCTACGGAATCACCACCTCCACGCACGTCAGCCAAACCCAGGCCGGGTTTCAGTTTCCCCGCGGCGTGACAACAGTGAACGTGACAATCGTCGATGTTGGCTACGGCATCATCCATCGCGTCCAGCTCCAGCAAGGCAGCTGGTTCGCTGCCGACGACGGCAAAAGGCTCGCACCCGCCGTCGTTGTCTCTGAAGCTTTTTACAACCAAATTGGAAGGCCCAACCTGACCACCCATCCCACGGTAACCATCCCCGGCGACCAGCCGGCCACGGCGGTGATGATCGGCGTCGTGCCTGACTCCTACCCGAACATGCCGCCGTCCGCGTTCATCCTCGCCGAGGGCGCTGCGATGACCGGCATCAAACCCCAGATGTCGGAGTTCAAGATGTGGGTGGGGGAGGAACAGGCCGGCGCCCTCACAGCAGCGATCAACGCCGATCTCCAAGGCCAGTTCCCGGGCTATTACGCCCAAGCCAACCGCATGGACTACGCAGCGTACGGGGATCCGTTGGCGCCAGTCCAACTGGTTGTGGGCGGGGTGGCCGGGCTGGTGCTCCTGCTCGGAGCCGTGGGGATGCTCAACATCTCCATGGTCACCGTGCGTTACCGGGTGCGTGAAATCGGCATCCGGCGCAGCTTCGGCGCCACCTCCGGCCGGATCTTTGTGGGCGTGATGATGGAGTCGGTGGTGGCCACCGCCGTTGCCGGGCTAGCCGGGGTCATGGTGGCGGTGGCCGTGGTGAAGCACCCATGGATCGAATCGAAGGTGGCACCGGGACTCACCGAGTACCCGGCGTTCCCCATCGAAGCCGCGCTGATGGGATTCGGCGCAGCGGTCCTTGTAGGCGCGCTCGCCGGAGCCATCCCTGCGCTCGTGGCGGTGCGCGTCAAGGTCATCGACGCAATCCGGTTCTGACCTCCTCAGTGAGCCTGCCCTGCTGAAGGCGGAAGCACCGTTCCGTCTTCTGAGCCAGGCTGCGGTCATGCGTGACCACCAGGATGGTGGTGTTGTGATCCCGGGACAGCGAGCTCAGGAGATCGATGATGTGCTCGCCGGTCTGCTCATCCAGGTTTCCGGTGGGCTCATCGGCGAGGATCAGCTTGGGCTCATTAGCCAGAGCCCGGGCAATCGCCACACGCTGCTGCTCGCCGCCGGAAAGCCTGTTGGTCCGGCGGGAGTGCTTCTCCTGATCCAGCTGGACCTGTTCCAACAGTTCCTTGGCCCGCTGCAGACGTTCAGCCTTGCGGACGCCAGCGAACTCCATGGGCAGCATCACGTTGTCCACGGCGCTCAGGTTGGGGATGAGGTTGAACTGCTGGAACACGAAGCCGATATCCCTGCGCCGGTACTCGGTGAGCTTGCCGTCCGGCAATCCGGCCAGGCTCACGCCATCTACGACGACGTCACCTGAGGTGGGCTTATCCAGCGCGCCCAGGAGGGACAACAGTGTGCTTTTCCCACTGCCGCTCTTGCCGACGATCGATGTCAGCGAGCCTTTGTCGAGTTCGAAGCTCACACCGTTGACGGGTTTGATGGTCCGGTCACCGGACTTGAATTGGCGGACCAGGTCCTTGACTACAATCACGGCTATTCTCCTCGGAGTACTTCGATGGGACGGATACGCGCTGTCAGGAGCGCCGGAACCAAGGCTCCGATGATCGCGACTGCGAACACTGCGGCAATGCCGGCAGCAAGCACGCCGGGGGAGACGCTCGCTGTGACAGAGCTCAGCAACTGCGATGCCCCACCAAACGCACCACCCTGGCCACCCTGCCCACCGGGGAAGCCGCCGCCCGGGAAACCTCCGCCGCCCGGAACAGCCCCGTTCGGCACGGCCCCGGCAAGCCCGCCGCCGCGCTGGGTGGTGGTGGCCGCCGTCGTGGTGCTGTTCGAACTGATCAGGGCCGACGCTATGCCGCCGCTGGCAAGTGACGCAATCACCGCACCCACAACACTTCCCATGGCCACCAGCACCAGGGATTCAAGAACGAACTGCAGGCCGATGGTGCGGTTACGGGCGCCGATTGCCTTCAGGACGCCGATTTCCCGACGGCGCTCGCGGACCAACATGACCATGATGAGCAAGATGATGATTCCGGCTGTTGCAAGGGCTGCAATGAATGCGATCAGTGAGATGTTCTTGACACTGTCCAGGGAACTGACAGCGGTTTCGAGGTTGCGCTGGCCTTGGGTGACATCTGCTTTGTCAGTGCCGAGGGCAGCCTGGACGGCGGTCTTGGTGCTGTCCACGTTCTCCATGCTGTTGACCGTGACGATCATGGTGGAGAGTTCATCCGGCGTTGCCGCCAGAGTCTGCGCTTCAGGCAGAGTGAGGTAAACGGCGTTGTTACCGAACGTGGTGCCGGCGTCGAAGATGCCCGCCACCGTGAACGTCTGGTCCTGAACTGTGAAAGTGGAGCCCACAGTGAGACTGTTCTTCTCGGCCAGTGTTGTGCCCACCAAGGCCTTCGCTTCGGCTGCCGCGTAGTCGCCCAAACCGGTGCCGCTGGTGATGTTCAGGGCCTTGCCCGTGGTGTCCACTTCAGCGCCGATACCCGTCGCGGTTATGGGGAGGGAACGCTGGGGCTGGGTGGTTGTTCCTGAAGTGCCGGTGTTGCCGCTGGCGTTGTTACGGTTACCGAGCGTGCCGGCGTCGACGGCGGCTGTCAGGTTGGTGCTGACCGTGGCCTGCTGCCCGCCGGGGCCGAAGCCTCCGCCGGGGCCCTGCTGCTGGGTGGTTGTTCCCGTAGATCCAGTCGCCGTGGTTGCTGTCTGCAGACGCAGTGCCTTGGTGCCTACTACTGACGTCACGTTGGCGACCGAGGCCGCAGTCTCAGCCTCCGTCGTCGTGAGTGGTTCGCCGCCGCCTTCAAAGCCCTGGCCGCCGGCCGGGTTCACCGTGAGCGTGGTGCCCACCGAAGCGTTGAGCTCCTGGACCTTGGCACCAACGGCCTGGTTGGCCACCAGCATGGCCAAGGCCAATCCAATAGCCACAGCCAGGACGGCCACAACCGCCGCAGTTCTAATCTTGTTGCGGAAGGCATTGCCTACGCTTCGGGCAAGGACGCTCACGTTTCTCCTCTGACCTGCAGGTTTGTTGGACCCGCTGAACGGGGCCGCAGGTTCAAGACTCGTGAGTGCTGCTGTGCGGCACACCAGCCGAAGCTATGCGTGGGCTGTGAGAATCGCGCATGAAAGAAGCCCCGGCCCGCCAAGTGGCGGACCGGGGCTTCTTGTAAAGAGGTATTACTTGGTGATCGGGCCGAGTACCGGATCGTCAACATAAGCGGTCTTCACGTTCTCAGCAGTAACAATCTGCGGAGGCAGGAGGAACGCAGGAACGGTCTTGACGCCGTTCTTGTAGGAGTCCTTGTCGTTGATCTCCAGCTGCTTGCCAGCCTGGAGGTCCTTCACCATGGTGATGGCGTGCTCAACGAGCTTGCGGGTGTCCTTGTTGATGGTGGAGTACTGCTCGCCGGCCATGATCGACTTCACGGACTCAACTTCGGAGTCCTGGCCGGTCACCACGGGGAGCGGCTTGCCGGCAGCCTTGACGGACGTCAGGACTGCACGGGCCAAGGTGTCGTTCGGGGACAGGACGCCGTCCAGGGAAGCGGTGCCGTAACTGCCGGTGAGCAGCGTATCAGCGCGACGCTGGGCGTTTTCAGCCTTCCAGCCCTGGGTAACAGCCTGCTCGAACGAGGTCTGGCCGGACAGGACCTTGAGGGTACCGTCGTCGATCTTCGGCTTGAGGACGCTCATGGCACCGTCAAAGAAGACCTTCGCGTTGGCATCATCGGGGGAGCCGGCGAACAGTTCGATGTTGTACGGACCGCTTGCCTTCTTGGCCTTCATGCCGTCCAACAGGGCCTGGCCCTGGAGGACACCTACCTTGTAGTTGTCGTACGCCACGTAGTAGTCCACGTTCTCGGTGTTGAGGAGAAGACGGTCGTAAGCGATGACAGTAGCGCCGGAGTCCTTGGCCTGCTGGAGCTGCGTACCCAGTTGGGCGCCGTCGATGGCACCCACAATGATGACCTTGGCACCCTTGGTGACCATGGCACTGATCTGGTTCTGCTGCTCGGACACGCCGCCGTTGGCGAACTGGACATCAGCCTTGAAGCCGGCGCCGGTGAGGCCGTCGTTGAACAGCTTCTCCGCCAAGACCCAGTTTTCACTGGTCTTCTGCGGAAGGGCGACGCCGATCAGCGAGTCCTTGGGGAACGCTTCCCCGCCTGCTGTGCTGCTGCTTGAGCCGCTGTCAGTGCGGCCGCAGGCTGTCAGCGCCAGTGCCGCGATGGCAGCGACTGCTGCTGCCTTTCCTGCTTTACCAAACATTCGCATATCTTGGTTCACTTTCTGTGTGGGTGGGGTGGAGCGAGTCGTGTGGAAGCGGATTACGCTTCCTTGGAGATGACCTCTTTGGTGGACGTGGTTTCGTCCGGCTTGATCTCGTTGTTGTTTCGCTGGAAACCCTTGATCAGCATGCCCGTGATGGACCTCTTACCTTGGGACTTGTTGTAAACATCGAAGGCCACTGCGGCCAGGAGCACCAGGCCCTTGATGATCTGGGTGAGGTCGGCGCCAACGCCCAGAAGCTGAAGGCCGTTGTTCAGGACAGCCATCACCAAGCCACCAACAATCGAGCCGATCACCGTTCCAACACCACCGGTCACGGCGGCGCCACCGATGAAGACGGCTGCGATAGCGTCCAGTTCCCAGCCGACACCGTCGAACGGACCTGATGCTGTGGAACGTGCAACGAAGATCATGCCGGCAAGGCCAGCCAGGATGGACATGTTCATCATGACCATGAAGTTGACCTTCTTGGACTGAACGCCGGAGAGCTCGGCTGCGTGGCGGTTGCCACCCACTGCGTAGACGTGGCGGCCAAGGACGGTCTTGTCAGCGATGAAGCCGTAGATGAGGACCAGCACTGCCAGGATCAGGCCAGGGATGGGGAAGGACGTTCCGGGGCGGCCCGTCGCGAACAGGTACGTCGCGTAAAGGATGGCGCCGCAGATCAGGACCAGCTTGGTGACTTCAACCCAAAGCTCGGGAACGTCAGCACCCAAAGCCTTGGCCGCTGCACGGGCTCGCAGGGACATGATCACCACAAACGCGGCGGCCACAAGGCCAATGAGCAACGTGAGGTTGTTGAACCCTGTGTTGGGGCCGATCTCGGGGAGGTAACCGGAACCAATGAACTGGAATTCTTTGGAGACCGGAATGGTGTTCGACTTTCCCACGAACTGGTTGAAGCCGCGGAACAAGAGCATGCCGGCCAGCGTCACAATGAAGGCCGGTATGCCAACATACGCTGTCCATAGCCCTTGCCAGGCGCCGATCACCGCGCCCAGAAGCAGGCCGAAGAGCACGCCTGCCCACCAAGGCAGGCCCCAGTCCCGCATGGCCAAGGCCACAGATACACCCACGAACGCTGCCACCGAACCTACGGAGAGGTCGATGTGGCCGGCGATGATGACCAGGACCATGCCAATAGCCAGGATGAGGATGTAGGAGTTGCCGTTGAACAGGTTGATCACGTTGCCAGGGGTCAACGTGCGGCCACCGGTGAAGATCTGGAAGAAGACGATAAGTGCCACCAGGGCGAAGATCATGCCGAACTGGCGGGTATTGCCACCAAATAGCTTCTTGAGCGCGTTCATTGTTTTGGTCCTTGTGTCAGGAAGGGGTGAGGCTGGGCCAACGGTCAGGCTGTCTTGCGGGAGGAAGTCATGAGCTTCATGAGGCTTTCCTGGGTTGCTTGGTTCTTGTCCAGGACACCGGTGATGGCGCCTTCAAAAATGGTGTAAATGCGGTCGGACAGGCCCAGGAGTTCCGGAAGCTCCGAGGAAATGACAATCACTCCCTTGCCCTGGTTGGCGAGCTTTTGGATGATGCCGTAAATCTCGTACTTGGCACCTACGTCGATCCCTCGGGTGGGTTCATCCAAAATCAGGAGGTCCGGATCAGTGAACATCCACTTGGCCAGCACCACCTTCTGCTGGTTACCGCCGGAAAGCTTGGCTACGCCTTCTTCAACGGACGGAGTCTTGGTCCGGAGTGATTTCCTGTATTCCTCGGCAACGGTGAACTCCTTGCGGGTGTCCACCACGGTGTAGTTGCTGATCTTGTCCAAGGCGGCCGCCACGGTTGTGGTCTTGATGTCATCGAGCAGGTTCAGGCCCAGTGATTTGCGGTCCTCGGTGACGTAACCGAGTCCGGCGTCGATCGCTGCGCGGACGCTGCGAAGGTTCACCGGCTTGCCGTCCTTGTAAACCTGGCCCTTGATGAACCGGCCGTAGGAGTGTCCGAATAGCGAGCGGGCCAGCTCGGTCCGGCCAGCGCCCATGAGCCCGGCGAAACCGACGATCTCGCCCCGGCGCACGTAGAAGTTGGAGCCTTTGCAGATCAGGCGGTCCTGGATCTGCGGGTGGCCCACGGTCCAGTCCTTGACCTCGAAGAAGACCTCGCCGATCTTCGGTTCGTGGTCCGGGAAGCGGGACTCGAGCGTCCGGCCCACCATGCCCTTGATGATGCGGTCCTCATCAACGCCGTCGCGCTTGACGTTCAACGTTTCGATCGACTTGCCGTCGCGGATGATGGTGATTTCGTCCGCGACCTGTTCGATCTCGTTGAGCTTGTGGGAAATGATGATCGAGGTGATGCCCTTGCCCTTCAGGCCCACAATCAGGTCCAGCAAGTGCTGGGAGTCTGACTCATTCAGGGCAGCGGTGGGCTCGTCAAGGATCAGGAGCTTCACGGACTTGTTGAGGGCCTTGGCGATTTCCACCAACTGCTGCTTGCCAACGCCGATTTCCTTGATGGGGGTGTCCGGGTCTTCGCGCAGCCCTACACGTGCCAGCAGTTCAAGGGAACGCTTGCGTGCCTCTGCCCAGTCGATCACACCCCATTTAGTGGGTTCGTTGCCCAGGAAGATGTTCTCCATGATGGACAGCTCGGGGATCAGTGCCAGCTCCTGGTGGATGATCACGATGCCGGCCGATTCGCTTGCGCGGATGTCCTTGAACTGTTGCGTCTGGGCTTGGTACACGATGTCGCCTGTGTAGCTGCCGTAGGGGTAAACGCCGGACAGAACCTTCATCAGGGTTGATTTCCCTGCACCGTTTTCTCCGCAGATGGCGTGGATTTCTCCGGCCATCACGCGCAGGCTCACATTCGACAAGGCCTTCACGCCGGGGAATTCCTTTGTGATCGAGCGCATCTCCAAAAGGATGGGATCACCTTGCGTGTTGAGGGATGTCATCAGCCCTTACGCCTCCAATGCATGACTTCGTTGTCGGCCCCGCGATGGCGAGGCTGTCTGATCAAAAAGTAAACTGGATCACCTATCTTGTCGTCAAGACTTGAACACATGATCCAGCTAACGATTTCGTTACCTGCCGGTAATACCGGCATGTTGGAACACCAAAGCGGCTGCTCCAAGTGCCTCAGCACGTGCCCCCAAAGAGGACATGGCGAGGTGCGTTGTCTCGCCAACCACAGGTACGGCGTGGCGCACCAAACCCCTCCTGATGGGATCCAAAAGGAGATCCCCGAGGCCCGCCAAAGGACCTCCCACCACGATCACTTCAGGGTTGATCAGATTGGAGACGTTGCCCAGCGCGCGGCCTACGGCCAGTCCAGCGTCGTCCACTACGCGCTGTGTGGCGGAGTCGCCCGCGAGACAGTTGCGGACGATGTCCTGCGGCGTCAACAGCGACTCTTGGCCGCGCCCCAAGAGTTCGATCATGGTGGTGGTGGACGCTATGGTTTCCAGGCAGCCCCTGTTGCCGCAACGGCACACCAGGCCAAGCTCGTGAATAGTTGCATGGCCGATTTCGCCAGTGATTCCCACGTTGCCGTAGTAGGGAAATCCGTTGAGAATCAGGCCCGCACCAATGCCGGAACCGATCTTGAGGAACATTAGGTTGGAGACCCCGCTATGCGGCCCCCACGTCACTTCGGACAAGGCGCCCAGGTTGGCGTCGTTGTCAACGAACACGGGACAGTTCAGCGCTTCCTCCAGCCTGTGGAGGATGTCTATGCCCACCCATTCGGGGAGGATGGCTCCCTGCGCTACAGTGCCGGATCTGCGGTCGATAGGGCCGGGGATGCCTGCGCCCGCTCCAACCACCGCTGTTCGGTCAATCCCGTTCTCCTGCAGCAGCTTTTCGAGGAGTCGCACCGCTGCAGCAATGCCTTCTTCAGCCTGGTGGCCGAGGGGCAGTTCGATGTAGTCCTCGGCAATGACGTGATACCCCAGCGAGGCGAGAACCACCCGCAAATGGCGGCGTCCGAAGTCGATTCCGACGGCCACAGCACCGTTGCTGTTCAACCTGACGTTGGTTGCGCGGCGGCCGGAGCTGGTGGTCGGTTCGGTGGAAACCAGCCCGGCGTCCTGCATGATTTTCACGATGTTGGAGATCGTGGCGGTGGAGAGCCCGGTCTGCCGGGAAAGCTCAGCTTGCGTGGAAGGTCCGCTGAGCAGGCACTCAATAATGCGCTGCTGGTTCAGATGGCGGAGCGCCGACTGGGAGCCGGGTTTTCTTGGATGGCTCTTCGTTGAGCGCTGCGTAGCGGGCATGACAAGAAGATTGCCCCACAAGCGCGCTTGTAGTCAAGAAGTGAACACAAAGCGTCAACTCTGTCCGACATACTCCAACGTAAGATCACCTGTTACGTACCCTTTGCGGGGCCGGATATGCAGGGTATGGCGTGGTCTTTTCCTGCGGAGTGGGCGTCGCAACGCTGGGGAGTGTGCATTGTGTCCTGCCTCTGGCGTGCCCGGGTCCAAATGCCTCATCCCTCAATCGCCGCACGCGCCTAGGCTTGAAGCAAGAACTTCCCGGACCTCGAATGAGCACAGGGATCGGGCGAAACCAAGGTGGTACAGATGCTGCTCTCAGTCCTGCAAGCCAACGCGTCCGTCATGGATGTTGACGCCAACCTGCGCACCATCGACGACGCCGCACGGCGTGCCGCACAGGCAGGTGCCCATTTGCTCCTGACCCCCGAGCTTTTCCCTGTGGGCTACGCACCCTTGCGTCTGCACGCGGAGTTCGATCCCTCCACCCTTCCGGACATCCGCCAGCGGCTGGCCGAAATTGCCCGCACCCATGGCATCGGCTTGGTGTACAGCCTCCCGGCGTTGGCCACGGCGAAGGATGCGCACGACGACGACGCGCAGCCGGCCCACGCTGACGCCGCTTGGAATATCTCCGCTACTTTGCTGGACGCATCCGGCGCTGAGGTCCTGAACTACGCTAAAGTGCACCTGTTTGGTGCCGAAGAGCACAAGGCGTTCGTCGGCGCGCAAGAACCTCCCGCCGTCGTCGATTTCATGGGCGTCCGTACATCCATGCTGATCTGTTACGACGTGGAATTCCCTGAAGCGGTGCGGGCTGCCGCAACCCGTGGGGCCGAACTCCTTCTGGTTCCCACGGCCCTTTCCGCTGGATACCAGAACGTTCCGCAGGTGCTCATCCGCGCCCGTGCCCTGGAGAGCCAACTCAACGTGGCCTATGCCAACCACTCCGGCAAAGAGGACATTTACAGCTTCCTGGGCGGCAGTGTTGTGGCCGGGCCCGACGGCTCGTTGATCGCCGAAGCGGGGGAGCCGGCGGCGCTGCTCTTTGCCGAAGTGGGCGGGGACACCGTGAAAGCTGCCCGCGACGATGTTCCGTACCTTCGCGAACGTCGTCCGGATCTTTACAGCCGGTGGGAGCAGAGCGGCTCCTGATTTGGGGAGGGTGCGTGGCGTTTAGGGCCCCTTCGCTGACAGGACATTTCGTCCACGAGTTCGACGACCAGTGCAGTGGACTTCCGTTTGAGAAAGAAGGCCCTTTACCCTGAAGGGTGGCTGTTAGACGTCATACTCCACATCGGCGAAGGCTCCTACCTCGTCGCGAAGCAGCTCCGCGATCTTCGCTCCTTCAGCTCTCCATGCGTTCTCAGCATCCGGCGAACTCCAGCCGCTCACGTGCAATTTTTCCGATTCCCAGGTGTCATACCATGCTCGAAGCCGGGCGGTGAGGGCCGGTGAGAGTCCGAAGTCCGCTGGCTCCATGGTGTATTTGGTTGGGTGCTCGGCCGTGCTGTTCTCCCAGAGCGGCCACAAATGACCATAGTCAGGGAACAGGCGGATAATGCGGCGAACTGGCTTGTCTGGCATGACCGAATGCTAGCCCTGATTGCAGATCGCGGTACGCCTATGGAAAACGGCTCTGCACCTCTCTGCCTCAAACAGGTGTCCTTAATCCAGATGACGGCCGTGCGGTTTGGGATCCCCCAACGAATGCTTTGGATGCTTTCCTCTGAAAGCCTGGTCGTTAGGTCAGCCGCAGTCTGAGGCCAGCTCCTCCTGGGACGACCATTCAAACGTCAACAACCGAGCCGAAGACTCGCCTAACGGACGGCGCAACAGTATGAGGTCATAGAGCGCGTCTCGTCTTTGATCCTGCGACACGACGGAAGTTCCTCCTTCAGTCCACCAATCGCGGAAAATCATCCCAACAGACTGGAGCTTGTCACCCTGCAAAGGAGTCCGGTTGAGGATCGACGACGGATTCCAGCGGTCATTATCCCGCTACGAACCGACGCTAACGTATTCGCCGTTCAGTTCCTTGGCCAGTTGGTCGGTGTCCAACGCTGAGGGGCCCCCGGTTGCAAGGCCGCTGAAGTCGACAACCATCCAATTCTTGCCGAATACGAGAGGAATCTTGCCCTGCTTCGAGTCAGACAAGAGTTTGTAGCTCTTCTGAAGTGCACCTTGATCCGGGTAAAGATCCAACTGGACATTTTCAAAGCACAGTTTCTGTGCTGATGTCAGCGGAACGCCATCGCCCATGGGAACAATAGGTTCGCCATCAGGATCAGCCTCACAGCCCAGGATGCCGTCAACAGCAGCATAGGCCTCGTCGATGGAACTGAAGGCTCCTAGGTCTTCGGCTTGCGGTTCATTTTGAGATGCGCAGCCCGTGAGCGAGACCCCAAGCAGGAACGTTGCTACGGCAACTCCAACCAGACGTTCACGTTTCATCATTTCTACCCCCAAGCAGAATTTTTATGTAGGCCCAGACTAAGACGGCAGCGGAGACAAAGCACCATCCCGGCAATTTCAAGCCAACAAAAAACGGTGGGGCGTGACCTGCAGCTGCAGGTCACGCCCCACCAAACCAAGCCGAGGATTACTCCTACTCGCGGTCTCGGAGAAGTCCGCCGAGCCTTAGTGGGAGAAGTCCGCCGAGATCTCAGCCAAGGTACGGCCCTTGGTTTCGGGGGCGAGCCATTGCGAGAGGAGTGCGCCGAGTAAGGCGACTCCGGCGGCTACCACCATGGTGGGTCCCATACCGAAGGTGCTGATGGACCACGGCAGGGCGAAAGTGCCAAGTGCTGCTCCGATGCGGCTGAAGGCTGCGGCGAAGCCCATGCCAATACCGCGCAGGTGACCTGGGAATACTTCGGCAGGATAGACCTGGGTCATGGTGGTGTAGCCGGCGTTGAAGAAGGAGAAGGCGAGGAACAGGACCAGTACCAGGATGGCTGGTGCGTCCGCCCAGACTCCGATGACCAGCAGGATGCCTGCACAGAGCCACTGCCCGGGAACGGTGAGGATCCGGCGGCCAAGCCTGTCTATCAGGAGGACGGTGGTGACAACACCTGCGGCTGCAAGTGCGGACAGTCCGACGCCGCCTGCCCAGCCGCCGCCGAGGCCGATCTCTTTGAGGACATCGTCGGCGAACGTTGCGATTGCGAAGTACGGTGTGACCGCGCAGAACCAGAAACCGGCGGTGAAGAGCGTGGTGCGCCAGTACTGCTTGGAGAACAGCATGCCGAAGGAGGCGTTCTTGATCTTGGTTTTGCTCTTGGCGGCTTGTGCCTCCTGGATCATCCTCAGATCCATCTCTTCGGTGATGCTCTCCCGCATCTGGGGCGACTCCACGTACTTGCGTGCGATCGCCAATGCTTCGTCATGCCGTCCCTTGGTAATGAGCCAGCTTGGAGATTCGGGCAGGCCCAAACGGGCAACGAACAGGACGAGCGCGAGGATGGTGCTGGTGCCGATGACGAGGCGCCATGGGGTGCCGGCGTCGTGCAGGAGCGTGCCCACGATGAAGGCCATCATGAAGCCGACGTACCAGGCGATCAGAGTCAGCCCGAGCAGCCGCCCGCGGAGCTTGGGAGGGGAGAACTCGGAGAGCAGTGGGCCGCCGATTGAGTACTCGCCGCCGATCGCGACGCCCATGAAGAACCGGATGATGGCCAGTTGGATCACGGCCCCATCTCCGGAGGTTATGAAGAATTGGGCCGCGGAAGCGATGAGGAACAGGCCCATATCCACGAGGAACATGGGCTTGCGTCCGAATTTGTCCGTAGCCCAGCCGGCCAGCGGGGAGCCTACGAAAATTCCAACCAGCGGACCTGCGGCGATCATGCCGAGCGATAGTTCGTTGAGCTGGAGGTCTGTGCGCATCAGTCCGGCCACGGGGCCGATGATTCCCAGGATGTAACCATCGAGGAACATTCCGCCGATGAAGACGGCCACAAGCCGCACCATGAAACGGCGTTTAAATCTGGAGCTGGTATCTTGCGATGCTGAATCGACGGCGGCTGTCGCCTTGGTCGGATGAATCATGGAGATGTGTTCCCTTCTGGCTTCAGCGCAGAACGCTGACGGCACTAGGGCGCCGTTTCTTGACGTTAGGACAGCCGCAGTCCTGTGCGGCCGGTGAGCTACTCCGGCTGGCATGGTGCCAGCCGATATGGCTGCGGGACCCGCTAGGTGACTGCGGCGTCAACTTGTATCACTGCTCTTCGAGATGGGTTGGCACGCCTTCAGTGCCGTCGCCTTTACACCCACTGGTGAAGATAAAACCCTCTATTCGGTGTCTACTACGTGTGACATATGACTCATATATCAGACTCTAAGGGGGTGACCCTTCCCAGTCAAGGCTTTTCGCTTAGGTGACGTTCTCAACCGAGTCGGCCACCAGCTCTTCCGCGTACTGCAAGGCAAACCACAACTCTGCCCTCACCTGCGCCTGATTCAGGTCCATATCCAGTAACTCGCCCAACACACCAATCTGCCGCCGCACGCTGTTCCGGTGCAGCCCCAGGACTTTGGCGGACCCATCCCAGCTGCCGTTTTCACTAAGCCAGCCACGCAGGACTGCCAGAAGCGGGTCCCGTCGGTCCGGCTCCAGTGCCAACACCGGTGCGAGCAGGCGCCCTGCCAACATGGTTCCCGCTTCACGCCCCAGCAGGCCCGCAACGGACCACGTCACTTCATCTACGCGGGCGCTGACCCCGCTTGACGCCACGCGGCTCCGCAGGGAACTTGCCCGCTGGTATGCGGAAGCGAGTCCCTGAAGCTCGGTTGGCTCACCAATGACCAGCCGCCAGCCGAGCTTCTCGATCTCGGCCAGCAGAGAATCGTCAACCTTCAGGCGGGTGATCGCGGCAAATCCATAGTCAGTTAGTTCCACCAGCTTGGTATCGAAAAGCCGCCGCCACTGGAGGACTTCCCGGACTGGACCGTCATCAACTGTTCCCTCCAACCGGACGCCCTGGACCACGCGCATCTGCGCTGATCTGTTGGAGGAAAGGCTTTGTGCCAGAAGATCCTTCAAACCGTTGAGGTGCTTTGTCCCGCCGGACGCCAGGGAGTCCGGATGCAACAACATGGCTGTGGCCAACTGGCTGGGAGCAAGGGAACCGCTGGTTCGCTGCCGGACCAGCAGCTCCAGCAAACCCACCGCAGCCTGCACCACATTGTTCTGCGCCGGGGTGAGCGGCGAGTCCGAGCCGAGGATGAGGGCTCCAAGGTTCGCATCCTTGGTGCTGCGCAACGGATGGCCGAACACCAGGGCCGAGCCCGGCTGATCAAAGCCGTCCATTTCAACGCGGGGACCGCTTCCGGACAACAACCGGGTCAGCAGGGGTTCCAGCAGTGAATGCTCGACGCCGGTGCTGCCGCCAGCGCTGTGCCCGCCCGCGCTGCGGCCGCCAGCACTGTGCCCGCGGGCGCGGACCCGCCCATCCGCGCCTACCAGCAAGGCCCACACGGGAACGCGCTGCACCAGGGCGGACAGCAATTCGTGTTCCGGCCTGGGGGAGAGGACCGCCCGCATGAGTTGGCGGTTGGTTTCCGCCAATTGCCGGAACACCCGCGCATTGTCCGTCTCCAGGAGTTGCGAGAAGGACAAACCGATCGCCGCGAACGGTAACGACTCCGGCACCTCGAACAACGTCAACCCGTGCTGCCGGCAAGCGTCGATCAGCGCCTCCGGTACGGCGTCGAAATACGGCCTGATACCGAATCCCAGCGCCGCAACCTTCGCATCCACCAGCCGCCGGACGTAGGCATCCACGTTCGCCGCCGAGCCGCCCTCCCCGAGGAAGGGCAGCCCGGCGGTCAGGAGGAACTCACCCTCGGGGAGGTAAGGGGTTGGATCCTCCAGCTCACTGGGCTCCACCCACCGCAGCAGCGAGGCGCCGCTGCCGCCGTCGTGAATCATTCTCAGCTCGGGCGGCAGCTGCTCAACAAACTGTTGGAGCGTGACGAAACTCAGGCGGGCGGTAGCGGGCTCAGGCGACATTGCCCTGCCCGGTGGTTGCCGGCTCCTGGTAGTCGGGGCACTCGTAAGCGCTGGAAGCGTAGGCGCGGGGGAGTCGGGGGGCAATCCTGTTGATGATCTCATCCCCGTGGCTCCCTATCGCCGCGCCCCAGTCATCAGCGCTCGCGGCGCCACTGGCAGGGTCCCCGAATAGCACAGCGGTGTCGCCCACGTCGATCCCTCCGGCGTCCGGTCCAAGGTCCACCATGAACTGATCCATGCAGACTTTCCCGATCACCGGCACGCTGCGGCCGGCCACGTTCACCACGGACCTGCCGCTGATGCCTTTGGGGATGCCATCTGCGTAGCCGAGGGGGATGAGGCCAAGGTAGCGGGGTTCGTAGGTGATGGCTTGGTGTTCGTAGCTCACTCCGGTGCCGGCGGGCACTTTCTTGACCATTACCAGCGGCGCCGTGACGCTGAGCGCCGGCCTGAGCCCAAAGTCGGCCGGATCCAGGTGGTCAGCAGGAGCCAGTCCGTAGATCGCCAGGCCGGCGCGGACCATGTCGAAGTGGAATTCCGGGCGTTCCAGAATATTGGCAGAACTTGAGACATGCCGGAGCTCGGGCTCCAGGCCGGCGGCGCGGGCCAGCTTTACGGCGTCGTCAAATTCCGCCACAGCGGCGGCGTTGCCGGGGTGGGCGGGGACATCGGCCCAGGCCAAGTGGGTCCACAGACCGCGGACGCGGAGGGTTCCGTCCAGCTCAGCCTGCCGTGCCTGCGCCACGAGGTCAGCCCAATCCTCCTTGCGGGCGCCGCCGCGGCTCAGCCCGCTGTCCAGTTCCAGATGTACGACGGCGGGACGGCCAAGGCGTCCGGCGATGCCTGCCAGCACCTCCAGTTGCCGGACGCTTCCGAGGGACACATCGATGTCGTGGCGCAGTGCCTCGAGGATGGTTTCACTGGTCTGGGATGCCAGATAGAGCCAGGACAGGATGGGTGCAGTGATCCCAGATTGGCGGAGTAAAATTGCTTCGCTGAGTTGGGCCGTTCCAAGCCAAGTGGCCCCGGCGCTGACGGCGGTTCGGGCAACTTCAATCAAGCCATGGCCATAGGCGTTGCCTTTCACCACGGCCATGAAATGTGGCGCTTCAGTGCGCTTCTTGAGGGACTTGATGTTGTCTGCAATGGCGGACAGATCCACTTTGACCTGCCCGGAGAGGCTTGCCGGGGCAGCCTCTTGATACTGTGCATTACGTCTCATGGTTGAACACTATAGGTCATTTTGCACCATGGTGAGAGGTGGCTCACATGCCAGTCTTATGGAGGGGAAATCGAAACTACTTTGAAGGGACGTCAAGGGTGACTGTGCCTGTGAACACCGAAAGTCCGGCAGTGGGCAGCGCTGCGAGGCCCAGCCTCGGAGCCCAGCTGCTGCGCCGGAAGCCCATTGGGCAAATGGTCAGTGAATCCGGAAGCGGCGAGGGCGGCAATTCCCTGGTCCGCAGCTTCGGCGTACTCCAACTGACCATGATCAGCGTTGGTGCCACGCTTGGCACCGGCATCCTCGTCATCCTGGGGGAGTCCGTTCCGCTGGCAGGTCCGGCGATCTGGATTTCCTTTGTCATTGCCGGCCTGGCGGCACTGCTCTCCGCGGTGTCCTACGCCGAAATGGCCGGGTTGGTCCCTGTGGCCGGTTCCAGCTACTCCTACTCCTACGCCACCATGGGCGAAGGAATGGCATGGATCTGCGGCTGGTGCCTGGTACTGGAGTACGCAGTCTCCGTAGCAGCCGTTGCTGTTGGTGCCGGGCAATACGTCAACGAAACCCTCGCCGCATTTGGCCAGTTCCTCCCTGACGCCATGAGCCAGCCGCCAGGAGACGGTGGCCTGGTGAACGTACCGGCCATGGTGATCGTGGTCTTCGCCATGATCCTGCTGGTCCGCGGTGCCCGCGAGAGTGCCTGGATCAACACCGCGATTGTGATCATCAAGGTGGGCATCCTTATCTTCTTCTGCGCTGTGGCCTTCACTGCTTTCGACGCCGGCAACTTCGAACCTCTCCTTCCCATGGGTGCCGCAGGTGTTTCCGCCGCCGCGTCCAGCGTCTTCTTCTCCTACATCGGCTTCGACGCCGCTTCCACGGCTGGTGAGGAAGCGAAGAACCCCAAGCGTGACCTGCCCCGGGCCATCATGCTCTCCATGGTGATCGTCACCAGCATCTACGTCCTGGTTGCTGTGGCTGCGATCGGTGCCCGCCCCTGGAACTGGTTCGACGGCACGGAAGCTGCCCTGGTGCAGATCCTGCATGGAATCACTGGCCAGCCGTGGATCGCCCTGGTCTTCTCGGTTGGAGCCGTGCTGGCCATCGCCAGCATCGTGCTGACCGTGCTCTACGGACAGACCCGCATCATGCTCTCCATGTCCCGCGACGGAATGATGCCCAAAGTATTTGGCCGCGTCTCCCGCCGCACCGGCACCCCGGTGGCCGGAACGCTGATCATAGGTACCGCCGTCGCCCTCACCGCAGGCTTGGTTCCGCTGGGTGCCTTGGCCGACGCAACCAGCATTGGCACGCTCTTTGCGTTCGCCCTGGTCAACGTTGCCGTCATCTACCTTCGGCGGAACCGGCCCGATCTTGAGCGGAGCTTCCGGGTGCCGCTTTACCCCATCACGCCGATCCTTGGCACCCTGATGTGCGCATACCTGATGCTCAACCTCGGCGCCGATACCTGGATCACTTTCGGTGTGTGGATGCTCGTAGGCATCGCCATCTACTTCGGCTATGGACGCCGGAACTCCAAGGTAGCCGCGCTCAGCGAGCAGGACTACCGTGAAATGACCACCAGGGCAGTCCGCCCGGAACCTGTGAAAGCAGCTAACTCATGACCATCGCCACCGAACTCCCTCTTGTTGAGGAACCTGGCGCGCCCGGACCGGGTACGGATGCCGCAGCGCCCATCACCATGCTGAACCCGGACTTCCCCTTCAGCTACGACCATTACCTTGCACACCCGGCCGGCCTTGGCTCGGTGCCTGAAGCGCACTACGGCACCGAGGTTGCCATCATTGGTGCCGGCCTGTCCGGCCTGGTCACCGCCTACGAGCTCATGAAGCTTGGCCTCAAACCGGTCATTTATGAGGCGGACCAGATCGGTGGACGCCTCCGCACGGCCAGCTTCCCGTCCGCTCCTGGCGTGGTGGCTGACCTCGGCGGCATGCGTTTCCCCGTCTCCGGCAAAGCCTTTTACCACTACGTGGACCTGCTTGGCCTGGAAACCCGGGACTTCCCCAACCCCATGGCCGCCGCAACCTCCAGCACGGTCATTGAGCTCGCCGGACAAAAGCACTACGCCACCACTGCTGATGAACTTCCGCAGTTCTTCCGGGAAGTGGCTGACGCCTGGAAAGCTGCAGTGAATGACGGCGCCGCCTTTGCGGAAATGCAGGAAGCCATCAAGGCGCGGGACACCAAACGGATCAAGGAACTCTGGAACGCACTCCTGCCCGAACTGGACGAGCAAACGTTCTATGGCTTCATCGCCGCCAGCAAGTCCTTCAAGGAAGCAGGCTTCGCGCATCGTGAAGCGTTCGGCCAGGTAGGTTTTGGAACCGGTGGGTGGGACACAGACTTCCCCAACTCCATCCTCGAAATCCTCCGTGTGGTCTATACAGACGCGGACGATCAGCACCGCTCCATCGCCGGAGGAGCGCAAAGGCTCCCCGAAGCACTCTGGAACCACGCGCCGTCGGGCATTAGGCACTGGCCGGAAGGCACCTCGCTGTCCTCACTGCACAGCGGTTCGCCGCGGGGAGCCGTGGACAACATCCGCCGGGCACCCAACGGCGACCTCGTGGTGCGGGAGAACTGGGGCCGGGAAGCCACCTACCAGGCGGTGGTCACCACCTGCCAGTCCTGGCTGCTGTCCACCCGCATCCACACCGAAGAGGCGCTGTTCCCTGCTGAAATGTGGACCGCGATCGAGCGCTCCCACTACATGCAATCGTCCAAGACGTTCGTCATGGTGGACAGGCCGTTCTGGAAGGACATCGACCCGGAGACGGGGCGCGAAGTGTTGTCCATGACCCTCACGGACCGCCTCAACCGCGCAACGTACTTGCTCGACGACGGCCCGGACAAGCCCGCGGTCATCCTCCTGTCCTATACCTGGAATGACGACGCCCTGAAGTGGTTGGCCCTGACCGCAGAGGAACGCGTCAAGCTGATGCTGCACTCGCTGGAGCAGATCTACCCGGGCGTGGATATCGCAAGCCACATTGTGGGTCAGCCCATCACGGTCTCATGGGAGGCGGACCCCAACTTCATGGGCGCATTCAAGGCCAACCTGCCCGGCCACTACCGTTACCAGCAGCGCTTGTTCACGCACTTCAAGCAGGACGATCTACCGGAGAGCCAGCGCGGCATCTTCCTGGCCGGGGACGACGTTTCCTTCACCGCCGGCTGGGCCGAAGGCGCAGTAACCACGGGCCTGAACGCGGTATGGGGAGTGGTGAACCACTTGGGTGGCTCGTCAGCGGCCGGGAACCCGGGACCGGGCGATCTACTGGACGAACTCGGCCCGATCTCCCTGGACTAGTTCCCCGGAGCACGTTGGACCTACCCGAGCGCAATGCGCCTCTCCGGACACGTTGCGTCTCTCCGAACACAATGCGAGGCCCGCTCTGCACCCCAAACCTCGGGGATTCCCTGCAGAGCGGGCCTCGCATTTGTTCGTTGAGGACTGGGCTAAGCGTGCATGTCCCGGTGCGCTGCCGCGAGTTCCTTGTAATGGGCGGCGTTGTGCTTGACGCCCTCGAACTCTTCGTCGGTCAGTTCGCGGCGAACCTTCGCCGGAACACCGGCAACCAGGGAGCGCGGCGGAATGACCGTGCCCTCCAACACCACGGCGCCCGCGGCAATGAGGGAGCCAGTGCCAATCACGGCGCCGTTGAGGATGGTGGCGCTCATGCCGATCAGGCAGTCGTCCTCCACAGTGCAGCCGTGAACCACGGCGCTGTGTCCCACGGAGACGCGCTCGCCAACCGTGCAGGGGAAACCGGGATCAGCGTGAAGGACCACGTTGTCCTGAAGGTTGGACCCTGCGCCAACGCTAATGGCGGCCGTGTCCGCGCGAACAGAAACACCGTAAAAAGCGCTGGAGTCCTGGGCCAAGGTGGCCTTGCCGATGATTGATGCCGTGGGTGCCACGAAGGCGGTTTCATGGATGGCCGGGGTGTCGCCGGCGAAAGTGTAAGAGGGAGCCATGAGCCCAGACTATTGCCCAAATGGAGGACTGTTGCCCAACTAGGGGGCAGCAAACGCCCCAATGAGGCCTCAGTGGACCCTTTGCTGCCCCCTAGTTGGGTTGGGCAGGCGCGGCCTAGGAGCCCGGTCTAGTTGAACACCACGGTCCGGGTGCCATCCAGGAGAACGCGGTGCTCGGCCTGCCACTGCACGGCCTGGACCAGCGTGCGGCCCTCCACATCGCGTCCCATCTGGACAAATTGGGCTGCCGTGCGGGCGTGGTCCACGCGGATGACCTCTTGCTCGATGATCGGCCCCTCATCCAGGTCTGCGGTCACATAGTGGGCCGTGGCGCCGATGATCTTCACACCGCGGGCGTGCGCCTGGTGGTACGGCTTGGCGCCCTTGAAGGACGGAAGGAAGGAGTGGTGGATGTTGATTGCTTTGCCGTTCAGCTCCGTGCAGAGATCGTTGGAGAGGACCTGCATATACCGGGCCAGGACGGTGAGTTCAACGTCGTGCTCGGCAATGAGCTTCAGCAGTTCAGCCTCGGCCTGCTGCTTGGTCTCTGCGGTCACCGGAATGTGGTGGAACGGGATGCCGTAGAACGCGGCCAGGGATTCCAGATCACGGTGATTGGAGACAATGGCAGGAATCTCAATGGGCAACGTACTAGCACGCTGTGCGAACAGGAGATCGTTCAGGCAGTGCGCATCCTTGGAGCACAAGATGATGGTGCGGACTTTCTCGCCCACGGGGTTGATCTGCCAGGTCATGCCGAACTTCTCCGCCACCGGCTGCAGTGCTGTGGTCAGCTCCGTTTGAGTGCTCGACGTCGTAGCCTCCACCCGCATGAAGAAGTTGCCTGTGCTGGGGCTTCCGTACTGCTGGGAGTCGGCAATATTGCAACCGGCATCAAGCAGGGCTCCGGCTACCGCATGGACGATGCCCGGGCGGTCGGGGCAGGAGAGCGTTACAACGAAAGCGGTGGATTCAGTCACACGATCAAGCCTACCTGTGCCGCCTTGTTGTACTGTTAACGGGTCGCAACTGGCGTTGGGTGGACTACCACCAGGGAGCGGCAATCATGAAGACCACGGATCGTACGCCTGGGCCGAGGGTCATGTCTTACCGCTGTACGCACGTGACCAATTCCTCTTGTCATCAAGGGGACGCGGGAATGCTGCTGCCGGTAGCCTGACCTGTAGCACCACCCGTTGCCTAGCCAGGAGATCTCCGTGACTAACACAACCACTTCCGCGTCTGTCAGCAACCAGTCGCTCGCCGATCTCGATCCCGAGATCGCAGCAGTCCTCAACCAGGAACTTGGCCGCCAGCGTGGCACCCTGGAAATGATTGCCTCCGAAAACTTCGCTCCCCGCGCCGTCATGGAAGCCCAGGGCTCCGTCCTGACCAACAAGTACGCCGAGGGTTACCCCGGCCGCCGCTACTACGGCGGCTGCGAGTACGTCGACGTCGCTGAGCAGCTTGCGATCGACCGCGTCAAGGAACTGTTCGGGGCTGAGTACGCCAACGTTCAGCCGCACTCCGGCGCCCAGGCCAACGCTGCGGCACTTTCGGCCATGATCAACCCGGGCGACAAGATCCTGGGCCTTTCCCTGGCTCACGGTGGCCACCTGACCCACGGCATGAAGCTCAACTTCTCCGGCAAGCTCTACGACGTAGCTGCCTACCAGGTTGAAGAAGACAACTTCCGGATCGACATGGACAAGCTGCGAGAGCAGGCCATCGCCGAGAAGCCGCAGGTCATCATTGCCGGTTGGTCCGCGTACCCCCGCCAGCTCGATTTCGCTGCTTTCCGTTCCATCGCTGATGAGGTTGGCGCTCTCCTGTGGACGGACATGGCACACTTCGCCGGCCTGGTTGCAGCAGGACTGCACCCCAGCCCGGTGCCGTACTCCGACGTCGTCACTTCCACGGTCCACAAGACGTTGGCCGGCCCCCGTTCCGGTGTGATCCTTGGCAAGCAGGAGTGGGCCAAGAAGCTCAACTCCAGCGTCTTCCCGGGCCAGCAGGGCGGTCCGCTGATGCACGTGATCGCAGCCAAGGCTGTTGCATTCAAGATCGCCGGTGGCGAAGAGTTCAAGGAGCGCCAGGAGCGCGTCCTCGAGGGCGCCAAGATCATCGCTGACCGCTTGAACCAGGCTGACCTCGCCGAAGCAGGCGTCTCGGTCCTCACCGGCGGCACGGATGTTCATCTGGTCCTGGTTGACCTGCGTAACTCGCAGCTGGACGGCCAGCAGGCCGAAGACCTCCTGCACTCGGTGGGCATCACCGTGAACCGCAACTCTGTTCCGTTCGATCCCCGCCCGCCGATGGTCACCTCCGGCCTCCGCATCGGTACGCCTGCCCTGGCTACCCGCGGATTCGGTGCCACCGAGTTCACCGAGGTTGCCGAGATCATCGCCACCGCGCTGAAGGCAGGCTCCGCCGCCGACGTCGAAAGCCTCCAGGCCCGCGTCGACAAGCTCGCCGCCGATTTCCCGCTGTACCCGCAGCACGAGCAGTGGTAACCAGCGGTTCCCGCGACAACAAGCGCTGAATCAGCATTATCCGGGCATTGAACCGGAGCCGACGGGATCCGCCGCCATACCCACGGCAGCGGGTCCCGTCTGCATGGGCCTCCCACGGCCCACCCACGCAGGTCACCCTCCAGAAAGAGCAGATGGAATGACACAGTCCACCGCACAGATCCTTGACGGCAAGGCCACCGCCGCAGCCATCAAGGCAGAACTGACCACCCGCGTTGCAGCCTTGGCAGCCAAGGGAATCGTCCCCGGCCTGGGCACCATCCTGGTGGGATCGGACCCCGGCAGCACGTGGTACGTCGGCGGGAAGCACAAGGACTGCGCCGAGGTTGGCATCCAGTCCATCCGGCGCGACCTCCCCGAGGACATCAGCCAGGAGGAGCTCCTGAAGGTAGTCCAGGAGCTGAACCACAACCCGGAGTGCACCGGCTACATCGTCCAGCTTCCCCTGCCCAAGCACATTGACCAGGACGTCATCCTCGAAGCCATGGACCCTGACAAGGACGCCGACGGGCTGCACCCCATGAATCTCGGCCGCCTGGTGGCCAACGTTAACGGCGAAATGAAGTCCCCGCTGCCCTGCACGCCCAAGGGCTGCGTGGAGCTGCTGCGCCGCCATGACATCGAACTCAAAGGCAAGCGCGTCCTCGTGGTAGGCCGCGGCGTCACTATTGGCCGTCCCATCGGCCTGCTGCTGACCCGCAAAGAGGTCAACGCCACGGTGATCCTCGCCCACACCGGCACGGTGGACCTGCCTGCGGAACTCAAGCAGGCCGACGTCGTGATCGCCGCTGCCGGCGTGCCGCACATGATCAAGGCTGAGGACCTCAAGCCGGGCGCAATAGTGCTCGACGTCGGCGTCAGCCGCGTGGACGACGGCAACGGCAAGGCTGTTGTCACCGGAGACGTGGACCCGGCAGCTTCCGACGTCGCCGCATGGCTGTCCCCGAACCCCGGCGGAGTGGGCCCCATGACCCGTGCCATGCTGCTGGCCAACGTTGTGGAGAGCGCCGAGCGCCAGGCTGGCATCGCCTAGCCCGAGCCCATGTAGCCCGAGCCCATTTAGGGGGTTCCCTGCTGAGGATGCCGTGCCCACGGCATTGCCAGCAGGGAACCCCCGAATCGGGACGGCCCTCGCGCAGGCCCGCGCCGCCGCCCCGCCGCCCCACCCCGCGCCTACTCCCGACGGAGTACGCACCCTGCTCCCACCACCCGACGACGTCACCGGGAACCAGAGCTAGGCTCTGTGTATGCAGCCCCGTTTCCGTGACACCCCAAGGAGTCCGGGGCGCCAGCGGGTTTCGGGCCAGCGGGTTTCGGGCCAGCGAGTTCCGGGCCAACGCCGGTTTTCGGGGCCGCCCACGAGCTTCATCGTGATCATGGTGGCAGTGCTCCAGCTGGTGGGAACGTTGCTCTCAGCCAGGCACCAGGATGCGCCGCGTCCCTTGGATGCTGTGGCGATTCTGTTGCTCCTGGCCGGTCCAGCGGGGTTGGCGTTCAGGAAGCGGGCGCCCCATCTGATGCTCCCAGTGGCCCTCGTGGCCACCGGAACCTACCTGGCTCTGGGCTACGCCTGGGGTCCGATTGTGCTGTCCTTGGCCGTGGCCATCGTGTTGACAGCGGCCGCGGGCTTGAAGTGGCAGGCCTGGACGGGTGCCGGGATTGCGGCAGCGGCGGTGCTCACCAGCGCAGCTTTGACGGGAGAAGACAACTGGTTCCTGCGCGCCACTGCCGGTCTGGGATGGGCTGCGATTCTGGTGCTGATCGGCCAGGGAATCCGGCGCCGCAGCGAACGGCTGGCCGAATACCGCCGGCGTCGGGAGCAAGCGCAGAAAGCCGAGCGTGATGAGTACAGGCTCACGCTCGCCCGGGACATCCACGACGTCGTAGCCCACTCTCTTTCCATGATCAACGTGCAGGCCTCGGTGGCGCTGCACGTTGGTGCTGATGATCCGGAGAAGCTCCGGCCCGCCCTCGAAGCCATCAAAGCCGCCAGCAAGGAATCGCTCACCGAGGTCCGCCAGTTGCTGGGCGTGCTGCGGGAGGACGTTCCGTTGGAACCGGCTCCACGGCCTTCATTTGCCAGGCTCCCTGACCTCGTAAAGAACGCGGAGCTCAGCGGGCTTCGGGTGACGCTGGATGACCAGTTCGGCTCCCCGAACATCAGCCCGGCTCAGCAAGAAGCTGCCTACCGGATCGTCCAGGAAGCGTTGACCAACGTGGGGAGGCACTCAGGTGCCCACACCGCCGTCGTGCGTCTGGCCGCCACCGGCCGGGCGCTGACGGTGACCATAGAGGACGACGGCGGCGGGATGCGGGGCGCACGCCCCGGCAACGGCCTGACGGGGATGCGGGAGAGGGTGGTTGCCTTGGGAGGGACGCTAACCTTGCTGGAGATGGAACCGGGCCTCCGGGTTGAAGCTACTTTGCCCACTTATTCCGAAGGGTACCTCCCGTGATCCGCATCCTCCTGGCCGACGACCAAACGCTCATCCGTGCCGGCTTCCGTGCCCTTCTGGACGCCGAGCCGGGCATGGAAGTTGTGGGTGAAGCAGGCACCGGGAACGAGGCAGTGCGCTTAGCTCTGCGCGAGAAGCCCGACGTTATTCTCATGGACATCCGCATGCCGGACCAGGACGGGCTGGCGGCCACCCGCAGGATCCTCAGCGACCCAGCCCTGGGTGCCACCCGCGTCATCATCCTCACCACTTTCGAACTGGACGAGTACATTGCCGAAGCCGTCAGGGCCGGTGCCGCAGGCTTCCTGGTGAAGGACACTGAGCCCGCCGAGCTCATCCGGGCCATCAATGTGGTCCACGATGGCGACGCACTATTGTCGCCCTCAGTGACCCGGCGGATCATGGCCCAACTGGCCTCCCAGAGCCGCGCCGCAAGCAAAGCGATCACATTGGGCCAGGTCACTGAGCGGGAACGGGAAGTCCTGGCATTGGTGGGGGAGGGCCTGAACAACGCCGAGATCGCGGAACGCCTGTTCATCACGCCGCTGACGGCAAAGACCCACGTTTCGCGCATTATGACCAAATTGATGGTGCGGGACCGTTCCCAATTGGTGGTGCTCGCGTACGAATCCGGATTGGTGCGGCCGGGGTGGAGCAGCTGACACGCTGACAGCGACTCCACCGGGAGTAGGCGGCCATCCCAAGGTGACTCCCGACGGCGGACGCCCCACCAGCGGTCACTGAACAGACTTGAACCAGAGCCGAAAGACGGTTCACGCCGGAACCGGCGGAAAGAGTTTGGATCACCGACATGTTCACCGCAATCACGTCAATCGTTGGGGCCGCCACAACGCCCGGGGGAGCGCTGGCACAGGTGCCGGCCGCCGTCGTCATGCACGGACCGTGGGGAGGCGGTCCCGCGTGGCCGTTCTTCCTCCTGTTCCCGCTGTTCTGGATCCTGGTGATCGGCACATTGATTTTTGTGGGCCGCCGCACCTGGCGTCGTAATCACCACTGGGCTGCGACGCAGGGCGCTGAGGGCGTGCTCCGTGAGCGGTATGCCCGGGGTGAGATCGACGAGACCGAGTACCGCCAGCGCCTGGAGGTGTTGCGCTCGCAGCCGGCTCCCTGATTCACTCCAACCACCCGAGGGGGCTCTGCAGGATTATCTGCAAGAGCCCTTTCACATCTCAGTGGGCCCTACTAGTCTGCTGAGGGTGCACAATGAAGCAACCCGCTCAGCAACACCCTCCGAATCCACAACCAGCCCGGACATGAACCCACCCACCGTCATCAGCGCGCGGAACCTCACCAAGTCCTACGGGGATCTCACCGCCGTGGACAACATCTCCTTCGACGTGCCGGCGGGGGAGTCCTTCGGACTGCTGGGTCCCAATGGCGCAGGCAAGTCCACCACCATGAAAATGATCGGTGGTGTTTCCCAGCGCACCTCCGGCTCGCTGACCATCATGGGGCTGGATCCCGAATCCCACGGTCCGGAAGTGCGGGCCCACCTGGGCGTGGTCCCGCAACAGGACAACCTTGATGAAGAGCTCAAGGTCCGCGAAAACCTGATCGTTTACGGCCGGTACTTCGGCTTGCCGCTGAGCTACCTGCGCCCCAAAGCGGATGAGCTCCTGGAATTCGCGCAGCTCACGGACAAAGCCAACTCCAAGGTGGACGCGCTCTCCGGCGGCATGAAGCGGAGGCTCACCATCGCGCGTTCGCTCATTAATGAGCCCCGGATTCTTCTCCTGGATGAGCCCACCACCGGGCTGGATCCGCAAGCCCGCCATATCCTCTGGGACCGGCTGTTCCGGCTCAAGGAAAACGGCGTGACACTCATCCTCACCACGCATTACATGGACGAGGCCGAGCAACTCTGTGACCGGCTGATCGTGGTGGACAAGGGTCGCATCATGGCGGAGGGCTCACCGGCCGCCCTGATCCGCGAGCACTCATCGCGCGAAGTACTCGAGCTGCGGTTCGGGTCCGAGCGGAATGCGACCATCGGCGTCGAACTTCAAGGTATTGGCGAGCGGCTGGAGACGCTGCCGGACCGTGTGCTCATCTACGCGCACGACGGCGAGGCCGCGCTGGAGCAGGTCACGGGCCGCGGACTGCGTCCCATGACGTCGCTGGTGCGCCGCTCGTCGTTGGAGGACGTGTTCCTGCGGCTCACTGGAAGGAGCCTTGTTGACTAGGGGACAGTTGACTGACTCTGCGAACAAACCGATCACGACGGCGGGGCCACCGTTGCGGGCTCACTCACCGGAAGTTTCGGCTGCCAGGGCGCGCCGGTGGGGTTCGTTCTTTTACGCCGAACAGGTGCTCCGGGTCATGCGCAATTACGGCTGGTCCGTGGTCCTGTACAGCGTGGGACAGCCCGTGGCCTACCTGTTTGCCATGGGTGTTGGCCTCGCCAGCCTGGTGGACGCCAATGGGGCCGCGGATTTCGGCGGGGTCAGTTACCTGGAGTTCGTTGCGCCTGCCCTGCTGGTCTCCGCAGCGGTAATGACGGCGTCGGGCGAATTTTCCTACCCCATCATGGACGGCTTCAAGTGGCGGCGTGTCTTCTACGGCCCGCACGCCTCGCCGCTCGTTCCGCAGCAGATCGCCAGCGGCCACATCATGGCCAGTTCCCTGCGCTTCCTGCTGCAATCAGTGGTCTATTTCGCGGCGGTGGCCCTGTTTGGTGCTTCACCAAGCCCGTGGGGCTGGGTGTCCGCCCTTGTTGCCACGGTGGCGGCGCTGTCCTTCGGATTGCCGCTGATGGCCTACGCTGCGAGCATCAAACAGGACAAGGGCCAGTTCGCGCTGGTGCAGCGGTTCATCGTCATGCCGCTGTTCCTGTTCTCCGGGACGTTCTTCCCGCTGGACACACTGCCGCTGGCCGTCCGCTGGATCGGATGGATTTCGCCGGTCTGGCACGGGACGGAGTTAGGCCGTGTTTTCACTTACGGCATGGACCAGGACCCCCTGCTGACCCTTATCCATGTGGTGTACCTCGTGGCCACCGCCGCGGCCGGCTGGATGCTGGTCCGGCGTCAGTTCGTGAAGAGGATGGGCTCATGAGCGTCCTTACCGGTGGTCACAGTGCCACGGATCTTGCGCGTGAACGGAAGTTCGGGTCCCTCTACTCCCGCAACGCAAAAGCTGTTGTGGGCCGTGGATTGATGGCGGCCAAGTCCAGCACGTGGCTGGTGATGGTGTCCGGGTTCTTTGAGCCCGTGCTGTTCCTGCTCGCCATGGGCGTGGGCATGGGCTCGATCGTGGGCACGGTCCAAGGCCCGGGCGGTGCGGAAATCAGCTACGCGGCGTACATAGCTCCTGCACTCCTGGCGGTTTCGGCCATGAACGGAGCCATTTACGACTCCACCTGGAACGTGTTCTTCAAGATGAACTTCGCCAAGCTGTACCAAGGGATGCTGTACACCTCACTAGGGCCGTTGGATGTGGCAATCGGCGAGATCTTCCTGGCGTTGTTGCGTGGCCTGTTGTACGCCACGGGCTTCACAGCAGTGATGGGCGTTATGGGACTCATCACCAGTTGGTGGGCCATCCTGATCATTCCAGCCGCGGTGCTGATCGCTTTCGGTTTCGCGAGCTTCGGGATGGGCATCACCAGCTTCATGAAGACCTTCCAGCAGATGGACTGGATCAACTTCTTCCTGCTGCCCATGTTTCTTTTCAGTGCCACGTTCTATCCCCTCAGCGTGTACCCGCAGGTCATTCAGTGGTTCATCCAAGCCATGCCGCTGTGGCATGGGGTGGAACTCCTGCGGCAAATCAGCGTGGGCGCCTTCACCCCCGCCACAGCCATCCATGTGGGCTACTACGTGGTGATGATCGCGCTGGGAATCATGCTGACCACCGGCCGGCTGCGCCAACTGTTCCTCAAATGACGGAGTTCTTGTACAGCAGATGCCCATAAGGGGTGTCTTAGGGACATCCGCTGTACAAAAACTCGTGTGTTCGCCGTCCGTGGAAGCGTGTCCGGGCAGCATTCTTCATTTGAGAGAATAGGTCCATGCAATCTCTCGGTGACCCGCACCCGTCCACGTCTCCCGCCGGTAAAGGCATGTTCAAGGGCTTCCGCATCGGCGGCCTGGGGATGACAGTAGTCATCATCGCGTTCCTGGTAGCCGTGATCTTCGCGGCCAACCAGAACGATGTTGTGGGTTGGGTAGTTGCAGTGGTGGCCTTCGGCTGGCTGGCCCTTGCAACGTTCGTGGTGCTGAGCATTCGCAAGGCCGCGCAGCGGGCCGGTGCCAAGTTGACCGAGGCGCAAAACGCGTTCAACGCGGCAGCTGGCCGCGCGCCGTCGTCGTCCGCCACTGATAACGGAGGCACCCGGGTAGTTGCTGAGCGCAGCAAATCCGACGAAGTCCGGGACCTCAAGCTGGACCACTCCTTCAAGATTGTCCAGGTACAGGTCCGCGTAGTGGATGAGGAACGCGCCAAGGGAACATCCGCGGACCAGGACACCATCAACCGGGCACTGGAAACCATTGCCATAACGGCCACCAATGCGCGGGACATGATCAAGTCCTCCGGCGGCTCGGAAGAGCCCGTGGCCGGCACCATCATCGACTAGAGTGGACCGGGTGAGTACGGCATTGAAGAAGGACTTCCTTCGCATCGCATCGGTAAACGTCAATGGCCTGCGGGCTGCCTACAAGAATGGCATGGCGGAATGGCTGGAGCCTCGCGAGGTAGACATTCTTTGTTTGCAGGAAGTGCGGGCGCCTGATGACATCGTCAGGAAGCTGATCGGCGAGGGTTGGCACATCCTCCACACCGAGGCTGAAGCGAAAGGCCGGGCCGGCGTTGCCGTCGCCTCCCGCGAGGAACCCACTGCCACCCGCATTGGCATCGGTGATGACTACTTCGACACTTCCGGGCGCTGGGTAGAGGCTGATTTCTCCGTCAAGAACACGGCGGGCGAGCCAACCACCCTCACCGTGGTCAGTGCTTATGTGCACTCCGGTGAAGTGGGAACTCCCAAGCAGGATGACAAATTCCGTTTCCTGGATGCTATGACTGTTCGCCTGCCGGAGCTCGCCAAACACAGCGACCACGCTTTGGTGGTGGGCGACCTCAACGTTGGCCACACCGAGCTTGATATCAAGAACTGGAAGGGCAACGTCAGGCGTGCCGGCTTCCTCCCGGAGGAGCGCGCCTACTTTGACCGCTTCCTCGGCGAAGAGATCGGATGGAGGGATGTCCACAGGGGCCTGGCAGGAAATGTCGCCGGCCCCTACACCTGGTGGTCCCAGCGCGGTAAGGCCTTTGACACTGACACTGGCTGGCGCATCGATTACCACTTGGCCACCCCGGGCCTCGCAGCAGCCGCTTTCTCGGCTGTAGTGGACCGGGCGCCGTCGTGGGATACCCGTTTCTCTGACCACGCACCGCTGGTAGTCGACTACCGGCTCTAAGCTTCCTAAGGTATTGCTCCATGACTAGTTCCACCACGACTGAAACCGGCATCGACGCCGCTGTCACCGATCCCAAGCCGGCCACGTCCACCAAACTGGCCGCTGGCGCCAAGCACCGTGTCCTTTCCGGCATGCAGCCCTCGGCAGATTCCCTGCACCTCGGAAACTACTTGGGCGCCTTGGTCAACTGGGTACGGATGCAGGAGGAGTACGACGCCGTCTACTTCATTCCTGACCTGCATGCCATCACCGTGCCCCAGGACCCTGCTGAACTGGCCCGCCGTACCAGGGTCACCGCAGCGCAGTACATCGCCGGTGGTGTGGACGTGGAGAAGTGCACTCTCTTCGTTCAATCCCAGGTTCCCGAGCACGCACAGTTGGCATGGGTCCTGAACTGCATCACGGGCATGGGTGAAGCCGCCCGCATGACGCAGTTCAAGGACAAAGCCCAGAAGCAGGGTTCGGATCATGCAAGCGTTGGCTTGTTCACCTACCCCATCCTGCAGGCCGCTGACATTCTCCTCTACCAGCCGCACGGCGTTCCGGTGGGCGAGGATCAGCGCCAGCACGTGGAGCTGAGCCGTGACCTGGCGAACCGTTTCAACAGCCGCTTTGGCGAGACGTTCCAAGTACCCGAGGCCTTCATCCAGAAGGAATCGGCCAAGATTTACGATCTCCAGAACCCCAACGCCAAGATGTCCAAATCTGCGGAATCGCCTGCTGGCCTCATCAACCTCTTGGATGATCCCAAGACCGTGGCCAAGCGCATCAAGTCCGCCGTCACGGACACGGAAACGGAAATCCGGTATGACCGCGAGAACAAGCCGGGAGTGTCCAACCTGCTGACCATCTACTCGGCCATCAGCGGGACCCCGGTGGAGAAGATCGTTGCGGACTATCAGGGCAAAATGTACGGCCACCTGAAAGTTGACCTGGCTGAGTTGGTCTCCGGCCACTTGGCACCCATCCGTGAACGGGCTAACGAGCTCCTGGCCGATCCCGCGGAACTGGACCGTCTCCTGGCTCTGGGCGCGGACAAGGCCCGCGAAATTGCGGCCGCCACCCTCGCGGACGTCTACTCCAAGGTAGGTTTCCTGCCGTACCGCGGAGAAGCGTCCCACGGAATCCAGGGAGTCCGCTAAGCCCATGTGCTCCGCTGGCCAGCTCAACGTCAAGACCGGCACCCGCGAGGGTGCCGGTCCGGACGACTCCCGCCAGCCCGATGTTGCCGGCCCCGAATGCGGCGAGGATGAAACCATGTGCGTGGGCGTCATCCTGGGTTTCCCGCCGGAGATCGCCCGTGAACTCCAGGAATGGAGGGCTTCATTTGGTGATCCCATGGCGGAGGTCATTCCTGCCCACATCACCCTGATCACCACCACGCCCACCCAGGACTGGGATGCAACCCGCGAGCATGTGCGTGAAGTGGCACGGAATCAGGAACCGTTCCACATCACCATCTCCGGCACTGGTTCCTTCCGGCCGGTCTCGCCAGTGGTGTTCGTCAACGTGGAGGAGGGTTTTGAAGAGTGCGTGAAGTTGCACGAGAAACTTCAAGCCGGTCCTCTTGAGCGGATGTTGCCTTTCCCGTATCACCCGCACGTCACCGTTGCTCACGATGTCGCCCAAAAAAACCTCGATGAAGCCGAAACGGTGCTGAGGGATTACCGGGCTACCTTCCCAGTGGTTAGCATGGGACTTTACGAGCACGACACCAATGGAATATGGCAGCTACGGGAAGAGCTCGACTTTGGCGGCGATACTGACGAAGCACAGCAAGCGGATCCAAGCCACAGAGGCGGACGTTCCTCCGCTGCCAACTGAGCTGGCAAAACTCAAACTCCAACTGCTTCGCAAGAGGCAGGAGTGGGGCCAAGCGAAGCGTGCCGGCGAGGGCCTTCCGAAAAAGGCCGGAGCCTTCATTGCCCTGTTCATGGCCAGGCTGAACACCAACCGCGCCATGCGTTCCTTCCAGCACTACACGCGCCAACACGGGCCGTTGCTGAGTGCCGGTATCGGCTTCAACATGTTCTTCTCCGTGACTGGTTTGCTCACCACCGGCTTCGCCATCGCAGGTATTGTCCTGGGCGGAAACCCCGCCCTGCAGGATGCCGTGATCAAGAGTGTGGCCTCGGCCGCTCCCGGGCTCCTTCAGGTCAACGGTGGCGAAGGGCTGGTGGATCCGCAATCCCTGCTCAATCCCTCGGGGCTCGGATGGACTGCCCTCATTGCCGCGGTGATTACTGTCTTTGTATCCCTCGGCTGGATTGCCAGCATCAGGGAGGGCCTCAGGGGCGTCATGAACGCCGACCCCCTGGTCCGCAATCCCATCCTCCAAAAGCTCATCGACGCCGGTACCTTGGTCCTTCTTGGTGTCATCCTTGTCATCAGCGCGGGCGTCTCACTGGTCTTTGGCACGGCAGCGGACTGGCTCATTGCCTTGCTTAAGCTGGATGAGAGCATCACGGGGCCCATTGCGGCCACGGTCAAGATTGTTGTTCCGCTCCTCTTGAACTGCGCGACGGCGGCGGTTCTGTTCAAGATTGCCGGTGGCCTGAAGCTGGGGCGCCGCGCGTTGCTGGAAGGCGTGGTGCTTGCAGGCGTTGGCACCACGGTTCTGCAATTTTTCAGTACGGAACTTCTGGCCCGCTCCGGAAACAATCCCGTGCTGGCTTCCTTCGCGATCATCATCGGTTTGCTGATTTGGTTCAACCTGGTGAGTCAGGTCTATCTGGTCTCGGTCTCGTGGTCGGCTATCCGCGAGGCGGATACGGAGTCCGGCGAGTCCCCGCGCAAGAAGGTGCTCGGCTCGCGTCGGGTAGCACCCCGTACCTGAGGTTCCTGGAGGCCGGTATGAACAACCAACTGTGGATTGCCTGCCTGCTGGGCGCTGCGGCAGGACTTATTGTTGGCCAACTGGTGTTCAACTCGCCCTTCTTTGGCATCCTCATTGGCGTAGGCCTGGGCGCCCTGGTGGGCGCGGCTCTTGGCCCTCGCCGGAGCTGAGAGCAACGCGGGGTCACTTAGGGCCCATGTTCCCGCTTCGGATGGGCCCTAAGTGACCCCGCGTTGCGTCTGATTGACGCTACGGGGCCTTCACGAGGCCTTCCCACGTGACCGTCCAGTCCGAAGGGAAGCCGGGGGCGTGACGTTCCGGTCCGTTGTCCCAGCCGGCCGCCATGAGTGCGACGGCGGCCAGTAGCCCGCCGTTGCCTGGCAAGTAGAGCGGCAGTGAGTCAGTTTGGCGGTTGTGGCCGTTGGGCAGGACTGTGTTTTTGCCCGCGCCCAGGAGCAGTGCATCAACGGCGGCCTCGGGGTCCTCAAGCCTGGCTGCGGTCATTGCCATCACCGGGTAGTCCCAACCCCAGGTGCTGCCCCAGTCCCAGTCCGCCAAGACGTTCGCAAGGGTGGTACGCATCACCGCTGGATCGATGAGGCTGGTTTGCGGGAGGACGCCGAGTGCACACAGCATGGAGGGGTGGTCCGTACGGATGGTGAACGGCTCCACATCGATGGCCGCATAGATGCCGTCAATGATCCGCGGTGGCACCATCCCCTCGGCTACCTCTGACCATTCCTTCACGGGTTCCAGGCCCAGCCGCTCACGCCACGCGGCAGCAGTCCTCAGGCCCCACTGCCAGTAGGCCAGTTCGAAGGTGGGGTTGGTGACCGTGGCCCGGATGGAGCCGTAGCTTTCCTGGGCCGGGATGAGTGGAGGACCCAATTCAAAACCGCGAGACGTAGAATGCGCAAAGCTGGCCATGAACGCGGCAGACTCAAAGACGATCTCCGCGAACTCCTCCAGTACCTCCCTGCTCGGCTCGGCCCGGTACACCAGCTCGGCCAGATAGATGGGGTGGGGTTGTTGCCAGATCAGGAAGGTACCAATGGGGCTGGGGCTTTCCCGCCCATCCGGCGCCACCTGCTTGGGCCAGCGGACGCCGTCGAATCCTTGTGCCTTGGCGGTCTGACGCGAAGTCTCCAGAATGGTGCTGTACCACCGCAGCGAGGGCAGAAGCAGTTCCGGGCGGTTCCACTGGGCAAAGTGCGCGGCATGCCACCAGTGCATCTCCAGATGGAAGCGGCCACGCCAGGAGTTGCAGACCAGCCCCGTCTCTTGCGGTGGCAGTGACCCCGCACAGTTGATGGCGGTCAGATATTGGGACAGGACAATCCTGCGTTCCAGTTCCTTGGCCCGGGCATCGTCAGTGGCAGCAAGTTCGATCGCTCCTCCCGAGGCCCAGAAAGCGGGCCAGTAGGCTGCGGAGGCGTTCGCTACCCGGCGCGCCGGGGAAGGCTCGACGGCGGACTCGGCATGGGTGCCGGAGTCAACGTCGGGCGTGGGGCCGGACAACCTGTTGTTGCCTCGTGGGAGGCAGTCGCCGTCACCAGCGGAGAGGAACGCAATGCTCAAGTCCAAGGTTGTTGTGTCCGGGACGCCTGAGACCCGGAGCCGGTGCTCCTCCGTTTGTTCTACCGCAAGCTCGTGGCCGGTGATGACCACCCGGTAGCGGGAATTATCCAGCTCGCGGCGTACGGTCCACGCCGCGGCGCCCCGGTGTTCATCCGAGGGCTCCGGGCCCTGCAGGGTAGTGGTGTGGGCCTCGGGGCGGTGCCAATCCGCTGCGTCATGCCACGCTTCGGACCCGTACGGAAACGCGACACTGACCACCAAGCCAGCAGCCAGCAATGTTGACTCCACGCGAACTCCCAGCTCATCACGGTCCGGGTGGCACGTCGTCGTGACGGTGACGGAGTGTCCTTCCAGCGTGAAGTGACTGGTCACGGCGCCGGTCCAGAGGTCCAAAGTCTGGTGGGTGTGGGCGATGTCCGTGAGCCTCAGGGGACGCTCCGTGCCGTCCTCCAGCCAGCCGAATCCGATGCGCCCCAGGTCCAGGCGATGCGCATTCGCCCTGAGCCAGGTTTCGGCCGGGGAGGTGTCGGTTTCACGGTCATTGACGATCCCGCCCACCATGTCCACGTAGGGGACCGGGCCGCGGGGCGAGTCATAGAGCACCGTGGAACCGTCAAGATGGTAATTCTCCGTTGCTGGTACGGAGTGCCAACCCCATTGGGATTGTGTCCCAAGGAGCGTTCCCGGCGGCAGCTCATCGCGGGCGCCAACAGGGTAGTCATCCGGGAATGACTGCAACCCCGTGAGGTCCACGGTGAAAGCGAATTCGCCGTTACCCACTGACACTGGGCTGCGCGGGTCCAGCTCGTGCTGGCGGACGTTGTGCCGCTGGACCAGGGCCTTACGGTCTATCGCCTTTCGGTCAATGCCGGTGCCGGGGGTTTCAGTGGATGCCAGGATCACGGTGTCCTCCAGCTCAATGAGGGGAAACAGCGCAGCCCGCTCGTGGGGGCTTTTGTTGGGCTGATGAAGTGTTAGGAAAAGGTCGCCGTCCAAGGTTCGGCCGATCATGCCGTGACCACCATCAGTGCCCCACAGTGGCTTGTCCTCCTGAATCCAGGGGCCAAGCACAGTTCCTGATTCGCTCCGGGCAATTCCCATGGAATAGCCGTGGTCTCCAAAGCTGGACCACAGCATGATGAGCTTGCCGCTGCCGAGCCTGAAGAGGAACGGGCCATCTGTGACGTACACGGGGTGCTCCCTGTTGTGGACGGCAGGCACATCCAAGGCCCGGGTCCAGGGCGCTTGGGAAGCGCTGAACAGGAGGTTCGGTTCGCCGATTGCGTGCCGCAGGTCGGGGCTGAGCCGCTGTGCCAGTATGGTGCCGTCATTGACCTGCTTCCACTCGTGGCAGTAGACCATCCACGGGTGCCCTTCGTGGTCCACGTGGAGGGTCCCGTCCAGGCACTCCCACTCCGGGGGAGTAACGGGTCCGTCGCTCCAGGGCTGGTATGGGCCTTCGGGGTTGGCAGAGGAGAGTATCTGTGTACCGCGGCAACGTCCCGGCGCAGTGAACGTGGCAAACATGAAGTAGCGGCCTTGGTATGCGTGTACCTCTGGCGCCCAAAATTGCTCCTGGCTCCAGAACCCGGGTGGCGGTCGGAATGCCTCCATAGGACCTTCCCACGTTTGAAGGTCGTTGCTGCGGTAGCAGTCGAAGCCGGTGGCGGGTCCTGACCAGATGTTCTTGTCAGTGCTTCCAAAGAGCAAATATTGCCCTGATTCCTCAAGCGTGAGCACAAAAGGATCCCGGATTTGGATCTGGTGCAAGTGATAAGTCAAGTGGGGCTCCTCTGCACCAAAATAGTTCACGATGGAAACTATTGACGAATATACACTGCCTTGATACGTTTCAGGAACCGTTTTCTCGAGTCTGAAAGAAGCTTACCCAATGGCGCGTAAATCTCTCCGCAGTATAAGAAAAGGCATCGCATTGGTTACCGCGGTGGGCCTGCTGGGGCTCACCGCCGCATGTTCCACCCCCGCATCCAACCAAGCCGAGGATGGCCCCGTGGAGATTCGGTTCTCCTGGTGGGGCAACGCCACGCGAGCCGAACTGACCAACAAAGCCATCAAGGAATTCGAGGCCGCCAACCCCAACATCAAGGTCAAGCCAGAGTACGGGGACATCGGAGGCTACTTCGACAAACTGGCTACCCAAGTGGCTGCAAACGATGCACCGGACGTCATCACCATGGGCGGTGCCTACCCGGCGGAGTACGCCAACCGCGGCGCGCTGTTGGATCTTTCCAAGGTGGACGGATCCCTGGACCTTTCCAAGATGGATCAGGGTGCTTTGGAAAACGGGCAAGTGCAGGGCAAACAATATGGCGTGTCCACAGGGGCCAACGCTTTGGCTATTGTGGTCAATCCTGCCGTTTTCCAGGCCGCCGGCGTAGCTCTCCCGGATGACAGTACCTGGTCTTGGGACGACTTCGCCAAGGCCGCAGCGGACGTCACTGCCAAGAGCCCCAAGGGAACGTACGGCACGGCTACTGTCCTCACGCATGACTCCCTGGATGCCTTCGCCAGGCAACGCGGAGAGTCCTTGTACACCCAGGACGGCCAGCTGGGCCTGGGGAAGGAAACCGTGCAGGACTACTTCGATTTCTCCCTCAAGCTCAGTGAGTCAGGTGCAGCTCCCAGTGCCTCTGAGACTGTGGAGAAACTCAATGTCAGCACCGAGCAGACGCTCATGGGTATGGGACAAGCCGGCATGATGCTCACGTGGAGCAATTCCCTGACAGCCTTGAGTAAAGCCTCGGGTGCCGATCTGAAGCTTATGAAGCTACCCGGTGAGAGGCCCACACCCGGAATCTGGCTTCAGTCCTCGCAGTTCTACACCATTTCAGCGCGGAGCAAGCACACAGACGCTGCCGCCAAGCTGGTCAGCTTCCTGGTCAACAATGAAGCCGCCGCAAAGATCATCCAGAGCGATCGTGGCGTACCGAGCAATGCCGGTATGCGCACCGCCATCCAGGACCTGCTGACACCCCAGGGCAAAGTGGAAGCTGCCTACATTGATCAGATCGGCAAGATGGAGTTCGCGCCTACTTTCATCGGCCCCACCGGCTCAACAGCAGTCTCCGAGATCACCGCGCGCATCAACACCGAGGTCCTGTTCAAGAGGCTGAGCCCGGAAAAGGCTGCCGAGCAGTGGCTTAGCGAAAGCAAGGCCGCCATCGGCAAGTAGGGCTTAAGGGGCAACGCGGGGTCACTTAGGGCCCATCCCGAGGGGGATGATGGGCCATAAGTGACCCCGCGTTGCTGGTCATCAGTGGGCGTCGCGGACCTCAAGGTAGGGGTCGGCCCAGGCGCCGATGATTCGGGCAACACGCGCCGCCTGGCCTTTACCGGTGAGGAGGTGCTCGCTGCCCTCCAAGGAAATGAAACTCCGCGGATGCCGCGCGGTCTGGAAAATTTCGCTGGCGTTATCAATCCCCACCGTGTTGTCCGTGGGGGAGTGCATCACCATCAGCGGCTTGTGGAGGGTGCGGATGCAGTCGCGCAGGTCTGCCCGTTCCACGTCCTCCACAAAGTGGCGGCGAACCTCCATCGGCCGGCCACCCAAGTCCACCACGGCACTGCCGTCGCGCAGGATGTCCTCAATTTCGGTGTCGAACATGTGCTCAACGTGCTTGGGTTCGTAGGGCGCAGCCACTGTCACCACGGCGTTCAGGCCGGGGATGTCGCGGGATGCCGCCAGCACCGCGGCTCCGCCAAAGGAGTGCCCCACCAAAAGGGAGATTCCACGGCCCTGGTCCTGCATGAATCCCGCGGCCAGGATGGTGTCGGCCACTTTGACGCTGAACGAGCCGGCTGACCATTCTCCAGCCGAGCCGCCCAACCCCAAGTTGTCGAATCGCAGCATCCCCACGCCCTGCTCCGCGAGTCCCTTGCAAATGCGTGACGCTGCCGGACTGTCCTTGCCGAGCGTCAGGCCGTGGGAGTACAGGCCCCAGCCGCGTACGGGTCCCTCGGGCACATCCACAATTCCGGCCAAGCTGTCCCCGGTGCTTCCGGTGAAGCTGATCTTCTCAGAGCGTGACACGCTGATCTCCTAATGACTGAAGAAGGCAATTAACGACGACGGCGCCGTCACCACGTGTGGTGAGCGGCGCCGTCGTCGTGCTGTTCTTTTGGTGAACGACTAACTAGATCTTGCGGGCCAGGATTGCCTGCTTGACCTCGGCGATTGCCTGGGTCACCTGGATGCCACGCGGGCATGCTTCGGAGCAGTTGAAGGTGGTGCGGCAACGCCACACACCTTCTTTGTCGTTCAGGATCTCAAGGCGCATGTCGCCGGCGTCATCACGGGAATCGAAGATGAAGCGGTGTGCGTTGACGATCGCGGCCGGACCAAAGTACTGGCCATCGGTCCAGAAGACCGGGCAGGACGAGGTGCAGGCAGCGCAGAGGATGCACTTGGTGGTGTCATCAAAGCGCTCACGGTCCTCAACGGACTGCAGGCGTTCCTTGGTGGGCTCGTGGCCCTTGTTGATCAGGAACGGCATGACTTCGCGGAAGGACTGGAAGAAGGGTTCCATGTCCACAATCAGGTCCTTCTCAACCGGAAGGCCCTTGATGGGCTCAACGGTGATGGGCTTGGTGGTGTCCAGGTCCTTCAGCAGCGTCTTGCAGGCGAGGCGGTTGCGGCCGTTGATGCGCATGGCATCGGAGCCACACACGCCGTGGGCGCAGGAGCGACGGAAGGAAACGGTTCCATCGATTTCCCACTTGACCTTGTGGAGGGCATCCAGCACACGGTCCGTGCCGTACATGGTCAGTTTGTAGTCGTCCCAGCGTGCTTCGTCCGAGATTTCGGGATCGTAGCGGCGGACGCGGAGCGTGATGTGGAAGGTGGGGATTTCACCGTCGCCTGCAACGCTTGCCGGGAGCTCGATCTTGGAAGCGGGCTCTGCCATTTCGGTCGTCATTAGTACTTACGCTCCATCGGCTCGTAACGGGTGAAGATCACGGGCTTCGTCTCAAGACGGATGCCCGCAACGGATTCCGCCGAGGAGTCGACGGTGACGGAATTGTCCAGGTAAGCCATGGAGTGCTTCATGAACTTTTCGTCATTGCGGTCCGGGAAGTCCTCGCGGTAGTGGCCACCGCGCGACTCTTCACGGTGCAGTGCACCAACGGTCATGACCTTGGCCATGTCCAGCAGGAAGCCCAGTTCCACGGCCTCCAGGAGATCCAGGTTGAAGCGCTTGCCCTTGTCCTGGACCGTGACGTGCTTGTAGCGCTCTTCGAAGGAAGCGATGTCGCGGAGGACCTGCTCCAGGGATTCCTTGGTGCGGAACACCTGCATGTTGGCATCCATGGTGTCCTGCAGTTCCTTGCGGATCTGCGCAACACGCTCGGTGCCGCTACCGGTCAGGAGACCGTCCAGGATGCCGCGGGTCATTGCCTCGGGATCCTCGGGGAGGTCAACGTAGTCAGCCGTCTTGGAGTATTCCGCGGCGGCGATACCGGCGCGCTTGCCGAAGACGTTGATGTCCAGGAGCGAGTTGGTGCCCAGACGGTTGGAGCCGTGCACGGACACGCAAGCAACTTCACCGGCTGCGTAGAGGCCCGGGACGATTGTGTCGTTGTCCTGGAGCACTTCAGTGGTGATGTTGGTGGGGATGCCGCCCATGGCGTAGTGCGCCGTGGGGAACACGGGGACGGGATCGGTGAACGGTTCCACACCAAGGTAGGTGCGGGCGAACTCCGTGATGTCCGGGAGCTTGGCCTCGATGTGGGCCGGCTCCAGGTGGGTCAGGTCCAAAAGGACGTAGTCCTTGTTGGGGCCACAGCCGCGGCCTTCGCGGACTTCGTTGGCCATTGCGCGGGCAACGATGTCGCGGGGTGCCAGGTCCTTGATGGTGGGGGCGTAACGCTCCATGAAGCGTTCACCCTCGGAGTTACGCAGGATGGCACCTTCACCGCGTGCACCCTCGGTGAGGAGGATGCCCAGGCCGGCGAGGCCGGTCGGGTGGAACTGGAAGAACTCCATGTCTTCCAGGGGGATGCCGCGGCGGAACGCGATGCCCATGCCGTCACCGGTGAGGGTGTGGGCGTTGGACGTGGTCTTGAAGACCTTGCCGGCGCCGCCGGAGGCGAACACCACGGACTTGGCCTGGAAGACGTGCAGTTCGCCCGAAGCGAGGTCATAGGAGACCACGCCGGCAACGCGCTTCTGCTTGAAGGGGGTGCCATCCTCGCGTACTGCGTCTTCTTCGACGATCAGCAGGTCAAGGACGTAGTACTCGTTGTAGAACTCAACGTTGTGCTTGACGCAGTTTTGGTACAGCGTCTGCAGGATCATGTGTCCGGTACGGTCAGCTGCGTAGCAAGCACGGCGAACCGGTGCCTTGCCGTGGTCTCGGGTGTGACCACCAAAGCGACGCTGGTCAATCCGGCCCTCGGGCGTGCGGTTGAACGGCAGACCCATCTTTTCCAGGTCCAGCACTGCGTCAATGGCTTCCTTCGCCATGACTTCGGCTGCATCCTGGTCAACCAGGTAGTCGCCACCCTTGATGGTGTCAAAGGTGTGCCACTCCCAGTTGTCTTCTTCGACGTTGGCCAGTGCTGCGCACATTCCACCCTGGGCCGCACCTGTGTGCGAGCGGGTGGGGTAGAGCTTGGTCAGTACCGCGGTGCGTGCTCGCTGACCGGATTCGATCGCGGCGCGCATGCCGGCGCCACCTGCACCGACAATGACGACGTCGTACTTATGGACCTGCATACCAGATGCTCTCTCTTTCAAAATTCAGATGGTCGGCGGAGGCTGCTCCGCTACGTCAGGCGAACCGGCTCACTCGCAGGGAGCAGCCGGAAGGCGCCGCTACGGGGCCGGGCAGAATCCGCCAGGCAACTGAACGCCGTCGACGACGGGGCACGGGTTGAAGGTGAAGATCACCAGAGTGCCAAGGATGATGATGACCAGGGTGGCCGCGTAGAGGACCATCTTGAGCCAGAAGCGCGTGGAATCCTTCTCGGCGTAGTCATTGATGATGGTGCGGACACCGTTGGTGCCGTGCAGCATGGCAAGCCACAGCATGGCGAGGTCCCAGAACTGCCAGAACGGATCGGCCCACTTGCCGGCAACAAAGCCGAAGTCGATTGCGTGGATGCCTTCGCCTACCAGCAGGTTCACGAACAGGTGGCCGAAGATCAGCACCACCAGGACGATGCCGGACAGGCGCATGAACAGCCATGCGATCATTTCGAAGTTGCCGCGGCTGGAGCCGGTGCGGTTGTACTTCGGCGCGATTTTTCCGCTGCGCGGAGATTCGATGGTCGTCATGGCTTAGTGGCCTCCCAGCGCAAGGGAAAGGTGACGGATAGCGAAGCCTGCGAACGTGACAAGCCACAGTGCGAGCACAACCCACAGCAACTGGCTCTGGTACTTCGCGCCCTTCTTCCAGAAGTCGATGGCGATCACACGCAGGCCGTTAAAGGCGTGGAAGATGATCGCAGCGACCAGGCCCGTTTCACCCAGGGCCATGAGGGGGTTCTTGTAGGCGCCAATGACGGCGGTGTAGGCCTCAGGGGACACGCGCACCAATGAGGTGTCCAGCACATGGACCAACAAGAAGAAAAAGATCACTACACCTGTAATGCGGTGTCCAACCCAGGACCACATGCCTTCACGGCCGCGGTACAAGGTGCCAGCTGGTTTTGTCGGCACTGATTAAACCTTCCTGCAACACAGCGGCGCTGGCATGGGATCCACGCGGGGGGAACGCCTGCTGCGAGAGCACTCGTAGCTCACGCCTAAATCTAGGCTTCGCTCACAGCATATTCAATTTAGGACGGGCTTCACTGCTTGTAAATTCCATGTTTCCTGCCGACATTCAGGCAATTTTCGGTACTGCCTGAGACGAACGCCACACATGAGTCCTGCTGCGGGGGCTTCCCACCTTCACAGGATAAAGTGTTGCGGTGAGTACAGAAGACGCGAAATACCCGGAATCGCCATTAGACCGCTTTCACGCGGTTATTCCGGCGGGCGGTGTGGGGACCCGGCTGTGGCCACTCTCGCGTGCCGCTGCGCCCAAGTTCCTCCACGATCTGACCGGTTCCGGCAGCACGTTGTTGAGGGCCACCTATGACCGCCTGGAACCGTTGGCCGGCGAGCGGGTCCTTGTTGTAACCGGCGAGGCACACCGTGCCGCCGTGTGCCGCCAGCTCCCCGAGGTAGGGGACGACGAACTGGTGCTGGAGAGTGAGCCCAAGGACTCCGGCGCTGCGATCGGACTGGCAGCGGCCATCCTTTATCGCCGTGATCCGGAGACCATCATGGGTTCCTTCGCGGCAGACCAGGTCATCAGCCCGGACGATTTGTTCCTGGAGACTGTGCGCGAGGCCATTTTTACTGCCGCAACGGGCAAGATCGTCACTATAGGCATCAAGCCCACGCACCCCTCTACCGGGTTCGGCTACATCCGTTCGGGCGCGGCCCTGAACGTAGAAGGCGCGCCCAACGCACTTGCTGTTGCCGAGTTCGTGGAAAAGCCCAGCCAGGAAGTGGCCAACAAATATGTTGAGGCAGGGGACTACGTCTGGAATGCAGGCATGTTCGTGGCACCCGTAGCGCTCATGCTCAGGCACCTTGAGGCCAACCAGCCGGAACTGTTCAAAGGGCTGCAGGAAATCGCTGAGGCGTGGGACACCCCGGAGCGCGACGAGGTCAAAGCCCGTGTCTGGCCTACCCTGCCCAAGATTGCGATCGACTACGCCGTAGCGGAGCCCGCGGCGGAAGCCGGGGACGTCGCCGTCGTGCCTGGAACTTTCCGCTGGGACGACGTTGGGGACTTTGCCGCGATCGGCCGCCTGAACAACGCCGGCGACGTGGATGAGGTTACGGTGCTCGGCGAAGGCGCCCGCGTGTTCGCTGAGAACGCCAGTGGCGTGGTGGTTTCCGATACCAAGCGCGTCATTGCCCTGATTGGCATCAAGGATGTGGTCATCGTGGACACTCCGGATGCCCTCCTGGTCACTACCAAGGAACATGCCCAGCTGGTCAAGGGCACTGTTGATGCCCTGAAAGCCAGCGGGGATACGGACGTGTTGTAGTACATCCCGCTTATACCGTGAGCCACCTCTTTGGTTGTCCTGCGTCTGAACGCAGCGTAACCAAGAGGTGGCTTTCGTTCTTCAAGCGCCCCGCATGGCTAGAGTTGTGACGTGCGCAATTACACCACTGAAACCGAGCCAGCTCCCGTCGTGAGTCCTTGGGTTGATGAACTGCTTCCCGGGCTCATCGAATTCCGGCGTGATCTCCACGCGCACCCGGAGTTGTCCTTCAAGGAGTACCGCACCACGGACAAGCTCGTGGAGCGCTTGGAAGCAGCCGGGCTGAAGCCACGCAGGCTGGAGGACACCGGCCTGACAGTCGACGTGGGCGAGGGCCCGATTGCCACCGCCCTCCGCGGGGACATTGACGCGTTGCCGATCATTGAGGAAACCGGCCTCCCGTTCGCCTCGAAGAACCACGGCGTTACCCACGCCTGCGGGCATGACGTCCACACCACGGCCATGCTGGGCATTGCCTTGACGCTGCAGCGGATGCACAAGAACAACCCGCTGGGCGGCACGGTTCGCATCATTTTCCAGCCCGCGGAGGAAACCATGCCGGGCGGCGCGCTTTCCTGCATCGAGCAGGGAGTCCTTGAAGGCGTACCCCGCATCCTGGCGTTGCACTGCGATCCCCGGATCAACGTGGGCCAGATCGGCACCCGCATTGGTGCCATTACGTCAGCCTCGGACACGATCAAAATTGAGCTTTCCGGCCGCGGTGGCCACACTTCACGGCCGCACCTGACCGAGGACCTCGTGTTCGCGCTGGCGCAGATTGCAGTGAACGTTCCTGCAGTACTTTCCCGCCGGGTGGATGTTCGCAGCGGTGTTTCGGTGGTGTGGGGCCAGATATCCGCCGGCTCAGCGCCCAATGCCATCCCGGGCTCGGGCTATATGGCAGGCACCATGCGCTGCCTGGACCGGGATGCCTGGCACAGTGCGGGGGAGTTGCTGGACGATGTTGTTCGCCAGGTCGCCGCGCCGTATGGCGTGGATGTCCACCTTGAACACACCCGTGGCGTTCCGCCGGTGGTTAACTCCGAGCATGAGACCGCGCTGATCGAGGCGTCCGCCCGCGCGGAGCTTGGCGAGAACGCAGTGGTCCTCACGCCCCAGTCCATGGGTGGCGAGGATTTTGCGTGGTTCCTGGCCGACCTTCCGGGTGCCATGATGCGTCTGGGTACGCACACCCCTGGTGGCGAGGAATACGATCTCCACCGCGGTGACTTCATTGTGGATGAGCGCGCGCTCGGGTACGCCATCCGGGTCCTCACCGCAGCTGCCCTGCGCACCATCCGCGACCTCGAGCAGTAACCCCAACTAAGGAGCAGTTCAGTGCTCAAAAGGGCCTGAACTGCTACCTGGTTGGGTGCACTGCGGATAGTTGAGTTGTGCACAATTGAATTGTGCGCTATCGTTTTAGTCATGAGTGATGCACCCCGCCTCCACCACCAGGTTTGCTTTGCGCTGTACTCGGCGTCCAAAGCTGCGACGGCGGTCTACCGCCCCGTACTGGAGGACCTCGGCCTGACGTACCCGCAGTACCTGGTGATGCTGGTCCTCTGGGAACAGGAACCCCGCAGCGTCCGCGACCTCGGAGCCGAACTGGGCCTGGACTCGGGCACGTTGTCACCCTTGCTCAAGCGTCTTGAGGGACTTGGGCTGGTGGAGCGCCACAGGTCCGCGGAGGACGAGCGCCGCGTGGACGTCGTGCTGACCGGCCCCGGTAGGGAACTCAGCGCCCGCGCGCAGGCTGTTCCCCAGGCACTGGCCGACGCCGCGGGATTGTCCGCCACGGAGATCCAGCAACTCCACGCCACTCTGGGCAAGCTCACGGAAGCGCTGCACAACTCACTCTGAAATTTTCCAAGCCATCCACTATCAAAGAGAACGGAAACACAATGAAGACTCTTTACACTGCTGAGGCGCTTGCCTCCGGCGAAGGCCGTGACGGCAACGCCCGCACCAATGATGGCAAGCTGGATGTATCACTTGCCAGCCCCAAGGAGCTTGGCGGCAACGGCGAAGGCACCAACCCTGAGCAGCTCTTCGCTGCCGGTTACGCTGCCTGCTTCCACTCTGCTCTCCGCCTGGTGGGCCGCAAGGAACGCGTAGATCTGACCGATTCGGCCGTGGCAGCCAAGATCCACATCGGCGCGCTGACGGACAGCGAAGGCTTTGGCCTGGCTGCTGAACTGGAGATCGCCCTGCCGGCCTTGGACCGTGAAACGGCCGAGCAGCTCATGCATAAAGCGCACCAGGTTTGCCCGTACTCCAACGCCACCCGTGGCAACATGGCCGTAGACCTCAAGCTCGTGGAGTTCGCAGCATGAGCGCCGTCGCAACTGAGACCCGCGAAATCCAGCTGGCTTCCCGTCCCAAGGGCCGTCCGGTGGCAGATAACTTCCGGTTGGCAACAGCTGAGCTCCCCGAGCTCGGCGACGGACAGATCCTGGTCAAGAACCAGTTCATGTCCGTGGACCCCTACATGCGCGGCCGCATGAACGACGTCAAGTCCTACTCGGCTCCGTTCCAGATCGATGCAGCGCTCGACGGCGGTGCGGTCGGCGAGGTTATTGCGTCCCGTTCGGACGCGCACAAGGTGGGTGACGTCGTCGTGCATTCACTCGGATGGCGCGAGCACGCAGTAGTGGATGCCGCGGCCACCACCCCGGTTCCCGGTGGGCTTGCTCCCACCTCCGCCTTCCTCGGCGCGTTGGGCATGACCGGCCTCACTGCCTACTCCGGCCTGCTCAAGGTGGCCGAGTTCAAGGAAGGCGAGGTTGTGTTCGTTTCCGGTGCCGCCGGCGCCGTGGGCTCCATGGTAGGCCAGATTGCCAAGGCCATGGGCGCCTCGAAGGTCATCGGCAGCGCCGGCTCGGCTGAGAAAGTGGCCCGCCTGCTGGAACTCGGCTTTGACGCCGCCTTCAACTACAACGATGGTCCGGTTCTTGACCAGCTGAAGGAAGCCGCAGGGGAGCGCGGGATCGACGTTTACTTCGACAACGTCGGCGGCGAGCACCTTGAAGCTGCACTGGCAACCTTGACCGTGGGTGGGCGTATTGCAATGTGCGGTGCGATCGCACAGTACAACTCCACCGAGCCCCCGGCGGCTCCCCGGAACCTGATGCTGGCGATCGGCAAGCAGCTGACCATGCGCGGATTCCTGGTGGGTGGCCAGCGTCAGCACGCTGCCGAGTTCGCCCAGAAGATGGCCGGCTGGTTGGCCGATGGCTCAGTGAGCTATGACGAGACGATCGTTGACGGTTTGGAGAATGCCCCTCAGGCATTCATGGACCTTCTGGACGGTGCCAACACCGGAAAGATGCTGGTCCGTCTCTAACCACGCGGATTTGAGCAAGCGGTAGCCGGGTGTGACTTGCACACCCGGCTACTGCTTGGTAACAAAAGGTCAACAATCTCGGCCAGAGTGCGGGCTTGTGCTATCCGGGTGTGTTTTAGGCCACTAGTGTTGGTTTCATCAATGCGCTTAGGCGCAGCTGCGAGCATCAGTGAAAACAGAATTTCTGCCTCAGGTATAGGAAACGGACACTCATTGACCATCCGTCGTAGCGCCAATCACTTTCTTCTTGGAGGAAAATTGAAGAAACCACTGCGTGCCACCCTGAAGCGCGGTTCAATGGCCGGTGTTGCCACCGTCGGTGCAGCAGCACTCCTGCTGACCGGGTGTGGCCAGGCTCCCGACGCCGGATCCGGCGCCGCCACCAAGAGCGACTTCGTCGGCTGCATCGTCTCCGACTCCGGTGGATTCGATGACCAGTCCTTCAACCAGTCGTCCTTCGAAGGCCTCAAGAAGGCGGAGAAGGACCTTGGAATCAACGTCAAGTCCGCCGAATCCAAGGCCAACAGCGACTTCGAAACCAACCTCAACGGCATGGTTTCCGCTGGCTGCAACCTGACGGTTACCGTCGGCTTCCTCCTGGGCGATGCCACCAAGGCCGCAGCGGAGAAGAACACGGACAAGCACTTCGCGATCATCGACTACACGTACGAGACCCCGATCGCCAACGTGAAGCCGGTTGTCTATGACACAGCGCAGGCTGCTTACCTGGCGGGCTACGCAGCAGCATCGGCCACCAAGACCAACAAGGTGGGTACCTTCGGTGGTATCAAGATCCCCACGGTGACCATCTTCATGGACGGCTTCTATGACGGTGTCCATGCCTACAACAAGGCCAAGAACAAGTCCGTTCAGGTAGTTGGCTGGGACAAGACCACCCAGGACGGTTCCTTCACCGGTGACTTCGAAAAGCAGGACACCGGCAAGCAGGTCACCATCAACCTCCTTGACCAGGGCGCGGACATCGTCATGCCCGTTGCCGGCCCGGTGGGCAAGGGTGCAGGCGCCGCACTGAAGGAAGCCAAGGCTGCAGGCAAGGACGTCAAGCTCATCTGGGTTGACTCCGATGGCTACTTGACGGCTCCCGAGTACAAGGACCTCATGCTGACCTCCGTGGTCAAGCAGATGGGTGAAGCTGTGGAGACCGTGGTGAAGGACGACAAGGACGGCAAGTTCAGCAACGAAGCCTATGTTGGCACGTTGGAGAACGACGGCGTTGCCATCGCCCCGTTCCACGACCTCGACTCCGCTATTTCCGCAGAAACCAAGACCGAACTTGACGCCTTGAAGGCTGACATCGTGTCCGGCAAGCTGGTTGTCGAATCGGCAGCAAGCCCCAAGAAGTAAACAATTCCTGGACGCGCCGCCAGTACCGAGCCCCGGTACTGGCGGCGCGTTTTTGCCCTGACTACGCTGGGCTTCAAAGCCAGTGGCTTTGGAGCAGTACAGCCGTCCCTCGGACTCACAGAACGGTGGGAGTTGTGAAACTCGAATTGAAGGGGATCTCGAAAGCTTTCGGGACCTTCTACGCCAACCAAGACATAGACCTCGTGGTCGAATCCGGCCAAATACATTGTTTGCTCGGCGAAAACGGCGCCGGCAAATCAACCCTGATGAACGTGCTCTACGGGCTGTACGAGCCCACTGCCGGCCAAATCCTGGTGGATGACCAGCCAGTTAATTTCCGCGGCCCCGGTGATGCCATGGCAGCGGGAATCGGCATGGTGCACCAACACTTCATGCTGGTGCCGGTGTTCACGGTGGCAGAAAACGTGGCCCTCGGTGCGGAGCCGACCAGTTTCGGCGGGGTCCTCACCCTTGACGAAACCCGGAAGAAGATCCGGGAAATCTCCACAAAGTATGGCTTCGATGTTGACCCTGATGCTTTGGTGGAAGACCTCCCGGTGGGTGTCCAGCAGCGCGTTGAAATCATCAAAGCGCTGGTCCGCGATGCGAAGGTCCTCATTCTCGATGAGCCCACCGCCGTTCTGACGCCGCAGGAAACCGACGAGCTCCTGGACATCATGAGGCAGCTCAGGGACAGTGGCACCTCGATTGTGTTCATCTCCCACAAGCTCCGTGAGGTCAAAGCAGTATCGGACGTCATCACGGTGGTCCGCCGCGGCAAGGTGGTGGGCGATGCTCCGCCCACGGCCTCTGCCACTGAGCTGGCCTCCATGATGGTGGGCCGCCCCGTGAGCCTGAGCCTGAACAAGGCGGCCGCGCAGCCCAAGGAAAAGACGTTCGTGGTGGAGAACCTGACCGTCCGGGCCGCCAATGGCACCAACGTGGTGGACGGCATCAGCTTCGACATCGCACAAGGTGAGATCCTCGCCGTCGCCGGTGTCCAAGGCAATGGCCAAACGGAACTCACCGAAGCCATTCTGGGCATCCAGGACCACGTCACCGGTTCGGTGACCCTGGATGGCAAGCAACTCCTTGGCCTCCCGGTCAAGGATGTCCTCCGCTCGGGTGTTGGCTTTGTCCCCGAGGACCGGACCGTGGACGGACTGGTTGGGCCGTTCTCAGTAGCCGAGAACCTGGTACTGGACCTCTACGACCAAGCACCGTTCGCCAGCGGCATCAGCATGAAGCCGGCCAAAGTTGCCGAGCATGCCAAGGCCAAGATCGAGGAATTCGATATCAGGACCCCTTCTGCGGGTTCGGCTGCAGGAACACTGTCCGGCGGCAACCAGCAAAAAGTGGTCATGGCAAGGGAATTGTCCCGGCCTTTGCGCTTGTTCATCGCCAGCCAGCCCACCCGTGGTGTGGATGTTGGTTCCATTGAGTTCCTGCACAAGCGCATCGTCGCCGAGCGCGACGTGGGAACTCCGGTGATGATTGTTTCCACCGAACTTGACGAGGTCATAGAACTCGCCGACAGGATCGCCGTGCTGTACAAGGGCAAGCTCGTGGGCATTGTTCCCGCGGGAACACCCCGCGACACCCTGGGCTTGATGATGGCCGGCGTCGGCCCCGAAGGAGGCTCCGATGACTGAGGAAAATCAGTCGAAGAACCAGCACAAACCCGCCCAAGCCACCCCTGTGGATCAGTCCGCGGAGGATCTCCGCGCTGCAGATGTTGCATTGGATACGGCCGGCGGAACCCTGGAGCCCTCCATCGTTCCTGTGTCCTCGCAAAGCGGGGATCCCGGACACCAACAGGGCAGCCTCGTGCGCCGGATCGTCATGGGCAACGGCTTTGTTTCCGTCCTGGCGGTCATTGTGGCACTGTTCCTCGGAGGCCTGCTGATCGCCAGCACGGACGCCCAGGTTGCCAAAACAGCGGGCTACCTCTTTGCGCGGCCCGCAGACTTCCTGAGCGCGTTGTGGTCCGCCATGACCGAGAGCTACGTTGCGCTGTTCCAAGGTTCCGTGTTCAGCCCGCGCGAAGGCTTCAAGCCCCTTCTGGAAACCATGACGGTGGCAACCCCCCTGATCTGTGCCGGCCTCGGCGTTGCGTTGGCATTCCGTGCCGGCCTCTTCAACATTGGTGCGCAGGGCCAGATCATCATCAGCGCTACGCTGGCCGCCTACGTGGGCTTCGCCTGGCACCTGCCGTTCGGCCTGCACCTCTTGTTGGTGATCATCATGGGTGTGCTGGGCGGTGCTCTTTGGGGTGCGATCGTGGGCATCCTGAAGGCCCGCACAGGGGCACACGAGGTCATTGTGACCATCATGCTCAACTACGTGGCGCTGTTCCTGCTGGACTTCCTGCTGAACACAGCTGCATTCCGGCGTCCGGGGGACAACAGCCCTATTTCGCCGCGCATGGATGAGACGGCAACGTACCCGGTCTTCATTCCCGGCTCCAGGCTCCATGTGGGCTTCCTCGTGGCCATCGCGCTGACTTACGGCGTGTGGTGGCTGCTGAACCGCTCCACCATCGGCTTCGAGTTCCGGGCCGTTGGCGCCAACCCCGTGGCGGCGCGCACGGCCGGTGTCAAAGTTTCCCGTGCCACCATCCTGGTGATGGCCATGGCCGGAGCCCTTTCCGCATTCGGTGGTATTGCGCAGGTGGCCGGTACGGAGAAGGTGCTGACCGGCGGTGTGGCTGCACAGATCGGCTTTGATGCCATCACTGTTGCCCTGTTGGGCCGCAGCACCCCGTGGGGGACCTTCTTTGCCGGCCTGCTGTTCGGTGCTTTCCGCGCAGGAGCGGTGCAGATGCAAATCCAGACCGGAACACCGATCGACATTGTGTTGGTGGTCCAGTCCCTGATCGTCCTCTTCATCGCAGCCCCGCCGCTGATCAAGTCAATCTTCCGGCTTGAACCAAAGAAGAAAAACAAGACACCAAAAGCGGCTCCCAAAGCCGCCCTTGTCAACGCCTCCGGAGGTGCCAAATGAGCGCGACGACCACCGCTCCGACGTCGGGTTCAACGGCCCTGCCGGCTTTCCGGCCTTCCATGAAAGTCCCGCTCTCGCTAGGCATCCTGGCGCTTATAGCGCTGGTCTTCTTCGGCTTCCTGGGCCCGGACCAGACGGCCGAGATGAAGATCAGCGACGCCGGTGATGCAGTAGCGGTCCCCGCGCTCATGATCCCTGGCCAAGTGGGCGGGATTGTCTTCGGCATTCTGCTCCTGGCCATGGCCGCGTATTCCATTTACCTGTGGACGCAGGGAGAACGCTCACCCAAGTGGTTGCCCATCGCCTTCGCCGCGGTATTCGTGTTCGCCTTGCTCGTCTGGATTGTTGCGGGCGCACGGCAACCGTCCATCTCCTTGGCCGGGTTGGTTGCCGGCTCGGTGACTCTGGCGGTGCCTTTGGTGTTTGGTTCCCTCTCCGGTGTGCTCTGTGAGCGCGTGGGCGTGGTCAACATCGCCATTGAGGGCCAGCTCCTGGGCGGCGCCTTCACCGCGGCGCTTGTAGCGACCATCACGGGCAGCCCCTACATTGGTTTGATCGCTGCCGCTGCAGCCGGTGCCGTGGTGTCCATGGTCCTGGCGGTCTTCAGCATCAAGTACCTGGTCAACCAGATCATTGTGGGCGTGGTCCTGAACGTCCTGGTCTCCGGGCTTACCGGCTTCCTGTTCGGAACCCTGATGGTGACCAACAAGGAGCAGTTCAACACCCCCGGCCGGCTGGACATCCTGCCGATCCCGCTGCTCTCTGACATTCCCATCATTGGGCCCATCCTGTTTGAGCAGTCCATTGCCGGCTACTTGATGTACGTGGCAGTGGCCGTGGTGTGGTTCGGCCTGTTCAAGACCCGCTGGGGACTGCGCGTCCGTGCAGTCGGTGAGCACCCCCAGGCGGCTGACACCCTGGGTATCAACGTCAACGCCACCCGGTTCTGGAACGTCACCTTGGGTGGCGCAATCGCTGGCATTGGCGGCGCCGTGTTCACGTTGGTGACCATTGACTCCTTCACCAAGGACATTTCCGGTGGCCGCGGCTTCATCGCCCTGGCAGCCTTGATCTTCGGGCGTTGGAACCCCATCGGTGCCTTCCTGGCGTCACTGCTGTTCGGCTTCGCGTACAACCTTCAGTCCATTTTGGGCATCATTGGTACTCCGGTGCCGAGCCAGTTCATGGCCATGCTGCCGTATCTGGTGACCATCTTCGCCGTCGCCGGTTTGGTGGGTAAGTCGCGCGGCCCGGCCGCAAGCGGCATACCGTATGTGAAGGGTTGACGATGCCAGCGGACGACGTCAACTGGGACGCCCTTGAACAGGCGGCGAAGCAGGCTATGGAACGGGCCTATGCGCCGTATTCGAAGTTTCCGGTGGGGGCTGCGGCCCTCACCGAGGACGGCCGCATTGTGAGCGGTTGCAATGTGGAAAACGCCAGCTACGGGCTCACCCTCTGCGCCGAATGCGCCTTGGTTGGTCAGCTGCACATGACAGGCGGTGGCAGGATCGCCGCGTTCTACTGCGTGGACGGTCAAGGCAACATCCTCATGCCGTGCGGACGGTGCCGTCAGCTGCTCTACGAATTCCGGGCACCCGGCATGCAGCTCATGACAACGCAGGGCATCAAATCCATGGACCAGGTGCTTCCTGACGCCTTCGGTCCCGAAAACCTGGAGGAACCACGTGACCACAGAAGCGTTTGACGCCGTCCAGATCATTTCCATCAAGCGGGACAAAGGCACGCTCACTCCTGAGCAGATCGACTGGACCATTGATGCCTACACCCGTGGGGTGATCGCCGAGGAACAGATGGCGGCCCTGAACATGGCCATCCTGCTCAACGGCATGGACCGCACCGAGATCTCGCGGTGGACTTCAGCGATGATCGCCTCGGGGGAGCGGATGGACTTTTCGTCCCTCACAACGCCCGACGGCGGCCGGAAGGCTACCAGCGACAAACACTCCACCGGTGGGGTGGGGGACAAGATCACCCTGCCCCTGGCTCCGTTGGTGGCCGTGTTCGGCGTCGCGGTCCCGCAGCTTTCGGGCCGCGGACTCGGCCACACGGGCGGCACCTTGGACAAGCTGGAGGCCATCCCCGGATGGCGGGCCAACCTGAGCAATGACGAAATCATGGCCCAGCTCCAGGACGTGGGTGCGGTGATTTGTGCCGCGGGTTCCGGGCTGGCTCCAGCGGACAAAAAGCTCTACGCCTTGCGTGACGTCACGGGCACGGTGGAAGCCATCCCGCTCATTGCCTCGTCGATCATGAGCAAGAAGATCGCTGAAGGAACGGGTTCCTTGGTGTTGGACGTCAAGGTGGGTTCCGGTGCGTTCATGAAGGATGAGGCGCGGGCACGCGAGCTTGCCGAGACCATGGTGGCCCTGGGCAAGGACGCCGGAGTCCACACCGTCGCCCTGATCACTGACATGTCTACGCCCTTGGGCTTGACCGCCGGGAACGCGATCGAAGTGGAGGAATCCGTGGAGGTCCTCGCAGGCGGCGGTCCGGAGGACGTCGTCGAACTGACTGTGCGCCTGGCCGAAGAGATGCTGGCGGGCGCCGGCATCCATGACGCCGATCCTGCGGCGGCACTGAAGGACGGGCGCGCCATGGACGTGTGGAACCGGATGATCCAAGCCCAAGGGGGAGACCCGCATGCGGCACTTCCCGTGGCCAGGGAATCGGAAGTTATCTACGCACCGGCGGATGGTGTGCTGGTGGAACTGGACGCGCTGTCCGTGGGTGTTGCCGCCTGGCGCCTGGGTGCCGGCCGTGCGCGCAAGGAGGATCAGGTCCAAGCCGGGGCGGGAGTTCGCCTGCATGCCAAACCGGGTGCGCTTGTCCGCGCCGGTGAACCGCTGATGACGCTCCTGACGGATACTCCTGAGAAGTTCGAGCGGGCCAAAGAAGCCCTTCAGGAGGCCGTGGTGATCGCACCTGAGGGTTCGCGCCCGGCCCATCAGCTCATCATCGATCGCATCGCCTAGGCTTAAGTATTCCGGGCTGTTCCCATGGAACAGCCCGGGACTTAAGTCATCCGGCACCTGATGGGGGAGCCGGCAACCGTAAGGAAACCGTGCAGGCCATCAACGATTTCATCCTCGCCGCGGCAGGGCAGCCATGGGTGTTGTTCCTGGTACTTGCCTGCTGCGTGATAGATGGCTTCTTTCCGCCCATTCCCAGCGAATCCGTTGTGGTGGGGCTCAGCGCCGTATCCGGGAGCAGCGGCTTACCCAACGTGTGGCTGCTGGGACTGATGGCGGCTCTGGGTGCGTTCGCCGGGGACAACATCGCCTACATCATCGGCCGGCGCATCGGCATCCAGCGCTGGCGGTGGATGCGTACCCAGCGGATGCAGGGTGCCTTCCGTTGGGCCGGCAAGGAACTTCGACGCCGGGCGGCCTCGCTCATCATGGTGGCCCGCTTCATTCCCATCGGGAGGGTGGCAGTCAACCTGACAGCGGGAGCCACCCACTTCCACCACCGCCGCTTCGTGGCACTTACGGCCATGTCCGCCGTCCTGTGGGCCACGTATTCGGTGATCCTTGGCTACTTCTTTGGGGTGTGGTTCGAGGACAACCATCTCCTGGGCGCCGTCATAGCGATCGTTGTGGCTGTGATCCTGGGAATCATCATTGACCGGATCATCAGCAAAGTCCGGGGGTCAGTGCCGCTGGATGGCAAGAACATCCCGGAGGAAGACGCTCCGAGTCCACCCACGGTATGACGCCCGGTGCCCCGGAAGATCAGTCCGGCGGTTGACGACGGCACGATGTGTGCAGCTATAGCGTTAAGCGTGTGATCCCGAGGCTGGGGCGTAGCGAACGACGTCCCGGCCGTGGGACACTAAGAGCGACTTTGGTCACAGTGTCAAGTCATATTCGTCTAGGAGCTACCACCGCGTGGAGTCTTTGAACCTAATGCTCGAGCATGCTGCCGGGCAGCCTTGGATTTACCCGGTACTCCTGGTCTTCTTCTTCATTGACGGATTTGCCACCATCCTGCCCAGCGAAACCGCCATTGTTGGCCTCTCGGCGCTGTCCCTTCACAGCGGAGAACCCAACTTGTGGATCCTGGGAGCCACCGCACTGGTCGGTGCCATGGCGGGGGACAATATGGCGTACATGCTGGGCCGGAAAATTGGCCTGACCCGTTGGAAATGGATGCGCCGGCCCAAGGTACAAAAGATGTTCGCCTGGGCTCAGTACGAGCTGGACAAGCGCGGCGCGGTCCTCATTTTCACGGCCCGCTACATTCCCTGGGGACGCGTAGCTGTGAACTACGTCGCCGGACAAACCGGATTCCGCCACCGGACCTTCTTCTGGTTGGACGCCTTCGCCTGCGTCACGTGGGTTGGATACTCAATCGGCATCGGTTTGTTGGCGGGCCAGTGGGTCCACAACAACCCGCTCCTGGGCGTCGGCATTGCTGTGGCATTTGCAGTGGTGCTTGGGATCGTGGTGGACCACGCACTTCGCTGGTGGCACAAATACCTTGAGAAGAAGGACCTGGCCCGTGAAACGGCGGCAGGCACAGCGGCACCCACAGCGGACCCGTCGGATGGGTCGCATCAGGCAGTCGCCGGCGTCGACCTCTCCAAACCCGCTGGCTAAGCACCTGCCGTCACCCCTACAGTTGGTACGTGACTGAGCCTATTCTTGACGCTGCCCCTGCCCTCGACTTCGATTTGAAGAGCCTGCCCAAGGTTTCCCTCCACGATCACCTGGACGGAGGACTCCGCCCGGCCACCATCATCGAGCTGGCTGAGGCCGCCGGCCACACACTGCCCTCCACAGATCCTGTGGCGCTGGGCGAATGGTTCCGCGAATCCGCCGACTCCGGCTCGCTGGTCCGCTACCTCGAAACGTTCGACCACACCATCGCCGTCATGCAGACCAAAGAAGGTCTCTTCCGGGTGGCCAAAGAATTCGTGGAGGACCTGGCCGAGGACGGCGTGGTGTACGGCGAAGTCCGCTGGGCCCCCGAGCAGCACCTCCAGAAGGGCCTGACCCTCGATGAGGTGGTAGAGGCAGTCCAGACCGGCCTCGAAGCCGGAGTGGACGCCGCTGAAGAGCGCGGCCAGCAGATCCAGGTGGGACAGCTCATCACCGCCATGCGGCATGCTGACCGTGGCCAGGAGATCGCTGAACTCGCCGTCCGCCACCGCGCCAATGGCGCCGTGGGCTTCGATATTGCAGGCGCCGAAGATGGTTTCCTGCCCTCGCGCTTCAAGGATGCCTTCACCTACCTGGCCGAGAACAACTTCCCGGCCACCGTCCACGCAGGCGAGGCTGCAGGACTGGAAAGCATCCAGTCCGCACTGGTGGACGGACGTGCCCTGCGTCTGGGCCACGGCGTGAGGATCGCCGAGGACATCTCCGTGGAGTTCGAGGACAACTCAGACGAGGACGGCGACACCGTTGGCATGGTGACCATCGGCAGCATTGCCGCCTGGGTCCGGGACCGCGGAATCGCCTTGGAAATCTGCCCGTCGTCCAACCTCCAGACCGGGGCCATCTCCGGTTTTGGCGACGATATTGAGAGCCACCCGGTGGACATGCTCTTCCAGCTCGGCTTCAACGTCACCATCAACACCGATAACCGCCTCATGAGCGGCGTCACCCTGACGGACGAGTTCGAACTCTTGGTGGAGACCTTCGATTACGATCTCGATGACCTTCTGGAACTGACACTGAACGCTGCTGAGGCCGCCTTCCTGCCGTTGGACGAGCGTGAAGCCCTGGTTGAGTACATCAACGATGCCTACGCCAACCTCGGCTAATAACGGGAACATGGAGCCGCAATCGTCCCCGGCAGCGGTCACAGAGCTGCTGGGGACGATTGCGGCCTTGCGTGAGCACTGCCCCTGGATGGGTGGACTGACGCATGAGTCCCTGGTGGAGTACCTGATCGAGGAAGCCTATGAAGTGGTGGACTCGATCGAATCCGGCGACCCCGCGGTGAGGGACACTGAGCTCCGTGGCGAGCTGGGCGACGTGCTGCTTCAGGTAGTGCTCCATGCCCGGCTCGCTGAGGAACGCGGCAGCTTTGATTTTGCTGCCGTGGCCCGGGGCATCAATTCCAAGATGGTCAGGCGCAATCAGCACGTGTTCACACCCGAAGGTTCGCTGCGGGAAAGCTTCCCGGCCAGCGTTGAGGAAATCATCGTCACGTGGGACGCCGCGAAGCGCGCCGAAAAGCCGGAACGCGAAGATCCTTTCCAAGGTATCCCGCCACATCTTCCCGCCCTCGCCGCGGCTCAAAAAACCGTTGATAGAGCAGCCCGGGCAGGACTGGACGGTGCGGCGCAAGCCGTGCCCGCAGGCGTCGAACTTCCTGTGATCCCAGCCTCGGAAGAGGCGCTGGGTGAGCTGCTATTTGCGGTGGTGGCCGGTGCCCGTGAACAGGGACTCGACGCCGAAAGGGCCCTTCGCGCAGCGGTTCGATCGTTTCAGAACACCCAAGCACCGCCTTCATGACGTGAGCTGTTGGAAGCCGTGCCGTAACCTAAGCCACTCTGGACTACGCTAGTAGCGACGAGGACGTTGAGAATTTCCCTCCACATTCCTGTAATTCGCCCATAAGGAGCACATCCATGGCGCTTATCGATGCCATCCACGCACGCGAGATCCTTGATTCCCGCGGAAACCCGACCGTAGAAGTTGAGGTCCTGCTCTCCGACGGCCAGATCGGCCGCGCAGCAGTTCCCTCCGGTGCCTCCACCGGCGAGCACGAGGCTGTTGAGCTTCGCGACGGCGACAAAGGCCGTTACCTCGGCAAGGGTGTCCAGAAGGCCGTTGACGCCGTCATCGACGAGATCTCCCCGGCCCTGATTGGTTTCGACGCCACTGACCAGCGCAGCATCGACCAGGCCATGATTGACCTGGACGGCACGCCCAACAAGGGCAAGCTTGGCGCCAACGCCATCCTGGGTGTTTCCCTGGCCGTAGCCAACGCTGCCGCAGCATCTGCTGACCTGCCGCTGTACAAGTACCTGGGCGGCCCGAACGCCCACGTCCTGCCTGTTCCGCTGATGAACATCCTCAACGGCGGCTCGCACGCCGACTCCGATGTGGACATCCAGGAATTCATGATCGCTCCGATCGGTGCGGAGACCTTCTCGGAGGGCCTGCGCTGGGGCGTTGAGGTTTACCACAACCTCAAGGCTGTCCTCCAGGAAAAGGGCCTCTCCACCGGCCTCGGCGACGAAGGTGGCTTTGCCCCCAACCTGCCGTCCAACCGCGCCGCCCTGGACCTGATCCAAGAAGCCATCAAGAACGCCGGCTACACCCCGGGCACGGACATCGCCCTGGCACTGGACGTTGCATCTTCCGAGTTCTACAAGGAAGGCGCCTACCAGTTCGAAGGCAAGGCACTTTCCGCTACCGAGATGAGCGCTTACTACGCTGAGCTCGTTGCCGACTACCCGCTGGTTTCCATCGAAGACCCGCTGGACGAGAACGACTGGGAAGGCTGGAAGACCCTCACCGACACCATCGGTGACAAGGTTCAGCTTGTGGGCGATGACCTCTTCGTCACCAACCCGGTCCGCCTGCAGCAGGGCATCGACGCCGCTACGGCCAACTCCCTGCTGGTCAAGGTCAACCAGATTGGTTCCCTGACCGAAACGCTCGACGCCGTTTCCCTGGCCCAGCGCTCCGGTTACACCACCATCACCTCGCACCGCTCCGGTGAAACCGAGGACACCACCATTGCTGACATCGCGGTTGCCACCAACGCGGGCCAGATCAAGACCGGTGCCCCGGCCCGCTCCGAGCGCGTTGCCAAGTACAACCAGCTGCTGCGCATCGAAGAAGAACTCGACGACGCCGCACGCTACGCCGGCCGCAGCGCGTTCCCGCGTTTCAAGGGCTAGCCTTCAGCGAAAACAGCTAACCGGTGGCTATGGTGGAAAGACCATGGCCGCCGGTTCTGTTTAACTGCGGTTCAGCTCACCACTGGCCAGGTCATCAACAGCAAGCGCAGCAAACCGCCAGGCAAGCACCGGGCATTACAGGAGTGTCATGGCCACCCGTCGTCCAAAGGTACCTAGGGCCGACGCCCTTGGCAGTCCGTCCAGCGGCAGCCGCCCCCGGAATGTTTCCGGTCCGGCGGGCACTGACGGCGACTCATCCGCGGGTGCTGAGGTTATTGCGGCTGAGTTCGGCGGGCATTCATCGTCGAAGGCTCCCACGGCCGGTAACAGTGCGGTGGGCAGCAGCCCTGCTGGTAAGAGTTCCGTATCCGGGAAGCCCGCGGCCACCAACGCGGCGTCTACCAAAGTAGGGGCTGCCAAAGCGCCGGGTTCCAAGGCCCAGGGTTCCAAAGCTGCCGACACGAAGGCGGCCGACAAAGGCCGGGTTTCCGGGAAGCCTGGCACTTCCAAAGATGACCGCGATCTGGATCCCGTACCGGCAAAAGCGTTCTCCGGCCGGATGCTGGCGCTGGCTGTGGTGATGATTGCCATCACTATTCTGCTGGCTCCCACAGTGAAGATTTTCCTGGAGAAACGGGCCGAGATTTCGGCGCTGGAAGCGGAAATAGCCGGTAGGAAAGCTGAACAATCAGAGCTGAACAAACAGATTTCCCGGTGGCAGGACCCCAACTACGTGAAACAGCAGGCCCGGGACCGCATTAACATGGTTATGCCGGGTGAAACAGGTTACTGGGTGTTTGGGGGAGAAGAAGCCGCCGGCACACCGGGTGGCCGCACCGGCTCCGGATCGTCGGCCAACCCGGAGAATCTGCCCTGGGTGGATGCTCTCTGGGAGTCAATCAGACGATCGGCAACTGACTAGACGCGGTGCCCGCCGCCGTCGTGTCCGCATGGGACGTGACAATAAGGGGCAGGAAGGGTGGCAGCGCAAGTGGAAGAGAACACGGCAGCCGTGCCGCAGGAATCCCGCCAGCCATCAGCACACGATCTTGAGGTCTTGAGCCGCCAGCTGGGACGGCCGGTCCGGGATGTTGTCGAGATCCCGGCCAGGTGCGTCTGCGGCAACCCCTTGGTGGCGGCCACCGCACCCAGGCTGAGCAATGGGACACCGTTCCCCACCACGTTTTATCTGACCCACCCGGTGATCACGTCCGCAGTGTCGCGGCTGGAAGCGGGCGGGCTCATGAATGAGATGAATGAGCGGCTGACGGCCGATGACGAGTTGGCAGGTGCCTACCGTGCCGCCCATGACGCCTATCTCCAAGCCCGCAACGAGATCGCGGGCCGCTCCGGCACGGGAGCCGTGCCGGAGATTGACGGCATTTCCGCGGGCGGCATGCCCACCCGCGTGAAGTGCCTCCATGTCCTGGTGGGTCATTCGTTGGCTGCCGGCCCGGGCGTGAACCCCCTCGGGGATGAGGCTTTGGCTTCGATTACCGAATGGTGGACCAAGGACCGCTGCTATTGCGACGGCGCCTGGGACACGGCAGGCGAGGCTCCTTCGCGGGACTTGAGCCGCCATGGTCCGCAGGGTCTACCGGAGATCGTGGGGCGCCCGGCGCCCGTGCGGAAGCCGAAGACCGATTCCGTCACAGGGCAGGTCACCGAGCAGGAGACAGAGCAGGTCACCAAGCAGGTCACCGAGCAGGAGCGCAGCGTATGAGTCGGGTGGCTGCCATTGACTGCGGGACCAACTCGATCCGCCTCCTCATTGCTGATGTTGCAGTACAGGCGCCGGGGGACGGTGCCGTTTCTCCTTTGACCGATGTGGTGCGCGAAATGCGTGTGGTGCGGCTGGGCCAGGGAGTTGACGCCACGGGGGAGTTAGCCCCTGAGGCCTTGGATCGCACGTTTGCAGCGACGCGCGATTACGCAGACTTGATCAACGAGCACGGTGCGGTGCGCGTCCGGTTCGCGGCCACGTCAGCCACCCGGGATGCCCGTAACCGCGACGTCTTCGTGGACGGCATTCGGGAACTGCTGGGTGTGCAGCCGGAAGTCATCTCGGGCGATGAGGAAGCCGCGCTGTCCTTTGCCGGCGCCAGCAGCGTCCTGCCAGCCATGGGGGAGGACCCCGTCCTGGTGGTGGACCTTGGCGGCGGAAGCACGGAATTCGTGCTGGGAGATTCCACCGGTGTGATCGCCGCGCGCTCAGTTGACGTTGGCTGCGTGCGGCTCACCGAACGCCATCTTCGCAGCGATCCTCCCACGGCTGCCCAAATCGCCGCCGCAGAGGCCGACGTCGACTCCGCCCTGGATCTTGCCGCGCAGACCGTTCCGCTGGAACGCGCCACGGCCGTTGTTGGCGTTGCTGGGTCCGTCACCACCATCACCGCGCACGCCCTGGGCCTGAGCGAATACCAACCGAACCGTATCCACGGAGCTTCCCTGGACCTGGGCACCATCTCTGATGCGTGCACCAGCCTGCTGGAAATGACCCGGGAAGAACGCGCTGCCCTGCCTTACATGCACCCTGGACGCGTTGACGTGATCGGTGCAGGTGCTTTGGTGTGGCGCCGTATCCTTGATCGCTTGGCTGCGGTCAGCAACGGGAGCATTCGCGCGGCAGTCTCCAGCGAACACGACATTCTGGACGGCATTGCGCTGAGTATCAGGGACGGCGAAAGTATCCGGAACAGCGAAAGTATCAGGGACAGCCAATGACATTGCGGCACCGACGCTCCCTGTCCGCTGCGCTGGCCACTACTTTGGTTGGCGGGGCGCTGGCAGGTGCGCTGTTGTCCGCTCCTGCAGCCAACGCTGATGCTTGGCGGGACAAGGAGTACTGGCTCAAGGAATCCGGAGTCACCAACGCCTGGGAGGTATCAAAAGGGGCCGGAGTGAAGGTCGCCATCATCGATAGCGGTGTTGACGGAAGCCACCCGGACCTCAAAGGGGCGGTAGTGGGTGGCACGGATGTCTCCGGTGCCGGGACTCCCAACGGTCAAAAGAGCATCGGTGCAAAGGCTGAGCACGGCACTTTGGTTGCTACTATGCTGGCCGGGCGCGGCCACCCCGCACCTGCACCACCGGCGTCGGCGTCGCCGTCCGCTTCAGCATCACCTGCACCACCGCCTCCGCCACCCACAACACCCGCCGGGGGACCGGACGGAATGGCCGGCGTGGCGCCCGAGGCGGAGATCCTGTCCGTCTCCACCTGGCTTGGTTCGCCCAACCCTGGCGGCAAAACCGATCAGGAACAGATCCCGGAGGCTGTGCGCTGGGCAGTGGACAACGGTGCCAAGGTCATCAATATTTCCCTTGGCAGTACCTCGCCGGATTGGCCCCAGAGCTGGGACGCTGCGTTCCTTTACGCGGAACAAAAAGATGTGGTGATTGTTGCAGCCGCCGGAAACCGCGTGGGTGGCAATGTCCAGGTAGGAGCCCCCGCAACCATTCCCGGCGTGCTGACTGTTGCCGGCTTGGACGGTGAGGGGCGCGCCAGCGTTGACTCCTCCTCGCAAGGCATCAGCATTGGAGTGGCGGCCCCGGCAGAGAATCTGGTGGGCGGCATCCCCGGTGGCTCCTATGCCGAGTGGGCGGGCACGTCCGGAGCCGCGCCGATCGTTTCAGGAGTGGCGGCCCTCATCCGTTCCAAATGGCCGGAAATGAGCGCCAACCAGGTCATCAACAGGATTGTCAGTACAGCCAAGGACGCCGGCGCTCCAGGCAAGGACCCCATCTACGGCTACGGGATCCTCAACGCCGAGGCGGCTTTGAAAAATGACGTCCCTGTCACCAGCACCAACCCGCTGGGATCCATCGGGGACTGGATCCGGGTCCATCGTCGCGGCGTCTTCAGCGAGCCCGAGCCTGCACCCGTGCAGAGTCCCAGCAGCGCTGCCCCGACGCTGGCCGATCCCACCGTCCCTGTTGCCAAGACGCCGGCCACCATGGACGACGCCCTGCCGGCCGCCGTCGTACTCGGTTTTGGAGCGCTGTTCCTCGCCCTGATAACTGGTGCCGCAATCCAACTGCGGAGGGTCTCAAAGAACCCGCCAGCTGTGCCTGAAGAGGCCGAAACAGGCGCCCTTAGGAAGGTGGATCCACCCTCCAGATCGTAGTTAGTGAAGATTTTCACAAAGTACTGTACTCTGGACTCATGGCAACCACCCCAGAGCTCATTGACCGTCCCCGGGTTCTCGTCGTCGGCGGCGGTTACGTCGGCCTGTACGTAGCACTCAAACTGCAGAAGAAGATCGCGAACGCAGGCGGCATCGTCACCGTCGTTGATCCACTGCCGTACATGACCTACCAGCCCTTCCTTCCGGAAGTTGCAGGCGGCAACATCGAGGCACGCCACGCCGTCGTCTCCCACCGTCAGCACCTCAAGCAGACTGAGCTCATCCAGGGCCGCGTCACCAGCATCGACCATGCAAACCGCACCGCGGTGATCGCCCCCTCAGATGGCGGCGAAAACTTCGAGATCCCGTACTTCGACGTCGTGATCGCAGCCGGTGCCATCACCCGCACGTTCCCCATCAAGGGCCTCGCGGACAAGGGCATTGGCCTGAAGACCATCGAGGAAGCCGTTGCACTGCGCAACAAGCTGCTGGAGCGCATTGAATCCGCCTCCACCATGACTGACCCCGCAGAACGCGCCAAGGCGCTGACCTTCGTTGTTGTCGGTGGCGGTTTTGCCGGCATCGAATGCCTCACCGAAATGGAAGACCTTGCCCGCGCAGCTGTGCGGAACAACCCGCGCGTCCGCCAGGAAGAAATCCGTTTCGTCCTGGTCGAAGCCATGGGCCGCATCATGCCCGAGGTCACCGCCTCGCAGGCCGAGTGGGTTGTGGAACACCTCCGCAGCCGCGGCATCGAAGTACTGCTGAACACCTCCTTGGACAGCGCCGAGGGCACCCTCAAGCTGATCAACCTCCCGGACAAGACCTCCGCCGGCGAAGTTGAAGCAGACACCCTGGTGTGGGCTGCCGGTGTGCAGGCCAACCCGATGATCCGCTCCACCGACTTCCCGCTGGAACCGCGTGGCCGCGTTCGCGTCCTCCCGGACCTCCGCATCGCAGGGGACGAAGGCATTATTGAGAACGCCTGGGCAGCTGGAGACATCGCAGCTGTTCCGGACCTCACGGGCAAGGGCCTGCCGGACGGCACCTGCGTCCCCAACGCCCAGCACGCCCTGCGCCAGGCCAAGAAGCTCGCCAAGAACCTCTGGGCCTCCCGCTGGGACAAGCCGCTGCACGACTACAAGCACAAGAACCTTGGTGCTGTTGCCGGCTTCGGCGAGTGGAAGGGTGTTGCCAACATCAACCTGCTCGGCCGCATCGGCCTCAAGGGCGGCCTCGCCTGGCTGGCACACCGTGGCTACCACGGCATGGCCATGCCCACGGTGGAGCGCAAGTTCCGCGTGATCCTCGGCTGGATCCTGGCCCTCTTCGCTGGCCGCGACACCACCCAGCTGATGGACCTGGACAACCCGCGCGGTGCGTTCGTTGCTGCCGCTACTCCGGCTCCCAAGCCCGCTGCCGCTCCGGCGCCGGCTGCTGAGGCCAAAGCGGAAGAAGTCAAGACTCCGGTCACTGCTGACGCCAAGTAGTACCTGCCCGACGGCGGCTGTCCCCTTTGCGGGGATGGCCGCCGTCGGCGTTTAACCCCTGGGTTCTCCAGGCGCGCCTAGACTGTTCCCATGTCCGGCGAAACCGACCTGAAGACCCTCCTGGAATCCCTTCATTTGTAGCCCGCGACGGCGAGTACGTTTATGCGCTGTGGCCCCACGGGCGCCCGTTGGAGGGCGGGATCGAGGCAGCCGTTCGCGAGGCTGAGGGTTTAACGGTTGTCCTTGGCCGCGATGAAGCTGACGCTTTGGGCCTCAGCTACGACTTCGTGGCCGCGTGGATCACGTTGCAGGTCCATTCGGCCTTGGAGGCAGTGGGGTTGACCGCGGCGGTCAGTGCCGCGTTGACGCACGCAGGAATCAGCTGCAATGTCCTTGCCGGGTTCCACCATGACCACCTTCTGGTGCCAACGGCGGACGCGGCCAGGGCCATGGACGTGCTGCGGCTCCTGGGGCGTGGCGTGATGCTGCGCGGCGAGCGGCCCGAAGACCGCGACGAAATCATGGAACTGACTGCCCGGGCGTTTTCTGTCTCGCCCGTAACCGGTGAACCCGTTGACGGTACTCCCGTTGAGGTGGGACTCCTGCGGGAACTTTTTGCGAGCAGTGAATACATACCGGAGCTCAGCATTGTGGCGGAGATGGGCGGGGAAATTGTGGGCCACGCCATCAGCACCAGGGGCTGGGTAGGGGATCTGGAACTCGTGGCCTTGGGCCCCATCAGTGTCCTTCCGCCGTTCCAGCGGCGCGGGGTGGGTTCTGCCTTGATGCGGGAGACGGCCGCCCGTGCAACCTCCAGGGGCGAGCCCGGCATCGCTTTGCTGGGCAGTCCGCTCTATTACTCTCGGTTTGGTTACGTCAGGGCCACCTCGTTGGGTGTTGAACCGCCGGAGGCGGAGTGGGGTGAGCACTTCCAGTTACTGGCTTTGCCAGCGTGGCCCGACGCCGTTCATGGCACCTTTCGCTACGCGGCGCCATTTAATCGGCTCTAGCTGGGATACCATGGTCCGGGCGCCCCAGTAGCCCAATTGGCAGAGGCAGCAGACTTAAAATCTGCGTGTTGTGGGTTCGAGTCCCACCTGGGGCACAAAGGTCGCCTGAGGGAATGGGCCTTCAGTGCGTCGATGAGGGTTGCCGGCATGGTGGCCGGGACGGCTGGTGGCCGGGATGGCCAGTTGACGGCTTGGCCGGTCGCTGGAGAATTCAACTCCCGATTCCGCCCTCGGCGCACACGGACGCGAGCGCGCGCAAACAGCCCGTAGACTATTCGCACTATGGATGACCCTCCTTCACATATGCCCTGGCCCCTCCACCTTTTGACCGGCACGTCGGTCGTCACAGGAGAGGGGCGCCCGAATGTATGAATGGATCATGCTCGGCATCGGCCTCATCTTGACGGTCGGTACCGGCTTCTTTGTTGCCTCCGAGTTTGCGTTGGTCAATCTGGACCGTAACGATCTCGAGGCACGCCAAGCCCGTGGTGAGAAGCGCCTCGCGCCCACCATCAAGGCGCTAAAGATCACCTCAACCCACTTATCAGGTGCACAGCTCGGCATTACGCTGACCACGCTGCTGACCGGTTACACGTTCGAGCCGGCTATCAGCAAGATGCTCAGTGGTCCGCTGCTGAGCCTGGGCCTCCCGGAGGCTGTGGTTCCCGGAATCGGTGCGGTTGCGGGCATCTTCCTCGCCACCATCTTCTCCATGGTCATTGGCGAGCTTGTACCCAAGAACTTCGCCCTGGCTTTGCCGCTGGCCACCGCCAAGGTGGTTGTGCCCTTCCAGGCCTTCTTTACGGCAGTCTTCAAACCAGTGATCCTGCTGTTCAACAACACGGCCAACAGGATTATCCGCTCGTTCGGGATCGAACCCAAGGAAGAACTCTCCGGTGCCCGTAGCGCAGAGGAACTCAGTTCCTTGGTCCGCCGGTCCGCACTTGAAGGCTCCCTTGACGCCGATCACGCAGTACTTTTGCACCGGACCTTGCGATTCGCTGAACATTGTGCCGCGGATGTCATGACGCCGCGTGTGCGCATGACTGCAGTGGGCGTTGGAGACACCGCCGAGGACATTGTCACCTTGGCAACATCCACCGGGTACTCACGCTTCCCGGTGATTGGCCGGGACCGCGACGAGGTCCTGGGCGTGGTGCACCTCAAGCAGGCTTTTGCCGTCGCCTTGGACCGGCGTGACCAGGTGCCAGCATCGGAGCTCATGATCGAACCGTTGCGTGTACCGGAATCCATGGGCGTTGATTCGCTGCTGGGCCTGCTGCGGAAACAAGGGCTGCAAGTGGCCATTGTCTCTGACGAACACGGAGGTACCGCGGGCATCGTCACGCTCGAGGACCTGGTGGAGGAGATCGTGGGTGAACTTGAGGATGAGCACGACCGAGCCCGGGTGGGCGTGGTCAGGACCGGCAGGTCAATCACGTTCGATGCATCCCTGAGGCCTGATGAGCTGTTGGAACGGACCGGTATCGCCGTCCCTGACGGGGAGGAATATGACACCGTGGCCGGCTACGTCACCGATGAGTTGGACCGCCTCCCGGAACTCGGGGACGAAGTAGGCATCACCGGTGGGGCACTGCGCGTGGAACGCGTGGTGGGCACCCATGTGGAGCGGATCCGCTTCACCCCGGACGAGTCAGAGGAACCGCCAAAGAGTCCCCACGACCGGATCGTAGAGTCCCTTACCCAGGAGCTAACCCATGAGTGAATACCTTCCCGGCATCATATGGCTGGTGGTGCTCCTGGTAGTCAACGCCTTCTTTGTGGGGGCCGAGTTCGCTGTCATCTCGGCTCGCCGGTCACAGATCGAGCCGAAGGCCGAAGCCGGCAGCAAGGCGGCCAAAACCACCTTGTGGGCCATGGAGCACGCAACGTTGATGCTGGCCACCAGCCAGTTGGGCATCACCGTGTGTTCGCTGGTGATCCTGAACGTGTCCGAGCCTGCCATCCACCACCTGTTGGAAATCCCGCTTGGACTGACGTCCCTCTCGGGTGAAGCGATCGGCGTCATTGCTTTCGTGGCCGCCTTGTTGCTGGTGACCTTCCTGCACGTGGTCATCGGTGAGATGGTTCCCAAGAACATCTCCTTCTCCGTTCCCACCCGCGCAGCCCTGATCCTTGCACCGCCCCTGGTGGTAGTAGCCCGGATCTTCAAACCGGTCATCTGGACCTTGAACGGGATTGCAAACTCCATCCTGCGTTTGTTCAAGGTTGAACCCAAGGACGAGGCCACCAGCGCCTACACCCTGGACGAGGTAGCGAACATTGTGGAGCAGTCCACCCGGGACGGAATGCTCAGTGACACCAGTGGCACCCTTTCCGCCGCCTTTGAGTTCACCGCCAAGACCGTGGCTGACGTAGAAGTGCCTATCAACCAGATGGTGCTGCTGCCCGCCACATCCACACCGGCGGATATACAGTTGGCCGTAGCCCAGCACGGTTACTCCCGGTACATCCTGACCGACGACGACGGTACTCCCAGTGGGTACCTGCACCTCAAGGACGTCATGGACCTGACCACGCCCGAGAAATTTGGACAGGCCGTACCGGCAAAGCGGATCCGAAAACTTGCTTCCGCCTACAGCGGCAGCGAACTTGAAGATGCACTCGCCACCATGCGCCGCAGTGGTGCCCATGTAGCCCGGGTCTTCGACGCCGCCGGAAATACCACCGGCGTGCTGTTCCTTGAGGACATCATCGAAGAACTCGTCGGTGAAGTTCAGGACGCTACCAGTACCTGACAGCTCTGAGCGGGAAGGGGCGCGGCGACGGCCGCGCCCCTTTTCCTGTTCCGCCCCTTTTGTGCTCCCTGCCTTTCTTGTTCCGGGCAATTCCAGCCCGTATTCACGGTTGACGGCATTCCCAGCAAGCTCGTAGATTCCCCACAGGCAACGAGTGTTATAGGGATGTGACCTGAATCACTTATGTTCGCCGGTCAATTGCATTAGTTTGAGTCTTAATCAGGAACACCTGAGTAATCGCATCAAAGGAAGTTCGCACCTTTCGATCGAGGAGACAACGAATGTTTGATCTTTCCCCAGCGGCGCCCCGAGCCGCCAAGCTAACAGCGCTTGGCATTGGGGTCGCTCTTTTGGCCACAGCTTGTGGTGGGTCTTCGACGCCTACCCAGACTGGGTCTTCATCCGCCGCAGCGGCCGGCATTTCCTGCCCGGCACCCAGCGGTGGGGCGGGAGCCGGCAACAGCCAGGCTGCCACCAACACGGGACCTGTACCTCCCTCGACCACCACCACGGCTACGCCGCTCAAGCTTGGATCGCTCCTGCCGACAACGGGGTCGCTGGCGTTCCTTGGCCCGCCCGAAATTGCCGGCGTCAACCTCGGCATCAAGGAAGTCAACGACGCCGGTGGCGTCCTGGGCGCCCCTGTGGAAGTGACCCACCGCGACTCCGGTGACACCAAGACGGACATCGCAACCCAGTCCACCACGGCTCTCTTGGGCCAGGGGGTCAGTGCCGTGATCGGTGCAGCCTCCTCTGGCGTTTCCAAGACAGTCATCAACCAGATCACCGGCGCCGGAGTCATCCAGTTCTCGCCTGCAAACACCTCGCCGGACTTCACCACCTGGGATGACAAGGGCCTGTTCTGGCGCACGGCACCCTCGGATGTCCTTCAGGGCAAGGTCCTGGGCAACTACATGGCTACCTGTGGTGCACAGACCGTTGGCATGATCGTTCTCAACGACGCCTACGGAACCGGCCTGCAGAAGAACGTCAAGGAAGCTTTCGAGGCAGCCGGCGGCAAGGTTGTTGCTGAAGAACTCTTCAACGAGGGTGATTCGCAGTTCAGCAGCCAGGTGGACAAGGTGCTCGCAGCCAAGCCGGACGCGATCGCACTGATCACCTTTGACCAAGCCAAGAGCATCGTCCCGCTCATGACCGGCAAGGGCGTCAAGCCCACCCAGCTGTTCATGGTGGACGGTAACACCTCGGATTACAGCAAGGACTTCCAGCCAGGGACCATGAAGGGCGCACAGGGAACCATCCCCGGTACGTTCGCCAAGGATGACTTCAAGAAGAAGCTCCTTGCCATCGATCCCGCACTGAAGGATTACAGCTACGCAGGAGAGTCCTACGACGCCGTGAACCTGATCGCGCTGGCCTCTGAGGCAGCCAAGAGCACCAAGGGCACGGACATCGCAGCCAAGCTCAAGGAAGTTTCCGAAGGCGGCGAGAAGTGCACCAACTTCGCCTCTTGTGTAACCCTGCTCCGCGAAGGCAAGGACATTGACTACGACGGTCAGTCCGGTCCTGTAACGTTCTCCGATGCCGGTGACCCCACCGAGGCCTACATCGGTATCTACGAATACCAGGATGACAACACCTACAAGCCGGTCCGCGAAGAGTTCGGCAAGCTCTAAGCCGAACGAGAGTTAGACCGCAGTTAGTAACGGGTCCCCTTCCTCACAAGGAAGGGGACCCGTTCTGTTTGTTATTGGTCGGGGTGTTCGATCCAGCAGGCCAGGATGGTGGTGGAGAGCTGGTAGGCCAGAGCGTTCCTGGTGACACCGTTAGGCCCTATGCTGGCTGGCAGTCCGGAAGCGTCCACTTGAAGGACGAAGCTGTCTTTCTGGAAAACGGCGGATCCCGCGGCTGTCTCATAGGCGGGAAAGCCCAGGTTTGCCAGTCCCTCTATGGCTTTGGCGTCCTTGGCCATGGCTTGCTCCAGCTTGAAGAATTCCAGCGCTGTAGCTTGGTCCTTTGCTTCCTTAACGGAAATCTTCAGGGAGCCCTCGTCCAAGTGGTAGGTGCAGGTGAAAGTGTTGTCCACCCAGCTATTGATGGTGTGAGGTTTGGAACCCAGCTGGAGGATGGAAGTGAGCCGGTCCATGGGCTGGTCTCCGCAGACCATGAGGGACGCCTGGCTGGGCCCTTCGGTGGCAGAGGCATCCTTCAGCGGGGCGCCTTGGCTGTGTCCGCTGGAATGTCCTGTTCCGGAGGCTGCGGACGGCGCGGCACTGGATCCCGCACCGCTTCCCGGTTCGGCTGCGTTCGCAGCGCACCCGGAGAGAAGAAGGGATGCCAGGGCCAGCCCTACAAGTTGGCGGTGTCGGTTATTCATGGTGTGTCCGTCCTGTAGCCGTCGCCGAGGGCGCGGTGGCGTGGTCAGATGGCGAGTTTGGCGTAGATGACGTAGTTGTCATCGAACTCACCGGTGGCAGCGTTGTAGCCGTCGCAGGTAATCAGGCGCAGTTCGGACCCGGAGGTGTTGCCATAGACCTCCACTGTGGGAAAACTGTTCTTGCTGTACCGGGCTGCGCGGTAAACGCTGAAGCGGGCAGTGCTGCCATCAGCGCGGGTGACCATGATCTGCTCACCGGTTCCGAGCTTCTGCAGGTCCGCGAAAACACCAGTATGTCCACCCAGTGCGTTAACGTGTCCGAGCATTACCGAGGGTCCGCGTTCTCCCGGGGTGGGTGAACCGTCGTACCAGCTCGCAGGTGCTCCCTGTCCGGTGTCCTGGGGTACCTTGAGGGACCCGTTGTCCTCCAAGCCCAGGTGAAGCAGCTCCGTATCGACGCCGATACTCGGGATGACCAACGTGACCGGTGCCGCTGCCGGCAGCACAGCAGGAAGCTGCTCCGCCGGTTTTGCAGGTGCCCCATTTGCCGGTGCCCCATTTGCCGGTGCCGCAGCCGCAGGGGCTGAGGGACTTGACGGTGGGACCGAGGGGTCAGGCGTCGCTGAAGTGCTGGGCAGGGCGCTGGTGGGTGCGGGAGCACTCTCAGAGGCGCTCGCCGAGGGAGCAGCCGGGGCTCCAGAGCCAGGTGCGCAGCCGGTCAGGAGGAGAAGCCCGCCTACCGCGGACGCAAGGAGACGTCCGCGGTAGGTGGATCCGATGATGGTCACAGTGTGATCCAGTCGGTGTGGGCTTAGGCTTCTGATCCGGACTTCCGCTGGCGCCGCACCACGTACGCGCCACCGGCAAGTGCTACCAAGGCCAGTCCGCCACCGAGAGCCATGACACCTGCGTCATTCCCGGCTTCCGGTGTCACTCCGGTAGCAGCTCCACCGGCCGGCATCTTCATCTGACCTGCAGTCAACGTCCCGCACAACGCCGGTGAGGTTGCTGCCAGTGGAAGTGTGGGGGCAAGGTCTGACTTTGCTGCTTGTCCTGCTGCGCTGAGCGTCGCGGGATCAAGGCCGTGAACCACCACCACAGCCGTACCGGATTCCAAGGCGGCCTTGGTCTCAGCGTTCAGCTCGAAGGTACGGTCAACCGTGTAGGCCGCTCCTTGGCCGCCCACCTTCAGGTCCAAGCCCGCGGCCGGACTGGTATCGCCACTGGTGGAAAGGGTGGTCACAATGCCGCCGTAGAATGGTGCACCCTCGGTGGTGGAGATGACCTGATCGCCGTCTTTGTCAGCGGAAGGGTCCGGGCACACGCCCTTGGCTCCGCCGTGAATGTGCTGGACGTGCGGGTACGGCGCGTCCATGAAGGTTGCGGGCATGCCGGAGACATTGAGGACAACGTGCGCCTGGTTGCCGGTGACATCCACAGAGATGGTTCCGGAGCCGGTGCTGCCGTTGATCTGGCCGAGTGTGGCCTGATAGGAGTTGTCCGCGGCCATTGCCGGGGATCCGAAGAGGGCAAGTGCGCCCACGGCAAGGGTAGGTACTGCCATATAGCGGAGTGTCTTGTTCATTGGAAAGTCTCCTCATACACACGCATGTGATGTTCGCGCCCCAAGGATAGGGGTCACGGTGTATTCGGTGCGGCGGCTTTGGAGGATGGGTCAGAAAGTGACCGGAGCCACATTTTCTGCCGAGTGGGCAGTTGGCTTCTCTCTTCACGGAACGCGCTTTAAGCACTGAAGGCCTGGTTCCGGTGGAGGACCGGAACCAGGCCTTCAGGACTATGGCAGTTAGACTTCGTCCGCCAAGGTGCCGAGGTAGAGCTGGATGACCTTGGGGTCCTTCATGAGCTCACGGCCCGTACCGGTGTATGCGTCTTTGCCCTGGTCAAGGACGTAGCCGCGATCGCAGATCTGCAGGCAACGGCGGGCGTTCTGTTCCACCATGATCACGGACACCCCTGCCCGGTTGATTTCGTGGACACGGAGGAACGTCTCGTCCTGCTTGACGGGGGAGAGGCCGGCCGAGGGCTCATCGAGAAGCAGCACGGCCGGATCCATCATCAGCGCCCTGCCCATGGCCACCATCTGGCGCTCGCCGCCGGACAGTGAACCGGCCCGCTGGGCGCGACGCTTGCCCAGCTCAGGGAAAAGGCTGGTGACAAAGTCGAAGCGTTCTGCGAATACCTTAGGGCGCTGGAACATGCCCATTTGAAGGTTTTCTTCAATGGTCAGGGTTGCAAAGACGTTGTTGGTTTGCGGAACGAAGCCAACACCTTGGGTCACCAGTTTGTTGGCCTTCAAGCCGGTGAGGTCCTGCCCGCGGACCACCACGGTGCCGGAGTGCACCTTCACCAAGCCGAACATCGCTTTGAGCAGTGTGGATTTACCGGCGCCATTGGGACCGATGATTCCGATCAGTTCACCTTTGCGGGCTTCTATGCTGCAGCCGTTGAGGATGTTGACGCCGGGGATGTAGCCTGCCACCAAGTTGGTGACCTTGACCACCGAATCGCCGGCGGGGGCAGCTGCCGAGGCGGGCATTGCAGCGGGACTGCTCATTTTCCGTCCTCCTTCCTGGGTTCTTCGATGTCGGAGAGGATTCCTGCGTCTTCCGTTCCCACCACCGACTCGTCATCTGCTTCAAGTTCGGCCTCGAGGACCCTGATGCCCTCGGCGTCACCGAGGTCCACATCGTGGTGGGCGCCAAGGTAGGCGTCGATCACGGCAGGATTCTTCATGACTTCGCCCGGGGGTCCTTCTGCCACCACTTTGCCTTCGGCCATGACCACCACCCAGTCCGCGATGTGGCGAACCATGTTCATGTCGTGCTCAACGAAGAGGACGGTCATGCCCTCGGCCTTGAGGTTCTTGATGTGGTCCAGCAGCGATTGGGTCAGCGCCGGGTTGACGCCAGCCATTGGTTCATCAAGCATCACCAACTTGGGCCTGACCATCAAGGAGCGGGCCATTTCCAGAAGCTTGCGCTGGCCGCCGGAGAGCGACGCAGCGTAATCATCCCTTTTGGCGTCAAGCTTGAACTTCTCCAGCAGCAGGTTGGCCTGGGCCGTGATCTCCTTTTCGCGCCCGCCCCACATGCCCTTGAAGAGTGCTTTGGAAAGCCGTTCGCCGGGTTGGTTGGCCGCGCCGAGGCGCATGTTCTCCATCACCGTGAGCTTGCCCATGACCTTGGTCAGCTGGAAGGTGCGGACCATGCCCATGCGGGCCACCTTGTAGGAGGAAACTCCGGCAAGGCTGTTTCCTTCAAACTGCCACTTGCCCGTATTGGGGGTGTCGAAGCCGGTGAGCAGGTTGAACAAGGTGGTCTTGCCTGCTCCGTTGGGTCCGATCAGCGCCGTGATTTTGTGGCGGGGGATCTCCAGATATTCCACATCCACGGCATTGATGCCGCCAAAGGAGCGGGTGACGTCCTCTGCAACCACAATAGGATCGCGCTTCTTGCAGCCGGGCAGGTTCTCTCCGACGGCGATGGGCCGCGAATCGGTCATGTAGTCGATGGCCTCGGAGTCCACCATGTTTGGTTCGTTGGTCTCACTCATGCGAAAGCAAGCTCCTTCTTATTGCCGAACACGCCCTGCGGGCGGAAGATCATCAGGAGCATCAGGGCCACACCAACCAGGATGTAGCGGAGTTGGCCCGCCTGGACGGTGGTGAGCCACGTGATGACGCCTGATTCGATAAGCCCGTACAGCAGGCTCTGGGTCAGTGAGAGAACCACCCAGAAGATCATGGCTCCAATGACCGGGCCCAGGACTGTTGCCATGCCGCCCAGCAGGAGACAGGTCCAGAGGAAGAACGTCAGCTCCGTGCCGTAGTTGGATGGCTGGACAGCACCGCGGGGCAAAGTGAAGATCATGCCTGCCAAGGCACCCAGGACACCACCGATGACCAGTGCCTGCATCTTGTATGCGTAGACGTTCTTTCCGAGCGAGCGGACCGCGTTCTCGTCCTCACGAATACCCTTCAGGACACGACCCCAGGGGCTGCGCATCAGCAGCCATACCAGGACACAGCAGACGATGACCAAGCCCCAGCCCACAACGCGGATGAAGAAGTCCCTGTTATTCATGCCCATGTAGGACCCCTCAGGGAAAGGGTTCATGGCATAGAAAGTGTTTTCAAAGGCTGCCAGGCCATTGGCTGAGCCGGTCACCTTGGTGAGCTGGTTGGTGGTGACCACGTAGCGCACAATCTCCGCGGCTGCGATGGTGACAATTGCCAGGTAGTCCGCCCTCAGGCGCAGTGTGGGGATACCGAGGATGAACGCAAAGATGACCGAGCAAAGAACAGAGATGATCAGGGCAAGGAAAAACGGTGCGTTGAAGGTCAGGGTGGAAATGGCGAAGCCATAAGCACCCACGGCCATGAAGCCCGCCTGGCCGAAGTTCAGCAGGCCTGAGTAGCCGAAGTGGACCGCGAGGCCCAAAGCGGCAAGTGCGTAGGCCGCCGTCGTCGGACTGAAAAGTTCGCCAAGGGCGCTGGAGAGAATAAATCCGAAATCCATGGCCCGCTCCTAACCCACACGCTCACGCCGGCCGAGGATACCCTGCGGTCGGAACAGAAGGACAACAATCATGATGAAGAGGGCACCGACGTACTTCAGGTCGGCGGGAAGGCCGAACACGGTAGTCAGTTCCACGAAGATGCCGACGACGATGGAGCCGATCAGGGCACCGAAGACCGTTCCCAGGCCACCGAGAGTGACGCCGGCGAAGATGAGCAACAGGATTTGGGAGCCCATGTCAAAGGTGACGCCCGGCCGGTAGTAGGCCCACAGGATGCCGCCCAGGGAAGCCAGCACGCCGCCCACAATCCACACCAGGCGGATCACGGAGTCCACGTCAATACCGGACGCAGCAGCCAGCGCGGGGTTGTCGGCCACGGCGCGGGTCGCCTTACCGAGGCGGGTCTTCAACAGGACGATGCCCACCAGCGCGATGACCACGGCACTGATGATCAGGGACCAGAGGTTGTTAGGCGAGATCGAAACCGGACCGATCTGGATCTCAGCGCTCTGAGCTCCCGGCAGTTGCTGTGTTGCGCCGCCGAAGAAGAACTGGATGACGTAGCGGATGGCCAGGGCCAGTCCGATGCTGACGATCATCATGGGGACAAGGCCGGAGCCGCGCTTCCTCAGGGGGCGCCACAATCCTGCGTCCTGGACGTAGCCAAAGAGACCGCCGCCGGCCAATGCCAGAATGATGGCCAGCCAGAAGGGGAGCCCGAAGGCGTTGAACATGAAGACCAGCACGGCACCGAGCGTGACCATCTCACCGTGGGCAAAGTTAGTGAGGCCGGTGGTTCCAAAGATCAAGGAGAGTCCAACGGACGCCAGAGCCAGCAGGAGGCCGAAGCTCAGTCCCGCAACCAGGCGGTTGAGGAGGTTTTGGCCGAAGTCCTGTTGTTGGACGACGATGCCTTTACCAAAGGCGAAGATCACGGACAGGTTGGATGTCTGGCTGAACGTGACATCGCGGGGATTATCCTGGCCGTCAGCGAGTTTGATCCCATCCGGCAAGGTGGAGGTGTCCAACTCGATGGTGTAGGTGCCCTGAACGGGGACGCCGATACTCCAGGCTCCGTTGGCTCCTGAGGTGGCGTCACCTTCAAACCCGTTGCCCGAGGCCTTGATTTTGACGCCCGGTATGGGGGCCCGGGCATCATCGCGGAGGAACCCGCTGATGTTGTTCTGGAAATTCGTAGCTGATGGCGAAGGCGAGGGGGTGGTTGCCTGTGCCGAAGGGGCGGCGATCAGCAGAGCGGTGATGAGGGCTGCGAACAGTGCCCCCACAACTCTCTGCAGTCCCTTGGACCGTCTGATGGACGGGTCGCGCAGTGTGCTTCTCAAAATGGAAACCTCCACAGTGGGGGTGGTCCCGGCTGCGCCTTTGCAGCCGGTGCGAACGGTCATGGGGCTTGCGAACAGTTCTTGCCTAGCTGCCTCTATTTGTGATCTAAGTCACCCATGTGTGGTTTATGTTACCGCTCGGTGGTGCTAATAAACGCCCAGTTGGGGGGTGCAAAGATCGCGATCGGATAACAACTGTGAAGCTATAGGAAACTAGTGATGTAGCCCAGCTTAAGTAAACCTTTGTTGTTTGGCGGTGTTTCTAAACGGTCGCTACATCACACTGTTCCAAATTCGTGTCACGGTTGAGTTTCGTCTGGGTGAACAAGGGAACTTTCCCTGCCGCGCGCGCGTGCTAATTGGTACCGTGAACTATCACTAGCCCTTTTTCAGGAGGACACCCGTAATGGCACTTGGCGGAAACCCAGTCTTCAACGGAAAGAATTTCCGTGGAGCAAAGCAGGCCCCGCCTGTACCGCAGAACCCGTACGGCCAGCAATTCCACCAAGCACCCGGCCGTGCTCCGAGCCAGGTCATGGACGGTCAGGCAGCATGGTCTGCCCAGCAGCAGAACATGACCAACGAGCAACTGCAGCAGATGTACAACCAGCCCGCTGCAGGCCCGGCTGATACCGGGCGCATGACCTATGACGACGTCATCATGAAGACCGTCGCCTGCCTCGTGGTTCTGATCATCGGTGCCGGCGTCACACTCTTCGTGGCACCTGCGCTCTCCACCATGCTCATGATCGTGGGCGCGCTGGGCGGATTCGTCCTGGCACTGGTCAACACGTTCAAGAAGCAGCCCTCACCGGCTCTGATCCTGGCTTACGCCGGCCTTGAGGGCCTGTTCCTCGGCGGGCTCACCCGGATCCTGGATGGCATGTACCCGGGCGTCGGCCTCCAGGCCGTCATTGGAACCTTGGCCGTTTTCGGCGTCACCCTGGTGCTCTTCAAGAGCGGCAAGGTCCGAGCTACCCCCAAGATGATGCGCTTCTTCTTGATCGCCACCATCGGTTACGCAGTGTTCGCCCTGATCAACATGGTCATGATGTGGACCGGTGCTGTGCAGGAGCCCTTCGGCCTCCGCACCAGTGTTGAAATCTTCGGCATCCCGCTGGGTGTCTTCATCGGCATCCTGGCTATCGGCCTGGCAGCCTTCTCGCTGATCATGGACTTCACCAGCATTGAACAAGGCGTCCGCGCCGGCGCACCGGAGCGTTACTCCTGGGTTGCAGCATTCGGCCTCACGGTCACGCTGGTTTGGCTCTACGTGGAAATCATCCGCCTGCTGGCAATCCTACGGGGCGACGACTAGTTGGTTTAGAACAACGCGAAATGCCCCCGAAGATGGCCGATAGCCGATCACTTCGGGGGCATTTTTGTGGGCATTTCCGGCTAACTCAAGCGTTCAAACACAACGGCCATCCCTTGCCCGCCACCGACGCACAGGGTGGCAAGCCCCAAGGTTCCATCGCGCTCCCTGAGTCCGTTGAGGAGCGTACTGGTCATCCTGGCACCGGTCATGCCGAAGGGGTGCCCCAGCGCGATGGCGCCCCCGTGAACGTTGAGTTTGGCAGGATCTATTCCTAATTCGCGGGCGCTTGCCACCACCTGTACAGCGAAGGCCTCGTTGAGTTCCACAAGGTCCATGTCATCCATGGTCAATCCGGCCAGGGCTAAGGCCCTTCGCGTTGACTCCACAGGACCCATGCCCATCAGTTCGGGGGAGAGGGCGCTGAGTCCGGTGGAAACTATCCGGGCCAGCGGCTCCAGGCCAAGCTCACTAGCGCGCGTGTCACTCATGACCACTACGGCTGCTGCCCCGTCGTTGAGCGGACAGGCGTTGCCGGCGGTGACGGTCCCCTCCGAGCGGAAAACCGGTTGCAGTGCCGATACTGCCTCCAAGGTCACCCCGGCCCGGGGTGAGTCGTCCTTGTTCACCACCATGCCATCCTGGCGCGTGAACGGCGTGATGTCCCGGTCATAGAAACCTGATGCGATGGCGGCTTCAGCGCGGTTCTGGCTCAGGACAGCCCACTGGTCCTGTTCAGCCCGGCTGATGCCGTAACTGGTTGCCACGTTCTCGGCCGTCTGTCCCATGGCGATGTAGATGTCAGGCAGCCGTCCGCCAAGCCGTGGGTCAGTCCATGGAATGTTGGATGCCGCGCGGGAGGCGGTGCGTTGGGCGGCCGCGTTGAAGAGTGGATTGTGGTTCGATGAATCCGTTTCGCCTGCCCCGGCCCAATTCTGGTACCTGGACACACTTTCCACGCCGGCGGAGACCACGGCGTGTGCTTCCCCGGATTTGATGGCGTGGAACGCCATTCGCAAAGTTTGCAGGCTTGATGCACAGAAGCGGTTGATGGTGGCCGCGGGGACACGGTCCAGTCCGGCAAGGACAGCCACCACCCGTGCCATGTTGGAGCCGGCTTCGCCGCTGGGTTCAGCGCAGCCCAGGAGGATGTCGTCGAGCCCGCGTCCATCCTCTGCGGCGGGATCAAAACCGGGGATCTTGGCCAGCGCGGCCTGCACCATGGCGGTGGCCAGGTCATCCGGGCGCTCGTCCTTGAGGGACCCCTTGAAAGCACGGCCAATAGGGCTTCGTGCGGTAGCTACTATGACGGCCTCAGTCATGGCCCCAGCTTACGCCCGGCATCCCGAGGGATGCCGGGCAATCGCAGCCGGTAACCTCAGGCGAGGCGAAGGGCGCCAGCGGCCGGGGTGACGGTGAAAATGTCCGGAGTGGTGAAGCCCGCCTCAGCAAAGGAACGCACGACGGCGTCGCGCACCTGGTGTTCCTGGCCCACCGGAGTTAGGGCAATGGCAGAGCCGCCGAAGCCGCCGCCGGTCATGCGCGAACCGATTGCACCGTTGGCCCGGGAGGTGTCCACTGCGAGGTCGAGTTCCGGGCAGGAGATCTCAAAGTCATCCCGCATGGAAACATGGCTGGCATCCAGCAGGGCACCAATCGCGGCCGGGCCATGGGCGCCCAAGGTTTCCACCGTCTGGAGGACGCGATCGTTCTCGGTGACCACGTGGCGGACCCTCTTCAGGGTAATTTCGTCCAGCAGTCCGGAGGCTTCCTCCAAACGCTCCACACCGACGTCGCGCAGGGCTTTGACACCCAGGATTTCGGCACCCAACTCGCAGGATGCGCGGCGGGAGGCGTAACCGCCGTCGGCGTGCGAGTGCGAGACCTTGGTGTCAATGACCAGCAGGACCAGCCCGGAGGCCTCGGCGGCGAACGGAACCAGCTCCACGTGCTGGTCGCGGCAGTCCAGGAATACAGCGTGGCCCTTGGCGCCGCGCAAGGATGCCGACTGGTCCATGATGCCCGTGGGTGCGCCAACGAAGACGTTTTCGGCCCGTTGGGTTGCAAGGACCAGGTCCTCAGCGGCCAAACCTGCCCCGGTCAACTCGTTGAGGGCAGAGATGACCGCACACTCAATGGCATGTGAGGAGGAAAGGCCGGCGCCGGAGGGAACGTCGGAATCCAGCAGGAGATCAAAGCCGGGCACCTCGATGCCACGTTCTTTCAGCGCCCAGGCTACGCCCAGCGGATAGCGGGACCACCCCTCGCCTGACCCGGGCTCGGAATCAGCAAGGTCAGCTTCCACAACGCCATGGCCCCCGAAAGTGGAGAGCATGCGCACCGTGGAGTCATTGCGGATCCGCAACGCCACCTTGGCTGTTTTGTCGATGGCGAAGGGCAGCACGAAGCCCTCGTTGTAGTCAGTGTGCTCACCGATCAGGTTCACGCGTCCCGGTGCCTGCCACACGCCGTCGGGATCCGCCCCAAAGGTTTCCTGGAAGCGGGCGGCGAGGACGCCTGTCTCGGTTGTGGTGCTCATGCTCGTGTGCCTTCCAGGGTCTTGTTTGAGGGTGCAGCGACGCTGCGTAGCCGCTCGGCCACAGCCTCGGGCGTGGTGTCGTTGATGAACGCCCCCATGGCTGCTTCAGAGCCGGCAAGGTACTTGAGCTTATCGGCAGCGCGCCGAGGCGAGGTCAGCTGCAGGTGCAACTGGCCCGCAGGGCGAAGTGTGGGGTCCAACGGCGCCTGGTGCCAAGCGGAGATGTACGGCATGGGGGTGGGGTAGAGGGCGTCGAGGCGCTTCAGGAGGTCCAGGTAGACGTGCGAGAGCTCGTCACGTTCCTCCCCGGTCAGCGCCGCGAGATCGGGGACGCTGCGGTGGGGAACCAGGTGGACTTCCAAGGGCCATCGGGCGGCAAACGGCACATAGGCGCTGAAGTGCTTGGCTTCAAGGACCATGCGGCTGCCGTCCTGGCGTTCAGCTTTGAGGAGGGAGGCGCCCAGCGTTTCCTTCGCGTCGACGTCGTCGTAATACTTCCGCGCAACAGCGCCCAACTGGGCCGCGCGCGGAGTCACGTACGGGTAGGCGTAAATCTGGCCGTGAGGGTGGTGCAGAGTCACTCCGATGTCCGCGCCGCGGTTCTCGAAGGGGAAAACCTGCTTGATGCCCGGAAGGGCGCTTAATGCCTCGGTGCGCTGAGCCCACGCTTCAATGACGGTACGTGCCCGCGTCTGGCCCAGCTCGGCGAAGGACCCTGTGTGGTGAGGCGTGAAGGCGACAACCTCGCAGCGACCATAGGCGGATCCCTTGAGGTTATGGCCGGAGTGGCCGGGTGCAGGCGGCGCTGGGATGTCGCCCACTGCCGGGCCCAATGACGGGAAGCGGTTCTCGAACACCACGACGTCGTAATCCGGGGCCGGGATTTCGGAAGGGTTCGCCTCGGTGGTGGGGCAGATGGGGCACTGATCTGCCGGTGGGAGGTGTGTGCGGCTTTGGCGGTGGGCAGCCACGGCAACCCAGTCACCGGACAGGGCGTCGAAGCGCACTTCACCTGGTTCACCGCGGGGCGGGAGCTCGCGGTGGTCCACCAAGGACTCCGGTGTTCGTTGCGGCGTTCCGGGATCGTCAAAATAGATCAGCTCTCGGCTGTCCGCGAGGCGCGTGCTGGTGATGCGAGTCATGAATACATCATTCCATAAGTGACCAAAAACGCATAGTTTCTAACAAAAGCTAACATTCAAGTCGCGGGACCAAGACATCCCATGCAGTACGGTATTGCCATGCCTGCCTCACCGTTGCCTTCCGATGCTACCCATCCTTCCGAGTCCCGCCGCTTCGCCACGGGGCGTCAGTTCGAGCTCAAAAGGGAGGATGCGCTGGCTATCGTCACCGAACTCGCCGCTGGCCTGCGGCTCTACTCCAAGGGCGGAGTCCAACTGATTGAAAGTTACGGCGACGATCAAATTCCGCCCGGGGCCACCGGCATTACCCTGGCTCCGTGGGCCAACCGGATTGAAGACGGCCTGTGGCATCTGGAAGGAAAGAAGCAGCAACTCGATATCACCGAAGCCTCACGCAACAACGCCAGCCATGGGCTCCTACGCAACACCGGCTACTCCCTGGTGGACGAATCCGAGTTTTCCGTCACCCTGGAGGCCACGGTCTTCCCGCAGCACGGCTACCCCTTCCTGGTTCGGCATCAGGTGCGTTACGAGCTGGACCAGAACCTGGATCTTCGCGTCTGGCAGACGTTGATCAATGATTCCCAAAGCAGAGCCCCGTTCGTCCTGGGTGCGCATCCATACCTGCGCATGGGCGATGTCGCCCCGGAGGACTTGATCCTGACCGTCCATGCGGCAACGCGCCTGGTAGCGGACCAGCGGCTGATTCCGCGCAGTACCGCACCGGCGGACGGTGAGTACGATTTCTCCGATGGTGCCGCTGTGGGCACTTTGTTGGTTGACGTCGCCATGACTGACCTGACGTTCGACGGCGGCGTGGCCCGCCACACGCTGTCCGCACCTGATGGCCGCAGCGTAAGCCTTGAACAGGACCAGAACTGCCCCTATGTCCACGTTTTCGTCACGGACACCTTCCCCGGCCGTACCAAAGCCGTGGCCCTCGAGCCCATGACCGGTCCGGCCAACGCCTTTAACAGTGGGGACGGGCTGCGGTGGCTTGAGCCCGCGGAGGAGTTCACCATGAACTGGGGAATCACGGCAACGCTCTAGCCTTTTAGGCTCGGATACCTTTCGAAGTCCCCTATAAACCTTTCTTCCGAGGAGAAGCTGGGAAATGTCCCGGAAGTCCTCGGGAATGACGCAGAAGTGAGAGCCGGTTTCCCATACGGCGCAGCCTACGGAATTATGGGTTCATGACGCCAACACCGGACGCCAAAACTCGTTCTGACCGCCAGATTGCCGAAGACATCCCGTACGGGGTCCGCATTGCTGCGGCTTGGTCCTGGAGGGCGGGCCTGATCCTGCTCATGATCGGCGCTTTGGTCTGGTTGCTGGGCAAAGTTAGCTTCCTCATCATCCCCGTCATGGTTGCCGCGCTGTTGGCTGGCCTGCTGCACCCGGTGGCGGCCTGGCTGCGCAATCGCAAGATCCCCAACGGGCTGGCCGTAGCCATCACCGTGGTTGGCTTCATTGGCCTGATTGCCGGTGCGTTGGCGCTGGTGGGCCGGCAGTTGGTGACAGGTTTCGGCGCACTCTGGCAGGAAGCGCTGGCAGGCATCCAGCAAATTCAGACCTGGTTGGCCGATGGTCCCCTGCACCTCACCGCGGACCAGATAGACCAGTACATTTCCGATGGCGCCAATGCACTCCAAAACAACAGCAGCAGCATCCTGAGCGGCGCCCTCTCCTTCGGCAGTACCGCAGGCCACTTTGCGGCCGGCTTGGTTCTTGCCCTCTTTATCCTCATCTTCTTCCTTTTGGAAGGGAGCCGGATCTGGGCTTTCCTGGTCCGGCTCCTGCCCAGGAGTGCACGCCGGGCCACTGATGGTGCCGGACGCCGTGGCTGGACCTCCATGGTCAGCTACGTGCGGATACAGATGTTCGTGGCGTTCGTGGACGCCGTGGGTATTGGTGTTGGCGCGGCTATCATTCAGGTCCCGTTGGCCCTGCCCCTGGCTGTCCTGGTATTCATCGGCTCCTTCATCCCCGTGGTGGGTGCTTTGGTTACAGGTGCCATCGCGGTGCTGCTGGCGCTGGTGGCCAACGGGCCCATCAACGCACTGATCATGCTGGCAATCGTCCTGGTGGTGCAGCAATTGGAAAGCCACATCCTCCAGCCGCTGGTGATGGGCAAGGCAGTGGCATTGCATCCGGTGGCTGTGATCCTCTCCGTTGCCGCGGGTTCGTACCTGGCCGGCATCCCAGGAGCCCTGTTCGCGGTTCCCCTGCTCGCCGTAGTAAATACGGCAGTTCGCTACATTGCGGGCAGGACGTGGGAACATGATGAAGGATTGGGCGGCGTGGAACTCCAGGCGGCCGCTGCTTCGGCAAAGCCGGACAGTGACGCAAACTTCAGGGAGGTCCACCTCCCACGGCCCGAATCACGCCTCGGTAAAGGCGTAGCCGGCAAGACCAAGGCCTCGGGGAGCACCTCTGTTGAGGAACCCGAAGCCGACACCAACAAAGGAGAATAGTCAGTGAATACCCTCGAAACCCTGCCCGTCACTCTGGACGATGTCCTCAAGGCGCAGGAGTTGCTCGGGGGCATTATTACTAAGACTCCTGTGGAGTCGTCCCGCGCATTGGGCAGCTTGGTGGGCGGCAACGTCTTTTTCAAGTGTGAAAACCTCCAGCGGGCAGGCTCCTTCAAGGTTCGCGGCGCCTACGTGCGTATGGCCCGGCTGACGGACGACGAAAAGAAACGCGGCGTCGTGGCGGCGTCCGCCGGTAACCACGCCCAAGGTGTGGCAGTTGCCGCAAAGAGCCTGGGCATCAACGCCCGCATCTACATGCCGCTCGGCGTGGCACTGCCCAAGCTGGCGGCCACCCGGAGCCACGGCGCTGAAGTCGTCCTTCACGGCCACAACGTCGATGAGGCACTGGCAGAAGCGCAGCGCTACGCCAACGAGACGGGCGCGGTGTTTGTCCACCCCTTTGACAACGTGGATGTTGTAGCCGGGCAAGGAACCATCGGCTTGGAAATCCTGGACCAGATCCCCAACGTGGACACCATTCTCATGGGCGTCGGCGGCGGCGGACTCCTGGCCGGAGTAGCTGTGGCCATCAAGGCCAGGGCAAAGGAACTCGGCCGGGAGATCAGGGTCATCGGCGTGCAGGCAGAGAACGCCGCCGCGTACCCGCCGTCCCTCGCTGCTGATGCCTTGGTGCCCCTGAAGAAGGTCAGCACCATGGCAGACGGCATTGCTGTGGGCCGCCCCGGGCAATTGCCCTTCAGCATCATCCGGGAGCTCGTTGACGACGTCGTCACCGTCAGCGAGGACTCACTCGCCCGGGCACTGATCTTCCTCCTTGAGCGAGCCAAGATGGTTGTGGAGCCTGCCGGTGCCGTGGGCGTAGCCGCACTCATGGACGGCAAGATCGAAAACCCGGGGAACACCGCCGTCGTATTGTCCGGCGGCAACATCGATCCCATGCTGATGCTCAAAGTCATCCAGCGAGGCCTATCCGCCGCCGGCCGCTTTATGACGGTGCGGATGATGTTGGATGACCGTCCGGGCTCGTTGGCCACGATTGCCCGCATCATCGCTGAGAACGATGCCAACGTCACCGGCCTGGACCACACCCGCTTGGGTGGCTCCATTAGCATGGGCGACGTCTCGATCACTATCAACCTGGAAACCAAAGGCCACGAACACGGCGAACAGGTTCTCGGTGCACTGCGGGCCGAGGGCTTCCAGCCGATCGTGGTGCACTGACGGGAGGGGCGCCCATGGTGCTTGGAATGCCGGACGGATCAAAAGAAGCGGCCAGGGAATCCCTCGCGGGACGGGCAAAAGGCGGGCTGCTCTTCATGGGCGGTTTCGTCATCCTGCTCTACGTGATCGAGATCCTCAATGGCCTCATGCGTCACGGACTGAACTCGACGTTCGGCCTCCGTCCCCGCTCCATGGACGGCGTGCTGGACATCCTGACCTTTCCGCTGCTGCATGCAAACCTGAACCACCTGCTATCGAACACCCTGCCGTTACTGATTTTCGGTTTCCTGGTGTTCCTCTCAGGCCTGCGGGTGTTCATCACCGCCTTGGCCTTTAGCTGGCTCGGATCAGGGCTTACCGTGTGGCTGATCGGCGGGGGTGGCGTAACAGTAGGAGCGTCCGGCCTGGTCTTCGGCTTCTTTGCCTTCCTGCTGGTCCGGGGATTCTTCAATCGCAGTTGGTGGCAGATCCTGCTCTCGGTGGTGTTGTTCATGGCCTATGGCAGCATCCTCTTTGGCGTGCTGCCCACGGTGCTTGGCTACATCTCGTGGCAGGCACACCTCGGCGGGGCGGTAGGTGGAGTCGTGGCTGCGATCCTTCTGCGCCCCAAGCCAACGCCCGCCGCCTTCTAAACCGCCGCCCTCTGACCCAACTAGGGGACAGATAAAGCCCCACTGGGCCCTCATTGGGACGTTAGCTGTCCCCTAGTTGGGTGGGCGCACGAAAAACGCCGGCCCGCCCCGTGAAGGGGAGGGCCGGCGTTCGTGTATTCAGGCCGAATCAGCCGCTGCTTAGGCGACGTACGGCTTGGCGGAGACGATCTCCACCGCGATTTCCTTGCCGTTGGGGGCAACATAGCTCAGGCTGTCGCCTTCCTTATGGCCGATGATGGCCGCACCCAAGGGGGACTTCTCACTGAAGACGTCAAGATCGGAATCTCCGGCGATTTCGCGGGATCCCAGCAGGAACGTTTCCTCGTCACCGGCGATGCGGGCAACAACCAGCATGCCGGGCTCAACGATTCCGTCATCCGCAGGAGCCTCGCCAACCTGAGCGTCCCGCAGGAGTGCAGTGAGCTGGCGAATGCGGGCCTCGATCTTGCCCTGCTCTTCCTTGGCAGCGTGGTATCCGCCGTTTTCCTTGAGGTCGCCTTCCTGGCGGGCAGCTTCGATCTTCTGGACGATTTCCGCCCGGCCAGCGCCGGAAAGGTGGTCCAGCTCAGCCTGCAAGCGGTCGAAAGCTTCCTGGGTGAGCCAAGCCGCAGTGGCGCTATTGGTGGTAGACACGGATTTCTCCTCTAGATCTGACAATGCAAAAGACCCCGCCGAGTTGGCCACTCGTGAATCTCAGTAACCAACTTAACGGGGTGAAGGTTTCATCCATTGTAGTAAATCCTTTGGACGAACCCAAACCGGTTGAGTGCTGGCTCACATAACCGTTATTTACCGCTGTCCACTATCCAGCAGTTGTCCACTACTCCGGAGACAGACGGGGACTCGGTCTTCAGGACAGTTCGCTGGACGGTGGTGCGGCCGCCGTCGGGATCATCTTGGGGATCGTTCGGGCCGATCTCCACTACCTTCCAACCCACTACTGCGAACTTGGAATCCAGGGCCTTGATGGCACATTTGGCGGTGGCGCCCGGGTACTTTGTCACTTGGTAGTCCACCTCCGCCTGAGTGTCGTCCACCGTGCTATACCCGATGTCCTTGAACGTGACGGGTGCCTGGGCCGAGCCGGTTGCCACGTAGGCGGCGAACCCAATTCCCAGGACCAAGGCCGCGATGATGATGTACCGCTTGGTCTTGCGGGTCATGGCGCGCTTTTGACCGCCGTAACGATTGGCTAGGCTTGAGCTTGGCGGTACTTGGGTGGCCGAAAGGTCCTCTGAAGTCACCCGTCCAGTTTAGTGCCGATCCCGGCACTCCATCACCGCCCCTTAAAGCACGAACCATGAAAGAGGAGCCGTCCCGTGACAGCGTCCAGCAGTTCCGACCAGCAGCTGCGGCTGCTCGCCGTTCACGCCCATCCGGATGATGAGTCCAGCAAGGGCGCAGCCACCATGGCGATGTACGCCACTGCCGGGGTGGACGTCATGGTTGCCACGTGCACGGACGGCTCCCGCGGAGATATCCAGAACCCCGCCATGGAAGACGCTCCGCACCCAAAGCGGGATATGGCCGGTGCCCGCCGGATAGAGATGGCCAACGCGGCCGCTGTCCTGGGAATCCAGCAGCGCTGGCTGGGCTTTGTGGACTCGGGCCTTCCCGAAGGCGATCCGCTCCCGCCGCTGCCGCCGGGTTGCTTTGCGCTGCAGCCCCTGGAACGCGCAACGGCACCCTTGGTGCGCCTGGTCCGCACCTTCAAGCCACACGTCATCCTCAGTTATGACGAAAACGGGGGCTACCCGCACCCGGACCACATCATGGCCCACAAAGTTGCCGTGGAAGCCTTCGAGGCAGCCGGCGACCCCCAGCGGTATCCCGGTATGGGTCAACCGTGGGCGCCCAGCAAGCTCTATTACGATCGCGCCTTCAGTCCGGAACGCTTCCGGGCGCTGCACTTTGCCCTCGAAGAGGCAGGGCTGCAATCGCCTTATGCGGAGCGGCTTGCTGCCTGGCTGGAAGCGGACGCAGAAGGGCACACACCCCCGGTTCCCGTGAACCAGACAACCACGCAGGTTGATTGCGGCGAGTTCTTTGAAGCCCGGGATGACGCTCTGCGTGCACATCGGACCCAGATCGATCCTTTGGGCTTCTTCTTCGCCGTCTCGCCGGATCTGCAGCGGAACGCTTGGCCTTGGGAGGACTACACCCTGATCAAGTCCCGGGTCCCTTCCGAGCTGCCGGAAAAGGACCTGTTCGCAGGGATAAGATAGGAGCGCCGGTACTTTCTATCGTTCGTAGAAATGACCGTGCGGCCGGCCCCTAGACCGGCCGCGCGCTGCCAGCTGGCACGCATCGTCTCCCATAGAAGGTTTGAAAGTGCATCACTTGATTCTTGCCCTGACCGTCACTCCGTCGCCCGATCCCACGGGCACGCTACGGCCTGGCCTGTCCGAGGATCAGGTGACGCCCGGAACCTGGGGCTTCGTCCTCACGGCCTTCATCGTCATTCTGACCACGTTCTTGATTGTGGACATGGTCCGCAGGATTCGTCGGGTCCGCTACCGTGCGCAGGTAGAGGAAGCGCGTTTTGCTGCTGAAGCGGGGGAAGGCAACGTCGCAGAGGGTGACTCCCCGGTTGAGTCCGGCAATTACGCTGATGAGAACGGTGAAAGCGGTCCCGGATCACGCTGATCCGTTGCGGTGTTCTCTACTCGGTACTAGCTGAGCACTGCCATCATGATGGCCACGAAGTGCGCGGCAAAGGCCAGCACTGTGAAGGCATGGAAGAGTTCGTGGAAGCCGAAATGCCGGGCGCTGAAGTTTGGTTTCTTGGTGGCGTAAAAGACGGCCCCGGCTATGTAGAGGGCGCCTCCGACGCAGATGAGGATTGCTGCCGGCGCGTTGGCGGCGAAGAACTGGGGCAGGTAAAACAGCGCTCCGCAGCCGAGGGCTATGTATACCGGCACGTAGAGCCAGCGCGGAGCGTGCGTCCAAAGAATGCGGAAGAGGACGCCGGCTATGGCTCCTGACCACACCAGCCAGAGCAGGGTCACCGCCTGCGAGCGTTCCAGCAGGGACCATGCCAAGGGTGTGTAGCTGCCAGCGATCACCAGCATGATGTTGGTATGGTCCAGCCGTTTGAGCAGCATCCGGACTTTGGGCGTCCAATTTCCGCGGTGATAGACGGCGCTGACGCCGAACAACAGGAACCCGGTCAGCGCATAGATGGCCGAGGTGATTTTGCGGTCGGGGGTGGGTGCCAGGCTCACCAGGACAATGCCTGCCGCGAGGGCGAAAGGAGCGGCGACGGCGTGGATCCAGCCGCGCCAGAGGGGCTTGGTTTCAAGGAGCTCGGCCATGAGACAAGAATAACTTACGGTTCGGTAAGTTACCCATTGGTAACAAGTAGATGAGCCTTTTCGACCGACGACTGCACCGTCCCCACAGCTGGGGGCGGTAGCCTTGGATGTGCGTCGTCGTCGTACAAGCAAGGAAGTCAGGTGAGAGTCCGGTGGAGCTGCCCGGTTTCCTCTATGGCTTCTACGAGCGCAAATTGCTGCGCTCCCTCAAGCAGGACAGGATCCCGCGCCACATAGGCGTCATGGTGGACGGCAACCGCAGGTGGGCCAGGCAGTTCAATGCCCCGACCAGCCAAGGCCACCAGGCGGGCGCGGACAAGATCCACGAATTCCTTGGCTGGTGCCAGGAACTCGGGGTCAAAGTGGTCACCCTGTACATGCTCTCCACAGACAACATGAGCCGATCCGGTGAAGAACTGGATCTGCTGATGGGTATCATCGCCAACACCATGGACCGGCTCGATGAAGACGAGGACGTCTCCGTTCACGCCATGGGTGCCCCCGAACTCCTGCCGGACTACCTTGCAGAGCGACTCAACAAGCTCACCGCACGCACCCCGGTCCACGAAAAGATCCACGTAAACGTGGCAGTAGGCTATGGCGGCCGCCGCGAAATCGTCGACGCCGTCAGGGAACTTCTGCACGACGCCGACGCCAAAGGCCGGACGATGGCCCAGGTTGCAGATGAACTTTCGGTGGACGACATCTCCAGGTTCCTCTACACGCGTGGCCAACCGGATCCGGACCTGGTCATTCGTACCTCGGGTGAACAAAGGCTCTCAGGCTTCCTCATGTGGCAAAGCGCCTACAGCGAGTTCTACTTCTGCGAAGCCCTTTGGCCCGCGTTCCGCAAGGTGGACTTCCTCCGGGCGCTCAGGGATTACGCAGGCCGGCAACGCCGCTTCGGCGCGTAAGCTCGCGCGTTTACCGAAAATTAACTGTTCGGACATGCGACTTGCCGGGCGCGGTTTCCGGAAATGAATGTGTTGAGGATTACGTTAATCCCATCAGCAGGCAAAACCGCCCGCTGATCGGGGAGGCCAGTATATGGAGCGGACAACCGCACCAGTTACATGGGAGGCCACGCCCGGCCTTCCGGCCGAGCCGCTTCACCATTAGGCCGGGCGAACTGCCCGGGGCTGGAGTCGATGTGGCTATTTCTGAGCAACTGCCCGCAATGGTTTCCGACGGGGAAAGTGCAGCTACCTCTCGCGCCAAGCGGGTCTCACAAAAAGAGCGGACCGCGCCATCCGCTACAGGCCGCAGCTACGTGATCGATACGTCCGTCCTGTTATCAGATCCACACGCACTCTTGCGCTTCGCTGAACACGAGGTGATCGTGCCCATAGTGGTCATCAGCGAGCTGGAAGGAAAACGCCACGACCCCGAGCTTGGCTACTTTGCCCGAAAAGCCCTGAGGCTGCTGGACGATCTCAGGATCGAACACGGCGGACTGGACCAATCCATCCCCATCGGCAAAGACGGTGGAATGCTCCGGGTTGAAATGAACCATATCTCCCCGGACGTCCTCCCGGCAGGATTCCGCGGGGGAGACAATGACAGCCGTATCCTGGCAGTCGCCAAGAACCTGGCCAACGAGGGCCACAACGTCACGGTGGTCTCCAAAGACCTTCCCATGCGGGTCAAAGCCTCCGCCATGGGCCTCCAGGCCGACGAGTACCGCAACGAACTCGTCAAGGACTCCGGGTGGACCGGCATGGCCGAGGTAGACGCCACCGAAGAGGAGATCACCACGCTCTACGGGCATGAGCCCGCCTTCATCCCCGCCGCCGCAGAACTGCCCGTGAACACGGGACTTGTTCTGCTCTCCAACCGCGGCTCCGCGCTCGGCCGGGTAGGAGCAGACAAGCAAGTCCGGCTCGTCAAAGGGGATCGGGACGTCTTCGGTCTCCACGGGCGCTCGGCAGAACAACGGCTGGCCATTGACCTCCTCATGGACCCCGCGGTGGGCATCGTCTCGATCGGTGGACGCGCGGGAACCGGCAAATCTGCACTCGCCCTCTGCGCAGGCCTCGAAGCCGTCCTGGAACGCCAGGAACACCGCAAGGTAGTGGTGTTCCGCCCCCTCTACGCAGTAGGCGGCCAGGAACTGGGATACCTCCCCGGCTCCGAATCGGAAAAGATGAACCCCTGGGCGCAGGCAGTGTTCGACACCCTCGGTGCATTGGTCAGCCAGGAAGTGGTGGAAGAAGTCATGGACCGGGGCATGCTCGAAGTCCTGCCGCTGACACACATCCGCGGACGCTCCCTCCACGACGCCTTCGTGATCGTGGATGAAGCACAGTCCCTGGAGAAGAACGTCCTCCTCACCGTCATGAGCCGCATCGGTCAGAACTCCAAGATCGTGCTGACCCATGACGTGGCCCAGCGCGACAACCTTCGCGTAGGGCGCCATGACGGCGTGGCCGCAGTGGTGGAGACGCTCAAAGGCCACCCGTTGTTCGGGCACATCACGCTGACCCGGTCCGAACGCTCGCCGATTGCTGCCTTGGTGACGGAGCTGCTCGAAGGGGCTGAAATCTAGGCCGTTGCCACGCGGTGGTCACCACCGCGTGGCAACGGCCTTCCGCCGGGCTACGGCCCTTCGCCGTCGCTTAGACTCGGGCCAAAAGGACGGTCTGCGGTCGCTGGGCGACCTCCGACGTCCGATGGCCCGCGATGCGCTCCTCTGCGAAGCACCGCAGCACGGCTGGTTCGTCCTGCGGTTAGAGTTTGAGGTAGGTTTTCAGCTCTTCGTGGCCTTGGACTTTTAGGGTCCAGTTGGGGCGTTTGAAGGTGGTGGGGGTGAGGCGGACTCTTTGGACCTCTTCCACCTTCTCGCCCCAGCCGTCGCGGAAGATGCCATTGAGTTGGTAGCCCAAGCTGGTTGAGACGCCCAACGATTGTTGGTTCCAGCCCGCTGCTTCAGATTCGGCTACTTCGGCGCCCAGGTGATCGAAGGCAAAACTTACGACGGCGGCACGCATCTCTTTGCCGAAGCCCTGGCCTTGGGAGGACTGCTTCAGCCAAGAGCCAGTACTCACCGTCTTGAGGGTGCTGAAGTTTTTGGCGCCAAGGTCCTGGACGCCGAGGAGCTCGTCGGCATGCCAAACTCCGAGGAGCAGGGTCCAGGAGTCCTTTGTGAAGTTGGCGCGGCAGCGCCAGTACCACTGCGCCATGTTCGGGGCCAGCTCATCCTTAGGAAGTTCAGCCCACGGCATGCTGAACGGACTGCGGCCGGGCTCGTGAACGCCGGATCGGGCGGCCGCCACAGCCGCTGGGATGTCCTGGTCCAGAACAGGGCGAAGCATCAACCTCGGGGTAGTGAGGATGAGTCCAAAAGGGGGCCACATGTCTGCCAGTGATGTCATCGCCGTAGCCTAACCCGGCGACGGGTGGTCTGCGAGTCACAAAACTCGGGCTTCTGCCAAGTGCTGGTCAGGCGGCTGGGCCAATGTCCCACGAGATGTGGCGCCGGACGTCCGTCAGGTTCATGGACTCTGCGAGGAAGAGGTCGTCCAGCATGTACTCGTCCACCGCCAGGATCTTAAGCCAGTGGCCTTTGCCGGAGGTGTCCCCGTCCAGGCTTTGACTGGCCACACAAACTCCTGTGCCGGCGTCGATCCTGATCAGTGTCCGGCCCGGGTGGGCCAAGGGCTGGGACGGATCCAATGGCACGTAAGTACGGCTGGGCGTCACTATCGACTCCAAGGCCGGGCGGCCCTCATGGTCAACCTCGTGCGGTTGGTCAAGGAACACGGGGTTGGTGTCAGGGAACTCCAAGGGCACGGGGGCCTTGCCGGCAAGTTCCACGGGATCAAGGGCGGCTGCGAGTCGGCCGTTACCGAAGGAAGGCTCCCCGTACGCGGCCTCAGGGCGCCTGCGGACCAGCCCGGCGTCGTCGTAAACCGGCGTGACCAGGTGAGCCGGAAGCAACCACGAGCGGCGCGTGGAACTGACGTAGAGATCATCCCTGGAGTCGTTGATCCCGGTGGTGCTGTGCAGAAGCTGCCCGTCCGGGCTCTCAAGCCGGAGCGCACCCGGGCGCCTCAGCCACGCCCGGACCATCGTGGCACCGGACGCTGGTCGTTCAAGGTATTCGAAGCGGAGGCTGGTCCACTTCCACGGCGAAGAACGGCAAAGATTGCGGAATGTGGAGGACAAGTCGAAATCCGGTCCAGCTGCACTGTATCGCCCCATATCCACAGTTTACCCAAGCGTTCAAGCAGGTCCCGGGGCCAAAGCGGGATAGCATCCGAAGGTGATCCGACGACTCTCAGACCTATGGACCAGCAGCCCACTGGGCTTTTGGCTCGTGGTGTTGGCCTGTCTGTACTTTGTGGTCATGGCAGCGCGGTTGACCATCATAGACATTCGGAGCCACCTGTTGCCGAACAGCATTGTGTTCCCGTCGTATGCAGTGGCCGGGGTCCTTCTGGTGGCTGCTGCAATCTCCGCTTCCATAGGTGCGTCAGCCGCTGAGGACGCTTCCAAAGCCGAACTCTTCGGGGTGCCTGGGCTCGGTGTAGTAGCCGGCGGTGCCGTTCTCTGGCTCTTTTACTTTGTGCTGCGTTTTATCCATCCGCCGGGCATGGGATTTGGCGACGTGAAACTGGCCGGCGCCTTGGGCCTCTACTTGGGCTATCTGGGATGGAGCCACATTTTTGCCGGGACGTTTGCGGCCTTCCTGTTAGGAGGGCTATGGAGTGTGGGCATTCTGATCGCCCGGCGCGGCACTCTGGGCTCGGCCATCCCTTTTGGCCCATTTATGCTGGCCGGAGCGGCGCTAGCTATGGTCGTCTTGCCCGGATAAAGGCATCAATTCCGGGCCAACTGCGGCCAAATTGCAATGCTGCCCGTATTCTCGGGAATCATCAGCCTGCGTCATGCTTAGGCCAGCAGATGATGTGGGAGCTGAAGGACGGCAGGAGGAGTTGCGGTGCGGCACACCGGGTTGATGTACGTAGCGGCAGTGTCCACTGTGTGTGCCCTGCTGCTGGCCGGATGCGCGCAGGATGCCAGCGTTTCCGATGTTCCGGCCGCAAGCAGCGAGCAGCCGGGGACTAGCCCCACGCCGGGTGTGTCCCAGTTACCCTCCGCCGCTGAGGGAACCGGTACGGTGCCGGGGGCGGATAATTCATGCGAGGGTAGCCCCTTGGGCTGTTCAGAGTTCGTGTCCGTCAGGGGAACTGACGCCACCGGAGCGGTGGCGTGGCTCGGGACTGAACCCCTCAGGGTGAGCTCGCGGCATGCCAACGGCCAGTGGACTCTTTTTGTCATGGCCCCGTGCAACTATCTACAAGTAGCCGTCGCGGTTCAGGGCGAGGTCATGAGGCAGCTGTGGATGGCGGTGTCTGACGTCGGTTGCGTGGAACCGCAGGTCAGCTACCAGCTATGGACTGAGAAGCTTTTTGACCAGCCCGTTCAGTGGAAGCTCGACGGCGATTCGCTCACCTTGAGCAACTCTCACGCCACCATTGAATTGAAGGAAAGCTGACAATATGGGTGTACCCGATTTTGTACTGAAACTACGGGAAAAGATTGGCAACGATCCCCTCTGGCTTCCGGCTGTCCGGGGAGTGGTCTTCGATGACGAAGGCAGGGTGTTGCTGGGCCAGCGTGCCGACAACGGCCACTGGGCCCTGATTACAGGAATGCTTGAGCCGGGCGAACACCCCGCCCCTGGTCTGGTTCGGGAGATCTTCGAGGAAACGGCCGTGGTGGCTGAGACTGAACGAATCATCGGCGTCGGTGTTGTAGGTCCGGTCACGTTCCCCAACGGGGACGTGTGCGACTTCCTGGATATCATTTTCCGCTGCCGGTATGTCTCCGGGGATGCCCGCGTCAATGATGACGAATCCTTGGCCGTAGGGTGGTTTGCCCTGGACGATCTTCCTGACATGAGCGCAGGCAACCTCGAAGCGATCAGGCTCGCCACGGAGCCCGAAGGCCCCGTGGCGTACCAGGTAGAGGACTAGGCCCTACTGGCGGCTCGCGTCAGCGGTAGGGCGGTCCTTCTCAATGCCAGCGGAGTCAGCGTCCGTTCCGGCTGGAGCTGCCAATGACGCTCCAAGGCGTGCAGCCTCAAGACGTTCGGCCTCAAGCCGGTCTGCTTCGTCGCCACCTACGGCTTCACCACGCGCCACCATACCTGCGGTATCGGAGAGCGGGATCTGCTTCAGCGTAATGGCCAGGATCAATGCGATGGCGATGAACGGGACCAGGTACCAGAAAACGGGCGCCAGGGAGTTGGCGTAGGCGTTCACGATCGCGTCGCGCAGCTGTTCCGGCATCTGGGCCAGGGCCTGGGGGTCCAGTGTGCTGGTGGACTGTGAAGCCTGTTCGGCAGAAGCTCCGGCACCCTTGAAGGCTTCCGTCAGGGACTCTGCCAGGCGATTGGTGAAGATCGCTCCGAAGACGGCGACACCCAGCGATGCGCCTACCTCGCGGAAGTAGTTGTTGGTACTGGTGGCGGTACCAATTTGGTCCGCAGGTACGGAGTTCTGGACTACAAGGACGATCACCTGCATGATCAGGCCCAGCCCGGCGCCGAAGATGAAGAGCTGAACGCAGATAACCCAGATGGGTGTTTCTGCTGTAAGGGTGGTCAGCCACAGCATCGCAGCGATGGTCAGCGTTGCGCCCAGGATGGGGAACATTTTGTACTTGCCGGTCTTGGAAATGCGGATACCGGAGTAGATGGACGTACCCATCAGGCCCACCATCATGGGCAGCATCAGCAGGCCCGATTCTGCGGCAGAGGTGCCAGAGGACATTTGCAGGAACGTGGGAACGAACGCAATGGCAGCGAACATGCCCAGGCCCAACGTGAACCCGATCGCCGTAGCGTTGATGAAAATGGGGTTCTTGAACAGGGTCAGGGGAATGATGGGGTCCTCGGCGCGCCGTTCCACCATCACGAAGGCGAAGGCTGCCAGGACCATGCCGGCTCCGAAAGTCCAGGTGAGGGGTGAGTCCCAGCCCTCGTCCTTCTTGCCGCCGAAGTCGGTGAAGAAGATGAGGCAGGTGGTAGCAGCGGAGAGGAAGAGGACACCCAGGATGTCGATCTTCTTTTCTGCCTTCTTGTTCGGCAGGGTCAGGGTGAACCATGCGGTAATAAACGCAGCAATACCGATGGGGATATTGATATAGAAGGCCCATTCCCAGGTGAGGTGGTCTACGAAGAACCCACCCAGCAGCGGACCAGCCACAGCGGACAGGCCGAAGATGGCTCCCAGCGGACCCATGTACTTTCCGCGCTCTTTGGCGGGAACAATGTCGGCGATGATCGCCTGGCTCAAGATCATCAGACCGCCGCCGCCCAGGCCCTGGATGGCGCGGAAGATCACGAAGCCCCAGAAGTCGGTGGCAAATGCGCAGCCCACCGAGGCGAGCGTGAACAGGGCGATGGCAACGAGGAAGAGGTTGCGGCGGCCCAGGATGTCACCGAACTTGCCGTAGATCGGCATCACGATGGTGGTGGCCAGAAGATAGGCCGTGGTGATCCAAGCTTGGTGTTCCACGCCGCCTAGCTTTCCCACAATGGTGGGCATGGCGGTGGAGACGATTGTTTGGTCGAGGCTGGACAGGAGCATGCCTGCGATCAGCGCCGAGAAGATGATCCAGATCCGTTTCTGGGTCAGCAGCAGTGGCTCAGCTGCTTTGGTGATGGTGCTCATGCGGGGTCCTTCGAGGTTTCAAGGGGGTTGGGACCCAGCTGGTGGCTTGTGGCCAGCGGCTGGGCAAAGAGTTTTTGTGCGGCGTTAAGGTTCTGCTCCAAGATCGAGCGGTACGGGCGGGTGTTGTCCTCGGAGAAGAATTGCTGCGCCGTCTTTTTGGACACAGCCCCGAACAACACAGTGGCCGTAGTGACTTCGGTGTGGTCCGGATCCAGCCCTTCGCGGGCCGCCACCAACCCTGCGAATTGGTGTTCGCGGGCTTCACCTTCCAGAGTGAGCCGGGCCAGGAGCTGGGGCTCTGCAGTGATCGCAGCTATGAATTGCCGGACTTCGGTGCGGCTGATGGATGATCGCTCCATCAGCGTCACTGTGAGCACATGGAGGGCGGCCAGAAGCGTTTGCGAGATGCTGTTAGGCGTGCGGGAAGGATTCCGGTTGAAAGCCTCCAAAGCATCTTCCGGCAGTTCATCCGAGAACGAGCCGATCACAGCATCTTCTTTGGAATGGAAGTAATTGAAGAAGGTCCGGCGCGAAATCCCCGCCGTTTCGCAGACTTCCTCCACCGTGAATCCGTTGAGGCCATGCTCCGCGGTCATGGAACGCGCCACGGCGGTGATGGCCGTCCGCGTGGCGGCCCGCTTGCGCTCGCGGAGGCCGCCGTCAATATTTGCACTATTAGTCACAAAGTAAAGTTTTGCACTCTATAACCAAAAGTGCAAAAAGCTTTCCTTGTGTCATCTATCACAGGGCGCGGGCGGTTGGGCAAGACCCCGGGCACGACGACGGCCGGCACCTTTCGTGCGAAAGGTACCGGCCGTCGTCGTGCCGTGGGTGTTGAGGCGTGCAGTGGGTGTTAAACCAGAGGTCAGGCCTTGTGGGCCGGGGAGGTCATGGTGGTGACGTCCAGGGCCTTGTCCAGGTCTGCTTCAGTGACCTTGCCTTCACCCTCGCCGACGAAGCCGAGCTTCTCGGTTGCCTGGCGGATGGTCAGGCCTTCCTTGACGGCGATCTTGGCGATCTTTGCAGCGTTCTCGTACCCGATGTACTTGTTCAGCGGGGTGACGATTGACGGTGAGGCCTCAGCCAGGAAGCGGGCGCGCTCCACGTTGGCGGTGATGCCATCGATCATCTTGTCGGCCATGACGCGGCTGGTGTTGGCCAGCAGGCGGATGGACTCGAGCAAGTTGGCGGCCATGACGGGGATGCCGACGTTGAGCTCGAAGGCCCCGTTGGTACCGGACCAAGCGATGGCGGTGTCGTTGCCAATAACCTGGGCGCAAACCATGATGGACGCTTCGCAGATGACCGGGTTGACCTTGCCCGGCATGATGGACGAGCCCGGCTGGAGGTCCGGGATGGCGATTTCGCCGAGGCCCGTGTTGGGGCCCGAGCCCATCCAGCGGAGGTCGTTGTTGATCTTCATGAAGGAGATCGCGATGTTGCGCAGCTGGCTGGAGCCTTCAATGAGGCCGTCGCGGTTTGCCTGGGCCTCAAAGTGGTCGCGGGCCTCGGTCAGCGGCAGGCCGGTGTCGGCTGCGAGCAGTTCGATCACGCGCTCCGGGAAGCCGGCCGGAGTGTTGATGCCAGTGCCTACAGCGGTGCCGCCGAGGGGAACTTCGGCCACGCGGGGGAGTGCGGCGTTGATGCGCTCGATCCCGTAGCGGACCTGTGCTGCGTAGCCGCCGAACTCCTGGCCCAGCATGACCGGCGTGGCGTCCATGAGGTGCGTACGGCCGGACTTGACGACGTCCTTGAACTCCACGGCCTTGCGGTCCAGGGAAGCAGCCAGGTACTCAAGGGCCGGGATGAGGTCGTTGATCAGGGCCGAGGTGGCAGCAACGTGCACGGACGTCGGGAAGACGTCGTTGGAGGACTGCGAGGCGTTGACGTGGTCGTTCGGGTGGACTACTTTGTCGCTCCCCGCGGCCGCGAGGGCACGCGATGCCAGCTCGGCAATGACCTCGTTGGTGTTCATGTTGGAGGAGGTGCCGGAGCCGGTCTGGAAGACGTCAATCGGGAAGTCGCCGTCGTACTTACCGGTGGCTACCTCATCGGCAGCGGCGGCAATGGCCTCGGCGAGCTCACCATCGAGCACCCCCAGTTCGGCGTTTGCGAGTGCTGCTGCCTTCTTCACACGGGCAAGGGCCTCGATGTGGGTGCGCTCAAGCGTCTTGCCGGAGATCGGGAAGTTCTCCACAGCACGCTGCGTCTGGGCGCGGTACAGGGCGTTCACGGGGACGCGAACTTCGCCCATCGTGTCATGTTCAATACGGAACTCAGTGGTGGAAGTCATGGGGCTAGCTTATGGCGATTGGCCGCTTCACTGAAAACCCGGCGGGGAGTGCTACGTGCCCCGGCCACGCAGCCGGGGCACACTTTGCTAGAGCTCGCCGATGGCGGAAACTAGGGCCGCTTGACCGTCTCCGAGCTTGTAGGACAGGCCGATGACTGCAACGCGCCCGTCCTCAATGGCGTCCGAAATCACACGCGAGCTGTCGGCCAGGCGGTCGGCGGTCTGCTTGACGTGTTCCACCACCATGTCATTGACGTCCTCCTGGCCATTGCGCTTGGCCGTGAGCACCGAGGGGGTGATGCGTTCTACGAGGTCCCGGATGAAGCCTGGCGGCATTTCGCCGGTTTCCACTGCGGCCTTGGTTGCCGTCACGGCTCCGCAGCTGTCGTGGCCCAGGATAGCGATCAGGGGAACCTTGAGTTCGCTGATGCTGTACTCGAGGGAACCCAGGACTGCGTCGTCAATCACCTGCCCGGCAGTGCGGACCACGAAGGCATCGCCAAGGCCTAGATCGAAAATGATTTCAGCGGCGAGGCGGGAATCCGCGCAACCGAAGATCACGGCGAACGGATTCTGGCCCTCGAGGAGCGACGAGCGGCGGGAGGCATCCTGGTTGGGGTGCAAGGATTCGCCGGAAACAAAGCGTTCGTTGCCCTCGCGGAGACGGCGCCACGCCAGGGCTGGAGTCAAGTAAGTAGGCACGAGCCTTACTTTACGACGCCCACGGCTTAGTCCGTGAAACTGTTGCGCGGATTACCTCACAACGTGCTGCGGTCAGTGGTCAGGCCGACGGTTGCGCGGAGGAAGTTGCGGTGGCCGGCACTGTTGCCGGCGGCGCCTGCTCTGCGGACTTCACGACGGCGGCCGCCAAGGTTGCGAACTCATCCAAGTTTGCGGTGCCGCTGAGAATGAGGGTGGTTCCGCGGTACTGCAGGATCATGCTGCGCTTTTCCTTGCCGGAATCCCTCAACTCCCATTCCTGGCCGCCTGCGTTACGTGTGCCGGTGACAGGGAGGTTCTCAGTTTGCTGCGCAATCCAGGTGGGGTTCGCCTGGCTGGTCTGGGTCAGGCCGATGAATTTTTCCTTGGGAGTCAGGAAACCAATCTCCCATGCCGGCACGCCGCTGCCCGTGCCCGACTCCCACCGCGCGTAATTGGGCTTGAATGTGTCGGCAGTATCAGGGGTTACCGGTGTGAATCCCGCCACACCTGTGGCATTGCCAGCGATAGCTGCGACATCGATAGTCGGCCGGAAACCCTCGCCTTTGGGCGCCGGGTTCATCAAAACGATCGGGAGGAAAGCCAGGACGCAGACCAAGAGTGCAATGACCATGCCAATGACCGAAGCATTGGCGCGCTTGGCAGCTTTCGCCGCAATGACGGGTTTAAAGGGGGCATCCGGGGCTGCCTGGCCGTTGTTGGGGTCAGCCCCTGAAGCCTCGGAAGGGTTCTCTGCCACGGGCTTGTCCTGCGTTTCACTCACCCCTCCATGATCCCTTATCCCGGCGGGGAACACACATCCGGGAACCTCACCACGAGGATCCGGTCCCGTGGTCATCCAACGACTCGTGGAGCATGTGGCGACTATGATCGTTGATAGAGGAACCCCGGGTTGCCCCGCGCAACCATGTCCGGTCCCGTGAATCGTCACTCGAAGAAGAGGTTCAAGTGTCTCCTGCACCAATGACCCAGCAGTATTCCACGATTTCGCCGTCGCTCGCCGTCGGCATCGACGAACCAGACCGCAACCTTGCGCTTGAACTCGTCCGCGTTACCGAAGCTGCGGCAATAGCCGGCGGCCACTGGGTAGGTTTCGGTGACAAAAACAAGGCAGACGGCGCCGCCGTGGATGCCATGCGTTCGTTCCTTCACACCGTCCACTTCAATGGCGTAGTGGTCATCGGTGAAGGTGAAAAAGATGAAGCCCCCATGCTGTTCAACGGTGAGCAGGTTGGTGACGGCACCGGTCCCGAGTGTGACGTCGCGGTGGATCCGATCGACGGAACGCGCCTGACAGCCCTCGGCATCAACAACGCCCTCGCAGTGTTGGCAGTTGCTGAGCGCGGATCCATGTTCGACCCCTCCGCGGTCTTCTACATGGAGAAGCTCGTTACCGGCCCCGAAGCCGCTGACATGGTTGACCTCCGCCTGCCGGTCAAGCAGAACCTGCACCTGATCGCCAAAGCCAAGGGCGTCAAGGTCAACCAGCTCAACGTCATGATCCTGGACCGCGACCGCCACCGTCCCCTCGTGGAAGAAATCCGCGAAGCCGGTGCCCGCACCAAGTTCATCATGGACGGCGACGTTGCAGGCGCCATCGCAGCGGCCCGCTCCGGTACCGGCGTCGACGCCCTCATGGGCATTGGCGGCACCCCGGAAGGCATCGTCGCAGCCTGCGCCATCAAGTCACTCGGCGGCGTGATTCAGGGCCGCCTGTGGCCGACGTCGGACGACGAGAAGCAGAAGGCGATCGACGCCGGACACGACCTCGACCGCGTTCTGTCCACCAACGACCTCGTCACCTCGGACAACTGCTACTTCGCAGCAACCGGCATCACCGACGGCGACCTCCTCCACGGCGTGCGCTACCAGAAGGACCGCGTCATCACGCAGTCGATCGTCATGCGTTCGAAGTCCGGGACGGTGCGCTTCGTGGATGCCGAGCACCACGCATCCAAGTGGGAGACGTACGCGCGCAAGGCGTAACCTTCCAACGCTGTCGCGGCTTTGCCGCGAAAAGCGCCCCATCGCTCTGCGGCTATCTCCTCGTACCTCGTCGATTTGATGCCGCTCCCGCGATGGGGCGCTTTTCGCTGTCCGGACGCGCTAATGTGGGCGGCTACCGTTGCGCGCTGTGGTGGGGACGGGCCGAGCGAGGGGGGTGTCGTCGTTACCTACTTTGAGTGGCGAACCGAGGTGACACGCCGTGATTCACGGCGTGTCGGGGCGGTGGCAGGCTCAAAGTGGGTGGTGGCGGTACGCGGGACCGCCGGTCCGGGCCTAGCGGAGTTTGTCTCTGACTTTTCTTGCTAGTTGGTAGGCGCCGTAGCGGAGTTTGTTCACCGGGAGGTCCCAGGTGCCGGGGTAGGACACTTCGCGTCCGCCGAAGGACTTCTTGAAGGCCGTGAAGCCTGCCCACTTGTGGTCCGGTTGGTCCTCGGGTGCTACGCCCCAGAGGTCCACGTGTTTGAGGCCCTTTTCCTTGGCATCGGCCATCAGGGTCACCAGGAGGGGGATACCGGCGCTGAGCTTCCGGTGCGTGTCGTCCAGCGCGGCATGGGCATATACGCGGGTGTCGGCGGAGTCATAGGCGAAAGCAGCGGCAATCGGTTCGCCTTCAAGGTCCGCAATGAACAGCGTTCCTGCGCCGCTGGGCAGCAAGGAAGCAGCAACCTGGGTGAGGTACTCGTCGCTTTGGGGCTTGAAACCGTTGCGGGCAGCGGTCAGGTGAAGGAAATGCAGGAGAATTTTGATGTCCGCCGGGTCCTGGGATGCACGGAACGTCACACCCTTCTTATGGATGTTCCGGTAGAGGTTCCTGTTGGTCGGTTTCATCCCGGCCAGGACGTCTTTGAACTCGCCCTCAAGGTCAACAATCCAGCTCAGTTCCGGCTGCTGGTTGACCGGCGCCGGCCGCAAGCCGCGCGCGCGAAGGAGGGGTCCGGCGTCGGACGCTGTGAAGCCTGCCGCAGCCGGCTCCATGCGGATAAAGACCGCACGCTCTTTCCGGGCCAATGCCACCAAAGCTGCCGTGGCGGCGTCGAACGCTTCCACGGACTCGGCCATGGGGCCGTAAGGCGAGTAGATCACTTTGCCGGCCGGGTTCTTTTCTTCAATGGCGAGGAAGCTCCACCCCGGCCCGGACTGCTCATGGACGCGGCGGCCCAGTGAACGCTGCACGGCGGCCCACGCGGGCGTTTGCAGGAAAAACTCCATGGATCAGTTCCCCAGGCCTGTGGTCACGGCAAAGGCGACGCTCACGTCCGTGGCACCCTGCACGGGATGGACGTTGACGGGAGCTTCAATGTCTGGGATGAACGCGGAAGCGCCCCGCTCGAGCCGGAGGTCGCTCTTGGGGGAGTCGAGTAACACCGAACCCGAGACAACCACGACGACGGCCGGTCCGGTTTGGGCCAACGGCACCGGATCGGCGCCAGGACCAAGCTCAATGCGCTGAAGCTGGAATTCCTTGAAAGGTGGCCGGTACAGTTCCTGGCCGAATTCCGTTCCACTGACCTGGACCCGCGGTGCGCCCAACGCTTCGAAACGGACGGTGCGCAGGAGCTCCGGGATGTCCAGGTGTTTGGTGGTCAGGCCGCCGCGAAGGACGTTGTCCGAGGATGCCATGACTTCAACACCCAGGCCGTGGAGGTAGGCGTGAATGTTCCCGGCAGGCAGGTACACAGCCTCACCGGGTTCCAAAGACAGGTGGTTCAGGAGCAGCGAAATCAGGACGCCGGGATCGCCCGGGAAAGCCTCATTGATATCCAGCATCGCGGCCAGAACCTCGCGGTGCGGCTCCAACGGTGCTCCGGCGGAGAACACAGCCACTACTTCGTTAATGGCATCCGAAACCTGGCTGCCACCCTCGATCAGGCGGCTGAATGCTGCTTTCAGGGCCGCAGGCTCGTCGGACACAGCAAGGTCTGACATGACGTTGGTCATCACGGGAGGAACAGCCACGGCGGCGGCATCAAGGACGCGGGCCAAGTGCTCAAAGACCGCCCTGGACTCTTCAGGGGGACGGAAACCACACAACGCCTTGAACGGAGTCAGGGCAAAGATCATCTCCGGTTTGTGGTTGTCGTCGCGGTAATTGCGTTCTGCTGCGTCAGCCGGGATCCCGGCCGCGTTCTCGCGTGCGAATCCTTCCTTCGCCTGATCAAGGCTGGGGTGCACCTGCAGCGAAAGAGGCTGGCCGGCTGCCAGGAACTTGGTGAGGAACGGGAGCCTCGGTCCGAATTCGGCGATGCTCTCCGATCCCAGGCAGCGCTGGGGATCAGCAGCAATCAAGGCATCAAGAGGCTGGGTGACCCCATTGGGGTGAATAGCTGTGGAGGGGGAGTCAGGGTGCGCTCCGATCCACATCTCGGCTTCAGGACCACCTGATGCCGGCCGGCCCAGCAACTCGGCAATAGCCGTAGTAGAACCCCACGCATAGGGTCGCAAAACATTCTCAATCTGGTACACGAAAGAAAGTCCTTATCGTCGCGCTTAACGTGAGGGCAGGAAGGCAGCTTACAGCGGTGCGCACTGTCCGTTGGTAGCCACAAGGTCCCGGATGCCTTGCTCGTCGCCCTGGGACTTGAGGCCATTGAGCAACTCGATGGTGATGGGAGTGCCGTCCGGAGTGGTGGTCACCGGCGTGAAGTCCGCTGACGGGGACGGCAACTGGCTCGCGGGTACGGAGCCGGCCAAGGGCCCTGCGGCCATGATGGGCCCTGCTGCGGCGCCATCATGGGACACGACGACGTCACTTGCCTTGGGCGGGTTGGCCGAGGCCAAAACTTCCTTGACCTTGGAATGGATCAGGTCAAAGTCCGGCACGGTGGAAAAGGAGGCGTCAAAATCCGGAGGTCCGATAGTGAGGCGCTTGACTGGCTGGTTCTTGGACTTCAAAGCAAGGTCCACAAAGCTGCCCAGCTGGTTCGAGGAAATGTTGGAGTCAACCACCTTGGTGCCTGCGTTGGCGATGTCCTCAAACTTGGTCAGGAGTGTTGCCGGATCCAGCTGCTTGAGCATGGCTTGCTGCACACACTGTTGGCGGGCTATGCGGGCGTAGTCATCCACGAACTCGCGGGAGCGCCCATACCAGAGGGCATGGAAGCCATCCAGATGCTGGTCACCCGCCGGGATCCAGCCATCAGGCATGCCGTGGATCCCGTTGGCCTCGTCCGTGACGGGACCGCTGATGGGCACCCAACCGCCCGCCTTGATGCGGATCCCGCCCATGGCATCGATGAGTTTGGCGAAGCCGTCCATATCCACCAGGACATACGCCTGAACCGTAATGCCAAGGGTGCCGGACACAGCTTCCAGAGTGGCCTGCGCTCCGGGATCGGCAACCCCCGGGTAGAGATCCTGATGGTTGTTGGTGACCTCGGTGTTGACGGCATTGATGAGGCATTCGTCGCCGCAGTTATAACCATCCGGGTAGATCTTGCGCATGGGCGAGCCCTCGCTGAACTGAGCATTCTGCAGGTTGCGGGGCACGGAGATGATGGCGCTCTCGCCGGTTTTGGCATCGACGCTGATAACAGAAAGGCTGTCCGGGCGGCGACCGGTCCTGTCATCTCCGGCGTCGCCGCCCATCATGAGGAAGTTGTACCGGCCATCCACGGGGTCAATGGCGGGACCGGCGTCAAAGATACTGCCGATTGCGTTACGGCTGACGTTCAAGACGTAGGCGAGATAGCCCAAGGAGCCGCTGGCGATCACAGTTGTTACTGCCAGCACCACGGCGATGATGGGCCGCATTCCCGGCGCCAGGAGCGCTGGCCTGATGATCCGAAGAGTATTGAGGAACAGGAAAGCCCACCCCAAAGCCAGTGCCACCAGGATCACAATGATGAACAATGACCCCACGGGGTGCGTTGCGAGGTTGAGAAGCACGCTCCGGTTCACCAAGGCAATGAACAACGTCACCAAGGCAAGGGCCCACACAGTGATGGTGACGCGCAAGGCGATGCGTCCGAGTTTGCGGTCTCCGGCAACAATCTGGGCACTGCCGGGAACAAAGAGGGTGAGGAGGACCAGCACAAAGGCACGTTTGGTCCGCACCGGGGCGCTAGCACCGGAAGGGTAGCGGACGGGATCGGTCAGGGCGGAACCGGGCTGGCCCGGCGTCTTGTGCATGGTCATCAACCGCTGCCTTCCTAGCGGGAGCTCCGGGCGGAAGCATTGGCGGTTGAGAAGACCTCGCCTACCTTGTGACGCAGGTTTTCGCCCTTCTTGGTGGCGACGTCATTGAGTTCCTGCGCAAAGGTGAGGAGGTCCGCGCGGAGCTTGGAGGCAAGTTCGTCAGTTCCCGACGCCAGCATGCGAACAGCAAGAAGTCCAGCATTGCGGGCACCAGCTATGGACACCGTGGCCACGGGAACACCGGCAGGCATCTGCACTATGGATAACAAGGAATCCATGCCGTCCAGGGTCTTGAGGGGAACCGGGACACCGATCACCGGAAGGGGAGTCACCGAGGCGAGCATGCCGGGGAGGTGTGCAGCGCCGCCGGCTCCTGCGATGATGACACGCAGGCCCCGCTCGTGGGCAGTCTGACCGTAGCGGATCATCTCAGTAGGCATGCGGTGGGCCGAGACCACGTCAGCTTCAAAAGGGATACCGAACTCGGCAAGGGCATCTGCGGCGGCCTCCATGACGGGCCAATCGGAATCCGAGCCCATCACGAGCCCAACAAGCGGTGCCGTTGTTTCCGAAGTCATACAGTCTCCTCAAGGGTGGTCTGTTCCGGTTTGCGGCCGTCACGGATGATGTTGGCCACTGCGGTGGCGCGCTGGCGGACAGAGTCGACGTCGCTCACCGAGCTGCCAACGAGGTTTACGTGGCCGATCTTGCGGCCCGGGCGGACGGACTTGCCGTAGGAGTGCACCTTTGCTGCGGGCTCAAACGCCAAGGCCATGGGGAAGGCCTTGAAGAGGTCCTGGTTCTCGCCGCCCAGGAAGTTCTTCATGACCACCACCGGTGCCAGAGCATCAGTCGCGCCCAAGGGAAGGTCCAGAACGGCCCGAAGGTGCTGTTCGAACTGGCTGGTGATGGAGCCGTCCTGCGTCCAGTGGCCCGTGTTGTGCGGGCGCATGGCGAGCTCGTTGATAAGGAAGCCCACTCCGACTCCGGGCGTCTCGAAGAGTTCCGCGGCCATGACCCCGGTGACGCCGAGCTCGTTGGCGATCCGGAGGGCTGCCTCTTCAGCAGCGGCAGCAACTTCAACGGAAATGTTCTGGGCCGGTGCGATCACCTCATCGCACACACCGTCCACCTGGATGGTGTGCACCACGGGCCAAGCACGGGATTCGCCACTGGGGCTCCGGGCAACAAGGGCTGAAAGTTCGCGGCTGAAGTCAACCTTGGCTTCAGCAAGCAGGGGGCTCATGGCCTCGAACCAGTCGGCAGTGTCCAGGGCGTCGTCCGGGGAGTCAACAATCCTGACTCCCTTGCCGTCATATCCTCCGCGGGGAGATTTCAGGACAACGGGCCAGCCGATCCTGTCCCCGAAGGCAACAAGTTCTTCAACGTTATTGACCGCTGACCACTCCGGGTTGGGCAGGCCAAGGCGGTCGATGGCGGCGCGCATCACCAGTTTGTCCTGGGCGTTGACCAAGGCGTCGGGGCCAGGCTGGACGTTGACGCCAGCGTCCAGCAGTGCCCGGAGGTGCTGAGTGGGCACGTGTTCATGATCGAACGTCAGGACGTCCAGGCCCTTGGAGAACTCAAGGAGTGCGTCCAAGTCCTTGTAGTCGCCAATGGGTGCGGTGGCCACTGCAGCCACGGCAGAAACGTCCTCACCCTCAGCCAAAACACGGAGTTCGAAGCCCAGGGCAGTAGCGGGCGGAGCCATCATTCGTGCGAGTTGGCCGCCGCCAACAACGCCAATTACTGGAAAAGTCACAAGGTTCAGCCTACCGAACCGGCGGCAGGATCACTGATTCTGCGGTCCTGGGGCACGGAATTCTACGATGCAAAGGGCCAGTATCGGACTTCTCACAGCCCCCTCAAAGGCGGCTCCTTGAAATCGGCGCTAAAATGGCTATGGCCCATCGGCCCACTTTTCAACGGCCATGGAGGGTCATGATCACCACACTTGCAGATCGCATCCGCGGACTTGCTTCGCTTTTTTGGCGCGAAGTAGCAAAGTTCGGCGCCGTGGGCGGTGTTGCTTTTGTCATCGACTCGGCAGTTTTCATCTGGCTGTTTTCCGGTCCGATGCACGGCAGCGAAGTGTGGGCGAAGGCCATTGCAACCATTGTTGCAAGCATTTTCTCCTGGGTCGCAAACCGTTTCTGGACGTTCCGGCACCGTAAGCAAGCCAACGTTGTCCGTGAGGCCGTCCTCTTTGCGGTCATGAACCTTGTTGGGCTTCTGATCGCCTCAGGCTGCGTGTGGTTCGCCAAGTACGTCCTGGACCTCAACGACAAGCCTTCTCTGTTTATCGCCGGCAGTGTGGTGGGCCTGATCCTGGGGACCATCTTCCGCTTCTTCGCCTACCGCTTCTGGGTATTCAACGAAGAACTGGACGAAGAGCCCGAGTTCTCGCACGACCACGAGATCATCGATCTTCACCACAAGGCCAAGGCGGAATCCGAGCCGGGTGCAAACCCTGCCACCGGCGAATTTCCCCCGGTCAAGAATCTCTGAAGCTAGGACCTGCTGATTCGCTCGTTTCCGAGCAGGTGATCGGTCACGGCCACATCCGTATGTACAAGCACCACGGAGCCGTCCTCTTGCCATGCCCCCAAGGACGCAGACAGGCATGACTCCAAGCCCTGGTCCGCGCGTACCAGTAGGCGGACTCCGGACTCCTGGGCGGCAGCAAAGCCGTCTATGAGGTTTTCGTGCGGCGTCCCGGCAGATCCTCGTACAGCGGGCAGGCCCGCCTCTGGTTCGTTGTGGGCCATGAAGACGTCACCATGGGAGCGGACTTCCGCCGCATAATCCACGACGCCGGCGGGCAGCTCGCCGGGCCAGCGCATGGCAAGTGCCGCGAGTGGAACGGCGACGATTGCATCAAAGCCGGCCCCGGCGCCGTCGTCGGGGTTGTCCGTCACCAACAGATCCGCTGAGGTGTGGTCGAAGACCACCTCCATGCCAAGTTGCCACGAAGCCAGGGCCCAGACGAAGGACTTCCAGTGCGCCGGAAGATCCAGTTTGATGGACATGCCGGGCTCAGCATCAAGCTCGTCCTGCAGCAAATTGCTGGTTTTGGCCACCCAGTTATCAAGGACGCGGCCTGAAAGCTCAACGCGCTCGGAGTCAGGTCCGTACCAAGTCAGACGTGGTGACGTTGAGTGACCGGATCGTAGGGCGCTCATCAGATTCACAGCCGGGATGCTCATGGATCAATCTTGCCATGCACAACCGCGGCATCATCGGGCCGCAAACAGTGATTGTGAAATGCGACACACTCCTGTTTGTCCAGTCGTTGGCCACTTCGCCTCCCGCGGAGCAACTTCCCCGGAAATTCAATGAAAGTTCACCTCAGCCGATGGAGGGCTTCCATTTAGTGCCTGCGACACGCGGCGGCACAGCATAAATGTTGGGCGTGGCGCATCCCACGTTTCTACAGATCCTTGATTATTATCCCGGCGCGGCTTGACTGGTGGGTAGTTACACGCGTGTAATTAGTAATCAACGCCGCTGCACAGATACCCGGAACGTCACCGGGAATCGGAAACACATCCAAGCAGCAGCTGCAAAATCAGGAGGGACGCCATGGGGCAAGCGTTGCGTATCCAGGAAGATGCAGTCGTCGCAGAACATGCGTCGGTGAAATACCGTTCGCGGGAAGTACCGGGGGATTGGTACGTGGACCCGGCGGACCCGGAAGCGGCAGACCGATACAACCAGAATGTGCAGCAGTCCTTGGAGGACCAGGCCACGGCTCTCCTGGCAGCACATGAAGCTTTGATCGGAGACCTGCCTGCGGGACCGGATGAAGATCTTGACGACCCTCCCATGGAGTTGCGTCGTCCGCTTGAAACACCGGGGCAACCTGTGTGGATCGGTCTTCCCCAAGGGGACTTCGATGACGAAAGCGAACTCGGCTGGCAGACTGACGCGCTGTGCGCTCAAACCGATCCTGAGGCATTCTTCCCTGAAAAGGGCGGGTCAACCAGGGACGCCAAGAAGGTCTGCGGGGCGTGCAACGTCCGCTCGCAGTGCTTGGAGTACGCCCTGGCCAATGACGAACGGTTCGGTATTTGGGGCGGACTCTCCGAGCGGGAGCGCCGCCGGCTTAGGAAGCGAGCGGTCTAATTCTTAAGGAAGTGCATGTTACCGCCGTCGTGGTTTCCCACGACGGCGGCAACTATTTGCCCAGGACATTGGCGGCATTGTCGGACCAAACGCGGTCGGCCGATGCCGCCATTGGCGTTGATACCGGCTCGACCGATAACTCTCTGCAGTTGCTCAGTGAGGCATTCGGAGAGCGCAACGTCACCACGTTTCACCATGCAAAGACTGGTTTTGGGGCAGCGATTCAGGCAGGCCTGCAGGAACTCGCCCCCTTCAGCAGTGCCGCGCGCGGCCAGGACTCTCCTGATGCCAAGTCCACGTCCGTTGAATGGATCTGGCTCTTACACGATGACGCAGCCCCGGCGCCTGATGCCTTGGCTGAACTTCTCCATGCCGTGGAACGCGCGCCCTCGGTTACGGTAGCCGGTTGTAAACAGCTCGGCTGGGACAACCAGCGTCATTTGGTGGACGTGGGTCTCTCCACTAGCCGCTGGGCTGAGCGCCTCACACTGATCGACGCCGATGAAGTGGATCAAGGGCAATATGATGCCCGCACGGACACTTTCGCCGTGAATTCCGCCGGCATGCTGATCCGCCGCGATGTGTGGGAACTGCTGCAAGGATTTGACCCTGCCCTGCCCGGCAGTGGCGATGACGTGGACTTCTGCTGGCGTAACTGGCTCGCGGGCAACCGTGTAGTGGTTGTCCCTGGTGCACGCATGTTCCATGTGGAACACCGCCCGCATGGTCTGGGTACCTCCTCCGCGGCACGTAAAGCCCAGATTCATCTGCGGCTCAAGCACACGCCGTGGTGGAACGTGCCTTTCCAAGCGGTAGGTGCCTTGTTCGGCGCTGTGATCCGGTTGGTGCTGAGTATCCTGGTCAAAGAACCCGGATACGGCCTGTCGCAGTTCACTGCCACCATCGCTGCCCTCATCCGGCCTCTGGCCATTGCGCGAGGCCGCAGGGTTGCGGCCAGGACGCGCCGGGTGCACCGATCCGTGGTGCGTGGACTGCAAACACCCACCCGTGAGGTTCGAGCCAACCGGCGCTCGTTACTCGAAGCCATCCGACCCGCCGAGGAATCCCCGGCCTCCTCCGATCTCCTCGCGCCCGAACCCAGCGGGGATGCCACCGACGATTTCACCGCTCTGGCCACTAATGAACGCGGCTGGGTGGGCACTGGCGCTGTGGCGGCTGCCTTGGTGGCCCTCGCCGCAGCACTTGTTGGACTCTTAGGGCTGCTCGGTTCAAGTGCAGTTACCGGTGGCGGTCTCCTTCAACTGTCAACTTTGCCTGGCGACATCTGGGGCAATGCCTCAACGTGGTGGATCTCCTTGGGTGCTGGTATGCCCGGGCATGGCGATCCTTTTGGATACGTGCTCTGGATCCTCTCGCTCTTCGGCGGCGGGGACGCCAACGCTGCGATGGTGTGGTTGCTGATTCTTGCCATGCCGTTCTCTGCGCTGGGCGCTTGGTTCGCTTCCGGGGCACTGACCACCAAACGCCGTTTCCGGCTCGCGGCAGCCCTGGCATGGGCCGGCGCTCCCGCACTTCTGATCTCCATCAACGAGGGACGTGCCGGAGCCCTGGTGGCCCACGTCATGATGCCCCTCTTGCTCCTTGCACTGCTGCGTGCCTCCGGATCAGCCGTCGCCCAACGTCCAGCGTCCACAGCAGGGGCCTTGAGGGGTTCCCAACTCAGCCGTCGCCCTGCCCTGGTGACCGGCAAGCCTGGCATCAATGGAACACCATCATGGACTGCTGCAGCTGCTGCCGGCCTGGCCATGGCAGTGGTCACCGCGTCAGCGCCGTCATTGCTGGGGCCCATAGTCGTTGCGGTGGTTCTTGCCGCAGTGGTCCTGGGCCAGCGGGGTAAAACACTGTGGTGGTCCCTGCTGCCGACAGTGGTCTTGTTCCTTCCCTACGCAATATCCGTACTGGACAGGCCACGCTCGTTGCTGGCTGACCCAGGACTGCCGTTGACGTTCGAGGCCGCTCCGTTGTGGCAGCAGCTTCTTGGCCAACCAGTGGCTTTCGACATCTTCGGTGGATTGACCGGTTTGGCTGTCTTCGGATCAGGTGGGGTGCCATGGGCCCTGCTGCTTGCTTTGCTGGTGATTGCGCCGGTACTGATCCTCGCCATTGTTGCCCTCTTCCTTCCGGGCAAGCGCACAGCGCTGGCCCGCGTATTCTGGGTAGTTTCCCTGGCCATCCTTGCCGCCGGCTGGTTGGTGGGTCATGTAGCCACCGGAGTCAACAACAATGTCATTGTTGGTCCCTTTACCGGACCTGCAGTCTCTGCAGCAGGTATGTTGCTTCTGGGAGCAGCCATTCTTGGCGCTGAAAAGCTCTTCACAGCACCCCGGAGGTCGCCCAGGACGTCCGGCCGCTCACTTCCGCTCCGACGCATAGCCTCTGCCGTTGCCATGGTTCTCCTGGTGACCGGCCCGCTTGCCGGCATGGCTGCCTGGGCCGCCCAAAACGTCCTCCAGCCCACGCCAAGCGCTGGAGCAGGCATGTCTGCCGGCACCAATCAGCCGGCTACCTCCCTTGGAACCCGCCGCCAGGTGTGGCCGGAGGACACTGGGGCGTTGCCTGCTACGGCTGTGGACCGAGGACAGGGACCCGAGCGCACACGGAGCCTGGTCATAACCAGCGGTGAGCAGGGAGCGTACTCATCATCATTGATGCGCGGAGCCGGGACCACGTTGGATAGTTTGTCCACCATTGCCTCGGCGCGAACCATCATCGGCGCACCGGGACGTGAGGAAATAGCAGATGACGACGCCGCTACGGCGTCACTTCGCCGGGCGGTGGCCACCATCGTTGCCGGCACCGGCGTGGACCCCCGCGGCGATCTTGAACAACTGGGCGCCGGATTCGTGGTCCTCAAGGCGGCGGACAACGCCGCCCAACTTACCGCCAGCAGGATCGACGCCGTACCGGGACTCGTTGCTGTAGGCCAGACCGACGCCGGCTGGCTATGGCGGGTGACGCCTCGGAACCAGGCAGCTGCCACCGCCGCCGATTCCTCACACCGGGCACGCATTGTGGATTCTGAGGGAACCCTCGTGGGGACACTGCCATCTGAAGAGGTGAAGGTGGACGCCATCGTCTCATCAGGAAATGAGGGCCGGAAGATCGTTCTCGCTGAACGCGCGGATCCCGGCTGGAGCGCATGGCTGGATGGGCGCCAACTGCAGTCCACAACATCTGGTTGGTCGCAGGCTTTTGAGTTGCCCGCCAGCGGGGGCGACCTGGAAATCCGCTATACGAACCCCTGGGCTCTATGGCTGGGAATACTGCAAGTGGTGGTTATTGGATTGACGGTCCTTTTGGCCGTGCCGATGCCCGCACGGCGCAGCCGCACGGGCATGTCGAGGGATGAAGTTTCCCTCCGTAAGGAGTACAGCAGTGTCTGAGGACCAGAAGAATCCGGCTGGCGATCACATCGGAGCCCCCGAAGCTAAGACCTCCGGCAACGCCGTTTCCCGCAGTTCCGGCAACGCCGTTTCTCGCAGTACAGGCAGCCGCGGCTCCAGGGTCTCCGGCTCCAGCGTTTCCGGCTCCAAGGGTTCGAACTCCAGTGGTTCCGGCTCCAGCCCCCGCAGCTCCAAGGGCCGCAGCTCCAAAAAGGGAGTCATTACCGGCGTTCTTTCCGCCGTGGTCATTCTTGCAGCGGGAGGTGGGGCAGTGGCCGCAACGTCCATGGTGCCTGAACCCTCCGGCGGGACCACCATGGATGTCCGCCAGGCCGACGTTCCTGCCGGCCGCGCTTTGGGTGTTTGCCCCGAACCCGCAAGGCTTGTCAATGGAACAGTGGTGGGTACGGATGCTGACTTTAGTCCGGTATCCACCACGGCCAACAGCGCCCTGAACGCAGTGGTGCTGAGTAATCCGGCCGGGACCGTACCCGGGAGCAGCGTGGAATCATTGGGCGGTGACCTGGTGGCTCGGATCGCTGAAACACCCACCAGCACCCCAACGCCCACAGTCGGTCCACCGGTGCTCGCCGCTGGCGTTGCCTCCGTCAGCCCGGCGACCTCACCGGCCGTGGTTGGTGCCGACGCCCTGGGAAACGAGCAAGCCTCGCTGGCCGCGAATCTCAGCTACTCGGCCACCGACGGCGATCTCCGCGGCCTGGCGTCTACCCAATGCCAAGCCCCTGGTAACGATGCTTGGCTGCTGGGCGCCAACACTGCGGTGGGCCGCACTGCTGTTCTGAACCTCAGCAATGCCTCTGAAACTCCGGCCACAGTCAACCTTGAGTTGTTTGGATACTCGGGGCAGATTCAGGCGCCGGGGGCCCGTGGTCTCCTGGTGGCACCCGGAACAACCCGATCGGTGAATCTGGCGGGGCTGGCCCCGGGGGAGTCGCAACTTGCCGTTCACGTCCGCAGCACGGGTGGCCCGGTTGCACCCACCATCCAACAGAGTGTGCTGCGCGGAATTGCGCCAGGGGGCGTGGAGTACCTTTCGCCCGGTGCCGGCCCGTCCAACCTCCAGGTGATGTCCGGGGTGGACATCCAGGACCCGGCCGGGGTCAAGGCACTGTCTGCCAAGTCAGGATTTGCGGACGCCGTACCGGCCCTTCAGATCGCTGTACCGGGATCAACTGATGCGGTGGTGCAGATCAGTCTTTACGGCGCCAACGGGGAACGGAAGCTTCCTAACGGGGGAGTTCTCACAGTCAAAGGCGGAACGGTGGCCACCCTTAATCTGGACGGCGTGCCGGCCGGCACCTACACCGTCAAAGCAACCTCGGACGTCTCGTTCCTGGCCTCAGCCAGGGTAACCCGTGGCTCAAAAGCCGAGGCCGCAACGGACTTCGCCTGGTCTCCATCATCGGCCCGCCTGGGCAGCCAACACCTGGTTGCCCTTCCACGGGACGGGCAGAGGTTCCTGAGCCTGGGCGTCCCTGAGGGCAGGGGTACTGTGACGTATGCGCCGGTGACTGCCGACGGAAAAGTGGGCAAGGCCGTTGATGTGGACATGTCCGGCGGAACAACCTCATTGATTGAATTGCCCGAGAAATCCGGTGGCTCCGTGGTGGCCGGCTACGTGGTTTCCGCGTCCGGTGATCCCATGTACGGAGCTGTGGTTCTTGGAAAGCAGGACCGGCCGGACGTATCGGTAGTGGCCATCCAGGATGCAGCAGCAGGACTTCAAAAGGTGCCGGTTTCGGTTGGCTACTAGCCGCACCGAAACCGCGCCCTAGCCGCTTAAACCGGGTGCCGGCGTCGTTATTGACCCGAAGTTATTGGTAACGACGCCGGTACACGGGGTCCAGTGACTCGGGCGGGACACCCAGCATCTCGGCGGTGTACTCCACCACAACGTCATGAACGAGGTCCTGCAGTTCTTCCCGGGTGGACACGCCTTGTTCTACCACTCGCCGGTAGACGGTGATCATAGGGGCCTCGCCACGGCCGCCTGGCGTATAAGCACCCAGGGGAGCCCTGTTTCCGGTGGCGAGGAGCCGCTCAAGATCCGGTGGGATTTCGTCGACGGCAAAAAGTACACCGTCCAGCTGTTTCCCCCACATGTCCTGGAGCCGCTCAGCGGAGTCCAACACCATGTCATCGAATCGCTCGGCGCGGGTGCGGAATCCGGGGAGATTGGGAAGCATCAGTTCTCCGCGCAGTCCACGTCCATGACGGTTGCGCCGGCGCCGCCGGAAACCCCGTACTTCCGAACCGGCGTGTTCCTGGGCCTGACCGCCATCGGCGTCAGTCCACCGGATATTGAACCCGGGAACATGTGGCTGTGACTGCATATATCGACTTTAGTACTGAGGAACCGCCAACGCGACATCAAGCTCCCCACCGCGCCGCGTGGCCTGCTGCTTCCACGGAGTCGGTGTCCAATGCGCCGCTGACTTAGTGAGGCACGGGCGGTCAATGCACAGAGAACGCCCGCACTAGCGCTAATCTGGGATGTTGTGGGTGCCATTCGTCAGTGTTCAAGATCAGCCTGCCGCCAGTCCGCGGTGGCAACTTTGACGTACGTGTACGCAGAGTCAACGGCAGTGTTGGGGCCCCTGGCCACGTACGCAGAACCTCATGCCTACGATCTTTGCTCCGTCCATGCCGAGTCCCTGACGGTCCCGCGCGGTTGGGAAGTCCTGCGTCTGGCCATTCCCACCACACCGCAGGAGCCCGGCCCGGATGATTTGTTGGCCCTGGCCAACGCGGTCCGGGAAGCTGCTTCGGCGCCCACCGAGGCCCCTGCCCGGCAAAGCCATCCACAGATGGAACCGCCTGCCGGCACCGAAGGGACCCGCCGGGGGCACTTGCGCATACTGCGTGAACCGTCCTAGCTTGCCCCCTTTTACGTCCATGACCGCAGAGGGTGGACGCAATGAGTCACCGGGATCAAAACACAATCTCCTTGCGCGGTAGTCTGGAATCTGCAGATATATCCGCCAGCGGCGCCAGAGCGGCGCCACCCAGGGAGCATCATTCATGCCAAAGGTCAGTCCTGAACTGTTGTCCATCCTGCGCTGCCCCGTAACGGGTTCACCGCTGGTCCAAGAGGGCGACGAATTGGTTTCAACCGATGCCACGGCGGACGGCGCAAAGCTCCGCTACACCATTGAGGACGGCATCCCGTTGCTCCTGCCACCGGAACTGTTGGCCGCTGCGCACGCGGCCACCTCTGGCCAGCACGATTCCAAGGCCTGACGCGCTTTCTCACCACAACCGCACGGTACCCCTAAGGATTTTCATGACTTTTGACTTCAAAGTGGCTGACATCACCCTCGCGGAGGCTGGCCGCCACCAGATCCGCCTCGCCGAGCATGAAATGCCAGGCCTTATGTCACTTCGCGCGGAGTTCGGCGCCTCGCAACCCCTCAAAGGCGCAAGGATTGCCGGGTCCCTGCACATGACGGTCCAAACCGCCGTGCTGATCGAAACTCTCACGGCCCTGGGAGCGGAAGTCCGCTGGGCGTCCTGCAACATCTTCTCCACCCAGGATGAAGCCGCAGCTGCCGTTGTTGTTGGCAAAGGTACTCCTGAGGACCCGCAGGGTGTTCCGGTGTTCGCTTGGAAGGGCGAAACGCTTGAGGAGTATTGGTGGACTGCAGAGCAGATCCTCACCTGGCCTGGCGCTGACGCCAACCCGGAGCTTGGCCCCAACATGATTCTCGACGACGGCGGCGATGCCACACTTCTGCTGCACAAGGGCGTCGAATTCGAAGCTGCCGGCGCCGTTCCCAGTGCTACACAGGATGATCCGGACGAATACGTTCTCATTCTGGACCTCCTGCGCAGGACCCTTGCGGCCGACCCCCGGAAGTGGACCCGCCTGGCAGCCGGCATTGAGGGCGTCACCGAGGAAACCACCACTGGTGTGCACCGCCTTTACCAGCTTGCGGAGCAGGGCAAACTGCTGTTCCCGGCCATTAACGTCAACGACTCCGTCACCAAGAGCAAGTTCGACAACAAATACGGCATCCGTCACTCCCTGCCTGATGGCATCAACAGGGCCACGGACGTCCTCATGGGCGGCAAGGTTGCAGTTGTATGCGGTTACGGTGATGTGGGCAAGGGGGCCGCTGAGGCGCTGCGTGGACAGGGTTCACGGGTCATCGTCACCGAGATCGACCCCATTTGCGCACTTCAGGCAGCTATGGACGGCTACCAGGTAGCCAAGCTGGAGAGCGTCCTGGCCCAGGGGGACATTTTCATCACCACCACTGGCAACAAGGATGTGATCATGGCCGAGCACATGCTGGGCATGAAGAACAAAGCCATTGTGGGAAACATCGGCCACTTCGACAACGAGATCGACATCGCGGGCCTCGCAAAGCTTCCGGGCGTCAAGAAGGTCGAAATCAAGCCGCAGGTTCATGAGTGGGTGTTCCAGGCCGGTACGGATTCTGAGCGGTCCATCATTGTGCTCTCCGAGGGCCGGTTGTTGAACTTGGGCAACGCCACGGGGCACCCGTCGTTCGTGATGAGCAATTCGTTCGCGAATCAGACCATCGCCCAGATTGAACTCTGGACCAAGAAGGACCAGCCCGCTGGTGAGCGCGAGTACCAGAATCAGGTCTACGTTCTCCCCAAGATCCTTGATGAAAAGGTTGCCCGCCTGCACCTGGATGCTCTGGGCGTGGAGCTGACGGAACTGAGCAAGGACCAGGCAGACTACCTTGACCTGGACGTTGCTGGCCCGTACAAGCCGGAGCATTACCGCTACTAGGCACCAGCCCGCCGCTGCGGGCGATTCCCAAATCGATGGCGAAAGGCCGGACGCGCACTCAGCGTGTCCGGCCTTTCGGCTAGAATTGGGTGTTCAGCATTGCTTGCGGGGGACAGGATGACGGGAACCATGACCGAAGTGGCCACACGTAAAAAGGGCAAAATCATTGCCATCATAGGAGTCTGCGCTGCCCTTGTGGCGGGCGGAGTTGGCGTGGTCACGGTGCCCGGACTGCTGGCTGGTTCTCCGGGGCAGACGGCCGCCGCGCCGTCTCCGACTCCCACGGTGGAAGCCAAACCCGTGGAGCTGGGGATTACGCCCCTTGACGGCGCCGTTGAATGGAACCCGGTTGTTGGTCCGCAAATCAAAGCTGTCAATGGCAAGGTCAAGGACGTGGTGCTGGCGCCCGTAGACGGTGGCACTCCTGTTCAGGGCAAAATCAGCCCGGACGGAAGCACTTGGACGACCCTTGACGTTCTGAAGTTCAAAACCCAGTACAGCTACTCCTTCACCGTGGTGGACACCGCCGGGAAAGAAACCAAGAAGTCGCAAACCTTCACCACCGTTTCAGCGGCGTTTGAGGCTGATGCCTCGATATACCCCCGCAACGGCACCACGGCAGGTTCCGGACAGCCCATTGAAATCAACTTCAGTGAGCCGGTTGTGGACAAGGCCGCCATGGAGAAGCGCGTCGCCATCACTGTTTCGTCCGGCCAGCCTGTTGCATGGCACTGGTACTCAGACAAGAAGGTCCGCATCCGTCCCGAGGCCTTCTGGGCATCAGGGACCACCGTCACCGTGGACATGAAGCTGTTGGGCGTGGATTTTGGCAACAAAATGATCGGCAACGGCGATGTGGTCTCTACCTTCACCACCGGGCCCCAGCGCGTGGCCGTGGTGGATGACACCACCAAGACCATGAACGTGTACTCCGATGGCCAACTTGTCCATACAGCGCCCGTGTCGCTGGGTGGGGAAGACTGGCTTTCGCCTACTGGGTACGCGGTGATCCTGGAGCAGGAACGCAAATCCAACTTCAACGCAGGCAGCATCGGCCTGAAGCCGGGGGATAAGGGCTACTACGCACCCATGGTGGTGGATTACGCCAACCGGCTCACCTGGTCCGGCGTCTACGTCCATCAAGCACTGGAGTCTGCGTGGGGTGCCATTGGCCGGGTGAACGTCTCCCACGGATGCGTTGGCTTGTTGCCGGATGATGCGGCCTGGTTCTTCAACAACATGAAGACAGGGGACGTTGTCCAGATCCTCAACACAGGAGCGCCCGCTGTGGAACCGCTGGAAGGCTTTGGGGACTGGAACATTCCCTGGGCGAGCTACGCTCAGCGCTAGCCCGGCTGTTAAGATGGTGCCAGTGATTCTTTCCTGCGCGCTTTGACCCATTTCTCCAGCGCTGACCAACTGTCAGCCCTGCTTTTCGTGCTGCCCTCCAAGGTGATTCCGGGCGTCCCTCCGGGGAACCCGCTCACGGGTTCCCCGGCTCTTTCCACCGGACACTTCCCCTTCACTTGGAGTACTCATGACCCTTTCACCAAACCTCAGCCCGGACTGCGGCAATTGCTTTGCACTTTGCTGTACAGCGCTGGGATTCGCCCGATCTTCTGACTTCGCGATCGACAAACCTGCTGCCTCGCCATGCCCGAACATGGCGGAGGATTTCTCCTGCGCCATCCACCAGCGTCTAAGGCCCCGTGGCTTCCGAGGTTGCACGGTTTTTGACTGTTTCGGCGCCGGCCAAGTGGTATCCCAACACATATTTTCCGGGACCAGCTGGACACAGGATCCCTCGTCCAAGGCTTCGATGTTCGCCGTGTTCAAAGTAGTCAGGCAACTCCACGAGATGCTCTGGTACTTGACCGAAGCCCGGGACCGAACCTTTGATCCCGATCTCGCAGCTGCCGCGGATCAGCTGTATGCGGGCATTGCAGCAACCGCTCAAGGGGACGCATCAGCGGTCCTGGCCGCCGACGTCGAAATTCTTCATGGGAAGGTTCGGGCACTTCTGATGGAAGTCAGTGAAGAAGCCCGTGCCTCCTTCGGCGCTGAAGACACACTAAGGCACGACGGCGGCCTGGGGGCGGGGTCCGACCTGATGGGAGCCAACCTTGCTAACCGGCGTCTCTGCGGATCCGATCTCCGCGGTGCTTACCTGATCGGAGTCAACCTCAAAAACTCCGACCTCACGGCGGTAGACCTCTTAGGAGCTGACCTACGCGGAGCCCAGCTCCACAACGCGGACCTCTCCAAGGCGCTCTACCTGACCCAACCCCAGATCAACGCCGCCGAAGGCGACCCCAAAACCCTCCTGCCCCCAAGAATCACAAAACCGGATCACTGGTAGTAAAACTTCCCCAGCTAGCGGCTGGTGGACGGCATCCGGCAGCCTGCGTCTAAACGAAGAATGAGCGAGCAGGCAGAGGATGTCGGCCATCGGCCGATCGTCGGGCCAAGTTTCAGGCTTCAGTGAACGGCAGCTTCCGTAGTCTCTCGCCGATCGTCGCGTTGCGCTGTTCTGCTTGCCGCAGCCGGATGAGTTCGCGGTTACGCCGTTCCCCGAGGACCGCACCTATGTAGTCCTCGGGGATGGTGCCGGCAGGAGGGGGAGGGGCCACGTAGCGGGCCAGCTCCGAGGCGAGTGATGCCGCCATGTTGACCCGCGAGGCTGGTGCCATGAGGTAGGCCTGCTGCACAAACGTTCCAGCACGCCGGGCAGTGGCGTCCGGCACCCTCCCGATGTCAGCCATGGACACCCATGACTGCAGGTGATGCGGGGCCACGGGCATGATGCGGGGCTTCGATGGTACGCGCTGCCGGAGGGAGTACGTGCCCGCAACGCTGTCGCCAAGTCGCTTGGACTTGTCATTGAAAAGCGCCACACCGATTGCCAGGCCCCCGAACGTCATATAGATCTCCAAGAACCCCAAGAGGCCCCGGATGAGGGCATGCCGGAAGCGGATGGAACCGCCGTCATCCCGGACTATGCGCAGGCCTGTGGCGAGCTTGCCCAAGGACCTACCACGGGTGAGGGTCTCCACAGTAACGGGGACTATCACCACGGAGAACACGATGCTGCTAAGGATCAGCGCCTGTATGGCGGCGTCGTCCAGATCCCGGGAAGCCGCGGAGATAAGGATGATTAGGAGGATTGCCAGGACCACTTGGGAGATGACGTCCAAGATCAGGCCCAGCGCCCGCGCGGCGAAAGACGCGGGGCGGAGTTCGAGGACAACTGCCTCGCCTGTGATGATTGAACTCAAGTCCGCCCCCATTTTTGACCCGCGTTTTGATCCGCGCTGCGGGCTTCTGAGTACCCGCATCAACGAGTCTAGCCGCGGGGCTGACTGCACGGTGGATACAGGCGCTAGGGTGGTGGCGTGGACATTGATGCCTTCTCGGCCGTACATGGGGACAAATGGTCAAGGCTTCATTTTTTGGCGCACAAACGCAGGCTTACCGGAGCCGAAGCGGACGAGCTTCTGCGGCTGTACCAGACAGTGTCCGGGCATCTCTCCTTGATCCGTTCCGTGGCGCCGGAAACAGGATTATCGGCCTCCTTGTCCGCAGCGCTTGCCCAAGCCAGGACGCGTTTCACCGGGGCCCGCTCAAACTTCATGGAGGACCTGGCAAAGTTCTTCGTTATCTCCCTGCCCGCGGCGTTTTACCGGATCCGGTGGCTGACCCTCTGGTGCGGATTCGCCTTCGTCCTGGTAGCAGGTGCCTACGCCCTGTGGATCGGGACCTCACCAGAGGCGTTGCGGGCTGTTGCCTCAAGCGATGCCAGAGTGCAGCAGTACGTGGAGGAAGACTTCATTGACTACTACTCCGAAAACCCGGCGGCCTCCTTCGCCGGATCGGTATGGACCAACAACGCCTGGATCTCAGCCCAGGCAGTGGCTTTCGGGGTGACGGGGTTCTGGGTGCCCTACATCCTCTTCATGAATGCCCAGGGGCTGGGGATTGCAGCCGGTCTCTTCCTGGCTACCGGCAAAATGGACATCTTCTTCAGCTACATCCTTCCTCACGGGCTCATGGAACTCACGGCCGTGTTCATTGCCTGCGCGGCTGGCCTGAAGATTTTCTGGGCCATGGTGCGGCCCGGCCCCAGGACACGGTTGCAGGCCGTGGGTGATGAGGGACGTTCGCTGATCACCGTTGCCATGGGATTGGTGCTGGTACTGCTGGTCTCGGGCATTGTGGAAGGCTTCGTGACGCCGAGCCCGCTGCCGGTCTGGGCCAAGATCACTATCGGCGGGTTGGTCTTGGCCGGTTATTGGGTCTACACCCTTGTTCTGGGCGGCAAGGCAGTCCGGGCCGGAGTCACGGGCGACATGGATGCCAACGACGCCGGTTACCGCAGCATCGCGGCGTAGAGCTTACAGTTACGTTTCAATCTGGTCGCGGCCGGGGTGGCACCGCGTGTCTCTGTCATGGCGGGCGGTAGGCTCGAATGCAGACAAGAGAGCCGGCAGCAAGCTATCGCCGGTGGATGCCTACGGAAGTGAAACCGCTGTGAGCGACAAGAGCCCAAAACCACAGGAACCGGATACGTCCGTTCATGAGGACCCGAACGAACCGGCCTTCGACTGGATGAAGCCGAGCACGTCCGGTGGCTCTACAGAGGCCACTCCTGCAGGCAAATCTGCAGGCACGCCCGCTGCAGCAAAAACTTCAGCAGGTCCCTCGACTGCCACTCCGGCCCACGGCCAGCCCGAGAGCCGCGCGGACCGCAAAGCAGCCGAGGCCGAAGCTGCAGACGCCGGTACCGAAACACCGTTGTTTGCCGACACCGTGGCGGAAGCCTCCACCGGCAAAGCGCCGTCGCACTATTCAGAACCTTTGCCGACGTCGGCTCTTCAGATCCGTCCACCGGACGACGAAGTTGCCCGACGCAACGCAGAACGTGAACAGGCCGCGAAGGTGAAACCAATTGGCCCGCGGATTTTCCAAGTGCTTCTGGCGATCTTTTACCCGGTAATTCTCCTAGTACTCGCCGTCCGGGCGGTCACCAGCGCGCTGTTCCTGTGGGTGGAGTACAACCGGCCGGGTTTCCCTGGCGATGGCTACGGCTTCAGCACAGATGATCGCATGACGTATGGCTCCTACGCCGTGGACTATCTCAGCAACTGGGCGGGCCCCCGATACCTCGGGGGACTGGTCAACCAGGACGGGCAGAAGCTCTTCACGGACAGCGAAGTTTCCCACATGGCTGACGTCAAGCTCGTCATCATGTCCACCTTCGGGGCAGGGCTCCTGCTCATCATCTTGAGCATCATTGGCATCCTGTATCTGCGCAAGCGCAGCAACGGTGGCATCCGGCGCGGGCTCTTTGCAGGATCAATCCTCACGCTGGTCATCATCATTGGCCTGGCGGTACTGGCCGCTCTGAGCTGGCAGCAGTTCTTCACCGAGTTCCACCGGATCTTCTTTGCCAATGGAACATGGACCTTCTCGCTGGAAGACACCCTGATCCGGCTCTTCCCGGGGCAGTTCTGGGTTGACGCAGGCATTGTCATCGGCGCCTTGGTGTTCCTGGCTGCAACGGTGACGTTCATCCTCACCTGGCCTACCAAGCGGCGTCGCGGCGTAGCGGTCGACAAAGACGACGAGGACGCTGAGGCGTCCTATGACGACGCTGACGCTTCCACCGCATCGAGGGAAACCACAGACGCCTAGCGAGTGGTCCCGTCCTTCAACCGGCGAACCTGACCAACCAAGCGTGTCTACTTCTCGTACAGCTTTTCCACCACCGACGAGAAGTCTTGAACCACCGTGGCACGCTTGAGTTTCAGCGACGGCGTCAGGTGCCCGGATTCGACGCTGAGCTCTGCTGTGATGAAGGCGAACTTCTTGATCGACTCCGCAGCTGAGACCAGCGTGTTGGCCTCATCCACTGCGGTCTGAACGGCGGCTTTCACGCGGTCATCGACGGCGGCCTCGGCGGGTGAGAGAGTGCCCACCTTATTCTCGGCACACCATTCCGTGAGCCCTTCAGGGTCCAATCCGATCAGTGCCGCCACGAACGGCCGGTCATCGCCCACCACTACTGCCTGACCCACCAGCGGGTGTTCGCGGAGCTTTTCTTCCAAGGGTGCCGGTGCCACATTCTTGCCACCTGCTGTTACCAGGATGTCCTTCTTGCGGCCAGTGATTCTGAGGAAGCCGTCGGCGTCGAGTTCTCCGAGGTCGCCGGTGCGGAAGAAGCCATCCACGAAGGCAGCCTCGGTGGCGGCGTCATTGTTGTGGTAACCCTTGAAGACGCCGATGCCCTTGACCAGGACCTCACCGTCCGGGGCCACCCGGATAGTGGTACCCGGGAGGGGAATGCCAACGGTGCCAATGCGGGACATGCTGGGCGTATTGACCGTGCAAGGGGCAGTGGTTTCGGTTAATCCATAGCCCTCCAGGACGGGGACGCCTGCGCCATGGAAGAAGCGGTTGTCGCGGAGGCTCAGGGGACTGGCCCCCGAAACGGTATAGCCAACATCTCCACCAAACACCTCCCTTACCTTGGGATAGAGGAGCCTGTTGAACGCAGAATGCTTCATGCCCAGAAGCCAACCCGGACCGGGTCCCTCGCCGCGGGAGGCGAGGTCCACCGCCGTCGAATATTGAACTGCCGTAGAGGACGCTGCGGAGAAGAGGGCCGACTTCCCGCTCATGGCCGCCTTGTGGCTGGCCCCGGCGTAGACCTTCTCGAAAATGCGGGGGACAGCCAGCAGGAATGTTGGTTTGAACGTTCCCAGGTCCGCCATGAGTCCACTGGCACCGGCGCTATGGCCCAGCGTGATGCCCTGGGTAAGGCAGACAACCTGGACTGCCCGGGCGAGCACGTGCGCTAAGGGCAGGAACATCAGTGTCCGCGCACCTTGCTGCATGAGGAGCTCGGGGAGGAACGGGATAACGTTCCGGGCCACCAACACAAAGTTGCCGTGGGTGATTTCACAGCCCTTGGGCTTGCCGGTGGTTCCTGAGGTGTAAACGATCGAGGCCACGCTGGCCAGGTTAGCCGCTGTGCGCTGGCGCTCCAGTTCGCTGTCCATAATGCCAACCCCGACGGCGGAGACGCTGGTCAGGTTCGGTGCCTCGCCGTCGTGCTCCATTCGGATAATGATCACGGGATCTTCACCCAAAGCACCGGATTTTTCCACCACTGAATGGACGAGCTCTGCTTTGCCGGTGTCCTCCACAAAGACGCGGCGGGCTCCTGAATCGGTGAGGATCCACTCGATCTGGCTCGCCGAAGACGTCTCGTAGATGGGGACGGTGACCCCGCCAGCCATCCAGATGGCGAAGTCCACCAGCGTCCATTCAAAGCTTGAGCGGGACAAAACAGCAACAGGATCGCCAGGATTCAGGCCACCTGCAATCAAACCCTTGGCAAGAGCCGTGACATCGGCAAGGAACCTCGCCGCGGAGACGTTCAACCAGCCGTTGGCAGTCTTGTGCGCGTACAAGTTACCGAACGGGTCCTTGTGGCAGCGTTCCAGAAGGAGATCGGTCACGTTGGTGTCCGGGTCCGCCTCGACCAGAAGCTCCGTGCTTGCTTCCCTCACTCTTTGCCTCCTCCTAGATCCACGATGGCATCCACATTCTCATCCGCCATTCCTGGTAGCTGATGACCTCGGCGGTGAGCACAGGATAGAAGAACGCCGTTGCCAGCACGGCGAGTACCAGCACGAGCGCAACGATGTAGAACCCGGATCGTCGGCGCCAGAGTGGATCGCTGCTGCGCCCCAGGACCAACCCCAGCACGTACGTCAGGCCAAGAACCAGGAATGGCTCGAAGGACACGGCGTAAAAGATGAACATGGTGCGTTCCGGATACATGAACCATGGAAGGTAGCCGGCCGCCACTCCGGCGAGGATGGCCCCGGCACGCCAGTCCCGGCGTCCGGCCCACCAGAACAAGAGGATGACCAAGGCTATGGTTCCACCCCACCAGACCACCGGATTCCCCACTGGCAGGATGGCCGAAGAACACGTTTCAACAAGGCAGCCGGGGGTGCCCTGTTTAGGCGTCTGGTAGTAGAACGATGTTGGGCGGCCCATGACCAGCCAGGTCCAGGGACTGGATTCATAGGGGTGATCGGAGCTGAGGCCCTGATGGAAGTTGTAGGCCTCCAGATGATAGTGCGCCAAAGATCGCACGGAGTTGGGCAGCCAATCCCAGCCGGGGGCAGGATTGGTGGCAGCCCATTGCCGGTAATACGCGTCCTTCGAAAGGAACCAACCTGTCCACGTGGCCACGTACGTCACGGCAGCAATCGGAATGATGGTCACGAAGGCGGGCAGTCCATCTTTGATGATGCCTGCGCTGAACCAGCTCCGGATGCCGGCAATCCGGCGGGCGTTCAGGTCCCACAGCACCGTCATGACTCCGAAGGCCGCTACGAAGAACAGGGCCGACCATTTGGTCCCCACAGCTAGGCCGAGGCAAAGGCCCGCGACTAGTCGCCACCACCGCATGCCAAGCCAAGGCCCCGTCACCAGTTGAGTTGGTGCGGGGCGGCCGCCAGGCGAAGCAGCCGCCTGCGCGGCGAGCCGTGAAGCCAGACGACGGCGGCCGTCGTCGCGGTCCATCAGCAGCGCGCCGAAAGCGGCCAGGATCCATAAGGCCAGGAAGACGTCCAGCAGGGAGGTCCGGGAAAGCACCAGATGATGGCCGTCGATGGCCAGCAGAAGTCCGGCCACAGCACCGAGAGTGTGGGAGCGGAACAACTTCAGTGCAATGAGTGAGACGAGAAAAACAGTGACGGTGCCTGCCAGGGCGGCGCTGAACCGCCACCCGAACGGGTTGTCTCCACCGAACAGCCACATGCCGAAAGCAATCATCCATTTGCCCACCGGTGGGTGGACCACGTACTCGGGAGAGTTCAGGAGAACATTCGGGTTGCCGGCGACGAAGGACTCGTTGGCGTTGGCCGGCCAGCTACGTTCGTAGCCGCTCACCACATAGGAATAGGCGTCCTTGACGTAATACGTTTCATCGAAAACGAGGCTGTTCGGGGAATCAAGCCGGAAGAAACGGAGAATGCCGCCCAAAACAGCGGTGAGGGTGGGGATCAGCCAGAACCACAGGCGCAGGGATGCCGGGTAATCCCGCCAGCTCTGGATGCTGCCGATCAGTCGCTCTTTCAGGGCTTGGACCGTGTATGCCTCGGATGGCCGAGCTATCCATTGGTGCCCCTCCAAACCCCGGCTGGGAACGCCGCTGCCACCACTGCCACCATCACGGCTCTGGACGGTGCTGCCGGCTCCGGCTGCAGCGCGACCGGGCCCGACGTCGCGGGCGCTGGACACTGAGGCGCCGTCCGGTGGTGCATCCGAGTGCACGCTGCTGTCAGCTGAAAGGGCCTCTGCCGGCTCAGGGGTCGCCGGGGATTCTGCCGGGGATCCGGATGCGGTGGCAGGAACGGGCGACTGGTTCACCCGCCCATGCTACCTTTCCATCCTTGCTGCATCCTTGAGGTGCGGCTTTGAAGGCAGCACGGCATTAGGCTTGGCAGGTGGACGAACAACGCGACACCCCTGAAGATGCACCTTTTGATGACTACGCCGATGAGGCAGCTTCTGCTTCAGGTGCCGTTCCCGGCGTTGGCAGGATCGTTCTGGCAGCAACCCCTATCGGTAACGTGGGAGACGCTTCGGCACGTTTGATAGAGCTCCTTGGGACCTCGGACATAGTGGCCGCGGAGGACACCCGCCGGCTGCACCGGCTGGTCACAGCCCTGGGCGTTGAGGTCACTGGACGCGTCATCAGCTACCACGAACACAATGAAGTAGCCAAGACCGGTGAACTGCTGGACCATGTGCGCGCAGGCAAGACCATCCTGATGGTCAGCGACGCCGGAATGCCCGCAGTTTCAGACCCGGGCTTCCGTTTAGTGGAGGGCGCGGTTGCTGCTGGACTGACGGTCACCGCTGTTCCCGGTCCGTCCGCGGTGCTCACAGCTCTGGCGCTGTCCGGCCTGCCCACGGACCGTTTCTGCTTTGAGGGCTTCCTGCCGCGAAAGTCCGGGGATAGGAACTCACGCCTGGCCGATTTGGCCGACGAGCGCCGCACCATGGTCTTCTTTGAGGCCCCCCACAGGCTTGAAGTGATGTTGCGGGCACTTCATGAGCGCTTCGGGGCTGACCGCCCGGTGGCTGTGTGCCGTGAGCTGACCAAGACCTACGAAGAAGTGATCCGCGGAACCTTGCGTGAACTGCTCGAGTGGGCTGAGAACAATGAGGTCCGCGGCGAAATTGCCGTGGTGGTCGGTGGTGCCCCCGAACAGGAACCAGGCAAGCCGGAAGACCACGTCGCGGCGGTCAACGAGCTCATTTCCCAAGGCATCCGTTTGAAGGAAGCCGTGGCCGCTGTGGCCGAGGACGCCCGTGTCAGCAAACGGGAGCTCTACTCTGCGGTGCTGGCAGCCCGCTGATCCGCGCTGTGCACCTGCACAAATAGGCGGCCGTGTGGCAGTGCGTGAAGGCGTAGACACTCCTTCTTGCGGGGCAGTACCGTGGCAGTAATTCACGCCACTTCCGGCAACGAACCCCAGTGGTGCAATTCTCCAAAGCACCCAAGACGAAGGAGTCGCCATGACTGTCACGGTTGAACGCGAAAGCGAACTGCTGGCTTCCGTCCCTACCGGCCTGCTGATCAACGGTCAGTGGCGTCCGGCCGGTTCCGGAAAAACCTTCGATGTTGAGGACCCGGCCACGGGCAAGGTCCTGCTCAGCATCTCCGACGCCGGTGCTGAAGACGGCGCTGCCGCCCTCGACGCCGCTGCTGCCGCCCAGGCTGACTGGGCCCGCACCGCCCCGCGCGAACGCGGCGAAATCCTCCGCCGTGCCTTCGAGCTGGTCACCGAGCGTGCCGAAGACTTCGCGCTGCTGATGACCCTGGAAATGGGAAAGCCGTTGGCCGAAGCCCGCGGTGAAGTGACCTACGGTGCCGAATTCCTGCGCTGGTTCTCCGAAGAGGCAGTCCGCGTCTCCGGACGTTATTCCGCTGCACCGGATGGCAAGAACCGTCTGCTCGTTCAAAAGAAGCCGGTTGGCCCGTGCCTGCTGATCACCCCGTGGAACTTCCCGCTGGCCATGGCTACCCGCAAGGTTGCCCCCGCTGTGGCTGCCGGCTGCACCATGGTGCTCAAGCCCGCCAACCTGACCCCGCTGACCAGCCTGCTCTTCGCCCAGGTCATGCAGGAGGCCGGCCTGCCTGCCGGTGTCCTGAACGTCATCCAGACCTCCACCGCCGGCGCAGTGACCGGTCCGTTGATCAAGGACGACCGTCTCCGCAAGATCTCCTTCACCGGTTCCACCCCGGTAGGCCAGGCCCTGATCCGTGAAGCTGCGGACAAGGTCCTGCGGACTTCCATGGAGCTCGGCGGCAACGCACCGTTCGTGGTCTTCGAAGACGCTGATCTGGACAAGGCTGTTGAAGGCGCCATCGCAGCCAAGATGCGTAACATGGGCGAGGCCTGCACCGCAGCAAACCGCTTCATCGTCCACGAATCGGTGGCCGATTCCTTCGCTGAGAAGTTCGCAGCGAAGATCGGTGCGCTGACCACCGCACGCGGCACGGAACCCGAGTCCAAGGTTGGCCCGCTGATTGATGGCAAGGCCCGCGACGGCGTTCACGCCCTCGTTTCCGAAGCCGTAGCAGGAGGTGCCACAGCCGTCACAGGTGGTGCCGCCGTCGAGGGTCCCGGCTACTTCTACCAGCCCACCGTGCTGAAGAACGTTGCAGCCGATGCCCGCATCCTGCAGGAAGAAATCTTCGGGCCGGTTGCGCCCATCATCACCTTCTCCACCGAAGATGACGCCGTGCGCCTGGCAAACAACACTGAATACGGGCTGGTGGCGTACGTCTTCACCAAGGACCTCAACCGTGGCCTTCGCATCAGCGAAAAGATCGAAACCGGCATGCTGGGCCTCAACGCCGGTGTGATCTCCAACGCTGCTGCTCCGTTCGGTGGCGTCAAGCAGTCCGGCCTGGGCCGCGAAGGCGGTTCCGAGGGCATTGAAGAATACCTCTACACCCAGTACGTAGGTATCGCGGACCCTTACGCCGACTAATACTGCTCTTTCCACCAAGGAGCCCGGTCCGCCGCTCTCGCAACAAGAACGGTTGAGACAACGCAGGGGCCCGGCCCCGGAACCACAAGTTCCGGGGCCGGGCCCCTTGCTGTTTGCAGACCGGCTGCTAGCGGCGGGCCGGGAGAATGCCTTTGAGCCTGCGCCAGGAGAGGGCGGCGCCCCTGCCCGTGGCCTTGCCGAACCTTCCAACCGCCCTGAACGGGGCGCCGAGGCCATGGACCCAGCGACGCATCATCGACGGCGGCAGCCAGTCAGCGCGGAAGCGCACCAACCAGCGGGCATTGTTGCGCAACGCATCGCGGATGACCGCCATGCGGGAGGCCGCATCAGGTGACGCAGCAGCCGTGCGGCCGTAGCGTTGCCGTTCGAAGTCCGAGGTGAGGGACGCGACTGCCTCGTGTGCGGCGTCGTCGAGTCCTCCAGTCGCACCTAGTACGGAGTTGGAGCGCAGCCGGGCGGAGAAATTCCTGGGCGTCTCGCTGGGCGCGGACGGTACGCCGTAATCGGTTGCGAGATCTTGGAGCTCAGCCCACGCCAGTTCGGGGCCGGGGTCCTTGTACCCCGGCGGGTAGGACTCATCCGTCGGCTTGTGGTTCAGGCGGCGACGCCGGAGAACTGAGCGGCTCAGCCTCGGTGACCACAGGAAACCGGCAAGCACCAGGAACCCGGCAGCAGCAGCGCCGATCGCGGGCCACGGGTTCACGGAGGCGGACCCTGCCGTTGGTGTGTCCAAACCGGGGAGGGGAGCGGCCGGAGTCGCGGCGGGCGCCGGAGTGGTGAGGACTTCCTTCTCGTCGGCGTTGGTGCTCAGGTTGCCGGGAGCAGAAGCCTCCGTGGCGTACTGTGGAACCACGCCACGCGAAGGGGTTGGTTCGAACGGGACCCAACCCAGGCCCTCAAAATACAGCTCAGGCCACGCGTGGGCGTCCCGGGCATCAACCTCATACTCGGGGAATGACCCCTGACCCACCAACGCCACCGATTCACCAGTGAGGCGGCCGGGCGCGTAACCTACTGCGATCCTGCTGGGGATCCCTTCAGCCCGGGCCATCACCGCCATGGCGGAGGAAAAATGGACACAATATCCGCTCTTGACCGTCAGGAAATCGGCAAGGACTGAAAGGCCGTTTCCGTCGTAGCCGTTCTGAACAGGAGCCTGCAGGGAGTAGGTGAACTCCCCGGACCGCAAGTACTTCTGGATGGCCAAGGCTTTGGCATAGTTGTTGCCCGCCGATGCCGTCACGGAATCGGCAGTCTGCCGCACAATGTCCGGAAGGTTCCCCGGAATGCGCAGGAAGTCATTTGAGATGCCCTGCGGAGCGGCAGTGGCTTGGGACAGGGATTGCGCCGTGATCTTCGGTGCTGCCGAAAAAACCACATAGCGCTGCGCCCGGGTTGAGGTCTCCGTGCTCATGATGCTCAAAGTGGCCGGATCCCAGGTCCACTGCCCGTTGAGGCCGTTCACCGAGGCCGGAGCGAAAGGTGCCGGCAGGTAGGGGCTGGTAAATAAGCCGGCGCTGACCGAAGTCACTGCATTGACCACCTCGCCCTGCACGGAATATCCGGTCTCGATCCGATCCACGCCGGACCGGCGCGCTGCTGCACGATCGTCCGGGGCCCAGGTCTCGCCGTCGAAGTTATCAATGGTGACGCTCCGCAAATACAGCGGGGCATTGGCGCTGGTGGCATAGGTGATGCGGCCCGAACCGGTGGGACTGCGGAGGCTATTGCCCAGGGTGATCATGGGGTTGAGCCCGTTGGAGGTTCCCCACGGGCTCAAGCGGGAGCCCTGCGGGAAAGTACCCGTCTCAAAGCCGGGGATCACCAGGGGAACAGTCATGGTCAATGCCACGGCCAGCCCCCCGGTCACCACTGAGCGCCTGAACTGGCCGGCCCCACGGCCTGAACCGGACTGCAGCCGGGCATCAGGGGCGAACCAGTGGCTGCACCCGAGAATGAGCAGGTAACCCACCGCCGCGCCGAGGAACCCGGCCATTCCCACGCTCTGGGGTTTGATGGTGGCCGGGACAACCATCACCGCCAGGAGGCCGATACCGCTGGCAGCCGGCATGGACAGTGGAACGGCGAGGGCGTCGATCAATATCACTAAGAGGCCAAGACACGCGCACGTGACAAAAACGATCCCTGCGTTGGGCGCAACAGGGGCGCTCTCGGACACCACTGTCTCAGCTGCCCTCTTGATGAGGCGTCCGACGGCGGTAAAGGTTTCTGTGGTGGGGATGAACCCCACGAGGCTTTCCTGGCGGCAGAAGATGAGAGTCAGTACTCCGGCAAGCGAAGCGAAGGAAGCCAACGTGGCAATCAGCGGCTGGGCCCGGAGTGACCGGAGCACAGCAAGGGTCAGGGCAACCACCACCACTGTGGTGATCAAGGGCATGAACCAGGCCCACCCCCTGAGGACACCGTTCAAGGACAGCGCAGCCCCAAGGACGGCCACGGCGATTGACCCGGCCATAGCCCATGGGTACGGTCCCACTCCGGGTGCCTGCGGCTGAGGAGGCCTCACTGTGGATTGCGGGCCGCCAGCGCCCTCGGTGTGCGCTGCGGTGCTGGGGGAGCCCCGGTGGGATGTAGCAGTCATCGGGGCACCGCCGCTCCGCGGCGGACATCCATGGCAGCGTCCGCAGCCGCCACGATCCCGCCTTCGTCGAAAGCTGACCAGGCTGCGGTGAGCTGCGTCTTTGACGTCACCGCAACCGCTCGCCACCCAGCCAATCGAAGAATTTCAAGAACTTCCTCGTTGTTCCGTGAAGCATCCGTTATCACCAAGGCAAAGGCATTGGCTCCGTATCCGGCCGCGGGGGCAAGGGCCCGGGCCTCTCCGGGCGTCAGGTTGCCCACCAAAGCCAGCAGGGGACCGCGCAACCGATGTGCCGAGAGTTTATCCATCAGGTGATCGTTGAACGGAGAGTCCGTCATCTCTGAACCGGGCAGGGCGGGGGAGGGCTCTTTGTGCTCAGGGCCTGGGTTGCGGCCCGGGTCCTCAGTCCTGTTGTCATCAGTCCCGTTGTTCTCAGTCCTGCGGTGTTCAGTTTTGTGGTGCTCGGCCCTGCGGTGCTCGGCTCTGGTGTGCCTGGGCCCGCCCAGTTCAACGGCCGCCAAAGCCTCGGCAATGGCGGCAAGACCGGCCACGCCGGAGAACTCCTCAGCGTCCGGGTCCGCGGCCGAACGCGAACGGTGGAACGCCGGCCCGCCAAACGGGTCAAGGAGCCGCAGCGAATAATTGCGCTCAGCCAAGTGAGCAGCGATGGACATGGCTGCGGTAACAGTCCACTCAAAGTTAGTGCTGGTCACCAGGTCCGAGTCGTCGTCCCGGCTTCCAAAGACGGATCCGTTTCCCGAGGAAAAGGCCGTGAATCTCTGGTCAAGGATCAAAGTAGCTTCCGGAGTAGTTACCGATTCCTCTTGGCGAACCATGAGCTGCCCGTGGCGGGCGGTGGCGGCCCAGTGAACCCGGCGCATGGGGTCGCCATGCCTGTACTCGCGGGTCATGATGTCGTCATCGCTGGGATTGGCCCGGATTCGGGTGGCCGTCACGCCGTCGTTACCGCGTGCTCCTGCCAGGCCCGTTACGGGAAGATCGACGGCGGCAGGGGTCACGGTGAGGATGTCGCCGTCGTCAATAGCGTGCCTGCGCAAAGACAAGCCGAAGGGGTCACTGAACTCCGCCGTAACCGGACCAATCCGGAACTGCCCCCGCTTGCCGGAGCGAAGGTGGTATTCGTAGCGGCTGGTGCCTCCGGACGCAGATCTGGCCGGGAAACGGAAAGCAGGAGGCTCACCAAAGCGCGGCGGCAACTGCTCCTCCATAATGACTTGGCCCGTTGCGTAGGAAGTACGGGCAACGGCGAGCCGGACCGTGGTGGTCCGTGAGGTCTCAACAGAGGAAGGACTGAACTCCCGGTACACCTGGAACTTGGGTTTGAGCACGCGAACCCCCGCGAGCGCCACAACGGGCAGCACGATCAACAAAATGGCAAGGGACAGTAGGTCGCGCCTGCCCATGACGTAGGCGCATCCCAGGGCGAGTGCCCCGGCTGCCAGGAGGCCCCAGCCACGGTTGGTGAATAAGTGCTTGGGAAGCCGATCCATGAGCGCCATTGGGGGTCTCTCCTAAACGCTATGCCTGTCCCGGCGCCAGGCGCCGGGCGGTTCCTGGGCAACGGGTACCGCAGCGAAGATTCCCCGCAGAATACTCTGCGGTGTATCACCTGAGCTCGCGGCCTTGCGGTCCAGGATGATCCTGTGTGCCAGTACCGACTCGGCCACGTCCACCACATCATCTGGAAGGACGAAATCGCGGCCGTCCAATGCTGCCGTGGCCTTCGTCGCGCGCAGCAGTTGCAGCAAGGACCGCGGGCTCGCACCAAGCCGAAGGCGGGCGCTGTCCCGGGTGGCCCTGCCAATGGCCACCGTGTACTCCTTGATGGCTGCCGAAACGTGGACCTGCTGCACGGCGGCAATCATGGCAGCAACATCGGCGGCCGTCACCACGGGAGTTACTTTGACCAAGGGTGAGGACGCCTGGTGCGTCTCCAACATCTCAATCTCTGCTTCCTTGTCCGGGTAGCCCATGGAAATTCGTGCCATAAAACGGTCGCGCTGGGCTTCAGGGAGGGGGTAAGTGCCTTCCATTTCGATGGGGTTCTGCGTGGCCACCACCATGAACGGCGACCCCAATTGGTAAGAGTGGCCGTCCACTGTTACCTGGTGCTCCTCCATGCATTCAAGGAGCGCGGACTGGGTCTTGGCCGAAGCCCGGTTGATTTCGTCGCCAATGACGATGTTCGCGAACACAGCACCAGGGCGGAACTCGAACTGCCGCGAAGACTGGTTGTAAATGGACACCCCGGTCACATCCGATGGCAGCAAGTCAGGGGTGAACTGGATGCGGGATACCGTGCAATCCACACTGCGCGCCAGGGTCTTGGCCAGGAGGGTCTTGCCAACGCCCGGAACGTCCTCCAGGAGCAGGTGGCCTTGGGCAAGGAGAACCGTCAGGGCGAGCTTGGCAGCGCCGGCTTTTCCATCGATCACCTTGTTGATGGAACCCAGGATGCGCTCGCTGGCATCATGGAACCGCTCTGCATCCATGACATGCGGCTTATGTCCGTTGAGTCCCTCCGCGCCCCTGGGCAGGGGGCTGTAAGCCTCTCCCTGCGCAGGTGAAGGTTCAACGGTGACTTGTCGCTTGGACTCCATGTATTGCCCTTCAGCCGTGGCCTTGCCAACAGCAATGTTGCACAACTGCGTTGGTGTTGTCCGATTGTCCGTTCCAGACTACCTAGACATTGGCCGCCGCTGACATAGTGCTTCCGAATTTATGTTCCACTGCGAATCTACCGTCGCCGCTTCTTCCTGGCTCAAGGAGGACCGTAGTCCGATTAAGGTGGAAGCATGTGCAATTCCCTTGCCCCCGCTCCTTACAGGGCTCCAGCCGAGTCCGCAAAAGACAAAGACTCCCGGCGCCACTATCCGCCGGCGCCGGAGCCACTTCCCGTGGCCGTCATGGACAACCACACCCACTTGGACTTCAGGCACGGCCTGATCGAGGTCTCTGTCAGGGACGCGATGGATTCGGCCGAAGCTGTGGGTGTGCAGGGAGCCGTGCAAGTGGGATGTGATCTTGAGTCATCGCGCTTCACCGTCCAGGCTGTCCAAGCCGATTCGCGGCTACTGGGCGCAGTAGCAATCCACCCCAATGACGCACCCGAGTACGCGGCCCGTGGAGAGCTTGAGCAGGCGCTCGCTGAGATTGAGGAGTTGGCTGGTCATCCGCGGATCCGGGCAATTGGTGAGACCGGGCTGGATTTCTTCCGGACCCAGGGGGAGGGGCTGGCACATCAGCGCTACTCCTTCCGGCGCCACATCGACATCGCCAAACGGCTGGACCTGACACTGCAGATTCACGATCGCGATGCCCACCGTGACGTCGTGCAGGTCTTGGAAGAGGAAGGCGCTCCGGAGAGGGTGGTATTCCACTGCTTCTCCGGGGATGAAGAGCTGGCCCGTGTCTGTAACCAAAATGGCTGGTACATGTCCTTCGCGGGGACCATGACGTTCAAGAATGCCGGGAATCTCCGTGCCGCTCTGGCCATCGCTGAGCCAAGCAGGATTTTGGTGGAAACAGATTCTCCGTTCCTCACCCCGCATCCCCACCGGGGGAAGCCGAATGCGAGCTACATGGTGCCCTACACCGTGCGTTCCATGGCGGATGTGACAGGGGATGACCTTTCCGAACTGTGCTCACGATTGTCCCAAAACACGCTCAACGCCTACGGTTCCTGGGAATAATCCGGCCCCGTTGGCCACCAGGACTCCGCTGAGCGTGGATACCCGGTATGCACGTTTCTTGGCTCGTTTATAACGGATCGGTTACTGTGTTAGACAAGTAGCCGGGGTCGGGGAAGGCCTTCGGACAACTGCCCGGGTTTTATTTGGGGCAATGAGTTCAATGTTTTTGGCGGCGCAGAAGCCGACAGCAAGGGTAGGACCAGGCGTTTTTTGCCTGGCCCCCACGTTTTTGCGGTCGGCATTCTTTTGCGCTTTTCCCCGTGCCCGGATGGTCTGAGAGTTATGGGCAATCGTGATCAAGTTCTTCACAACGGATGGCAAGTTCAGCTTCCTCAAAGTAGGTACCCAGCTGTTGGTAGTCGCAGCGCTGGTGGTTGGTGTCGTCGCTTTTGTGGGCAACAACAAGACCGTCACCCTCAACGTGGACGGCAAAGTGAGCTCCATCCAGACTTTCGGCGGCACCGTGGACCAGGTGGTCAAGGCAGCCAAAGTCGAGTTGAAGGACGCAGACCGCGTTTCGCCCGCCCTTGATGCGAATATCGACAACGGCTCCGTGGTGAACGTGAACCTCGCCAAGGCCGTATCAATCGAGCTGGACGGTGCGCGGAAGACAGTGAACACCACGTCTCCTGACGTCGAAGGCCTGGTGAACGAACTCGGGGTGGCAAGCTCCTCCGAAATCTCCCAGCCCAAGGACGCTTCATTGCAGGTGAGCGGTTCTTTCGTTTCCATCTCCACGCCCAAGACCATCAGCGTTGTAGCTGACGGCAAGGACACCAGCACCACCACCACGGCCACGGACGTGGCCACCGTGCTCAAAGACACGGGAATTACCGTAGGCGCCAACGATCACGTCTCCCAGCCAGGCAATGCCCCGATCGTCCAGGACATGGTGATCAAGGTCTCCCGTGTGGACACCAGCAAGACTGCCGAAGCTACCGAAGAGGTTCCCTTCGAAAGTGTGAAGAGCGACAATGCGGACATGTTCAAGGGCGAAGAGAAAGTAACCCAGGAAGGCGTCGCCGGCTCACTGGTCAAAACCTTCAAGCTGGTCCTCGTAGACGGCCGTGAAGCCTCACGTACGTTGGTCTCCAGCAACGTGGCCACCCAGCCTGTCACCGAGAAGATCAGCGTCGGCACCAAGGCGCGTCCTGTGGCACCCACGCCGAAGGCAGCCGCTGCAACCGCAGCTGCAGCCCCCGCAGCCAGCGGCCCCACCGGTGCCCCCAACGAGGCCATGTGGGACAGGATCGCTCAGTGTGAATCGGGTGGAAACTGGTCCATCAACTCCGGCAACGGTTACTACGGCGGCCTGCAGTTCTCCAGCCCCACGTGGTTGGCTAACGGTGGCGGTGCCTACGCACCCAACGCCAGCCTGGCCAGCAAGGCACAGCAAATTGACATTGCCAACCGCCTCTACGCCAAGAACGGTCTCAGCGACTGGGGCTGCGCCCACGCGGCCTGACCCGCCACAGGCGATACGATACCTAGGTGACTGAACCGAATTCCGAACCCGCCGCCGTCGCCCCTTTGATGGGTGCCACAGATATCCGACGGCTCGCCGAGGAAATCGGTGTACGCCCCACGAAGACCTTGGGGCAGAACTTTGTGATCGATGGCAACACCATCCGTAGGATCGTGGCTGCTGCCAATATTGCCGACGGCGAGACGGTGCTGGAAGTTGGCCCCGGCCTTGGTTCCCTGACGCTGGGTCTGCTGGACGCCGCCAAGGCAGTGGTCGCCGTCGAAATCGATCCTGTGTTGGCGGAGAAGCTCCCCGAGACCGTGCGTGCCTGGCGGCCCGAGGCGGAAGAGAACTTCCATCTGGTGCTCTCCGACGCCATGAGGGTCACCGAACTGCCATTGCCTCCCACGGCCTTAGTGGCCAACCTGCCGTACAACGTGGCCGTCCCGGTGGTGCTCCACCTGCTGCAGCACTTCCCCAGCCTCCAACACGGCCTGGTGATGGTTCAGGACGAGGTTGCTGACCGCCTTGCCGCGACACCGGGCTCCAAGATCTACGGAGTCCCGTCGGTCAAGGCTGCCTGGTACGGTCACATGCGCAAAGCCGGTGTGATCGGGATGAACGTGTTCTGGCCCGCACCGAAGATCCACTCCGGGCTGGTGGCCTTCACCCGGCACGAGCCCCCGGTAACCCATGCAACCCGGGAACAAGTCTTTGCCGTCATTGACGCTGCCTTTGCTCAACGTCGCAAGACGCTGCGCGCTGCACTGGCCGGATGGGCCGGCAGCGCATCCGAAGCTGAGCGCTGCCTGGTAGCCGCCGGGGTTGACCCCACTGCCCGCGGTGAAGTCCTGGACATCAATGCCTACGTCAAAATCGCCGAAGCCCGCCACCCTGTTGACGCATGAACCCGGGTACTCGCAAACCCAGCAGCATCCCGTATTTGGGGGATCGCTTCCACGCCCGCACCGTGAGGGTCAAAGCCCCGGGTAAGGTCAACGTCTCCTTGAGCGTGGGTCCCCTCCGCCCTGACGGCTACCACTCTGTTGCCAGCGTGTACCTGGCCGTTTCCCTATATGAGGAAGTGGCTGCCACCAGCACGGAAGCTGAAGGAATCACCGTCAGCATCAGCCCCGACAGCACCCTGGACCTGGACGGCGTGGACATCCCTCTGGACGAGCGGAACCTCGCGTACAAGGCAGCGGCCATTATGGCTGAGATGTCCGAGAAGCCCACCGGTGTGCACTTGGAGATCACCAAGCGGGTTCCCGTGGCGGGGGGCATGGGCGGCGGTTCAGCAGATGCGGCGGCCACCCTGCTGGCGTGTGATGCACTCTGGAACAGTGGCTTGTCCCGTGAGGAACTGGCGCACTTGGCAGCCGAGTTGGGCGCTGACGTCCCGTTCTCGCTCCTGGGCGGCACCGCGGTTGGACTTGGCGTAGGGGACAAACTCTCGCCCGCGCTGGCCAAGGCGCAAATGGACTGGGTGCTGGTCTTCGCCGACTACGGACTTTCCACGCCGGACGTGTTCCGGACCTTGGACGGGTTGCGGGACTCCGAAGGTGCGGACATTGCCGAGCCTGTGGACGTTGACCCCACCATCCTCCAAGCCCTGCGCAACGGCGACCCCGAAACACTGAGCAGGGTCCTCATCAACGACCTCCAGCGGGCGTCCATCACCCTGGCGCCGCAACTCCGCGACACCATAGGGCTGGGCGAAGCGCATGGAGCCTTGGCCGGGATGGTCTCAGGCTCTGGTCCAACCATTGCTTTGCTAGCCAGGGATTCCGTCTCAGCCAGCGTCCTTGCCGAAGAGCTGGGTCACCGTGGCCACAACGCTTTGGCCGTTCATGGTCCCGTCCCCGGCGCCCGGATCATCTCCGATACCCTCCTTTAGTACCTCCGCATTCCAGCAGTAGAAAGTAGTACCCATTGGCCCACCTGCTTGGCGGCGAAAACCTCACCGTTTCGTTCGCGACCCGCACTGTCCTCGACGGCGTCACCCTCGGTTTGGAGGACGGCGACCGCATCGGCATGGTGGGGCGCAACGGCGACGGTAAATCAACGCTCATGCGTCTGCTGGCACTGCGCTCCACGCCTGACTCGGGCCGGGTCACCAAGCGTGGTGACGTCAATGTGGGCTACCTGGACCAAGGGGACGTGCTCGACGGCGACCTCACTGTGGGCGCCGCGATCGTCGGTGACCGCGCGGATCACGAATGGGCGGCCAACGCCAAGATCCGCGAAGTCATGGGCGGGCTGGTGGGCGACGTCGACTGGAACGCTAACGTCCATGCCCTTTCCGGTGGACAGAAACGCCGTGTTGCACTGGCCAAGCTCCTCATCGAAGACCACGACGTCATCATGCTGGATGAGCCCACCAACCACCTCGACGTCGAGGGCGTTGCCTGGCTGGCCCGGCACCTGAAAACACGCTGGCGCGCCAACCAAGGTGCTTTCCTGGTGGTCACCCACGACCGCTGGTTCCTGGACGAAGTCTGCAACTACACCTGGGAAGTCCACGACGCCATGGTGGACATGTTCGACGGCGGTTACGCCGCCTATGTTTTGGCGCGCGCCGAGCGTGACCGTATGGCCGCCGTCGTCGAAAATAAGCGCCAGCAGCTGGTCAAAAAGGAACTTGCCTGGCTGCGTCGGGGCGCCCCGGCCCGAACCGCCAAACCCAAATTCCGCATTGAAGCCGCCAACGACCTCATTGCTGACGTACCGGACCCCCGCGACTCCGTGGCTTTGAGCAAGATGGCTACCGCACGCCTGGGCAAGGACGTGTTGGATCTGGAGAACATCTCACTGGATTTCCTGGACGGCGAGCCCGGCCAAAAATTATTCGACAACATCACCCTCAGGCTTGCCCCGGGGGAACGGCTCGGTTTGGTGGGTGTCAACGGCGCCGGCAAATCCACGCTGCTGAAACTGCTCAACGGCGAAATCCAACCGACGTCGGGCAAAGTGAAGCGCGGCAAGACCGTGGTCACCGCCGTTCTGACCCAGGACGTCAAGGAGCTCGACGAAGTTTCCGATCTTCGCGTCATTGAGGTCATTGAACGCGAGAAGCGGTCCTTCAGCGTGGGCGGCAAGGAATTCACGGCCGGGCAACTAGTGGAGCAGCTCGGGTTCACCAAGGAAAAGCAGTGGACACCCGTCTCGGACCTCTCCGGCGGTGAGCGGCGGCGGCTCCAGCTCCTTCGCCTGCTGGTAGGGGAGCCCAACGTGCTCATGCTCGATGAACCCACCAACGACCTCGACACCGACACCCTTGCCGCTGTCGAGGACGTCCTGGACGGTTGGCCAGGCACCCTGGTGGTGGTCAGCCACGACCGCTACCTGCTGGAACGCGTCACCGACAATCAGATGGCTTTGCTGGGCGACGGCAAACTCCGCGGGCTGCCCGGCGGGGTGGACCAGTACCTTGAACTGCGCGAGGCTGCCCTTGCTTCCGGTGCAGTGGGTGGTGGCGCCGGTTCGCCAGCCGCTGCCAGCGGTAGTTCCTCGGGCTCTGCTGCTCCGTCCGGCGCCAGCGAAGCCGAAAAGCGGGAGGCCCGGAAAGACCTCAACAGGATTGACCGCCAACTCGGCAAGATCGCCCAGCAGGAAGAAAAACTCCACAGCCAAATGGCCGCCAAGTCAGAGTCCGGTGACTTCGACGCCCTGGGCGAGCTCAACGCCAAGCTGCGGGAGCTGCTGGACGAAAAAGAGGGCCTGGAACTGGAATGGTTGGAAGCCGCCGAAATCCTCGGCGAATAGGCGAAGCCGGTGCGTTTCGCTGTGACATAGGCATCGGGTTGGTCAGCGGCACGCATCTTTCGTTTTTTTGGCTTGTCTTCCGCGTAGTGGTCTGCGCCTCGCCTTGACGCACGCTTCCGAATGCGCTCCCGTGGTTACCAACGATCTCTCACATCCCTCGGGCTTGAGGCGAACCCTCTTGCACATTCCTCGGGTTTGAGGCGAACCCTCTTGCGCATCCCTTCGGTTCCCGCGCGGGTTCGTAGCCCATGAGCCTTTGAGCCCATGAGCCAGTACGGCCCGTGGCGGTCCGCTACCTGGCCGTTTGATGCGCGTGGGACGTGAAAGAGGGTAGCGCTCAAGGGCGTGGGAGGTGCGCGAGGGTTAGGAGTCCGAGCGCAGCCCGGGCTCCTTCTGCAACCCCGTGAGGCCGTTCCACGCCAGATTCACAAGGTGCGCGGCAACGGCCCGCTTGTCCGGTGTGCGGCTGTCCAGCCACCACTGACCGGTCATTGCCACCATTCCCACCAGCATCTGCGCATACATGGCTCCGTCCGCCGCGCTGAATCCCCGCCGCGCGAATTCGTCGGACAACAGGTGCTCCACACGGGCGGTGACGTGGGTGAGCAGCGTGGAGAAAGCACCTTCGGGCTGCGAGGGGGGAGCGTCCCGCATGAGGATCCGGAAGCCGTCCGTGCGGTCCTCGATGTACCCGAGCAGGGCCAGTGCAGCCCGTTCCACCAGAACGCGGGGTTTGGCCTCGGTGCTGAGAGCCTCGGTGATGGAGTCCAGGAGGATCCGGAATTCGGTCTCCACTACCTGCCGGTACAGGCCTTCCTTGGAGCCGAAGTGCTCGTAGATCACGGGTTTGGAAACGCCAGCGGAGGCGGCGATCTCTTCGATAGTGGTGCCGTCCAGGCCCCGGGTGGCAAAGAGTGCGCGTCCGATGCCGATCAGTTGTGATTTGCGCTGCTGCCCGGTCATCCGTACGCGCACGGCGGGCGCATTGGTGATGCGCTCTGCCGGCTCGGAGGTGGCCGAAGGCCCGGGAAGTTCAGTGCGGTTGCTCACGTGACCATCATGCCCTAAGTGGCACCTTCCAGAGCCCAGGGCAGGGGCTTGGCCGCAAGCGAAATGCCGGGCCGGGTAGGGGGGCCGGGAGGGTCAAGTCGCGAAGCACGCGGTGGTCATGGCAAACTAGTTTCTTGTGTGTGCATCCCGGTGATCCGGGAAACCCTCCGGGACGCAAGATTCGGGGGACGAAAGCATGCGCGGTCCGCTCTGGTGTAATGGCAGCACCCCGGCCTTTGGAGCCGTGGAGTATAGGTTCGAATCCTATGGGCGGAACGGTCGGAAAATGCTCTCCTTCTCTGTACCTGTTGCGGCTCTCTTGGTGCCTGGGTCCATTGTTGGATGGCACCATTCCGAAGCCGGGTTACCCGGGACATACCGAGCAAGGAGAGCCAGTACGTGAGCCCCGAAACCATCGGTCCCGCGGCGGTGATCGTTTTGGCCGCAGGCGCCGGAACGCGCATGAAGTCGCGGACTCCCAAGATCCTCCACGAAATCGGCGGCCGCTCCATGGTTGGCCACGCACTCCTTGCCGCACGTGCGATCAATCCGTTGAAGCTCGCTTTGGTTGTCCGCCACGAGCGTGACCGCGTAGCCGAGCATGTAACCGTTGCTGACCCGGAAGCCTTGATCGTTGATCAGGATGACGTTCCCGGCACGGGCCGCGCTGTGGAAGTTGCGCTCAACGCGCTGGACGCGGATGCCGAGCTTGCCGGCACCGTTGTGGTCACGTACGGCGATGTCCCGCTGTTGACCGGCGAACTCCTTGCTGAGCTGGTGGAAACGCACCAGGCTGAAGGGAACGCTGTCACGGTCCTGACTGCAGTGCTGGATGACGCAACCGGCTACGGCCGTATCCTGCGCGCAGAGGACGGCACCGTTACGGGCATTCGCGAGCACAAGGATGCCAGTGAAGCCGAACGCGCTATCCGCGAGGTCAACTCAGGTATCTACGCCTTTGACGCCGCAGTGTTGCGCTCTGCCTTGAAGAAGGTCACCACCGACAACGCCCAGGGCGAGATGTACCTCACTGACGTCCTCGGCCTGGCCCGTGACGCTGGTGGCCGGGTTGCCGCCGTGGTTACTGAAGACCGTTGGCAGGTTGAGGGTGCCAACGATCGCATCCAGCTGTCCGCGCTGGGCGCCGAACACAATCGCCGCATCATCGAGTCCTGGATGCGCGCCGGTGTGACCGTGGTGGACCCCGCCACCACATGGATCGACTCCACCGTCACCTTGGATGAGGACGTCCGCCTGCTGCCGAACACGCAGCTGCACGGTTCCACCACGGTGGCGCGCGACGCCGTCGTGGGTCCTGACACGACGCTGACCGACGTGAAGGTGGGCGAGGGCGCCAAGGTGACCCGCACCCACGGTTCGGGTTCCACGATTGGAGCCAAGGCCAGCGTTGGTCCATTCACCTACCTTCGTCCCGGCACTGTCCTGGGCGAGACCGGCAAGATCGGCGCGTTCTACGAGACCAAGAACGTCACCATCGGCCGCGGTTCCAAGCTCTCCCACCTGGGCTACGCCGGCGATGCTGAGATCGGCGAGGACACCAACATCGGTTGCGGCAACATCACCGCCAATTACGACGGCGAAAAGAAGCACCGCACGGTGATCGGCTCGGGCGTCCGCACGGGTTCCAATACGGTTTTCGTAGCACCTGTGACTGTTGGCGACGGCGCCTACAGCGGTGCCGGGGCCGTCATCCGCAAGGACGTGCCCGCTGGTGCGCTGGCCCTGAGCCTGGCCGCGCAGCGTAACGCCGAAGGTTGGGTTATTGCCAACCGTCCGGGCACCGACTCAGCCAAGCTGGCCGAGTCCGCGCAGGAAGCACAGCTGGCCTCCGCCTCCACATCCTCACAATCCCCGGCAACCACAGAAGAGGGCAAATAGGCATGAGCGAAATTACCGCACACGGAGAGAAGAAGTTGATTCTCGCCGCCGGAAGGGCGCATCCGGAGCTGGCGCAGGAAATCGCGAAGGAGCTGGAGACCGAACTCCTGCCCATCGATGCCTACGACTTCGCCAATGGGGAAATCTACGTTCGTTCGGCCGAGAGCGTGCGGGGCACTGACGCCTTCGTCATCCAGGCCCACCCGGCTCCCTTGAACAACTGGCTCATGGAGCAGTTGATCATGATCGACTCCCTCAAGCGCGCCTCGGCCAAGAGGATCACGGTTGTTTCCCCGTTCTATCCGTACTCCCGCCAGGACAAGAAGGGCCGCGGCCGCGAGCCCATCTCTGCACGCCTGGTTGCGGACCTTTACAAGACGGCCGGCGCGGACCGCATCATGTCCGTGGACCTGCACACCTCGCAGATCCAGGGCTTCTTTGACGGTCCCGTTGACCACCTGATGGCCATCCCGCTGCTGGCTGACTACATCCGCACCAAGGTTGAGGCCGACAACATCACCGTTGTTTCCCCTGACACCGGCCGTGTCCGCGTTGCTGAGCAGTGGGCAGAGCGTCTTGGTGGCGCTCCGCTGGCGTTCGTACACAAGAGCCGCGACCTCACCGTGCCCAACCAGGCCGTCTCCAAGACCGTTGTTGGCCAGGTCGAAGGACGCACCTGTGTGCTGATCGACGACATGATCGATACCGGTGGAACCATCTCCGGCGCCGTTCAGGTACTGAAGAACGCCGGTGCCAAGGACGTCATCATCGCCTGCACGCACGCGGTCTTCTCCGATCCTGCAGCGCAGCGCCTCGCGGACTCCGGTGCACGTGAAGTTGTTGTCACCAACACGCTGCCCATTCCGGCGGAAAAGCGCTTCCCGTCGCTGACGGTGTTGTCGATCGCGCCGCTGATCGCGCGCGCTATTCGTGAAGTGTTCGACGACGGTTCGGTCACCAGCCTGTTCGACGGCAAGGCATAAGCCTCACTGTTTCAGGACGGGCCATCCGCAGCCTCCGGGCTTGCGGGTGGCCCGTTTTTTGCGCGGTTTTAGAAAGAGCAGGAACCGCTGCTAGACTCTTGGGGATACCTTGGCGAGGGAGAGCACATCCGGTTCGCGTAATGCGGGCAGGGTTGCGGGTCTCCGTTATCGACTGGGTCTGCAACTCCTTCAACACAGGCGGAACGGCTGCAATGCGGCCGAGCTCAGCCGGGCGTAGAAGGTCTCCAGACCTCCGCCCTTGCTGATAGATAAGCCCGGACTTTCCCGGGCGCCACAGTAATCAAGGAGTACACATGTCTGAGCAGAAGCTCACCGCAGAACTGCGCACCGAATTCGGCAAGGGTTTCGCCCGCCGTGCACGCATGGCCGGCCAGATCCCGGCTGTTATCTACGGCCACGGCGCAGAGCCCATCCACATCAACCTGCCGGGCAAGGCCACCACGCTTGCAGTGCGCGTTTCCAACGCCCTCCTGGCGATCGACGTCGACGGCGAGCAGCACCTCACGCTCGTCAAAGACATCCAGCGCGATCCCGTAAAGCAGATCATCGAGCACGTTGACCTGCAGACCGTGAAGGCCGGCGAGAAGGTCACCGTTGACATCGCCGTCCACGTTTCCGGTGAAGTTGCTCCGGGTGCTGTTGCCAGCCTCGAAGCCACCACGGTTTCCCTCGAAGCTGAGGCAACCCACGTTCCCACCGCCGTCGAGGTCAACATCGAAGGCCGCAAGGCCGGCGAGAACATCCACGCCTCGGACCTCGAACTGCCGAAGGGTTCCAGCCTCCTGACCGAAGGCGACACCCTGGTGGTCCGCATCGCCGAAGCCGCTGGCTCGGAAGAGGAAGAGTCCACGGAAGCTGCTGCAGAGTAGTCTTCTGACTGCTTGAGGCATACGCCGTTCAGTGGCCGGGCACCCTTGGGGTCCCGGCCACTTTCTTCTTTGCCGCCCACCCTTCCCGCTGAACCTACGCACGCTCCCTAGGATGAGACCATGACTGACACCTGGCTGATTGTTGGCCTCGGCAACCCCGGCAGTGAGTACAGCAACAACCGGCACAATGTTGGCCAGATGGTGCTGGATGAACTTGCTTCCCGCATGGGTGGAAAGTTCAAGGTCCACAAGGCACGTGCCCAGGTGGTTGAGGGGCGGCTGGGCATCGGTGGTCCGCGCGTGGTGTTGGCCAAGCCCATGACCTATATGAATGTCTCAGGCGGACCCGTAGCTGGACTGTGCAACTTCTTCGACATCTCCCCGGACCACGTGATTGCCGTGCATGACGAGATTGACATTCCTTTTAACACGGTCAAGCTAAAACTGGGTGGCGGCGAAGGCGGCCACAACGGCCTCCGGGACATCTCCAAGGCGCTAGCCACCAAGGATTACCTGCGAGTCCGGGTAGGGGTGGGCCGGCCGCCGGGACGCATGGAAACAGCCGACTACGTCCTCCGTGATTTCGCTACAGCTGAGAAGAAGGAACTGCCTTTTCTCCTCGACGAGGCCGCTGATGCCGTGGAGCTGCTGATGGATCAGGGGCTTTTGGCTGCCCAACAGAAACACCACCCCGCAAAATCTTGAGCAAACCTTGAGGAAAGCCTGAGGAAAGCCTGACGGTCCCGAGGACCTTTAGGCCTACAAACTGGCGGCGCCCGGCGGTAGTGTGCATGGTACGCAGGTCAGCGGTGGGGGTCTACCGCGAATGTGTAGCTAAGGATGCGAATGTCGGCTGAGTTGCTAAACAGGAGCGGTGGAGGTGCAGCAAGGGCTGCGGCCCCCGATCTTTTGGGCGGCCCAACGGACCGCCAAACATGGTCCTTACTGGCCCGGAGTCACGATTTGTCCAAGGCGGGCAAGTACCTCGAGTCAGCGGAGTCCTCCGGCGTTGTCCTCACAGGGGAGCGGGGAATCGGCAAATCCGGGCTGGCCCGCGCGGTGGTGTCCTCCCTCGGCCCCAAAGTCCATAGCCTCCAACTCCGCAACACTGTAGCCAGCGGCCAAACCCCTTACGGATGCCTTGGATTTCTGCTGGCGCGCCTGCCATCCGGGGCAGTTAGCTCACCCACGGGAATTCTGCACGCGGTCACCAACCTCATCAGAACAGAAGCCGCGGGCCGGGATACCGTGTTCATCGTGGACAATGCCGGTGGCATGGACCCCATGAGCACCGGAGTACTTTTGAACCTCATGGCCACGGGCACCGCCAAGGTAATTGCCACGATCCAACGAGCCAGCGATCTCCCCGCGGACTTCCATCGGCTGGTTCTTGAAGGCGGGCTGGGCGAGGTTCATCTGAACACCCTGAGCGAGGAACAAACCAAACAGGTCCTCGGCTCGGTCCTGGGCCATTACGTATCCTCAACACTGGTGGGTTCGCTCCACTCCGCCGTGGGCGGTAATCCGATGCTCCTGCATGCGCTCCTGGAGGAACAGCGGCATACAGGCAACCTCGTCCTCAACGACTCCGTGTGGACGCTCCGTGACCGGATTAGTCTTCAGGGCGCCACGGTAGTGGAGGACTTTGTCCGCTCCAGACTGGCGCGTGAACCGCAGGCCAGCAAGACCGTGGTGGAAATCCTGGCCTGCGCGCAGCGCGCAACGCTCCTGGACCTGGCAGCGATCTTCGGGACTGAAGTCCTGGTGGACATGGAAGAGTCGGCGCTGCTGACGATTGAAAAGACCGGCGAGCACTGGGTCTCGCTCCGGGACGCCTATATGGGAGAAGTTGTCCGCGGCTGGCTCAGCACGCGCCGTATGCGTGAACTGCGTTTGATGCTGCACGGCCCCCAAGAGCCTGAACTGCATTCCCTGGCCCCACAGGATCTCTTGAGCTACGCGGCATGGATGCACGCATCCGAGGATGAACCCGCGCCCTCGCCCGCACATGCTCTTGCGGCCGGGCGGGCCGCGCTGGAAAACTACGACCCCAACTTTGCCATCCAGTGCACCCTGTCCCTGGGCCAGAAGGACAGCGAATGGGTGCCCGGACAGCGCCTGAAGGCTGCCGCCTACCTCATGCTCGATTTGCCCCTCCATGCCGCCCAAGCCCTGGACGAGGTCTCCGAGTCCCGCTTGGCGGCCTTGGAACCGTTGGAGTTTGCCGAAGTAACTGCGGCCAAATGCCAGGCCATGACCTGGATCGATGGACGCTCAGGCATGGTGCCGGGAGTGATCGCTGCTGGCTTGGATGCGCTGGAAGCAAAATCCGGCGAGTATCCAGTGCAGGACATGGCCAGGGCCCGCAACCGCCTGCAGCTCTGTAACTACGAGTACAAAACCTTCACCGGCGAGTACGCAGCCATGATTGAGGACCTGGAAGCTGAACTGGTCAAAGATCCGGCGGAGGACCGTGAACACTGGCTCAGGTGCTCCTTCTTCCTCATCGAGGCCCGATGCATGCTGGGCAGGGAACTGGAAGCCCAGCAACTTGCCAGAACCGTTTCACGTCACTTGGCTGAGGCAAGGCGCCAGACCCGATTGGAAGAATCCTTTGCCCGGCACGCGTTCCTTGTCCTGCTTTTGTCCGGGCAATGGCGTAAGTGCATCGAACTCATGCGGCGAACTCCGTCAGGGTCCTCACGCCTCCAGTACAGGGGCGCGCTCACGGAACTGGGAGTTGGGCTGGCGTTCGCCTACGCGGGTAAGCCGGCCAGCGCCATTGAACCCCTGCGATCGGCAGTGGCCCAGCTTGAGCTCCGGCCCAGCATGAACATGAACAAAGTTGCTTACGCTGCCACCGCGTTTGCCTACGCCCAATTGGGTAATTCCGTGGAGGCCGGCCGATACCTGGACCTCTACAGGACGTGCAGGGGAGTGGGGACATTCTTCTCCGAATCCGTGGGTGAATTCTGTTCGGAAATGGCCGGCCGCTGGATGGGGGACCCGGACGTCAAACAGAGGCTGCTGGCCCGGGTGCAGAACGATATTGAAGAGCAGCGGTTCGCTACTGCCGGCATCAACCTTTTCGGCGCCACCGTGGAGGGCACGGATGAGGAATACAGGTTGCTGGAAGATATTGCCGGCCGGAGGCAAGGGCCACTGGCAAAGATCTCCGGCGACCTGGCGCGCGGAGCCCTGACCAAGAGTTCCCGCTCCTTGCTGGCCGCCGCTGACGCCGCTGCGGCCTTGGACCTGCTGGTGGTTGAAGCCCGTTGCGTGGCCATGGCACTGGACTATGCCAGGGATGCAGGCGAGACCACAGCCGCCCGCACCGCGCAGTTGCGCCTCGAACGGTTGGAGCACTCGGTCCCTGCGCTGCCCATCCAGCCACGCAGCGACGCGCCGGTGCTCACCGAACGGGAGCGCCAAATTGCTAAACTCGCCGGAAAGGGTGTCAGCAACCGCGAAATCGCGATGGATATTGGGGTGTCTGTGCGAACTGTAGAAGGTCATCTGTATCAGGTCTTCACCAAGCTCGGTGTATCGTCTCGGGGCGAGCTCAATGGGCTGCTGTGAACCGAGCCTTGGAACATTCCTAACGCCGCGGGCAGCCCATGCAGGCTGAGCACCTTGTAGGCCGGGACCCGGAACTGGAACTGGCCACGGAGATCTTGAGGCAGGAAGGCGCCGGAGCCGTGCTCCTGGTTGCAGATCCAGGGGTTGGCAAGACCGCCCTGGCAGCCGAAATCGCCACCCGCCTGGCAGGGGAAATGGTGGTGATGCGGGTTCATGGCAGCCCGGCATTGTCCACGGTTCCTTATGGCGTCCTGGCCCCCTATCTGCTGGACCTTCCGGTGGAGCAGGCAACCTCTCCGGTGGCCATCTTGCGTGAGTTCTGGGCCCAGTTTGAGAAGCGGCGTGGCGGTGAAGGAGCCAGACTCCTGCTGATCGTGGACGACGCCCACGACCTTGATGAAGGCAGCACCCAGATCCTGGCCGAGCTGGTCACCGCCGGATGGGCGCGATTGGTAGCCACCAGCAGGCCCAGGCCAGGACTGCCCGCGGCGTTGCTTCAGCTCTGGTACGACGGCATGGCCGAGCGGCTGGAACTCCACCCCCTGGACCAGGAAAACGTGGCGGAGTTGGCGAAAAAGACCCTTGGGGCCCCCGTCATGTCCAGCGCCGCGGAGGTCCTGCACGCCTTGTCCGAGGGCAACCCCTTGCTGCTTCACTGCCTCCTGAAAGACTCCACATCTGACGGGGACCTGGTCCGCCGCAACGGAGTGTGGCTCATGACCGGCGCACCCTCAGGCAGAGGAGAAAACCTCGCTGAGGTAGTCCGGAACAGGGTCCTGCGAACCAGCGAAGCCGAGCGGGAGGCGATGTACGTCATTGCCTTATCCGAGCCCGTCCCGGCCGCCGTGCTTGATACGCAGGTAGGCCGGGACACTGTGAGGGCGTTGATGGACAACCGGCTGGTGGTTTCTGCCAACGGACCCGGAGGCCCGCTGAAGATGTGGCATCCTCTCTACGGCGAGGCGCTCCGGCAGATCGTTTCACCGGTGCGGAGCCTCCAAATCCGCCAGCGACTGGTGCCGGACTTGCCGGCAGAACCTGCTACGGCGGACGCGATGTTGCGCATGGTGGGCTGGGCGCTTGACTGCGGTGCCGACGTCGAGGATGAACGGCTGCTGCAGGCAGCCTTCTCGGCCGCAAAGATGCTCCAACACCCGCTGGCTTCCGACGCCGCGGCCAGGGTCCGCTCCGACGCTCTGAGGACGCAGGCGCGCGCCGTCTTGGCCATGGTCAGTTACAACGACGGCGACTACCGTGGTGCAGTCAGGCTGCTGGAGGAAGGTTACGGGTTCCTGGACGCGGACATACCGGCACCGCTGGGCGCAGGCCTTCTGTGGGCTGCCGCTCGCGTCGCTGCTGGAGACTCACCGGCCGATATTGTCACTGATGCCCGGACGGCTGCGAAAACGTTGATGGGTGAGCGTGAACCGTCCGATCCTGTGCTCCGTGACGTTGACGGGCATGTGCGGACCCTGGAGTTGGCGGCCTTTGCCTACGAGGGCCGCTACGAAGAACTCCGTGAGGGCTTGGACCGGTTCGCCGAAGAATTCGTCCTGGAGGGAACTGAGCCCGCGTTGCACCGGATTTTCCTTCGCGCCATGCAATGTGAGCTGCTGACGGTGGAAGGGCAGGCCGTGGAGGCTTTGGAAGCCGGCCGCGAAGCCTTGTTGTTGCTGGATGATTCCACCCAAGAGCTTTCATATGTCAGCGACTTCGTCCTGCTGCGCTATATCCTTGCTGCCTTGGAGGCCGGGGATTGGGAAGCGGCCGGGGCAGCCCTGGACCGTTTCGCCGCGGTGTCGGCCAGGGGGCTGATCTACTTTGGTGGTGCCATTGACGCCCTCAAGGGCATGTCATTGCTGCGTCAGGGCCGCCTGGAGAAAGCAACGGAGTTGCTCGCGCCCGCGGTTGAAGCGCTAAGAGTCAGGGATCCGCTGCAATTGGGCAGTTTGGGAACTGCCTTGGCGTTCTACGCCGCGGCCAAGTCCGGCAATTCTGAACTTGCCGGGCGTCTGGACAACGAGCGGGTGGATACGGCCACCGGCGGTGCTTATGTCAGGGCCCTTGCCGAGCTGTTCACACTTGCCGGCCAGGAGGTTCTTGGCAAGGGCACTGGCCTGCAGAAGCTGGTACTCCTGGCCGAATCCGGCCACTTGCACCACCTGCCCGGTATTCTCCTGCAAAATCTGGTCCTCAGGGCTGAGCTGGGGGACGTCCAGGCCATGGAGTCCATCCAGGAAACGGCGTCGGCAATGGCAGGTAGCTGGGCCAGCGGCTGGCAGTCGCTGGCGGCGGCACAACTGCGCGGCGAAGGTCAGGGGTTGGTAAACGCCGGCAACCTCCTGGCGGCATCGGGCATGCCCGGGCCGGCCGCGGTGGCGTTCGACAAAGCGGCGATGACTTTTGACGCCGAAGGTAAACGCCCGGAAGCGCGGCAGGCTGCAGTTTTGCGCGATGTCAGTGAGGCTAGCCTGGGCGACGCCTTGGTCCATGATCCGCAAACCGAGGTAGACCGGTCCGTGCCACTGACCCGACGCGAGCAGGACATTGTGGCGCTGGCTGTTTCGGGACTGACCGACCGTCAGATTGCCGAAAAGCTTATGGTGTCTGTCCGGACTGTTGAAGGCCACCTGTACCGCAGCTACGCCAAACTGGGTATCCGCCGCCGCGAAGATTTGGGCGCCGCAGTCGGTCGCTGACGCCTGCCCCTGAGTACCTGCAAAATCACCGCTGGATCCACTACGCCTTGGAATTCCGCGGAATTTAACCAATCAATGGAGTAACAGGCAGGTAATTCGCGTCCCAACCAAGTAGTGCCCTCCCGCAGGACTGAGTACAACAGAGTACCGGGCCCCAAAAAGCAGGCCGTTTTTCGAGTACCAACTACTGATGTACGTGGTGTTGCACCCCGGCAATATTGATCTTGGAAGAACGGTTCAGCCCCAAGCATCACCGGGATTCCGGAAATCGCATCACCCGCATCGGAGGTCTCTTGATCCGATGCTCCGGCCACCGTTTGGTGGTCCGGCCCTGTACGAAGCCGGCGGCGACAGAGTCTTCTGAGACCGAGACTCTCCCCCCAGCCGCCGCCGGCTTCTAGGCCAGGGACACCGCGCATCGCGGAAACCCCACCCTCCCGGCTCACGGGACGTTGCTGATGGAGTGTGCATGCTGCCGGACCCTTGGCTGGACGAAGACACCGTCACAGCCGGTCTGAGGCCATCAACATTTCCGGACAGGGCGCAACTTCTGAAGCTCATCCTTTCGGCTGTACCGTCCTCCACCAGTAGCGGCATAGTGGTGGTGGGGGAACGGGGCTCGGGAAAGAGCCACCTTCTGCTTTCCATCAAAGAGGGACTACCGGAAACCGTGGATGTCCGCACCTTCACGGGAAAGCCCGAGCGAAGGGCGCTGCACTTCGGGGCATTGGGCACCGCCTCCGCAGCAGAACCGGACGAGTCCGTGGCACCTGGCCTCCACGTCCTCCGGGCGTTGACCCGTACGCTGGGACCGGCGGACTACCTCTATACGCCACCACGCGGACGACGCCGGAACAAGCGGCATCTCCAACCGTCACGGCCGCAGCTGGTCCTGTTGGTGGACGACATCCACTACATCGATCCGGCATCACTGGCTGTCCTGCTGCAGCTCCTTCCCGGATTCGGAGCCACCCTGGTTGCCACAGCGGAAAGTCGTCACCCGCTCCCGCCGGATCTTTACCAATTGTGGGAAGACGGCTTCCTGGAGCAGTACTTCTTACCGCCCTTTACGTTCAGCGAAGCACACGCACTGTGCGAGTCCATCCTTGGCGGGCATGTCCAGCGACGTGCCAGCGGCCTCCTGGCTGCCATGAGCGGCTTCAACGTGGGATTGCTGAGCCTGGCCGTCAACGACGCCCGGCGTGCAGGCTTCCTGGTTCGGGTTGATGGCTACTGGACTATTGATGTGCGTGCGCACTGCCAGTGGCCCGGTGTGGTTGAGCACATCCGGGCAGAGAACATCGCCCGGCCCCCTGAAGAGCGGCAGGCCCTTGAACTCATTGCGCTCTCAGAGCCAGTGGACCTTGACGTGGTGGAGCGCCACTTCGGCCAAACAGCGTTGGAACATCTCCTGGTAAACCGCGACATCAGGCTGCTGCCGGGCCGGCCCGTCCAGCTGCGGACGAGTTCCTGGCTGCGGGGAGAAGGGACCCGGCTCTCCGTGCCGCGGTCAAGGAGCATGGCCTTGCGGCTGGGTGTGGAGGAGCCCGGGCTGACGCCGGAGACAGCACCCGCCATGCTGCGCTGGATTACCTGGACGCTTGATTGCGGACTGAGCCTTTCAGACGAGCTTCTCCTTGCCGCAGCCCCCGCCGCTGACAAACCATCAACTGCCGAGCTTGCTCTCCGGGCCGTAACTGCTGTCACGGGGACCGATCACCTGGACGAGGCAAGGCTGGTCAGGGCCCGGGTTTTGATTGCTGAGGGCCACCTCCGGGAGGCCGGTCCGGAGCTGCATCAGTTGGCAACTGATGGCGGTTCCACTGAAGTGAAAATTGAAGCAGGGAACCGGCTCCTGGCGCTGGGTCTACTGGGAGCCGCGCCCCTAGAAACCATCACCGAACCGGTGGAAACGGACTCTGCTCAAACGGCTGATCCTGCCCTGTGGATTGTGGAGAACGTCCGGGAAGCCGAGCGTTTGCTTTTGTCCGGAGCGGCTCCTGAGGCTCTGGCACAGTCCACGGCTGCCATGGAAATCATCAACGCCCACCCCGGCCTGGACATGTTCTTGCCGGGCGTACTGCTCAGGCAGGTCATCGGCTTGCGGTACAACCTGGCGTGGGGGCTGCTGGATCCGCTGCTGGAGCCTCCGGCCGATTACACGCTGCCCATGCACCTTTCAGCCGGCCTGGACGTTGCCCGTGGCTACGTTCAGCTCAGCCAGGGACTACCGCGCGTGGCCCGGGCAACATTGGAGCCTGCCCTGGCCGAACTGCACGACGCCGGCCTGCCGCCTGTACTTGCTTTGGCGGCGGCCCTGCTGGCCTACTCAGAGGCCTTGTGTGGGGACGCCCGGCAGGCGGCGGCGAGAATCCGGCAGAGCGAAACCGCGCAGGCCGCGGCTCACAACACGGCTCACAACGCAGCGCAGGAGCGTGCTCAGGGTTTGGCGTGGCAAGCCCCTGACCTCGTGACCCAACTCAGTGCCGTTTTTGTCGCAGCAGCGCAGGACCTGGTGTCCGGCACGTCCGGACACCTGATGGCTCTTGCGGAAGAGTTGCACTCCCGTGGCAGCACGTTGCTGGAAGCTGAAGCACTGTCCCTCCTCACCCTGACCCCGACGCTGCCCCTGCCCCTGAACGCTGCACCTGACGCCGGAGCGGTGGGCTTGGCCGGAACAGCGGGCATGGTGGGAACAGTAGGCACGGCGGGAACAGCAGGCACGGACTACCCAGGCACGGACCACTCCGACATGCACCACTCCGACATGCAGCACCGCTTGGGTGCCGTGGCTGCGTCTGTCCAAGGTCCCGCCGGTGCCGCATGGGGAAGGTTTGCTGCCGCTTTGCTTGACAACGATCCCAAAACGCTGGAAGCAGTGGGCCGGAGCCTGTCCGGCGACCGGCAGTTCGCTCATGCCGCACTCTGCTTTTCGCTGGCGGCTGAGGGGTATGAGGCCAGGACACGGACTGCTGCCAGCCGCAGGGCCTCTGTGCTTCTGGCAAGGCTACGGAAGGCGTTCGATAGTGGGATGGTTCCACCGCTGGGCTGGGTTCCCGGGAGGGCAGGCGGCTGACGTGCTGCACGGCACACCTGCGGACCCGCACGTCAGCGGCCACCATGGGATAATGGGGAGTCCCTGAAGGATTTCCAAGGAGCGCCCCTTGACTGCCGTATCAACTCCCGCCTCACTGCAGCGATCCATGCATGCCATGGACAACGCGGAGGTGTTGCGGATCCGGAATGATTTCCCGGTGCTGGACCAATTGGTCAACGGTAAACCCCTGATCTACCTCGATTCCGGCGCCACGTCCCAAAATCCGCTCAGTGTCATAGAAGCCGAGCAGGAATTCTACGAGCAACGCAACGCGGCCGTGCACCGCGGCGCCCACCATCTTGCAGTGGAAGCCACGGAGGTCTTTGAGGACGCACGCCAAACGGTGGCGGACTTCATTGGCGCCAACTATGAAGAAACTGTGTGGACCTCCAACGCCACGGAGGGACTGAACCTCATCAGCTACGCGTTGTCCAACGCTGCGCTCTGGGCAGCCCAAGGTCGTGGTGGCGCGGCCTTGAAGGAGTTGGCGATTGGTCCGGGTGACGAGATCGTGGTCACCGAAATGGAACACCATGCCAACCTCATCCCGTGGCAGGAACTGGCTTTCCGGACGGGTGCCACGCTGAAGTACATTCCCATTTCCGATGACGGTGCCCTGCGGCTTGATGCGGCAGCGGAGATCGTGGGGGAGCGTACCAAGCTCCTGGCCTTCACCCAGGCCTCAAACGTCCTGGGCACCATCAACCCGGTAGCTGAGCTTGTAGCCATGGCTCGTCGCGTGGGTGCTTTGGTGGTTCTTGACGCTTGCCAGTCCGTTCCGCATATGGCTGTGGACGTCAAGGAACTCGATGTCGATTTCGCCGTCTTCTCCGGCCATAAGATGTTGGCGCCCACCGGCGTCGGCGTTTTGTACGGGAAGCAGGACATCCTGGATGTCCTGCCACCGTTCCTGACGGGCGGTTCCATGATCACTACGGTCACCATGGAACGGGCCGAGTACTTGCCGGCTCCTCAACGGTTCGAGGCCGGAACCCAGCGCATCTCCCAAGCGGTTGCGCTTGCAGCGGCAGTGAACTACCTGACTGAGACGGGCATTGACCGCATCCATGCCTGGGAAACTACGTTGGGGCAGAGGCTCGTTAAGGGGCTTGAGGCCATTGACGGCATCCGTGTGGTGGGTCCCGCCTCCGGTAGTGAACGGATCGGCCTGGCCGCTTTCGACGTCGCCGGCGTCCACGCGCACGACGTCGGACAGTTCCTTGACGATCGCGGCATCGCCGTTCGCGTCGGCCACCACTGCGCCCAGCCGTTGCACCGACGCCTGGGCCTGACCGCAACCACCCGCGCAAGCACCTATCTTTACAACACCACGGACGACGTCGATGCTTTCCTCGACGCAGTTTCGGGTGTCCGGGCCTACTTCCAGGCCTGACACACGGCGCTGGCCTTGGGCCCTGGCCGTTAACAACGATTTACCTAGAAGAGGCAACACCCATCATGAGTCTTGACCAGCTGTACCAGCAGATCATCCTGGACCACTCCAAGCAGCGGCACGGCAGCGGCCTGGCCCAAACGGATGCGCCGGAGGGTTCGTCCACCGGCCAGTCCCACCAACTGAACCCCGTGTGCGGTGACGAGGTGACGCTCCGGCTTGCAGTTTCCCAAGGCACCGTCCAACAGATCAGCTGGGACGGCGCGGGCTGCTCCATCTCCATGGCCTCGGCCTCGGTACTGAGCGAACTTGGCGAGGGCATGTCCGTGGAGGAACTCCACACGGTGATAGATAACTTCCGCGAGGTCCTGCGTTCACGTGGAAAAGTACAGGCGGACCCGGAAATCCTGGGCGATGCCGCTGCGTTCGAAGGGGTGGCCCGCTACGCGGCCCGGGTGAAGTGCGCCATGATCTCCTGGGTCGCTGCCGAGGACGCACTCAACCAGGCCACCGCGTAGCCGTTGGCGGAGTAGCTCCGCTCAGGGGCGGGCAAAGACGTCAGGCACGCCGTCGCCGTCGTCGTCCCGTTCTTCCTCTGCCTGCACCTGCCGGTAGCGCCGGTTACGGGCCTTGAGAACGACGGCGGCCAGCAGCGCCGAGATCAGGGAACCTGCCAGGATGGCCACCTTTGCGTGGTCATTGTGGGCGGAGCCGGCGCCGAAGCTCAACTCGCCGATCAGCAATGACACTGTGAAGCCGATCCCGGCCAGCAGCGCCAGCCCGAAGAGGTCGATCCAGGCAATGCTCGAATCCAAGCTTGCCCGGGTGGTTTTGGTGACCAGGAATGTTGTGCCAAAGACACCCACAGCCTTGCCCACCACCAGCGCGGCTACGATGCCCAGAGCCACCGGATCCCTCAGGGCAGCCCCCATGCCATCGAAGCCACCCAAGGCAACCCCGGCGGAGAAGAACGCAAAGACGGGCACGGCGAAGCCTGCTGAGAAGGGGCGGAGCTTGTGTTCAAAGTGCTCGGCCAAACCTTCAGCTGGTTCACCCTTTTTCCCGCTGGCCAGGACCGGAACGGCGAAGCCCAACAGGACCCCGGCTACAGTGGCGTGGATGCCGGAGGCATGGACAAATCCCCAGGTTGCCAGGGCCAGCGGCACCAGGAGGTACCAGTTGCGGATCCGTTTCTGGAGTAGGAACGTGAAGAGCGCCAGGGGCACCAAAGCAGCAAGCAGCATGAGGGGCTGCAAACCTGTGGAGTAGAAGAAGGCGATGATGCCGATTGCTATGAGGTCATCCACCACGGCCAGCGTCAGCAAGAATGTCCGGAGCGCGGCAGGCAGGTGTGTGTTGATGACGGCCAGCACTGCCAGGGCGAAGGCAATGTCCGTGGCTGTGGGGATGGCCCAGCCTTTGAGTGTTTCGCCTGCGGTTCCCAGATTGAACAGAACGTAGATCAGGGCGGGAACCACCACGCCACCGAAGGCAGCGGCTACGGGCACAACTGCCTTGGCGGGTTTACGGAGTTCACCGGCAACGAACTCGCGTTTGAGCTCAAGGCCTGCGAGGAAGAAGAACACGGCCAAAAGGCCATCCGACGCCCAATGACCCAGGCTCAGCTCAAGGTGCCATGGTTCGTAGCCGATCGTGAGGTCGCGGAGTCCAAAGTACCCTGCCGCTGCCGGGGAGTTCGCCCAGATGAGGGCAATGACCGTGGCTGCCAGAAGGAGGGCGCCACCAACGGTTTCGGTGCGCAGGATGGAGAGGATCCGGCGATACTCGGGGTAACTTGAGCGCGAAAAGACCCGGTTGGGCTGTGCGCCGCCTGGTGAAGCAGGAGGGGGTGAGGCCTGAGTGGGGCCGGACTTGGGCGGTGTGGGAGGCTGCTGGGCCACGGAGGCTCCTTGCTTGGGGTCAGTCGGTAAAGGGGGAGCACAAAGACTCCGCCGACCAGACTTCCCGGCACACCATGATCTATCTTACCCAACTGGGGGACAGCACTAGCTCCAATGAGGACTCAATGGAGCGATTACTGTCCCCCAGTTGGGTGTGGCGGGCGCTAGGCGACCAGCCCCGCAACGCCAATGGCCGCCGTCGCGAGTCCCAGCACCATGGAGATGGTCACCAGGACAACGTGCACTGTCAGGAACTTGGTGGCCTTCCCTGCGGCATCACGGGCGCGCGGGTCCTTCATGACGCGCTTGAGGAACTGCGGCCACACCACCAAAGACCAGATGCCGGCAACGATCAGGACAACCGCCAGGATTGCGGGGATGTCCATGCTAGTGGCTTTCGAGCCAGGCCTGCGCCTGCTGGGACTGGATGCCCAAAGCCTTACCGACCATGGGCTCGGCAGCGTCGGCGATCTTGCCGCCAAGGAACGGAACCGAGGAGGTGACGTTGCCTTCGAGCTCGATACGGGTGCTGCCGCCCTCGGCCACCAGACGCTGGACCGCACTGACATCCAGCGGAGCGCCGGCGATCTTCAGGGCAATCGTGCTGGACCGTGAACCGTCAGCCGCGGGAGCTTCCCACTTTTCGGTCTGGGTAACCTTCAGCGTTTCGCCAACAAACTTGCGGGCAATGTCCGGCAAGCGCGTGGTGGGCAGCGTGCGGACCGTTGTGGTGGTGAAAGCACCCGCGGTGTCGCCGTCAATGGTGAACGATTCCAAGGAGCCGCCCACGTATTCGCTGGTGTGACGCACGAAATCTTCGTTGACCAGGACTGCTGCTACGCGGTCAACACTGTGGGGCAGGGTGGTGGATGCACTCAGGGCCATGGGTCCTCCGTGGATGGTTGTAATGAGGCTTTTTAGCTCCCAACATCCTACGGGGTCTCGGTGGACACCCCTGAACCGGACTCCTGGAGCGCAGTGGCGGCAGCCGAAATATTGCGGGCCATGGAGGGGAAGATGAACCCGTGGAAGGGGTACACACCCAGCCAGTAAAGCCGTCCCGCCAGGCCTCGGGGGAAGAAGATGGCACGTTGCTTGTAGAGGCTGCCCTCGCCATCGGGCTCCACGGCCAACTCAAGCCAAGCGCCACCCGGGGCCCGCATCTCCGCACGAAGGCGCAGCAGGTGGCCGCGCTCGATCGCCTCCACCCGCCACCAATCCACCACTTCGCCGGTGTTCAGGCTCTTGGGATGCCGGCGGCCCCGCAAGAGCCCGGCCCCGCCCTGCAACTTGTCCAGCCATCCACGCACCCGCCACGCCAAGGGCAGGGAATACCAGCCGTTCTTGCCGCCAATGCCCTCAATAATGGTCCATACATGTTCCGGCTTGGCTTCGCTGTGGAAGGTCCGTTCGTCAAGGAACACTTTGTAACCGGCCCAGTTGGGGTCGCTCGGCAACGGATCGGCGTCAATGCCGGCGTTCGCCCACGTGGTCTCCACCTGTCCGTCCCGCTCTTTGCCCAACGCCAAAGCGACGGCGCGCCGGTAGGGCGTCAGTCCGCCGTCGGGCTGCGGGATGTATTGGTCGACGTCGTGCTCCCGCGACACAGCGTCGTGCTGCAGCGACTGCACCAAAGGCAGGGACATGGACAACGGGATGGGCGTCACCAACGCAACCCACAAGCCGGCCAACTTGGGCGCAGGCACAGGGAGGGCTATCACCAGCCGTCGGGGGAGCCCACGCTCCACGGCGTACTCATTCATCATGTCCTTGTACTTGAGCACATCCCGGGAACCAACGTCGAAGGAACGGTTCAGTTTTTCCGGGATGGCCGCGGCAGCCACGAGATAATGCAAAACATCCCGGACGGCTATTGCCTCAACCCTGTTATTGACCCAGCTGGGTGCCGGCATGACAGGCAAGGTTTCCGCCAGGTGCCGGATCATCTCAAAAGATGCCGAGCCCGAACCGATGACCACGCCGGCCTGGAACACTATGGAGTCGACTCCGGACTCAAGGAACACCCGCCCCACGGTCTCCCGGGACCGCATATGGATGGAAAGTTCCTGGTTCTCCGGGTGCAGGCCGCCCAGGTAGACGATCCTGTCCACGCCGGCTTCCGCCGCGGCGTGGGCCACCAGCTTGGCCATGGATTCTTCCTTGGCCTCAAACCCGCTGCCTGACGCCATGGAATGGACCAGGTAATAGAGGACATCCACGCCGGACAAAGCCGTTGCCAGGCTCCCGGCCTCAGACAGGCTGTCCTGGATAATCTCCACCTGATCGTGCCAAGGGACATCAGCGATCTTCTGTGGAGTGCGGACAAGGACCTTGACCTTGTGCCCGGCTTCGAGGAGCCGGGGGACCAAGCGCCCGCCAATGTACCCGGTGGCTCCCGTGACCAGCACTGTCTTGGTCTCCTGCGGGGTATTGGAATGCGTAGCTTCCGAAGGCTGCAAAGGAACTCCTGTGGCTGGGGGTAGAGGTAGGCTGGAATTACCCGGCATTCATCTGAATTTCCGGGCATTTGTGTTGCCTGCCCTTGGAACCACCCTAGGAGTTTCTGCCATGAGCCTCAACGGTCTGCGCCGCGCACTGGCGGAGGACAAGACTTTTGCGCGCGTTCGTACGGAGGCACAGCGGTCCTTCAGCGACCGGAATGCCGACTACCAGATCAGCGCGCCCCAAGGCATGCGTGCCGTGCTGCTCGCCGAAATGGCCGACGCCCTGGCTCATTCCGGTACCGACGCCGGGTCGGCCCCGGTGGTGCTTGCGGTCACCGCCACCGGCCGTGAAGCCGAGGACCTCACCGCGGCGCTCGCCTCCTACCTTCCGGCAGAATCTGTTGCCACCTTCCCCAGTTGGGAAACCCTCCCGCATGAGCGGCTCTCCCCGCGCTCGGACACCGTGGGCCGCCGGCTCTCGGTACTGCGCCGCCTGACCCACCCGGAAAGCTCGACGGCGGCCCCGTTGCGCGTGGTGGTGGCCCCGGTTCGCGCTGTGGTCCAGCCGATTGTGGCCGGCTTGGGTGACCTGGTTCCCGTCACGTTGCAGGTGGGGCAGGAGCGGTCCTTCACCGAAGTGGTCAGGGCCTTGTCCGACGCCGCGTATGCCCGCGTTGACATGGTGACGCACCGCGGCGAGTTTGCCGTCCGCGGCGGCATCCTTGACGTCTTCCCGCCCACGGAGGACCACCCCATCCGCGTGGAGTTCTTCGGCGACGAAGTTGACCAGATGCGCTGGTTCGCTGTGGCCGACCAGCGCTCACTGTCAGCTCCCGGAATCCACCACCCCACTGAACTGCACGCCCCGCCATGCCGGGAAATCCTGATCACTGCCTCGGTGATGTCCCGCGCGGCCAAACTCAAGGCTGACATGCCTGCTGCGGCGGACATGCTGGAGAAGATCGCCGGTGGGATCGCCGTTGAAGGCATGGAATCGCTCGCTCCCGTGCTGGTGGACGCCATGGTCCCGTTCGTGGACCAGCTCCCGGAGGGTTCCTTGTCCGTGGTGATCGAGCCGGAGAAGGTCCGCACGCGCGCGCATGACCTCGCGGCCACCAACGAGGAATTCCTGGAAGCCGCTTGGTCCACAGCGTCCGACGGCGGTGCGGCGCCCCTCGATCTGTCCTCCCAGGCTTCCACGGACCTGCACGCCGCCAGTTTCCGTTCTCTCACCGACACCCGCTCAGCAGCCCTTGAGCACGGTGTGTCCTGGTGGTCCATTACCTCGCTCGCCTCTGATGAGGACCTGGTCCTGGACATCGACGTGTTGAACATGCGTGCCCGCGAACCCCGTGGTTACCAGGGTGACGTGGCTGAGATGCTGGAGTTCATTGGCTCCCGCGTCCGCGAGCAGTGGCGTGTGGTGGTGGTGACTGACGGGCCGGGCCCCGCCCAGCGTCTGGCCGAGCTGTTCCATGATGCTGAGATTCCTTGTTCCCGCGTGGAGTCCTTGGATGCGGATCCCCAGCCGGGCATCATCGAGGTGACCACCGCCGCCGTCGGACGTGGTTTTGTCCTGGACGGTCTCAAACTGGGCCTGCTGACCGAAGCTGATTTGCTGGGCCGTGCCACGGCAAGTTCCACCAAGGACATGCGCCGCATGCCCTCCAAGCGTCGCAACGCCGTGGACCCGCTGCAGCTGCATGCCGGTGACTTCGTGGTGCACGAGCAGCACGGAATCGGCCGGTTCGTGGAGCTCATCCAGCGCAAGGTGGCAGGTACCTCGTCCTCCGACGCCGGGCTGCGCGAATACTTGGTGTTGGAGTACGCGCCGTCCAAGCGGGGTGCGCCGGGAGACCGGCTCTTTGTGCCCACTGACCAGCTGGACCAGGTGACCCGTTACGTGGGCGGCGACGCGCCGGCGTTGAGCAAGATGGGCGGCGCCGACTGGGCCAGCACCAAGTCCAAGGCGCGCAAGGCCGTCAAGGAGATCGCCGGCGAACTGATCCGCCTGTACTCGGCCCGCATGGCCTCGCGCGGGCACGCCTTTGCCGCAGACACGCCGTGGCAACGCGAACTGGAAGAAGCGTTCCCGTACGTCGAAACCCCGGACCAGCTGACCACCATCAACGAGGTCAAAGCGGACATGGAACGGGAAATCCCCATGGACCGGCTGGTTTCCGGCGACGTTGGATACGGCAAGACAGAGATCGCCGTCCGGGCGGCATTCAAGGCAGTGCAGGACGGTAAGCAGGTGGCGGTCCTGGTGCCCACCACACTGCTGGCACAGCAGCACTACGAAACGTTCACTGAACGCTTCTCCGGCTTCCCCTTGCGAGTGAAGCCACTCTCGCGTTTCCAGTCCAGCAAGGAAGCCAAGGAAACGGCGGAGGGCGTCAAGAGCGGCGCCGTGGACGTGGTGATCGGCACGCACAGGCTCCTCTCCAAGGACTTCGAGTTCAAGGACCTGGGCCTGGTGATTGTGGACGAAGAGCAACGGTTCGGCGTGGAGCACAAGGAAGCGCTGAAGAAAATGCGCACCAACGTGGACGTGCTGGCCATGAGTGCAACGCCGATTCCGCGAACCCTGGAAATGTCACTGACAGGCATCCGCGAAACGTCCACCCTGGCCACCCCGCCGGAAGAACGACACCCCGTGTTGACCTACGTGGGTCCGTACACCAACAAGCAAACGTCCGCGGCGATCCGTCGTGAACTCATGCGCGAGGGCCAGGTGTTCTTTGTCCACAACCGTGTCTCGTCCATTGAGCGCATCGCGGCGCAGATCCGCGAGCTGGTCCCCGAGGCCCGCGTGGAGGTGGCGCACGGACAGATGTCGGAGAGCCGCCTTGAGAAGATCATCGTGGACTTTTGGGAGAAGCGCTTCGACGTCCTGGTCTGTACCACCATCATCGAAACCGGCCTGGATATCTCCAACGCCAACACCTTGATTGTGGATGGGGCGGACAAGTACGGCCTCTCGCAACTCCACCAGCTCCGCGGCCGCGTTGGCCGTGGGCGGGAACGTGCTTATGCGTACTTCCTGTACCCCTCCGAAAAACCCTTGGGCGAGGTGGCTCTGGAGCGACTCAAGGCCGTGGCCGCGCACAACGAGCTCGGCGCCGGTATGCAGCTGGCCATGAAGGACCTGGAAATCCGTGGTGCAGGCAACTTGCTCGGCGGCGAGCAGTCCGGCCATATCCAAGGTGTGGGCTTCGATCTCTACATTCGCCTGGTGGGTGAAGCCGTTGCCGAATACCGTGGCGAGGCCGAGGAGAAGGCCGCCGAGATGAAAATCGAGCTGCCCGTCAACGCGCACCTGCCGCACGATTACGTGCCCGGCGAAAGGCTTCGCCTGGAGGCATACCGGAAGCTGGCTTCCGCCATCACCTACGAAGCCATCGACGAGGTCCTGGCCGAACTCGTGGACCGTTACGGCGAGCCGCCCCTGCCTGCCCAAAACCTCATTGCCGTGGCCCGCTTCCGGGTGGGTGCCCGCGAAGCCGGCCTGTCCGACGTCGCACTCCAAGGGAACTTCATCCGCTTCTCGCCGGCGCAACTGCCCGAGTCCAAAACCATGCGCCTGAACCGTATGTACCCGGGTTCGCAGGTGAAGCCTGCCTTGGATGCGGTACTGATTCCCAAGCCCAAGACGGCCAAGATCGGAGGCCGGGACCTTCAGGATGCCGAGATCCTTCAATGGGCCAACAACGTCATTGAAGCGATTTTCGCTGAAGTACGCGTAAAGGCTGGCTAACTTTCATGATGGGAGGACATCACGCCGCGTCGGGAGCCGCGGCGTGGATCGCTATTGCCTCAACCGGCCCGTACGCCTTGGGCTGGTACCCGTTGGATTCCACCGGGATCCTGATCGGAGCCATGGCGACGGCGGGGACTGCTTTGGTGGTGGACTGGGACCACCGCCACAGCACCATTGCCAATTCGCTGCCGCCACTCTCCAACGTGATCGCGGTGGGAATCGAAAAAGCCAGTGGCGGGCATCGGCAAGGTACCCACTCGTTGTTGGGGGCTTCGGCCTTCGTGGTGCTCGCTGCCATGGCCGCCCAGTTCCAGATGGTCACTCCGGTAGGCAAGCTGTCCATCGGGGCCGGTCTGCTTTGCATGTTCATGATCAACTTGGCGGCCAAGGCTTTGAACCTGTTTCCGAAGTCGGGCTGGATTACCAACTGGCTCTTCGCCGTGGTGATGGCCGGCCTGGTGACCTGGTTTGCGCCGGATCAGTGGGGTTGGTTGCCGCTGTCCATGCTCACGGGTGTGGTGGTGCATATTGTGGGGGACATGATCACTGTGGGCGGGGTCCCACTGCTCTGGCCGATCGTCATCAAACCGCCCAAATTCCTGCGCAAATCCATGATCCGGGGGATATGGCGTCCGAACGGCGCATTTTCCATCCCGTTGCTGGGACGGGCTGGTTCCCGGCGCGAGTGGTTGGTCCTGATACCGGTGAGCGGCTACGCCATGGTAGGCATGGGGGCTGCCGCGTGGACGTTGGCGCAACAACACTGGCCGGGCATTCTTGCGGCCCTGGGCGGCGTAGTGCAACTGCCCTGACACGGCGTTTCCGGGAGCATCCTCACCGCAGCCTATAGCACGCAATGCTGTGGTCAGGGCAAGTTAAAACCAAATGGCCCGGGCGGTAGCCCGGGCCATTCACAGTCATCAGCGAAGTTTTAGTTTTCGCCAGCAGAATCAGAGCGGCCAAAAATGGTCTGCGGGATCCAGAACGCCAAGGCGAAGAGGCCCAGGCAAACGGCCATGGGCCACGGGTTCTCGAGCGTCAGGAAGGACAGCGAGTAGATGGCACCCAGGAAGAGCACGATCATGACCAGGAACAGGACGATGCTCTGGGCCAGGTTGTTCTCACGCTCAATGGGCGCACTGGTGGCGTTCTTGGACATTCATTCCTCCTCGGCCCCGCAGGGCTCAAAATCACTGACGGTAGCGGAAGCCTCAGTAGGTAGATGAACCCTGTTCACCTTTGACAATGGCAATTCCGGAACTCGCTCCGATACGTGTTGCACCAGCAGCAATCATAGCCTGTGCATCGGCCAGGGACCGCACTCCGCCGGATGCCTTGACGCCCAGCTCGGGTCCCACGGTCCTGCGCATCAGCGCCACATCTTCTACCGTTGCGCCTCCGCCGTTGAAACCGGTGGAGGTCTTGACGAAGTCAGCGCCTGCTTCCGCAGCGGCTTGGCAGGCGATGACCTTCTGCTCATCGGTCAGCATGGACGTCTCAATGATGACCTTCAAAATAGCCTCGCCGGCGTGGACCGCCTCGGCCACAGCGCGGATGTCATCCACCAGTGCACCCTTTTCATTTGCGCGGGCGGAAGCCATATTGATCACCATGTCGATTTCGTCGGCACCGTCCAACACGGCGCCGCGGGCCTCAAAAGCCTTGACGTCGCTGGGGGTGGCGCCCAGCGGGAAACCGATCACTGAGCACGTGAGTACACCGGAGCCTTTGAGGGCTTTGGTGACGGTCTTGACCCATACCGGGTTCACGCAGACTGACTTGAACTTGTACTCAACGGCCTCTGCGCACACCTTGAGGACGTCAGCCTCACTGGCCTCCGGCTTCAACAGCGTGTGGTCGATGTAGGAGGCGATGTTTGCAGGGGCGACGGCTTGGTTGCTCATGGGATCCTTCCGTGCCGGGCGTGGCCGGCCCGGTGGCCGCAGGGTTGTCACTGCCCGTCAAAGGACCATCTTGCCACATGCATTGGTGGCCGCCGGGGCCGTCCTGGCGCACCGGACGGCCACGGGCGGACAAGGCTCAAGTAGGCAGGGCTCAGGCGGCCATGAGCGGCTGCTGATCCTCCATGCCCGCACTGAGGAGCAGCCCCGAGGCGCACAGCATCGCAGAGGACTCGGCAGACAGAAGCAAGCCCAAGCGAAGCCCGTCGCAGGACGCTGCGTCCCCGATTGCCCAGATGCCCGGGACGGAAGTGGCGAGATTGCGCGCTACTGAAATACCGCCGTCGGAAGCTGTTGTCAGTCCGGCGCTTTCGGCGAGCTCGTTACGGGCCGTGCGCTCCTCGGCAAGGACCACAAGGTCACCCTTCATGCTGCTGCCATCTTCAAAGACGATGCCGGTGGCGGGCAGCGTGGTGCCTTGCGGTCCGGTGTGGGCATCGGCCGGGGTTGAAGGCACGACGGCGGTGGGGCGGAGGGTTGTGCGGACGGGACGAACTCCACGTGCCCGCAACACGGCCTCTGCCTGGCCCGCGGCCGGGCCGTTGCCCACCAGGATGCCCAGCGGTCGGCGGCCTACCAGGCGGGTGACGTCCTTGACTGCTTCTCCAATGTGGGCGGCGTCGTCAATGGTGGAATAGCTGAGGCTGGCTTCGGCGCCTGTCACCGGAGGCAACGCCGGTGCCGAGCCCGTGGCGATGACCAGTTGGTCGTAAGAGAAGTCCATGCCGTCCACAGTGGTGACAATCCTGGCGTCCGCGTCAATGAAGCTGGCTGCCTGTCCGAAACGGACTGAGACCTGGGGAAGCCCGGCGAGTTCCAGCAGGGCGTCCGGGCAGTCGTCGCGGTTGCTGAGCACTGTGATGCTGCCGTGGAAAGCGCGCTGCCGTGACTCTGATGCACCAGCGAGCCGCCGCACTAAAGCCTGTGCCGCTGGGCCTGCGCCTGCAATGACGACGTGGAGGGACGGTGCGGACGGGGTGGCGGACATGTTTGGCCCTTTCGCTCAGGTGACCTGCTGTTGATCATCAGCGTAGGGGGCCGGTTTTTCGCGGGTGTTTCGCCGCTGTTGCCATCTTTGGCCGATTCGTCGCACGGTGTTTACCGGCCGGTAATAACGTGGATCACATTGTGGGGTGGAGGGGGCTGTGAAGGTTCCTACTGGGCCTGGATCCGGGTGTACACCATGTCGAAGTCGTGCTCCAGTGGCCCGCCGGGGTAAGTTCCCCGCTCCAAGCGGGCAGTGATGGTGTTTCCATCCTCGCTGATATGGCCCACAAAACGCTGTGGCCAATCGGGGCCGTCCCGGAACGTCGTCCAAACGTTGTCCTTGAGCGTCACGTCATAGGTCCGTGCCACGCCGCGTGAATCGAAATAATGCTGCTGCAGTGCGCCATCTGATCCCGTGGCTCCGATGACGCTGATGGAGTCGGGGTACTCGGGCTGTTGCACCGTGGAGCGCTGGATGAGGAAACCTCCGCTCTCCAGCCACTCGAACGTCGTCCGGCCGTTCACGCCTCTGTCCGGAACGGTGGTTTCCCACTCGCCAATGAGGATGTGCAGGTGCTCCAAATTCAATCCGTGTGACATGTTTCTTGCCTAACTGGGGTGGTTGGCTGCTGTGGTGAGCAACAGGTTACGGCTCCCGTGATGACGGGCATAGAGCCCGGACGTGACGTGGTGGCATGATGGGCGCATGAGCCAAGTCACCTGTGATCTCACCGTGTCCCTGGACGGATTTGTTGCCGGCCCCAACCAGCGTCTGGAGGAGCCGCTGGGTGAGGGAGGAGAGCTCCTGCACCGATGGATGTTTGAGGAGCCTGACGCCAATGCGCCGGAGATTGAAGGCATCCTCTCAGCCGGCGCCTACATTATGGGACGCAACATGTTCGCGGGACCGGGACCGGACGCCTGGGATAAAGAATGGCGGGGTTGGTGGGGCGAGGAGCCGCCGTATCACGCGCCGGTTTTCGTGCTCACCCACCATGGCGCTGATCCGTTGAAAATGGAGGGCGGCACAACGTTCCACTTCGTGACCGACGGTATTGAGTCGGCCCTCAGGCAGGCCCGGGAAGCTGCCGGGGACAAGGATGTGGCCATTGCCGGGGGAGCGGAAACTGCCCGTCAATACCTTTCGGCCGGTCTCATGGACGAGTTGCGGCTGCACATTTCCCCGATGGTTCTTGGCGGCGGAGAACGTTTGCTGGACGGCGTTGGGGACCTGAAGCTCCAGCAGACAGAGGCGCGGGGGACCGGACTGGTCACGCACGTGCGCTACCGGCTTCTCCGTTAGGACAAATGTCTGCGCTCCGCTGTACACTCAATTATCGAACATATATTCGAATAAAGGTGTGTTGTGGGCGTGATAGTCGGCCCCCGCGTGATAGATGCGGGCTTTTCCCTTATGTCGGTTCTGTTGGCACCGATCCCGGTGGCGGCAGGGTATCCCTCGCCTGCGCAGGACTACTTTGATGGCCGGATCGACCTCAATGAGCATCTGATCAAGGATGTCACCAGCACTTTCGTGGTGAGGGTGACCGGTCAGTCCATGGAGGGGGCGGGCATCAGTGACGGCGACGAGTTGATCGTAAACCGTGCGCTGGAGCCCAGGGATGGCTCCATCGTCGTGGCTGTCCTGGACGGCGAGCTGACGATCAAGCGGCTGCGCATCACGCCCTCGGGCGTCATCTTGCAGGCCGATAATCCCAAGTACCCGGACATTAGGGTGCCTGCGCTGTCTGAACTGACCATCTGGGGCGTTGCTACTACGTGCCTGCATCACATTTGAGGGATTACGGCGGCGGGGCGGTTGAGTTTCGCACCACCAGATCCGGCGTGAGGCAACGGTCTGCGATGGGCGCCGTGGGATTACCTAGGCGTTCCAGGGCAACGGCGCCGGCGATCATTCCCAGCTCGGTAGCTCGCAGGTCAACGGAGGTGAGATCGATGCCGTGGAGTGCTGCGGTCCTCGAATTGTCGTACCCCACGAGGGAGAGTCCGGATGGCACGGCCAGGCCACGATTATAGGCCGCCTCGCGTGCGCCCAGGGCGAGTTGGTCATTGTGGGCGAAGATTGCGGTGGGCTGGTGGGCCATGCCGAGCAACTCTGCGCCCGCGCGCTCGCCGGCGTCCTGGGTGAAATCTTCGGCTGCCAGCACCAGGGGCTCCAGTCCGGCGTCGCGCATTGTTTTTGCGTAAGCCTCCCTGCGCACCGTGTGGCCGTCATAGGCGGGGCCGGACAAGTGCGCGATCCTCGTGTGTCCCAGCGTGATGAGGTGTTCGACGGCGGCGCGGGCGCCGGCTTCGTCGTCTGAGTAGACGCTGTCCACTCCGTCCACCCGGCGCGTCACGCTGACCAGGGGGACTGTTCTGCCCAGTTCCTGGACCTGTTCGTCCGAATCCATCAACGTGGCCGCGATGACTATTCCCACCCTTGCCTCGATCAAGGATTTCAGGGCACCTTGGTCCTCGCCGTCTACGGAGCGCGAGACACTGAGGATGAGTCTGTTGCTGTCGTGGTGAAGCGCCGTTCGGACGCCGCTGAGGATATCTGCATATATCTCGTTGCGGATGTCCATGAGATAAAGCCCGACGGCGGAGCGGTGCTTCCGTGCGAGATCGGCGGCTACTGCATTGGGGCGATAACCAAGACGTTTGGCGGCTTCGAAGATGGCCTGCTTGGTTTCATCGCTGACACCGGGGGCACCGCGGAATGCGAAGGACACGAGGGTTCGGGAAACGCCAACTTCCTTGGCGACGTCGCTTTGGGTGGCGGATCGATGGCGGTGGTCCATAACCATGCCTTCATCCTCCCATGGCGAGGACCTGCAAAATTAGCCATTTGTTAGTTTGACCTTACATTTAAGCCTTTCGCGCGTTAGTCTGTATGCAGAGCGGATGAATATGACCCGCACCACACTGACAAAGGAGTCCTTATGTCTGCAGCGCAAACACAGCGGGAAGGCGCCCGAGGCGTTTCACTTCCCCCGCTGACCAATGGCCCGCACCGAAAGCGCCTGGGCATGGTCGCCTTGGTGGCAACGTTCGGCGGATTGCTCTTCGGTTACGACACCGGCGTCATTAACGGCGCTCTGAGGCCGATGACGGAGGACCTGGGCCTCACGCCATTGACCGAAGGCATTGTCACCAGTTCCTTGCTGTTCGGTGCTGCTGCCGGTGCAGTTGGAGGCGGCCGGCTTTCTGACTCCTGGGGTCGCCGGAAGACCATCATCCTCCTGGCCGTGCTGTTCCTGGCCGGAACCATCGCCTGCGTCTTCGCGCCGAGCTTCGAAGTCATGGTTCTGGGGCGCGTGATTCTTGGCCTGGCCGTTGGCGGTGCTTCCACCGTGGTGCCCGTGTTCCTGGCGGAGCTTGCGCCCTACGAGATCCGCGGTTCCCTTGCTGGCCGTAACGAACTCATGATCGTCATTGGTCAGCTCGCGGCCTTCGTGGTCAACGCCATCATCGGCAACGTGTGGGGAGAAGTGGACGGAGTATGGCGCATCATGCTGGCCGTTGCCGCGCTACCGGCCATTGCCTTGTTCTTTGGCATGCTGAGGATGCCTGAATCGCCGCGATGGCTCATCTCCAAGGGGCGGTGGGAAGAAGCCTTGGTGGTCCTGAAGACCATCCGATCCGTGGAGCGGGCCGAGGCTGAGATGGCCGATGTAAAGCATCTTGCGGATGAGGAGCGCGCATCCAAGGCAACATCCTGGGCAGCGCTCAAGGACAAATGGATTCTGCGCATCATCCTGGTGGGCATTGGCCTGGGCGTGGCTCAGCAGCTGACGGGCATCAACTCGATCATGTACTACGGCCAATCGGTGCTGGTGGAAGCCGGCTTTGACTCCAGTGCGGCCCTCATTGCCAACATCGCCCCCGGCGTCATAGCGGTTGTTGGCGGCGTGATTGCCCTAACCCTTATGCAGCGCATCAACCGCCGCACCACGCTGCTCCTTGGGTTCACCCTGACCACCATCTGCCATTTCCTTATCGGCATCGCCTCCATTGTCCTGCCGGTGGGCAACGCGGCACGCCCGTTCGTCATCCTGTTCCTGGTGGTGGCATTCGTAGGTTCCATGCAGACCTTCCTCAATATTGCCGTGTGGGTGATGTTGTCCGAGATCTTCCCGCTGCATGTCCGCGGCTTCGCCATTGGCCTGTCCGTGTTCTGCCTCTGGATCGCCAACGCCCTCTTGGGCCTCTTCTTCCCCACGCTGGTGGCAGGAGTCGGAATCACCGGAACGTTCTTCCTCTTCGGGATTGTGGGAATCCTTGCGCTCATCTTCATCTACACGCAGGTTCCTGAAACACGCGGTCGGACGCTGGAGGCGCTTGAGGAAGACGTGACCACCGGCGCGATCTACCTTGTGCACAAAAAGGAGTCTTCTCCGGCTTCGTAGCATTGCCTTCGAGATTGCGTCCCGTTCGCCGGCTTTTCCACATACCGGCGGACGGGACGCTTTCTTGTCGGGGCCAGCTAGTACAGTAAAAGTATTCGAATATATGTTCGAATGAGCGGCGTGTCCTCCACCAGGACGCTGCGTCGCGTGCTAATCCCCATTCAACGTGCTAGTGCCCATTCAAGGAGTGACATGTCCAAACCAGCTGTCATGCATCGTATGCAGGAGATCGCCCATGTGGACATCAATTGCTTCTATGCGTCCGCGGAACGAGCGTTCAACCCGGCATTGGAAGGTAAGCCGCTGATCGTCCTGTCCAACAACGACGGCTGCGCCGTGACAAGGTCGCCGGAGGCCAAAAGGCTGGGGATCGGATTGGGGGAGCCGTGGTTTAAACTCGCCCCGCGTGCCAAGGAATGGGGCCTCATTGCACTCTCAAGCAACTACGAACTCTACGGAGACATCAGCTCACGGGTGATGGAACTTCTGGCCCGCTACTCAGCGTGGCAGGAGGTGTATTCCATCGATGAGGCGTTCCTCGGAGTGAAAGGCCAAGCGAACGAGCTACTGGACCTGGGACGGACCATCAAGGCCGCCTGCCAACGTCACGTTGGAGTTCCCGTCTGTGTAGGAATAGCACGCACAAAGACCCTGGCCAAGTTGGCCAATAAATGGGCCAAGCACAATCCAGCCTTCAACGGTGTGTGCCGGTGGGATTCCATCCCCGAGGCTCATCGCGAAGAACTCATGGCACGTCTTTCCGTGATCGAGATTTGGGGTGTGGCCACCAGGCTCACCAAACGCCTCAACGCGATGGGGATCTTCTCCATCCTGGACCTGGTCCGTGCCGACCCCGTGGCCTTGCGCGACAAGTTCTCCATCGTCATGATGCGGACGGTCCTTGAGTTGCAAGGTACGCCTTGCATTCCCATGGAAGAGGAGCGGATCGGGCGCGATCAACTGATCTTCTCCCGCTCCTTCTCCACGCCCATCACTACGGCCGCTGCCTTACGGCAGGTTCTGAGCGTGTACGGCCAAATGGCGAGTGCCAGGCTGGCCAAACATGATCTTCAAGCAAAACTTCTGACTGCGTTTGCCGCAACATCGGTCTACAACCCCAACGACACATCGTTCCCCACGGTCAACGTCAAGCTGCCCATGCCTACCTCGGATCCGGTGTTGCTGACCAAAGCCGCGCACGCACTGATACCCAAAATCCAGGAAGGTGTGAAATACGCCAAGGCTGGGATCATGGTGACCGACCTGCGCCCCAGCGGCAACCAAAAACCCTTGGAAATCTTCGAGAACCGGCACGAGGAACGGGGCATTGGACCCTTGCTGGAGCAAGTCAGTAAACGGTATGGCAGGGGCTCCATCGGCTTGGGCCATGCCGGCATCAAGGGCGGCCCGGACTGGTCCATGAAGCGCAATATGCTCAGTCCCCGGTACACCACTAACTGGGATGAACTTCCCCTGGTGAAAGCTGCCTAGCGTGCGGGAAAACCTACGCCCGCAGCCGGTACCCGCGCTTCACCACCGTTTCCACGAGCTTGCCGTCAGGAAGGGAAGATCGCAGGCGGCTCACGGTCATGTCCAAGGCATGTACAGAGCCGCGCAGGTCCAGCAGGTCAGAGAGAGCTTCCCGGGACAGCACAGCCCCACCCGCGCCCAGCAGCGCTCGCAGGAGCAGGAGGGGAGCCGGTGCAAGGTCCACCACTTCACCGTTGATTCGCAAGCAGCGCCCGCGCAGTTCAATGGTGGCGTTCTTGGTTTCCAAACGCCGTACGTGGTTCAGCGAAAGATGCTCGGTCACCAGCCTGATGAGCGCACCCATGCGGTAGCGGTCCGGGATCAGCGGGCTCAGCCCGGCATCCACCAACGGTTGCGCGGTGACTGGCCCCACGGCGGCAACGGTCACCGGACCCTTGAGGGCTTCGATGAGCTGACGGTACAGGCCCATTTCGTGAGCCGTGCTCCACATGGCGTCCACCGCCGGGGCGCTGGTGAAAGTGAGGACATCCAGGTTTCCACCCACCACAGCCTCGATCAGGCGCGGCAGCTTATCTTCGCCGTCGGGCTTGACCCAGCGGTACGGCGTGACTGTCAGCACGGTGGCCCCGGACATGCGCAGCCGCTCAAGTTGCCGCACATCCGTGTAACCGTGCAATTGGACGGCAACAGTCTTGCCGCGCACGCCTTCAACCAGGAGCATGTCCACCAGGGTGGCAGTGGTTTCGTCGCTGCTGATTCCGACGTCGGCAAGGCCGGCCGCGCGCACGGCACCGCGGGCCTTGGGTCCCCTCACGAACATGCGGCAAGCCGAAAGCGTCTCCAGAAGTTGCTCGCCAATGCCAAAGGAATCCGCGGCCTCGCACCAACGGCGCATGCCGTAGGCGGTGGTGGCGATGCAGATGTCCGGTTTGGCCTCGATGATAGTGCGGGTGTCCTCTATCAGGACCATGTCTTCCTGCACCGGGGCGATCTTCAACGCCGGGGCGTGCAGCACGCTCGCGCCGCGGCGTTCCAAGGCCTCAATGAGGTCGCGGGAGCGTCGGTGCGAGGTGACGCCAATACGGAACCCGTCCAGCGGCGCTTCGGGGGCTTCGGAAACTTCCGGCGCAGCCGTAGCGTCCTGGACTTCGATGGCACGTGCAACAGTCATGTGTTCTTACCTTCAGGCTTCAAGGAGCGAAGCCGCGAGTCGGCTCAGTTCAGCGGATGCTTCGGCATGGTTCCGGTTGGCTTCAGCTACCCGGACCACCTCGCCGATGACCAGTACCGCGGGGTTACTGCAGCCGGTGGCTGCACTTTCGATGGTACCGAGGTCAGCGATGGTGGTGCGCTGCCCGGGGCGGTAACCCCGCTCCACCACGGCCATGGGCATCTCCGGGTCCATACCGGCACGGCGCAGGCCCGCCGCCAACTGGGGCAGTGTGCCGATGCCCATGAGGACCACGATCGTACCGCCAAGGCCGGCAAGGTGGGTGTGTTCCTTCTCCGTCAATGGAGCGTGGCCGGACACCACGGTGAACATGTGGCTCACCTCGCGGTGCGTCACCGGGATGCCGGCGGCTGCAGGTACGGAGATGGCGCTGGTAACACCGGAAATCACCCTTACCGGGACGCCGGCGGCAACGCAGGCAGCCACTTCTTCCCCGCCGCGGCCAAACACGTACGGGTCGCCGCCCTTAAGCCGCACCACGTTCTTCCCCAGCAGTGCAGCTTCCACCATGAGCTTCTCAATGTCGCGTTGCGTCACCTTGTGGAGTCCGGGCTGCTTTCCCACGTCCACGAGCTCTGCCGAGGTCAGATCTGCCAGCTCCTGGTAGGGCGCCAGGCGATCGTAAAACACCACATCAGCATCACGCAGTGCGTCCACGGCGCCAACCGTGAGCAGGTCAAGAGCACCTGGACCCCCGCCCACCAAGGTCACATGGCCCTCGGCTCCCGGTGCAGGCTCAAACGCAACGGGAATCCCGGCGTCGCGGCAGCGTTCCACCAGCGGAAGCCAGCCGGCCCCGCCGTCGTCCACTACCGCCACCAGAAACGGGCGCTCCGGCAGGTTACCGTCAGCCGGAACACCTTCCGGGGTGCTGAGGCGGTAAACATTTGCGCCGGCTCCCTGGTAGCGGCGGACTGCCTGACGGGCAGAAGTTTCGGATCCCGTAACAAGGACGTCACGGCCGGTGAGATCAATGGTGAGCTGCATGATAAACCCCTAGTTCTCGACGCCGACGGTTTCGCTGCGGACCGGGATAGTGGAAGCGATGAGCACGCCGCCCTTTTCCTCGTTGGTGGCCGGACGGATCTGGCCGCGCTCCGGAACGAAGGAAATGGACTCGTCCTTCTGGTTGGGGGCGTTGACGAAGGAACGGAAACGGCGGAGGCGCTCCGGGTCCTTCAAAGTCTCGGCCCATTCGTCCTCGTACGTGTCAATGTGCTTGGCCATGGCAGCTTCAAGTTCTTCGGCGATCCCCAGGGAATCGTTGACTACTACTTCCTCCACGTGCTTGATGCCGCCGTCGAGCTCCTCCTGCCACCGCGCTGTGCGCTGGAGGCGGTCTGCGGTGCGGATGTAGTACATGAGGTAACGGTCGATGTACTTCAACAGCGTTTCGTCGTCCAGGTCTTTGGCCAGCAGCTGGGCGTGCGCCGGGGTGGCGCCGCCGTTGCCGCCGACGTAAAGGTTCCAACCATCAGCCGTGGCAATCACGCCAACATCCTTACCGCGGGCCTCTGCACACTCGCGGGCGCAGCCGGAGACACCCATCTTCAGCTTGTGCGGGCTGCGGAGGCCCCGATAGCGCAGCTCCAATGCGATGGCCATGGCCACCGAGTCCTGCACGCCGAACCGGCACCAGGTGGAACCAACACAGGACTTCACGGTGCGGAGGCTCTTGCCATAGGCCTGGCCGGACTCAAAACCGGCGTCCACCAGTTCCTTCCAGATCTCCGGCAATTGCTCCAGGCGGGCACCGAACATATCGATGCGCTGGCCGCCGGTGATCTTGGTGTACAGGTTGTACTTCTCGGCCACGGCAGCGATGACCCCCAAGCCCTTGGGCGTGATCTCTCCACCGGCAATGCGGGGAACCACCGAGTAAGTGCCGTCCTTCTGCATGTTTGCCAAGGCACGGTCATTGGTGTCCTGCAGTGCGCCGCGGCCCGCATCCAGCACGTAGGCGGAGTGCTGGCTGGCCAGGATGGAGGCAATGGTCGGCTTGCAGATATCGCAACCCGCGCCAGTGCCGTACTTAGCCATGATGTCCTCAAAGGACGTGAGCTCCAGAACGCGGATGGCGTCAAAGAGTTCCTGGCGGGACAGGCTGATGTGCTCGCAGAGTGCCTTGGAAACCTCAATGCCGGACTTCTGCAGCTCACCTTCAAGCAGCTTCTTGAGCATGGGGACACACGAGCCACACTGCGTTCCGGCCCGGGTGCAGCCCTTCAACCCACCGAGTTCCTGCACGGGGGAGTTGCCTTCGCAGGCACCACAACCGTTGATGGCGTCCCGGATGGTGCCGGCGGCTACGTTATTGCAGGAGCACAGAATGGCATCGTCCGGCAGTTCGGTCTCAGGAGCTTCTCCGCCACCGGCAGCACTAAGGTAGGCGCCCGGTTCGGCGGAAAGCTCGCGGCCCAGGAGCGGGCGAAGACTCATGTAAGGAGAAGCGTCTCCCACAAAGATTCCACCCAAAAGGGTCTTGGCATCATCGGTGGTGACAATCTTTTGGTAGACGCCACGAGCGGGATCGGCGTACACAATTTCCAAGGAGTGCTCGGTCCGGGCAAACGCATCGCCAAAGCTGGCTACGTCAACGCCGGAAAGCTTGAGCTTGGTGGCCGTATCAAAACCCGGGAAGGTGGCTTCGCCGCCATGCAGACGGTCCGCCACGATCTCGGCCATGGTGTTGGCCGGAGCAACAAGGCCAAGGCACATGCCGCCGAAGTTGGCTACCTCGCCGATGGCCCAGATGCCATCCACCTCGGTGGCGCAGAAATCATTGATCACAACGCCGCCGCGCTGACCCAAGCTGAACAGCTGCTCTTCACCCTCCGCCGCGCGGAAGAGGTCATCGCGGGGCTTCACACCGATGGCCACGATCACCAGGTCCGCCTCGATGGTGCGTCCGTCAGCCATCAGCACCCCGGTGACCTGGCCGTCGTCGTCCGTCAATACCTCGGACGGGAACACGCCGCCGTGGACCTCGAAGCCCTTTGCTTCAATCAGGCGGCCAAGTGCTTGGCCCGCGCCCTCATCAAGCTGGGTGTTCATGAGCCACGGCGAGCCGTTGATGACCACCGGCGTGGCTCCGAGCTGTTCGGTTCCGGCGGCGGACTCAAGTCCGAGCAAGCCGCCGCCAATGGTGACGGCATTGACCTTGCGGCCCAGTTTCCCGCCAAGTTCGGCAATGGCCTTGTTGATAGCCCAGACGTCTTCCAGCGTTCGGTACACGTGGGTGTGCTCGGCGCCGGGAATCGGCAGGCGGGCTGCGTCCGAGCCGGAGGCGACCACCAGTTCGTCGTACTCGTACTTGTTGCCGGCGGCGGTCAGGACGCTCTTGGCGGCGAAGTCGATCTTGACCGCGCGCTCGCCGGTCTTCAGTTCCAGCGCATCGTGGTCCCACATGCCGGCCTCACCGAGGGTCAGGTCCACGGCAGTTTCCGTCAGGGCCTTGCTCAGAGCTACACGGTCGTAGGGGAGGTGTGCCTCTTCAGTGAGCACCGTGACCTGCCAACCTTCAAGACCACGGTTGTACATGGCATCGACGAACCGGTGGGCGGCGGGGCCTCCGCCAACCACCACCACGCGGCGCGGGTTCTCTGTACTTGAAGTGTGTCCGGTCACTGGTGGGCCTTTCGCAGATGTTGCATACGGATCTGTCGCAACTTGTGGTTCCAGCCTAGGGACGGGCAGTTTCGCTTCAGTTTCCCGTTTGTTTCGTGATCTTAACTTCTGCATCACAAACGCATTTCGGGCTGCGTGAGGTCTCTTTTACGCGTTCGACACAAACACGGACCACCAATGAAACACCTGGGACCTAGCTTGGAGTAGTGGCCGCAAGCGTGGCCCGGTCCGGGGGAGCGACGGTGAAAAATGCCTGCACCCGGACACCGTGAGAGGGGCTGAAATGACCGTAATTCTGGATGCTGCAGAGATTCTTGACAGCACCGAGGACCTGACCACCACTGCCACTTGGTACCGCGTTTGCCCGGTGGATGAACTCGAACTGGCCTGGGGTGAAGCTGCGCTGATCGCCGGACGCCAGGTTGCCTTGTTCCGCACTGCGCCCACGGAAGTCTTCGCAGTAGCGCAGCAGGATCCGGCAACCCTGGCCAACGTTATGGCACGCGGAATTATCGGATCACGTGGGAGCCGGCCCACCATAGCTTCGCCGCTGCACAAAGAGGTCTACGACCTCCACACCGGCGAGTGCTTCACCAACCCTGGACTTAGACTCGCCACGTTCGCCATCCGCCTCGTGGATGGCTTCGTTGAGGTTGAACTCTAGGTTTTTAGAGACCCAATGCTTCGCGGACGTCCCTGAGAACATCATCCAGGGACGTTCGTGCTGCCTGGCGTGCTTCGGCTAGTTCTGCCGCTGATTCCACAGGCTGAATGACTTCCAGGTAGCACTTGAGCTTGGGCTCGGTGCCGCTGGGACGAATAATCACGCGGCTTTGGTCCCGCGTAAGGTACAGCAGGCCGTCTGTGGGAGGCAGGGCTTCGCTTCCTTCGGCAAGGTCAGTGAAAACCTCGACGGCGGAGCCCCCGAACGCTTCGGGCGGGTTGACCCGCAGGCGGTTCATCATGGCATCCAAGAGCCCCAGATCGGCTACTCGTATGCTGAGTTGATCGCTCGCGTGCAGTCCGTGGACCAGGTACAGGTCATCAAGGGTGTCGAAGATGGTTTTGCCGTGAGCCTTGGCTGCTGCTGCAAGTTCCGCGATCAGCACTGCCGCTGAGATGCCGTCCTTGTCCCGCACCAAATTCGGCGCCACGCAGTATCCCAGTGCTTCCTCGTACCCGTAAGTTAGCTCGGGGACCCGTGAAATCCACTTAAAGCCGGTGAGCGTTTCCTCGTGGGCGTATCCTGCAGCGGCAGCGATGCGGGACAGCATGCGGGAGGACACGATTGAGTTCGCGAAAACGCCTGTATGCGGCTCATCTCCGGCTGCGGCAGCCATGCGCGCCACAACATGGGCTCCCAACAGTGCTCCCACTTCGTCGCCGCGGAGCATCCGCCAAGCACCCGTGGCGGGATCCACAGCGGCAACTGCAGCGCGATCGGCGTCGGGATCATTGGCCAAAACGATGTCCGCGTCCGAGTCCGCAGCGGCTGCGAGAGCCAGGTCCAGCGCGCCCGGCTCTTCGGGGTTGGGGAAAGCGACCGTGGGGAAGTCGGGATCCGGCTCGGCTTGTTCGGCCACCAGTGTCACATCGGTAAAGCCGGCGGCGTTCAGCACGGAGACCGCCGTTTCGCCACCCACTCCGTGCATGGGTGTGAGGACAATTTTGAGGTCCCTGTGGGGGAAGTGTTCCCGATCCACCAGGCCAGCCATGGCCGTTTCATACTCTGCGCTTATGGACGTGGGCAGCACGGTCCATCCGTTGTCCGCGAGTGTAATGGAATCCAGGGCGCCCACGGCCTCGATCTTCGCTGCAATCTCGGCGTCGTACGGTGCCACGATCTGGGAGCCGCGGCCGCTCTCGGAGACGGCGTGCCGGCCGAGGTAGACCTTGTAGCCGTTGTCCTGCGGGGGGTTGTGACTGGCCGTGACCATCACGCCGCCGTCGCAATCAAGTGAGCGGACCGCATAGGCGAGCAACGGCGTCGGAAGCGCTGCCGGCATCAGGAACGTTTCGATTCCTGCGGCAGTAAAGATCGCCGCTGTTTCCTGCGCGAAAATGTCCGAGTTGTAGCGGGCATCGAAGCCGACGACGGCGCGCGGCCGGGTTCCCGGCGCCGCAGCGGCTACGGTCTCGGTGAGGAAAGCGGCAAGGCCTGCCGCCGCCCGGCGAACGACGACTCGATTCATTCGGTTGGGACCCGGGCCGAGTGCTGCCCGAAGGCCGGCCGTGCCGAATTGCAGGGTGCCGTTGAAGCTGTCGCCAAGTTCCTGCGCTGCTCCCGCGTCACCGCCGCGGGCGTGGTCGGCGAGCTCAAGGAGAGCAGCCGCCGTCGCCGGGTCCGGGTCTTGGGAGGCCCATTCGCGGGCGTCGGTGATGAGCTGTTCAAATGCGGCATCGCTGGATGTCATAGGGTCAAAACTATCCTCATTGCGCACAGGAAGGGCAACGCGGGGTCAGATATGGCCCATAAGTGGGGTCGTAATGGGCCATATCTGAGCCCGCGTTGCTCTGGAGGGGCTAGAGCTTCGCGATAATCTCAGCCAGAAGTTTGGAGATGCGCTTGCCCGCGGCTTGGCCGGCTTCCAATACCTCGGCATGGCTCAGGGGAACGGGGCTGATGCCTGCGGCGAGGTTGGTCACCAGGGAGATGCCGAAGACCTCCATGCCCGCGTGGCGGCCGGCGATCGCTTCCAGTGCGGTGGACATGCCTACAAGATCCGCACCGATCCTCTTGGCGTACTGGACCTCTGCCGGCGTCTCGTAGTGCGGGCCTGTGAACTGTGCGTAGATGCCTTCTTGGAGGGTGGAGTCCACTTCCCGCGCCAGATCGCGGATCCGCGAGGAGTAAAGGTCCGTGAGGTCAACGAACGTGGCACCTTCAAGCGGTGAGGTGGCGGTGAGGTTGATGTGGTCGCTGATGAGAACAGGGGTGCCCGGAGTCCAATCCTCGTTGAGACCGCCGCAACCGTTGGTGAGCACCAGGGTCTTGCAGCCTGCCGCTGCGGCCGTGCGAACGCCGTGCACCACAGACCGGACACCACGGCCCTCGTAGTAGTGGGTCCTGGCGCCCAGAATCAAAGCCCGTTTGCCTTCTTTGGTGAGGACGGAGCGGATGGTGCCCACATGGCCCACCACTACCGGTTTGTGGAAACCGGGAACCTCGGATGCGTTGAGGGTAGCGGTGGTTTCGCCGATCAGATCGGCAGCTTCCGCCCACCCGGATCCGAGCACCAGCGCTACATCATGGGATTCGACGCCGGTCTCCGCGGCAATGAAGTCTGCGGCGGCCTGTGCGGCTTCGAAGGGGTCAGTGTTCATCAGCTCAGTGTTACTCACTGGTACAAGCTACCTTGCAGCCGCCGGAGTTTGGTAGGTGCAGAGGCTGAGTGAGGTTCGGCTGGGTGGCAAGCAATGCGGCGATGAGCGAGAATTGAGGATTGTGACCACCCAAGTTGACTTCAGTGCCCCCCGTATCGCGATCCTGGGAGGTGGTCCCGGCGGATATGAAGCTGCCATGGTAGCCGCCTCGCTCGGCGCGCACGTCACCATCATCGAGCGTGCAGGCCTCGGAGGCTCAGCCGTGCTGACCGACGTCGTGCCTTCCAAAACCCTTATTGCCACCGCCGATCTCATGACCCGCGTTGGTGAGGCGGACGAACTCGGAGTGAAGTTCGACGGCGACGGGACCGCCTCCAAGCCCCGCGCCGACCTCAAGCACATCAACGATCGCGTCCTGAACCTGGCCCATGGGCAGTCCGAGGACATCCGCGCGGGCCTTGAGCGCCTGGGTGTGGAGATCGTCATTGGCTCCGGCAAGCTGCTGGACAACAACACCATCGAGGTTCTCACCATCGATGGCACCCGCACCATTGACGCTGACGCCATCTTGCTGGCCGTCGGCGCGCACCCGCGTGAACTCCCCACGGCCAAGCCCGACGGCGAACGCATCCTCAACTGGGCCCAGATCTACAACCTGGACGAACTTCCCGAAGAGCTGATCGTGGTGGGCTCCGGTGTTACCGGCGCTGAGTTCGCTTCCGCCTACAACGGCCTGGGCTCGAAGGTCACCCTGATCTCAAGCCGCGATCAAGTTCTCCCGGGCGAGGACACCGATGCCGCCAAGCTCCTGGAAGGCGTCTTTGAACGGCGCGGCGTCAACGTTTTGTCCAAGTCCCGCGCCAACGCGGTAGAGCGAACGGACGACGGCGTGAAGGTCACCTTGGGTGACGGATCGGTAGTGACAGGTTCCCACTGCTTGGTGTGTGTTGGCTCCATCCCCAACTCCGCAGGAATCGGCCTGGAGGAAGCGGGAGTAACCCTCACGGAGTCCGGGCACATCAAGGTAGACGGCGTTTCCCGCACCACTGCCCCAAACATCTATGCCGCAGGTGACTGCACGGGTGTCTTCGCGCTGGCATCGGTTGCCGCCATGCAGGGCCGGATCGCCATTGCACACTTCATGGGCGATGGCGTGAAGCCGCTCAAGCTCAACCAGGTGGCGTCCAACATCTTCACCTCTCCGGAAATTGCCTCCGTAGGTGTTTCCGAGGCCGATCTTGCGTCCGGTAAGTACCAGGGGGACGTGGTGATGTTGTCCCTGCTGAGCAATGCCCGCGCCAAGATGCGCAACACCAAGGACGGCTTCGTCAAGATCATCGCCCGCAAGGGATCCGGCACGGTGATTGGTGGCGTTGTGGTTGGCCCGAACGCTTCCGAGCTCATCTTCCCGATCTCCGTGGCAGTGACCCAGAAGCTCCACGTTGATGACGTAGCCAGCGCCTTTACCGTTTACCCGTCGCTGACAGGCTCCATCTCGGAGGCCGCACGGCGTTTGCACGTGCACATGTAGCTTTCGCGTTGACAGCTTCTGCGCCCGTTTCGGGGGTTCCCGGCCAGCCGTGCCGTGCGCACGGCATCCTTCGCGGGGAACCATCGAAACGGGCGTTTTAGTTTGCCTGCTGCCGGAGCGCGGAGAGGGCTTTGGCTAACGGCATGCGGAGCGCAGGGCCGTGTCCGGGGAGGATCACTGACGCCCCAACATCGTCCAAGCGATGGGTTACCTCGAGTGCTGCGGCGGGATTGGAGTGGTACATCCTGTGCAGCATCTGCGGCCCGTGCTTGCTGCTGACCGGGTGTCCGCTGACGAAGGTGTCTCCCACAGCTATGGCATGGGCATGGGGGAGAAGGATGGCCACGTTTCCCGGTGTATGGCCGGGGAGCAGGATGGCTTCCGGGTTGCCGGGAAGCTCCCGAAGTCCGTCGGCGGTCCAGGCCGTGGCTTGTGTGGCAGGCTCTGCCTGAAGGGCCTTGGCTTTGATCACGTGCAGCATCCAGCGGAGAACACGGGGCCTCCATGCGCGGATCAGAACCTGAGCGATGGTGACTTGGTGCTTCTCTTTGCCCTGGACGTGTGCCAGTTCCTCGGGGGAACACAGGACGGGCGTGCCGTACGTCCGCGAAAAATACGCTGCTGAACCGGTGTGGTCCACGTGGCCATGGGTGATGAGCATGGCCTTTGCGTCAGCCGGGTCGAGTCCGAGCCCCCGGATGGACTGCAGGACCAAGTCCCTGTCCGCTGGGTACCCGGCGTCGATCACTATGAAGCCCGAGGAGTCCCGGACAATCACCCAGTTGGATGCCGGACCCTCCACAAAAAAGACACCTGGTGCTGGCTCAGATACGTTCACCCGAGCAGTCTAAGTGCCCGATTCGGGGGTTCCCTGCACACCGTGCCGTGCGCACGGCATCATCAGCAGGGAACCCACGAACCCACGAATCCACGGGCAGCCCAGCACGAGCTACGCCGCGGCGGCCTGGAAGTGCTTCTCGATGATCCCCTTGATGTCCTCATGGCACCCTCCGCAGCCCGTGCCGGCCCGCGTGGCTTTGGACACCTCGGCAACGGACGAACAGCCCTCCTGGACGGAATCTTCGATGCTGGCCGCACTCACCCCTGCGCAGCGGCACACGGTGCGTTGAGGATCGTTGCTGGTGGCACCACCAGCGTCCAGTTGGTCCGGCCCGTCGAGCCGAAGCAGCAACGAACGGTCTGCCGGCAGCTCGGAGGAACGTTCAAAAAGCACCACCAGTTCAGCGGCAGTCCGTGGCATGCCCACGGCAACCAAACCCTCCAGGACTCCGCCGCGGGTGGTCATCTTGACGTAGCGGCCGTGCTCGGGATCGGCCCACTGGGAGATCTGCCGGCGAGCCCGCCCGGAGGCAGCTCCGGCTTCCAAGAGTTCCTCGTCCCATGGATCGGCGAGGTTGTCCCCGGCCACGGCTAGATTGATGCCGCGTGCTTTCAGGACGACTACGCCGGGTTTCTCCTGCGGCAGTGCTTCCAGGGCGTCGGCGGCAGCCTGTACATCACGGGCCAGGACCGCGAGGTACTCTGCCAACCACTCAGCCTGCCGCCATCCCGGACCCACCAAACCTGAAGGCCCCCCGGCGGACCGGCACTCGACGCACGAAGGGTCCGGGCAGCGAACTTCGGCACAGTCGCCGATCGCGAACATGTGGGGCTCGTGATACGTCCTGAGATGGTGATCCACCAGGATACCCACGCCCACCGGAAGCCCACAGCCTTCGGCCAATTCGATGCGCGGCCGGACACCACAGGACAACACCAGCAGGTCGCCGTCGATCGCGGAGCCGTCATCAAGAAGTAAGGCAGAGAAGGAACCGCCGGGCCCGGCCGTCTCCACACCGGTGGAACGGGCGTTGCCTGCCATCCGGACTCCGCCGGCGCGCAGGCTGGTGGTAAGCACCGAGCCGCTGCCGCGGTCGATGCTGCGGCCCAAGGGGAATGGCCCGTTATGTACCACCGTGGCCTGGGCACCTTCTTCTGTTGCCGCGAGGGCTGTCTCCAGTCCCAGCACGCCGCCGCCCAGGACCACCACGCGCTTTCCGTCAGCCACGGCCGAGCGGAGCACGGCGGCATCCTTCAGGTCACGCAGTGCCGTAACGCCGGGCGGGAGGACTGGGCCGGAAGGATCGGGGTTGAGTCCGGTGAGGTTGGGAATCACGGGACGCGATCCGGTGGCGAACACCAAGCGGTCATAGTGTTCGGTGCCGCCGTCCGAGAGCACCACATTTTGGCGGGCGCGGTCGATCCTTCTGACCTTGACCCCCAGCCGCACCTGCACGCCGTCGGCCTCCAGCGCTGCAGCGTCAGCCATGGCCAAAGCCTCGGACGTGGTCCGGCCGACGCCCAATTCAGCCACCATCACTCGGTTGTACGCGGCTTCGGCTTCCTGGCCCACCACGAGCAACTGCACCAGCCCGGACCGGACCGCGGGAAGCAACTCGTCAACGAGACGGGCAGCCACGGGCCCGAATCCAACAACAACAATGCGCTCGCTCATGAAGCCTCCTTGACGTGCACTGGCATCCCGGACCGTTCAGGAATGGAAGGCCCGCCCACCGTGGCGGCGGCCTTCCGGACCCAAACCCGGCTTGTCTTGAACTCCGGCATACCGGAAATGGGATCTGTTGCCGCCTCGGTAAGACGGTTGGCGTTTTCCTGGCCGGGAAAATGGAACGGCAGGAAGACCGTGTCCGGGCGGACCGTGGTGCTGAGCTCGGCGCGGCAGAGGACCTCGCCGCGTTCATTCGTCACGGTGGCGTAGTCGCCGTCGGCAATGCCGCGCGAAGCCGCCGTTCCGGGATGGATGAGGAGCCGGGCTTGCGGCTGGGATGCCAGCAGTTCGCTCACGCGGCGGGTCTGCGCGCCGGACTGGTAGTGCTCCAGCAGCCTGCCCGTGGCCAGGGCCAGGGAATCGTCCGCAAAGGAACGTGTGGCCCGCTTGGACGGGGTCACCGGAACCATCACGGCAAGGCCGTCGGCGTGGGCGAAGCCTTCTGAAAAGAGCCGCGGGGTGCCGGTGCTGCCCACAGGATAGGGCCAGTAGGCAGCTTCGCCGCGGTCCAGCATGGCGTAATCGATGCCGGAGTAGTCAGCCAGGCCACCGGCGGAGGCCAATCGGAGTTCCTCGAACACGGTCTCAGGGTCATCGCTGAACGTCGAGGGCGCATCCAGCAGCCCGGCCAAGCGGGCCATGAGCCACAGCTCGCTGCGGACACCCGGGGGTGGCGTCAGCGCGCGCCGACGCCGAATCACGCGTCCCTCAAGATTGGTCAGCGTGCCCTCTTCCTCAGCCCACTGAGTGACCGGCAGAACCAGGTCGGCTTCCGCAGCGGTCTCGGACATAAAGAAGTCGCAGACCACCAGGAAGTCCAGGCTGCGAAGGCCCTGGATGACCGCGTTCGTGTCCGGCGCCGACACCACCACATTGGCGCCGTGGACGAACAGGCACCGGACGCCGTCGGGCTTTCCAAGGGACTTGAGAAGTTCGACGGCGGGCAGGCCGGGCCCCGGGATCAGCGATTCTTCGATTCCCCACACCTTGGCGACGTGGGCGCGGGCTGCGGGATCGGTGATCTTGCGGTAGCCGGGAAGTTGATCCGCTTTTTGGCCGTGCTCGCGGCCGCCCTGCCCGTTGCCCTGGCCCGTGAGGGTTCCGTAGCCGCTGCGGGCTGAGCCGGGCAGGCCCAGGAGGAGGCTGAGGTTGATGGCGGCGGTGGCGGTGTCCGTGCCGTCAACGTGCTGTTCCACGCCGCGGCCGCTGAGGATGTAGCTGCCACTGGCCCGGGATCCTTGCGCCAAGCGGCGTGCGGTTTCGCGAATGAGCGGTGCGGGCACGCCAGTGATCGACTGGACGCGTTCCGGCCAGAAAGAGGACAGGCTGCGGACCACCGAGGCATAGCCGCTGGTGTGAGCGGCGATGTAGTCGGCGTCGGCCAGTCCTTCATGCACCACCACGTGGGAAATCCCCAAAAGGAGGGCCAAATCGGTGCCGGGAGTCGGCTGCAGGTGGAGGCCGCCGCCGTCGGACGTGAACGCAGCCGTGGCCGAGCGGCGGGGGTCCACCACAATCAGCCCGCCCGCATCCCGTGCGCCCTGCAAGTGCTGGACGAACGGAGGCATGGTTTCGGCGACGTTGGAGCCGAGCATGAGGATCACGGAGGCGGTGTCGAGGTCCGTGACGGGGAAGGGCAGGCCGCGGTCCACGCCGAAGGCCCGGTTACCGGCCGCTGCAGCGGAGGACATGCAGAAGCGGCCGTTGTAGTCGATGCGGGAGGTGCGCAGTGCCAGGCGCGCGAACTTACCCAGCAGGTAGGCCTTCTCATTGGTGAGGCCGCCGCCGCCGAAGACACCCACGGAGTCGTTGCCGTACTGCTGCTGGGTGTCTTTGACGGCCGCCGTGATCAGCATGAGGGCCTGGTCCCAGGAGATGGGCTGGTGGATGCCGTCGGAGCCCTTGAGCATGGGCTCGGTGACGCGCCCGTTGTGACGCAATAACGACGCCGATGTCCAGCCTTTGCGGCACAGCCCGCCTTTGTTGATGGGGAAGTCGCGCCCCGAAACTTCCAGTGGTGAGGCGGGCTGTGCCGATTCTGCGGTTGGCGCTGCCGCCGACCCCGCAGCTGCGGATGCAGCGGGGGTCAGCGTCATTGCGCATTGGAGCGCGCAATAGGGGCAGTGGGTATCGGCGCCTGTGGGCATCTAGATGTGTCCGATCGTGTTTCGCTTCTGCGCCGGGCGGATGTAGCAGACCCAGCAGACGGTGAGCATTAGCACGTAGGCTCCAACGAATCCGTAGAACGCAGGGGTGTAGGAGCCGCTGGCCGTGTTGGAGGCGTTAAGGACCTGCGGGATAACGAACCCGCCGTAAGCGCCGATCGCGGAGATCAGGCCCAACGAGGATGCTGCCAGGCGAGCCGTTGCGGCACTGCTCGCACCGGAGCGAGCTGCCCGGCTGGAGGTGGCAAAGATGACCGGAATCATGCGGTAGGTTGCGCCGTTTCCGAACCCGCTGGCCAGGAAGAGCAGCAGGAACAGGGTCAGGAAGAGCCAGAAGTTTTTCAGCGGCAGCGTCCAGATCATGGTCAAGGTGATGATGGCCATGGAGGCGAAGGACATGATGGTCATCCGGGCGCCACCCATGCGGTCCGCCATGCGTCCGCCGTAGGGGCGGGCCAACGAACCCACAAGCGGGCCAAGGAAGGCCAGGGACAGTGCCACCGCTCCAACGTGGATGGAGGAGAAATCCGGGAAGTAGTCCTTGATCAGCTTGGGGAACACACCTGCAAAACCGATGAACGAGCCGAACGTACCGATGTAAAGGAACGCCATGATCCACAGGTGCGGTTCCTTCAGGGCTGCCAGGGAACCGGCTACATCGCCCTTGGCGCTGGTGAGGTTGTTCATGTACTTGTAGGCGCCGAACGCGGCAATGATGATCAGCGGTATCCAGATGATGCCTGCCATGGGCAGGTTGACGGTTCCGGCGGCCAGCAGGGTGATGGCGATAGGGACAACAAGCTGCGCGACGGCGGCACCGAGGTTACCACCGGCAGCGTTCAGGCCCAGGGCCCAGCCCTTTTCGCGGGCGGGGTAGAAGAAGGTGATGTTGGCCATGGAGCTGGCGAAGTTGCCTCCACCGAAGCCGGCCAGTGCGGCTACCAAGAGCATGACGCCGAAGGGCGTTTCCGGGTTGGAGACGCAGAGTGCCAGGCCGGTGGTGGGGATCAGCAGGAGAAGGGCCGAAACAATGGTCCAGTTCCGGCCACCGAACTTGGGAACCATGAAGGTGTAGGGAATACGGAGCGTGGCACCCACGAGGCTGGGGATGGAGATGAGCCAGAAGATCTGGTTGGTATCGAACGTGAAACCGGCTGCGGGGAGCTGGACCACCACGATGGACCAGAGTTGCCACACTACAAAGCCCAGGAATTCGGCGAAAATGGACCAGTAGAGATTGCGCTTGGCGATGGACCGGCCTTCGGACTCCCACTGGCCCTTGTCTTCGGCATCCCAGTTGGCGATCCAACGGCCGGGGCGGTGTTCAAGGGTGGAAGTGGCGGTGGCAGTGGACTGGGCGGGAGCCAGTGCATCTGCAGTGCGGTCAACGGTCACGGAGTGCCTCCTTGGTGGGGGACGTTGTTATTCCAAGGTAGGTTTGGCGCATTTCGTGAACGGTCGCCGTTTGTAAACGCCCTGTGACATTTCCCTATCGGCGGGGTCACCGGCGCGTGAGGCCGTGGTGAGGTAATGTGGCGCGGACCACAGAGTGGGATTTTCCTGACTGTCCGCATGTTGGACTTGGTTGTCCAGTCAATGGACAGCGGGAACTATTATTGAACTCTCGAATAATCCTTCACCGGCAAGCTCCGAGGGGCATTGGCCGGCGTGAAAGAAAGCTGCAAACACATGTCTTCCACCGCACCATCCAAGGAAGGCGAGTCCACTAAACCAGTGAACTCGCGGGGCAAGGTGATCTTCGCGAGCCTGATCGGCACGACGATCGAGTTCTACGACTTCTACGCCTATGCCACTGCGTCGGTACTCGTCTTCCCGAAGCTCTTCTTCCCGGATGCCACTGACATCAACGCCCTGCTCAGTGCATTCGCCATCTTTGGTGTTGCCTTCTTCGCCCGGCCCATTGGCGCCGTGGTCTTCGGCCACTTCGGTGACAAGATCGGCCGCAAGGGCACCCTGGTTGCATCCCTGCTGACCATGGGCATCGCGACCTTCCTCATCGGATTCCTGCCGCCGGCCACCCTGCAGGGTTGGGCGGTACTGGCACCCGTCCTCCTGGTGGTCCTCCGCTTCTTCCAAGGCCTTGCTTTGGGCGGAGAATGGTCCGGTGCGGCATTGCTCGCCACGGAGAACGCCCCCAAGGGGAAGCGGGCCATCTACGGCACCTTCCCGCAACTGGGCGCACCCATCGGCTTCATCATCGCCAACGTGATCTTCATCTGGATGAACGTCTCCCTGAGTGCCGAAGAATTCCTCGCCTGGGGCTGGAGGGTGCCGTTCATCCTCAGCGCCGTCCTGGTGATCGTAGGGCTCTACGTACGCTTGAAGCTGGTGGAGAGTGCCTCCTTCACCAAGGTGATACAGCAGGAAAAGGTCCAGAAGGTGCCTCTCGCTGCAACCCTCAAGAGCCACTGGCGCCCTGTTGTGGCCGGTACTTTCATCATGTTTGCCACCTACGTGCTCTTCTACATCATGACCACCTTCACCCTGTCCTACGGCACCAAGCCCACACTGGCCGGCGCCCAGGCCGCGGCGGAGAAGGCAGGTAAGCCCATGACGGCCGATCAGATCGCCGCCTTCGTCCCCGGGCTGGGAATCACGCGCTCTGACTTCCTGTGGATGCTGATCATCGGCGTCGTCTTCTTCGGCATCTTCACTGTGGTTTCCGGGCCGCTGGCCGAAAAGTGGGGCCGCCGGAAGTTCCTCCTGGGCGTCACCGCCGGGATCTTCGTCTTCGGCGCTCTCTGGTTCACCATGTTCGGACCCGGCCAGGCAGCGGCCATGGTGGGCCTCATTGTGGGCTTCACGCTGATGGGGCTCACCTTTGGACCCATGGCAGCTATCCTTCCGGAACTGTTCCCGGCCAACGTTCGCTACACCGGTTCGGCTGTGGCGTACAACCTGTCCTCCATGATTGGTGCCGCACCGGCGTCGTTCGTGGCCATTGCGCTCTGGTCCGCAGCCAACGGCAGCACCTGGCTGGTGGGCGTCTACATGGCGGCCGCAGCTGTGGTCACGTTCGTTGCGCTCTGGCTCACCCGCGAAACCAAGGACACGGACTACGAGAACAACGTGGCCTAGTCAGTTCAAGAGAAACCGCAGTGCCCCAAAACGACGCCGGCCCCTCACCGTTTGGTGAGGGGCCGGCGTCGTTAAGAGGTGCTTTTGTCTTAGTCCTCGATGGTGGCGATGACTGCGCCGGCTGCCACGGTCTCGCCCGGCGTGGCGGACAAGCCGGTGACTTTGCCAGCCTTGTGGGCCGTGAGCGGCTGTTCCATCTTCATGGCTTCCAGCACTACGATCAGGTCGCCTTCGGCCACAACATCGCCTTCAGCGGCCGCCACCTTGACGATGGTGCCCTGCATCGGGGAGGTCAGGGCGTTGCCGCCGGCTGCGGCAGCCGCGGCTCCAGCCGAACGCGAGCGCTTCTTGGACTTACCGGACTTGGACCCTGAACCGCTCGAAACCGCGGCGACGCTGCCACCGAGGCCCGACGGCAGGACGACCTCAAGACGCTTGCCGCCAACCTCGACGACGACGCGCTGGCGCTCACCGGCGTCGGGCGCCTCAGAAGCGCCGCTGGCCGACCACGCGGGAATGCTGTTGACGAACTCGGTCTCGATCCACCGGGTGTGGACCTTGAACGGTCCTTCGGCCGGGGCGAAAGCGGGATCGGTGACCACTGCGAGGTCGAAGGGAATGACGGTGGGGATGCCCTCAACCACCATCTCCTCCAAGGCGCGGCGTGAACGTTGGAGAGCTTGCTCGCGGGTGGCTCCGGTGATGATCAGCTTGGAGAGCATGGAGTCGAAGTTGCCGCTGATGACATCACCCTGCTCCACGCCGGAGTCGATCCGGACGCCGGGACCCGTGGGGTTCTTCAAGGTGCTGATGGTGCCCGGGGCGGGCATGAAGTTGCGGCCCGGATCCTCGCCGGTGATGCGGAACTCGAAAGAGTGGCCGCGGACCTCGGGGTCGTCATAGCCGAGTGCTTCGCCGCGGGCGATGCGGAACTGCTCGCGGACCAGGTCAATACCAGTGACTTCCTCGGAGACGCAGTGCTCCACCTGGAGGCGGGTGTTGACCTCGAGGAAGGAAATGGTGCCGTCCTGGCCCACCAGGAACTCACACGTTCCGGCGCCAAGGTAGTTGGCTTCCTTGAGGATGGCCTTGGAGGATTCGTAGAGGCGCTTGACCTGATCCTCGCTCAGGTAGGGAGCCGGGGCTTCCTCCACCAGCTTCTGGTTGCGGCGCTGCAGCGAGCAGTCGCGGGTGGAGACAACCACCACGTTGCCGAACGAATCAGCGAGGCACTGGGTTTCGACGTGGCGTGGGGCATCGAGGAAGCGCTCAATGAAGCATTCGCCGCGGCCGAAGGCTGCTACGGCCTCGCGCACTGCGGACTCGTACAGCTCCGGGATTTCCTCCATGGTGCGGGCCACCTTGATACCGCGTCCGCCACCACCGAAGGCAGCCTTGATAGCCACGGGAAGTCCGAATTCCTCGGCAAACTTCAGGATCTCGTCCGCGTTTTGGACGGGGTCGGCCGTGCCCGGAACCAAGGGGGCGCCCACCTTCTCGGCGATGTGGCGGGCCTGCACCTTGTCGCCCAAGGCGGAGATGGCTTCAGGGGAGGGGCCAATCCAGGTGATGCCGGCGTCGATGACCTTGGCGGCAAACTCCGCATTCTCGGCCAGGAAGCCGTAGCCGGGGTGGATTCCGTCCGCGCCCGACTGCTTGGCGACGTCGATGATCTTGTCCATCACCAAGTACGACTCAGCGGCCGTGTTGCCGCCCAAAGCGTAGGCTTCGTCGGCCAAGCGGACGTGGAGCGCATCACGGTCAGGGTCGGCGTAAACGGCTACGGAGGCAATGCCTTCGTCCCGGGCGGCTCGGATGATGCGGACCGCGATTTCGCCGCGGTTGGCAATCAAGACCTTGGTAAGAGGGCTGGAAATGGGCTGCGCCGGGTTAGCTGACAAGTTGTTGACTCCTTCTGTCCTTCAGGGAGCCTAGCGCGATTGTGAGGGTTCCGCCCATATTGATGGGGGATTCCGTGTGTGAGGCAGCGTTCCTTTGTAGGGTTGCTACAAACTACTTCTGCTGCTTGTTGGCAGCCCACAGTTCGGTGATGCCAACGTTCGCGTGGCCCAGCAGGTCCCTGAGGGTGGAGATGGAAAGACCGACGACGGCGTGCGGGTCGCCGTCCACCTTACGGATGAACGCGCCACCCAGGCCGTCAATAGTGAAGGAGCCGGCGCAATGAAGCGGTTCCCCGGTGGCAATGTAGGAGTCGATTTCGTCCTCCTTCATGGTGGCGAAATGAACCTCGGCGCTGGAGACGGCACCCACGGTAGCGCCGGTGCCTTCCGGGGTTTCGAGGGCTTCATCGTCGGCAGCATCGTCAGCGTCGTGGGCATCATCATCGACGTCAGCTGCTGTGTCGCGGCAATCCACCAACCAGTGGCCCGTATGAAGAACACCCTGGGAGCCACTCATCCGCAGCATCCGTTCCCGTGCTACCTCGGCGGTGTAGGGCTTGCCGTGCGATTCGCCGTCGAACTCAAAAACTGAATCACAGCCGATCACCAAGGCACCTTCAGCCTCGGGGAGGGCCGCCACGGCCTCGGCCTTGGCCCGCGCCAGGAGGAGGGCGGTGTCGTGGGCGTCGGTCACTCCGTATTCGGCCTGCACCGCGTCCTCGTCCACGTCCGAGACCAGGACGTCGTGCTCAATCCCGGCTTCCGTGAGCAGCTTGGTGCGGGCGGGGGACTGGGAGGCGAGGATCAATCGGGTCACGCCCCCAGCCTAGTACCAACGCTCTATCACTTCCCGCGTGCTTCCCCCTGACGCTCTATCACTTCCCGCGTGCTTAAAGCCGAATGCTCTCTCACTTGCCTGAAGCAAGTGAGAGAGCATCCGTGGAAATGGGTGGTTATGTGAGAGGGGCTAGTGGACGAGTTCCTCGGAGCCGGCCTTCCGGCGGTCGGTGCGCTCCAGTTTGGCGCCTTCAACATCCACATCGGGGAGGATCCGTTCCAGCCACTTCGGCAACCACCACGCCTTCTCGCCGAGGAGGTACATCACGGCGGGAACAATGGTCATGCGCACCACGAAAGCGTCAATCAGCACACCGAACGCCATGGCGAAGCCGAGCGGCCGGACCATGGTGAGGTGGCTGAAGATGAAGCCGGAGAACACGCTGACCATGATGATGGCCGCTGCAGTAACCACGGCGGCAGCGTGGCTGAAGCCGGAGCGGACGGCATGCTTGGCAGACTCACCATGCATGAAGGATTCCCGCATGCCGGAGGTGATGAAGACCTGGTAGTCCATGGCCAGGCCGAACAGAACGCCGATCAGGATGATGGGCAGGAAGCTCAGGACGGCGCCCGGATTGGCGACGTCGAAGATCCCTCCCAACCAACCCCACTGGTACACAGCCACCACGGCACCGAAAGCCGCGGCAAGCGAGAGCAGGAAGCCGCCGGTGGCCAACAGCGGAACCACGATGGAGCGGAAAACCAGCAGCAACAGGATCAGTGAGAGCCCAACGACGATCGCCAGGTAGGGCGGCAATGCTGCGCCCAGCTTGTTGGACACATCAATGTTGCCGGCGGTCGGGCCGGTCAGCCCGATGGTCACACCCAGGTCATCGTGGATGGAGGTGCCTTTGGCGCGGAGATCAGAGACTACCTGGACGGTGCCGGCGCTGGCGGGGCCTTCCTTGGGGATGACCTGGAAGGCCACGGTGCGGAGGTCCTCGCTCAAGGCGAAGGGAACTGCGGCTACCACGTTATCTACGCTGCGCAGTTGGTCCGCGACGTCGAACTGCTTGTTTTTGGCGTCCGTTTCACTCAGGCCTTCGGGGAGTTCACCCACCACGATGATAGGTCCGGTGACGCCCTCGCCAAAGCTGCTGCGGGTGAGGTCATAGGCCTTGAAGGCTTGCGAATCCACAGGCTCGGAACCGCCGTCGGGCAGTGCCAGCCGCAACTGGGAAGCCGGCAACGCTACGGCTCCCAGCAGGACCACGCTCAGGACCAAGGCAACCCAAGGGTGGTGGGTGACCATGCCACCCCAGCCGCCGCTGCTGCGCTTCTCCTCGCGTTCGCGGTCGGCCGCTTCGTGGCCGGGGTCGGCATTGTGCTTGGCTGCTTTTGCCCAGGCTCGCTTCGAGATCAGCCTGCGGCCAATCAGCGCGAGGATGGCAGGTGTCAAAGTCAACGCAACGACGACGGCCACAGCAACTGTCGCTGCGGCGGCAACACCCATGACGGCCAGGAACGGCAGGCCCGGAACCACCAGGGCTGCCAGGGCGATGATGACCGTGAGGCCTGCAAACAGCACGGCGTTGCCGGACGTGCCGGTAGCAAGTGCTGCGGATTCCTCGCCGTCCATGCCGGCCAGAAGCTGGGTGCGGTGGCGGTTGACGATGAACAGGGAGTAGTCGATTCCCACTGCAAGCCCGAGCATGAGGGCAAGCATGGGGGAGATGGAGCTCATGTCAATCACGCTGGTCAGCGCGAACGTGCCACCGACGCCAACCGCAACGCCGATGAGTGCCATGACCAGGGGCAGGCCGGCGGCAATGAGCGTGCCCAGCATCAGAATAAGCACCAGGGCAGCCACGGCCACGCCCACGATTTCTGCAATGCCGAAGATCTGGGATACGTCTTCGGTGATTTCCTTGCTAGCCAACGCCGTGACGCCTGCGGAGGACACCGCATGGACCGTCTCCTGCACTTCCTGCCGTACAGCAGGATCCACGGCGTTGATGGAGGTCTTGAACTGAACCTGCGCCACTGCGGTCCTGTTGTCGCTGGAGACGAAGCGCATGCCTTCTGAGGCTTCGCTTTGACGCTTGCCAAGAGCCAGTGCAGCGGCGCCGTCGGCAGCTTCCTTCGCTCCGGCGTCGAGCTTCTCCTTGCCCGCGGCGAGTTGGGCGCGCTGGGGGGCCAGTTGCGCTTCTATCTGTGCGGGTGGCAGCCCGGATGCCGCCAACTGCTGTTCTGCGGCGGCGAGTTGAGCTTCTCCTGCCGCCTGTTGAGCGCGACCAGCTTCCAGTTGTGCTTGGCCTTCGGCCGCTTTGGCCTCGCCGGCGGCGATGTCGCTGGCTGCTTTGTCCAACTGATCCTGCGTGGTGAACGGGTTGACCGTCCCCTGTACGTCGGGCATCGCCTTGAGCTTGTCCAGCGCGGCGGTGACGGCGTCCTTCTTCGCTTGGTCAAAACCGGTATCGCCGGCGTCGAACACCACTGTGGCGGAGCCACCTGAGGCATCCGGCAGTGCTTCCTTCAGTTTGTCGGCCATCCGCTGGGTTTCGGTACCGGGAATGGTGAAGTTGTTGGACATGGTCCCGTGGAAAGCAGCGGCAGAGCCGCCCACGGCCACCAGCACGGCCAGCCAGATCGAGATGACCAGCCAGCGGCGGCGATACGAGAATTTACCGAGACGGTAGAGGAACGAAGCCATGTCAGAACCGATCTGTGGTGATTGAAACTGGGGTGGAAAGTTGGGTGGGTGCGGTGGCGGTTTGTGTGGCGTCCGACGGCGGTGCGAAGCCGGCGCCCAGGAGGCCCATCGCATCGATGAGGTGCTGGCGAAGGACCGCCAGGGACTCCGGTGAAAGGTCTGGTCCGCGTTCGATGAACCAGACGGTCATCGCTGCCTTGCCGCAGGAAATGACTGAGCCAGCCAGGGCATGAAGGTAGAGCTCGCTGATGCCCTCTCCCAAGCGACCGCGGGCTGCGTCAATGATCTGGGCCGTGCAGTGCTCCCAAGCTTCCAACTCGGAGCGTGCAAGCTGACGGTTGTCCTGGGTGAGGCTGAATAGTTCGGCCATGGGAGCCACGGACATGGGATCGGCAAGCGCCATGAGGGCAGCTTGCGCGGATTCCAGGATGGATTCCTCTGCCGGGCGTAGCCGGAACTGTTCCAGGGCGTGATCCATGAAGCCGTCGGCAACGGAGGCCAAGGCTGCTTCCAGGCTGGGGAAATAGTTGAAGAAGGTCCGCCGCGAGACGCCTGCGCTGGCAGCGATGTCCTCCACGGTGAAGTTGCCGGAACCGTTGCTTCGCAAAAGGTCCAGGGCCGCGGATGCAATGGAGCTGCGGGTGGCCGCCTTGTTGAGTTCGCGCCGTGAGGGCGTGGTCTGCTCGGGAGAAGGTGGCGACTCGTCAGTGGTTTCCTGGCTACTGGTTTGGGTCACATACTTACACTAAGTGCAAGTTTGCACTCTGCGCAATTTCAAGCGGTTTAGGCACGCAAAAGTCCCGCCCTTGTTCGTCGCTCGCACCGTTGATTGGTGGTAAAAAGAATCAGGGCGGGACTTGGCGTCGGACTAGAACTGGGTGGGCTGCTGAGAGGGGGCCGGTTGCTGGGGCTGCGCCGGTTGCTGAGATTGGTTGGACTGCTGGTTGGCGTTTTTCGTCAGGTAGATCGACTGGCCGGTGGCCCCGGGCTCGCCCTCACCAAGAGGCAGAACGTACACGGCGGTTCCGTAGGCACACACTTCGGTCCAGTTGGTGCCCATTTCCGAGGTGTCGAAACGCATGGCAACAATGGCGTTGGCTCCGCGTTGCTGAGCTTCATTGACCATGCGTGCCATGACTTCCTGGCGGCTTTCATACAGTGCCTTGGTCATTTCGGGCAGCTCGCCGCCCCCCAAGGAGCGGAAGCCGGCCAGCATCTGCGAGCCAATGTCCCTGGAGCGGACAGTGAGGCCCATGACTTCGCCGAAGACGGCGTCGATCCGGTGGCCCGGAATTTCATTGGAGGTAACGATCAACATGGTCTGAGCCTATCCAGCTTTTGTCCCTTAAACAGGGAAATCCCCCGGGGAGAACTCCCCGGGGGATTTCCGCCGCTCGCACAGCGGGGCGGCTAGGCCTTGGAGTCGGCCAGTTCGCGCTCGTTGCTTTCTGCCGCTGCCTTGTCGGCTGCGTACTCGTCAGCGAACGCGGCGCCGTTGCGTGGTGCGTTGTACAGAGATTCGTCAAGGATTCCCTGGCGCTTGGCCACGATTGCAGGGATCAGGGCCTGGCCCGCAACGTTGACCGCCGTGCGGCCCATGTCCAGAATGGGGTCGATCGCCAGCAGGAGTCCGACGCCGGCCAGCGGCAGTCCCAGCGTGGAGAGGGTCAGCGTGAGCATGACGACGGCGCCGGTGGTACCTGCCGTTGCTGCGGATCCGAGGACCGAGACCAGCACAATGAGCAGGTACTGGCTGAAGTCGAGGTTGATGCCGAAGAACTGCGCCACAAAGATTGCTGCGATGGCGGGGTAGATTGCTGCGCAACCATCCATCTTGGTGGTGGCGCCCAGCGGCACGGCGAAGGATGCGTAACCTGAGGGGACGCCCAGGTTCCGTTCAGTGACGCGCTGCGTGAGCGGCAGCGTGCCGATGGAGGAGCGGGAGACGAAGGCCAGCTGGACCGCGGGCCAAACACCGGAGAAGTATTGCTTGACGGACAGTCCGTGGACGCGGACCAGGATCGGGTACAGAACAAAGAGCACCAGGGCCAGGCCGATGTAGATGGCGGCGGTGAACTTGCCCAGGGAGCCGATGGTGTCCCAGCCGTAGATGGCAACAGCGTTGCCGATCAGGCCAATGGTGCCCAGCGGGGCAATGCGGATGATCCACCAGAGAACCTTCTGGATGACCGCAAGCGCGGAGGCGTTCAGTGTGAGGAAGGCTTCAGCCTGCTTGCCTACCTTCAGGGCGGCAATGCCGATGGCGATTGCTACAACCAGGATCTGGAGCACATTGAAGCTGACCGAGGTGCTGACTGTGGTGGCAGCGTTGGCGCTTTCCGTCACGGTGGAGCTGGCGCCCAAACCAAGGAAGTTCTTGGGGAACAACCCGATCAGGAAGGCCCACCAGTCACCTGTCTTGCCTGCGTACTCTGCCTTCTGGGTGATGCCCGTGGCCGCACCTGGCTGCAGGAGTACTCCCAGGCCGATGCCGATCAGCACGGATACCAGTGACGTAATGGCAAACCAGAGCAACGTGTTCCAGGCCAGTCGCGCAGCGTTGGAGACCTGGCGCAGGTTGGCAATGGAGCTCACCACCGCGGTGAAAATCAAAGGAACGACGGCGGTCTGCAGCAACGAGACGTAGCTGGACCCGATCGTCTGGAGGGTTGCGCCAAGGCCGTTCGGGGCTGTCTTGGTGCTGCCTGTGTACTTGGCGATGAGGCCAAGGACGAGGCCCACGATGAGGGCTGCGATGATCTGGACGCCGAAGGAACCGGCCCACTTGGGGAGCCGGAAGCCGGTCTTACCAGCTGCTGGGGAAGTGTTGGTTGAGGTGCTCACCGGAACACGTTAGGTGTCTGGCCAATAACATAGCGAACGTACGTTGAGAAATGTTACGTGCGCAAAAGTTATTCCTCTTGCTGTTGTGACGTTGCTCTCGAGGGCGGGTTGTCGGCTTGGTCTTCGTGTCATTGATGCGGTAGCTCCTGGGGGCGGCATCAGCGCACCTTGAGTACTGCGTCGAGTCCCGCGCGATTCTGGCCGACGCCAGCATTCCGCCAAGTTTGTCCACAGATGCTTTATCCGTTCGTTGGACTTACCCGGCTAGTTGGTAGTTTGGCTTAGTCGGTAGCCGGGCTTTCTGGTCTGGTTCCGTAGCGACTGTTCTTATGGGGAGGAAAGTTCTATATCGCGTGTCGGATCCGAATGTGTGGGATGGGCCGTTGGCTGCTCAGTTCCGTGGTTCGAAGTGGCCGGAGACGAAGGCTGCGTTGGATAAGGCCAAGGTTAGGTACGAGGGAATCTATTGGACAAGCAAAATTCGATTCGACTGAATTACACCCGCGGGCTTCGCGAGTTCTGGCTGCGAATGCTCATTCCTGCCGGGCTCCTCATAATTCTGTCAATTTTGTTGATTAGCTCCAACCCAGGCCAGGAACTAGGACCGTCAGCTCTGGTGTTGGGGCTGGGGCTTTTGGCGAGTGCCGCGGTTGGGATCACGACGGGTGTGCGGGGACCAGCTTGGGCTATTTATGTTCTGATAGTGATGGAAGTGGCGGTGTTGCTCCTGCTTCCGACTCCTTGGCGTGGGTTCACTTTTGTATGCGTCCCTGTGTCGGCCCTCGGGTTCCTCATGGGAAGAGAGGTAGCCTTCTTTCGCGCTACCAGGAGCCGCGAGTTGTCGCCGGCTACATGGGTTGTGTCAGGGGAGCCGATCGCCGATGTCACAGCGGCTAAGCGGCAGGCGCTTTCCCGGCTGCCAGGTTGGGAGAGCCCTCGGGACGGGCGCTTTATTGTTGCTCTCGGACATCGACGGTTTGAGGCTTGGGGTGATGCTCGGGAGGGATTCGTGGTGCATGTTGCCAATGATGATCGGGACCTCTCCACACTGCAGGTCCTTAACCAGGTGCGGCACTGGGGCGAGGAAGTCTCGTTGACATTGGATGAACATGGTTTGGTTGGCCGGGTGCCTCGCAGCGTCAAAGTGCCCACATCGGTGGCGGAACAAGCTCTCGATGGATTCTTTGAGACCCAAGGTGCAAAACCTCTCGCCGGATGGGATTGGGAAGGCGGCGCACAAGCTCAGGAGCTGCGCTTTCTCTAAAAGGCGGAAAATGAGCTCGAAATCTGCGCGGCGTCGTGCGAGCTGTGTGGGACCTATCCTCAAGGATTACGCGTTCCATCGGAGGGAATACGTATCCAAATGGATCACCATTGACAGGATGGACTGGAAACTAGTGGACGCTTTTCTTTCAAATCAGTATCTGCCGCCTAAATTTGAATACCCTAGCTTCTATAAAAGGCTTGTCGAGCTAAACCTGACTAACCTTGAGCCGTGGCGAATACTTCATGATCACTTGCTGACACAACGAGCGGTGGGATTAAAAAAGCGGTATCCCTCTCGTGCGCTCGTTCCGTTCGCGCGGCGGGTCGACTCTGACGATATCGCTTGCTGGGACATTGACGCGGGTTCTGGTGCGATTTCCATCGTGCATGATTTTGCGGATCCGGGATGGGAACAGAAGGAAGAATATGGTGATATCACTGGTTGGTTTCGCAAAGCCATCGAAGATTTGATTGATTTTGAGTAATAGGCATCGAAGACTCTGGGCTGATGTGGACCGCGAGACTCCAGATGGAGTCGTTCACCTGGTGCAGCGCGAGCCGCATGCGAGGTCGACATCGGACTCTTAGTGGATTCGGAGCGTAAATGAACAGTCGACCAAGCCGTTCAGAAATCAGCCGAGTATTGTCCCATGCGCTCCGTCATGCACCGGGGGAGTATTCCTTGGTGCTGGATGGGGAAGGCTGGGTGTCGGTAAGCGGTCTACTTGGTGCTCTGCGTGGGCTAGGACACGGATGGGAATCTGTGGACGAGAAGACACTTAATGAGGTGCTGGAAACCGCAGAGAAGAAGCGTCACCAGGTTGTAGATGGCCGGATAAGAGCACTGCATGGCCACTCTGTTCCCGTGGCCGCATCGCACAAGCCGGGTCAGCCGCCGCAGGTGCTTTTCCATGGGACGGCTCCCGCCAGCGTTCCTCTGATAGAAGCGTCAGGAATCTTACCTATGCAACGGCAATATGTTCATCTGGCAGAAACAGTCGAACAGGCCACAGCAGTTGGTAAGAGGAAGGACAAGCATCCCGTTGTCCTCACGATTGCCACAGACGTTGCCCAATCGCTTGGGGTCGTCTTCTATAGGGCCGATTCTGCAATTTGGTTGGCTGACCCAATACCAGCTGCCGCAGTAGGGCTACTAATCGTCAATGAATACGATATGTACCAAAGAAGGGGACGTGACCGCAATGCCTGAGTGGGACGTTTCCAGAGATGCGTCTGGGAAGTCGGGGAAGCAATTGCGGAAGGATCGTCCTGAACCACCAGTTCGTTAACGGTGGGAGCAAAGACATTGCCGGTTATGCAAGAGCTGCGTTGAGAGGGTTCGGCACTGGATCACTTTTCGGCGTCGCCGGCACTAAGCTTAGTGCCCTGGCTACCTCGCGTTTGCCGGTTCAACCGGTTTATCCGGCCGGATGGAATCCTCGCCTTCTGGCACCCAACGTTCAGCGCTGGACTACTACCGTCAGCGAGATTGTGAATCATGGATCCGGAGCTGTTCAAGGTGCCGTAAATCAGTGGATCCGACCCGGCGCCGACGCTTCACGCACCGGAATATTGACCGCCGCAACGCAGGGCTTCTTCCTAGGAGCAAAGGGCCCAGTGGCGGGGATGCCCCGCGCGCCCTAAGTTCGGAGACCATGAGCCGACTCGGATGGAGGAAACTATGAGTGCTTCAGGGAACGGGAGCGTCGCTGCGAAACCACCGCAGAAATCGCGGAGGCAACTCCGGAGGGATCGATGGGTCTTTTGGACAATCGTGTCCTGCGCCTTGCTGGTACCCATCGTTATATTTGTGGTGCCACCGTTGTCTGATGCTTACGACGAGACCCACCGGGTGGCGATCGAATGCACCGTCACTGGAGCGGAGGGTGGTGTGGCGTCGGGGGGCAATCGTGGTGGTGCTTCGTGGTCGCGGGTCCAGATCAGTACGTTTGATTGTGGGACTTTGACGCTTACCAGAGACATCACGGAGTCGAATAGGGACGCTGTGGCAGCAACGTTGTCCGGCGGTGGACGGTATTCGTTCCAGATCGGAGCCACAACCCAAGCAACGTGGAAGTTGTACGAGGCTTTTCGCATAACTCCTATGGTCTATTCATTCCACAAGATCGACTGAATTGATTGATGTCATTCCGCTGGGTTGTTTGCGGGCTGGTGATCTGAACGGTTTCTGGCGGGGATTTTCCTGCCAAAGGGCTCTGAGGTGGGTAATGCGCTGGATTCTTGAGGAGCCAGGATATGGGGTCGAAGACCGTCGCGAGGAGGTGCTGCAGGAGTGCCCCCCGGGCCATTTCCTCATCGGAACATCTCCTCAGACTATTGTTGCACTCGCAAACTGCCTGAATGAAGCATCGGCTACTGCCCTGGATCGGGCCAGGTTTGCCGTCGCAAGGGATGCGCTTCGACGCGTTCAGGAGCAGGCAGGTTCGTTTTGGATGGAGAACCCACACGGATCATTCAGTTCCGAAAAACCACTGATGTGGCGTTCAATGGAACTGCAGAGCAAAGAACTGATCGATCTTTTCGACTGCTATGAGAAAGGCTGGTTTCCGGTTGCTGTCGCCAACGGAGAAACTGATGTCTTGCGAACGGCCATATTGGCAGTGTTGCGGATAATTGAAAATGAGGAGCTTGTCTCTCGCGTCGATGCTACTGAAACGCAGCTAAGGGAACTCCTTCACCATATGAAATGACCCGTAGAGTCTGTTCGAGAATTCAGCTGTGCCTGACGGCCGCTCGGAGGAAATCCATTGACGCAGAATCTTGCATTGCCAGTTCTCTACCACCGCATGATCGAGAGCGGCATGGTGGATCTGGAACCTTGGGTAGTTCTACGAGGAGCACAGCGGGCGCAGCGAATGAAACACACATGCGAGGTTTTCCCTGGATGGAACCTGATTCCTTTTGCCTGCAGGTCCGATGTCGACTATGTGGCCTGCTGGACCGGACACAAACGTCGTGGTCGTCGATGACTACGACGTCCTGCGAGACGCAACTGGGGAGGCCGTTCGGCATCAGGCCGCGGAATACCACTCGATGGATGAATGGCTGATTGCGGCCATATGGGATTTCATGGAGTTTGATTGAACCGCCACCGCAGTACACCGAGAACCCCCGGCCTCTGGCCGGGGGTTCTCAAGCAGATCAGCCCAGCAACGCCCGGCGCAGTACGTCCAAACCAACGGAACCGATGTTCAGTGCCTTGCTGTGGAAGGACTTCAGGTCAAAGCCGTCGCGCCCCTCAAGCTCGGAACGGATCTGCTGCCACAAACGCTGGCCCACCTTGTAGGAAGGTGCTTGTCCCGGCCAGCCCAGGTAGCGGGTGAATTCGAACTGCAGTTGACCCTCGCTGATGTCCAAGTTGGCTTTGAGGAAGTCGAAGCCCGTCTCGGGCGTCCAGGTTCCGGTGCCCCAACGTTCGGGGATGGTCAGTTCCAGGTGGACGCCGATGTCGAACACCACGCGGGCAGCACGCATACGCTGGCCATCCAGCATGCCCATGTGGTCTCCCGGGTCCTTGAGATAGCCCAGTTCCAGCATGAGCTGCTCAGCGTAGAGCGCCCATCCTTCGCCGTGCCCGGAGACCCAGCAGACGTTCCGGCGCCAGTTGTTCAGGAGCTCCCTGCGATAGGTTGCCGTGGCGACCTGGAGGTGATGTCCGGGGACGCCTTCGTGGAACACGGTGGTGGTTTCGGACCAGGTGGTGAAGGTGTCTTCGCCTGCCGGTACGGACCACCACATGCGGCCGGGCCGGGAGAAGTCGTCTGAAGGCCCGGTGTAGTAGATGCCGCCTTCATCAGTGGGCGCGATCATGCACTCGAGGGTTTTCATGACGTCCGGGATGTCGAAATGGACGTCCGCGAGTTCGGACACGGCGCGGTCGGAGAGTTCCTGCATCCAGGCTTTGAGGGCGTCGGTGCCTTTGATCTGCCGGGCGGGGTCATTGTTGAGGATGGCCTTGGCTTCTTCAATGGATGCGCCGGGCTTGATCTGGTTGGCCACCTTTTCCTGCTCGCTGATCAGCCGTTCAAGCTCTTGGACGCCCCAAGCGTAGGTCTCTTCCAGATCGATCTCCGCTCCAACAAAGGAGCGGGAAGCCAAGGCGTAGCGTTCGCGGCCCACGGCATCCTTTTCAGGTGCTGCGGGGAGGAGTTCGTCCTGGAGGAAGTCGCCCAAAGCGCTGTACGCCGAGCGCGCGGCTGCGGCACCGGCGTCGAGCGTTGACTGAGTCTCCGCGGGCAGCGGCGAGCCGTTCATGGCTGCGGTTGAAGCCAGTTTGGCGAAGAAGCCGTCCTCTGCGGCGTAGCGGCCGGTCTGTTCAATGACGATTCTGATCTGGCGGGCAGCAGGTACTTTGTCGGCGGCAGCAGCAGAGCGAAGCGACTCAATGTAGCCTGCAATGGCGCCCGGAACGTTGGCGGCACGGCCGGCAATATGCTGCCACTGCTCCACTGTGTCCGTGGGCATGAGATCGAAAATCGCACGAATGTCCTGGGCGGGGGAGGCGATGTTGTTCAGGTCTGCCGCATCCCAACCGGACTCGTGGATCTCCAGTTCCAGGCCCAGCCGCTCGCGCATGGCGTCGAGTGTGACGGCGTCCACATCATCGGAAGGCTCCAGGCCCGCCAAAGCGTCCAAGGCCAGCTTGGTCGCGTCGGCATGGGCCTGGGCGCCGGCCGGCGAGTAGTCCTGGTATTCGGTTTCGTGTCCCGGCAATCCCAGCGTGGTGGCGAAGCTGGGATTGAGTTCGATCAGCTTTTCTGTGTACGCATCAGCGACGGCGTCGATGGCGGACTTGGGGCGTACGGGGGTGTTTGCAGTAGTCACCCACCGAGCCTAGCCGCGTCACCGCTTACGTGAAAGGGTTGTTGAACTTTTCTACAGGCGGGAAAACTAGCCGCGGCTGCGCTTCCATGCGCCAGGGCCCGGGGTGGGGTCAAGGCGAAGCTGCTGGCGACGCACCCAATGCCTGATGTTCGGCGTTGAAGGCGCCGCTTCCGGCTGGCCACCAAGGGAAACCACGACAGCGGCAATCGCCGCGAGCTCTTCTGCCGTGGGTTCGCCCTTGACCACCGAGAACAGCGGCGCAGCGGCTGCGTCCGCGGATACTGGATCGGGCACAGAGTCGGCCCGGTGCTTAGGTGTACTCACAGCGGGATGTTTCCGTGCTTCTTGGTGGGCAGGCTCGCACGCTTGTCCCGGAGGGCGCGGAGGCCACGGATAATTTGCAGGCGGGTGTCAGAGGGTGCAATCACAGCATCCACGTAGCCCAGCTGTGCGGCTTGGTACGGGTTGAGGAGCTCTTCCTCGTAACCCTGGATGATCTCCGCGCGCTTTGCCTCGACGTCGCCGCCGGCTTCGGCAACGGCTGCGAGATCGCGGCGGTACAGAATATTAACCGCACCTTGGGCGCCCATGACGCCGATCTGGGCGGTGGGCCACGCCAGGTTCAAGTCCGCTCCGAGCTTCTTGGAGCCCATCACGATGTACGCGCCGCCGTAGGCTTTGCGGGTGATGACGGTGAGCTTGGGGACGGTGGCTTCAGCGTAGGCGTAGAGGAGCTTGGCGCCTCGGCGGATGATGCCCTGGAACTCTTGGTCCTTGCCGGGCAGGAAGCCGGGGACATCCACCAGCGTGATGATGGGAACGTTGAAGGCGTCGCAATGGCGGACAAAGCGCGCGGCCTTTTCCGAAGCCGAAATGTCCAGCGTTCCGGCGAACTGCATGGGCTGGTTGGCTACGATGCCCACGGTGTGCCCCTCAACACGGCCGTAGCCGATCATGACGTTCGGGGCGTACAGGGACTGCATTTCCAGGAAGTGGGCGTCGTCCACAATCTGCTCAATGACCTTGCGCATGTCGTAAGGCTGGTTGGCCGAATCCGGAATCAGCGAATCAAGGGCAAGGTCGTCGTCGTTGAGTTCCAGTTCCTGGTCATGTTCCACCACGGGAGCTTCGGAAAGGTTGTTGGATGGCAGGAAGTCAAGGAGTTCGCGGACGAATTCAATGGCATCGGCTTCATCGGACGCCAAGTACGTTGATGTGCCCGTGGTGGCATTGTGCTGCCGTGCACCACCGAGGGTCTCCATGTCTACGTCTTCGCCGGTGACGGTCTTGATGACGTCAGGGCCCGTGATGAACATATGGGACGTCTTGTCCACCATGACCACGTAGTCGGTCAGGGCAGGGGAGTAGGCGGCGCCGCCTGCGCACGGGCCCATGATGAGGGAAATCTGGGGGACAACGCCGGAGGCGTGGACGTTGTTGCGGAAGATGTCCGCGAACATGGCCAGCGAGGCGACGCCTTCCTGGATACGCGCGCCGCCGCCGTCATTAATTCCTACAACCGGGCAGCCGTTGCGGAGGGCGAATTCCTGGACCTTGACGATCTTCTCGCCGTTAACCTGGCTCAAGGAACCGCCGTAAACGCTGAAGTCCTGGCTGTAAATGGCGATGAGGCGGCCATCCACAGTGCCGTAGCCGGAAACGACGCCGTCGCCGAGGGGCTTCTTCTTTTCCATGCCAAAGGCTGTGGACCGGTGCACGGCCAAGGCATCGAACTCAACGAACGATCCGGGATCAACCAGCAGGTCGATGCGTTCGCGGGCGGTGTTCTTTCCGCGTGCGTGTTGCTTTTCTATCGCTTCCGGGCCGGAAGGCTGCTCTGCACGGGCCTGGCGGTCGCGGAAGTCGGCAATCTTTCCCGCTGTCGTAGTCAGATCGTGGCTCATCAAGTGTCTCCGGCTCTGTAGCTGATATTCGCTGGCGCAGTTCGGTGCGGGTCTGGAAGCTTAAGTAGCTTCCGTACAAAGAACAGGCCCCGCAGGCCAGTCTAGTGACGCCTTTGCCGCGAACCGCTGTAGAAACCCTACAATTTTCAGAGCTCAAGCCAAATCCATCCTTATGTTACCGGTGAGTAACATACTTGGGTTAGAGTGTCTGCATGACTTCAAGCAACGGCGCTTCCTCCGCCTCCACAGAGGGTCAAACGCACCGCACCAGCCCCTACGTGGCTACCGCTTCGCTCAAAGGCAAGACGCTTCTCATGTCCGGTGGCAGCCGTGGCATCGGCTTGGCCATTGCTACCAGGGCTGCCCGGGACGGCGCCAACATCGTCCTCATGGCAAAAACCGGTGACCCCCACCCCAAGCTTGCGGGGACGGTCTTTACCGCTGCGGAACAACTGGTCGAGGCTGGCGGACAAGCGCTGCCGCTCGTGGGGGACGTCCGCAACGACCAGGACGTCGCTGCTGCAGTAGCCGCCGCCGTCGAGCGCTTTGGCGGGATTGACGCCGTCATCAACAACGCCTCCGCGATCGACCTCTCCCGCACGGACGATGTGGACATGAAGCGCTATGACCTCATGCAGGACATCAATGTTCGCGGTACGTTCCTGATGTCCAAGCTGGCGCTGCCTGCCCTGCGAAAATCCAGCCACGGTCACATCCTCACCCTTTCCCCGCCGCTGAACCTGGACCCCAAATGGGCCGGCATGCACTTGGCCTACACCATGGCCAAGTACGGGATGAGCCTCACCACCCTTGGACTCGCCGAGGAATTGAAGAACGACGCCGTATCGGTCAACTCGCTGTGGCCGTGCACCCTGATCGACACCGCTGCGATCCGGAATATGCCAGGTGGCCAGCAGATGGTGCAGGCCGCCCGGGGGCCGGAAATCATGGCCGACGCCGCCCACGCAGTACTCACGGGTTCAGGCGGCACCGGAAATTTCTACACCGACGAAGAGGTGCTGCGGGCAGCGGGTGTACAGGACTTCACTCCGTACAGCCTGGGGGCGCCCGAGGACCGCTTGGTGCCTGACATTTTCCTCTAAGGGGATTCACAGCCGTTTTTCAGGGCAGCCATCATGGGCGGGGCGCTGCAACTGGATAGGATTCAGCTATGGATGCCGAACAGCCAGAACGCAGTAAACCCCAGGTCTCATCCGGGCAGGTTCCGTCCGGGCAAGTTCCGTCCGGGCAAGCCTCGGCGGGCGGCGGTTCCGCCACGGACCGCCAGGCGTTGAACCGTGAGGCCCTGCTGCAGCCGGACTTCCTCTCCGCCACGGGAATATCCCGCCTGGACATCGTCCAATCCACGGGTTCCACCAACCAGGACCTTGTACGGGCTGTGACGGTAGAGCCCAAAAAGTGGGCCGACCTGTCCGTGTTGACAGCAGAACACCAGACGGCAGCGCGTGGACGTCTTGACCGCCACTGGGAATCGCCCGAGCGCTCCGCGGTATCGGTCTCCATAGTTCTGCGTCCGGTCACCGCCGAGGGCATGCCGGTACCCACGCAGAGCTACTCGTGGCTCTCGCTGCTGGCTGCTGTTGCCCTGCGTGAGGCCCTGCAGGAGACTGCCGGCATCACGGCAGAGATCAAGTGGCCCAATGACGTGCTGGTCAACGGCCGCAAAATAGCAGGCATCCTGGCGCAGATGACGCCCCTCGGTGACGGCTCTGTCCCAGCGGTCATCCTGGGCGTTGGGCTCAATGTGTCCTTGGCGCAGGACGAGCTTCCGGTTCCCACCGCAACTTCGCTCGCGCTGGAAGGAGCGACAACGACCGACCGCACCGAGTTGCTGAAGAGCTACCTGACGCGCTTTGCCCGGCTGTACCGAAGCTTCTGCAACTCCGAAGGGGACCCCGCCGCCGGTCTGGTGGGTGGCGCGTCGCTCCACAAACGCGTGGAATCGGCCATGGTGACGTTGGGCCGTGAAGTGCGTGCCCACTTGCCCGGCGACCACGAACTTGTGGGGCACGCCTCCCGCCTGGACGAGCACGGCTCGTTGCTGGTGGTGGACCACGGTGGACGGGAACACGTAGTGACCGCCGGTGATGTGGTGCACTTGCGCGCCACAGAAAGCGGTTATGCGTAAAGAGTTAATTCCGGGGGAGCAGGTCATCACCATCACGCGCAAACAGGCCCGCTCACTCTTCTTTCCGGTGCTGGTCTTCATTGCCGTTCCTGCCGCCGCTGGCTTCGCCTGCGCTTGGATTGTCAGGGAAAACCCGCAACGCCTTGCTCCGTTCATCACTGCTGCATGGACGCCTTGGCTCTTGGGCACAGTGATCCTGCTGGCCGTGTGGTCACTGGCTGCCTACAGCTTCAAGCGCGTGCTCAGGTGGCGCTCGGTCAAATACATCCTGACCAGCAGGCGCGTACTTGCCAGGAACGGAATGTTTAGGCGGAATGATTGGCAGGTGTCGCTGGTAGCCATCCGGAATGTGGGTGTCCGGCAGAGCATGCTTCAACGGACATTGCGCTCGGGGAATATATCCTTGGATACCGGGCACTCTGGAGTAGCAGTCCTGGCCGATGTTCCCGAGGTGGCCAGGTTCCGCGGTTTCATTCTTGACGCCATGGATGAACTCCCGCAAGGTGAAGTTTTTGAGGGTGAAGTACTGAAGGATTTTGAAGAATTGCCGTGGGAGTTGAAAGAAGGTGGAAGAGATGAGCGTTGAAGACCAGCAGTCCGGCGAGGACCTGGACCAGGAGTTCGACGCCGTGCCGGAGCCTTCCGTGGACGAGGACACTGAGGCCGGGCCTGCTCCAGCGCCGGTACCATCAGGTCCGCCCACTGGTGTGATGTCCGCCGAGCGCCTCGCTATCAAGGCGCTCGAGGCGAAGCTCCTTGGTGGAGAACGCAAGCTACGTCGTCGTGAAGTTGCAGCCGGTGCGGGAGTGTCCATCCTGTCCGCGAGGAAAATTTGGCGCGCACTCGGATTCCCCAACTTTGGCGACGAGGATGTTGCGTTCACCGAACGGGACCAGGCTGCACTGTCCAGCATCCTCGACCTTGTCCGAGCTGGTCTCCTCACCGAGGAAGCCGCTATTTCGGTGACCCGTTCCATTGGACAGATGACGGACCGGATGGTGGTCTGGCAGATCGAGGCACTGGTGGAGGACATGGTCTCGGAGCAGGGTATTCCTGACGCCGTGGCCCGGAAGCAGTTGGTGGCCCAGCTGCCGGCCTTGGTGGATTCTCTTGAGGAGATCCTGGTGTACTCCTACCGCCGGCAGCTCAACGCCGGTGTCCAGCGGCTTGCTGTCCGGGCCGAAGCCGGGCTGCAGGCCAGCGAAGAAGGCAGGGAAGGCGACGAAGATGATTCGCCCTTGCCCCTGGCCCGGGCCGTGGGATTCGCTGACCTTGTCTCCTATACCAGCCTCTCCAGGCGTATGAACGAGAAAACGCTGGCCCAACTGGTCCAGCGCTTTGAGAACAAATGCGCCGAAATCATTTCCGTGGGTGGCGGACGCCTGGTCAAGACCGTGGGTGATGAAGTGCTGTACATCGCCGAAACACCTGCCGCGGGAGCCGAGATTTCCTTGGCCCTGGCCCAGGCGTTCACTGAGGACGAGATCCTCCCTCAATGCCGCGTTTCCATGGTGTGGGGACGCATCCTCTCGCGGCTTGGCGATATCTACGGGCCAACCGTCAACCTCGCCGCACGCCTGACCACGCTGGCGCAGCCCGGAACAGTGCTGGTTGACGCCATGACCGCCGCTGCCTTGGGTCAGGATGACCGCTTTGTACTGGTTCCACAGAAGTCTGAAAACGTCCGCGGCTTCGGTGAGATCCACCCCGTAATGCTTGCGCGCGGGCGGGGCAAAGGCTTGGTGCTGGACTAGCTACCAGCTTTATCCACATGTACTGAGAACTCCGTCACGACTTAGCAAAACGATGGATTAACCCGGTACGCTTGGGTTGTTTGTTTTCGTGGCGCCTTTGGGGTGGGTGTCAGTTACCTGAGTTGTGGGGGAACGTCGGATGGGTCTTCCGGAGAGGTCCGGCACTGGACGTGCCAGAAACCGCCGTCGCAGAATACTTTCGGCTTCCGCTTTTGCACTTGCAGGCGCTGTGGTGGTGACGGGAGCAATCCTATACCCAGGGTTCAAGACCACCGAGGTGGACCTCAACGACGGCGGCGTGTGGGTTGTCAGCAAATCCAAAAATGCTGCCGGTCGCCTGAACTATCCCTCCAAATCCCTGGACGGCGCAGTGACGCCAGCCAGCACCAGTTTCGACATTCTTCAGCAGGCCGGGGACATCTTCATTGATGACTCCGACGGCGGCACCATCAACCCTGTCAATGCGGCCAACATGCGCCTGGGTGGAGATCAGAAACTCCCCGGCGCCGCCGCGGTCAGCTTCGGTAACAAGGTCCTGGCAGTGACTGACCCTGCCAAGGGCAAGGTCTGGGCATCTTCCCCGACGTCCATCGGAGGGTTCAGCGAGGAGTCCGAGCCGCTTTTCGAACAGTCCCCGGGAGTGGTGTCCGTGGTGGGCGTGGATGACACCATCCATACCCTGGACCCGAAGACGGGCCGGTTGACCGCCACGGTGGTGGATGCCAACGGAAAATCCGTGGATTCCCGGGTGCGCAGCGATGACCGGCTCAAGGCTGATGGCGAGGTCCAACTCACTGCGGTGGGGGACAAAGCCGTGGTCCTCAACGAATCCACCGGGGACATCGTCCTGCCAGATGGCAACACGGTGCACTTGGACGACGCCCGGGACGCCAAGCTTCAGCAAAGTGGACCCTCTGCAGACACGGTAGCCATCGCAACCCCCAAAGCACTGTTGCTGCAACCCCTTGGCGGAGGTACGGCAAAGATCGTCAGCGCTGACGGCCAAGGTACACCGGCGGCTCCCGTCCGCTTGGGAACATGCACGTACTCCGCATGGTCGGGCGCCAACAAGTATGTCCGGGAATGCAGCAACGAGGCCGATAACAAGCGGAGCGACATTCCCAAGGCCAGCGGTTCCCCGTCCTATGTCTTCAGGGTCAACCGCGATCTGGTGGTTCTCAACGACGTCAACGCGGGCAACGTATGGATGGTCAACCAGAACATGCAGTTGGTGAACAACTGGGACGACGTCATTCCTCCGCAGCAAACATCGGACGACGCCGACAAAGACTCTGCGGACGAAGTCCAGCAGACCGTTCTTCCGGACCGCAGCAAGCCGAATACGGCTCCTGTCGCCAAACCGGATGCCTACGGAGTCCGCGCTGGCAAAACCACCATCCTTCCGGTTCTGGACAACGATGCCGATGCTGATGGCGATGTCTTGACCGTCAGCGCCGGTGGGCCGCTTAAAACCGGAGCACTGTCCGCGGTCTACGGGGGCACCGGCTTCCAGATCGCCGTGCCGGCAGGGACCACTGGTTCGGAAAACTTCAAGTACACCGTTGACGACGGCCGTGGTGGTACCGGCGGCGCGGACGTGAGCCTCCGGGTTGTCCCGCCGGAGGAAAACAACGCCCCTCAACCCAAGCCGAACCGCAACAACGCACTTGTGGTCCAGAGCGGCAAGATCGCCAGCCAGTTTATTCTGACCGACTGGTTGGATCCCGACGGCGATGACCTCTTTGCCGTCGCCGTCTCCAGCAGCGATCCGGCAGACCAAGTCCGGATCCGGCCCGATGGGTTGCTCACGTTCCAGGACTCCGGTGCCGGTCCCGGACGGAAGACCTTGACGGTCAGCGTTTCAGACGGGTCCCTGACTACCCAGGGGCAGATCAGCGTTGATGTCCGCGCACCCGGGGCCCTGCCTCCCATTGCCAACGCCGATCACGTGGTGGCCGTCGCTGGGCAGGACACCGTGGTTGCACCGCTCAAAAACGACACCGATCCCCAAGGCGGAACGCTCCGGTTGGCGCAGGCGCAACCTGACGAGCAATCCACAGCCGTGGTGGGCCCGGACCAACAGACCTTCACGTTCAACTCGACAACCGTTGGTGCCCATTACGTCACCTATATGGTCACCAATGGCCCTGCCAGCGCCCAGCAGTTGGTTCGCGTTGACGTGGTGTCCGGGAACAGCGACGGAGCACCGGTTGCTGTCCGGGACATCGCCCTTCTTCCCAGCGGTGGAAGCACCGTGGTGGATGTTCTGGGCAATGACTCCGACCCCGCTGGGGGAGTGCTGGTGGTCCAATCGGTGACCGCTGCCGATGGGCTTCCGGTGTCCGTGGCCGTGTTGGATCACTCGGTGGTCAAAATCACCGACATCCGTGCCGAGGGGCAACTGTCCCTCAAATACACCATTTCCAATGGCAAGGCCTCGGCTACCGGTGACATCTCCGTCCAGGTGGTCCCAGCTCCCGCCAAGCTTCAGGCACCCCAGGCCAAGCCGGATGAAGCCACCGTTCGTGTGGGCGACGTGGTGACCATTCCGGTACTGGAGAACGACACCGATCCCAACGGCGGCGACTTGACGTTGGATCCTGTCCTGGCGCAGCAACCGGATGAGGCCCAGGGGCGGATCTTTGTCTCCGGAAACACCCTCCGATTCATTGCCGGCCCGGAGCCGACCACCGCCTATGCCATCTACAAAGTCAGCAACGCCTCCGGTCAAACCGACTCCCAACAAGTCACCATCCGGGTACGGGGCCGTGACGACGCAACCAACACCCGGCCCGAACCGCGCAACCTCACCGCACGTGTAGTGGCCGGCATGAGTGTCAAGATCCCCGTGCCTCTGGACGGAATCGACGCCGACGGTGACTCGGTCCAACTCATTGGCATAGACAAGGCACCCGAACTGGGCACCGCCGTCCTCAGGGATGGCTACCTTGAGTACACCGCGGGGGCCAAATCCGCAGGGACTGATACGTTCAGCTACCGGGTGCGCGATCGCATCGGGGCGGAGAACACCGGCACGGTCATTGTGGGCATCGCTCCGGCCGAGGCTGACAACCAAAGGCCTGTGGCTGTGGATGACACCGTTGAGGTGCGGCCTGGCCGCAGGGTGGCAGTGGATGCGTTGAAGAATGACTCGGATCCGGATGGGGATCCGATCGGCCTGGTATCCACGCTTGAGGCGAAGCCGGAACTGCAGGCGGAGGCCATCAACGGAAAAGTGGTGCTCACCGCACCGGACAATGCCGGGACAGAAAGCATTAGTTACAGGATCCAGGACGACAAAAAGGCCGAGGCCAGTGCCGTTATTCGGGTAGAAACGAGCCCTACAGCCCCCCTCCACGCACCTATTGCCGTTGATGACAGGGTGACGCTTGCCGAGACCTTGGGAAAAACGGCTGTTGACGTCCCGGTCTTGAAAAACGATTCCGATCCTGATGGCGTGGCCGAGGACCTGAAAATCTCGCTGCCGGATGGCAACCCGAACGCGCGGGTAGGGACAAGTGGCAACGTGGTGGTGACCCTGGTTCCCCAGGACCAACTCATTCCTTACACAGTGACCGACATCGACGGACTGTCCGCGACTGCCGTCATCTGGGTCCCTGGGCAGGGCCTGCAGTACCCCACACTGTCCAACAACACGGTGGTGGAGGTGACCGCCGGCAAGGAAGTCACACTGCCCCTTCAGGACTATGTGAAGGTCCGGGATGGCCGTCAGGCACGGATTACTGTGGCTGACACCATCCGTGTGCAGGGCGGGGATTCCACCAACGTTATTGCAGGCGATGGAAATGCACTCAGATACGCCGCCCAGTCCGACTACGCAGGGCCCGGCTCTGTCACTTTCGAGGTCACCGACGGCAGCGGACCTGATGACGCGGAGGGGTTGAAATCCACCCTCACCATCATGACCAAAGTGTTGCCGGATCCAGATGCGAACCATCCGCCCACTTTCAGCGGTGCCACGTTGGAGGCTCCCAAGGGCGAGACCGTTGACCTCGATCTTGCCAACCTCGCTCATGACGTTGATGAGAAAGACCAGGGAAAACTCACCTTCAGCGTGGACGGCGACCTTCCGGCCGGGTTCAATGCCCGGGTTGAAGGGACCGTCCTGAAAGTAACGCCCGGGGATGCGCTCAACCCCGGAGCCAGGGGAACATTGCCCTTGAAAGTCACCGATGGCCGTTCCGAGCCCGTCAAAGCGGCAGTCACTGTGACAGTGGTGTCCTCCAACAGGCCCAAGCCCGCTGCCAGCGATGACGTGGTGGACAAAGCCAATGCAGGCAAAGCCGAGACTGTCAACGTCCTTGGCAACGACTTCAATCCCTTCAGCGAGCCCTTGACCATTGTTTCTGCAGTGGTGGAGACCGGCTCGGCCGCGGGGCAGCCCGGCATCAATGGTGACTCGATCACCGTGACTCCGGCGGACGGATTCAAAGGCGTTCTAGTGGTGCGCTACACCATCAAAGACAAGACCGATGACCCAAGCCGCCAGGCCGTAGGACGGCTCCGGTTGACCGTCAGGGATAAACCCGATGCACCGTCTGCGCCCTCGGCAACGGATGTCCGGAGCAAGACGGCGGTGCTGAAGTGGGCGCCGCCATCGGATAACGGCGCACCCATCTCCAAATACACCGTCAAATCAGCAGGATTCCAGCAGGAGTGTCCCACCACCACCTGCACTTTGACCGGGCTGACCAACAACGTGAAGTATGTCTTCACTGTTGTTGCCACCAACGAGGTGGGGGATTCACAGCCCTCGGTCCCGTCCAACGAGATCCGCCCTGACGAGAAACCGTCACCACCGGGTGCTCCGTCCGTCAAAGCCGGAGATAAGGACATGGCCATCACGTGGACCCCGGCTAAAACCGAGGGCTCCCCAGTGAAGCACTACAACCTGGAGATCTCTCCGCCGCCAGCCAACGGCATCGCCGTGAAGAACGAGGTCACGGGCTTGAGCTACACCTGGCCCGGGCTGACCAACGGCGTGAACTACAAGGTGCGTGCCCAGGCAGTCAACGAGCTCGGCCCCTCGGACTGGGGACTCTATTCAGCTGAGGACAACCCGGCCGGCGTCCCCGGCACACCGGCACCGCCGAGCACTACGGTGGTTTCCGCCGTCGGTTCCCGTAACCAGCTTCGAGTTGACTGGGCGGAGCCGAATATCAACGGTGATCCGATAAAGACGTACTTCGTCACCATGAGCGGCGGCAGCGGAACCACCCAGACACAGACGATTCCCGGAAACGTCAGATCGGCCACTTTCGAGGTCGCCACCGACCAAACGGCATATACGTTCACGGTTCAGGCTGAAAACAAAGCAGGAAAGAGCTTGGTCAGCGCAGCCTCACCGCCTCGCCGCGCCACAGGGAAGCTAGCCACCGTACAGAACGTCAGCGCTACGCCTGCGAACACTGGCGCAGCAGGTGGACAACTCACCATCAACTTCAGCGCGCTTACCGATACCCAGCGGAACGGGTCCAAAGCCAATGAAGTCAGTTACACCTATTCTGCAGGTGGCCGTTCAGGTGCCATCCAGCCGGGGCAGACGGTAGGGGGCTTCGCCAACGGGCAGGCAACCAGTGTCACGGTGATGGCACATTCCACTGTGGCTCCGAGTTCCGACGCCAGCCAGGAAGCCTCCGCCACCCCCTATGGTGCCCCCGGAACGCCGTCGGCCTCAGGATCCAATGGCGCGCTGAACCAAAAGTCGGTGACATTCAACTGGTCCTCGCCCGGAACCAACACCAACGACGTCAAGACCACCAAGATCAGCATCGACAACGGTGGCTGGGAAACTGTTGGTGCATCCGGCAGCCGGACCATCAATACGGCCGGATGGGAAGAAGGGCACAACATCAGGGTGCAGACCTTCAACTCTTTGGGAACCGGTGGCGGGATTGCCTCTGCCAACGCCATGTCCGGCAGGCAAGGCGTTTGGGAAGGGGTGCTCAACACGGGAGTCGTCCAGCGTTCGTGCACCTACACCTTGGGCGGAAAGAACTACCAGCCCAAGCCGGACTTTACCTGCGACGGCAAGGGCGGAAACCAGCCGCCGTGGGAGTACCCAGATCAAAAGATGGTGGTGAAGTGCTACATCGTGCAGAAGGATGTGGACAACCTGACGTTCACGTGGTGGCGCATCGAGGACGGCTCCGCGCGGAACGTAGGCCGCTACATCATCTCCTTCCACACCACCATTGGCGAGCCAGGACCGCTGGGGGCTCCGCAATGTTGAGAGGCAACATGGCAGGCTACCCGAAAGATGTCCCCATCGCGCCACCCCGGCAATGCACAGTAGGCTGTGCAAGCCAAGGTGCTGACCGAATCCGGGAGGCTTTGGCTGTCTGTGGGGTGCGTGGATTAGTCTTAGGGACTGAAAATTCCGCCGCCGTGTGGGGGAACTGCGGATTGCACGGCTGCCGGCATGTGTCGGTTGGCCTGGAAGTCGCTGCTGGTGAGCGGCAGTACACAAAGGGAATTCTGGGGCTGTGACATCTTTCTTCGGCCGGCTGTGGCCAAAAAAGCGTCGTAACAAGAAACTTCTCGCGGGCACCGCTGCGACCGCCGCGGGTGCCTTGCTCGTAACGGGCGCCATCCTGTATCCGGGTTTCAAGACCACCGAGGTGGACTTGAATGACGGCGGCGTGTGGGTTGTGAGCAAGACGAAGAACGCCGTGGGCCGGTTGAACTATCCGTCCCGCGTGCTCGATGGTGCCGTCACGCCGGCCAGCACCACCTTTGATGTCCTGCAGCACGACGGCAATGTCTTTGTGGACGACGAATCCGGTTCCACCATCAATCAGGTATCAGCGGCCAACCTGAAGCTTGGGGGCGACAAAAAGCTGCCGTCCTCCGCTCGAGTTAGTTACGGCTCCACGGTGTTGTCTGTCACCGACCCTGCCCGGGGCAAGGTATGGGCGCTTTCGCCGTCCACCGTTAATGGCTTCGATGAAGAGGGCACAGAGCCGGTGCTCACCGGCAACCAGAACCTTGTATCAGCCGTAGGGCAGGACAACCGCATCTACACAGCGGACCCCGGGAAAGGCGAGATTACGGTAACCACCGTGGACGCCAACGGTGAGCGCATCAACTCCGAAGTCACCAAGGTGGACGAGCTCAAGGGTGCCGGCGATCTCCAGATGGCCGTGGTGGGCGACAAGCCTGTGCTGCTGGATGCTGCCTCGGGTAACCTCTTCCTGCCCGGTGGCCGCAGGCTCCAACTCCAGGACGCGCGCGAAGCCAAACTACAGCAGAGCAGCGGTGAAAGCAGCTACGTAGCCATCGCCACCCGCAAGGCCCTGCTGAAGCAACCCCTTGACGGATCCACCGCCGCCACGGTGAACGCCGAGGGTGAAGGAGTGCCGGCCGCCCCCGTCCAGGTCAGCAAATGTGTTCACGCCGCGTGGTCCGGCGCCAACAAGTACATCCGCGACTGCGACAACGACGCCGATGACAAGAAGAACGATGTTCCCAAGGCAAGCGCCTCGCCGAGCTACGTCTTCCGGGTCAACCGGGATCTTGTGGTCCTCAATGACGTGAACTCCGGCAGCGTCTGGTTGGTCAACCAGAACATGCAGCTGGTCAACAACTGGGACGAAGTTGTCCCGCCCAAGAACCAGTCCGACGACCAAGACCAAGAATCCGCGGACAACAACACCATCAACGTCCTGCCGGACCGGACCAAGCCAAACCGTCCGCCGGAAACCAAACCGGACGAATTCGGTGTCCGCCCGGGGCGCACCACTATCCTCAGCGTCCTGGACAATGACTCGGATCCGGACGGTGACGTACTCACCGCGTCCGTTGGCGCCAACGGTCCCAAGTCGGGAACGCTGGAGAGCATCTACGGTGGTTCCGCTTTCCAGGTGAAAGTACCCTCCGATGCCAAACCGGGGAGTGAAGTTTTCGATTACAACGCCGCGGACGGCCGTGGGTTGTCCGCAGGTGGTCAGGTCACCCTCCGCGTTGTGGGACCCGACGAGAACAAGCCTCCGTTCTTCAAACGCGGGGAGCCCACCACCATGTTGGTGGAGCAAGGCAAATCCGTCAGCCAAAACATCCTGACCGATTGGATGGACCCCGACGGCGATGATCTGGTTCTCCTTGATGCAAAGTCTGACAACGACCAAGACCAAGTGAAGGTCAGGCGTGATGGTTTGCTGACCTACCAGGATTCCGGCGCCGCTCCGGGCAAGAAGAACGTCACTATCACCGTGTGGGACGGCCGCGACACCACCACCGGCAGGATTGTTGTCAATGTGCAGCCCCCGGGCGCCTTGGCACCGGTGGTCAATGCCGATCACGTCACCGCCGTGGTGGGCCAGGATCTTGTGATCGCACCGTTGAAGAATGATGTTGACCCCAACGGTGGCGCGTTGCGCGTGGCCCACGTCGAAGCCGCGGGACAAGCTGACTTGGGGCCCGTGACCGACGGCGGGACCTTTACTTTCCGGAGCAACACCCCCGGACCGGTCTACTTGACCTACATCGCCAGCAATGGCCCGCAAAGCAGCCAAGGCCTGATCCGCGTGGACGTTGAGTCCGGCAAGGATGCTGGCGCGCCCGTGGCCGTTCACGATGTTGCCCTCCTGCCCGTGGGCGGCAGCGTCCTGGTTGATCCACTGGCCAACGACTCCGACCCCTCCGGTGGTGTGCTGGTTCTCCAATCGGTCACCGTTCCGGATGGCTCCTCCGCCTCCGTCAGCGTGATCGATCACAGTGTCCTTCGTGTCACCGACGTCCTTGGCGCCAAAGAACCGTTCGTCTTCAGCTACACCATGTCCAATGGCCGTGCCTCCGCCACGGGCACGGTCGGAGTGGTCCCGGTGCCGGCCCCCGCCGTCGTCGAGGCCCCGCAGCCCAAACCCGACGAAGTCAACGTCCGCGTCAACGACGTCGTGACCATCCCGGTCCTGGACAACGACACGCACCCGCAGGGTGAGGAACTGTCCTTGGATCCGGTGCTGGCTCAAGGGATTCCGGAAGAAGACGGCAAGGCCTTCATCTCCGAGAAGACCCTGCGGTTCATCGCCGGGCCCACCCCCAAGACGGTGCGTGCCATTTACAACGCGGTGGATCCACAGGGCCAGAAGAGCGCTGCAGCGGTCACCATCCATATCCTTCCGTTGGAGGGAACACAGAACACGCGGCCCCAACCGCAGAACCTGACGGCCCGGGTAGTGGCAGGCGGCACAGTCCGTATCCCCGTCCCCTTGGACGGCATCGATCCTGATGGCGACTCCGTCCAGCTCACCGGCATCGACAGCACGCCCACCATGGGAACCGCGACGGCGGGAAGCAGCTTCATTGACTTCGTCGCCGCGGGTGACGGCGCAGGAACGGACTCGTTCCGCTACAAGGTGATCGACCGCCAAGGCGCTGTGAACACCGGAACTGTCACCGTTGGTGTGGCCCCGCGTGGGGAGGACAACCAGAAACCGGCTCCGGTGGACGATGAAGTGAAGGTTCGTCCCGGGCGTCAGATCGCCGTTGACGCGACCGCCAACGACACCGATCCTGACGGCGACATTATCCGCATCCTCACGGACAGCATCGAGGCTGACGGGGGAGTGGAAGCACAGGTTAGCAAGACCAGCGGCCGCGTCCTGGTCACGGCTCCGAACACCGAAGGCACTGTTAACGTCCGCTACTCCGTGGCAGATGACCGCGACGCGGTAGGGAATGCCACCATCCGTGTGATCGTGAAGAACGACATACCGCTGCAGGCACCGATTGCCCGTGACGACCGGGTGACCTCAGCCCAAACATTGGGGAAGACGGCCGTGGACGTTCCTGTCCTCAAGAACGATGAGGACCCGGACGGCGTGGGGGAAAACCTCAAGATCACTACCGGTTTGGAGGCAGCAAGGCCCGGATCCGAGGGCAACGTTGTGGTGGACCTGACCGAACAGCCGCAGCTGATTCCTTACACGGTGGAAGATGTGGACGGCCTGAAATCCACAGCCATCGTCTGGGTTCCGGGCATCGGCCAGCAGGTTCCGACGTTGGCCAAGGATGAAGTGGTGGAGCTCATCTCCGGGCAATCCACCACGGTAGACCTTGCCGAGTGGGTGAAGGTCCGTGAAGGGAAGTCGCCGCGCCTGACTCAGGTTGACCGCATTAAGCTGATCGGCTCCGATGGCAGTGATCCCGTGGGCAACAACGGAACTTCCATCAAGTACACCGCAGGCGCTGAGTATGTGGGTCCCGGTTCCATCAGCTTTGAAGTCACCGATGGCACCGGCCCCGATGACCCCAACGGGCTGAAGTCTACGTTGAGTATCCGTACCAAGGTCCTGCCGGATCCTAATAAGAACAATCCGCCGGCACTTCTGGGCAGCGACCTCGACGTACCCAAGGGAGACTCGTCCAGCCTGGACCTTGGCAAGCTGACATCAGATCCGGACTCGGACGACGTCCAGAACATGAAGTACGAGCTCGTGGGGGGTGCGACGGGTGGGTTCAAGGTGAACCTGGACGGCAAGACCCTGAAGGCATCCGCTGAAGACTCGGTCCAGATCGGGCAAAGCGGCACGGTTCAGGTCAAGGCCAAGGACCCCCGGGGACTCGAAGCCGTGGCTACCTACAAACTGTCCTTGACCGCTTCCAACCGGCCCAAGGCAGTGGCCAACGACGACGTTGAAGCGGACGCACAGTCCGGGAAGCCCGTGACGGTTAATGCCTTGGCCAACGACTCCAACCCGTTCCCGGATACTCCGCTGAAAATTGTCTCAGCGGTGACCGAGACCGGGCAGGGCACAGCCGAAGCCAGCGGCTCCAACGTCACCGTGACTCCGGCCTCCGGATTCACCGGAACCATGGTGGTGGCTTACACGGTGTCGGATAAAACCGGCGAATTGTCCCGTTACGCCACAGCCCGCATCCGGCTGACCGTGAAAGACAAGCCTGCTGCGCCCACCACTCCGTTGGCCCAAAGTGTGGGCGACCAGACAGCACTGCTGACCTGGAATGCCTCCGCGGACCGTGGATCACCCATCACTAAGTACACCGTCTACGGCGAGGGTGGATTCAAGCAGGATTGCCCGGCCAACACCTGCACGTTGACGGGTTTGACGAACAACGCGAAGTATCATTTTGCCGTCACGGCCACCAACGCAATCGGTGAATCCGAGCGTTCGCCAGTGTCCGCAGAGGTCCGTCCCGACGTCAAACCGGACACCCCTGTGGCCCCTACCCTCAAGTTCGGGGACAAGCAGCTCTCCATCGCCTGGGTTCCCCCGGCCAGCAAGGGCTCACCCATTAAGTCCTACGATCTGGAAATCTCACCGGCCCCCGTTGGCCAGAATTCCCAAATCCAGAACCTCACCGGCTCAAGCCACGTGTGGTCCGGACTGACCAATGGTGTGGCCTACAAGGTCCGGGTATTGGCCCGTAACGATGCCAAGGAACCGTCGGAGTGGAGTACCTACTCGGCAGCTGAGACTCCCGCCGGGGTTCCTGCCACGCCCGCGGCGCCGACGGTTGCCGGTGCCAAACCCGTTGACAAGCAAAGCCAGTTGCAGGTGACTTGGGCGGCGCCCAACAACAACGGGGACGCCGTGTCTGCCTACTCGCTGACCACCTACCGGGGAGGTGCCGTCGTCGCTACCCAGTCGGTGGCGGGGACCTCGTTGAATGTGACAGTGGAAAACTCCGAAGCGGATTACTCGTTCACGGTTTCTGCCACGAATAAGGCGGGCGTCAGCGGCGTCAGCCAGCAATCCGCAGCCATCCGCGCCGCCGGTAAACCAGGAATGGTGGGGGCACCATCCGCGGCATTGGTTGACACCAACGCAGCGGGCGGCAAGATTCGGGTTGCTTTTAATCCACTCGCCGCTGGAGAACGCAACGGCTCCAACGTCAACGAGATCAGCTATCGGTATGCCTTGACTTCCGGGGCGGGCAGCGGTTCGATCGCTGCGGGAGGCGGCGTCGTAGCAGCGCCGAATGGTCAGGACACGGCGGTTGTGGTGTGGGCTGTGTCCACCCGTAACTCCACTCCCGGGGACAGAAGCAGGGAGTCCAACGCCGTCAATCCGTATGGTTTGGCCGCAGCGCCGGCTGTCAATGGAAGCAAGAGCAGTGGCGTAGGCGACAAGACGGTGTCCTGGACCTGGAGCGCCCCCAACGGCAACGGCCGGCCGGTCACTGGATACCAGTACAGCCTCGACGGCGGCGCTTGGCAAAATACCGATCAGCGGAGTTTTTCCAAGACCGTCGGATTCAGCGAAACGCACACCCTTCAGGTCCGGGCCATTAGTGCAGGGCAGGCGGGCAACGTCGGAAGCGACACTTCACGTAGCGGGTCAGCGCCGCCACCGCCGCCGCCACCGCCGCCGCCAAATCCTCCACAGATGCAGGCGCATAACAGCACGTGTCCGGGCAAGCCAGGTCAGCCGGACACTTACAACCCGAGCGGTCCGTCCTGCGGCGTGGGCTGGGTTGAGCGGTCCTGGGGCTGGGTTGAAGTCACCTGCCGTCAAAACATTTATAACAACGGCACGCCTTGGTACAAGCTCAAGGGCTCTCCGAAGGACGGTTGGTTCGTAAAGTCGACCACAGTCGACCTCCGCAACGGCACCCCGCCCCCATGCTGACAAGCCACATGTCCTTCAAGCTCCTCATCCCCATCTCCACCTTCACTACGAACAGGATCAACCGATGACCATGACAAACGAGCAAGCCGCGTGGTTTGCAGAAACGTTCGACAAGCTCGTTGCCAACGTGGGCCAGGCCGTGCTGGGCAAGGAACACGTCATCCGCTTGACGTTCACCGCCATGCTGGCCGAAGGCCACGTCCTGTTTGAAGACGCCCCGGGGACCGGAAAGACGTCCCTGGCCCGCGCTTTGGCGGCCACCGTGCAGGGCTCGCACAACCGCATCCAGTTCACCCCCGACCTCCTGCCGTCCGACGTCACGGGTGTGACCATCTATGACCAGAAGACCCAGAAGTTCGAATTCCACAAGGGCCCGGTCTTCAGCAACATCGTCCTGGCCGACGAAATCAACCGCGCCTCGCCGAAGACGCAGTCTGCTTTGCTCGAGGTCATGGAAGAGTCACGCGTCACGGTGGACGGCACAACGTACGACGCCGGCCGTCCCTTTATGGTGCTGGCCACCCAGAACCCCATTGAGCAGGCAGGTACCTACCGGCTTCCCGAGGCCCAGTTGGACCGCTTCCTGATCAAGACTTCCATTGGCTACCCGGACCACGCGTCCACCGTCCGCCTCCTGGGCGGTGCCAACTTGAAGGACCGTTCCAAGGACCTCACGGCCATCATCACCACGCAGGCCGTGGCCGACATGGCGGACCTCGCAGCCACCACCCACGTGGACACAGCAGTGCTGGAATACATCTCCCGGTTGTGCGAAGAGACCCGCAATGCCTCCGAAACCCGCCTGGGTGTGTCCGTCCGTGGCGCCTTGGCCATGGTCCGTGCAGCCAAGGTCTGGGCTGCCGGCCAGGGCAGGAACTTCGTGCTTCCCGACGACATCAAGGAACTCGCTCCGGTGGTGTGGACTCATCGCCTGGTCATGGATCCTGAAGCAGAGTTCTCCGGGGCCACGCCTGAGGTTGTCCTCAGCCGCGTGCTGGGTGATGTCGCAGCTCCCCAGCAGCGCGCCAACGCCTGACGGCTAGCTAAGGCCTGACGGCCAGCCAACATCTGACGGTCAGCCAACGCCTGACGGTTTACGGCAACACTCGTCGCAGCACACGGAGGGAGATCGCCACCGGGCGATCCTCCCCGCATACCTCCTTCGGTTCGAACAAAGGTCCACACATGTCCTCCAGCACACCCCTGAACAGGGCTGCTGAATCGCTCAAGCGCGCAACGTCCGCTGTGGCCGGTAAGGTCCGCTCGGTGCGTGGCCCCTCCGGCCAGTCACGGAACCGCCCGGGCCGTCCAGGAAACGCCGGGGGCGGCAGCAAACTGCATCCGGCAGCCGTATGGTCCGAAGCCATGGGAACAGCCGGGGAGGCGCTGGGTCCGGTATGGCTTAGGGCCAAGTCTCTCTGGCTTGCGTACGTGTGGCCCGTGCTGTCCGTTGTCAGTCTGCTGGGCTGGGTGGTGCTGGCTGCTTCTGTTGCGCTCTGGTGGGCCGGTCAAGCTTGGGGCTGGCAGGAGGCGAAGTCCGCTGCACTGGTGGCCTTCCTGTTGTTCGTCCTGGCCATCGTGTTCATCGTGGGCCGCTCGGCATACGGGGTGGTGCTTGACCTGGCACGCACCCGTGTAGCAGTGGGGGATGACGCCGTGGGAAGCATTGCGGTGTCGAACGTCTCTGCCCGGCCGCTCCTGCCTGCCTCGCTTGAGCTGCCTGTTGGTGCCAACACCGCCGTCTTCCACCTGCCACGCATGAAGCCCGCCCAAGTGCATGAGGATCTTTTCACTATTCCCACGGCCCGGCGTGCGGTGATCGTGGTGGGGCCGGTCCGTTCGGTCCGCGCCGACCCCCTGCACCTGCTGCGTCGGAGGGTGTTGTGGACAGAACCTGTGGACCTTTTCGTCCACCCCCGGACCGTGGTGCTCGGCAGCTCAGCGGCAGGGTTCATCCGCGACCTTGAGGGCATGCCAACCACCGAGCTCTCCAGTGCTGACGTTTCCTTCCACGCACTGCGCGATTACGTGCCCGGCGATGATCGCCGCCACATCCACTGGAAAACGACTGCCCGTACCAACAAGCTCATGGTCCGCCAGTTCGAGGAGACCCGGCGCGCGCACCTTGCGATCGCCCTGTCCATCAACACCGATGAATACGATTCCGAGCCAGAGTTCGAAATGGCGATTTCCGTGGCCGCTTCCATCGGCCGCCAGGCCATCAGCGAGCAACGCGATTTGGACGTCTTGACCCAGAAGGGTCCGCTCCGCTGTGAAACCGGCCGCAACCTGCTGGACGACACCACCAGGATTGTGGGGGCACCCATGCGGCGCACCGCCGTCGACCTCGCCCGTAACCTGGCGGACGCCGTTCCCAACGCGTCCGTGGTGTTCTTTGTGGTGGGCAGCCATGTCACAGCAACCGAACTGCGGACCTGCGCGGCCTCGGTTCCCCCGGGTGTCCGCAGCCTGGCAGTCCGCGTGCAGCCCGGTGCGGCGCCGGCCCGTGCCAACATCGCTGACCTGACGGTGCTGACCGTGGGCGACTTGGATGACCTGGCCATTGTTCTTCGAAAGGCTTCCGCATGAGCTCCGAGCCCAATCTCCGCGTGCGGCCCCGCAATGCCAAAGCATCAAAACGGGCGGCAGCGTTTGGCGGAAACGGATCCGCGCGGAACGGATCCGGGAACAGTTCCGCAGGCCGGTCCCGCAGTACCGCAGGTGCCTCGATGTTCGCAGATGGCCGCCCGCTGTGGCACTTTGCCATTGACTGCGGTGCCTTGGTAGCGCTCCTGTTCCTGGGCATCCTGGGATTCAGCCTGAGCTTCGGAGGCGATGCGCACTATCTGCTGGCCGGGCTGGGCGGCGTGATCCTGGGCCTGGGGATCGCGATTCTTAATGCCCACCTGCGACTAGGCATGCTGATCACTGCGGCCATGGCGTTCGGCGCGTACATGCTGTTCGGATCGGCGCTGGCTGTCCCGGACACTGCAGCCGTGGGCTTCCTGCCCAGCCTGGACTCCCTGCGGACCCTGCTGCTGGGCATCGTGTTTGCCTGGAAGGACATGCTGACCGTTGGTGTCCCAGTGGGCACCGCCAATGGCACGCTCATTGTGCCGTTCCTCAGCTCCCTCCTGATGGCGCTGGCAGCCGGTCTGTTGACGTGGCGCTTGAAGAGCCCGTACTGGCCGCTCCTGCCCGTCCTGGTTTTGTTTGTTACCGGCATCGCCTTCAGCACCAGTGCCGGGTTCCTCAACGTAGAGCGGGGAGTATCGCTGACCATCATCGCGATCGTATGGGCAACCTTCCGCCGCGATGTGCTCCGTCAGCGCAGCACCAGGACCGTCTCAGCCAACCGTCCGGACGCCGATACCAGCGCAGCACGCCGTGGACAGCTTCGCCGCCTGGGAACCGCGGCAGCCGTGATCGCCGTCGCGGTGGGACTCACCGCCGTCGTATCTCCTCTGGTGACCGCCAGTGATGACCGCAAGGTCCTGCGCAATACGATCGTTCCGCCGTTCGACCCGCGCGACTACGTGACGCCTCTGGCCAGCTTCCGGAACTTTGTGAAGGACGAGAAGGACAAGACGCTCTTCACCGTCAAGGGATTGCCGAAGGACGCCCGGGTTCGCTTGGCTGCCTTGGATGACTTCAACGGCATGAACTACACCATGGACCCCAACAGTTCAGGCAACTTCAGCAAAGTGGGTGACGCAAAGTCCCTGAACACTTTGGCCGACTCCGGGAGTCCGGTGAAGGACACCAATTACACGCTGGACATCACCATCGAGGACTACCAGGGCTACTTCGTTCCCGGTGGCCGGCACACCACCGGAATGAGCTTCGCGGACAACTCCAGTGCTGCCTCGGGCCTCTATTTTAACCCCGGCACCGATACTGCAGTCACCACCAATGGCCTGGTCAAGGGAGACAACTACACCGTCCAGGTCTCGGACCCGGGCACCCTTGAACACGGGCAGCTGACCCAGTACGACTTCGCCAAAATGACGTTGCCCGAGGCCGAGGAAGTTCCGCCGATTGTGGCATCTCAGGCCAATGAGATTTCGGCGGATGCTCCTACAGCCATTGATCGTGTCCGCCAGATTGAGGCGCATTTCCAAAAGAGCGGTGCCTTCAGCAACGGCCTGGTGGCTGACGGACAGCTCCCCAGCCTCCCCGGCCACAGCGCGGCGCGCGTCAGGAACATGCTCTCCGCCAAGCAAATGCTGGGCGACGACGAACAATATGCAGTGTCCATGTCCCTCATGCTGCGCCACCTGGGAATTCCTTCCAGGGTGGTCATGGGCTTCTATCCGGATCCCAAGAGCCCCGAGAACGGTGCCGGAGACCTCAAGATCACCGGCAAGGACGTGCACGCATGGGTGGAGGTTGCCTTTGACCGCGTTGGCTGGGTGTCCTTCGATCCCACCCCGCCCAAGGACAACGTGCCCATCCCGCCGGACCCGGAGAACAAGTCCAAACCCAAGCCGCAGGTCCTGCAGCCGCCGCCCCCGCCGCAGGAGCCCGCGGACCTGCCGCCGGATTCCACCCCGGATGCGTTGGATGCCGACGAGAAGAAGAACAACCCCTGGTTGTTCTGGGGGCCTCTCCTGGCCGCCATCGGTGTTGCCCTGATTCCCTTGGGGATACTGGCTATCCCGTTGGTGCTCATCCTCTTGTTGAAGGCACGACGCCGGAAGGCCCGTTTCCGTGACGGCCACCCCGCGCAGCGGGTTGGCGGTGGATGGAACGAGGTATTGAGCCTGGCTACCGACATGGGGGCTTCGATCGACTCGAAGTCCACCCGCCGGGAATCTGCCACGGTCATCGCTGAGGCATTCCCCACCGCGGGAACCACCACCACTAAGCTGGCGCACCGGGCGGACGCTGCGGTGTTCGGAGCAGGCCAACCCAGCGAGGACGAGGTCAAGGAATACTGGAAGATCGTGGATTCTTCGCTCACTGACATCACCGGCAGCGTAGGGTTCTGGAAACGCCAACAGGCGAGGTTCTCGCCCCGGTCCCTGCTCTCGGACGGGCGGGCCGCACTCCTTCGCCGCCGGCAGTCTCCGCAGACTGGAGCCAAGCCGCGACTTCCCCTGATCCGCAAGAAGAAGGACGCCCCCGATGAACAGTGACGCGGAGCTGTGCCCGGCCTGCAAGCACCCCGTCCGCCCCGGGGCCACGTTCTGCACCCAATGCGGATCGCCCTTGAACAACAGGGGTGCCCGCAGGGAAGGCAACATCAATCACGCCCAAAGGGCCGCGCTGGAAACAGCCAACCGGCAAGGAACGCCCGATCCCGGTAGTATCTCGGTAGTGCCGGGGCCGGTGGCTCCGGCGCGCCACACGCAAACGGGAACAACAACCACACCGGAGTCACCTCCGGGCCCAGGGGGAGGCGGCACCATGACCACCAAGCTGGAGTTGGTGCCCGCTTCTGCGGGCAAGCGCCTTGGTGCTGCGGTGCTGGACTGGCTAGGCCCCATCGTGGTGCTGGCCACCACGTTTTCCCTTGGAATTGCAGGGATCACCCAAACCCGCAAAAACGGATTCATTGTCTATGACACCGGCCTGCTGGTCCTCCTGGGCAGCATCGGACTGGGCGTCACCGTGGTCTACATCTTTGTGATCCTTGGATTGGAAGCCAAGAGCGGCAACACGGTGGGCAACAAGCTCATGGGTATCCGCAGCACTGATGCTGACGGCTACGCGCCCGGTGCAGGTGCAGTGTTTGTGCGGGGAATCATCACCGGCGGTGTGCTTCTGGTAGGTGTCCTGGCGTCGGTCATCCTCTCCGCGCTTGGTCTGATCAACCTGGTGCTGTGGATTGGCCTTCCCCTCATGGTCCTTGGGGCAGTGTGGGCCATCCTGGTGGTGGTCTCCAACGCATGGGACAAAGAGGGGAAGCTGCGCGGTTGGCAGGACAAAGCCGCCAAGGCGCTGGTTTTTGACGTGAACGCCGGCCGCAATCCCGTGACAAGCGGCGGTATCCAAGGGCCCTACAGCTTCGCGCCCATGAACCTGCCACCCGTGTTGCCTGTGGCCTCGCCCGTCCCCGGTGGTCAGGCGAACAGCCCTGCCCGGGTTTCCGCGCCTGTTACGCCTGATGCGACGGTTCGGCCCGCTGCCGCCACGCCTCCCGCTGCAGCACAGCCTTCGCACGACCCCAACCAGTGGCGCCCGCCGGCGCAACCGCGCATCCCTGCACCTGCCAACTCAACCCAACCCAATTCAGCGCAAGCGGCCCCTGCTCCCGCCGACTCTGCACCCGCCAATTCAGCCCCTGCCAATTCAGCCCAGTCCGTCCCGGCCGCGGGCGCTCCGTTTGCGCCGGCACCCCAGGCGATTCCCGGCGTCGGACCGTCGGCGCAGAATGTCCAGCCGAACCCCGGCGCCTACCCTGGTCACAGTGCAGGCCAGGGCATGCCGCCGCTTCCGGGCTCGGCCGCGCACCCTGACGACGACGTTGAGCGCACCCAGATGCGGCCCGGCGCTGCACGGGCCCTGGCTGTCTTGAGGATCAGGGTGGACGACGGCCAGGATGTCCAGCTGGGCGGTTCGGTTCTCCTGGGCCGCAATCCGGCACCCCAGCCCGGAGAGACCGTGGAACAGCTCCTGCCCGTGTCCGATCCCGGCCGGTCCATCTCCAAGACGCACCTGCACCTGCGCGTTGATGGCGACGGCGTGTGGGTGACGGACCGCAATTCCACCAACGGCAGCGCAGTCACCACTCCCGACGGGATCCAAACCAGGCTTCACGCCGGTGAGGCTGTCCTGGTCCGCCCCGGATCAACAGTCCACTTCGGAGACCGTTCCTTCCACCTAGGACAAGCATGAATTCACAGCCGGCCACTCCCGCCAACACCGGACAGGTTCCAACTGGTTCAACCTACGGGCTCAGCTACGGGTACGGGACCGACCGCGGCCTGCGGCGGGAGCTGAACGAGGATTCGTTCATCGCCTCTGACCCGGTATTCGCTGTAGCTGATGGAATGGGCGGTCATGAAGCCGGAGAAATCGCCAGCGGGATGTGCGTGCGCACGTTGGGCAGCGCGCCGGTGCTCTCGGCGGGTGTCCGCACGGCCTCGGCTGCTGATCTTCAAGCCTGCCTGCTGAAGGCGGATGCCAGGATCCGCGAAGCCACTGGAGCCAGGGCGGGTACTACGCTCTCCGGCGTGGTGGTAGTGGAACAAATGGGCTTGCCTTACTGGCTGGTGATGAACATCGGCGATTCCAGGACCTACCGGCTCAGCCAGGGCGAGTTCGCACAGGTCAGCGTGGACCATTCCGAAGTACAGGAGTTGGTGGACTCCGGCGACATCACTGCTGAGCAGGCTGCCGTCCACCCGCGCCGGCACGTGGTCACCAGGGCGCTGGGCACGGGAGATGAAACCGAAGCCGATTTCTGGTTGTTGCCCATCCAGGAAGGCGACCGGATCATGGTGTGTTCGGACGGGCTCAACGGTGAACTTGGTGACGAGCATATGTTCCGGATCCTCAGCACCGTGGCGCACCCGCAGGACGCCGTGGACGCGCTGATTCAGGCAGCTTTGCGCAGCGGCGGACGGGACAACGTCACGGTGATTGTGGTCGATGCCAAGAACGTCATGAACGACGCCGGGATCGCCACCACCGCGCCCCGGCCGGAGGTCTCCACCGAGGTTGAGGAAGACACCCTCCCGCGGGCCTGGGTCAACGGCGTGGAACAGGACAACAACGCGGAGCAGGAGGATGGCGATGAGCGGTAACCACCCGTCGTCAGCCCGGTACCAGCAGGGCGAGTGGTTCGGTGTGGTGCGCGGCGGAACCTTGGTCCTGCTGGGACCTGAAACCCCGCATGCCCTCCTTGACACCGTGTGGGAGCTGCTCGCTTCCGCGCCCGAGGCCCATGAAGTGCTTCATGAAGTGACTGAGGCATTCGGTGTGTCCCTGAGCCGCATCCCGCCCTTTGGAATCATTGACGCGAAGGGCGCGTTGAGGGTGTTCCTCCGTGGAGACCTTGAACTCCTGGTCCAGCATGAGGGTGGCCAGGAAGAGCTCACTGGACGCGACGTGACCACATGGACGGAGCGTCGCCTGATGCACGCCCGGTCCTTCTCCGTCCGGATTGGTGGCGGGGACACTGCGCAGGTTTCTGCTGCCCTTGATACGGCCGCGGTCATGGAAAGTGCTGCACTGAACGGGCTGCCTGTGGGGGAGGGGGTTGTGCTGCTCTCCTCGATCGAGGTGGACCTGGTGGGCGGAACGTCCAAGGAATCCTCGGCTCCTGACCACGAGTCCAAACAGACCGTGGTGGATGCTCCGGTGCCGGTACCAGCCGCCGAGCCGGTGTCGGATGAGACCATGATTGGTTACCCAGAGCTCGACGAGCACGATCGCCACGACGGCGATCACCACGACGACGATCATCAAGACGGCGATCACCACGACGGCGATCACCAGTTCAGCGAGCCAGCAATCGGTGAGCCTGTCATTTCTGAGCCTGTAATGCCGGAGCCAGTCAACCCAGAGCCCGTCAATCCCGAGCCCATTAGCCCCGAGTCAGCTATCCCGGAGCCCGCAGAAGAGGCAGCTGAGGTGCCGGCGGAAGGGCCAGCCGCTTCCGAGGACAGGTCCGTTCCGGGCGTGCCCGAGTCAACGGATGGCGTTGTCCACACCAGCACCACGGATATTTTGGTTCCGTCGTTGGAGAACACCACCAACTACGACCACCTGTGGGACAAGACCGTGATGCGGAACATCGAGGACGCCGCCGTGCGTCTGGACAGCGATGCCGACGACGACCACGGGCACTCGCCCTCCGGCCAGGGAACATCCGGCCAGGGAACGCCGAGCCAGGGAACATCAAGCCAGGGAACGCCGGTCGAAGAACCTCGTTCGGACGAACCCCAGACAGAACAACCACCACCCCTCGCAGCTGCGCCGCTTCCTTCGTCGGCTTCCCGGAATCCCGGTGACGTGCCCGCCCAGGGGGAGTCCGCCGTCGGGCAGGTGCAGGCTGCACCGTCCAGCGGACTGATCGATTCCGTGCCGTGGCTCCGCAGCAGTCCCGTTGAGCCGGCCACCGGAGGACCACTATCCGCGGCAGGGAATGTGGGCAGCGCCCCTCAGGTCCCGCCCGTCTGGCCGCCCGCAATGCCGGCACAACCGCAGGGGGACGACACAGAGGACGCCGATCACGATGGGCAGACCATCATGAAGAGCAGCCTGCCCGTGGACGGTGCGGGCAGCAACAAGCCGGCAGCCGAAGCCGAAGCCCCGCAGGGACCCAGTGTTCTGGCCCGGGTGTGCTCCCAAGGCCACGCAAACCCGCCAACGTACCCTCAATGCTCGGTGTGCGGCATTGCACTTTCCGGTGATGCCATGCATGTTGCGCGTCCCAGGCTGGGCCGGATGAGGTTGTCCACCGGCGAGTTGATTGATCTGGACCGCTCGCTCATTATTGGCAGGCAGCCGTCGGTTTCCCGGGTCCAGGGTGGCACCATGCCCCGCCTGGTGCAGGTGGAAAGTCCCGGCGGGGACATTTCGAGGTCGCACGTGGAAGTCCGCCTTGAGGGCTGGCATGTGATGCTGTGTGATTTGAAAGCCACCAACGGCACTGTGCTCATCCGCGAAGGGCAGGCACCCCGCAGGCTTGCGCAAAATGAAATGGCGATCCTGCTGGACGGCGACATCGCAGAACTGGGCGACGATATTTCGTTGCGTTTCGAGGAGATTCTTTGAGTTCCAAGCGGCCACCCGCGCCACCACCACCCATCCCGGGCTTTCAGTACGTCAGTCTCCTGGGATCCGGTGGTTTTTCTGACGTCTACCTCTATGAGCAGGACAGGCCGCGCCGAAAAGTAGCGGTCAAGGTGCTGTTGTCTGACCTGAAGACTGAAGGTGCGCGCCGTCGTTTCGAATCCGAAGCGAACCTGATGGCGCAATTGTCCTCACACCCTTACATTGTGACCATCTTCGAAGCCGAGATCACAGAGAACGGCCACTCCTACCTGGCCATGGAGTATTGCTCGCGGCCAAGCCTCGATGTCCGCTACCGGCGCCAGCGCTTCAGCGTGGACGAGGTGCTCGCCGTCGGCATCCAGGTGGCGTCCGCCGTCGAAACCGCCCACCGGGCAGGCATTGTGCACCGCGACATCAAGCCGGCCAACATCCTGGTAACGGATTACAACCGTCCGGCCCTGACAGACTTCGGCATTTCCGGAACCATCGGCGCGGATACCGAGGACGACGCCGGAATGTCCATTCCGTGGTCCCCGCCGGAGCAGTTCCGGGGTGGCGCCGTGGACGGCGTCCCCGTTGATATCTGGGCGCTGGGCGCAACCCTCTACACGCTTCTGGCGGGGCGGTCCCCGTTCGTCCTCCCAGGACAGGACAACTCGCAGCGGGAGCTTATTTCGCGCATCACCAATGCGCCCCTGCCGCGGTTGGGCCGGGCCGACGTTCCTGAGTCCCTCGAATTGGTCCTGGCAACAGCCATGGCGAAGTCGCCCGAGTCGCGGTACTCGTCCGCGCACGCCTTTGCGTTGGCGCTTCAAAGAATCCAGACGGAACTGAACCTCTCTGTCACTCCCTTTGAGGTGCTCGAAGAGCAGGGCCACCCTGAAGAACACCCGGATGACAATGTGGAGGAAACCAGGGTCAGGAGCATCGCTGCCATTGACCCGGACGCGTCCGGAACTGCCACTACCGGGTCCGCTCCCACCTTCCCGGCGCGGACGTTCCCGTCCACCATCCCCGGGACAAACCGGCAGCCTGCTACGCCTCAGCTCCCGCCGGCAAGCTTCACTCCGCCTGCCCCGCAGTTCCACACTCCGCCTGCCGGAGTCAGCGGCCCTGCGGAGGACACCGGGGAGTCCACGATCCTCCGTGGCTGGCAGCCGTCCGGCAAACAGGACGACGTCGACGCCACCGTCAGCCGCTCCAACGCGCCCGCAGGTGCCACCGCAGTTGAGTCCAAGCCTGCGGATCATGGCAAGAGGAACCTCTGGTTGGCAGCAACCGGTGCAGCGGTCCTGGTGGTAGCGATTGTGGTGGGAGTGGTCCTGGGCGCGAATGCCCAGCCCAAGGCAGCCCCTACCCCCACCAGCAGCAAGCCACCCGTGGACGCGCTCGGTGATGGCGGTGTTCCCGAAGTGACCAATTTGCGCGCCGAACAGCAGTCCGGCGGGATGGGACCACCCCTGATCATCTTCCGGTGGGACTACGTGGAGATGAAGCCCGGGGACACTTTCAAATGGCGGACCAAGTCAGCTAAGTCCGATGGCCCTTACGAGTCGACGCTCGCCACCAACGCAGTGGTGTCCGGCACCACTGCCTCGCCGGTATGCATTCAGGTCATTGTTGTCAGGGCCGATGGATCGGCATCGCCCGGTGGCCCGGATTCCATCGGCTGCCTGGACCAGTAGCCGGCACATGCAATTTACTTTCCACCCACCAAGGAGGCACAGATCATGGGGGATCTAGCAATAGATTTCTGTGGTGAATGGTACGAACCATCCGACGAGGACGTCTTCGACATTGGACGCGAAGGTGACCTGGAAGTTGATGACAACCCGTACCTGCACCGCCGCTTTCTGCAGATAGCCCGCTACGACGGCATGTGGTGGCTGAGCAATGTGGGCAGCATGCTCTCGGCAACTGTTGCTGACGGTTCGGGCGGCATGCAGGCGTGGCTGGCACCGGGCGCCCGGATCCCGTTGGTCTTCAGCCACACCAACGTCATTTTCACCGCAGGCCCCACCACGTACGAGTTCGCTGTCCACTTGAAGACTCCGTCTTTCCGGCATGAGGCCAGGGATGATGACCAAGCGGGGGACACCACCATTGGGCCCGTAGTCTTCACGGATTCGCAGAAGGCCCTCATTGTTGCCCTGGCCGAACCTATGCTGCGGCGCGACGGCACCGGATTCAGCGCCATTCCCTCTTCTGCCGAGGCAGCGAAGCGGCTGGGCTGGGCGCTGACCCGTTTCAACCGCAAACTGGACAACGTCTGCGACAAACTTGATCGGGTAGGCGTGGTGGGACTGCGCGGCGGGGTTGGAAAACTTGCCACCAACCGCCGGGCGCGCTTGGTGGAACATGCCGTGACCTCGCACCTCGTGACTCCGGCTGACCTGCATCTTCTTGAAAAAATGAGTGGAGTCGACGAAGGATGAAGTTCCGCCTGACCTTACGGCGTGACCCTGCAGAGGCAAAGGACCTGGCCGTAACGGTGGATGGTCGTGCCACGGTGGCTGACATCGCCACCGAACTCTGGGTTGCCGACCCCGCCCGCAAGGGGACCGAACCGCCGTCGAACCTGTCCATCAGCGTGGACGAGGCTTTTGTTGGCGGCGGCCTTTCCGGCCATGTCCTGCGGCCCACGGACAACCTGCTGGAGTCAGGCCTGCGGCCCGGGTCCAAGGTCTCCCTGGCCCAAGTCAGCGAACAGTTCGCGTCCAACGGACACGCCAACGGCAATAGCCGGGGACCGGCAGCGGCGACGCTGCGCGTGATGTCAGGGCCCGACGTCGGCCGCGAATTTTCGCTGCCGTTCGGCACCAGCTACATCGGCCGGGACCGGGACGCCGATATCCGCCTCTCAGATCCGCTGACGTCCAAACGGCATGCGCGGATCACCGTGGGCGAAACAGTGGAAATCGTGGATACAAACTCAGCGAATGGCTTGCTGATGGACGGTCTTCCTGTCACCAGGGCCACGTTGGAGTCATCCGATACTGTCACGTTGGGTGACACCTCCGTTGGTGTGGTCGCGTTGTCGCGGAACCACAGTGGCGGACCGTCGTCGCCGTTGGTGGATTTCAACCGTTCGCCGCGGGTTTTGCCCAGGTTCGAATCACCCAAGCGTGTTCCGCCGGCCGGACCCAAGCGGCCCGAACACCAGCCGTTCCCGTACATCATGCTGGTTGCCCCGCTGCTCATGGGTGGCGTGCTGTTTGCTGTGACCCAGAACCTGCTGTCCGTCCTGTTCATGGCCATGATGCCCTTGTTCATCGTGGGCCATTACGTGGACCACAAGATGCAGAGCAAGCGGCAGGCCAAAGAAGGCCACAAGCAGTTCCAGGCCGCCATGTTGGCGTTCCGTGAAGACATTGACCGCCAGCAGAACATCGAGCGAGCTGTCCGCCTGCAGGAAGCACCGTCCGTGAGCGACACCGTGGACGCCATCTACAAACTCGGCCCGTTGTTGTGGACCAACCGGCCCGAACACCAGCACTTCATGGGAGTGCGCTTCGGCATAGGCTCGGCGCCCTCGCGCATCCAGTTCGAAGAGCCCGGGGCCAACGAGACCGAACCCCGGTACATGCGGGAAATCCAGGAATGCCTGCAGCAGGTCCGCGTGATCGAAGGTGTCCCCATTGTCTCCCAACTGCGGACCTCCGGCTCGTTCGGCGTGGCAGGGGAGCGCAGCGTTGTGGATGACGTGGCCCGCGGCATGGTGCTGCAGCTGGTGGCACTCCACTCGCCCGCAGAAGTTGTCCTCACCTCGTTGACCTCGGCGCGCTCACGTCAGCGGTGGGACTGGCTGCAATGGCTTCCCCATGTTGGATCAGGCCACAGCCCCCTCACGGGAGACCACCTGGCAGCAGGACCGGGCGCGGGTGCTGCATTGCTGTCCCGCCTGGAGAACCTCGTGGAAGAACGCGAGTCCATGGCCAAGGAGCCAGGTCCGCAGCTTCGGCCAGGGCTCAAGGACGAGCATGAGGAATTGCCCGGGCCTGTGGTTCCAGCTGTTCTGGTGATTGTGGAAGACGACGCTCCCGTGGATCGTGGGCGTTTGACCCGGCTGGTGGAGCGCGGCCCCGATTACGGCGTGCACGTCATGTGGGTGGCGGCCAACGTGCAGTCACTGCCGGCTGCCTGCCGCGATTTCCTGTCCGTGGACGGGGATCACGGCACCACCACCGGCCAAGTCCGCCTGGGACGCCACACCTACCCTGTGAGCTGCGAAAGTCTCGACGCCGATCTGGCCACCCAGCTGGCACGCATGATGTCGCCGCTGGTGGACGTAGGAAATCCACTCGAGGACGATTCGGACCTCCCGCGCGCTGTTTCCTATGCCACCTTGATCGGCAAGGACCTGATGGACAAGCCGCAGGCCGTAGCTGAGCGGTGGCAGGAAAACAATTCCGTGCACGCCACGGCAGTACCCAATCGCAAGGACAACGGAAGCCTCCGTGCCTTGGTGGGGTCCAAAGGTGTGGAACCGTTCTATCTGGACCTCAAAAACGAAGGACCGCACGCGCTGGTGGGCGGAACCACCGGTGCAGGTAAGTCCGAGTTCCTGCAGTCCTGGGTGATGGGCATGGCTGCTGCTTACAGCCCGGACAGGGTCAGCTTCCTGTTTGTGGACTACAAGGGCGGCGCCGCTTTTGCCGATTGCCTGCATTTGCCGCACACAGTTGGCCTGGTGACCGACCTTTCGCCCCACTTGGTCCGCCGGGCTTTGACGTCCCTTCGTGCCGAGCTGCATTACCGCGAACGGCTCCTGAACCGGAAGAAGGCCAAGGACCTGCTGGCGCTGCAGCGCGAGGCGGATCCCGAGGCCCCGCCGTACCTGATCATCATTGTGGACGAGTTCGCCGCGCTGGCCACCGAGGTGCCGGAGTTCGTGGACGGAGTGGTGGACGTGGCCGCCCGTGGCCGTTCCCTGGGCCTTCACCTGATCCTGGCCACCCAGCGGCCGGCAGGTGTCATCAAGGACAACCTGCGGGCCAACACCAACCTCCGCGTGGCCCTGCGCATGGCCGATGAAGTGGACGCGGTGGACATCCTTGGCGTTCCTACTGCAGCCTACTTCGACCCCTCCATTCCCGGCCGTGGTGCCGCGAAGACCGGACCTGGCCGCATCCAGGGTTTCCAGACCGGATACGCTGGCGGCTGGACCACCGACAAGCCACAGCGGCCGCGGATCGACATTGTGGAGATGGCCTTCGGCTCCGGACCCGCATGGGAACCTCCCTTGGAATCCCAGGTGGAAGAAGAACCGGCCGGCCCCAATGACATCGCCAGGATGACGGAGAACATCATCCGGGCCGCTGATGTCCTCTCCATTGAGCCCCCCAGGAAGCCCTGGCTCAATGAACTGGCCACCACCTATGACTTCTCCAAACTGCCCAACCCCCGCAGTGACGAGCGCCTGCTGCTGGGCGTGGCTGATGACCCTGCGCATCAGGACCAGCCCACGGTGTTCTACGAGCCGGACAAGGACGGCAACATGGCCGTCTATGGCACCGGTGGATCAGGGAAGTCAGCAGCGCTGCGCAGCATTGCTATCGCTGCTGCCGTGACTCCCCGGGGTGGTCCTGTCCACATCTACGGCATTGACTGCGGTTCTTCGGGATTGAAGATGCTCGATGGCCTGCCGCACGTCGGCGAGATCATCAACGGCGATGACGTGGAACGCGTGGGCCGCTTGTTGCGCTGGCTCAAGGAAGTGGCTGACGACAGGGCCGCACGGTTCGCCGAAGTGCGGGCCTCCACGATTGTTGAGTACCGGCAGCTGGCCAACAGGCCCGACGAGAAGCGCATTTTCATCCTGGTGGACGGCATGTCCGCGTTCCGGGAAGGGTACGAGTACAGCAAGCTTTCTGCCCTGTGGGACATTTTCCTGACCCTGGCCACCGATGGCCGTCCCCTGGGTATCCACTTGGTTGTCAGCGGTGACCGCACCAACTCGGTTCCGGCGTCGTTGCTGGCCTCCATCCAAAAGCGACTGGTCCTGCGCCTCAGCTCCGAAGACGACTACATGACCCTGGACGTGCCCAAGGACGTCCTCAACGCAGCGTCGCCTCCGGGCCGTGGATTGCTCGATGGTTTGGAAGTCCAGCTTGCCGTTCTTGGCGGCAACTCCAACCTGGCCCTGCAAGCCCGTGAAGTGGTCAAGCTCAGCCAGGCCATGGTCAGGCAGGGCCTGGAACCTGCGCCCCAGATCCAGCGGCTTCCCGAACTGGTGGATCTGGACATCCTGCCCGGCGGGTCCACGGACAACCCGGTCATTGGTGTGGACGACGAAACACTCGGCCCCGCCGCGATCGCAGCCAAGGGTTCCTTGCTGCTTGCCGGCCCTCCGGGCGCTGGACGTACTGTGGCCTTGGTGACCTTGGCGTACGCCCTCAAGCGGTCCAACCCGCGGACGGACCTGATCTACATTGGGTCGCGCCGGTCCACAGTGGCCAACCTGAATCTTTGGAGCAGGTCCCTGGTGGGACCGGACGAGGTTTCGGACGTCATTGATGACCTGATCGACAAAGCATCGGACAACCCCGGAACCATGGCCATCTTCATCGAAGGTCTCACCGAGTTCATGGATACCTTGGCGGAATCGGGCGTGGGCCGCTTGGTCACTGCTGCCATCAAGGCTGACCAGTGGGTTGTGGGTGAGTCTGAAACCTCTACGTGGTCCCAGGCTTGGTCGCTGGCGCAACCGTTCAAATCGGGACGCCGCGGACTCCTGCTCAACCCGGGGGATGTGGAGGGCGATACGCTGCTCAACACCTCCCTGGGACGCATCAGTCCGGACTTCATTCCGGGCCGCGGTTACATCGTTGGGCGCGGAAAAGTCAGGAAGCTGCAGATCGCCATGCCGCCGGAGAACCGCGGCTGAACTTGCCGGGGAGCGGGGGATGTAGGAGGATTTTTACCAAACATCCCCCAAACTTCGGGCACCCCAACGCCCGGGCTGAGGTTCTTTGATGCGACACTCTGCTGTCCCTGCCCTTTTTCTGGCCGCTGGTTTGATCCTGGCACCGGCCACTGCTGTCCAAGCTGCTCCGTGCGGCGGCAAGGTTTCCTGCCTCCCCACCGAGGGGGCGCAGGATCCCCTGCCCACCCAGCCCTCGTTGGCCCCTGAACTGGACCAGAAGCCGGTTCCCAAGCCCACCCGGACCCGGGATCAGCAGGCGCCGCCGGCACCCGAGGCACCTGCACCCGTGGCCCCTGCCCCGGGCCAAGGGCAGCCGGTGCCAGAACAGCCCGCGCCAGCACAGCCGGCTCCCGCGCAGCCAGCGCCCGTGCACCGGAAGGTAGCTGAAGAGCCGGTGCCCGAGGTGGCCCCGGAGACTGCATCGCCGAGCGCCTCAGCGGCCCCGACGCAATCGGCCACTCCTTCCAAGGGATCCACAACCACAGCGACCCCCAGCCCATCGGCGTCGTCCAACTGGAACACTCCCGTGGACAAGGGCAAGGAAACCCAGGCCGCAGCCATGGTCCCAAGTTCCTTTAACGGCCCCAATCTCCTGGGTCTGTTCGGCATCCTGGGCGGCGTCCTGTTGGTTGGTCTGGGAGGGCTCGCGTTCGCACTCTGGAGCAAGAACAGGCTCTCCTCGCACTAACGGCTCTTTAATGTCTGCGCGTTACGGCAAGATAGTCCTGTGAGCACACCAGAGAATCCGGATCCGGTAGAGACCACAAGCCAGGAAGCCGCCGCGGCGATCGTCGCGGAGGAGGGGACACCGCCCTCGGCGAGCCTGCGTGATGAATACGAGGAACTGGCGGACCTCGTCCGCAAGTACCGGTACGCCTATTACCAGGAAGACTCGCCAACGGTTTCCGATGCCGAGTTTGATGAACTGTACCGTCGGCTCGAGGAACTGGAAGCCCTTCACCCGGAGCTTGTTTCCAATGACTCGCCCACGCAGGAAGTAGGCGGCGAGGTCTCCTCCGCTTTCGCGGCCGTGGAGCACCTGCAACGGATGTACAGCCTTGATGACGTCTTCTCCTTGGATGAACTTGAGGCCTGGGTCCGCAAGGCTGAGGCGTCAGTGGCAAAGCTTGGCGAGTCCGTCCCCTCCATTGCGTGGCTGACGGAACTGAAAATCGATGGCCTTGCCGTTAACCTGCTGTACCGGGACGGAAAGCTGGTTCGGGCGGCAACCCGCGGCGACGGCACCACCGGTGAGGACATCACCCACAACGTCCTCACCATCAAGGAGATCCCGCGCCAGCTCAGTGGATCCGGCTACCCCTCGGAAGTGGAAATCCGTGGAGAGGTATTCATACCCTCCAAGGCGTTTGTTGAGTTCAACGAAACACTGGTGGCCGCCGGCAAGGCGCCGCTCGCCAACCCCCGCAACGCTGCTGCTGGCTCGCTCCGGCAGAAGGACCCTGCAGAAACCGCCAAGCGTCCACTCAGCATGTTCGTTCACGGCATTGGCGCCCGTGAGGGCCTGGAAGCCAAGAGCCAGTCCGAAACATACAAGCTCCTCGAAGCGTGGGGGCTCCCGGTCAGCCCTTACCTGAATGTGCTGGACACCTTTGATGACGTCCTGAAGTACATTGCCGATTACGGTGAGCGCCGGCACAAGCTCCTGCACGAGATCGATGGCATTGTGGTCAAGATTGATGACTTCGCCACACAACGGGCACTGGGTTATACGTCGCGCGTCCCCAGGTGGGCCGCCGCCTACAAGTACCCGCCGGAAGAAGTCCATACCAAGCTGCTGGATATTGCGGTGAACGTGGGGCGCACCGGGCGGGTGACTCCCTTCGGTCTCATGGAGCCGGTAAAAGTAGCCGGCTCTACGGTCGGAATGGCTACTTTGCACAACCAGGATGTGGTCAAGGCCAAGGGGGTCATGATTGGCGACATCGTGATTCTTCGCAAGGCCGGGGATGTCATTCCGGAGATCGTTGGGCCCGTGTTGGCGCTGCGCGAGAAGCAGGATCCACCGGTGCGCGAATTCGTCATGCCCACAGAATGCCCATCCTGCGGCACTCCGCTGGCCCCGGCAAAGGAAGGCGATGTGGACATTCGCTGCCCCAACGCCAAGTCGTGCCCCTCGCAGTTGCGGGAGCGCGTCTTCCACCTGGCCGGCCGCGGTGCTTTCGATATCGAGGCGCTGGGCTGGGAGGCCGCAATTGCGCTGACGCAACCTGCGGAACCTGAGACGCCGCCGCTGACCAGTGAGGCTGGATTGTTCAGCCTGACTCGTGAGGACTTGGCCGAGGTCCTGATCCGGAGGGAAAAGCGGTCCAAGGGCGTAGGAACGGGCGAGTATGAGCTCGTCCCGTATTTTTACACCAAGGGAACAGCCAAGTCGCCGTCCAAGCCCACGGCAACCACGGAGAAATTGTTCGTGGAGCTGGAAAAGGCCAAGAAGCAGCCGCTGTGGCGGGTTCTGGTGGCTCTGTCCATCCGACATGTTGGTCCCACAGCCTCGCGTGCTCTGGCCACCGCGTTCGGCAGCATGGACGCCATCCGCAATGCCACCGAAGAGCAGATGGCCCACGTCGATGGCGTTGGTCCCACCATTGCCGTGGCGCTCAAGGAATGGTTCGCTGTGGACTGGCATAACGAGATCGTGGACAGCTGGGCCGCTGCCGGGGTGCGGATGGAGGACGAACGGGATACTTCAATGCCGCGGACCCTTGAAGGGCTCACCGTGGTTGTCACCGGTACGTTGCCCAACTTCAGCCGGGATGAGGCGAAAGAAGCCATCATCATTCGTGGCGGCAAAGCCTCCGGATCCGTCTCCAAGAACACCAGCTATGTGGTGGCTGGTGAAAGCGCCGGTACCAAGCTGGACAAGGCAGAACAGTTGGGCGTTCCGGTGCTGGACGAGGACGGATTCCGTGAGCTCCTGGCCAACGGGCCGGCTGCGCCGGAAACTGAAACCGAAGAATCATCAGGGGACGCAGGCCCCACGGCTGAAGCCTCAACGGAAGCAGCCTCGGAATGACCGATGCCAAGGAGCTTCTTGAAGTAGCCAAACGCGCTGCGGCCGCGGGCGCTGCGGTACTCGCGAAGCGTTCTGCCACCGGTACGGGCGGCGATGGCTTGGAAACCAGCAATAAGGGCGAAGCGGGGGATTGGGTCACGGCCTTTGACGTCGCCGCCGAAAATGCGGTCCGTGAAGCGATCATCGCCGAGCGGCCCCACGACGCCATCACAGGGGAGGAACATGGAACCACGCGTCCCGAGCAAGCTTCGGGTTACCGCTGGTCCATAGATCCGCTGGACGGAACCACCAACTTCATCCGAAACATCGTCTACTACGCCACCTCGGTTGCAGTTGCGGATTCCGACGGCGTCTGGCAAGCGGGCGTCGTTCACGCACCGGCATTGGGCCGCATCTATTACGCATCCCGCGGGCTTGGCGCGTGGATGGAAGCCGGGGGAGAGGCCACTCCGCTGGCGGGACCGGTTCCGGGACGTACAGGCCTCATTTTAGCCACGGGTTTCAGCTACGATCCCGCTACCCGGGCCAGCCAAACGGAAGGCCTCGCCGGACTGATGGATGGTTTTGCCGATGTCCGCCGCCTTGGATCGGCCGCGCTGGACCTGTGCCTTGTGGCTGATGGCACTTTTGACGCCTACGGTGAACGCGGCCTCAACGAGCATGATTTCGCTGCCGGGGCCTTGGTTGCCGAAGAAGCAGGGTGCTGGGTGCGTCGCCCCCGATTGGCGAGCCCCCTGGATGGTGGTCCAAGCGCCGAGGATCGTTTGGCGTCGTGGATGTGCGCAGGGTCCCTGGAACTGTCCGGCAAATTCCCGCTGTAACCCCGACGCATGATTAGAGCACTCGCGATCGCCAACTACCGTTCCATCCGGGACCTGGCCATCGAGCTGCATGGCTTGGACATCGTGACTGGGGCCAATGGCAGCGGGAAGTCCTCCCTCTACCGGGCGCTGCGGCTGTTGGCTGAGTGTGCCGGGGGAGATTCCGGAAACGTGGTGGGTTCGTTGGCCCGGGACGGCGGTTTGTCGTCCACGCTGTGGGCCGGCCCTGAGACCATCAGCGAGGCCATGCGCCGTGGTGAAGTTCCTGTCCAAGGAACAGTTCGTCGGGATTCGGTAAACCTGAAACTGGGCTATTCCGGCGACGACTTCGGGTACTTGGTGGACCTTGGCATGCCGGCGGCCAGTGGTGCCGGTTTTGACCCGGACACAGGACGATCCCGGCCTTCGGCCTTCAGCCTGGATCCCGAGATCAAACGGGAACAGATCTTCTCCGGCCCAGTGGCCCGGCCAGGTTCACTGTTGGTGGATCGCAAGGGGAGCCTGGCCAAGCTACGCGGACCGGATGGCGAGTGGACCGAGCTGTCCCGCCGCCTGGACACGTTCCAGAGCATGCTGACGGAGGTTTCTGACCAGGACAGGGCGCCGGAAGTGCTGCGGGTCCGTGACTCAGTCCGGTCCTGGCGGTTCTACGACCATTTCCGGACAGATGCTGAGGCCCCGGCACGTCAGGCCCAACTCGGAACCCGCACTCCCGTGCTCCATCACAGCGGAAAGGACCTTGCCGCCGCTCTTCAAACTCTGCGCGAGGTGGGCTTCGAGCGGCAACTGGATGCCGCCGTCGATCATGCCTTCCCCGGAAGCCGGTTGGAAATAGCGGTCAGCGAGGGACGGTTCAGCGTGGAGCTCCGTCAGCCCGGCATGCTTCGGCCCATGAAAGCCGCCGAACTTTCGGACGGAACCCTGCGCTTCCTCCTGCTCACCGCAGCCCTGCTGACGCCACGGCCGCCGGAGCTTATGGTCCTGAACGAACCCGAGACCAGCCTTCACGTGGACCTGATGCCGGCACTGGCCGGACTGATTGTCCAGGCCAGTGCCAACAGCCAAATGATTGTGGTGACCCACTCCGAGGCCCTGCTCACAGCGCTGCGTGCCAGCGGGGCCGCGCACGAGCATGAGCTGTACAAGGACCTGGGGGAGACCAGGATCAAGGATCTGGGGCGGTTGGAAGGTCCCTTATGGAGCTGGCCTAAACGTTGAGGACCGGCCAGGCATGTAACGCGGAACCGAGGCCTAGAACGCGGAACCGATGGACGTGAGCTCCTGGGCGTCGTCCCCGGCGTAGCGGTTCTCAGGACGCAACAGACCATAGTGCCCGCGGAGGGTGGACGCCGTGTATTCCGTGCGGAACAGGCCTCGCTGCTGAAGGATCGGCACCACCTGGTCCACAAAGATCTCCAGGCCGGACGGAAGCACCGGGGGCATAATGTTGAAGCCATCGGCCGCCCCCGCGAAGAACCAGTCCTGGATGGCATCGGCAACTTGCTCCGGAGTACCGGAGAAGGTCCGGTGGCCACGTCCGCCGCCCAGGCGGCCAATCAGTTGGCGGACCGTGAGCTGTTCGCGCCGGGCCAGTTCCACAATGAGTGTGTAGCGGCTCTTGGCTCCTTCGATCTCATCCTCTGATGGCAGATCGGCTGGCAGCTGGCGGTCCAATGGCAGGTCCTCAGGCTTCAAGCGCAGAGTCTTGGCTAGCTGTTCACGGGCGTACTCGGGTTTGATGAGTTCGTCGAGTTCGCGCTCAAGCTTCAGGGCTTCGGCCTCCGTGGACCCAATCACCGGGACAATTCCCGGCAGAATCTTGATCCCTTCAGGGTCACGGCCCGTGGCGGCGGTGCGAGCTTTCAGGTCGGCATAGAAAGCCTGGGCGTCCGGCAGGGTCTGGTGGGCGGTGAAGACAGCTTCGGCGTACTGTGCTGCCAGGTTCTTGCCGTTTTCCGAGGACCCTGCCTGCACGATCAGCGGGTGGCCTTGCGGTGACCTTGGGACGTTGAGCGGCCCACGGACGCGGAAGTGCTTTCCTTCGTGGTCTATGGTGCGGATCTTGGTATCGTCACCCCAGATGCCGTCCGCCTTGTCAGCCAGGATGGCATCGTCAGCCCAGCTGTCCCATAGCTTTTGGGCCACCTCAATGAACTCGGCGGCCCGTTCGTATCGGACGGCGTGTGCAGGCTGGTCATCCACCCCGAAATTCCGGGCGGCATCCGGACCGGCCGTGGTCACAACGTTCCAGCCCGCCCGGCCACCGCTGACCCAATCGACGGAGGCGAAGCGGCGGGCAAGGTTGAACGGATCGTTGTACGTGGTGGATGCCGTGGCGATCAGCCCGATCTTCTGGGTTGCGGCGGCCAAGGCCGTCAGCAGGACGGTGGGCTCCAACTTTCCGGCAGGTCGCCGGCCTACTTCCCCGAACAGGACGGGGGAGTCCGCAAAAAAGATGGAGTCCAGTTTTCCCCGTTCGGCAGTGCGTGCGAGGTGCTGATAGTGCTCCACCTTGGTGGAAGCAAGGGGATCGCTCTCGGGTAACCGCCACGAGGCCTCATGATGTCCCGTGCTCATCAGGAACGCGTTCAGGTGAAGTTGGCGAGCTGGCGTGGTCATGGGTGCTCCTTATGTGAGGACGGGTTCGGGTGTCAGGACGGATTGGCTGCCGGTGTGTGGCAACTCAAGCACGGGTGCAAAGACCACCGCCAGCAGCCCGACATCTCTGCGCAACAGCACGAAACCGGGCTTCACTGCACGCAACGGAACTCCATTGAACGCCACGGGAGGCAACACAAAAGCAGCCCGATGACGGCCGTTGCGGGGCAGCATGAGGCAACCATCCGGCGTCGTGCGTTCGGGTCATTACTGATAGTTCCATCACGGAAAGGGGCATTTAGCGCTTGTGGCCCGTGGGGGCCGACTACCATTGGTAGGTGCTTTCCCCGATTACCGTCCGTCCCGCCCTGCCCGAAGACTACGACGCCGTTGCCCGCATCACGCAGGAGTCCTACGTCACCGCGGGGTACTACGGCGACCCTGATCACCCGTATCTGCAGAAGCTCCAGGACGTGGCTGGTCGCGCGGAGCACGCGAAGATCCTGGTGGCGGAGCGCAACGGTGAGGTGATCGGCTCCGTGACGGCAGCTCCCGCAGGCGGCGGATTCTCGGACATCGGCCTGGCGGATGAACTCGAACTGCGGACCCTCGTTGTGGATCCGGCGGTCCAGCGCTCGGGTGCCGGCCGCGCGTTGGTGCAGGCGGTCGTCGAGCAAGCCGAATCCATGGACGGAATCAGCGCTGTATCCCTGACCACCGGCGCCACCTGGGAAAGCGCCAATGCCTTGTACGCCCGCACCGGTTTTGACCGGGCCCCGCACCGCGACTGGTTTGTTCCCGGCACCGACATAAAGCTGTTCGTTTACCGGCTGGACCTCCCGCAGTCATAAAGTTTCCTTCGTAAACGCCGGTCACCGGACCGTGCGAAGCGACAGGAAAGGCGCGGCATGCGCAAGACATACGGCACGGGTTCGGTCTGGGAGCAGACGTTGGGTTACTCCCGCGCGGTTCAGGTGGACAACACACTTTTCATTTCTGCCACGGCGGCTTCCGGCCCGGATGGCATCGTCGGCGATGACTTCTACTCGCAAACCAAATACATCCTAGAAAAGCTCGGCTCCGTTCTTGAAGATGCAGGCTTCTCCTACCAGGACGTAGTGCAGTCCAAGCTGTACCTGACGGACATCAGCAAGTGGGAAGAAGCCGGCCGCGCGCACGGCGAGGTCTTCGGCGAGATTCGCCCCACGCTCTCACTGGTGCACGTCCTGCCGTTCCTTGATCCGGAAATGCTGGTGGAGATTGAGCTGGTAGCCCAAAAGTCCGCCTAGTACCGTAGGTCAGCCCGGGACGCCGTAGCGGTGTTCCGGGCGGCCGGTGGTTCCGTACCGCAGCTGAATCTCGACGGCGCCATCATCCGCGAGCGAGGACAAGTACCTTTGCGCCGTGGCCCGGGAAACTCCCACCCGCTCCGCCACCTCGGCGGCGGAGTATTGCTCACCGGGCAGCAAAGATTCCAGGACTGCTGCTTCGGTTGCTGACCGTGGCTTGGCTGAGGGCGTCACATCGCCGGGAATCAGGGACCGTTTGGCGCGTTCGATCGTGACCTGGTCAACAGCTGTTTGTTGACCAAGGATGCGGCGGTACCGTGCGTAGGATCGGAGTTGTTGGGACAAGGACTCGGCGGTGAAGGGTTTCAACATGTAGCCCAAAGCGCCGCGACGCAAAGCAACCTTGATGGATTGTGCGTCAGAAGCGGCCGTCAGCATCAGCGCATCCACGTCCAGCTGGCCCAACAGATCCAATCCGGAGCCATCGGGCAAATACACGTCCAACAGCACCAAGTCCGGACGAAGGCTGTGAATTGCCTGCAGTGCTTGGGCCACCGAGCCGGCGGGGGCCAAAGCCATGAAGCCGGCCACCGAATCCACATAGGCTGCGTGGAGTCTTGCCACGTGGAAGTCGTCATCCACAATCAGCACCCGTAAATCCTCAGCCATTGCTGTCCTTCCTCGGAGTTGCCTCGGCTCCTGTGCCGTCGTGACCTGGATCCATATGCACGGCGGACTCCATGACGCCTGGGATCGTGGCCATGAAGACCGCGCCCGGGCCGCCGTTTGTTCCAGGCTCAAGGACGCGTACGTCGCCGCCCCGGCGGCGGGTGAGTTGCCGCACCAGTGCCAGCCCCAATCCTTGCCCAGCTCCCGAGCGTACCGGTTGTTCCGCCGTCGTAAACCCTTCGGCGAAGACCTCCTCCGGTTCAAGGGCCCCTAAACCATCACCCGAATCGCCCACTACAAGGTGCAACGTCCCACCGGTGTGCCCGGCGCTACTGTCAGCAACGTCATCCAACAGTTCAAGCTCTACCCACCGCTCAGTGGAAGAGCCGGCGACGGCCGCGTTCACGGCATTGTCTATCAGGTTGCCGAGCACTGTGGTGACGTCCTGCGGATCGGCCACGTGCCCGCGGACCAGTGTTTCGGGTCCGATGCGCAGTGCAACGCCGCGCTCGGATGCCTCCACGGACTTTGCTCCAACAAAGGCTTGAAGATAGGGGTCTTGAAGCAGTTCGGCTTGTTCCACCGGGAATTTCAGGGGTCCGGTGGCGGAAATCCTGGCCAGGTACTCCTTAGCAGAGTCGTGCTGGCCAATGCTCATGAAACCGGCGATCGTGTGGAGTTGGTTGGCGAATTCATGGCGTTGGGCGCGGAGGGCAGTGGACATCGTTCCTACGGCGTCGAGTTGGCGCGTGAGCTGCTGCAGCTCGGTCCGGTCCCGCAGCATGACCACCCAGCCGAGATCCTCTTGCCGGTGCCAGGCCTTGCGGGCGCTGGCCACCAGGACGCGTTCACCCGCCACGACCTCCACTGCTTCAGCGTCACGGGCTGCCGGTTGGGTGAGCTGTTTGAGTTGTTGGGGAACCTTGGCTGATGCCCAGTCCTGGCCTGTGGCGTCGGGCATGTCCAAGAGCCGTGCGGCGGCGGCGTTGAACACGGAGATGCGTCCGTCCGCGGCGATGCCGATCACACCGTCATCCACGCCCTGCAGGACGGCCACCTGATCGTGGACCAAGGTACTGATTTCCTCCGGTTCCAGCCCGAGGGTGAGCCTCTGGAGCCTGCGTCGCAGAAGGAAGGATGCCAGGACACCGGCCAGCAGGGCGCCTCCGGCTGTGAGTGCTATGGGCACGATGTCGCGGGCCAGGCTGTTGCTCAGGGACTCAACTGAGTACCCCACGCTGATTTCGCCCACTATGGTGGCGGAGCTTCCCGGGGCATACACGGGGACCTTGGCGCCGGCCGAGGGGCCCAGCGTTCCGGTATTGCGGGTGGTGATCTCCTGCCCGCCAAGTGCCACCGAGGGGTCCGTGCTGACGCGTTCACCCAGCCGGGCGATCTCCGGATGCGCCAGCCGCAGCCCGGTTTCGTCCGTAATCACTACGAACAAGGCGCCGGTCCGAATCCGGACTGACTCAGCGGCAGCTTGAAGAGGGCCTGCAGCGAGTACTTCAGGGGGAGGGGTCCCTTCTTCCTTGCTGATGTCCTGAACGCCGGACCTGATGTCCGGATCGGCGGCCACGGTCCTGGCCAGGGTGAGTGCTTGGTTCTCGGCCTCGGTCCCAATCCGTTCGTACACCAGCCAGCCGTGGACTGTGCCGCTGAGCAGGACCACCAACAGGACCACCCCTAACTGCAAAAGAAGGGTCTGGGTGGAAAAGCGCATGCTCCATTGAATCACTGCGCACAATGCGCAAAACGTGCGCAACGAGCAGTATTCCCAACAATTCCCGGAAACCCCGGCCAGTGACCGGCGCCACCATATTGTCTGTAGTGCGCATCACACCGACGTGGTGCCATTCACAGTAGTAAGGAGCCGGCCGTGCTGGTTTTGCTTGGATTCGCAATGATTGCGGTATTCATGGTCCTGATCATGACCAAAAAATTGACGCCAGTCCTGGCGCTGATCATCGTTCCCACCGTCTTCGGCCTGTTCGCAGGAGCAGGTCTCGGCATCGGGCCCATGGTGATGGACTCCATGAAGTCCATGACTTCCACGGCCGCACTCCTCATGTTCGCCATCATCTACTTCGGCTTGATGATCGACGTCGGACTCTTTGACCCCCTGGTGAAGTTCATCCTGCGCAAGCTCGGGAACGACCCCGCCAAGGTTGTCCTCGGCACCGCCATCCTGGCCGCCGCAGTGTCCCTGGACGGCGACGGCTCCACCACCTTCATCCTCACTACGGCCGCAATGCTTCCCGTCTATCTGCGACTTAAGATGAGTCCTGTGGTTCTGACCTGCGTGGCCGGCCTCGCCAACGGCACCATGAACATCCTGCCGTGGGGTGGCCCCACAGCCCGCGCCGCAACAGCTTTGAAGCTTGACGTCAATGACGTCTTCGTGCCCATGGTCCCGTCACTGATCGTCGGCCTGATTGTTGTTCTGGTCTTCGCCTGGCTGCTGGGCCTGCAGGAACGCAACCGCCTCCGCACCACTGCCCCCGAAATTTGGGGCGACGTCGCCGATCCTTCCGAAGCGTTCGACGGCGGCACTGGCCGCGGCGGTTCGGTTGCTGGCGGCTCGGGCTCGGGTTCAGGCACTGGCGGTGGACGCTTCGGCTTCGGCCGCAACGGCTCAAGCGCCACTGCAGTCAAGCCGGGCACCGGCGGAGGTTCCGGCGTCGCGGTTCTGGAAGACCCTGCCACGCTGGTTGACGATCAGGACACCGCCATGGCGGACACCGCGCTGGACCCCAACCGCGCCACGCTGCGTCCCAAGCTGTTCTGGTTCAACCTGGGCCTGACCGTCGCCGTCATGGTGGTCCTGGTGGCCAACATCGTGCCGCTGCCGTTCGTCTTCATGGTCGGTTCCGCAATCGCCCTGCTGGTCAACTTCCCCAAGGTCAAGGACCAAGGCGCACAGTTGATCGCCCACGCACCGTCAATCGTCGCGGTTGTCAGCATGGTCATGGCCGCCGCGGTCCTCACCGGTGTGCTCAACGGCACGGGCATGGTCAAGGCAATGTCCGAGTGGCTGGTCCAGATCATCCCTGCTGACATGGGTCCGTTCATGGCCATCATCACCGGCCTGTTGAGCATCCCCATGACGTTCTTCATGAGCAACGACGCCTTCTACTTCGGGGTCCTTCCGGTCCTTTCCGAAACCGCCGCGCACTACGGCGTGGATGCAGTGGATATGGCCCGTGCCTCCATCACCGGGCAGCCGTTCCACCTGCAGAGCCCGTTGGTTCCGGCCATCCTTCTGCTGGTCTCCCTGGCCAAGGTTGACTTGGGCGATCACCACAAGAAGGTCCTGTGGCGCACGGCTGTGATCTCGGTGGTCATGCTGGCGGTCGGAGTTCTGACCGGAGCCATCGGCATCGGCTAAAAGCTGCACCGACGTATGAGCGGCAAATGATCAGCCCAACGGGTTAGTAGCCTGGCAGGTCTGGTCATTTGCCGTTTGTGCGGGCACGCTGGCGGGGGGCGGAGCAGGTTTGTCGCCGGTAGCGAAGTCCTCGCCGGCGTACAGCTGGACACCCTGGATGGTGTTCACTTCCTGCACGCTGGATGCCGGCAATCGGAACATGGCAGCAACGTCAGCGGCCACATCCTCGAATCCGGCCTGGTAGTACACCATGGTCTGCGGCCGGGGCTGTCCCTGGATACGTGCGGTCTGCGTGAAACCGGCGCTGGTGAGCGTTGCGGCAATCTCGTTGGCCCGGCCGGTGACGCCAGTTCCGTTGGCAACGCTGATGGGCTGGAGCGCCTTGTTGTAAGCAGCCGTGGCGGCAGGGCTTGCCGGCGCCTGGGACGGCGTTCCGGCCTGGGACAGGTCAGCGCTGTTCCGGAGCGTGGAGAACAGGTTGGAGGCTGCGGGCTCTTCCAACGCCAGCCGGTTCGGATCTGAGGGCGCAGGCACTGTGGGCACCGTGATGAAGTTGACCTTGGCGGGGTCGATGTTCTTCAGGCGGTCCGCAATGGTCAGTAACGACGGCACCGAAGCCAGACCGGTGTCCACCGTGAGGTTCTTGGTCATGGTGTCCGCAATTCCCAGGAGCTTTTGGGGATCGCCCAAGGTTCCCTCCGACTTCAATTTCCTGGTCAGGGAGCCAAGGAACGATTGCTGGGCCTGGATACGCCCCAAATCGCCGCCGTCGGCAAAGGCGTGCCGGGTCCGGAGGAACGCCAGGGCCTGATCGCCCTCAACCTCGGAGGATCCCTTGGGCAGGCGAAGGCCCGAGTCGGGATCGTAGACGGCGGCATTGACGCACACCTTCACGCCGCCCACCGCAGTGGACAATTCCTTAACAGCGTTGAAGTCGGCCATCATGAAGTGGTCCACTTCAAAACCGGTCAGTTTATTGACGGTGTCCACGGCGCAACCAATGCCTGCCTCGGCCATGGCACTGTTGATCATGGCGTCCTGGCGCTCAGCATGTTGCTGGTTGGTTGACTGGTCCTTGCACGCAGGAACATCCACCAACAGGTCCCGGGGGAAACTGATCACGTTCACGTGGTTGTTGTCCGCGGAGATATCCACCAACATCATCACATCCGACTGCCCGTAGCCCGCGGACTGGTCCTCGCCGCCGTACTGGCCGTTTTTGCCGCTGCGGGTGTCGCTGCCCAGCACTAGGATCTGCAAACGGTCCTTCCGGTCATCAACGGGGCCTTCGGTCCGCTGGCCGCCGGCGCCCAAGGACGTGGTGGAGATGTTCGACTGGAGGCGCCACAACCAGTAACCCCCGAAGCACAGGGCGCCCAGCACCACAGCAGCAACCACCATTACACCGATCCGGAGCCAGCGTGGACGTCTCCGGGCGGGGGACGCGGTGCTTCCCTCTACAAGATTCCCTTGTCCGGGGTAGCGGGCTGGACTGCCATCCGGGGAGTTGGCATCGGGGCTTTGGTGGCGACCGATCACGGAGCGGGCCTTTCCTAGGGGTATCAAATGCACCATGCTACGGACCCATTCTGGGAAATTCCCAAGGACGCCGCGGGGGCCTAGCATGGCTCTGTGCCGCCCCTTGACGTCCTTTTTAGTGCCTGGCAGATCGACTGGGCCGCCGTGATCATGATCGCGGTTTTCGGCGTGCTGTACGGCCTCGGCCTCAGACGCGCAGACCATCACGGCTACCGCTGGCCGTGGTGGCGGACCGCCATGTTCTATGTTCTGGGCCTGGGGTCCCTGACCATCCTCACCTGCGGCTTCACGGGGGTTTACAGTGGTGAACTCCGGTGGGCGTTCACCGTTAAAGTCTCCCTGTTGCTCTTCGTCGTTCCCCTCCTGATAGGACTGGGCCGGCCCATCTCACTGGCACGAGCGGCGCTGCCTGCCGCCGGTGCAGCCCGGCTGAAGTCCGTCCTTGCCCATCCAGCGGTTCGTTTCTTCAGCAACTCGCTCGCCGCGCCGCTCATTGGCCTGGCGCTCTTTTCCACCTTCCTGACGCCGGCGTTCCACACCTTGCGGACGGACCCTACAGCCAATGCCATGGTCACCATTCTTGTTCCCTTGGTGGGCCTGCTCATGGCACTTCCCATCGTGGAAGAGGCGGACTTCCAGCGCTCCAGTGCGTTCATCACCTTGGAGTTCGTCTTTGTCTTCATCGAACTCCTGGTGGACGCAGTCCCGGGGATCCTCCTGCGACTCAACGGGGAAATCCTGGATCACGTGGTCAGCACCGCATCCCCGCTGGGGTGGTTCCCGGATGCCCTGCGGGACCAACAGTTGGCCGGCGATGCCCTGTGGTTCATCTGCGAAGCAGTCGACCTGCCGCTGATCATCCTCATGTTCATCCGCTTCTCCAGGAGCGACAAACGCGAAGCCCGCAGCTTTGACACCCTCACCGACCAACAACTGGCTGAATTGAACGCCGCGCACCTGCGCAGGCGCTGACAAGGAGTCCGCCATGCCTGATCTTCGCTCCGGACTTCCCCCAGTGTGGGCTGACAGCCTGGGCCGGGCCAGCATCCGTTCCCTTCAGGTGCTGATGGTGGGCGCCCTGGTGTGGGCTACGGTATGGGCGTTGACCAGGGTTCCCCTGGTGCTGATTCCCCTAACCCTTGCGCTGATACTGGCCGCCGCCATCGCCCCACTGGTGCGTTGGCTGACACTCCACGGCTGGCCCCGGGCGCTGGCCGTCCTGGCCTCGTTCGTGGGTATCCTGGCCGTATTCGGTGGGATCGTCACCGGCATTGTCTTCCTCATCCGGGCGCAATCCAAAGACCTCACCGCGAAGGCGATTGCCGGCGTCGACCGTTTACATGAGTTCCTGAACTCCGGGCCGGTTCCCGTCAGCGACGCCCAAATCAATGCCACCCGCGATTCCGTCCAGCACTTCTTCCTTTCCAGTTCCTTCGGCACGGAGGCGCTGACGGGTGCCCGGACCCTCGGCGAGATCCTGGCCGGCATGGTGCTCATGGCTGTGATCCTGTTCTTCTTCCTGAAAGACGGACAGAAGATCCGGAACTTCCTGATCGGTTTCCTTCCGGCCAGCCGCCAATCCACGGCACACCGGGCCATGGACAACAGCGCCGTGGTGCTGGGAGGTTACGTCCGCGGAACAGCGATCGTCGCGGCTACGGATGGCATCATCGTGGGCGTCGCTTTGGCGATCCTTGGCGTTCCGTTGGCCGTGCCGCTGGGCGCGTTCGTTTTCATCGGCGGGTTCATTCCCATTATTGGAGCCACCGCAGCAGGCACGCTGGCGGTGGCCGTCGCACTGATCTCCAACGGTCCGGTGACGGCACTCATTGTCCTGGCCGTGGTGATCGGTGCCAACCAGTTGGAGCACCATCTTCTCCAACCATTCCTGATGGGCCGGGTCCTGAGCATCCACGGCCTGGCGATCCTCCTGGCGCTAGCCGCGGGGACCATGATCGCGGGCATCGTCGGTGCACTGCTTGCAGTCCCCGTCACCGCAGTGGCATGGACCGTGTTTAAGACCCTCACCGGCCGCGACCAGCCGGTGGAGGCCGGGCCTGTCTCTGGTTCCTCGTCCGGCCCGGGGGCGACGCCGGGACAGACTGACGACGGCGGCGGGACAGACTGACGACGGCGGCGGGACAGTCAGCGCCCCGACGCAAGGCAAGTAGACTGGTCCGGAAAACCATTTGAACTTTGCAGGGGAGATCCATGGCTGCGATCAACCGTGACGACGTCGCGCATCTTGCGCGTCTGGCTCACATTGAAATGAGTGCCGAAGAACTGGACAGGATGGCTGTTGAGCTTGCCGTCATCGTCGATTCGGTCAAGAGCGTGAGCGAAGCTGCGGGGGAGGATGTCCCAGCGACGTCGCACCCGATTCCGTTGACCAACGTGTTCCGCGAGGACGTTGTGGGCCACACGTTCACCGCAGAGCAGGCATTGTCCGGCGCTCCGGATGCCTACGAGAACCGTTTCAAGGTCCCGGCAATCCTGGATGAGGACTAATCACCATGACTGAGCTGAACAACGAACTCATCCGCCACTCCGCTGCAGACCTCGCAGCCAAGCTGGCTGCCCGCGAGGTTTCCGCCGTCGAGGTGACACAGGCGCACCTGGACCGCATTGCCCAGGTTGATGATCAGGTGAATGCCTTCTTGCACGTCAACAGTGAAGAGGCTTTGGCAGTGGCAGCCGAGGTTGACGCAGCCCGCGCTGCCGGCGGATCCGCAGCCGAAGAGCTGCACGCGCTCGCCGGTGTGCCCATTGCCGTGAAGGACCTGATCGTCACCATTGGCCAGCCCACCACGGCTGGTTCCAAGATCCTCGAGGGCTGGCACAGCCCGTACGACGCCACTGTGGTCAAGAAGCTGCGCGCGGCCAAGATGCCGATTCTGGGCAAGACCAACCTGGACGAGTTCGCAATGGGTTCCTCCACGGAGCACTCGGCGTACGGCCCCACCCGCAACCCGTGGGATCTGGACCGCATCCCGGGCGGTTCGGGCGGTGGCTCCGCTGCCGCCGTCGCAGCCTTTGAGGCTCCGCTGGCCCTTGGCACGGATACCGGTGGCTCCATCCGCCAGCCCGGTGCCGTCACCGGAACCGTGGGCATGAAGCCGACGTACGGTGCTGTTTCCCGTTACGGTGCCATTGCCATGGCGTCCTCCCTTGACCAGATCGGGCCGGTGTCCCGCACCGTGCTGGACTCTGCCCTGCTGCAGGAAGTCATTGGCGGGCATGATCCTTTCGACTCCACGTCCTTGACCGATCCGTTCACCAACCTGGTCGCTGCGGCGCGGGTGGGCAACGTTGCGGGCATGAAAATCGGCATCATCAAGGAACTGCATGGCGAGGGCTACCAGGCCGGCGTCGAGAACCGGTTCAATGAGTCCCTTGAACTCCTGAAGGATGCCGGCGCGGAAATCGTTGAGGTTTCCTGCCCCAACCTGAAGTACGCACTGGGCGCTTACTACCTGATCATGCCCTCCGAGGTGTCCAGTAACCTGGCCAAGTTCGACGGCGTGCGCTTCGGTTTGCGTGTCCTGCCCAAGGACGGCCCAATGACCATTGAACGCGTCATGGCTGCCACCCGTGCCGCCGGCTTCGGTGACGAAGCCAAGCGTCGCATCATCCTGGGTACCTATGCCCTGAGTGCCGGGTACTACGACGCCTACTACGGCTCGGCCCAGAAGGTCCGCACCCTGATCCAGCGCGACTTCGAGGCCGCGTTTGCGCAGGCCGACGTCCTGATCTCGCCCACGGCGCCCACCACGGCGTTCAAGCTGGGGGAGAAGCTGGATGATCCCCTGGCAATGTACCTGAACGATGTCGCCACGATTCCCGCCAACCTTGCCGGCATTCCCGGCCTGTCGTTGCCCGGCGGCCTGGCCGACGAAGACGGCTTGCCGGTGGGCATCCAATTGCTGGCCCCGGCCCGCGAAGATGCACGGCTTTACCGTGCGGGCGCTGTCCTCGAATCCATGCTGGAAGAGAAGTGGGGCGGCCCGCTGCTCGCAAAGGCACCGGACCTGAACAACGCTGTCCGTGGCGCAGTATCCAACACCGCCGGAGGTTCCAACTAATGTCCGTCGACGCAACCCTGAGCTTCGAAGAGGCCATGGAGAAGTACGATCCCGTCCTGGGGTTTGAGGTCCACGTGGAGCTCAACACCAAGACCAAGATGTTCTCCTCCGCGCCCAACGTTTTCGGTGACGAACCCAACACCAACGTTAACGAGGTTGACCTTGGCATGCCTGGCGTCCTTCCGGTGGTCAACAAGACCGCAGTGGAGTCGTCCATCAAGATCGGCCTTGCCTTGAACTGCAAGATCGCCGAGTCCTGCCGCTTTGCCCGGAAGAACTACTTCTACCCGGACACACCCAAGAACTTCCAGACCTCGCAGTACGACGAGCCGATCGCCTACGACGGCTACATCGATATCGAGTTGGAAGACGGCACGGTGTTCCGTGTGGAGATCGAGCGCGCCCACATGGAGGAAGACGCCGGAAAGCTCACCCACATGGGTGGCGCTGCGGGCCGTATCCAGGGCGCCGACTACTCCTTGGTGGACTACAACCGCTCCGGTGTTCCGCTGGTGGAAATCGTCACCAAGCCGATCGAGGGCGCCGGAAGCCGTGCGCCCGAGCTCGCCAAGGCTTACGTCGCAGCCATCCGCGAGATCGTCAAGAACCTCGGCGTTTCCGATGCCAAGATGGAGCGCGGCAACGTCCGTTGCGACGCCAACGTGTCCCTGCGCCCGCACGGCCGGGAACGGTTCGGCATCCGGTCCGAAACCAAGAATGTTAACTCGCTGCGCGCCGTCGAGCACGCCGTCCGTTACGAAATCCAGCGGCACGCCGCCGTTCTGGACTCCGGCGAGCCGGTTATTCAGGAGACGCGCCACTGGCACGAGGACACGCGTTCGACGACGTCGGGCCGGCCCAAGTCCGACGCCGACGATTACCGCTACTTCCCGGAGCCGGACCTGGTTCCCGTGGTTGCCTCGCGTGAGTGGGTGGAGGAACTTCGCGCCACCCTGCCCGAGCCGCCGGCTGAGCGCCGCAAGCGCCTCAAGGAAGCTTGGGGCTACTCCGACCTGGAATTCCGTGACGTGGTGAACGCCGGTGTCATGGATTCCATCGAGGAAACCATCTCGGCCGGAGCCTCCGCCGATGTTGCCCGGAAGTGGTGGATGGGTGAGATCGTTGGCCGTGCCAAGCTTGCCGACGTTGATCCTTCAGAACTCGGTGTCACACCTCAGGTCATCGTCGAGCTGAACAAGCTGGTTGAAGACGGCAAGATCAACAACAAGATGGCCACCCAGGTTCTGGACGGTGTCCTCGCAGGCGAAGGCACCCCGGCGGAGATCGTGGAGAAGCGCGGCCTTGCCGTGGTTTCCGACGACGGCCCCCTTCTGGAAGCCATTGACGCCGCGTTGGCCGCACAGCCGGATGTCGCGGAGAAGATCCGTGGCGGTAAGGTCCAGGCTATTGGCGCAATTGTTGGTGGCGTCATGAAGGCCACCCGAGGCCAGGCAGACGCCGGACGCGTCCGGGAACTGATCCTGGAGAAGCTCGGAGTCCAGGGCTAAGCACCCGTCATTCCGCTGTAAGTAGGCCGCAGTTATTACTGCGGCCTACTTCCTTTTGGGAGCACAATGGATGCATGGCCACTCTCAAACCCAGCCTCCGCCAAGGCCTCCTTGCCGGCGCGGTCGCCGTCGCTTTGACCGGCGGCGGTGCAGCCGTTGTGTGGGCGGGCACCCAACCCGGCCCGTCGCCGTCGGGCCCCTCATCACAGGGCTCTTCCGCATCACAGGACCCTTCCGCATCTCCCAGCCCGTCCGCCTCCGGAAAGTTGACGCCCACTGAGCGGCGCGGGCAGCCCATCCACGGCGAGCACGTGGTCAAACAGCCGGACGGCAGCTACCGCACCATTCTCACGCAGGCCGGATCCATTGAGTCCATCAGCGACACCGAAATCACGGTTAAGAGCGATGACGGATTCACGCAACGCTATGTGATCACCGCGGAGACACGGGTCAGCAAACTTCCTGCCGATGTTTCCGAGCTCCGGAACGGCAAGGGCAAGCAATCGCCACCTTCGGCCACGGCATCTGACCTCAAAGCCGGTGACGCAGTGCGGGTCAGCGGCACCAAAGACGGCGATAAGGTAACGGCCACAAGGATTCTGTCCGGTGACCTGCCGGCCGGCATCAAAGGCCACGGACACATGCGGGGTCACGGCCCCAAGTAGTTTTACTGAGGTCCAGGACCCAAGCGGCCACTCTGCCGTGTTCCCAGCCGCATACCCCTTCTTGGCTGCGGAAGCCTTTCTGGCTGCATACGCCTTCTTGGCTGCGGCCCCCTTCCCTCCGCCGCTCTACGACGCCCGTGAACGCGCCCTCAGCTGCTCTGTGCCCGTAGTCCCAGCGACATTCCCTTTAACACCCAGTCCTCATCGACGTGACGAAAACTGATTCCAGTGCTCAGTTTCAATCATGTTCTTGCAAAAAGAGATGGTCGTCACTTATGGTTTGTTAAACGGTTAACGAGCGTGGCCTGAATCACAGTCTTGATTCGGGCTCGGCACTTGAGGAGACAGAATGAACTCGACGACGAAACAGGCTCCGGCGTTGTCCGAAGCTCGCCGAGTCCCCGGCCCGCCAGGTGGAAAGACCTCCGGGGCCGGTCCCCGGAAACGGAAGAGCAGCAAGGCCCCGCAGCAGAGTTTCCGTTCCCGCCTGAGGCGCGACAAGCAGATGTTGCTCATGATGGTGCCGGGCATTGCGTTCCTGTTGCTCTTCTTCTACATCCCCATCCTGGGCAACGTCATCGCCTTCCAGGATTACCAGCCGTACTTGGGCATCGGCGACAGCCTGTGGGTGGGCTGGCAGAACTTCGTGGACCTGTTCGGAAACCCTGACTTCATCCACGCTTTCTGGAACACCCTTTACCTGGCCGCCTGGCAGTTGGTCTTCCTGTTCCCGGTGCCACTGGTGTTGGCGCTGATTGTGGACTCACTGATCAGCACCCGTGTCCGGCGGATCTTCCAGAGCATCGCGTACCTGCCGCACTTCCTTTCCTGGGTATTGGTCATTGCCTTCTTCCAGCAGATGCTGGGCGGCGCCGGGTTCGTCAACAACCTTCTGAGGGATTGGGGGATGGACCCCATCCCCTTTATGACCAATCCGGAAACCTTCCCTGTGATGGTGGTTGTCCAGATGATCTGGAAGGACGCCGGTTGGGCCATGATCATCTTCCTGGCAGCCTTGGCCAGCATCGATGCCTCGCTGTACGAAGCAGCTGCTGCTGACGGAGCAGGCCGCTGGCGCCGGATGTGGCACATCACCCTTCCCGGCCTGCGTCCCGTCATCGTCCTGCTCCTGATCCTGCGCATCGGCGACATCCTTTCCGTCGGCTTCGAACAATTCATCCTGCAGCGTGACGCTGTGGGAGCAGGAGCCGCGGAAGTGCTGGATACCTTCACCTACTACACCGGCGTGGTGGGTGGCGGTTGGAGCTCAGGCGCCGCAGCCGGTTTGGCGAAGGGCGTGGTCAGCGCCCTGCTGATCTACGGAGCCAACAAACTTGCCCACCGCTTTGGCGAAGACGGAATCTTCGCCAAGCAAGTGCGCTGACAAACACGCTGACCCGCGCGCCCCGCCGCACTAGGAGAACCCCATGGCAACAACACTTTTTACCCGAAAGCCCCGGGAGCTTAGCTACAACCCCAAGCGCCCGGTGTGGAAGGAAAAGCCTTCCGCCCTGTATCAAACGGTCAAGGCAGTGGTCCTGATCGTGTTCAGCTTGTCCATCCTGACACCCATCCTGCTGGTGGTTTCCACGTCCCTTGCGGACACCGAACAGCTCGTCAAAGCCGGAGGTTTTGTCCTCTGGCCGGAACGGCCGACGCTCGAGGCCTACGCCACCATCTTCAAAGGGCCCATGGTGCTGCAATCGCTGGGAGTCAGCATGCTGATCACCGCCGTAGGCACCATACTGGCGCTGTTCGTCACCATCACCATGGCTTATGCCACCAGCCGCACGGTGCTCTTCGGCCGTCCCGTGATCCTCGCGGTCCTGTTCACGCTCCTGTTTGCCCCGGGGCTCATTCCTTCTTTCCTGATGATCCGCCAACTCGGGCTCCTGGACTCCCTATGGTCGCTGATCCTCCCGGGCATCTTCGGAGCCTTCAACTTCGTGGTGATGCGATCGTTCTTCATGAATATCCCCGGGGAGCTGATTGAAAGCGCCAGAATCGACGGCGCCAACGACTGGCAGATCCTGTGGCGCATCGTGATGCCCTTGTCCAAGGCCGTGATCGCAGTGGTGGGACTCTTTTACGCGGTGGGCTTCTGGAATTCGTTCTTCAATGCCTTGCTGTACATCAACGATCACAGCAAGTGGCCCATCCAATTGCTGCTCCGCAACTTCGTTGTCCAAGGCAGCGGTGCGGCAGACCAGCTGGGCATCACCACCACACCCCCTCCGCAGTCCATCCAAATGGCCGTGGTGGTTGTGGCGCTGGTCCCCATTTTGATGGTCTACCCGTTCCTCCAAAAGCACTTCGCAAAGGGCGTCATCACTGGCGCAGTCAAAGGCTAGTCCCGGTCACGGGCACCCCAATACCCCACGCTTTCAACCTCACTCAACGTAAGTAACCAGAAAGGGTTATGCCATGACGAGCACTACTTCCCAGGCTGGATTCAGCCGCCGTGGCTTCCTCGGCCTAGCAGGCCTGGCAGTGACGGCTGCCGGCCTGTCCGCCTGCGGTGGCGGTGGCGGCTCGAGCAACGGAGGCGCTGCTGCCTCCGCATCGGTCAAGCTGCCAACATACAAGGAATTCACCGGCGTCACCCCTGATATTGCGGGCAACGCCAAGGGCCTCCAGGCCGGCTACTTCAAGCTGCCCACTGCTGTGCAGTCCGTGAAGACGCCGCCGCTCAAGGGGAAGGTGACCGGCCTGACCGAAACCTTCGACACCATGAGCCCGGGGCTAAAGGACAACCCGTTCTGGCAGCGTCTGAATGCCAAGCTCGGCGGGGACTTGGAACTCCAAATCGCCGAGGACATCGGAGACGGGTACCCGGCAAAGTTCGCCACGGTCCTTGCCAGCAACGATCTCCCGGACATGATGTGGGTCCCGCCGAACCAAGGCATCCCCAACGTCGGGCCCATGCTCGAAGCCAAGTTCCAGGACCTGACGCCGTACCTCTCCGGCGACGCCGTCCTTGAGTACCCCAACCTTGCTGCACTGAAGCCCGATTCCTGGAAGACCGCCGTCGTCAACGGCAAGATCTGGGGAGCCCCCATCCCCAGTACCCCGTTTGGTCAGGTGTACCTGGGCAACCATGACATGTGGGCGAAGGTGGGCGGCTTCGAAGCCGCCAGCGCCGACGAGTTCCTGGACAAGGCCAAGGAACTGACGCGGCCCGGGGACCAGCAGTACGCGCTGGAACCCGCCTACATCAACGCCCTCCATATGGTCACCGGATGGTTCGGCGCCCCCAACAGCTGGGCCGTTAACAAGGACCGCAGCCTCACCCATCTCTATGAAACCGATGAGTACATGGCCGGTGTGGAGTTCACTGCCAAGATGTTCGCGGCAGGCGTTTTCTACCCGGACTCCAAGGCCACGGATATCCGTTCACGCGTGGTCAATGGCAGCGTGGGGGCCCAGGTTGTTTCCGGCCCGCACGACATCCGCAGCTACAGGGCCCTGAACAAGGACACCCAATTCGACATCCTCGTCCCGTTCAGCGCCGACGGCAAGGTCAAGCCCGTCTACGACATGGGCTACGGAACGGTTGGCTTCACGCCGTTCAAGAAGGCCGACGAAGGCAAGATCCGCGAGCTTCTGGCCCTCATCAACTACCTGTCAGCCCCGTTCGGCACGGTGGAGTACTTGCAGAAGAACTTCGGTGAGCTCGGCCAGGACTACACCATTGATGCCTCGGGCAACCCGGCCCGTACTGACACCGGAACCACCAACGCTCCCGGTTTGGTCTCGGCGTTGAACATCATGTCCAGCCCGGAGAACGTCATCTTCAACCCGGGCTTCGATGACGACACCCGTTACGTCAGCCAGCAGGAAGAGAAGCTCCTGGAACTCGCGTGGCGCAACCCCACCAACGGTTCCTACTCGGACACCAACGCCAAGGTGGGTGCCAAGATCACCAAGCAGCTGCGGGACAAAGTGGTGGACATCATTACCGGCCGCGCCAAGATCGACGAGCTCAAGGACGCTGTGAAGCGCTGGAAGAGCGAGGGCGGCGACAAGATGCGCGATGAGTACCAGGCCGCGTTGGACCCGAATGCACCGGTCTTCAGGAGCTAGCCTCAAACCAACAACCACGTTACGCGCAAGTATCTGAACAGCATCCAGGGGAACCATGGCAAAAGCGAGCAGCACCGGAGTCCGACCCACCATCCGCATGGTGGCCGAATTGGCGGGCGTTTCCACGGCCACGGTTTCCTACGTCCTGTCAGGTCGCCGCGGCGATGGGGGACCCGGTGTTTCGGATCCGACGGCGGAAAAGGTCAAGGCTGCTGCGGAGCGGCTTGGCTACCGCCCCAACCAAGCAGCCCGTGCCATCCGCACAGGCCGCACCAACACTGTGATCCTTTCGCTGACCATGCTCTCGGATCCTTGGTCCCTGTCGGTGATTGAGTCCGTGCAGAAGGCGGCCGGTCCCTTGGGGATCACGCCGATGATCCTCGGCGATGCCGACTGGGTGAAGGTGCTCGGCACGCACAATGCCGACGCCGTGTTCGTGGACGCCGTGCGGGAGGACCAACGGGATGCGCTCCGGAAACTCGCCGAGCACGGAACCACTTTGGTGGTGTTCGACGAGGGACTGGAACCGGAAGGCTTCGACGTCATCCGTTCCATTGCAGGGCCAGGCTGCCGCATGGCCGTGGAGCACTTGCTCCACGGCCACCGCAGGATCGCATGTTTGACTCCGGCAACGGCGTCCGGCTCATCCGGCGGCACCAGATACCGGGCATATGCCGAGGCACTTGAGCATGCGGGAATCGCCGAGCGGGAAGACTACGTGGGCTTGTTCGATGCAACCACTGCGGGAGCCTATGCGGCGGCAACCCGGCTGCTGAGCATGCCGGACCGTCCCACCGCGATCTACGCCACCACCGATTACGCCGCGGTCAGTGCCATCAACGCGGCCCAGCGTCTTGGCCTGGCCGTGGGTGTTGACGTGGACATCATCGGTGTAGGAAACACCGTGGAAGGAGAACGAATGTCTCCTTCCCTCAGCACCGTGGGTCCCATCGATTTCTTTGACACACTGGCCCGCTTGCTCCTGAGCAGGGCAAGCGGAACAGCCACAGAAAATTCAAGCGCATCACAGAGCCCGGGCGTCCTGGACTTCCCCTGGCACTTGTTCGTGCGTGAATCGGCGCCGCATCGCAGCGCCGCAACCAGACTTTACTAAGTACAGCAGAAGGATATGGCACACCATGGAAAAGGATTTAAGGGTCGGCATCGTAGGTTTCGGCCTGCGTTCGGGGCTGTGGAAGCACGCCCATAAGCCAGGGCACGGCTCTGAAGTGACAGTTGTTTGTGACCTTAGCGAGCGCGGCAGGGCGGACGCGGCTGAACGCATCCCCACGGCGCGCGTCACCGGTGACCTGGAGGAGCTTCTGGGCAGCGGAATTGACGCCGTTCTTGTCCTTACCCCGGATAACCAGCACGCCGCAGTCGCCGTTCGCACACTCAAGGCCGGCATCCCCACTTTCTGCGAGAAGCCTCTGGACATTACTGTCGAGGCCGCGGACCTGATTCTGGCAACAGCCTATGAAACGGGAACGCGGTTGTACGTTGGCCATAACATGCGGCACATGCCGGTGGTGGTCCAAATGCGCGAACTGATCGAAGACGGCAAGATCGGCGACGTCAAGGCCATCTGGTGCCGCCACTTCGTGGGCCACGGCGGCGATTACTACTTCAAGGATTGGCACGCCCAGCGCGCCAACGTCACCTCCCTGCTCCTGCAAAAAGGGGCCCACGACATTGACGTGATCCACTGGCTTGCCGGGGGCTACACCCAGCGGGTTGCCGCCGTCGGCGATCTCGCGGTCTACGGCGGGGTGGGCAACCGCAGCGATAACGCCGGTAAACGCATGGGGGATTGGTTCTCCATGGATAACTGGCCGCCCACGGAGCAGAAGGACCTGGCCGAAGTGATCGATGTGGAGGACATCTCCATGATGAACATGGTGCTCGATAACGGGGTCCTGGCCTCCTACCAGCAGTGCCATTTCACCCCCGATTACTGGCGGAACTACACCATCATCGGGACCAGGGGCAGGATCGAGAACTTCGGTGACGGACCGGGAGAGACCATCAACGTCTGGACCAGCCGGACGTCCGGATACGCTCAGCCGGATGAGGTGATCACCATCAAGGACGGCGACGGCGGGCACGGGGGAGCGGACCCGCGCCTAATCGAGGAGTTCCTGCATTTCGCAGCCCATGGCGGCCGTACCCGTACCAGCCCTGTTGCGGCTCGGCAGGCTGTAGTGGCCGGTATCCTGGCTGCCGAATCGCTTCGCGGTGATGGTTCTGCCCGCGAGGTACCGGAGCTTCCCGCGCAGCTGGTGGAGTACTTCGACGCGGGCCAGCCCGCTCTGGTCCGCGACTGACCTGACAGGGAGCTTCTTGGCTTAATTCTGGCTGGACTCAAGTTTGGCTGGAGAGGTCCACAAGCTCGGTCATGACGGTTTGAAGTGACTCGCAAACCGTCATGACCGATTTCCGTTTGAGCGTTTCCGGCCGGGCCAGGATGTCGATTTTGCGCACCGAGTTCACTCCGGACAAGGGACGCAGAACCACTCCTGCGTCCAGTACCCGGCGGGCCGTGAACCTCGGAAGCAGCCCGATCGCGCCACCGGCAGAGACCAGTGCTGCAACCGTGGAGTAGTCGTTGATGCGGTGCAGCACCTCGGCCGGCCGCCCGCTCACGGCCACGACGGCGGCCAGGACATCCGCGGGGGAGTACCCATCGCGGCTGGTCACCCACTGCTCATCGACGACGTCGGAAGGCTCCAGTTCACTCCGGGCGGCCAGCGGGTGTGCCGCCGGAAGGGCGATATCCAGTGGCTCGTCCGCCAGCGGGATGACGGCCACCTTGTCCTCCGGCCACTGCGGGCTGTTGTCCATCCGGTGTGCCAGGACCAGGTCATACCTCGCAGCCAACCCCGGGAAATCCTCCTGGGCCACGTCCTCATCGGAGAGCCGCAGGCGAGGTGACTTGCCGCCGTCGGACGCCGTGCCGGAAGCCAAGTGCGCCGCCAACGGCGCGAACAGCGCCTGCCCGGCACTGTGAAAGGCGCTGACGCTGACGGGGGCGTCAGGGGCATCGTGGTACGCGCCGATTGCTGCCCGCGCATCTGCCATGGCGTTCACGACGGCGGCACCCGCTTCCGCGAGCACGCGGCCGGCGTCGGTCAGCACCAGGGCCCTGCCCTCCTTGCGCGTCAACGGCACGTCCACGGACTTCTGGAGAAGCGCGAGCTGCTGCGAAACGGCCGACGGTGTGACCATCAGTGTTTCTGCCACAGCCTTCACACTCCCGAGATCCCCGAGCTCGCGGAGCATTTGCAGCTGATGAATTTCCATTAGCAAATCCTAAATCGTTGATTGAGAAGAATCTAGTTGTGCTAAATCGTTGGCGGCGCTGTAATGGACTCAGCAGCAGCGAAGCAGCCCTGGCAGTGAGGAATCCCATGAAGGCTCTCTACAAATCCGGACCCCACGCAGGGTTCGAACTCGTCGAACGCCCCGAGCCCCAAGCGGGCGCGAGCGACGTCAAAATCCGTGTCATGACCACGGGTATCTGCGGCACGGACCTCCACATTCAGAGCTGGGACGCCTGGGCACAGAGCATGATTGAAGCCCCGCTGATCGCAGGCCACGAGTTCTACGGCGAAGTAGTGGAAATCGGCGAGGACGTCCGGGATGTCAAGGTAGGGGACAGGGTCTCCGGCGAAGGACACATCGTCTGCGGAATTTGCCGCAACTGCCGTGCGGGGCGCCGCCAGATGTGCATCCACACCGTCTCCGTGGGTGTGCAGCGCGATGGGGCGTTCGCCGAATACGTTGTGATCCCGGAAACCAACGTCTGGGTCCACCACGACGAATCCGTCACACCTGAACTTGGCGCCATCTTCGACCCCTTCGGCAACGCAGTCCACACTGCCCTCAGCTTCCCGCTGGTGGGCGAAGACGTACTCATCACCGGCGCCGGACCCATCGGACTGATGGCCATCGCCGTCGCCCGCCACGCCGGTGCCCGGAAGATCGCCATCACGGACGTCTCGGCTCCACGCCTTGAACTGGCCCGCCAGATGGGTGTGGACCTGGCAGTGGACGTCTCCAAGATGTGCGTCCGCGACGCGCAGCAGGAGCTGGGCATGCGCGAAGGCTTCGACATTGGCCTGGAAATGTCCGGACACCCCACGGCCCTTCCTGAGATGATCAACAACATGAACCACGGCGGACGCATCGCCATGCTGGGCCTGCCCAGCCAGTCGATCGACATCGACTGGGGCAAAGTGGTCACCCACATGCTCACGCTCAAGGGCATCTACGGCCGCGAAATGTTCGAGACCTGGTACGCCATGAGCGCCATGCTCTCCTCCAACGCCGAACTCCACCGCAACATCTCAGCGGTGGTCACGGACAAGCTATCCGCGAAGGACTGGGAAAAGGGCTTCGAGATCGCCCGCAACGGCACGGGCGGCAAAGTGGTTCTGGACTGGACCGAACTCTAAACCCTCACCTGCCGCCGGACCGCCAACACTTAGGAGCACCCATGTATTCAGCCATCAAAGACCAACTGCAGGGCGAACTCGATGAGATCCGCAGCGCCGGGCTCTTCAAGACCGAGCGCCACATCGATTCCCCCCAGGCCAGTCACATCGCAGCCGGCCAGCTCGGCCAGGCCGCCAACAAGGTCCTGAACTTCTGCGCCAACAACTACCTGGGCCTGGCAGACCACCCGGACATCATCGCCGCCGCGAAGTCCGCCATGGACGAGCGCGGCTTCGGTATGGCATCCGTGCGTTTCATCTGCGGCACCCAGGATCTGCACCTGGAACTCGAGGCCCGGGTCTCGGCGTTCCTGGGGACCGAGGACACCATCCTCTTCTCCAGCTGCTTCGATGCCAACGGCGGTGTCTTCGAGTCCCTCTTCGGCCCTGAAGACGCCATCATCTCCGACTCCCTGAACCACGCCTCCATCATTGACGGCATCCGCCTGAGCAAGGCCAAGCGTTTCCGCTACGCCAACCAGGACATGGCGGACCTGGAAGCCAAGCTGGTTGAAGCTTCCGGCTCGCGCCGGAAGATCATCGTCACCGACGGCGTCTTCTCCATGGACGGCTACCTTGCCCCGCTCGAAGCCATCTGCGACCTCGCCGAAAAGCACGACGCTTTGGTCATGGTGGACGACTCCCACGCAGTGGGCTTCATGGGCCCCACCGGTGCGGGCACGCCCGAACACGCCGGTGTTTCCGATCGCGTGGACATCTACACTGGCACCTTCGGCAAGGCCCTCGGCGGCGCATCCGGTGGTTACGTTTCCGGTCGCGGCGAGATCGTAGCCATGCTGCGCCAGAAGGCCCGCCCGTACCTGTTCTCCAACTCCCTTGCCCCGGCCATTGTTGCTGCCACCATCAAGGCGATCGAACTGGTGCAGGAATCCGGTGAACTCCGCACGCGCCTCTTCGAGAACGCTGCGCTCTTCCGCCGCCGCATGAGCGAAGAAGGATTCGAGTTGCTGGACGGCGAACACGCCATCATCCCGGTCATGTTCGGTGACGCCGTGATGGCAGCCAAGGTGGCTGACGAGATGCTCAACAACGGCGTCTTCGTCACAGCCTTCAGCTTCCCCGTGGTTCCCAGGGGTGCTGCCCGCATCCGCGTCCAGCTCTCCGCAGCACACAGCACGAACGACGTCGAAGCGTGCGTTCAGGCGTTCGTGAAGAGTCGCGCCGCCGTCACCTCATAAACCCCCGCTCACATCCCTTCGGTTTGGGGCCGGCTTCTCTCTCTCGTTCCGCGGGATTGGAGCCGGCCCTCTTTCATGTCCCTCGGGTTTTTGGTGGACGCTCCATCCTTTCTTGGGACAAGTGATCGAGGGTCCGGTTGAAGAGCTCGGGTTGTGCGAGACGGCCCGGTTCAAGGGCTCGGGATGTGCAAGAGGGACCGGTCTGACAGGATGGAGCCATGGCTTCGAACTATGACGTTCTTATTGTTGGCGGCGGTATTGGCGGACTGTCCCTGGCGGCAGCCTTGGCGGGCAAGTGCACTGTAGCTCTGGTCGAGGCTGAGCAGTCCTTGGCTTTCCACACATCCTCCCGCTCGGCCCGGCAACTGATTCCCAGCTACGGGCCCGCGGTGGTGCAGGAACTGACTGTTCGAACACTGGCAATGCTGGCGGAACGGGACGCTGAGGCAGCAACTCCCATCCTCACCCCGCGGGGCTTCATGCTTGTTGGCGACGAAGCCACGGTCACAGCCGAGGCCAGCGGCAACATGCACGCCATCTCGCACGACGAAGCGATGCGGCTCTGCCCGGCCCTGAATCCCGAGTCATTCACAGCTGCCGGACTGGACAACGGTTCCTTCGGCTGCAATGCCCCTCTGCTGCTCGAGGAACACCGCCGGGTTGCAGAAGCAGCGGGCGTGGACATCATCACCGGAGCCAAAGTGCATTCTGCCCAACGGCTGCGGAGTGGCTGGCAGGTGGGCGCCGGCACCGAAGGGTTCCAGTCCGGCGTCGTGGTTAATGCCGCAGGTGCCTGGGCTGACGAACTGGCTGTCATCAGCGGCGTGGAGAAGCTGGGACTGCAGCCGTACAGGCGTACTGCGGCGATTGTGAACGTGGACAACCCGCTGACGCCGCAAACACCCATGGTGTGCGCAGCCGATGACACGTTTTACTTCCGCGCCGAGGGTAATCAGGTGCTCATTTCTCCCTCCGAAACTGTTCCTAGCGGAGCCGAGGACGCCAAACCGTATCCCGGGGATGTGGAGGCGTTGATCGCCAAGCTCAACGCTGTTACATCGCTGGGCATCCACTCAGTGGAGCGGGCCTGGACCGGGCTGAGAACAGAAGCCGCTGATGGGATCCCGGTGGTGGGTTTCGACGCCGAAGCGCCCGGATTCTTCTGGTTCGCAGGACAGGGCGGCTACGGTTTCCAAACATCATCCGCCATCGCCGAGCTTGCGGCTGCGCTAATCCTGGGCGACGTCCAGGCAGACAGTCCGGAATCCCGGACAGCGGAGCAGCTCGCGGCCGTACGCTGGTCCATCCGGCGCTGAACAATAGGGTCATGAGCGGAAACACGAACGGGCGCAGCACACTCATCACCACCATCGGCGAGCTGATGACCCAGGACTTGGAGCACCGGGTCCTCAGGGACGCCGCGATCGTGTTCGAAGGCGAGCGCGTCGCATGGATCGGCGCGGCAAACGAGGCGCCCGCTGCGGACGAAAAGATTGACGCTGAGGGCCGCGCCGTCCTGCCCGGCTGGGTGGATTCGCATTCGCACCTGGTTTTCGCTGGTGACCGGACGGCCGAGTTCGAGGCCCGCATGGCCGGCGAAAGTTACAGCGCCGGCGGAATCGCCGTCACCACGGGAGCCACCCGCAGTGTCAGCGATGACGAACTCACCAGCTTGGTCCGTGCCCGCGTGGCTGAGGCGGTCTCCCAGGGAACCACGTATCTCGAGAGCAAGACGGGGTACGGGCTGGATGTGGAGAACGAGGCCCGCAGCGCCCGGATCGCCGCGGCCGAGGTGGACGAGGTCACTTATCTTGGCGCGCATTTGGTACCGGCCGGCGCGGATGCTGAGGAGTACACGGACCTGGTTTGCGGACCAATGCTCGACGCCGTCCTGCCGCACGTTCGGTGGGCGGACGTCTTTTGTGAGCGTGGCGCGTTCACGGAGGATCAGTCGCGCCGCGTGCTGGCAGCGGCCCGTGACGCTGGTTTGGGCCTGCGCGTGCATGGTAACCAACTCGGTGAGGGCCCGGGGGTTGCACTGGCGGTTGAGTTCGCGGCCGCGAGCGTGGACCACGTGAACTACCTTTCGGACGCGGACATCGCGGCACTCGCGCGGACGTGGGCCGGCTGGGACCCTGCCACCGGGGCGGGTCAAAAAGGCACGGTGGCTACTTGTCTTCCCGCCTGCGACCTTTCCACCCGGCAGCCCCTGGCACCTGGCCGTGCGTTGATCGACGCCGGCGTGCAGATCGCCTTGGCGGCCAACTGCAACCCTGGTACCTCATACACCAGCTCCATGGCGTTCTGCGTCACCACTGCTGTGCTCCAGATGCACCTGAGCGTTCACGAGGCCGTCCGCGCGGCGACGTACGGCGGCGCCTTGGCGCTGGGCAGGGAGTCCGGGAACGACGTCGACGGCGAACGGGCGGTGGGTTCGCTGGTGGTCGGGCATCGTGCAGACCTGCATATGCTCAAGGCGCCGTCGGCAACGCATCTTGCCTACCGCCCCGGGATTCCGTTGACGCATTCGGTGTGGCGGGCCGGCGTGCGAACTGTCTGAAGAAAGCAACGCGGGGTCACTTATGGCCCCTTCCGAGGCTCCGGAAGGACCTTAAGTGACCCCGCGTTGGGACTCCGCGTTGGGACTCCGCGTTGGGACTCCGCGTTGGGGCTACGCGCAGCTGAACTTCGCGTCCGCCCAATCACCCCAGTCATCGCCTGCGTCGTCACCGTTCTTGTCGGCGATCAGCTCGACGTTCCGGACACCTGTGATGTCCACGGTGAGGGGAAGTGCCGCGGAGTCGGCGCTGAGGACGGGTGTCCGCAGCAGTTCGCGGCCATCGCCTTTGACAATGAACACCACTGATCCGTGCAGGCCTTTGTTCAACTTGGCATCGTCCACCCCCACCACGGCCGCAAAGGCGCTGCACTTGGCTTCCGTGGCGATGCTGATCTTCGAGTCGGCGTGGACGCCAATACCCTTGGGATACACGACGCCGTCGAGCTGCAGTGCGGGTCCGTCACCGGCGTTCTGCTCACCGTTGGCCCGGTCCCGTTCCGCCGGTCCCCACCCGTTGGTGCTGCCGGTCCACGGCAGGTCCGAGGCGAACACTGTGCCCGCCAGGACAGGGGCCGGCGGCTCTTGGGACGTTGCGGAGCAGGTGAAGGTGGCATCGGCCCAGTCCGCGTGGTCGTTGCCATTGGAGTCGCCGGCGTCGTTGGCTACCAGCTCCACGTACTGCGCGCCGGTAACGTCCACGGTCAGTGGCAGGGGAGCACTGGTTGCTCCGAGCACGGGGGTGGTGACCTTGGTGGTGCCGTCCGCCACCACGGAGAACTTCACGCTGCCACGCGTCGGCTGGGCGTCATCGATGCCCACGGTTGCGGTAAAGGCTGTGCAGTAGCCGCCGAGGTAGTAACGGACGTTGCTGTTGGCGTGGGCACCGAGGCCCTTGGCGTAGACGGTTCCGTTGAGGGTGAGCGGCGTGCCATCACCGGCGCCCGTTCCGCCGTTGGACTGGTCCTTCTCCACGGGACCCCAGCCGTTAGTGGCGCTGACCCAGGGGTGGTCGCTGGCGAACACGGTGGTCTGCGGCGGTTTGGGAAGCGTCCGCACAGTGGTGGTGGTGCTGATGGTGCGGCTGCCCGCGGGTGCAGAGGTGGCGGTGTAGCTGGCCTTGGCCATGATGGGGTAGTCGCCGTCAGCTGAGGCCGGTGCTGTGATCTTCCAGGTGGTGGTCAGTGTCCCGCCAACTGGCAGGGTAGCCGCTGAGGAAGGCGTGGCAGGGGTCGCCGTCCAGCCTTCGGGCAGATCCAGCGCAACCGACAGTCCGTTGATGGCCGCCGGTTCGTCGGAGACAAACGTGGTGACCAGGTCCTGCGCTTTGCCCTGCTGAACCACGTCGCCCTGGAGCGCAGCCGTGAGCTGTGCACAGGCCGGGACGGCCTCAGAGGCGCCCAGGTCCTCCACCAGGAAGTTGTCCAGGGTGAAGTCCGAACCGTTCGAGCTGCCCGTGCGCTGCAATCCTACGAAGTAGTCCCCACAGAATCCGGTATCAAGGATCTGCTCGAACCGGGTGGTGGAGGCCTTGGCGTCGATTGCTTGGCTGCCGGTGACCGCCGGGCCCGCTTGTGAGTCATAGCCGGATACCCAGGCGTACTGTCCGGCCTTGGAGTTCTGGTACTCGAAGGACACCTTGTACTTGTGGCCCGCCTGGAACGGCACGGTTGCTTCGGTGGTGCGGTACACCATGCCCGGTCCGCCGCTGGGAGCAAGGTTTTCGTCGTGGGCGATCAGCGACCATGTGCCGTCCAGCACTTCGTCGATCACGTTGGTATCCCAGCCCTTTTGCGTAAAGGGTTCGTGGCGTTCGGTGATGTGGGTGCGGGGATCCGTGGAACCTCCGGCGTCGCCTTTCACGAACGGTCCCCAGCCTTGGTCCACGTTTTCGAAGTCCTCGCTGAGGATCCCCGTGGTGGCAACCCGGGCTGTTTTCACCGCCCGGAAGTCATCGACGCGTACCGGGGCATCGCCGTCGGCCGTTGTGACCGAAACAGTGGCTTTGGTGTTGTTCCTTGGCACGTCCACCAGGACGCGCACGCGCTGGAAGGCGGTGCCGTGCTTCTCGTCGCCGGCTACGAAGTTTTCCGCGTTGGACGAATCGATGGTCACACTTTCGGTCTTGCCGTTGACGTCCACGGAAAGGGTGGTGGGCCGGGTCTTCCCGGGCTGGATTTCCACCCAGGCGCTGACGGATTGGGTTCCTGCGTCCAGCTTGACTTCCTGGCTGATCGACGACGGCGTTGCCCCCATTTCGGCGTAGCGGCGGCCCTTGTCGTCACGGACTTGGGTGACGTTGCCGGCGGGCTTCCACGGGGAGAGGTCCGCCCCGTTGAAGCCGGGGTCGTTGAAGGCTGTTCCTTCGCCGAAGTCCGCCTTCTTGGGAAGATCGGCCTTGTTGTTCTTCGGTGCCAGGACGTAGGGCTGTTTGGCGTCGGCCGTGACGGTGACCTGCCCGTTGACCACGGGGATGTCGGATACCTTGACGCGGCCGTTGTCCGTCAGTTTGAACAGTTCAAGGGATCCGGACTTGGCGAACTCCTTGGTGAGGGTCCAGGTGCTGGCACCGCCGGCGGGGTTGTAGTGGTAGAGCTTGTCAGCCTTGCCGTTTTCCTTGGAGGACCACGGCAGCAGGTATGTGCCGCCCTGCAACACCGAAGCCCCGGCCACCGTGATGTTGCGTTCCTCGGCGGTGTTTCCGGTGACTGCCACGGCGTCGGCGAGGTCTATGCGGTCAGCTGTCCATTTGGTGATTTGGTGGTGCTGCAGGAACTTGGCAGGGACGTTGGCGGACCACACATTCTCGCTGAATGCAGTGAAGTCGTTCTGCCCGGTCCACCCTTCGAATTCCACGATGTGGCTCACGCCCAGCTTGGGGTCGGGGTTCCAGACGTCGGACTGGGTGTTGTTGATGAAGCGCAGGATCTGGGAGTTGATGCCCTTGTTGGTGGAACCGCCGTACTTTTCATCATTGGCCCAGTGGGACCAAGTGTTGTTCCGGGAGAGGTGGTCTGCCCATTCGGAGCCCACGCGGAAGCCGTTCTTGACCAGCTCCTGCTGAAGGCGTTCGGCCAGCCAGCCGAATTCGTAGTAGACATCCACGTACACGAAGTCCAGGTTCTTGTCCGTGGCTTCGCGGAGTTCCTTGATGCGCTGCGCGAGCTTGCCGGAATTAATGTCCTGGCGCTGATTGATGTAGTAGGACTGGTCCAGCCAGTTCCAGCCCAGGCCTTTGTCTGCCCGTAGGAGGTCTTCGCTGAAAGACTTGGCTTCGGGGTAGATCTCTGTGGCGTTGATGTGGACGCCGAAGCTGGCGTTCCAGTCCTTACCTTCCTTGACCAGCTTGTTGAGGTCCTCCAAGCCGCCGGCGCGGTTGTTGAAGTTGTTGCCGTAGTCGGTGTTGGCGGAGTCGTGGCCCTCACTGGTGTAGCCCTTGAGCATTGCCACCTGGCCCAGCCCGTCCGTTGCAAGGGAGATCCGTTTGACGTCGTCCAGGGTGCGCAGGAACGGGTGGGTTGCCTGCGAGGCGAAGTTGAAGGGGATGTGGGTGATGACGTTGTCCGGGGTCTGGTCACCTTTATTGGCGCTGACCTGGATGGACCGCATGGCGATGGCTGCGTCCTGCCAGTCCACACCGCCGTCTGCGTTTGCGTCCGCGGTGATGGCGACGCGCGTCCAAGGGAGTTCCTCGGTGGTGGCTGAACCCTCAGCGCGGTAGAGCCACTGGCCGCTGGCGATTCCCATGTTCACTCCACCGGCGCCGTCGCTGACGGCCTGCCGCCAGAAGCGACCCCTGTCCTTGGCGCCAGGTCCTGAGGAGGTGTCGTACAGGGCGTTGGACTCAACAGCGGCCCCCAGAGATGCCGTGTTGGCCAGTGCACAGGCAGAGCTCTTGGCCGTGGAATCGAGGGGAGTGGAAGCGGTGATCGGCGTGAATTCGTCGCCTGTGACACTGCGGTCCACCGAAAGGTTGGCCGTGGACACCTGGGCGCCAGGCTGCGTGGAGCCCACGGTCACCAGGTTCAGCCGGGGGAGTTGCAGCGTCTTCACCTGGTGCTCAGCGGAGTCTTTGATCTCCGTGACGTTAAATGAGACCACGTTCTTCTTCACGGACAGCCGGGCCTTGATGGTGGTGTTGCCGTAGCCGGGCACTGTCAGGGAGTAGTCCCTTGCATCTTTTCCGGATGCTGAGGATGTTCCCGTGACCTCGTATTCAACCTCGTTGATGGTGATGGTGTTCAGGAATGTGGTTGTACCGTCCAGGCGTGCCTTGGTGGCGGTGTTGGTGTAGCCGAGGACCTGCGGGAACGTGGTGGCCACGTCCACGCGCAGCTCGCCGGAGGTGATGGCGGCAGTATCGGCAGCGCTGACGATGTCAGTGGGATGGGTGGTAGGGGCTGCGGTTGCTGGTTGGAGTGCGAGCAGTCCCAACGAGGATGAGGCGACGACGCAGGCCAAACTGAGCGCGGTCAGGCGTCTGGGGGATGACAAGCGGGGCATAATGCTCCTTCTTGATTTTTCCGGGCTTGTAACAGTCATGTTCTTGCGGGCTCGTTCAAGACTGCTTCATCGTACAGAAGTTGACAAGAGTTAACAGCTAGTTAACTTAAAGGCACATCACGGCACAGGGTTGCGGCAGTCGGACGGCTGGCGTGACCGTGAGCGTTAAGTGAGCGGTCTTTACGCGCGGATGATCCTTGTGAGATCGAAAATGATCGTTTAGTGTTTCTATAGATCAGAAAACGTCATTTGGCTGAGCGGGAGTGGAACACACACGATGAGCGAGAACACACTGGGCGCCTTCATGGAAGAAGAGCTTGTCTCCCAACCAGAGGTTTGGCAGCGCGCCGTGGAGCAGGCCCGTACGGAACGGTTGCTCCCCGCAGACGGCAAACGCATCGCCGTCATCGGTTGTGGCACGTCCTGGTTCATGGCCCAGAGCTACGCCGCCGCCCGCGAAGCGGCCGGTAAAGGCGTCACGGATGCTTTTGCAGCCTCGGAGGCTTTCCTGAACAGCAACAGCGCTGATCGCCAGTACGACGCCGTTGTGGCCATCACCCGGTCAGGCACCACCACGGAGGTGCTTGAGATCCTGGCCGAGTTGAAGGGGATCGTGCCTACCATCGCGATCATCGGAGATACTTCTTCGCCGATCGTCGAGCTGGCGGACGTTGTGGTTGGCCTCCCTTATGCCGACGAGCGTTCCGTGGTTCAGACCCGTTTTGCCACCACAGCGCTGGTGTACATGCTCACCAGCCTTGGCATCGATGTGCAGCAGGCCATCAACGATGCTCGTGACGCGGTCACCGCCCCTGTATCCGCCGAACTCCTGGAAGCCGAACAGTTCACCTTCCTTGGTACAGGCTGGACCGTGGGCTTGGCCCACGAAGCCGGCCTGAAAATGCGCGAAGCCGTGCAGGGGTGGACCGAGTCCTACCCTGCCAAGGAATACCGTCACGGGCCCATCTCCATTGCTGCCCCGGGACGGGTTACGTGGTTGTTCGGAACCCAGCCGGAAGGCCTCGACGCTGACATGGCCGTCACCGGTGCCCTCTACATCCACACGGAGAAGCACCCGCTTGCCGAGCTGGCACGCGTCCACAAAGTCACGCTGGAGCGCGCACGCGTTCGTGGCCTGAATCCGGACCTGCCCCGCAACCTGACGCGCTCCGTTATTCTCGACGCCTCCGCCTAGGCATCCGGTCATGGTTCTGGGAGCCGCCAAATCCGCGGTCCTTTCCTTCGATGTTGGCGGGACAGACATCAAAGCCGGCTTGGTGGATGCTCGCGGGACCGTTCTAGGTAAACGCCGCGTCCCCACTCCGTTGGACCCGGCCCGTCCGGGCGAGGCCGTCCTGGACAGGCTCGCGGAGCTGAAAGCTGAGCTGGACGCGGAGTTTCCGGAAACCCCGGCCGCAGCCGCCGGGGTCATCGTCCCCGGGATCGTGGACTCAACAGCCGGGGTGGGCGTCTACTCCACAAATCTCGGATGGCGTAACTTTCCGTTTACTGCCGAAGCTGAAAAGCGTTTGGGCGTCCCTGTTGCCTTCGATCACGATGTTCGTTCCGCAGCGGCTGTGGAGCACAGGTTCGGCGGGTCCAAAGAGTTCAGCGATGTTGTGGTGATGGTAGTGGGCACCGGTATCGCAGCGGCAGTGTTTTCCGGCGGCAAGGCTGTCACGGCCGGCGGTTTCGCCGGCGAGCTGGGGCATGCGCAGGTTCCCGATCCCGACGCCGGCCACGGAGCCGCCGGATTCACCATTTTGGAGGCAGTTGGCTCGGCCGGTGCCATTGCCAAGCGGTATCACCGGGCTTCGGGTAACAGGATTAACGGCGCTCGCGGCGTCCTGCTGCGGGCGAGCGGGGGCGATGCCATCGCTGCCCGGATTTGGGCCGACGCGGTGGATGCCCTTGCCTTCACTATCTGCCAATGCGTGAACATCATCGGAACAGAAGCCGTGGTGCTCGGAGGAGGCCTCGCTGAAGCCGGAGACGAACTGCTCGAGCCCTTGCGTAAACGAGTAGACGCCCTGCTGGACTTCCAACGCAGACCCCAGCTCATCAGGGCCCAACTGGGACAGGACGCCGGCTTGCTGGGCGCGGCCATGAACGCCCGGACACTATTGGAAGGCATCCGATGAAGCGAGCCAACGTGAACCGCATCATCACCGTCACCGCCAACCCGGCGATCGACATGACCTATACCGTTCACGGGATCACCGAGGGCTCAAGCCACCGTGTGCCCACGCCCTTGAGCCGTGCCGGCGGCAAAGGCATCAACGTAGCCCGGGTAACGCACCAACTGGGTTATCCCGTGCTCGCCATTGCCCCCACCGGCGGTGCGGCTGGCCAGACCCTCGCCGCCGAACTGTGGACCAGCGGAGTGCCGCACACCTTGGTGGGAGTGGCCGCGGAGACCCGCCGCAGCATTGCCCTGGTGGACACAGTCGCCGGGGAAACGTCCATCTTCAACGAGGAAGGCCAGGCGCTTCTGCCGGACGACTGGCGTTCGCTCAGGATCGCCATGGTGGAGGCAGTGAGCGGCAACCGGAACCTTCAGGCTTCCGTGCTGGTGGGCTCGGGAAGCCTTCCGCCCGGTGCGCCCGCGGACTTCTACCCCGAACTGGTACGGCTGGCACACGACGCCGGCATCCCGGCCATCATCGACACCTCCGGTCCCGGGATCATCGCCGCAGCCAAGGCCGGGGCGGACATCCTCAAACCGAACCATCACGAGCTCGCTGAGGCGACGGGGGAGCCCAGCGTCGAAGCTGCCGCCCTGGCGCTCATTGAGATGGGCGCCCGCACAGTGCTCGTCAGCGCCGGCGCGGACGGCATGCTCGCTTTCGACCATGCCGCCCCGGGCGGCTACTGGCGCGCCCGGCTTCCCGAGGCTCTGAGCGGTAACCCCACAGGGGCGGGCGACGCCGGTGTGGCGGCTGCCGCCGTCGCGCTCGCCGAAGGCATTACCGAACCCCGCGAGATCCTGCGCCGGGCCACTGCGTGGTCAGCCGCGGCCGTGCTCATGCCCGCCGCAGGTGAAATCTCGCCTCGGTACCAGGAACTCCAGGACCAATTGATCCTCACATGGAAGGAGACCCGGTGACCCTGGTCAACACACGGGAAATTATGGACAGGGCCGCTGCCGTGGGCACCGGCCAAGGCGCGTTCAACATCATCCACCTCGAAACGGCCGAGGGTTTGGTGGCAGGGGCCGAAGCAGCCGGCGTTCCGCTCATACTGCAGATCTCAGAGAACTGTGCCAAGTACCACGGTGGACTTGAGCCGATCGCGTCGGCCGCTTTGGCGATCGCGCGCTCCGCCGACGTCCCCGTGGCACTCCACCTGGACCACGCAGAGTCCGAAGAACTAGCTCTGGCCGCCGTGGACCTCGGATTCGGTTCGGTGATGTACGACGGCGCGCATCTGCCCTACGCGGCAAACGTCGAAGCCACCCAGCGCGTAGCCAAATACGCGCACGAGCGCGGTGTCTACGTGGAGGCTGAGCTCGGAAAAGTGGGAGGCAAGGATGGTGCGCACGCTCCCGGCGTGAGGACAGACCCTGCAGAGGCCCACGCATTCGTTGCGGCCACCGGGGTGGATGCGCTGGCCGTGGCCGTTGGCTCCTCCCATGCCATGACCGAGCGCAGCGCAGCACTGGACCTGCCCTTGATCGCCAGGTTGAAGGCCGCAGTGGGAAAACCACTGGTGCTCCACGGTTCATCCGGCGTGACAGATGACATGCTTTTAGCCGCTATTGGTGCGGGTATGACTAAAATCAACGTATCCACACATTTGAACGGGTTCTTCACCCGCGCCGTCCGTGAGTACCTGGATGCCAACCCTGACGTGGTGGATTCCCGGAAGTACATCAAGGCCGGCCGGGATGCCCTGATGTTGGAGTCCGCACGTATGCTGACGCTGTTCGCCAAAGCGAAATAGCGCCGAACCCGCGAAAGGCTCGTCATGACCCGCACCGATCGGCTGACCGCCATACTCGACCTCCTGGCCGAGTCCGGCCACGTGGAAGTCGAGGACATCGTGACACGCCTGGGCGTCTCACCTGCCACGGCCCGCAGGGATCTTGACAGCCTGGCCAAGCAGCGCTTGCTGAGCCGCACCCGCGGTGGTGCCACCACGGGGTCCGTGGCCTACGATCTGCCCGGGCGGTACAACCGGGATGACCACGCTGAAGCCAAGCAAGAGATTGCCTTGGCGGCTTCCGCGTTGATCAAGCCGGGAGCGGTCATCGGCCTCAGCGGCGGGACCACCAACACCGCGTTGGCCCAGTTATTGTCCACCCGCGAGGACCTCAACGCTCCTTCCAACCGGCCCACCCTGACGGTGGTGACCAACGCAATTAACATCGCCTCGCAGTTGGCAGTCCGCCCGAACATCAAAATCATGGTCACCGGCGGGATCCTCAACCCGCGCTCCTATGAGCTGGTGGGCCCCTACACGGATGTCATAATGCAAAAAGTCGCCCTGGACATCGCATTCATCGGCGTCAACGGGGTGGACCCGGACCTGGGTCCCACCATCACCGATGAAGGCGAAGCCATGGTCAATACCGTGATGGCGCGCCGGGCAACGGAGTCTTACGTTGTGGCCGACTCGTCCAAGGTGGGCCGCCGCTCCTTCGCCGCCATGTCAGGCTACGATTTCAGGCACCTCATCACGGACTCGGGCATCAGCGCCGAACATAAGGCCGCATTCGAAGCCAAGGGAACCGAAGTCATCGTCGCGCCCGCGGGCTGACACGTACCGGAAGGCAGTGGCTCGCCGGAAGGCGGTGCGTCACCGGAAGCCGGTCCCTAGAAACGCATCCGCGGGGCATCCAACACGGAGTCGTCCACTTCCCGGGGCACCCACTGGCTGAACGGGATATCCAAACTGTACTGGTCGTCGTCGTTCTTAATCAGTGTGCGTAGCTCGGCGTTGTCCGGGTTGTTCAGCGACTCGAAGTACTCCACCGTCCAGTGGAACCACCGCATGCAGAACAGGCGCATGGTCAGTCCGTGCGTCACCAGGAGCGTATTCGGTGCGTACGTGGGTTTCTGCCAGTGCCGGTAAAGCGTCTCCATGAACGATGACACGCGGTCGTACACGTCCGAGCCCGACTCGCCTTCGCGGAATCTGTAGAAGAAGTGGCCGTAGAGGTTGCGGAGTTCTTTCTGGTCCTCGATCTCTCCGGCGATTTGGAAGTTGGCCCAGTCCTGTTCCCGGAGCCGGGGTTCCTCAACCACCCTTTCCACCAAGGAACCGAGGTTCATGGCTTCGAGGGTCTGGTAGGCGCGGAGGTAAGGGGAAACGTAGACGCATACCTGCTCGCCGTCGAGCTTTCGCCGCAGGTTCTCCCCGGCAATCCTTGCCTGCTCCACACCGCGCTCCGTCAGGGGGATCCGGTAGTCCGGCACACGGTTGTAGATGGTGGTATCGGCATTCGCGGCAGACTGTCCGTGCCGGATCATGAAGATTCTCTCAGGGGCGCCCATCCCACCAAGCATAGGGTGCCACCATCCAGGAGCCGGCAAGCAGGGCGGTTCCCAGCAAGCAGGGTCCGGCAAGCAGTGCGGTTCCCGGCAAAGTGGCAGGTAGTAGGGGCAAGATAGGTACATGTTCCTCGCTTCCCGCCGAAGGCTTCGAGCCGAAGTGCTCATTGTGCTGGGCTTGTCCCTGGGCCAGTCGGCCGTCTACTCCGTAGTGCAACTGCTGGACAAGTTGTCGCGGGCGCCGTTGGCGGACGCCACGTCAACGTTGAACAGGTCCCAAAGCGCGCGCGAGTACTTCGACCTCACTTACCAACTCCTGGACATTGTCTTTGCCTTGGTGCCCGTGGCCCTGGTGTTCTATTTTCTATCCACCCGAGTACCCGGGGACAAGGAGGGCGGGGGAGGCTCAGCGTTCGCCCGGCTTGGCTTCAACTTTGCCCGGCCCGGCAAGGACCTGCTTCAGGGGCTCGGCTTGGCCGCGGTGATCGGCATTCCCTCGCTAGGGTTGTATGCCGCCGGCCGCGCCCTGGGGATCACCACTGCCATTGTGCCCAGCGGGCTGGACGCCTATTGGTGGACAGTGCCGGTGCTCATTCTCTCTGCCGTGCGCCACGCGATCGTGGAAGAAGTCATTGTGGTGGGCTACCTTTTGGACCGCTTCGGCAAGTTCGGCTGGAAGGTGCCGGTAGCCATTGTTGTCAGCGCCCTCTTGCGCGGAAGCTACCACCTGTACCAAGGCTTTGGCCCGTTCATAGGAAATGTGGTCATGGGCTTGGTATTCGGTTGGATTTATACCAAGACCAAGCGTGTGATGCCTTTGGTCATTGCCCATGCGGTCCTGGACATCGTGGCTTTCGTGGGATTCAGCCTGTTCGGCAAAGCTGTAGGCCTCGGTTAATGGCAGTACCCCGCCGGGTTAAACCTTAAAAGTATCCGGCCGCCATCGGTGGGTGACGTCATTGGCACCCGCTGATGGCGGCCGAAGCTTGGACCGGAACCTGTCCGGCTGGATGGATCAATCAATCAGATGGTGACGGCCCCGGAGGCAGTTTCGAAGGTCACCGACATGATGCCCGGGGTGCCGTGCGGTGCCATCCACTGGACTGCGACGTCCTCGAGCGGCTTCTCCACGGGCTCGCCCAACCACTCGGTGACGCGTTCAGCCGAGCCTGCAATGGTGAGGCTGGACATCTTGACGTCGCTCTCGTAGATCCTGGACGGGTGCAGTGAGGGGTCGCCCTCCCACTTGAGCAGGTATGGCACCTGGGGATCAGCGATCAAGCCGAGGATGCCAATCTGCTGCCACACCAGTTCGCGGCCGTCAGGGAACTTGCGGTTACCCGGAACGGCGGAACGGCCGAGGCGGTCTTCGAACGGGGCGAGGTCATCAACGGCGACGCACCAGCCCATCCATCCACCACCGGCGGCCGAGCGTGCACGGACAGCTTGGCCAAAGGGTGCTTTGTCAGAAGCAGGGTGGTCCAGGACCTCCACAACTTCCAAGTACTTGTTATCCGCCAGGGGAATGATCATGTTCCGGGTACCGAAGCGCGGGTGCACTCCGCCCCGGACGGCGTCCACTCCCAATGCCGCGGAAATTCGTTCGGTAGTGGCCAAAAGGCCATCTCGTTCACAGGCGTAAGAGACGTGATCCATGCGCATGGCTTCATCTTGGCACTTTGTGATCAGTGTCTCAGCTAAGTCAAGCCTAACTAAGGTGGGATGTGCATAACTGCCTTGAGGCCGCGTCACGGAACGTCGCCAGAGGACCGAAAGATTCCTCCGGCGTCATAAAGCTGTCCCAGGCTCCGGACAATTCCTAGACTGGCCCCAAGCCGGGCAGCGCTGTGATGTTTGCCCGCAGCGCCATATTGCGTGCCCGCAGCACCAGCGTGCGGGCCAAACCCATGCTTTATGAACAGGAGAACTCCATGTCCCAAGGATGGTCATTCGAAACCCGCCAGATCCATGCAGGCCAGGAGCCGGACTCTGCCACCGGAGCGCGCTCACTTCCGATCTACCAGACCACCTCGTTCGTGTTCCCCAGCGCCGAGAGTGCTGCCAACCGTTTTGCCCTGGCGGAACTGGCTCCCATCTACACGCGAATCGGCAACCCGACGCAGGATGCCGTGGAGCAGCGGGTGGCCAGCCTCGAAGGTGGGCTGGGGGCACTCCTGCTCAGTTCCGGTCAGGCGGCCGAGACGTTCGCCATCCTCAACATTGCCGAGGCCGGCGATCACGTTGTGGCCAGCCCCAGCCTCTACGGTGGCACCTACAATTTGCTGGCCCATACCCTGAAGAAGTTCGGCATTTCCGTCACCTTCGTCGAGGACCCGGACAACCTTGAGCAGTGGCGTAACGCCGTCCAGCCGAACACCAAATTGTTCTTCGGCGAGGTTGTTTCCAATCCCCGCCAGGACGTGCTGGACATCGAGGGCATTGCACGGATCGCCCACGAGGCCGGGGTGCCCCTGATCGTGGACAACACCCTGTCAACGCCTTACCTCATTCGTCCCATTGAGTGGGGCGCGGACATTGTGGTCCACTCCGCAACCAAGTATTTGGGCGGCCACGGCTCTGCGATCGCAGGCGTGATTGTGGACTCCGGCAACTTCGACTTCGCCAAGGACCCGGAGCGCTTCCCCGGCTTCAACACCCCGGATCCCAGCTACAACGGGCTGGTTTATGCGCGGGACCTCGGCAAGGACGGCGCCCTGGGTGCCAACCTCTCCTACATCCTCAAGGCCCGCGTCCAGCTGCTCCGCGATCTGGGCTCCGCCGTGGCCCCGTTCAACGCCTTCCTCATCGCCCAAGGCCTTGAAACCTTGAGCCTGCGTGTGGAGCGCCATGTGGCCAACGCCACCAAGGTGGCCGAATTCCTGGAAGGCCATGACGACGTCGAATCGGTGGCCTACGCGGGCCTGCCCTCCAGCCCCTGGTATGACCGGGGCCGGAAGTATGGCCCCAAGGGAACCGGCGCAATCGTTGCCTTCAACATCAAAGGTGGCGTGGAGGCGGGCAAGCGCTTTGTGGACGGACTGGAATTGCACTCGCACGTTGCCAACATCGGCGACGTCCGCTCCTTGGTCATCCACCCGGCGTCCACTACCCACAGCCAGCTAACGCCGGAGCAGCAGCTCGTAGCCGGGGTCAACCCCGGCCTGGTGCGTTTGTCCGTGGGCATTGAGCACGTGGATGACATCATTGCCGACCTCGAAGCAGGCTTCAGGGCTGCGAAGGGCGCCTGACGCCCGGCGTTTGAAGCACTGACCGGACTGCCGCCCGGGCGACGATTATTCGCCGGGCGGCAGTCCCAGGTGCCCTTTGGTGAACGAAGAGGTGCCAAACCGTCACACTGTTGTCATATTCTTCGCCAGAACCACCCTGTGTTTCCTAGACTCTTCTTATTAGGTCATGAGTGCCAGCACATAGCCCCGGCTTGCTGGCCGGCAACCCTCCTCCGCGGTGGGGTGCCCCGGGTGAAGACCTGGCCTGTTCGCACGCAAGGCGACGGGCAAGCGCGAGGTTAAGGTGTCAAAGGAATGACCATTACTGCTACAGCACTTCCAAAATCCGGAGAAGCGGACGGAACCGTCAAGTACGCCGGCATCGGGCCGCTGGAACTTGAAGCCGGCGGTTTCCTTCCGGACGTCGTCCTGGGTTACGAGACCTGGGGACAATTGAACGCCGATGCCTCCAACGCGGTACTCATCCAACACGCGCTGACGGGCAGTACCCATGTAGCCCGTGGAGCCACGGACGAAGAGGGTTGGTGGGAGCAGCTGGTGGGACCGGGTGCCACGATCGACACCAACAAGTTCTTCGTCATCTCCATCAACATCGTTGGCGGCTGTTACGGCAGCACCGGCCCGTCCTCGGAAGCTCCCGATGGGCGCCCTTGGGGCTCCCGATTCCCGCTGGTCACCCTCCGGGACAGCACTGAAGCCGAGTCCCGTCTGGCCGATGCCTTGGGAATCGATGCGTGGCACGCCGTGTTGGGCGGGTCCATGGGTGGCGCACGCGCTCTTGAGTGGGCTGCGACGTTCCCGGACAGGGTTAAACGCTGCGCTGTCATTGCGGTGGGGGCGTACAGCACGGCCGAGCAGATTGCGTTCGCTCAGGCCCAAACTTTGGCCATCAGGCAGGATCCGAACTTCAACAACGGCGACTACTACAGCGGTGCTGCGCCTGAGCACGGTTTGGCGTTGGCTCGGCGCATCGCCCACATCACGTACCGCTCGGCGTTGGAATTGGACTTCCGCTTCGGCCGGCAAGCCCAGCACCAGGAGACCCCACTCACCGCCGCAGTGTTGCGGGAGCGCGGCCGCTACCAGGTGGAAAGCTACCTCGACCACCAAGGGACCAAGCTGGTCCGCCGGTTTGATGCCAACAGCTACATCGCCATCACCGAGGCCCTGATGTCCCACGACGTCACGCGTGGCCGCGGTTCCCTGGAGCAGGCGTTGTCCGGCACCACGGCGGAGTTCTTCGTGGCGGCAGTGGACAGCGACAGGCTTTACTTCCCGGCACAGTCACGGGAGCTTGCTGCCGCGCTCCCCGGCGAAGTTCCGGTCCACGTCATTGAAGCGCCGATCGGCCATGATGGCTTCCTCACTGAAATCGGCCAGCTCGCAGCCCAGCTCCGCGAGGCGTTCTTCGCATAGTTCTGAAGGCGGCCTAGCCGTTCATGATGTCGCCGCGCTGCTTCATGTAATCCTCCATGGCGATCTCGCCGCTGCTGAACTCCGCGTCCAGCTCGGCCAGCTTCCGTGCGCGGTAGCCCTGCGGCTCCGAGCCGCCGGTTGCGTACGGTGCGGGGGATGAAGGGCTCGACGCCGGAGCGGACTGCGGTGCCGCATCCGCAGGCCGGATGGTGGTGGGCTCAGACGGGTAGCCAGGGTAATTTTGCCCAGGGTATTGCTGCTGCGGGTACTGCTGCTGAGGGTATCCCTGCCCGGGGTACTGCTGCGGGTAATTCTGCGCGGGATGTCCCTGCCCAGGATACTGCTGCTGCGGGTATCCCTGCCCGGGGTACTGCTGCTGCGGATAATCCTGTGGCGGATAGCCAGGGCCGGGCAGGTTCTGCTGCGGATAGTTCTGCGGGGGATACCCCGGGCCGCGGAATTTCCCGTCCTGGATCCGACGCGCCCGGGAGCGGTTGTACATTCGGATTCCAAAGGGAATGATCCACGAGCAGACGATGATCCAGAAGATCAGATTGTTCACAGTGCAGGCCTCCTAGGTCTCATCCCAGCTTAGTCCTGCTCATTGACACCGACTCCCGGCTACTTAACAAGCGCTACTTCACAGACTCCCCGCTTCTTCACAATCGGTTCCGCCACGCCGCAACCTCTCTACTTCACAACCTCTCCGCTACTTCACAACAGGGTGGTCTCCATCCCGAGGAAGCGGCCGTAACGGTCAACTTCTGTCTCCAGGGCGTCCTGCTCTTCAGGAGTTGTGGGCCGGTTCATCCTGACGTCCAGCTGGCAGGCTCTGCCGGAGAATCCGTGGCGCCACCATCCAGCCAACCTGCCGTTGAGCAGGACCACGTGCATGGGGCCGTTGTCCTCGGGGAGGTACGGTGCCGTTCCGCCAAGGAAACCCCTGGACTGCGAGTAGCCCATCACGTATTCGTCATAGCACTGGATGAGGTCAATCCGGGGGAGCGTACGGTCATGGGCCGAAGCATCATTTCCGCCGGTGAGAATCCCGACTTCCTCGGCGGCCAGAAAATACTCGAGTCCGTCATATTCAAGGCCGCCCAGGCTGCCGGGAGAGATCTCATGGGCAACCTCGATTCCACTCTTCACGTCCCGCATGGTCAGCCCGGACCATGCAGCGCAATCCTTGACAGTAGCTGGTCCCCGGCTGCTGAAGTACCGCAGAGCCAACTTTCCAAGCGACTCTTCGCGTTCCTCGACACTGACCGCCGCAGGGACCTGGCCGGGGACACGTTCCTCGAACAGGGCATACGTCTGTTTCAGGGCACCGCCCGCGGATCTGACGGGGGACCCGCTGACAAGGACGCGGCTGATCTCGGCATGCATGAGGTGGTAGACGAAGCCCAGGCCTTTGCTGGGGAAGCCGGCCTGTCCCAGGACTTCGGCCAGTTCCTCTCGCGTCTTGTGCGCTCCGTCCGCCACGGCTGAGGCCATGATGTGGCTGCTCCTGGCAGCACTGTCCTGGTCCACTCCTGTTTGGCGGTACATGCCTTTGTTGCCCTGATGGAGTCGATCAGCGGACAGTCCCATCAACCAGCCGAGGTCCTCCCGGTGCACAAAATGCCAGGTGGGGCGGAGGATGTGCGTTCGCAGGATGGTTCCATCGGCGACCGCCTGCTCAACCTCAGATGCGGTGACCATGGAAGAAGCCCCTGGTGAGCTTCTCTGCGCCAACGTCCAACGGGCGTACGGGAACTCCTGTGATTGGACGGCCAGGAGATTGCGCACCACCTCCCCAGGGTTTTCCGCGTAGGGTGCCCGCAACTGTTGCCGCCGGAGCCGGGTGTGCCGAAAGACTTCACCGTACGGAGCGCTTTCACCCGTGAACGCGGATCCCTCTGGACCGGTGGTCATGTCAGCTGCGCGGCAGCAAGGTGCCGGACGAGCCGAAGACGGGTCCCGGCGTCGGACGCTTTGGTGTGATGCCATCACCCGAGGATTGATGCCGTAGCCGCCGGATCACCCACGGCACAAAGTATTCGCGGGCCCACACGAGATCCGATGACCTCGCCTCACGCCACGTGCGCGGCGGCAGGGATTTAGGCACCAGGGGCTCGAGGGTGTGGTGGACGTTCAGGGCGTCGAGCACCATCATGGCAATGGTGTGGTGGCCCAGCGGCGAGAAATGCAAACGGTCCACGTCCCACATCTGGGGGTCAGCCAACTGCCGCAAGGACCACATGTCCGCGATGATGGCGTCGTGCCGGGCGGCTACCGTCCGGAGGTTCTCGTTGTAAATGGCCACCTTGCCGCGAATGCGTCCCAACACCGATGATGCCGTGTCCGGACCGTTGAAAAGCACCACGGTGGCGCCGCCCGAGCTGAGCTCGGCTACTGCGGCGTCAAGCTTTTCGGCCAACACATCGGGGTCGCCGCCGGGGCGGATGAGGTCATTGCCACCGGCTGAAATGGACACCAGGTCCGGCTGCAATTCCAGGCACGGACCCACTTGTTCGTCGATGATCTGCTGCAGCAGCCTGCCCCGGATGGCAAGGTTGGCGTAGGCGAAGTCTTCCTGGCCCCGGCCCAATTCCTCGGCAACACGATCTGCCCAACCGCGGTTTCCGCCGGGGTTGCGGGGCTCGGGATCGCCGATGCCCTCGGTGAAGGAGTCACCCAATGCCACATAGCGCGTCCATGGGTGCTTCTGAACAGGTTCGTCCGGATTTACTAAATGATTGTTCTCACTCACGCTCATATCCTGCACCGTGACCTCGACCCTACGCCACCGTAGGTTGTTACTTGTGGGTAACTGCAAGAATGGACACATGACTGAAGCACCCGCATTTCCTGCCCCCGTTGTCCTGTGGTCCCACGAGGAGGCCGAGCGCACTGGCAAACCGCTCCTTGTCCTGCTCCACGGCTACGGCTCCAATGAGGAGGACCTCTTCAGCCTGGCAGGACTCTTGCCCGACGGCTTTGTAGTGGCAGCCCTTCGCGCGCCGATGCCCATGGGTCCGGGCTACACGTGGTTCCCGTTGACGGCCTCGATCGACTACTCGCTGGACGCTGTAAAGCTGGCAGCCGAGTACGCCCTCGAATGGCTGGACACCGTCAAGGCGAACCACTCGTCGGTGACGTTGCTGGGCTTCTCCATGGGGATGGCCATGGCTACCACCATGCTCCGTTACCGTCCCGCGGACTTCGCCGCCGTCGTCGGGCTTTCCGGGTTTGTGATCGACGCCGGTGCTGACACGGCCTTCCGCGATGATGAACTGGACGGTACGCTGCCCATGTTCTGGGGCCGTGACCAGCAGGATCCCGTGATCACCCAGGACAAAATCGAGTACACCATGGGCTGGGTGCGCAACCACGTTGACCTCACCAAGGTGCTTTACACGGGGATGTGGCACGGCATCAACCAGCAGGAAATCGGACACGTGGGAGAGTTCCTCACCCACAAGGTCCTCACGCCCTGATAAACGCAACGCGGGGTCACTTATGGCCCATTGAAGGCCTCATCATGGGCCATAAGTGACCCCGGGTTGCTTCAGGCGGCGGTGATCCGAACCGTCTGGCCGTTGACGGTCACGGTATCGCCCACATGCAGTTGGCGGCCCCGGCGATCATCAATTTCGTTATTGACCTTGACCAAGCCGTTTTTGATGAGCTCCGTGGCTTCAACGCCATCCTCCACCAAGTTGGCGAGCTTCAGCAGCTGGCCCAATCGGATCATGTCGTCACGGATGGGGATCTCTTCAATTTCGGGGTTGCTCATACAGCAATGATGCCTGAAGTAGTGTGGTGACGGTGCCGCAGCCTCCTTCCCGTCCCACGCTTCCCCTGGTCATCGGCCTGCCCATTGCCGTAGCGACGGGCTTGGTCATCCCGCTTCAAGCGAGGATCAACGGGGCGCTCGCCGCAAAACTGGACGACGGCATCGCCTCATCCGTGGTGAGCTTCACCACAGGGCTCTTGGTCATCACGGCCATTTCCTTTGCCACCCCCAGGGGAAGGGCCGGCCTCCAGCGCATCATTCCCGCTGTCCGGAACCGCAGTTTTCCCCGCTTCTACGTCATGGCCGGGGCTATTGGCGCTTTGTTCGTCTTCGCTCAGTCGTTCACGGTGGGCCTCTTGGGCGTTGCGTTGTTCACCGTTGCAGCGGTCACCGGCCAAACGTTGAGCGGCTTGCTCGTGGACAGGATGGGAATTGGCCCGGGAGGCAAGCGCGCCATCACCGGGATCAGGGTCCTTGGCAGTGTCCTGACTGTTGCCGCCGTCGCTTGGGCTGTCTCCCCGCGGTTCGGCGGCGATGCCGACGTCGCATCCCTGGTCCTTCCTATCCTCCTGCCCCTGGCCGCGGGCTTCTGCATGAGCTTCCAGCAAGCCATGAACGGCACTGCCACGGTCCACTACGGAACACCCATCGCGGCCACGCTGGTCAACTTCATTGCCGGGTCCGTTATTTTATGGATCGCGTGGACGATCAAGCTGGCCGTAGCCGGCCCGGGAAATCCTCTTCCAGACCAATGGTGGTACTACATGGGCGGCCCCATGGGGTGTGTGTTCATCGGCCTGGCGGCCTTGTTGGTCCGCAGCCTAGGCGTCCTGATCACGGGTTTGGGCATGATCGCAGGGCAGTTGGTGGGATCGCTGGTGCTCGACGTCGTGATCCCCAGTCCCGGCGCGGTAGTCGCCTTGCCCACGGTGCTGGGTACGGTACTGACACTCGCCGCGATCATCGTGGCCACGCTGCCGTGGCCCAAGGGAGCTTTGGCACGGAGTGGCCGGACCAAAGGCCGGTAGGCTTAGAAGCGCAGTGCCCTGCAGTACTTTTTCCAGTAGTCTCAAGTACTTTGCAGTTATTTTCCCTCAGCACCCCGCCGGACAACCTCGTCTGGATTCCGGGGCAAACCACCGCGGACCGCACCCAGCGGCCCTGTAGATCAAAATGGAGTCACCCATGGCAGCAAAATCCGTCCTTGACCAGGTCATTTCCCTCTCCAAGCGGAGGGGCTTTGTCTTCCAGGCCGGTGAAATCTATGGTGGCTCGCGTTCTGCGTGGGACTACGGTCCCCTCGGTGCTGAACTGAAGGAAAACATCAAGCGCCAGTGGTGGCAGAGCATGGTCCGCGGCCGCGAGGACGTTGTGGGCCTGGATTCCTCGGTGATCCTGCCCCGCCAGGTATGGGAAGCGTCCGGCCACGTTGAGGTCTTCTCCGATCCCCTGGTTGAGTGCCTTTCCTGCCACAAGCGCTACCGCGCTGACCACCTCGAAGAAGAATACGAGGAAAAGAAGGGCCGCCCGGCGGAGAACGGCCTGGCGGACATCGTCTGCGCCAACTGCGGCACCCGTGGCCAGTGGACCGAGCCCCAGGAATTCTCCGGCTTGCTCAAAACCTTCCTCGGCCCCGTGGCCAGCGAAGAGGGCATGCACTACCTGCGTCCGGAAACCGCCCAGGGCATCTTCGTGAACTTCAACAACGTGCTCACCACGTCCCGGAAGAAGCCACCGTTCGGCATTGGCCAGATCGGCAAGTCCTTCCGTAACGAGATCACACCGGGCAACTTCATCTTCCGCACCCGCGAGTTCGAGCAGATGGAAATGGAATTCTTCGTTGAGCCGGGCACGGATGAAGAGTGGCACCAGTACTGGATGAAGGAACGCATGTCCTGGTACACGGGCCTGGGCATCCGTGAGGACAACCTGCGGTTCTTTGAACACCCGCTGGAGAAGCTCAGCCACTACTCCAAGGGCACCACGGACATCGAGTACCGCTTCGGCTTCCAGGGCTCTGAATGGGGCGAGCTCGAGGGCATCGCCAACCGCACGGACTTTGACCTCTCCACCCACGCCAAGGCTTCCGGCACGGACCTGAGCTACTTCAACCAGGCCACTAACGAGCGCTACACGCCGTTCGTCATTGAACCGGCCGCTGGCTTGACCCGCTCCTTCATGGCCTTCCTTATTGACGCGTACACCGAGGATGAGGCACCCAACGCCAAGGGCGGCGTCGATGTCCGCACCGTACTGAAGCTGGATCCGCGCCTGGCGCCCGTCAAGGCCGCCGTCCTGCCGTTGAGCCGTAACGAGGACCTGTCCCCGAAGGCGAAAGCACTGGGTGCCCAGCTGCGCAAGAACTGGAACATCGACTTTGACGACGCCGGCGCGATCGGCCGCCGCTACCGTCGCCAGGACGAGATCGGTACCCCGTTCTGCATCACCGTTGACTTTGACACCTTGGAAGACCAGGCCGTCACCATTCGTGAGCGCGACACCATGAGCCAGGAACGTGTGTCCCTGGACAAGGTTGAGGGCTATCTGGCAGCACGCTTGATCGGCGCCTGATCGTGGCTTTGGAGTACCGCGAATGGAAAGAGGGCGACGACCTCGCCCTCCTGGAAATCTGGGGCAGCCCGGAAACCCTTCCCGCCGAACAGTTCCGGGCAGCGCTGGCACCATCGGGCAATCAGCCTTGGCGCCGCTGCATCGTTGCTGAGGACGTGGTGGACGGGGTCCGTATCCCTGTGGCTGCCGGTGTGGTTCATGAGGCGTCATTGCACCCGGAGCGACTCTGGGCGTACGTCGAGGTTGCCAAGGATCACCGGCGTGAAGGCGTGGGGGCCACTCTCCTGACCATGCTGCGCCGCGAAGCGGGGAACTCGCCGTCGGGGGTTTCAAAACTGCGCAGCAAGGTGGAACCGGACACCGCTGGTGCGGCCTTCGCGGCTGCCTCAGGTCTTGCCCCTATTCAGCGTTCGCAGTTGGTGGTGGTGAAGCCGGAACCTTTGTCCTTGCCTCGTTTTGGCGACGGCTCGGAGGAAGCCGCCTCGGAGCGTGTTGAGGATCTTGCTACCGGTTCTGTGGAGCTCAGTGACGTGGTGGGAAAGTACTATTCACACGTCCACCACTGGGACAGCCCGGGCGAGCTCAGCATTGCCACAGTGCAGCGTTTGTTCCTGCACGACCTGACCGGCGCGCATGGGGCGATCGTCCTGCGAGCCCCCAAGGAGAGTGCCTTCGGCCAAGGCGTTCCGGCCAGCCGCAAGGGCAAGATCCAGGCTTTCGCGATCAGCTACGCCCAGGGTGACTCGGACGAGCCTTCGGATGTCTTCCTGGGGCACGATCCCATGCTGTCCGCCGAAGAAGCGGAGACCGCTGTCCGGGACCTGTTGGCTCTCATCGCTTACCAGCACCCCGTGCTGCTGGAAGTCGACGAATCCATGACCGCCCTGCGCACGGTCCTTGCACCTTTGCTGGAATCAGGCAAGGCCCACGTGCGTGGTGCGGATACGTTGATCGTGAGCGACTGACCACCGTTTCTGCACGTCAGGATCCCGCCTTCCGCTGGCCGCAGCGGAAGGCGGGATCCTTGCGTCTAACATCGCGCCCGCCTGAGGCAAAGGACACGAGCCTTCCCGCGTAGGGTTAAGGGCATGAGGTTTTGCTGCTGATGGGCCACGGTCACTCCCACGGTCATTCTGAAATTTCCGAGCCAACCGCTCAGGCGCTTGCGTCCCGGAAGAGAGCCAACTGGATTCTTACGGCCATTCTGGTTCCGGTGGGCGTTCTGACGCTGGTAGCCATGATGGTTATGTGGCCTTCAGGAAGCAGGGAAGGCATCACGTTTTCCAGTCCTTATCAGGCTGCTCCGGGGGTGACGTTTGACACCGGCCGGATCCAGGGCGTGGTGGTGGAAAGCTGCACGCAAACGGGCCAAGCGGACGCTGCCCAGAACAGTACGAGCCAGAACAACACGAGCCAAAACAACACCGGCCAGAACAGCCAGTCCGGCGGATCACAGTGCACGTTCGCCTTCACTGAGCCGGACAAGGGCGGCGACGTTGTGAAGGTAGTGATCAACCCTGATGTTGCCATGTCCCACGGTGTGGATGTGGGTGACTCCATCCGGTATCTGAACTTGTCCGCGGTCCAGGGAACCAATGCGGGAAGTGGCGCGCCGGCCTACGTTTTTGTGGACTTCGTCCGCGGTATCCCCATAGCTCTTTTGGCCGTGCTGTACGCGGTGGTGGTCATCGCGGTGGCCCGTTGGCGCGGCTTCCGGGCGCTCCTGGGATTGGTGGGTGCGTACTTCGTCCTGGTCAGCTTCATCCTGCCTGGTCTAGTGGAGGGCAAGCCGCCGCTCCTGCTGGCATTGGTGGGGTCCACGGTGATCATGATCGGGGTGCTGTACTTCGCGCACGGATTCTCTGCGCGAACATCCACGGCATTGCTGGGCACGATCTTCGGGCTCAGCATCACCGCCCTGTTGGCCGCCTGGGCTACGGATGCCGCCAACCTGGCGGGCGTGGGAAACCACGACGCCTCAACGCTGGTGAATATGTCGCCCCAGATCTCAATCTCCGGGATCATCCTCTGCGGACTGATCATTTCCGGCCTGGGTGTTCTCAACGACGTCACCATCACCCAATCATCTGCTGTGTGGGAGCTTTACGAACTGGCCCCCAATACCAGTGCCCGCAAGCTGTTCTCCTCCGCCATGAGGATCGGCCGGGACCACATCGCCTCTACGGTGTACACCATCGCCTTTGCCTACGCCGGTGCTGCTCTTCCGATCCTCATCATCGTGATGCTGTACGACCGGCCGCTGGCTGAGGCCTTGACCAGCGCCGAACTCTCCGAGGAAGTCATCCGCACACTGGTGGGTTCCATCGGCCTTGTCCTCGCGATCCCTGTTACCACCCTGATCGCAGTTCTGGTGGTCAAGGCGACCGGCATGAAGCGCCTCGCCGCTGCGGGCGCCCCTACCGTTACTGCGGAGGAGCTTAACGACACCGGCTCGCTGGCAGCAGCTGCCGCCGTCGTGGGTTCCGGTCCGCAGGAGAAGCACGACGCCGATGCCCGCCAAGCCGATGCCCGCCAAGCCGGGGCCGGCAAGCCTGCCCGGCCGGGCAGCCGCCGGGCCCAACGCGAAGCGGAGCGGCGCGCCACCGACTAAATGACATTTGTCATCCCGGATTCATGACACCCGCTATGCGGATGCGGGCCCCATCCCGGCTTGAATTGGTAGACCACACCACTTCCAGGGAGAGCCATGACGAACACAGCTGTGCCAGCCGTTCACCTAGCCGGCCTTCACAAGAGCTTCGGGAAGGTCCACGCCGTCCGCGGCCTGGACCTGACGGTGCAGCAGGGGGAAGTGGTGGCCTTCCTGGGACCGAACGGTGCCGGCAAGACCACCACCATCGACATGATCCTGGGGCTCAGCACCCCGGACGGGGGCGACGTCGCCGTTTTCGGACGCACGCCGCGGGCCGCGATTGCCAGGGGACAGGTAGCCGCGGTGATGCAGACCGGTGGCCTGCTGCGAGATATCAGTGTCCGTGAAACCGTGCAGCTCACGGCGGCCATGTTCGACTCCTCCCGTCCAGTGGACGAAGTCCTGGCCAGGGCCGGAATCCTGGACATTGCAGACAGGAGGGTGGAGAAGTGCTCAGGCGGCCAGCAGCAGCGCCTGCGCTTTGCCATGGCGTTGGTCTCGGACCCCGGGCTGCTCATCCTGGACGAGCCAACCACGGGCATGGACGTGGCGGGCCGCCGTGATTTTTGGTCAGCCATCCGGGCCGATGCGTCACGCGGCCGCACAGTCATCTTCGCCACCCACTACCTTGAAGAAGCCGACGCCTACGCTGACCGGATTGTGCTGGTCCGCCAGGGAACAATCGTGGCCGACGGCACGGCTGCCCAGGTCAAGAACCTGGCGTCCGGAAGGACCGTACGGGCAACACTTCCGCCGGGGGACCGGGACTTGCTGGCCGGTCTGCCGCCGGCGGACCGCATCGAGTACGACGCCGGCCGTGTCACCGTCCGCACTGCCGACTCTGATGCAGTGGTCCGTTACCTGCTCAACAACACCGGCGCCCACGATCTCGAAGTAGTCTCACACAACCTCGAGGAAGCTTTCGTAACACTCACCGCTGACGAACCCGGCTCGGACGCCAGCCAGAACGCCTTCGAAGGAGACCGCGCATGAGCCAGGCAACAGCCATCCAGGACCGGAAACCTTCTGCGGGCGGAATCAACAGCACCTTCCTGTGGATCGAGATCAAGCGGTTGCTCCGCAACCGCAGGACCATGATCTTCACCGTCCTGATGCCGGCGATCTTCTTCTTCATTTTTGGGCTCTCCAACAAGGACCAGCTGCTGCCCAACGGACACAGCTACGGCCAGTACATCCTGATTAGCCTTACCGTCTACGCGGCCATGACGGCGGCCACGGGCGCGGGGAGCCAAGTTGCGGTTGAACGGGCGCAGGGTTGGAGCAGGCAATTGCGGCTCACCCCGCTCCTGCCAGGCGCCTACATTGCCGTGAAAGCTGCGGCGGCGCTGACCCTGTCCTTGGTAGCAGTGATCGCCCAGTTCGTCATTGGTGCCTTAGCCGGAGTGACCATGGATCCGCAGATTTGGCTCACCGCGGGCCTGGTTGCGTGGCTTGGCTCCCTCGTCTTCGCGGCACTGGGCCTGTTCGTGGGGTACCTCATGCCAAGCCAGAACGTCATGCAGATCCTGGGGCCGGCGCTTGCCATCCTGGCCATGCTGGGAGGGTTGTTCATGCCCATCGAGATCATGGGGGATACCTTTGGCCAGATCGCGAGGTTCACACCGGCCTACGGGATAGGTCAGTTGGCCCGGAGCCCCATCACCGGTGAGTTCGATGCCATGTGGATCCTCAACGTCCTGGTGTGGCTGGCCATCTTCGTTGGCGGGGCAGCCATGGCTTTCCGGCGCGACACCAAGCGTGTTTGAGGACGCTCCGCGGTGACTAGTGTGGGATCCATGAGCAGGCTGAATAGGCAGCGCAGGCTGAATAGGCAGAACAGGCTGAACAGGCTGAGCCTTGGCGATACCTTCCGCGGGCCCGGACCCCGCAGATGGTTTGTTGGCGCCGGGTTCTCCATCATCCTGTGGGCCTGGCCTACGTGGAACCTCGTGTGGTCCGTGGACCAACCAGTCCTTTGGAAGGTAGCCGCCTCCGCAGCCCTGGTGGCATTCTTCGCCGCCTACGCGGTGCTGCCTATGTACAGCCGGAGGCGCGGAACCAGGACCGGGCTGGCTTGCGCCGGGATCTTGCTGGCCGTCAACGGGTTGGTGATTCTCCTGGTGGGCAAGGAAGCCCTGTGGACGTGGCCGTTCCTTGCTTGTGCCATCGGCATGACTCCACTTCCGCACCGCGTGGACTTTGTCCTCATTGGTTCCCTGGCTGCCATCTCCTTGGCAACAGAACTGTTGACGGGGACTCCGGAGCAAGCGTTCTTTCAGCCGGCGCTCATCCTCTCGCTTGGCTTCATGATGTCCTCCTTTGCACGGTTGATCCGGCAGACGGTCCAGTTGCGGGAAGCGCAAACTGAGCTCGCCGACGCCGCAGTGGCTGCCGAACGCAGCCGTGTGGCACGGGACATGCACGACATCCTTGGCCATTCCCTCACCGTGATCGCCGTCAAAGCCGAACTCGCGGGCCGGTTGATGGAGGGGGCACCCGCCGATCCGGCCACGCACAGGGCCGCCGCCGAAATCAGCGATGTGCAGGAGCTCGCCCGCGGCGCGCTCGCAGATGTCCGTGCAACCGTGGCGGGTTACCGGGGAGTGAATGTCCTGGCTGAGCTTGCCGTGGCCCGGACAGCACTCGAATCGGCCGGCATCAACGCCGAACTCCCGGGCACAGTTGAGCAGGTCCCGGCCAGGCACCGGGAACTCTTCGGTTGGGTTCTCCGGGAAGGCGTCACCAATGTGGTGCGGCACTCCGGCGCCGGCCGCTGCCGGGTCCTGTTGACGGCGTCGAGCGTATTGGTGGAGGACGACGGCGTGGGGCCAGGCACGGGGGAACCGCTCGGCAGCGGGTTGGCCGGCATTCGGGAAAGAACAGCCGCGGCAGGGGGAAGCGTCAGCGTCGGCATGAGTGACCTGGGAGGGTTCAGATTGGCAGTTGAGGTATGACGATCCGGTTGGTGATAGCCGACGACCAAGCACTGGTTCGTGGTGCTTTGGCAGCTTTGTTGGGGCTTGAGCCGGACATCGAGGTGGTTGCTGAGCTGGGGGACGGGACCGGCGTGGCGGAGGCCGTCCTGGAGCACGCCGCGGATGTTGCGATGCTCGACGTCGAGATGCCCGGCCTCGATGGCATCAGTGCAGCAGCCGCAGTCCGCCAGGCAGCGCCCGCGTGCCGGGTCCTCATGGTCACCACGTTCGGCCGTCCGGGATACCTCAAGCGTGCCATGCAAGCCGGGGCCTCGGGGTTCGTGGTGAAGGATACTCCTGCCCGTCAGCTCGCTGAGGCTGTTCGGCGGGTGCACCGCGGCCTTCGCGTGGTGGATCCGGCCCTCGCCGCGGAGTCTTTGACGTCCGGCGACAGTCCGTTGACTGACCGTGAAACGGATGTGCTGCGGGCGGCGTCCGGGGGCGGGACGGTGGCGGATATCGCCAAAGCCGCCATGCTGTCCGAGGGCACAGTGCGGAATTATCTTTCGGCGGCGATGGCCAAGACGGGCGCAAGAACCAGGGCCGAAGCGGTCAGGTTGGCCGAGGATAACGGCTGGCTCCTGTAGGGGATCGCGCCGATTTGCCCGGATTTGCAACAATGGATAGGTGACTGTTGTAGCAACGCCCCCCGCACCAAAGCTTGAGCTCCCGCCATTGAAGCTCGGTGGGATCACCGTGGACACTCCGGTAATCCTTGCCCCCATGGCGGGCATCACCAACTCTGCCTTCCGCAGGCTGTGCCGTGAATACGGTGGCGGCATGTACGTCGCTGAGATGGTGACTTCGCGTGCCTTGGTGGAGCGGACGCCCGAATCGTTGCGCATCATCTCCCACGATGAGGATGAGAAAGTCCGTTCCGTGCAGCTCTACGGTGTGGACCCCGTGACGGTGGGTGCCGCAGTGCGCATGCTCGTCGAAGAGGACCGCGCTGATCACATCGACCTCAACTTCGGTTGCCCGGTCCCCAAGGTGACCCGTCGCGGCGGCGGGTCAGCCCTGCCGTGGAAGATCGATCTTTTCACCTCCATCGTCAACACAGCGGTGAAGGAAGCCTCCAAGGGCGGCATCCCGCTGACCATCAAGATGCGCAAGGGCATCGACGAGGACCACCTGACCTACCTCGACGCCGGCAGGATCGCCCGTGACGCCGGAGTGGCCGCCGTCGCCCTCCACGGCCGCACCGCCGCTCAGTTCTATTCCGGCCAGGCCGACTGGTCAGCCATCGCCCGGCTCCGTGAAGCCCTGCCGGATATTCCCGTGTTGGGCAATGGCGACATTTGGTCAGCCGAGGACGCGGTCCGCATGGTCCGGGAAACCGGCGTGGACGGCGTTGTGGTGGGCCGCGGTTGCCAGGGGCGTCCATGGCTGTTCGGCGACCTTCAGGCTGCGTTCGAAGGCAGCGACCAGAGGCACCGCCCGGGCCTACGCGAAGTAGCCGAGGGCGTGTACCGGCATGCCGAACTGATGGTGGAAACCTTCGGGAACGACGAATACAAGGCGCTCCGCGAAATCCGCAAGCACATGGCCTGGTACTTCAAGGGCTACGTGGTGGGCGGGGAACTCCGTGCCAAGCTTGCCACCGTGCCCACGCTGGAGGTGCTGCGCGAATACCTTGATGAGCTGGACATGGACTCGCCCTACCCGGGAGTCGATTCCGAGGGGCCACGCGGCCGTGCAGGCTCCCCCAAGAAGCCCGCCTTGCCCAAGGACTGGCTGGTAAGCCGTCAACTCAACGCGGAACAGAGCGCGGATATCTCGGCCGCGGAGCTTGACGTTTCGGGCGGCTAGCCTCACACGTGTAAGACTGACTCAAGAAGCTCCACACCCGGCGCTTGAAGGAGGCAGATACCCATGGGAACCGAAGCGATGATTGGCCACGACGGGACGGCACACGATTTTGTGCTCGCTATCCCCGGTTATGCCGAGGCAGATTCCGCGCGGTGGGTTGAAGAGCCGCGCAAGAGCAACTACCGCTCCGACTTTGAGAGGGACCGGGCAAGGGTCCTGCACTCTTCGGCGCTACGAAGGCTCGGCGCCAAAACACAGGTAGTTGCCCCGGATACGGATGACTTTGTGCGCACCCGGCTGACCCACAGCTTAGAAGTGGCGCAGGTGGGCCGGGAGCTAGGCCGCTCCCTGGGCTGCGATCCTGACGTGGTGGACACTGCGTGCCTGAGCCATGACCTCGGCCATCCACCCTTCGGCCACAACGGTGAGTCGGCGCTGAACGAAGTAGCGCACACCATCGGTGGCTTCGAGGGCAACGCCCAGACGCTGCGGCTGTTGACCCGGCTCGAACCCAAAGTGCTCGCCGAGGACGGCAGGCCGGCAGGGCTCAACCTGACCCGAGCCAGCCTGGACGCCGCGTCCAAATACCCGTGGTCCGCCGTCGACGCCCCGGTCATCCATGGTCACCGCACCAGCAAGTTCGGCGCCTACGAGGACGACCTTCCAGTGTTCGAATGGCTGCGGGAGGGCGCTCCGGGCAACCGCTCGTGCATCGAGGCCCAGGTGATGGACCTCGCCGACGATATTTCGTACTCAGTCCATGACGTTGAGGACGCGATCGTGGCCGGCCATTTCCAGCTCAAGTGGATGGAAAACCCGGACCACCGGGCGCGCGTCGTGGGCTACACCAAGCAGTGGTACCTGCCGCATAACGACCCCGCCGAGATTGACGCTGCCTTGGCCCGGTTGGAGGCCACCAAGGTTTGGGTTCGCGAAGCTGATGGTAGCCGGAAATCCATGGCTGCCCTGAAGGACATGACCAGCCAGTTGATCGGCCGGTTCTGCCAGAGCGCCATGGAAACAACGCGGGCCCATTTCGGTCCAGCCAACCTGACGCGCTACGACGCCGAGCTCATGGTCCCGGAAGAGACCGTCACAGAGATCGCAGTCCTCAAGGGCCTGGCCACCACGTTTGTGATCTCCACCGATCACCGCCAGCCGGTCTACGAACGTCAACGCGAAGTGCTGCACGCACTGGTGGGTGTCTTGAACGCCACCGGCGACCGTCACCTGGAGCCGATGTTCGCTGCGGACTGGCGTGACGCCGTCGACGACGGTACGCGGCTGCGCGTGGTGATCGACCAGGTTGCGTCGTTAACTGACGTCTCCGCGCTGGCCATGTATGAGCGGCTGGTGGGCAGCCTGCCCTCGCTCTGGTAGCCGTTGTGCGGCCACCGTTAACGGCGGAGTCTCCCGGGCCCAGCGACTAGGATGGTGACGTGGCTGGCCTGATCAAACGTGAAGATATCGACGAAGTACGCCAGCGCACGGATATCAAGGAAGTCGTTGACGGTTACGTCACTCTTAAGGGTGCCGGGCTGGGCAGTTTCAAGGGCCTGTGCCCCTTCCACGATGAGCGCTCGCCCTCCTTCACGGTTCGCCCGCAAGTGGGCAGGTACCACTGCTTCGGCTGTGGCGAAGATGGGGACGCCATCTCCTTCGTCCAGAAGATGGATCACAGTTCCTTCCACGAAGCGGTTGAGAAGCTGGCCGCCAGGATCGGTTACGAGCTGCGCTATGAGGACGGTGGAACAGGTCCCAGCCGTGAGGAAGTGGGCAAGCGCCAGCGCCTGCTGGACGCCCACAAGATCGCTGATGAGTTCTTCCGCGCGCAACTGCTGACGCCCGGAGCGGCAGAAGCACGCAATTTCCTGGACGGCCGCGGTTTTGATCGGGCAGCCGCCGAGCACTTTGGCGTGGGATACGCGCCCCAAGGCTGGGACGCGTTGCTGAAGCACCTGCGCGGACGCGGGTTCACGGATGCTGAACTGAAACTCACGGGGATGTTCTCGGAAGGAAACCGGGGCATCTATGATCGCTTCCGCGGGAGGCTGATTTGGCCTATCCGGGACATCGCGGGGGACACCATAGGGTTCGGCGCCCGCAAACTCTTTGAGGACGATCAAGGCCCCAAATACCTGAACACCCCTGAAACCACCCTCTACAAGAAGTCCCAGGTGCTTTACGGGATCGACCTCGCCAAGCGCAATATCGCCAAGGAACGGCAACTGGTGGTGGTGGAGGGATACACGGACGTCATGGCCTGCCACCTTGCAGGAGTCACGACGGCGGTAGCCACCTGCGGTACTGCCTTCGGTACCGAGCACATTAAGGTTGCCCGGCGGCTGCTCTCCGACGACGGCAGCGGCGGAGAGGTTATATTCACCTTCGACGGCGATGCCGCCGGCCAGAAGGCCGCGTTGCGCGCTTTCGAGGAAGACCAACGGTTCACGGCCCAGACGTATGTGGCCGTGGAACCATCCGGGGCCGACCCCTGTGATCTTCGCCAACTCAAGGGCGACGCTGCGGTGCGCGAGCTCATCAGCACCCGCAAGCCCCTGTTCGAGTTCGCCATCCGGGCCACGCTTCGGCGGCACAACCTGGACACTGTGGAAGGCCGCGTGGCTGCCCTGCGTGAAGCCGCCCCTGTGGTGGCCCAGATCAGGGACTCAGCCACCAGGCCCGGCTACACCCGCAACTTGGCAGGCTGGTTGGGTATGCCCATCGAGGAAGTCAGCGGGTACGTCGGGGCAGCGGCCAAGCGGGCCGCTTCCGGCGGCGGCGCGTCCAACAACGGCGGTGCCTCCGGTCCGGGGGGCGCGGGCACGGCCAATACTGGGGCGCCGGCGGCAGCACCGGCGTCGAGCGGTCCGTTCTTCCAGCGGCCTGATCCCAGGGACCCTATAGCTGCAATGGAACGCCAAGCCCTTGAAGTGGTCCTCCAGGAGCCCGCGGTACTGGGTGGGGGAGCCTGGCAACGCTTCGAGGCCTCGTACTTCACCAACCCCGCTTATGCGGTCATCCATACCGCAATCAGGGCTGCCGGATTGGCACACGCGGAGGACCCGGTGGCCTGGGTAGAGCAGGTCCGGCAGGAAGTTCCTGAGCCGTTGCGGCCCTTGGTCTCGGAACTTGCGGTGACGCCGCTGCCCGCGAGCACCATCGAGGCCATGCAGCGGTACTGCCGTGACATCCTGGCCCGTCTCTTCGAGTTGCAGATCACCAGGATCAAGGCGGACAAGATGGGACAGTTGCAGCGCCTGGACGCCGGGGCAAATCCAGAGGAGTTCCAACGGCTGAACCGGGAGCTGATGCAGCTCGAAATGGAACGCCGCTCGTTGCGCTCGGACGGCTGACAGCGCCGATTTCGTTTTCCGGCGGGGCCCTGTTAAGCTAGTAACCGCTTCATTCCTCCGTAGCTCAATTGGCAGAGCATTCGACTGTTAATCGAAGGGTTACTGGTTCAAGTCCAGTCGGAGGAGCGCGCAATATCCCCGTTCCGGGTCTCTCGGAACGGGGATATTTTTATACCCGGGGAGGGTACCCGCAGCCGATTTCGCATTCCGGCGAAACCTTTGCTAAAGTCATAGGCGCTTCATTCCTCCGTAGCTCAATTGGCAGAGCATTCGACTGTTAATCGAAGGGTTACTGGTTCAAGTCCAGTCGGAGGAGCATAAGGACCCCGTATCGGCTTCACGCCGGTACGGGGTCCGCTTTTTTTCACACGAAATCCATTTCCACCTGCAGGAAGCGGGAGGCCTCGGCTACCGCGGCCAAGAACGAATCCTGCTCGGTGGGCGGCGTCCTGGGCTCGCGTGGATGCCATTCGTGGGGAGCCGAATACACCCGGGTGAAACCGCCACCCGGGGGAGCGTAAAAGATGCCGAACCTTTGGACAGGCCATTCCGGTGAAGTCTCCGGGGCCACCAGGAGGGCGGCGTCCGTTGAAGGGTTGTACCACTGGGCAATGGGGCGCCGACGGTCATCGGTAAAAAGCCCAGCGGCATAGAGTGCGGCCGATTGCGGGCTCGTCACCGAACACAAGCGGTCCCACCACAGCGGCAGGATGCGTTCATCCCTGCGCTGCCACGGTGCCGGAAGCGGCTGCAGCTCTTGCCAATGTGGCACACCACAACTTTATCGCCGCTGCGGGCCGTGCAAAAGGGTGGGTGCTACGCACGTGCAAAAGGGTGGGTGCTACGCACGTGCAAAAGGGTGGGTGCTATTTGGAAAGACCAAGCCTTGGGTACAGCACTTCGAAACCTTTGGTCAGGCCCGCGTTCAGTGCCAGGCCCACGTGACCGCCGTTGGGAACTTCGTAATACGTCACGGTCATTCCTGCCTCCCGGGCCGCTGCAGAGACTGCTTTGGCGGCCGCTACGTAGGTAGTGTCATCCGAGCCAGCCGTAAAAACTGCCGTTGTGTTGGGGAACTGTTTACCCTTCATGATGTTGATGGGCTTTTGAGCGTCGTAGGCAGCCTGGTTGCCACCGAAGATTGAGGCAAGGTTGCCGGCTGGGTCCTCGGCACCGGGAAATTCCTCGCCTGAAATGTCCACCACGTTTCCCCACATCTGCGGGTATTTGACCGCAAAGGAAATGGCGCATTGCCCTCCATTGGAATACCCGGCGATGGTCCAGTGCTCCCGGTCGGGGAGGATGTTCAAGTTGGCTTTGGCCCAGTTCACAACGTCCTGGTTGATGTACTTCTCTACATTGCCGTATTGGGCGGTGTCCAGGCAGAGGGTGTCATCCTGGTCCGGACCGATTTGGTCTGCCACGATCGCGATAGGGGCCAGGCCATTGTTCTTTGCCGCGAACTCGTCCAAGGCCGCGGAAACATATTGCGGATCAGGCAGCCCCGGCTGGCCCATCATGAGGACCAACAAAGGAAGCTTGGGTGGATTGGCCGTCAAAGCGGCCGGCGGAAGGTAGATGCCTGCGGGCCGGGCATTGAATCCGGAGATGGTGGCCGGAATAACCTGGGTCCCGGCCTGGCCTTGGGCAGGTAGGTTGGCCGGGGGCTTCCAGTTCTGCCACAGCGGACCCGCCGGTACTGATGCATTAGGGTCCGGTTTGGCCAGCTGGATGGCGTCTTCAGTGGAAATGCCCAAGGCCGAGCCCAACGTTTTATTGAGCCCGAACTCTGTGTTGATACCCAGGGCGGCCACTATGGCGAACACGGGGATGGATAACGCGGCCACCACCTTCCGCCACGTAGAACTGTGGCGAAAACTGACCACTGCAACTCCCAGTGCGCCAAAACATGCCAGGGCCCAGAACCACACCCGGGGCGTCAGGCCCACATGAAAGACGTCCAGGACATCCTCCACGAGCCATACAGTCAGCCATCCAAGGAGAACTGCCGCCACGATCGCCGTGGCGGCGGTGACGGCCCAACGCGCTGATGGCCTGAGAAACAGCAACAGAAAAAATCCTGCCCCTATCACTGCGGCTATGGTCATGACAACAGGCCCGCTGATCTCCAGCCTCAGGAGATCGTTCATGATCCGGGCGTCCGCTGAAGCATCATGCGGCTGGCTCCTTGGCTACCATTTGCCGCAGCAACCCGGCGCTTTGGGTGGGGGAGAGCCCCGGCAAGTAGGCCGAGCCCACTGCAATTCCGATCGAGGGCAGAGCCAACGGATCCTGGTAGTACATGTACAAGGTCCGGTGCTCAGGCTGGAACCTCGATTTGAAAGCGGCCAGTGATTTGAACCCGTACATGGGTTCAAGAGCGTTGCCGAGGAGTGCCAGGACGCGGTCCAGCGCGGTGTGGTCCCCATCATCGGTCCCGGCGCCTGCGTTGGCCAGTGGTGAACCGGACAAAGAAATTTGGGGCACCTCTTCTTTGAAGTGGGTAACGGCCGAGGCAATGAGAAACTCCATGACGCCCTTGAAGCCTGTGGTGCGGCGGCGCATGAAGTCCAACGTCCATCCTGAGATCACCCCGTGGCTGAACACAGGGAGCCAGCTGGTGACCCCATGGACCAGCCCTGCGTCATCCACCGCCACGCAGCACAGCACTTCGGGATCCTTGAGTTCGTTCAAGCCGCCCAAAGTGAAGCCCATCTCGGGGAGTGCTTTATCAGCTACCCATTCCTCGGAGATTTCAGCCAGCTGAGCCCGGATTCCCGGCGGCATCCCGTGGTAGGGGTACCAATGGTCCTTGATGGAAAGTTTGTCCGCACGGTTCAAGGCGGTGCGCACATTCTGCCATTCCTTTCCTTTGAAGGTCATGGAGTGGACGTTAAGGAGTGTCTCTTCCGCTACTTCCAGCTTCCTGAAACCGAGGGGAAGCAGCGGGTCATCAAGCTCTGCAGTGGCTGAATAGAAACACGGGATCAGTCCCAGGTTTGCGCAGTGCCTGACGAACCCTGAGGCAGCCTCTGCGTGGTGTTCAAGGGCTCCAAAGGGGCCAGCAACAGTGAGGGCAACCCCGTTGTGAACCTGATAAGCAACCCCGGCCTTCCTGTCCGGGGTGAACCAGTACTGGTTGTTGTCCCACAGCGCCATCCAGGACAAGGTACCGCCGCCATCATGCAACAGTTCCCGGGTGTGGCCCAGGTCCGCTGCAGGATCGGTGGCGATCATCCTGAACCGGCGGAAGTTATTGAGGACAAGTACCAGGATGCAGAGCCAAATAATGTCCCCGCCCAGGCCATAGATCACAGTACTCAGCAGGCCCTGGGGCAGGGCCACGACTAAAGGAACAGGGAACGGAACCAGGATGTGGGTCAACTGCCCGGCAAGGTCCAGGAGGGACGAGCGGCCGGGATTGCCTTCCACGAACCAGAAAATCACGTAGAAAACCACGGCGGCCACCGCGAGGATCAGTGAGGTGCGGCCCAGGGCCCGGTAGCTGGCATCGCTGGACTCCACGCGGAACTTATGGCGGTTCACCAGGAGCAGCGCTGCGATGATGATCGGGGCGAGGACTGCCGGAACCGCGTACAGCAAAAGGTACGCAACATCCTCATCGCCCAGCGCGACCTCCGGATCGGTAACGTACTGGAGGATGGAAAGGACCGTGACCGCCGCCAGATACAACTGGATGACAAGCGTCAATCGGTAGGCCAATCGACGGCCGCGCCTCAGCCCTTCGGCACAGACAAGCAAAAGCAGTACTGGAATCAGCGTCAGGATTGCTGCGCCAAAGCTTTGGACCCCCACAATGCTTTGCAGGCTCACGCAGTTGGTGTCGTTGTTGCAGGCTTCCTGGACTTCATCGGCGTCGGGACTTGCCTGAAGCATTACCTCGGAAACCACCGAAAGAGGCCCGACTTCCCACGTTCCTGTCAATTGCGTGAGTAAGGGGCCCACCGCAAAGACACCCACAACGGTGCCCACCAGGAAACGTGTTTCGCGAAGGCTGGAGGAGTGCAGGGACCCTGCCCGGCGCCGAAGCACCAGCGACTGAACGGCCCAGCCGGCAAGGAGGCCGATTACGGCCCCCGCCAGGGCCTGCAGGCTCTGGGCGACTCCGACGAACAGGGCGAACATCAGCGTGGCGGCCAGCAGCCAGGTCCTCAGGCGCCGCCGCCACAGTGACTCAAGCGCCGCCGTCGAACATCCCAGGGCCGCGGCAGCGCCGCCATAGGCGCCCACCACGTATTCGCCTCCCAGAAAGCTCAGCCATTGATCGCTGGCGTGGGTTCCAAAGGTCACCAGCAGCACAAGCACCAAGGCGCTCAGGGCTGAGCCGGCGATGAAAGCAACCAAAGCCAGCCAAGGACCCATGGCGCGCTCCGCGATGCCCACGCCCACCAGGATGGCCGCGGTGCAGGCCACATAGTCCAGTAGTGAGGAGGCGAAGAAGGCTGAGGTGAAAATCGACCACCACGGTCCTGGCTCCACTGCCAAACCGAGGCCCGATTGGTCCAGAAGGTCCTGGCCCGGGCCGTTGACCAGGCTGCCGGTTACGGCACCCAACACCCAGAGCAGCACCACCAAGGCAAGCGTCACCGGCAACCTTCGCAGGGTGGCGAGGCGGCGCACACTGCCCCGAAGTACTACGGCCGTGCTCATGTGATGTCCCCTTCACCGGTTCACGCACCGGTTAGCCCGGCTGGCCACCATTCTGCCCTGCGGTTCGCAGTTAGGGGAGGGTTTTTAGGATTCCCGACGTCGGCGGGTCGCCCGCGAAGGCAGGCTTAGTCCCGCTTCCAAGGACCAGGATTCACGCGATATAGCACTGCCGCGCCGATCACGGCACCCACAATGGCGCCAAAAAGCGCACTGCCTGCGGCACGGCCAAGAAGAGCGCCTGCGACGGCGCCGAGCAAGGCCCCAAGGAATAGGCCTCTGCCGTTGCGGTGCGGTTTATTAGTCATGGTCCCAGCCTACGGTGCTGTTTCTTATGGAAAGGCGGAACAGATACTAATGGATGGACGGAACCGACCGGGGCCGAACAACCAGCCACAGTGCTGCAATAGCGCCGGTAATGCAGGCGGCCATGACAGTTCCCATGGGTACTGCGGAGCTGACGCCGAGCCAACCCACAACCGGCGGGACAATGCCTGCCATCATGAACTGGGATGCGCCCAGCAGCGAGGCAGCTGTTCCGGCTTGGGCGCCGTGATTGGCCAGTGAGAGGACTTGGACACACGGGAACATGAAGCCCGTGGCGCAGATGTAGAACCACAACGGGATAAGGATGCCCAACAATCCCACATGCAGTGAATCAAGGACCACGATCAGGAGGGCAGCGAACAGCATGAAGGCTGTTGCCCCGGCCACGATCCATTGCGGAGCCACACGCCTGATCAGCCGCGCGCTGATCTGAACGCCGGCCACAATACCCAGGGAGTTAATGCCGAACAGGATGCCGTATTCCTGCGGCGAAAAACCGTACACATCCTGGAAAAGAAAAGTGGACGCTGACAGGTACGCAAAAAGTCCACCGAAATTCAGGCTTCCCACCAGCACCATGCCCACGAAAATCCTGTCGGTCAGGACGGACTTATAGCGCTGGCCCACTGTGATGGTGGTTTTACCGCGCTGGCTGGCAGGAAGCGTTTCGCGGATGAAGAAGATCGACGCCAGAATGACCAGCAACCCGTAGGAGGCCAGGAAGTAGAAAATTCCGGGCCAGGGGAAGGCAAGCAGCAGTTGGGATCCAATGACCGGTGCAAGGATGGGAGCCAGTCCATTGACCAGTGACATCCGTGAAAACATCCGGACCATGGAGTAGCCGTGAAAAAGATCCCGGACCATGGCCATGGCTACAACGCCACCTCCGGCAGCGCCGATTCCCATGAGTACGCGGAACAAGGACAGCATGCCGATGTCAGTTGCCAGTGCCGCACCCAAGGACGAACCGATGTGAACGGCTGTGGCCAGGATCAGGGGAAGCCGACGCCCAACCTTGTCGCTGAACGGTCCCACCAGGAGCTGGCCCAGGCCGAAGCCCACGGTCGTTCCGGTGAGCGTGAGTTGGATCGCCGCCGCTGAGACATCAAAACTCTCCTCCAAGGCCGGGAACGCCGGAAGATAAAGGTCGATTGTGAACGGACCCAAGGCGGTCAGGGCGCCTAAAAGGAGAATGTAGACAAGTTTTTCGCGTCGGCTCAGAGAATCGCCCGGAGCAATGGGAGAGGTCACGATCACCTATCTTATGGCCCGGATCATATTTATTGGACGTATGACGGGCGCGCCGGGGCCCGATAGGCGAAAGTTCAGCAGGAACCTGAATGATAGCTTTGAGGACAGGTGTACGCGGGGATCAAGTTCCTCCGCGTTCGCTTTAAACGATGCCCAGAGGAAGCAGTTAGGCGGAACCCATGAGTGGACGTCACACCGGCCGGCCCAGTCAAGGACCAGCCATTCGTACTTTGCCGAAGACCCTCAAGCTCGTAGCAAGGCTGGCTCCGAGGCAAATCAACGATGAAATCGCGTTGGCCAAAGTTGAGCTCAAGCGAAAAGCCACGCAGGTGGGCGTCGCCGGTGCCTTCTTTGGCGTAGCCCTTGTGTTCCTGGCGCTCCTGGTCATTGCACTGGTTGTCGCCGCCATCCTCGGGCTGGCCACCATCATGCCGGGTTGGCTGGCGGCACTGATTGTTGCAGCGTTTTTCCTGGTGATCGTGGCCATCGCGTCGTTGATTGGACTGGCTAAGTTCAAAAAGGCTATGCCGTTGGTCCCCGAGGACACCATCCGGGGCATCAAACATGATCTCGGAATCGCCAAGGAAGGTTCGGACTTTGACGAGTCCATCCTCGATCCCAACTCTCCCGCCGCCAAGGCAGCCAAGGCCCAAAAGGAAGCCGCCGCTGAGAAGGCCAAGGCTGAGAAGGCTGCAAAGGACGCCGCCAAGGAAGCTGATGCGGTCAAGGCTCCCACCGAGGCTGAACTTCGCTCACGCCTGAAGCGCCGCCGTGAACACCTCACCGGAGTCCGTGACGAACTCGGTGAGCAGCTGGACGTCAAGAAGCAAAGCCAGGCTTTGCTTCAGAGTGCCAACGGAAAGTTCCAGGAGGGCAAGGACCTGGCTGCGGCGAAGTTTGCCGACCTCGAAGGCTCCGTCCCTGAGGGCCTCACGGAACGGCTTGCCGCCCGCTGGAAGGACCTGGCCGCGTTTGCCACCGCTGCAGTGGTGTTCGTTGTTGCACTCCGGAAGTTGCTGAAGAAGTAGCAGCCAGGGGCACTATCACCACTGAAGACGAGAAAGGGGGCAGGATGAGATTGATCGGAGCGGGTTCGCACCCCGACCGGCCGCAGGTTGATCACGACCTCATCCTTACTGTCCCCAACATTCTCACCGTCCTTCGTTTCATGGGCGTGCCGCTGTTCGTCTGGCTGGTCCTGTCCAAGCACGAGTATGGGTTCGCGGTCCTGGTGCTGGTGATCATGGGAAGCACCGACTGGGTGGATGGCTACATTGCCCGGCGTTTCAACCAGACATCCAAGCTCGGCCGGATCCTGGATCCCATGGCGGACCGGGCCGCGCTCTTGGCCGTCGCATTCACGTTGGCGATTGCCGGCGTCGTGCAGTGGTGGTACCTGGCCGCGCTCTTGGTGCCGGATGCCGTGCTGGCCATCGCATCCCTGATCTACTTCCGCAACCACCCGGACCTGCCGGTGAGCATCATCGGGAAGATCCGCACGGGCCTGCTGCTGGTGGGTACGCCATTATTGGTTCTGTCCAAGCTGCCCATAGCTTTCACCGAGGTCTACTTCGTGGCGGCCTGGACGCTCCTGGGTCTTGGCCTGATCGGCCACTGGATAGCGGCATACAACTACTACTGGGCCATCCTGCGTAAAGGAAAAGAATTGAATACCGACGACGGCGGACGAGGCTGATGGTCTGGCTGGCGGTTTTCCTCGCAGTACTTGGCGCTTTCTTCCTTGCCATCGGAGCCCAACGGCAAGGCAGTGCCGTCAAGGCCGATACCGGTGGCCTGGCACTGAGCTCCAATGGTTTCCTGCGCCTCCTGCGTAACCCCCGCTGGATGCTCGGACTGCTGTTCCTCGCACTGGGAATGGTGATGAATGCCATCGCTTTGGTCTCTGCTCCCTTGACGGTGGTGCAGCCCATCGGGGCCATTGCTTTGGTCATCACCACCATCGTGAACGCCAAGGATCAAGGGCTGAGCATCAACCGTGCAACGGTAGTGGCCATCAGTGCGTGCGTCACCGGTTCAGCACTGTTTGTGCTTCTTGCAGTCAACGTCACGCAAGAGAACCATCACGTCAATGCCGAGGACGAGTTGACCATTGTGCTGCTCCTGGCGCTTGCCGTGGGCATCTTTGGAACCTTGGCCGTCCTGTTCAAACACCGGATGAGCGCTTTCGTTTACATCCTGGGGGCCGGTGTCCTGTTCGGTTTCGTCGCCGTCCTGACCCGCATCATCGGCAAGCACCTGCTGGACCCCAACGGACTGTTCCTGCTCAATGTCCAGTGGTACACGCTCATAGCAATCGCTGCCGCCGGGGGACTGGGCTCGTGGTTCGTGCAAAGTGCTTATTCCGGTGGTCCGCCGGACCTGGTCATCGCGGGACTGACAGTGATCGACCCCATGGTGGGCATCGCAATCGGCATTGTCATCCTGGGTGAGCTTCGTCCCGATGTCCACGCCGTGATGGCTATCGCCATGGCTGCGGCCGCTACGCTTGCTATCGTGGGGGTTATTGCCCTGAGTCGGCACCATCCGGAAGTCACCAAACGCAAGAAGGACGCGAAGGCGGCTGCCAATCGGAAGGCCCAAGGCAAAGCTTGACCTTGCGCCACCGCTTTTGCGGGTGGCAACCCGGCGACAACGCAGTACTGCCACAAGCAGTGCTGTCCGCACCGTGACCATCAGGAGTTCTCCACGTGACCATTCCCGACACCACCAAACCCCTCACCCTTTTGATTGCCGCGGACACCTACCCGCCGCACGTCAACGGTGCCGCGCAGTTCGGTTACCGCCTGGCCAAGGGGATGACGGCACGCGGCCACAACGTGCACGTGTTGGCCTGCCGTCCGGACTCGGGCAAGAGCTACACCGAATTCCGTGACGAAGCCACCGTCCACCGTCTCCGGTCCCACGGCGTATTCACCCACGAGTACTTCCGCATTTGCTTCCCGTGGGAAATCAAGAAGGAAATCAGCCTTCTCTTCGACAAAGTCCAACCGGACGTGGTGCACATCCAGAGCCACTACATGATCGGTGAACACGTCCTCTACGAGGCCGTTAAGCGTGGCATCCGCGTTATTGCCACTAACCACTTCATGCCCGAGAACCTGAACCCGTTCCTTCCGTTCCCGCAGTGGTTCAAGGACATTGTTGGCCGGATCTCCTGGAAGGACATGGGCAAGGTCATGGGCCAGGCCGACGTGGTCACCACACCAACACCGCTGGCCGCCAAGGCAATGCACCAGCACGCCTTCCTCCGTAAGGTCCTGCCCCTTTCCAACGGCATCGACTCCTCCGCGTACGAGCTCCAGCCCGGTGAAGTGATCGAGCCGCACGCAAACCCGACTGTCTTGTTCGCGGGCCGGCTTGCCGAAGAGAAGCACATCGATGTGCTGATCGATGCCGTGGCCAAGACCCCGCGCGAACTGAATGTGAACCTGGAAATCGTGGGTGGCGGCGAAGTTCGTCCTACTCTCGAAGCGCAGGTCGCGAGGCTGGGGCTGGGTGACCGGGTGAAGTTCCTCGGACTCGCGAGCGACGAAGAGCTGCGGGAGGCCTACATCAAGGCCGATATCTTCTGCATGCCCGGAACGGCGGAGCTTCAGTCACTGGTGACGCTTGAGGCGATGTCCGCTTCCACTCCCGTGCTGCTTGCCAACGCCATGGCGCTGCCGCACCTGGTCCGTGACGGGGAGAACGGCTACCTGTTCACCCCCAATGACAGCACCGAGCTTGCGGGCAGAATCACACAGCTTATACAGCTTCCGCAGGACGAACTTGAGGCCATGGGCAAGCTCAGCCGCGAGATGGTGGAACCGCACAGCATCAACACCACCCACCAGACGTTCGAAGACCTCTACCGGGGCGCTTCCTACGAAGACCTGGTGGTGTGACAAAAGCACTCCCTCGCAGCTATTAGAATTGCTGGAGTGCTTTGCCCGGAAAGGCTGCTTCACGGTGGTTTTTCCAGGCTTCACGGGGCTATAGCTCAGCTGGTTAGAGCGCGGGACTCATAATCCTAAGGTCCTCGGTTCAAGTCCGAGTAGCCCTACAATTCACACGGGAGCCGTGGCCGACGATTCATCTTCGTCAGCCACGGCTCTTTTGCGTTCCCTCATCCGTGCGGTATGTTACTCATCAGTAACTTAGTTTTGGTCGCAGGCGACCACACTTGAAGGAGCCAATATGTCCAACGCTGCATTCGACCCCAGTAACCTTCCGTATGCCGATGGCGACTTCTATGCCTTTGAGCAGATGCTGACCGGCAAGGAGCAGGACAGGCTGGCCGAGGTCCGGGAATTTCTTGCGCGGGAAGTAAAGCCCATCGCCGTGGATTGCTGGAACCGTGGCGAGTTCCCCATGGAACTCATTCCCAAGCTCGGCGAGCTGGACCTTGTCAGCCCTGTTCGCCGCCAAGGGTACTCCAACCTGTTCGCCGGCATGCTCCACGCTGAAGTGACCCGTGCGGACGCTTCGATCGCCACCTTTATGGGTGTCCATGACGGTCTCTTCACGGGCTCCATCGAGGCGCTCGCATCGCAGGAGCAGAAGGACGCTTGGCTCCCGGATATCTACGCCCTGAAGAAGATCGGCGCCTTCGGCCTGACTGAGCCCTTGGGTGGGTCCGACGTTGCAGGCGGTACCCGCACCACGGCCAAGCGCGATGGCGACACCTGGATTCTCAACGGCGCCAAGCGCTGGATCGGCAACGCCACGTTCTCTGACTGGGTTGTCATCTACGCCAAGGATGTAGCCGACAATCAGGTCAAGGCTTTCCTTGTGGATACCACCTTGCCCGGGTACTCGGCCCGCAAGATCGAGAACAAGATTTCCCTGCGAACGGTGCAGAACGCAGACATCGTTCTGGACAACGTGGTGGTGCCGGACTTCTTCAAGCTTGCCAATGGCAACAGCTTCCGTGACACCAACAAGGTCCTCAAGGTGACCCGCCTGGCCGTTGCCTGGCAGGCAGTGGGGCTGCAGATGGCTGCCTTCGATGTTGCCCGGAGCTACGCCGTGGAACGCCAGCAGTTCGGCCGGCCGTTGGCGGCGTTCCAGCTGGTGCAGAATCAGCTGGTTCAGATCCTCGGGAACACTGTGGCCTCCATGGGGATGATGGTTCGCCTGGCCCAACTAGAGGACGCCGGCGTGGCCAAGGACGAGCAATCAGCTCTTGCGAAAGCTTTCGCGACCGCCCGCATGCGCGAAAGCGTCGCCCTGGGACGAAGCATCCTAGGAGGCAACGGAATCGTCACGGACTACGGCATGGCCAAGATCTTCTCCGACGCCGAGGCGATCTACTCCTACGAGGGCACCCACGAAATCAACACGTTGGTCACCGGCCGTGCCATCACTGGTGTTTCGGCGATCGTCTAGACGGTTCACGGGCGTGCGGACTGAGGGCTGGCGTCTCAATAAAGCGGCAGCAATATAGATGGGCGCAGGTCTTCCACGAATGCCAGCGGATTGACGTACTCCTCGCCCCGGCGGACGCCCCAATGCAGGCACATGGTACTGCTGCAATGGCCCGGCTCCACGGTCCCCAGGACTTGGCCTTTGCGCACGGTGTCACCGGGTTTGAGTTCACTGCTGACCGGCTCGAAACTGCTCTTCAGGCCATCGCCCTGATCGATGGTCAGTGCAGGGCGGTCCACAACGACGCCGGCAAAGGTCACCACGCCATCGGACGGCGCCGTGACCGGAGCGGCGTCGGGCGTTGGTCCTATATCTACGCCCCGGTGCCCGCTGAGCCACGGCTTGTCCGGGGGATCGAACGCCCTGAGGACGGAGGGCTTGGGGGAGAGGGGCCAGCTCCACGATGGCTGTGTGGGTGCCGGGGCCGCAGCGAAGGCTGGGGAGCTGCCCGCCAAACTGGTGACAGCGAGAAGTGTGGTCAGCGTGAGCTTCAAAAAGGTCATGCAATCACCCTTTCGGAACGTGTATGGCAACGCCATGCGCTGGCTGCCGTATGTGGACAACGCGTGGTCCCGCCGCGGTCAAAGAAGTGGGGTGGTTGTAGTACACTAAGTGGAGCAGTTTGCTGTGCCCTCAAGCTTGTTCAGGAGCATGTCTCATTCAGATATGCGAAGGCCCCAGGCTGACTACGCGTATCCAAACCTCCACCAGTGAAGCCGCATGGCTTAGTGCTGAGGAGGATTGTGCCTCTTGCGGTCCGGTTGAGCTTCGGCTCTGTTCCGGATGAGAAGCGCAATGGATGCCAGGAGCCACGCCCATCCGGGCAAAGGCTAAACAACCGTCAACTATTGGCAGGGTAAGAGCAGCCCCATGGGCTCTCTCATGAATGACCTGCCGGAAGGAGCGTCGGCATGCCCGTCGTAACTATGCGCCAGCTGCTTGACAGCGGCGTCCACTTTGGACACCAGACCCGTCGTTGGAACCCGAAGATGAAGCGCTTCATCTTCACGGAGCGCAACGGCATCTACATCATTGACCTTCAGCAGTCGCTGTCCTACATCGACCGCGCTTACGAGTTCGTCAAGGCTACTGTCGCCCACGGCGGCACCGTACTCTTCGTCGGTACCAAGAAGCAGGCTCAGGAAGCAATTGCCGAGCAGGCAACCCGCGTTGGCCAGCCGTACGTCAACCAGCGTTGGCTGGGCGGTATGCTCACCAACTTCCAGACCGTTGCCAAGCGTATCCAGCGCATGAAGGAACTCGAAGAGATCAACTTCGACGACGTCGCCGGCTCCGCTTACACCAAGAAGGAGCTCCTGCTCCTCAAGCGTGAACTCACCAAGCTTGAATCCAACCTCGGTGGTATCCGTAACCTGACCAAGGCTCCCTCGGTCCTCTGGGTTGTTGACACCAAGAAGGAACACCTGGCTGTTGACGAAGCCAAGAAGCTGAACATCCCGGTTGTTGCCATCCTGGACACCAACTGCGATCCCGATGAAGTTGACTTCCCGATCCCGGGTAACGACGACGCCATCCGCTCCGTCAACCTGCTCACCCGCGTTGTTGCCGATGCTGTAGCTGAGGGCCTCATTGCCCGCAACCAGCGCGCAACCGGCACCACCGAAGCTCCGGAAGAGCCGCTGGCTGAGTGGGAGCGCGAGCTCCTCGAAGGCAGCAAGGCCGAAGAAGCAGCTGCAACCGAAGCTCCGGCAGCAGAAGCTCCCGCAGCTGAGGCTCCCGCAGCAACTGAAGCTGCAGCCGGCGAAGCCGAAGCAGCCAAGTAAATCTGGACCTTCCCTGATGCCGGAAACGGCATGAGGGGCAACTGACAGGATGGCGGCCCACGCGGTGGGCGGCCGTCCTGTCAGTTACGTAAACACACAAATTTCTAGACAGAGGGGTTCACATGGCGAACTACACTGCTGCTGACATCAAGGCCCTGCGCGAGCGCACCGGCGCCGGCATGATGGACGTCAAGAAGGCTCTTGACGAAGCCAACGGTGACGCCGAGAAGGCCATCGAGATCATCCGCATCAAGGGCCTCAAGGGTGCTACCAAGCGCGAGGGCCGTTCCACTGCTGAGGGCCTGGTTGCTGCCAAGGTCAACGGCGGCGTCGGCGTAATGATCGAGGTCAACTGCGAGACCGACTTCGTCGCCAAGGCTGACAAGTTCATCCAGCTGGCTGACAAGGTCCTCAACATTGCAGTCGAGTCCGGCGCAGCCGACCTCGAAACCCTGCTGGCCACCGAGGTTGACGGCAAGCCGTTGTCCGAGGTTGTTGTTGAAGAGGGCGCCATCCTCGGCGAGAAGGTTGTTGTTCGCCGTCTCTCCCGCGTTGAGGGCACCACGGTCGACGCTTACCTGCACAAGACCTCCAAGGACCTTCCGGCCCAGGTTGGCGTCTTGTTCGCTGTTGACGGTGAAGGCGAAGCCGCTGCCACCGCCGCGCACGACATCGCTGTTCACGTTGCCGCCATGGCTCCGAACTACCTGACCCGCGAGGATGTCCCGGCCGAACTGGTCGAGTCCGAGCGCCGCATCGCGGAAGAGACCGCAAAGGCTGAAGGCAAGCCCGAAGCTGCTCTTACCAAGATCGTGGAAGGCCGCGTGACGGGCTTCTACAAGGGTGAAGTTCTGGTTGACCAGGCATTCGCCAAGGATTCCAAGAAGACTGTTGCACAGGTCCTCGAAGAAGCCGGCGTCAAGGCAACCGCAGTAACCCGTTTCCGCGTAGGAAACTAGTACTACATGAAAAGGGGTGGTCACTTCGGTGGCCGCCCCTTTTTCATGCACCCGTCCGGGTAGTACCTGAGCGGACCCACAGCACGATAATCTAGCCAGAGTCCACCAACGGGAAGGCACCATGGAAACCGTCAACACTGCTATCCAGCCCGAGAAGACCCGCCGACGTGTACTTCTGAAACTTTCCGGCGAGGTCATCGGCGGAGGCAAGCTCGGCGTCGATCCTGAAACAGTGCGCGCCATTGCCAAGCAGATCGCTGCCGCTGTGACCGAAGTCGAAGTAGCCATCGTGGTAGGTGGCGGAAACTTCTTCCGCGGCGCCGAACTTTCCCAAAGCGGAATGGACCGCTCCCGGGCCGACTACATGGGCATGCTGGGCACCGTGATGAATTGCCTGGCGCTGCAGGACTTCCTGGAGCAAGCCGGGGTTGAAACCCGCGTCCAGAGCGCCATCACCATGGGCCAGGTCGCTGAGGCCTACATTCCCCGCCGCGCCATCCGCCACATGGAAAAGGGCCGCGTCGTCATTTTCGGTGCCGGTGCCGGCCTGCCCTACTTCTCCACCGATACCGTCGCGGCTCAGCGTGCCCTGGAAGTTCATGCTGACGTGGTCCTTATGGCCAAGAGCGGGGTGGACGGCGTCTACACCGCAGATCCCAAGAAAGAGCCCACGGCCGAGAAACTGGACGTCCTGAGCTACGACGACGCCCTGCGCCGTGACATCCGGGTCATGGACCAGACCGCCATGACCATGTGCAAGGACAACAGCCTCTCCATGGTGGTCTTCGGCATGGAGGGTGAGGGCAACGTGACCCGCGCCATCCTGGGCGAAACGCTGGGAACCTTGGTTACTCCCTAGCAAGGGCTAGGATATTTCTAGGACCGTCCGCCCCTCGTGGCGGATCTTTACTGTGCATTGCTTTACTGTGCATTGCCGCCTGCAGTTGGGCGGCAACTATTTCTGAGGAGAAACCCGTGATCGAAGAGACCTTGCTCGAAGCCGGCGAAAAGATGGACAAGGCGGTGGAGGTAGCCAAGGATGATTTCGCCTCGATCCGTACTGGCCGGGCCAACCCTGCCCTCTACAACAAGGTAATCGTCGAGTACTACGGCACTCCCACGCCTTTGCAGCAGCTGGCCTCCTTCGGTGTGCCGGATGCCCGGACCATCCTGATTACCCCTTACGACAAAACCGCGTTGCGTGACATTGAGAAGGCCCTGAGCGACTCCGAGGTTGGAGCCAATCCTTCCAACGACGGCAACGTGATCCGCGTGACCATCCCGGAGCTCACAAAGGAGCGCCGCAAGGAATACGTGAAGATCGTCAAGGGCAAGGGTGAAGACGCCAAGGTTTCCATCCGCAGCATCCGCCGCAAGGCCAAGGACTCTCTGGACAAGCTGGTCAAGGACGGCGACGCCGGCGAGGACGAAGGCGCACGCGCTGAGAAGGAACTGGACGCCCTGACCAAGCAGCACGTTGACAGCATCGACGAACTGCTCAAGCGCAAGGAAGCCGAGCTGCTCGAGGTCTGATGAACCAGGCTGAGCCGGCGCCCGCGGAGCGGGTCCCGACACGCGATACCCCCAAGCGCGCCAGGCGCGTGCGTAAGAACCCCACGCCGAAGGCGGGCCGGAATCTTCCGGCGGCCATCGGCGTCGGGCTTGCCATGCTTTTGGCTGTGCTGGGCGGCTTGCTTTTCCTCCCTCTGGGATTCGTGCTCCTCACTACCGCTTTCGCGGTACTCGGTGTGTGGGAGGTTTTCCGGGCCTTGGAGGCGCAGGGCACCCGGATGCCGATTATCCCCGTGATGATCGGCAGTTTGGTGATGCCGGTATCGGCCTACTTCGGCGGACTTGAGGGTCTGCTTTTTACCATGACGGCCAGCTCCGTGGCCGTTCTTCTATGGCGTTCCATTGAAAGCGCGGCAGGGGCGCCCAGGAGCGTTTTCGCCGGGGTCTTCACCTTGGCGTGGATCCCCTTCCTCATCAGTTTTGCCTCACTGTCCCTCCACACCTCCAGCGGCCCCACCCCGGTGGGTTTCTGGCCGGACGGCATCCCGGACGGGGCGTGGCAAATCGCGTCGATGCTGTTGTTAGTGGTCTCCAATGACACGTTCGGGTACATCGTTGGGGCTTCCTTTGGGAAGCACCCGATGGCCCCCAAGATTAGCCCGAAAAAGTCGTGGGAAGGCTTCGCAGGATCCGTTGGCGGTGCCATGGTCATCGGCGTCCTGGCTTGCATATTCCTGCTCGACCGGCCGTGGTGGGTTGGCTTGCTGCTGGCCGTGGGCATGGTGGCCGCAGCAACTGCAGGAGACCTCGCAGAGTCCATGGTCAAGAGGGAACTTGGCGTCAAGGACATGAGTAGCATCCTGCCTGGCCATGGCGGCGTCATGGACCGTTTGGACTCCATCGTCTTCGCGGCCCCTGTAGCCTATGTTCTGTTCGCGCTGCTGAGCGGCGTCTGACAACCAATGAAGGAAAATTAGTGGCCTTGGATATTCGACGCCAGATCCCCGCGACGTTCGATCGCGTAGAGCGCAGCAAATACGGCTATAACGCCAAGCAAGTGGACGAGTTCCTCAAGCGCGCCCGGACATCTTTTGAAAACCCCGTTGGTACTGCGGACCAGATTGCCAGTAATGACGTCAGGGACGTGGCCTTTGACCCCGTCAAGGGTGGTTACGACGCCCATAGTGTTGATGCGGCGCTGGACCGTTTGGAAGACGCCTTTGCGCGGCGTGAGCGGGACGACTTGATCAGCCAGCAAGGCGAAGAAGCCTGGCTACGGCAGATCGGCAAGCTCTCCGGCATTCTGCGCGGCAGGCTGCACAGGCCCGACGGCGAGCGGTTCCGCCGCCCCTCCGGAAAGAGGACCCGCAGCTACAACGTCCAGGACGTTGACGACTTGTGCGCGGAGCTCATCGGGTACCTCGAGAACGATCAGGCACTGAGCGTGGACACTGTGCGCCGGGCCGTCTTCCGGGCGGCGAAGGGTGCCGATGGTTACGAAGAAGCGCAGGTGGACGCTTTCCTGGCCCGCGTTGTAGAGCTCATGGCGGCAATCGACTAAAGGCCGTCCCACCAGCCTGGGTCAGGCTTGGGGTGGGGTGGGAGAAATCGGCGGATTGTTTTTCCACACCTCCAAGTAGCGTCTATGGCCACGTGCCAGTGATGTGCCAAAAAAGGCCAGCGCCGCCACCACGGCTACAGGCACCGCGGCGACGGTGGGGAGACCTGCCGTCAACAGTGCAGAACCGATCAGCAAGGCGATCAGGGCTGAGTTGACGAACCCCATGAACACCATGCTGCTGCCGGCTACTTGGCTAAAGTCTGTCCGGCCCCCAAGGAAGTAGTAGGTACGTTTGGCGCCTGTCTCGTCATCGTGATGTCCGGCCATGAGGTAGGGGCGCACTCCGGGATCCAGGTCAATGTATGCGGTCCGGAGGCGGTTCATAGCCAGGACGTACATGAGGTCTTCCATGCCCACGCTCATGACGCGGATGTGCGTGAGGAGGCCCACTATCAGATCGATGCACAGGATAGTTAGCGCGAAGGCTCTGAAGGCATCCGAAAACTGGGTGGCGTTTCCCACCAGTGCCACGCTCAACAGGCTCGCTGATGTAAAGGTCAGGAACATGCTGATGCGGGTCAATACTTCGCCCTGGGTGGTGCTCCTCGAAGCCAGCAGGCTCCAGTGTTCCGTGGCCAGCAATTGCGCGCGGACGCCGGGTGACAACTCCGGTGTGGGTGGTTCTGGAATTGCCGCAGCCGGTTCCTCGGACATGGCGCCATTGTCCTCCCTGCGGGGACTGCGCACAACGGTTTTCCGGTGGCCTATCGCGCGGTGGCTACCGGCCTTTCCGGCACGTGCAGGCGGGACATCACCCGGTTCACTGAGGCTGGAATGCGGTTCTTGGTGAGGATGGACACCGTCACGGTCACGGCGAAGGCCGCAGGAACGCTCCACGCTGCGGGCTGTGCAAGCCACGCGGGTGCCGTGCCGGGCCCCATGAGGGTGCCCGCCACCATGGCGCCGCCGCAAAGAAACGCGCCCGTAATCATGCCCGCAATGGCTCCGGCGTCCGTTAGCCCGCGCCACCAGATCCCCAGCAGCAGTAGCGGACAGATGGTGGATGCGGTGAAGGCGAAGACCAGGCCCACGCTTCCGGCCAGTGCCAAGGTGTCAGTCATGAAGGCAAAGCCCAAAGGCACGACGGCGGCGAGCACGGCGGCGAGGCGGAAACCCCTGACGCTTCCGCCGAAGAGGTCCTGGCTGATCACGCCGGAGAGTGAAACAACCAGACCGCACGTCGTGGACAGGAACGCGGCGAACGCTCCGGCCACCACCAAAGCGGACAGGAGGTCTCCTGCCATGCCTCCAACGAGCTTGCCGGGTAGCAACAGGACCAGGGCATCGGCTTGGCCGGACTCAGCCAGCTCCGGCGCGAACATCCTTCCCAGAGCCCCGGAGAGCGTGGGAAAGAGATAGAAGACCGAGAGGAGCCCCAGCACAATCAAGGTTGTCCGCCGGGCAGACTGACCGTCCGGGTTGGTGTAGAACCTCACCAGGACGTGCGGGAGGCCCAAGGTGCCAAAGAGCAAAGCCACCAGGAGCGAGATGTGTTGGTAAGCCCCGGCAGCAGCTTGGCCGGTGGGATTGGAGGCTAGAGGAGCTTGTGGCAGCGTGCCGTTCCCGGTGAGAACCAGGAGGACGAAGATCACCGGCACCGCCAAAGCGGTCAGCTTCAGCCAGTACTGGAAGGCTTGGACGAAGGTGATGGAGCGCATCCCGCCTGCCACTACCGTCAGGCACACGACCACCACCACCGCCGTCGAACCTACCCAAGACGGCAGGCCGGTGGTGATCCGGATGGCGAGGGCCGCTCCGTGGAGCTGAGGGACAATGTACAGCCAGCCGACGGCAACCACCACCAGGCTGGTCACCCGGCGGACTAGTTTGGAATCGAGCCGTGCCTCGGTGAAATCGGGAATGGTGTACGCACCCGAGCGACGGAGGGGAGCGGCAACGAACAGCAGCAGCATGAGGTAGCCGGCGGTGTAGCCCACGGGAAACCACAGTGCGTCGGTTCCTGAGAGCAGGATCAAGCCCGCCACGCCAAGGAAACTGGCGGCGGAGAGGTATTCGCCCCCGATTGCCGAAGCGTTCCACCACGGTGGGACAGTTCGGGAGGCTACGTAAAAGTCTCCCGTGGTGCGTGAGATGCGGAGCCCGTAGAAGCCAATGACCGCCGTCGCGATGGAGACGGCCAGAAAAGCGAAGAGGCCTACCGCGGGGTTCACTTCTCCTCCACGAGGTCCCGGTAGCGTGCCTCGTTGCGGGCCGCCGCTCGATTGTAAAGCCAGGCGCTGAGCCCGATCACAGGGTAGATGCCTGCGCCCAGCACCAGCCAATCCAAGGGAATCCCGGCAACGCGGGTCTCCGCCACCCCCGGTCCGTAGACCAGGAAGAGCGCGATCACGGCGAGGATGATCAGGAAGCCGCAGGCCACCACCAAAGCCAGGCGCAGTTGGGACCGGATCAGGGAACGGATGAAGATCCGTCCCGCATCGGAATCCTCTGTAACTTCCTTCTGGTGGTGCGATTTGCCCGGCGCAGTGGTGGCGGATTGGCGCGGGGCAGTGACCCGGACGCGAGTCATCCTTGCGGCCGGATGCGGGTGGAATGCAGTTTATCCCTGACAGATGGCAAGTGCCTGCGGCTGATGGGCAGTTCGGCGCCGGCCACCGCCACGCTGGGTCCGGTGGCAGAGAGCTTAAGATGCTGGACGTGGTTCAGTGCGATGAGATAGGAGCGATGGATCCGAATGAACCCGGCGTCCGCCCATTTTTGTTCAAGGTCGCTGAGCGGAACCCGGATCAGGTAACTGGCCTCGGCGGTGTGAAGCCTTGCATAGTCGCCCTGGGCTTGGACATAGGTGACGTCGTCGCGGCGGATCATGCGGGTAGTGCTGCCAAGGTCCACCGTGATCATTTCCGGTGCGGGAGTTCCGTCTTTGATGAGCTCACTGATGCGGTCAACGGAACGGGAAAGCCGTTCGGCCCTGAGCGGCTTGAGCAGGTAATCAACAGCGGCGAGGTCAAAGGCTTCCAGCGCGCAGTCTTCGTCTGCGGTGACGAATACGACGGCGGGTGGCCGGCTACTGCGGGAAATGGCGCGTGCAATGTCCAAGCCGGAGAGTGCCGGCATGTGGATGTCGAGGAAGACGGCGTCCACGGACTCTGTTTCCAAGGTCCGCAACGCTTGGGCGCCGGACGATGCCCGGTGGATGGCGCCGATGCGCTCATCACGGCCCAGCAGGAAAGCGAGCTCCTCCACGGCGGGCAGTTCGTCATCAGCGACGAGCACGTTGATCATGACTAATAGACTAACCGCAGCCTCAGGCGTCGTGATCGGGTTGGGACTTGGGAACCCGCATGGTGATCATGGTCCCTTCGCCCGGAGCTGTGTCTATCACCAGCCCGTGCTCGTCTCCGTAGACCTGCCGGAGGCGGGCGTCCACATTGCGGAGCCCCACGTGATCGCCGTCCGTGTGCCCGGCGAGCACTGACCGGAGGTGCTCCGGGTCCATGCCCACGCCGTCGTCTTCTATGGTCACTTCGGCGAACGCGCCCGAATCATTCGCGCAGATGCTGATGTGTCCCGGCCCTTCCTTGGCTTCCAACCCGTGACGGACGGCATTCTCCACCAATGGTTGAAGGCTGAGGAACGGGATGACCGTGCTGAGCACTTCAGGAGCGATCCGCAGGCTTACCTGGACCCGCTCGCCAAACCTGGCCCGTTCTAGGAGGAGGTAGCGATCTATACAACGGAGCTCTTCGGCCACCGTGGTGAAGTCCCCGTGCCGCCGGAAGGAGTACCGGGTGAAATCGGCGAACTCCACCACGAGTTCCCGGGCCCGCGCCGGATCAGTGTTGATGAAGGAGGCAATGGCGTTCAGTGAGTTGTAGATGAAGTGTGGGCTGATTTGCGCCCGGAGTGCTCTGACCTCCGCTTCCATCAAGAGGGTGCGCGAGGATTCCAGCTCTGCAAGCTCCAGTTGCGCGGCGATCCAGTCGGCTACCTCGCTGGTTGCCCTCACCAGCCCGGCACCCGCTGCCGGTGCCAGCGCCGCCACTGAACCAACAACCTTTGATCCGGCACGGATCGGCGCGATCACTGCGCTGTACTCCTGGTGGGCATGATCTGAGGTAGCCGTATGCCCGGCGCGTGGTACCACCACGGTCCGTCCGGCAGTGAGCACCTCTGAGGCGAGTTGCATCAGTGTTGGCCGGAGTTCCTCCGCTGCCCCGTCCCAGGCGAGAACAGAGTCCGTGTCCGTGATGGCAAGGGCATCGCAGCCGAGCAGGACGCGCAGTTGCTTGCTTGCCTTTGCCGCGCCGGCGGGATGGAGGCCTCCGCGAAGATGTTGCCCCGCCTTGGAGGCTGCGTGGAGTGTGTTGTACGTGGCGCGCTCGGCGTCGGTGCCGAGATCGCGAAATGACCTGATCACTTTCAAGCCAACACCAAGCACGACGGCGACTGCCAACACGATCACGGCAATCGCGGCTGCGGTCAGGAGTGGAGAATCAGGCATGAGGCCAGCGTAGCCGGACGTGCTTCCGCGGTCTGCCGGGCAGCCTCCAGCCGGCCTCTGAGTCGCCGTTTGGCGCAGCATCACAACCGTTGAGCGACGGCAAACGGCAATTCTCTGGAACAGGCGCCCAAGCGCATTCGATAGTGATTGCAGTCACATTGGCAAAGTTATGCGGAGCCGATGTGAATACATCACAATCAGGAGGAACCATGGGTAATGAGGCCCAGCCCCAGGACGCAACAGCGTCCGTGGACTTCCAGGAAGTCCAACAGACGGAACGGTTCAAGACACTGCGCAAACGGCACCGCAGCTTCGTCTTTCCCATGGCAGTGGTATTCCTGCTCTGGTATTTTGCCTACGTTCTCTTGGCCGATTATGCGGTGGGCTTTATGTCCATCAAGGTGTGGGGCAACATCAACATCGGCCTGATCCTTGGCCTGCTGCAATTTGTCACCACCTTCGGCATCACGGCCTGGTACGTGAGCTACTCCAACAAGAAGCTGGACCCCATCGCTGCCGAAATCCGCAACGAAATCGAGGGCCATGAATTCGATAAGCACGGCACTGTGAATAACGGCACCGGGAATATCGGCACCGGGAATGAAGGGGCAAGCAAATGAACACCGTAGTTCCGGCGGCCGTCAACGTTGCAGCCCTCAAAGACACCACTTTGCTCAACATGGGCATCTTTGCCCTTTTCGTTGCGGTCACCATGGTGATCGTGTTCCGTGCCAGCCGGAACAACAAGACTGCGGCTGACTATTATGCGGCCGGGCGTTCCTTCACCGGTTCCCAAAACGGCACCGCAATTGCAGGCGACTACCTCTCTGCGGCATCCTTCCTGGGCATCACCGGCGCAATTGCCATCAACGGCTACGACGGATTCCTGTACTCCATCGGCTTCCTTGTCGCCTGGCTGGTGGCCCTGCTGCTGGTGGCGGAGCTGCTCCGCAACACCGGTAAGTTCACCATGGCTGACGTCCTGTCGTTCCGGCTACGGCAACGTCCGGTCCGCATTGCTGCGGCACTGTCCACCCTGGCCGTCTGCTTTTTCTACCTCCTGGCCCAAATGGCAGGTGCCGGCAGCCTGATCTCGCTCCTGCTGGGTATCAGCGACTGGGGTGGTCAGGCGCTGGTGATCATCGTCGTCGGCGCCTTGATGATCATGTACGTGCTGATCGGTGGCATGAAGGGCACCACCTGGGTGCAGATCATCAAAGCCATCCTGCTGATTGCCGGCGCGGCCGTAATGACCGCCATGGTCCTTGCTATCTACGGCTTCAACCTTTCCAGCCTCCTCGGGTCCGCAGCTGAAGCGGCCAACAACCCGAACATCCTTAACCCGGGCCTGCAATACGGCAAGACAGAAACATCCAAGCTGGACTTCATGTCACTGGGCCTGGCCCTGGTCCTCGGAACAGCCGCCCTACCGCACGTCCTGATGCGCTTCTACACTGTCCCCACCGCCAAGGAAGCCCGCAAGTCCGTAGTCTGGGCCATCTGGTTGATCGGCCTGTTCTATCTGTTCACCCTTGTCCTTGGCTACGGCGCAGCGGCACTGGTCGGTGCGGAAACCATCAAGTCCGCACCCGGCGGCGTGAACTCCGCAGCACCCCTGCTGGCCTTCCACCTGGGTGGCCCGCTGCTCCTTGGCTTCATCTCGGCAGTGGCCTTCGCCACGATCCTCGCCGTGGTTGCCGGCCTGACCATCACCGCCGCAGCATCCTTCGCGCACGACATTTACGCAAACGTCATAGCCAAGGGCAAAGCCGACGCAGTCACCGAGGTCAAGGTGGCCCGGCGCACCGTGGTGGTGATCGGAGTCCTCGCCATCCTGGGCGGAATCTTCGCCAACGGCCAGAACGTGGCATTCCTGGTGGCCTTGGCCTTCGCCGTGGCAGCATCGGCAAACCTGCCCACCATCGTCTACTCCCTGTTCTGGAAGAAGTTCACCACCCAGGGCGCAGTGTGGAGCATGTACGGCGGGCTCGCTGCCGCCATTTTGCTTATCACCTTCTCGCCCGTGGTTTCGGGTGCCAAGACCTCGATGATCCCGGGCGCAAACTTTGCCCTCTTCCCACTGAGCAACCCCGGTATTGTGTCCATCCCACTGGCCTTCTTCCTCGGCTGGCTCGGAACGGTCCTGGATAAGCGCCGTGAAGATCCGGCCAAGCAGGCGGAGATGGAAGTACGCTCGCTGACCGGCGTTGGCGCGGAAAAGGCGGTTGATCACTAAGACTTTGCGCTGAGATCAATCCCAACGCATAGGGCTCCTCCTGCGAGAAGTCGCAGAGGGAGCCCTTTGTGTTGGTGCCGGCTGTTCGGTTCCGCCAGCTCGGTTCCGGTCCTATTTCTTAAGGCTCAGCCACTCCTTCAATTGCTCCAGCGGCCATGTTGTGACGATCCGTTCCTTGGGCACACCGAGGGCCTCCGCCCGTTCAGCACCGTATTGAAGGAAATCGAGCTGGCCCGGAGCGTGCGCGTCGCTGTCGATGCTGAACAGGCAGCCGGCATCCAAGGCCATGGTGATGAGGTTGTCCGGTGGGTCCTGACGTTCGGGCCTGGAATTGATTTCCACTGCGACACCCCACTCGGCGCATTCTTTGAAGACTTTGGCGGCATCGAACTCGGACTCGGGCCGGGTACCGCGCGAGCCTTGGACCAAGCGGCCAGTGCAATGCCCCAAAACGTTGGTGTGGGGGTCACTGATGCCACCCAACATTCGTGCCGTCATAGTCTTTTTGTCGGAGCGAAGCTTTGAGTGAACGCTTGCCACCACAACATCCAAGCGGTCCAGCATCTCCGGGGTCTGGTCAAGGGTTCCGTCCTCGAGGATGTCCACTTCGATTCCCTTGAGAAGGCGGAAGCCATCCTGGCCGGCGTTGATTCCGTCTACCAAAGCCAGCTGGTCCTGCAGCCGTTCCACGCTGAGGCCATTGGCGATGGTGAGGTTGGGGGAGTGGTCGGTCAGGGCCAGATACTCCCGGCCCAGGGTGCGGGCTGCGGCGACCATGGCCTCGATGGGGGAACCGCCGTCGGACCAATTGCTGTGGCTGTGCAGGTCCCCGCGTAGCGCTGCCCGCAGGGTGTCACCTCCTGCAGCCAGGGCCTCGGTTCCGCGCTCGCGCAAGTCGGCCAAATAGTCCGGTACCCGGCCTTCCAAGGCCTGGGTGATGACCTCGGCGCTGCGGTTGCCGACGCCTTTCAAGCTGGTGATGCGTCCTGATGCTACGAGTTTCTTCAGGTCCTCCGGCGACAATTTCCGGGCGGCGTCGGCCGCTTTCCGGAACGCCTGGACCTTGAAAGTGGGGGCTTGGCTTCGTTCGAGCCAGAAAGAAATTTCATCGAGCGCCTCAAGGGGATCCATGGCTCCATGATCCACGAAGAAGGCGCACCATCAACAGTGGGCTCTGTCGATGGTGCGCCCGTTCGGTCACCGCCAGCTAGTGGTGGTGACCCGGGGCCAAGGCGGGATTGGAGCCCTGGCCAGTTTCTTCGTGGGGTGCCTGGCCGTGCTCTCCGTGCGGGACGGCGTACTGTCCCGCCATGGAGGCCGCAAGGCCGGGCGTTGCCACTGAGGCAACAACGACGGCGGCTCCGAACGCGGCTGCCAGAAGCCGCCCGGTCCTTGGCTGGCCGTGGGCGCCGCCGTCGTTGGTCTTGTGTTGCCGCCTCAGCCAGCCGGCTCCGGCGAGTACCATGAGCGTCAGGCCGAGGGCGGCGAAGTTGCTCACATCAAGTGAGCGCTGGGTGCTGATCCCAGCCACCACGGCCACCACGTGCGCAGCGGCAGCCGCTGCAACAAGTGGAAGCGCGTAGCGGACCAGAACCAGGGAGTTCCGGTGCAGCCCCCACAATGACCAGGCCAGGAAAGCCAAGCCGGCTATGAGGGTAGCTATACCGGCAACCAAGAGGACAGGTACCACGGCTCCAGCTCCGGTGAGGTACCCGGCGGCAAGGGAGAGCTCCACCATTCCGGCCGCCATTGCAGCGAAATACACAAACAGCAGAGTGGCTGCATTCAACGTTGGGTGGTTTTTGGTCTCCATGGCTCTTGCCGTCCTCTCGTTCCCGTGGTCAGTGATCAGCGGTTAGTGTTTCAGCGGATCAGTGATCAGGCGCGGGCGGAAGCTACTGCGGCCTTGTCCTGCGACAATGCGACGCCAAGGAGCACAACAGCGCTGGCAAGGTGAAGGACGTTGTCCGCACCGTTGAGGGCGATGATGTTCAGCGAGCTGCCGACGAGGAAGAGGCCAAGGATACCGACCAGCAGGTAAACGCCACCAACAGCGGTGTTGACCGACTTGGACAGCGTGACGCCGTTCAGTCCTGCGTAGAGCAGTGCGGCGCCGATGGCCAGGTGGATGATGTTGTGAAGCGGGTTCACAGCGAAGATGATCAAATTGGCACCTTCGGTGGCGAAGAAGCCGATTCCCGAGGTGACAAAGAATCCGAGCACGCCTACCAAGAGGTAGACGGCTCCGAAGATGGTGGCGATCAAGCGATTGGGCGAAGTACGCATGGTCCGAACCTTCCGGTGGTGGCCGGAAACCCGGCCGTCCTGCTGAGCCCCGGCTGGGGCTCTCAAGCAGTGATTCGGACCGTATGCGCAGGTGGATGGGTGGTGGGCCGGAATATTTCCAAAAAAATTACGGGCGGAGGCGGATACTGCTCATCTTCAGATCATCTGTTCCTTCGAAGACGTACTGGAGATCAATTGTCTTACCGTCGCATTGCAAAGTACCGGCGAGGTTGGCTTTGTTGTTCCCGTTTTCCGAGTTCACGTTGACGGAGTTGTAATTTGGCTTGCAGGAGCTGTCCAGGTTCAGGCTGGCAATACCGTCCAGGAAAGACTGCTTGTCCAGTTCGTCCTTGAGCGGCTGGCTCAAGTAGTTGTCGTAGGCCTGCTCCGTTTGGCCGGAGACCACGAGGGTGGTGAATTCGTCCGCCAAGGACCGGGCCTTTGAGGTGGCATTCCCCACCAGGTTGACCAGCAGCAGCACGCCTACTACCGCCAGCACCACCACTCCGGCCACCACGCCCAGGACGATCCACAGCACCTTCCGGCTCTTCTTGGGAGGCTGCTGGCCATAAGGGGGTTGCTGGCCATAAGGAGGTTGTCCGTAGGGAGGTTGCTGCCCGTAGGGCGGTTGTTGGAATTGCCCGGCCTGGCCCTCGCCGTAGGGGTTCTGGCCCTGGGGATAGGGATTGTGGGCGAAGGGATCCTGGCTCGTTGCCGGATAGGGCGGGTTGCTCTGCGCAGGGTTGCTTGACGCGGGGTTGCTTGGCGCGGGGTTGCCCTGTGCGTGGTTGCCCTGTGCGGGGTTGCCGTGCGCGGGGTTGCTTTGCGCAGAAGCGGGCGACGGCGGCTGTTGCCACTCTGGGGAGGCTCCAGTCTGGGGCGGGTACCCGGGGCCGGGGGGTACAGGTGGCGGGTTCTGTCCCGGATAGTTGGGCTCGGGTTGGTTGGGTTGTTGCGGGTTGCTCACGGTAGTGCCCCTTCCGGCAGCCTTCGGCAGCGCCACCACATAGCCGGGGGTCCTCTGGCCGGCCCCCGATGCGTCCACTTGCATCAAATCCTATGCGGGTCCGGCGGGCAAGTAATGCGCATCCATTACTGCAGGTGGAGGGCTGGCGTTACTCGCCGGAGCGTCGTCCCAGCAATGGCTGCACCCTGTAAGGGATCATCTCCCGCATGGCCAGCGCAGTATCGGTCCTCTCCACGCCGTCGCAGCCCAGGATCTTCCCGTTGATGCGGTAAAGATCCTCGGCGTCCAGGGCAACCACGCGCAGCAGCAGATCCGCGGACCCGGTCAGGCCGAACCCTTCAAGGATTTCCGGGATATCGGCGAGGTCCTCGGACAAGGACGCGAGTTTCTGTTGTTGAACGTGGACAGTAATGAAGGCCGTGAGCGGATAACCCAGTGCAGCGGGATTGATGCGCCGTTCGAAGGAGAGGAACGCGTGTTTCTTCTCAAGCTGCGCCATGCGGGCCTGGACTGTGTTCCTGGACAGGCCGAGCTTCTGCGCCAAGGCCACTACGGTCCCGCGGGGATCTTTGGCCATGGCGGAGAGAAGCCGGGTGTCAGTGCCATCCAAGGGTTGCATAGTGCGCAAGATTAGCACGGTTGACAGGACCGAAACAGGGCAAAATGCTCAATATTCAATCAGGTAGTTGTACCCTCTGACACTTGTGAGTAGGGTCACAGTTAACTCCGGCGAAGGTGCCGGAGGGCCGGTCTGCGGCAGGATCACGAGTCCCGCCAGCGCCGACGAAAACGAGCCGGAAGGTTGCGATCACCTGTGTTGACGGATCAGGCGGGCAAGGGAGTGCACAATGACACTCCGGGCCCAGGACATAGTGCACAAATTCCCTTGAGGACTGGAGGAGACCTTCTTCAGCTGGTGTCTCCGGAGGGCGAACGCATCAGCCACCCCGAGTTCGATATCTGGGTAAAGGACATCGGCGATGAGCAGTTGTGCTCCTTATATGAGGACATGACAGTCATTCGCCGCATCGATGCCGAGGCCACGGCTCTCCAGCGCCAGGGGGAACTTGCATTGTGGCCCCCGCTGCTGGGTCAGGAAGCGTCACAGATCGGTTCAAGCCGATCGCTCCGGGATGATGACTTTGTTTTCCCCAGTTACCGAGAAAGCGGGGTGGCCTACATACGTGGTGCCCACCTCTCCGAAATTGCGCGCGTGTGGCGCGGCAACGCTTCGTATGGTTGGGACCCTCTGCGCATCAACCTTGCGACGCCTCAGATCATCATTGGCTCCCAAAGCCTGCACGCCACCGGTTACGCCATGGGAGTCCAGCTCGATGGGGCCAATACCGCCGTCCTTGCCTACTTTGGCGATGGTGCAACGAGCGAAGGCGACGTGAACGAGGCCATGGTCTTCGCAGCGAGCTACCAGGCCCCCGTTGTGTTCTTCTGCCAGAACAACCATTGGGCTATCTCCGAGCCCGTCCATGTGCAGTCCCACGTCCAGTTGGCTGACCGGCCCACTGGTTTCGGCATCCCAAGTATGCGGGTTGATGGCAATGATGTCCTGGCCGTGATGGCCGCGACCCGTGTTGCCTTGGACCGGGCCCGTAGTGGCGGCGGGCCCACCTTTATTGAAGCTGTTACCTATCGCATGGGCCCCCACACCACCGCGGATGATCCCACCAGGTACCGGGACCCCATCGAATTGGAGGACTGGGCAGCAAAGGATCCAATTTTGAGGCTCCGCAAGTTGCTCGAAGCAAAGGCCCTGCTCACCGACGAGGTAGAAGCCCGGGTGAAGTCAAAGGCAGACGCTGTGGCCGCGGAACTTCGCAGCAGCTGCATTGATATGCCGGACCCTCAACCTCTGGACGTTTTCAACCATGTCTACAGCACCCCTCATTCCTGGATTGAACGCCAGAAAGACCACTACTCGCGCTATCTGAACAGCTTCAACCAGCCAGTCGAGGAAGGTGCCCTCTGATGTCCAAGCTCACTTTTGCCCGCGCCATTAACGCCGGCCTCCGGAAGTCCCTCGAAAACGACCCCAAAGTAGTTCTCATGGGAGAAGACATCGGCTCGCTCGGTGGCGTATTCCGCGTCACCGATGGTCTCCAAAAAGACTTCGGCAAGCACAGGGTGATCGATTCGCCCTTGGCCGAGTCCGGCATCATTGGCACCGCCGTGGGCCTGGCATACCGGGGCTACCGGCCCGTTTGCGAAATTCAGTTCGACGGCTTCATTTACCCTGCGTTCGACCAGATCGTCAGCCAGGTTGCCAAGATGCACTACCGGACCCAAGGGCGGGTCAAGATGCCCATCACCATTCGGGTTCCTTTCGGTGGGGGCATCGGCTCCCCGGAGCACCATTCGGAATCACCGGAAGCCTATTTCACCCACACTTCAGGCCTCCGGGTGGTGGCCGTGTCCAATCCGCAGGATGCCTACACCATGATCCAGCAGGCCATCGCCTCTGATGATCCCGTTCTTTACTTCGAGCCCAAGCGTCGTTACCACGACAAAGGTGATGTGGACGAGAACCTGGATCTCACCACGGCCCTTCCCTTGGACAAAGCTGCCGTGGTGAGTGGCGGTTCTGACGTCACTTTGGTTGCTTATGGTCCTTTGGTCAAAACGGCGAAGGATGCGGCTCTGGCTGCAGCAGATGAAGGTATTTCCGTGGAAGTCATCGATCTCCGATCCCTGGCACCTGTGGATTACCCCGTGGTTGAAGCTTCCGTGCGGAAAACCGGACGGTTGGTGATCACGCACGAAGCCGGGCAGTCCGGAGGTCTGGGCGCAGAGATCGCGGCCAGTATCACCGAACGCTGCTTCAACTACCTGGAGTCCGCTCCGGTCCGCATCACCGGGTTCGATGTCCCGTACCCCTACTCGAAGCTGGAGATGCACCATCTACCGGATCTGGACAGAATTCTCGACGGCGTGGACCGCGCTCTTGGCCGGCGTAACTCGTTGAGCGGACTGGAAGGATGACCGCCACCATGATCAAGGAATTCAAGCTGCCGGACCTCGGAGAGGGCCTGACCGAATCGGAAATCCTGAGCTGGAAAGTGGCGGTGGGGGACACCGTCACACTGAACCAAGTCATCGCAGAGGTTGAAACCGCCAAGGCCGTTGTTGAGTTGCCTTCTCCCTTTGCCGGAGTCGTCGCCGAACTCCATGAGCAGCCCGGTACGGTGGTTGAAGTCGGGAAGCCGATCGTGTCGTTCGAAGTTGACGACGCCGGTTCCTCCAACGCGGGTAACTCATCTTCCGGCGACCAGCGCACTGGCGGCCGGGCCGCCGTCGGGACCCCTGCCGCTGGTTCAACGGCAACCGCCGGCGCCGAAGCTGTGGGAGCCCCTGCGAAACGTGAGCCAAATCTGGTGGGGTATGGTGCCGTCGTCGAACATTCCGGACGCCCAACCCGCCGTGCCCGCGGACCGCTCCAGGACGTCAAAGCCGCCGCTCCTGCTGCATCCCTGCTCAGCGAACCAGCTGTGCAGCCCCCAGTAGACGCAGAGGGAACTGAACGGCCGCGTTCAACGCCGCCAGTGCGGAAGTTGGCTCGGGATCTGGGCGTTGACCTGGAACACGTCCCTGGCACGGGACCTGGGGGGCTCATCACGCGCGATGACGTGCAGAACTTCTCTGCGGGATCAAAGGCTCCAGTAGGAGCTCCGCTTGCCGAGGGACAGGCTGAGCGGGAAACTCGCACTACCATCAAGGGCGTCCGCAAGTTCACGGCCGCAGCCATGGTCCAGAGCGCGTTTACTGCCCCGCACGTCACGGAGTTCCTCACCGTGGACGTCACGGCAACCATGGAACTGCTGGCGAGGCTCAAAGGCAACAAAGCGTTCGATGGCTATAAGCTGACTCCGCTGACCATCGCTGCCAAAGCGGTCCTGGTGGCCCTCCGGAACAATCCTTCATTGAACTCCAGGTGGGATGAGGCGAGCCAGGAAATAGTGCAATTCAACTACGTGAACCTGGGCATAGCGGCGGCTACGCCCCGCGGACTGACGGTCCCGAACATCAAGGACGCTGACAGGTTGACGCTACGTGAGCTTTCCTCGGCCCTGACTGGACTTACCGAGACTGCCCGTGCGGGCAAGACGTCGCCGTTGGAGTTGTCCGGAGGCACAATCTCCATCACCAACATCGGGGTGTTTGGGATCGACGCAGGGACTCCCATCCTGAACCCTGGCGAGGCCGCCATTGTGGCGTTGGGCGCAGTCCGGAAGGCTCCGTGGGTGGTGAACGATGAACTTGCTGTCCGGCAGGTCATGTCCCTCAGCTTGTCCTTCGACCACCGGCTGGTGGATGGAGAACAAGGTTCAAGATTCCTCGCGGACCTCGGAGAAATTCTTGCTGACCCCGCCATGGTGATGACTATGATTTAGCACTAACTGAGACCCGCCGGCCCATCCCTTTACGAGTGCCTGCAGGAAACTGCAGCCAGGGGGTGGGCCGTCGTGCGCTCGGCGTCAGGTCTTAGGGCCTCAGTCTTGGGTTCTCAGTCCGTTGTCCTCGGCCCTCAGCCCTCAGTCCTCTGTGGGTGTGGTGCGATTTGAGTGGACGGTGCGCCAGCTGTGCTCCGGCTCAAAGCCCAGGAGCTTGCGTGCTTTGTCGATGGACAGCATGGTTTCGTGCTCGCCCAGTTCCTTGAGAACTTCGACGCCGGGGAATACTTCCGCTGCAAGCTCGGCGCTGCTGCGACCCATCACAGTATCGGCGGCGGCGATGATGAACGCCTCGAATCCTGGCTCGCCATGTTCCAGGGCCCGGACGACGGCCAAGGCACCGTCCCGGCCATCGATGTAGCCCCACAGGTTCCATTTCCGGAGCATCGCATCGGAGTCGAAGGAGGGGAAGGCGTCATAGTCTTCTGGATCCATGACGTTGGAGAAACGCAAGGCCGTGATGCTCAGTTCCGGGTCCCAACGCGTCAGCTGTATGGCCATCTGCTCCTCGAGGTGCTTGACCAGTGAGTACGTACTCTCCGGGCGGGCAACGTACTCCTCATCCACCGGGATGTAGGGAGGGTCGATGTCGAAAGGCAGGCCGAGCACCGTCTCGCTGGAGGCGTAGACCACCTTCTTGATGCCCGCCCGCCGCGCAGCCTGGAACACGTTGTAGGTGGAGACCATGTTGTTCTCGAAGATCGCGGCATCCGGGGCCAGCCCCGGTGCGGGAATGGCTCCCAAGTGAACAATTGCGTCCAGGCCTTGGTGCTGGTCATCCAAGCCCAAGACCACATCCAGGACCTGCCCGTAGTTGCGTAGGTCTACGTTGACGTAGCCTTTCCCACGGATGCCGGTGCGGTCCATGTTGAGCACTTGATGGCCGTCCTGAGTGAGCCGGCGAACCACGCTCCTACCCAGTTTCCCGCTTCCGCCTGTGACGGCAATCCTCATGGTGTGCTCCTTAACATTGGGCGATCCGTGCTGATGTTGTGTGGGTGCTGTGCTGCGTGTTGCGTGCGGGCTTGTTGAGCAAGTGACGCGCTCAACCGCTGGTTGGTGGGTCCGGTAGTTATTTCGCCTATTCAGCACTTCTTTGAGTTTTTAGCCTATGCGTCGCGGCTCCAGAAAACACCCCTCGAAGCTGGCCCTGAGAGTCCTAGGAAGGGAGGACCCTAGGAGTACGGGAACGCCCCCGCATGGTTGCTCCACTGCTCCACTGCTCCGCTGAAGGCTGAAACGTGAAGAACGCCTCGGCAGGGTTACCGCCCCCCACAGAATCGCGTCCCAGCAGGGTTACCGCCCCCGCAGGATAGCCTCCCAGCAGGATTGCCGCGCTAGGCATCACCCAGACAGCGGGTTAGCTGGGTTTGGTGTGCCTGCCGTTTAGGTTCGGAGGGGTGTGTGGTGGTGGTTGCGTCGGGGTTTTTGGTGGGGGTCGATGTGGGGTGGGGGGATGAACCAGGGGATGCCGGTTTTCATGGTGATGGTCCAGTGTTCTTTGTGGATGAGGTGGTGGTGGTGGCTGCAGAGGAGGGTTCCGTTCTCGGTTGAGGTGGTGCCGCCGTGGGACCAGTAGGTGGTGTGGTGGG